>Ga0310690_10000002_pt1 | contig 616926 bp, 477 predicted proteins | sample AusTroGonzalo_MG_2_FD_207661 | JGI IMG/M metagenome (GOLD analysis project Ga0310690, IMG submission 207661) | Bovine rumen microbial communities from tropical cattle in Woodstock, Queensland, Australia - Gonzalo_04 (v2) (version 2) | ecosystem: Host-associated > Mammals > Digestive system >...
GGCTTGACGGGCGGTGTGTACAAGGCCCGGGAACGTATTCACCGCGCCATGGCTGATGCGCGATTACTAGCGAATCCAACTTCACGGAGTCGAGTTGCAGACTCCGATCCGAACTGAGACGAGTTTTCGAGATCTGCTCCCTGTCGCCAGGTGGCTCCCCTCTGTACTCGCCATTGTAACACGTGTGTCGCCCCGGACGTAAGGGCCGTGCTGATTTGACGTCATCCCCCCCTTCCTCTCACCTTGCGGTGGCAGTCTCGCCAGAGTCCCCGGCTTTACCCGCTGGCAACTGACGACAAGGGTTGCGCTCGTTATGGCACTTAAGCCGACACCTCACGGCACGAGCTGACGACAACCATGCAGCACCTCGATGCAAGTCCCGAAGGACGTCCCCATCTCTGGGTCCTTCCTGCACCGTTCGAGCCCGGGTAAGGTTCCTCGCGTATCATCGAATTAAACCACATGTTCCTCCGCTTGTGCGGGCCCCCGTCAATTCCTTTGAGTTTCAACCTTGCGGTCGTACTCCCCAGGTGGATAACTTATCGCTTTCGCTTGGCCACCGACTGTCTATCGCCGACAGCGAGTTATCATCGTTTACTGTGCGGACTACCAGGGTATCTAATCCTGTTTGATCCCCGCACTTTCGTGCCTCAGCGTCAATCGCGGATTTGTGAGATGCCTTCGCAATCGGTGTTCTGTGTAATATCTATGCATTTCACCGCTACACTACACATTCCTCCCACAGCATCCGCATTCTAGCACGACAGTTTCAACGGCACGTCAAGGGTTAAGCCCTTGCATTTCACCGCTGACTTGCTGCGCCGCCTACGCACCCTTTAAACCCAATAAATCCGGATAACGCTCGCATCCTCCGTATTACCGCGGCTGCTGGCACGGAGTTAGCCGATGCTTATTCGTACGGTACTCTCATCGGACTACGCGTAGCCCTTATTGCTCCCGTACAAAAGAAGTTTACAATCCATAGGACCGTCATCCTTCACGCGGCATGGCTGGATCAGTCTTCCGACCATTGTCCAATATTCCTCACTGCTGCCTCCCGTAGGAGTCTGGACCGTGTCTCAGTTCCAGTGTGGGGGACCTTCCTCTCAGAACCCCTAGACATCGTCGGCACGGTGGGCCGTTACCCCGCCGTCTACCTAATGTCTCGCGAGCCAATCCGCAACCCTCGTAAGTTTAGATGCTGAATGATGCCACTCTACATCCTTATGAGGTATTAGTCGGCGTTTCCACCGGTTATCCCTCTGTTGCGGGCATGTTGCTCACGCGTTACGCACCCTTGCGCCGGTCGCCGCCATTGTATTGCTACAACGCGCTGCCCCTCGACTTGCATGTGTTAAGCCTGCCGCTAGCGTTCATCCTGAGCCAGGATCAAACTCTTCATTGTATAAATTTTTATTTCTCTGGCTTTGGGATTTCCTCTCTAGAATCTTCGCTTGCTCTCTCTATTGTATGCTACAATATCAAAATACTTGCTTGTACTTTTGTCTTCCAATAATTCAATGAACTCTCCCCTCTTCCGAAAGGGACTGCAAAGATACACATCTTTTCTTTCCCTCCAAATCTTTTTAAAAATATTTTTTCGGAGACTGGACCACGCGGGCGTAGGCCGGCACATCCTCGGTAACCCAGATGTTACCGCCTATGGTGGCGTCGTGTCCGATGGTTACGCGACCGAGTATGGTGGCGTTGGAATATACTATGACGTTATCTTCTATTATGGGGTGCCGGAGTATCCCCTTCACGGGGTTGCCGTCGGCATCCAGGGGAAAACTCTTGGCGCCGAGGGTGACACCCTGATACAGCTTCACATTGTTGCCGAGGATGGCGGTCTCGCCAATCACTACGCCGGTGCCGTGGTCTATTGCGAACGACTCCCCGATGGTGGCTGCGGGATGGATGTCGATGCCCGTCTCGCTGTGGGCCAGTTCGGTGATGAGGCGCGGCAGCACCGGGACTCCCACCTCGTAGAGCAGGTGGGCGATGCGGTAACTGCTTATCGCGCGGATGCCGGGATAGCAGAGGATCACCTCCGCCTCGGTTTCGGCAGCCGGGTCGCCGTTGTAGGTGGCGAGGACATCCTTGTCCAGCATTGTCCTCAGGTCGGGAAGTGCATCCACGAATGCGATGGCAATCGCATCGGCATCGCCGCTGCGGCCAGCCGAGCGGAAACAGAGCGAGACAACCTCAGAAAGCTCCTGCTGCAGACACTTGCGACACTCCGCAGCCCACTGTCCTCCGCCGTCGGCAAAGACGTCGGGGAACAAAAGTGCCCTGCAACGATTCACAACTGACTGTACACGATTGTCCAAAGATGCATTCATAAGCAAAGCCGGGCGGGAAAAGACCCGTCCGGCAAATGTACTTTAAATATCGAACTTGCAAAATTATTCTTTGGCGAAAAGCTCGGTGGAGAGGTAGCGCTCGCCGGTGTCGGGCAGCAGCACCACTATGGTTTTGCCCGCATTTTCCGGACGTTGCGCCAGGGCGATAGCGGCAGCGGCGGCAGCGCCGGAAGATATGCCCACCAGCAAACCCTCCAGGGCCGATAATGCGCGGGCGGCGGCAAAGGCATCGTCGTTGGATACCGGGAGTATCTCATCTACCACGCTGCGGTCAAAGTTGGCGGGGACGAATCCCGCGCCGATGCCCTGAATCTTGTGGGGTCCTGCAGGATTGCCGCTCAAGACCGCACTGGTGGCAGGTTCCACTGCGACTATCTTTACGGACGGTTTGCGCTCTTTGAGGGCGCGGCCCACGCCCGAGACAGTTCCGCCGGTGCCCGCCCCGGCCACAAAGATGTCCACCGTACCGTCGGTATCGAGCCAGATTTCCGTGCCGGTGGTGCGGTAATGGGCATCGGGATTGGCGGGATTGTCAAACTGGCCGAGGATGACGCTGCCGGGGATGCTGTCGCGCAGCTCTTCTGCCTTGGCGATGGCCCCCTTCATGCCGGCCGCCCCGGGGGTGAGCACCAGTTCGGCTCCGCGGGCCTTGAGCAGGTTGCGCCGCTCTACGCTCATGGTCTCGGGCATCGTGAGTATCAGGTGGTAGCCGCGTACGGCCGCCACAAACGCCAGCCCGACTCCGGTATTGCCACTGGTAGGCTCGATGATGGTAGCACCTGGCCTGAGCACTCCCCTGCTCTCGGCGTCCAGCACCATGGCCAGCGCCACGCGGTCCTTTACGCTACCCGCAGGATTAAAGAGTTCTACCTTGGCAATCAGGTCGGCCTTGAGGCCATATTTCTCTTCGATGGCGCCCAGACGCACCAGCGGAGTGGCACCCACCAGCTCCAGCGCCGAATTATAAATCTTTCCCATATCGGCAAATATAGTAAACTGGTTGGTTAAATCTGTTCAAAAGCCTGGGAAAGATCGGCGATGAGGTCGTCGACATGTTCGGTGCCGATGGAGAGGCGGATGGTACTCCGGCTGATGCCTTGGTCGGAGAGCTCGGCGTCGGTGAGCTGAGAGTGGGTCGTGGTGGCGGGATGTATCACCAGCGACTTGACGTCGGCCACGTTGGCCAGCAGCGAGAATATCTTGAGGGAATCGATAAACTTGAAGGCTTCTGCCTGGCCGCCCTTGATCTCGAAGGTGAAGATGGAGCCGCCGCCGTTGGGGAAGTATCTCTTGTAGAGCTCGTGGTCGGGATGCGACTCGAGGGCGGGATGGTTGACCCTGGTAACCTTGGGGTGATTGTTCAGGAAATCGACCACCTTGAGGGCGTTCTCCACATGGCGTTCTACCCTGAGCGAGAGGGTCTCCAGGCCCTGCAGGAAGATGAATGCGCTGATGGGGCTGATGCTGCTGCCGGTGTCGCGAAGCAAGATGGCGCGGGCGCGGATGATGTAGGCCAGAGGGCCGACAGCATCTGCGAACACTATGCCGTGGTAGCTCTCTTCGGGCTGGGTGAACTGCGGGAACTTGCCCGAAGCCTTCCAGTCGAACTTGCCGGAATCGACTATTACGCCGCCGATGGTAGTACCGTGGCCGCCGATAAACTTGGTGGCGGAGTGGACCACGATGTCGGCACCGTGCTCGATGGGGCGCACCAGGTAGGGAGTGGCAAAGGTGTTATCTATCACCAATGGGATGCCGTGCTTGTGTGCCACAGCCGCAACAGCCTCTATATCAATCACGTTACCGTGCGGGTTACCCAGCGTCTCGACAAACAGGAGCTTGGTCTCGGGGCGGATGGCCTTCTCGAAGTTTGATATGTCGGTGGGATCGACAAAGGTGGTGGTGATGCCGTAGGGCACCAGGGTATGCTGCAGAAGGTCGTAGGTGCCGCCATATATGGTCTTGGCTGCCACGACGTGGTCGCCCGCACGCGTGATGTTCAATATGGAATATGTGATGGCTGCCGCGCCCGAAGCCACTGCCAGGGCCCCCACACCACCCTCGAGGGCGGCGATACGACGTTCGAAAACGTCCTGGGTGGAGTTTGTCAGGCGGCCGTAGATGTTGCCGGCGTCGGTGAGGCCGAAGCGGGCTGCGGCATGCTCGCTGTTGTGGAACACGTAAGAACTGGTCTGGTAAATGGGCACTGCGCGTGCATCCGATGCCGGGTCGGCAGTTTCTTGTCCCACGTGGATCTGGAGAGTCTCGAAGTGAAGTTTGGTGTTGCTCATGGTCGTATGTTTTATTTGTTATTATTCGTTACGTTTTCTGTTGCAAAGGTCATGTGCGCAGCAACATTTTCCAAGAATATTCGAAAACTCAGTAAATAATATAAATTATTCTTATTTTTGCAGAAGATATAACCAGAAAGAACCTCAAAACTCCGCTTCGGCAGAATAATCGTCTTTGATATGACCCTCAAGCTTGACACCACCGACATCCAGATACTGCGCGCACTGCAGGAGAATTCGCGAATCACCAACAAAGAGCTGGCGGCCAAGGTACACCTCTCCCCTTCGCCGGTGTACGAAAGGCTCCGGCGGCTGGAGGGCGAAGGGTATATAGAGAAATACACCGCGGTGCTGAATGCGGAGAAGCTGAACCTCGGGTTCATAGTGTTCTGCAGCGTCAAGCTGCAGAAGCTCAACACCGACATCGCAAGCGACTTCGTCAAGAAGATACAGGAGATTCCGGAGGTGACCGAGTGCTACAACATCTCGGGCGAATACGACTACCTGCTAAAGATCCACGCCCCCGACATGAAATACTACAACCAGTTCATACTGAATGTACTGGGCCGTATAGAAAGTCTGGGTTCAATACAAAGCTCGTTTGTAATGAACCCAGTCAAGCAAAGTTATGGACTTTGCATCTGATGTTACCAGATGCTGTCTATGGTATCTACGATAAGTTCGGTAACCACCACTTCCCCTCCGAATTCGAACTTGCGCTCAGGGGCGTTGCATACCACCTCGGCGCACCAGTTATAGAGGCCGCCCTCCATGAAGACCTCAACCGAGGTACGGTCCAGATAGAGGTCGAACTCATACTCCAGCTGGCCGAACTTCTGGGGTGAATAGAAGCGGCCGTTCAGCAGGTCGAAGCTGGCGCTGACATCCACGATGGGCTTGTCGTTCATGCAGAAGTTAGAGCCGCTAGCGTTGAGCATCCTGTATTTGGCGCGGATGTGCAGGCACTGCTTGGGGTCGGAGAACTGCTTGAGGGCCGCGTTGGCCTCTGCCGCCGTCATCTCCTTTTCGGAAGTATACTTGCGGTTCAGAAGGGTCTTGACCTCCAGCACGGGGAAGCTGTTCAGGCGCACGCCGTCCTTGGTGGTGCGCAGCGTCAGCTCGGTGGGGAGGCACATCTGACTGTTGAAAGGCATCCCGGGATGGCCTATGCGGCCCCAGCCGATCTGGATGCAACGGCCGTCGGGGGTATTGCTGAAGGTCTGGGCAGCATAGAATCCGCCCACGGTATAGTTGAATTTGCCCGCCTCAGGGGTAAACTTGTAGCCGTCAAAGTCGCCGATCATATAGGTTCCGGCAGCACCCAGGGTCACCCACTTCATGTTGTTCTTGTCGCCGTCCACGGGGAGGCAGAACAGGTCGGGGCACTCGTCAAAGCCGGTGATGTGGCTCTGGTAGGTCCAGGTCTTGAGGTCGTCAGAAGTGTATATCGAGTTGCCGTCACGCTCGAAGAGGGCCATCACCCAGTGACCGTCCTTGCCGCCGTACCAGAGCAGGCGCGGGTCGCGGGTCTCGTGCGAACGGGCGAATTCGTGGGAATCGACCACCGGATTGCCCTTATATTTAATAAGTGTGCGGCCGCGGTCGGTACTGTAGGCTATGTTCTGCTTCTGCCACTGGCCGTGGGTGGTATAGGCATAGACGATGGGGGGATTCTTCTTGGAGCCGAAGCCGCTGGTGTTGTTCACATCCACCACAGCCGAGCCGGAGAACATGGTACCCATCTCGTCCGGGAAGAGGACGTCGCCCAGTTCTTCCCAATGCACCAGGTCGCGGCTCACGGCGTGGCCCCAGTGCATGTTGCCCCAATGCCTGTTGTAGGGGTTATGCTGGTAATAGAGGTGATATTCCCCGTCGGAATAGACCATGCCGTTGGGGTCGTTGGTCCAGCCGCGCAAGGTCGTGAAGTGGAACTGCGGACGCATCGCCTCCTTGTAGAAGTTGCTCTGCCCCACGATGGTATCGGCAACGAAAAGCTTGTCCAGGTCAGCCGCATCGCCTTCGTAGGTCAGCTTGAGAGTCTTGCCCATATACGGCGTCAGGTCCTTGAAGACCCAGTACTCGGGCTCGCCCTGGGCAATCCATACATCCACCTCCAGCGGCTCCACGCCCTTGGCGCTGAAAGTGAGCACCTTGCTGGGGCGGTCGTCGTAGACCGGGATGTTAAGGTAACGCTGGTTCACCTTGATTTCACGTTGTGCCGCATTCTGGGCAAAGAGCGCGCTGCCAGAAAGCAGCATGCAAAGGAGGGCAATAATGGTCTTTTTCATCTCTTATCTTGTGTAATTCAGTTTCATTCCAAGCGGGGCGCCGGCAGCGGGCTTGCCGTGCATGGCGGCTATGGCGCCGTTTACGAAAGTATAATCTATCGACGACGAGAAACCCGTCACCGGGCTCCAGCCGCAGCGCGACAGGGGCTGCACGTCGCAGGGATGCTCCATGTCGAACACCACCAGGTCGGCATGGTACCCCTTGCGGATAAAGCCGCGGCCCTGGATGCCGTAGAGCCGCGCGGGGGCGTGGCACATCTTCTCTACCACCAGCGGCAGGGTCAGCACGCCCTGGCGGACCAGTTCGAGCATCATCTGCAGCGAATACTGCACCAGCGGGATGCCGCTCGCAGCCTGCAGGTAGCCCCCCTGCTTCTCCGAGGGCAGGTGCGGGGCATGGTCGGTGGATATGGTCCTGATGATGCCCGAGCGGAGGCCTTCGCGGAGCGCCTGCCTGTCGGAGGCACTCTTGATGGCGGGATTGCACTTTATGCGGGAGCCGTAGCGCTCGTAATCATCGTCGGTAAACCAGAGGTACTGTACGCAGGTCTCGGCAGTTATGCGGTCGGTCTGACGCATCACGCCGGAGAGATATTCCATCTCGCGCGCCGTGGAGACGTGCATTATGTGAAGGCGGGCGCCGGTGGCAAGGGCAGTCTCCACCGCCCTTTTGGTGGATGCCAGGCAGGCCTCGGCGCTGCGTATCACAGGATGCGCCGAGAACGGTATGTCATCGCCGTAGCGGGCCTTGCATGAGAGCAGGTTGGCGGCTATGATGGCGTTGTCTTCGCAATGGGCGGCGACCAACAGTGGCGAGCGGGCGAACACACCGCGCATGGCGTCATCGCCGTCCAGCAGCAGGTTGCCCGTGGTGGAGCCGAGAAACATCTTCACGGCACACGCGCCCGCGGCAGCGGCCGCCTCCACCTCATTTATATTGGAGTTGGTGGCGCCCAGGTAAAAGCCGTAGTTGGCACGGGAGTCGCGCGCGGCAATCTCCATCTTGGCGGCCAGTGCGGCAGCGGTAGTCGCCGGAGGGTTGTTGTTGGGCATGTCCAGATACGAGGTCACGCCTCCCGCCACGGCGGCGGCGCTCTCGCTCGCTATGCACCCCTTGTGGGTGGCACCCGGCTCGCGGAAGTGCACGTGGGTATCTATCACGCCCGGGGCGATGTAGCGCCCTGTCAGGTCCATGAATTCGCCGTCACGGCAGCAAAGGGCGGCCTCGCGCGCGCAATCGCCTTCAAGCGAGTAGTCGAACACATCCTCTATGACGCCGTCATTAACAAAAATCCCCCCTTTAAAGGAGAGACCTTCGTTTACGATAGTAGCGTTCTTCAAGAGGCGGCGCATGTCAGTTCTTAGCTTTGAATTTGCGGAATTTAAGACCCATGACGCCCCAGAACGCCTCGCCAAAGATGCTGCTGCTCATCTTGGAGACCCCTTCGGTGCGGTCCACGAATATCACGGGAACCTCCACGATGTTGAAGCCCAGCTTGTATGCGGTGTATTTCATCTCTATCTGGAAGCCGTAGCCCTTCATCTTGACCATGTCCAGGTCGATGGTCTGGAGCACCTTGCGGCGGTAGCAGACGAAGCCGGCTGTGGTGTCGCACACGCTGATGCCAAGGATAAAACGCACGTACTTGGAGGCAAAGTACGACATCAGCACCCGGTCTATGGGCCAGTTGACCACGCTGATGCCCTTGCAGTAGCGAGAGCCGATGACCACGTCGCCGCCCTGGCGGCACGCCTCTATCAGGCGTATCAGGTCGTCGGGATTGTGCGAGAAGTCGGCATCCATCTCGGTGATGTATTCGTAGCCGCGCTCCAGGGCCCATTTGAACCCGGTGAGGTAGGCGGTGCCGAGTCCGAGCTTGCCAGACCTCTCTATGATGAACAGGGAGCCTTCGAACTCACCCATCAGGGATTTGACGATGCCGGCAGTGCCGTCGGGCGAGCCGTCGTCTATCACAAGCACGTGGAAGTCACCCTCGAGGCTGCGTACCTTGCGGATAATCTTCTCGATGTTCTCCTTCTCGTTGTAGGTAGGAATGATTACTATTTTGGACTCTGCACTCATAACCTGTCAAAGGTAAGCAATTATTGTGCAAAATTCAAACTGAGTCCGATGCGGCCGCGATTTACATCGACGCTGACCACCTTGACCTCCACCGCCTGGCGTATTTTGAGGGCGGTGCGGCCGCGTCCGTCGCGCGGCAGGCGCGAGGCGTGCACCAGGCCGCTCTGCTTTATGCCGATATCCACAAAGGCGCCGAAGTCGGTGATATTTGTCACGATGCCGGGGAGTATCATCCCCACCTGGACATCGTCTATGGTGCGTATTTCATCACTGAAAGAGAATTGCGACGCCTCGCCGCGCGGGTCGCGGCCGGGCTTCTTGAGCTCGGCGACGATGTCCTGCAGCGTCGGCAGCCCCACGTCGCCCGAGACATAGGCCTCGAGATTGATTCGCCCACACAGCTCCTGGTTGCCCACCAGGTCGCCCACCTCGACATCCATGTCGGCGGCCATCTTCTCTACCAACTGGTAGCGCTCGGGATGCACCGCGGAGTTGTCCAGCGGGTTGGCCGCGGAGGGGATCCTCATGAAGCCGGCGCACTGCTCGTAGGCCTTGGCCCCCAGCCGCTTGACATTGAGCAGGTCGGCGCGCGAGGCAAAGTTGCCGTTGGCGTTGCGCCACTCCACGATGTTGCCGGCCAGCGCCGGGCCGATGCCCGAGACGTACTGCAGCAGGTATACGCTCGCGGTATTGAGGTTGACACCCACCGAGTTGACGCAGCTCTCCACGGTGTTGTCCAGCTCTTCCTTGAGCAGCGACTGGTCCACGTCGTGCTGGTACTGCCCCACCCCTATCGACTTGGGGTCTATCTTGACCAGCTCCGAGAGGGGGTCCAGCAGGCGGCGGCCAATGGATACCGCGCCGCGCACCGTGACGTCGTAGTCGGGAAACTCCTGTCGCGCCACCTCGGAGGCGGAATATACCGACGCCCCGTCTTCGCTCACCGAATAGACCTTGATGTTCTCCGGCAGCGCCAGGCGGGCTATGAAGCCCTCCGTCTCGCGCCCCGCGGTGCCGTTGCCTATGGCGATGACCTCTATGTCGTATTTGTCGACCATGTCGGTGATCTTCTTCATGGCCGATATGCGTTCGTTCACGGGGGGATGCGGGTATATGGTGTCGTTGTGCAGCAGGTTGCCCTGCGCATCGAGGCATACCACCTTGCAGCCGGTGCGGAAGCCGGGGTCTATGGCCATCGCCCGCTTCTGGCCCACCGGCGGTGCCAGCAGCAGCTGGCGCAGGTTCTCGCCAAAGACCTTGATGGAGCTGATGTCGGCCTTCTCCTTGGCAATCTTGAGCACCTCGTTCTCTATCGAGGGGTGCAGGAGTCGCTTGAGGCTGTCGGCCATGGTGTCGTTGAGTATTTCGTAGAGCTCGCGCGACGCCACCCTCTGCCCTCCAAGGACGATCCGCGAGATGCGTTCGAGGTTACGCTGGTCGTCGGCCTCCACCTTCACCGTCAGCATCCCTTCGGAGGCACCGCGGAGCATGGCCAGCAGGCGGTGCGGAGCCACCTTTGCGACGGGTTCGCGATGGTCAAACCAGCTGCGGTAGTTGTCGCTCTCCTCGGTCTTCTGGGCCCCTTCGCGCGACTGCCTGGAGACCAGCATACCCCATTTGAGATAGCTGTTGCGGAGCATGCTGCGCACCTCGGTATTCTCGCTGACGCGCTCCGCGATGATGTCGCACGCCCCCTGTATGGCAGCCTGGACGTCGGGCACATCCTTGTTGATGTATTTGCGGGCGGCGTCGCGGGGCGAGGCCACCTTGAGCGAGACGAAGGCGTCTGCGAGCGGCTCCAGGCCGCGTTCCCTGGCCACCGAGGCGCGGGTGCGCTTCTTGGGGCGGTACGGCAGGTACAGGTCCTCCAGCGCCGTGGAGTCAACCTGCTCCTCTATCTGACGGCGCAGCTCGGGTGTCAGCGCCCCCTGCTCTTCTATCGACTTGAGCATGGCCGCCTTGCGCTTGTCAAGGTCGGTGAAAAACTGGAAATAGTGCTTGACCTGCCCCACCTGGACCTCGTCCATGCCGCCCGTACGCTCTTTGCGGTAGCGGCTTATGAAGGGGATGGTCGCACCCTCCTCCAGCAGTTCTATGCAGTGCAGCGCCTGCCATTGGTTGATGCCGATCTGGGCGCTGATGTGCTTTATATATAAATCAGTCATGCGAAACTTGATGTAATTGGTCGCGGTAAGAAGAGAATATCTTGGACTTGGATACGAATCCCACATACCGTCCGGCGGCATCTGTCACCGGCAGGTTCCACGCGCCGGTGCTCTCGAAGCACTCCATCACGCTCTCCATCCGCTCCTCCTCGGAGAGGATGCCGGGGGCGTCCTTGACCAGGTTGTAGATATGTATCTTGTCGTAGAGACCCTCGTTGAACATATACTGGCGCACGTCGTCTACCATCACCAGGCCGCGGAACATACCGTCGGCATCCACTACGGGTATGATGTTGCGGTTGCTGGAGGAGATGACCTTGACCAGGTCGCCGAGGCTGGCGCCGATGCCGATGGTTTTGAAGTCACGCTCTATGAAGTCGGAGGTGCGCAGCAGCGTGAGCACCGCCCTGTCGCTGTCGTGGGTCAGCAGGTCTCCTTGCGCGGCGACACGCTTGGAGTAGATGGAATACTGTTCGAAGAAGCGGATGGTGGCGAACGAGATGGCCGAGGTTATCATCAGCGGGAACATCAGCGAATAGCCGCCCGATATCTCGGCTATCAGGAATATGGCGGTCAGTGGCGCCTGCATCACGCCCGCCATAAGGCCCGCCATGCCCACCAGCACAAAGTTGACCTCGGGCAGCGAGGCGACGCCCAGGTTGCCCACCAGGCGCACCAGCACGAAGCCCGTGACGGCGCCCGTGAACATCGTGGGGCCAAAGGTGCCGCCCACCCCGCCTCCGGCATTGGTAAAGGCGGTGGCATAGACCTTGGTGAGCATCACTGCGGCAAAGAAGAGCAGGATGAGCCACTTGTCGGAGGCCAGGCCCGCCGGGAGCAGCGCCCCCAGGTCGATGGGCTCGCCGTTGAGCATCGCAGAGAGGGAGTCGTAGCCCTCGCCGTAGAGCGGCGGCATCAGGAAAATCAGCCCGCCCAGCAGTATCGCGCAGAAGAGCCACTTGAGGTAGGGGTTGCGCATCTTGACCAGCTTGTCCTCCACCCGCAGCGTGGTGCGCAGGAAGTAGAGCGACATGAAGCCGCACACCAGACCCAGCAGCACGTAGTACGGGATGTTGGAGAGGGCGAAGGGGACGATGCTGCTCGAGAAGGTCACCGTGTCGCCCATCAGCAGGTAGGTCACCATAGTGGCCGACACCGACGAGAACAGCAGCGGCAGTATGGAGGTCATGGAGATGTTGAACATCAGTATCTCCAGGGTGAACAGCACCCCCGCTATGGGCGCCTTGAAGATGCCGGCCAGGGCCCCCGCCGCGCCGCATCCGAGCAGTATGGTGATCTGCCTGTAGGGAAGACGCAAGGCTCGGGCGATGTTGCTGCCGATGGCGGCACCGGTATATACAATAGGCGCCTCGGCACCGACGCTGCCGCCCAGGCCTATGGTGATGGCGCTGGCCACCACCGAGCTGAAGGTGTTGTGCGGGCGGATGTGCGCCTCGTTGCGGGAGATCGCCTTGAGCACCCGCGTCACGCCGTGGCCTATGTTGTCCTTGATTACATAGCGCACAAACAGCAGCGAGAGCAACATGCCCACGCCGGGGGTCACCAGGTATGCCCAGCTGTAGGGTCCGGAAGATATCGTGCCCGTGACCAGATGGTGCAGCAGGGCTATGCCCTGCTTGAGGAGCACTGCGGCAAGGCCGCTCAACAGGCCCGTGACAACGGCCAGTATGCAAAGCAAAGTGCGCTCAGACATATGTTTGAGCGCATTCTGTAACTTGTCCGCAAAGCGGCTTGTGAATATGTTAATCTTCTTCGTCAGCTTCGTCGTCCGAATGTGTGTTGAAGTCGTTGTCGTTGCCGGGGAGAGGTTCGCCTTCGCTGCCCAGTCCGCCGTCGTCCGAGTTATCTTCAAAGAGGTCTTTCTCCACCTCCTCTACGTCATCTGTGTTAACGACAATCTTGACAAGATAAAGAACATCCTCCACCACTTCGTCGTCCTCAGCCTCAGGCTTGAACTGCACCGCGTGGAAACATGTCCCGTCGGGTTTGTCCACCCTCATGATATCTCCCATATAGTCTGCATAACCGTGAGGATACTTGCGATCGAACGCATCTCTCAGATCCTGAGACATATTGTCGTAACTTATGATGATTCTTTTCTTGGATTGTACTGCTGCCATAGTTAGTTATGTTTGTTTCTCTAATACAATATTAGAAAAAACTATTTGAAAAAATACAATTTTTGTCTGCGTTTTTTTTCAATATCTTTTTCGACAAACAGCGGTTTAAGCGTCCTGGGGTCCATTCCTGAGTAGAACATGACGCTCGAAACGGTCATCGGCGTCGGCGTAAAATCCTGAACCTGCTCCATATAGAGTCCCTTGAGCGACTTGTTCTGCGAGAGGGCCGTCATGTCGCGCATCCCGCAGCCCGGGTGACCCGAAATAAAATAGGGCACGAGCTGATATTTGAGTCGTTCGCGGCGGGTTATCTCGTCGAACCTGGTGCGCAGCACCTCGAACAGTCGGAACGAGGGCTTGCCCATGGCCGCGAGCACGTTGTCCTGGGTATGTTCAGGGGCGACCTTGAGTCGGCCCGAGGTATGGTTCACTATGAGTTCGCGCAGGTAGCGCTCGCAGGTTGCGTCGAAGCACCCTTCGGGACCCAGGAAGAGGTCGTAGCGGATGCCGCTCCCCACGTAGGCGTTGCGGATGCCGGGGACCGCCGCCACCGCATCGTAGAGGTCCAGCAGCGGCTGGTGGTTGTTGTCCAGGTTCTTGCACATGCGCGGATACAGGCACGACTGGCGCGAGCATTTGGCGCACATCTCCTTGTTGCGGCCGCCCATCTTGTACATGTTGGCGGTTGGGGCGCCCAGGTCGGAGATGTTGCCGCGGAACTCGGGAAGGTCCCTTAGCGCCGCCGCCTCGGCGACTATCGACTGCTGCGAACGCGACTGGATGAACTTGCCCTGATGGGCCGCGATAGTGCAGAAATTGCATCCTCCGAAACACCCGCGGTGGGTGGTTATGGAGAACTTGATCATGTCGTAGGCGGGGATGCGCTTGCCCTTGTATCGGGGGTGCGGCAGTTTGGTGAACGGCAGGGCGTAGACCTCGTCCATCTCCTGCTCCGTCGCGGGCGGATACGGGGGATTGATGCAGACGTAACGGTCGCCCACCTGCTCTACCAGGGTCTCGGCGTGCAGGCGGTTGGCCTCGCGTTCTATGATATTGAAGTTCTGAGCGAAGGCGAGCTTGTTGCGCTGGCAGCTCTCGAAAGAGTGCAGGTCAAAATAGTCGCCGTCGGGGGCCTGGTCGGCCACGTAGCCTATCTGGGGTATGCGCCGGATCTCTTCCAGAGAGGCTCCGGCAGCCATGGCGTCGGCGAGGGCCACGTTGGGCCTCTCCCCCATCCCGTACACCAGGTAGTCGGCGTTGCTGTCTATCAGTATGGAGGGCTTTAGGCAGTCCTGCCAGTAATCGTAGTGGGTCAGGCGGCGCAGCGAAGCCTCGATGCCGCCGATAACCACCGGCACGTCGGGATAGAGCTTCTTTAATATATTGGTGTAGACACTTACGGCGTAGTCGGGGCGGTAACCCGAACGCCCTTCGGGGGTGTAGGCATCATTGCTGCGCAGGCGCTTGCTGGCGGTGTAATGGTTCACCATGGAATCCATCGCGCCAGAGGAAACGCCGAAGTAGAGCCTCGGGGCCCCCAGCTTGCGGAAGTCGCGCAGGTCGTCGCGCCAGTTGGGCTGCGGTATCACCGCCACGCGGTAGCCGCGGCTCTCTAGCACGCGGGCTATGACGGCGGTGCCGAACGAGGGGTGGTCGACATAGGCATCTCCGGTAAAGAGAATCACGTCGGCCTGGTCCCAGCCCAGGGCGTCCATCTCCTTCTTGCTTGTCGGTATCGAGAACCCCGTCATCGCGCCTTGACGTTAAACTACATCCTCTCGGGCAGCTGTATGCCCAGGATATCCATGGCCTTGACCAGCACCTTGGCGATGGTGGCTATGAGCATCAGGCGCTGTGCGCGCACGTCGGCGTCGGCCTCCTTGAGGATGGTGACGTCGTGGTAGTACTGGTTGAACTCCTTGGCCAGGTTATACGCATAGTTGGCCACGAGTGCGGGCGAATGCGCCGCGGCGGCCTCCTGCACCTTGTCGGGGAAGCCGGCCATGACCTTGACCAGCTCTATCTCCTTGGGCAGCAGGGGCGCTTTGGTCAGCGCGGGAGCGATGCCCTGCTCCGCCGCCTTGCGCAGCACGCTCTTGATGCGGGCGTGGGTATACTGTATGAACGGGCCGGTGTTACCGTTGAAGTCGATGGACTCGCGGGGGTCGAAGAGCATGGTCTTGCGCGGGTCGACCTTGATTATGAAATACTTGAGGGCGCCCAGACCCAGCATCATGAAGAGCTTGTCCTGCTCCGCGGGGTCCATGTCCTCGAGCTTGCCCGACTCCAGCGAAGTCTCCTTCGCGGTCTGGTACATCTTCTCGATGAGGTCGTCGGCGTCCACCACGGTCCCTTCGCGGGACTTCATCTTGCCCTCGGGGAGCTCTACCATGCCGTAGGAAAGGTGGTAGATGGCGTCGGCCCAGTCAAATCCGAGCTTGCCGAGGATGAGCTTGAGCACCTGGAAGTGGTAGTTCTGCTCGTTGCCCACCACATATATCATCTCGTCGAAGCCGTATTCGTCGTGACGGCGGCAGGCAGTGCCCAGGTCCTGGGTCATATACACCGACGTGCCGTCGCCGCGCAGCAGGAGCTTCTCGTCCAGGCCGTCGGCGGTGAGGTCGCACCACACCGAGCCGTCGTCGCGGCGGTAGAAGATGCCCTTGGCGAGGCCTTCGTCTACCAGGGATTTGCCCAGCAGATAGGTCTGGGACTCATAATATATCTTGTCGAAAGAGATACCGAGATTGCGGTAGGTGGTGTCGAAGCCGTCGTATACCCAGCCGTTCATCTTTGCCCAGAGGGCGCGTACCTCGGGGTCGCCCTGCTCCCACTTGAGAAGCATGGCCTGGGCGGCCTTCTGGCATTCGGTGTTCTTCTGCGCCTCCGCCTTCTGCTCGGGGGTCGCCTCGGCAGGGTCTATCCCGGCGGCGCGCAGAACCTCTGCGGTCTCCTCCACCAGCATGTTGTTGAACTCGACGTAGTAGTCGCCCACAAGATGGTCGCCCTTGATGCCGCTGCCCTCGGGGGTGACGCCGTTGCCGCGGCGCAGCCATGCGAGCATCGACTTGCAGATATGGATGCCGCGGTCGTTGACCAGGTTGACCTTGATGACCTTGTCACCGGCAGCCTCCAGCAGCCTTGACACCGACCAGCCCAGCAGGTTGTTGCGGATGTGGCCCAGGTGGAGCGGCTTGTTGGTGTTGGGCGAGGAGAACTCGACCATCACGGTGCGTCCGGTGGGAGCGCCCTGGCCGTAATCGGGGGCCGAGGCTATCTGGCCGAACACCTCGCTCCAGTATGCGGGGGATATCTTGATATTGAGGAAGCCCTTGACCACGTTGAACGACTCAACCTGCGGCAGGTTGGCCTTGAGCCATTCGCCTATCTCGGTGGCGGTAGCCTCGGGGGCCTTGCGGCTGATGCGCAGCAGCGGGAACGCCATCAGGGTGACGTCACCCTCGAACTCCTTGCGGGTCGCGGAGAGCTGTATGGCACCTTCGGGCGCCTTAGCCCCGTACAAAGATTCAACTGCAACGGCTACTTTCTCAGCCAGGAAACTGTCAAGATTCATTATTTCTTCGTTTTGTTAAAATATTCATTCATTGCCTTTTTGGCCTTGGGCGCCAGCGCGAAGAGGGCTATCATGTTGGGGAAGGCCATCAGCGCGAAGGTCAGGTCCACAAAGCCTACGACTGCCCGCAGCGGAACCACCGCCGCGACAATTATCATGCAAAGATAAAAATAGATGTAATATTTACCCTTTTCTGCGCCGAACAGATAACTGGCGCACTTGGTGCCGTAGTACGAATAGGAGAACATCGTCGAGAAGGCGAATATCACCAGGATGGCCAGCAGCAGGTAGCGCCCCACCACCGGGATGGAGGCCTCGAACGAGTTGAGGGCCAGCTGCAGCCCCTGCATCGAGCTCATGCCCGCCTGCGGGATGACATCCTTCTGTATCAGTATCGCCAGCGCGGTGAGGGTGCACACCAGGCCCGAATCTATCGCGGGGCCGAGCATAGCCACCAGCCCTTCGCGCACCGGTTCGCTGTTCTTGGAGGCGCCGTGCACCATGGAGGCCGTGCCGACGCCCGCCTCGTTGACGAACACCGCGCGGCGCACGCCCGTCAGGGCGACGGTGATGACGCTGGCGATGCCTCCGCCAAGCGCCGCGCGCGGTGTGAAAGCCCCCACGAAGATGTCGCGGAAAACGCCGGGGATGTCAGTGACATGGGTGGCGAGGATGTAGAACACCAGCAGGAAATATGCCCCCACCATGAAGGGCGTCAGGCGCGAAGCGACCTTGCCAATGCGTTTGATGCCGCCCAGCGCCACCACCGACACCAGGACTGTGATGACCAGGCCGGTAATGAAGCGGGTGGTAAGGGTTATCTTTTCGGGGGCGATGAATGTGGTGGTCAGCGCCTCGGTGATCTGGTTGGACTGCATCGTGCACAGGGTACCGAAGAGTCCCGAGACGGCGAAGAACACCGCCATCGGCTTCCAGGCGGGTCCCAGACCTTTGGTGATGACGTACATCGGGCCGCCCTGCACCACGCCGTCGGAGTCACGCCCCTTGAACATCACCGCCAGCGTCCCTTCGAAATACTTGGTAGCCATGCCCAGCAGCGCGCTGACCCACATCCAGAAGATGGTGCCCGCGCCGCCTATCGAGATGGCGATGGCCACGCCGGCGATGTTGCCCATGCCCACGGTCGCGGCGATGGCTGTCGAGAGCGCCTCCAGCGAGCTGATCTGCCCCGCCGAAGAGGAGTCCTTGACGCGCAGCGCCTGCACCGCCCGGCCAAAGTGGCGTATGGGGGCGAATCCGCTGTAGAGCAGGAAGAAGAGTCCCCCACCCACCAGCAGTATAAAAAAGGGATAGCCGCAGATAGTATCACTAACTGCGACTATGGCGTCCCCCAGTTTATTCCAAAAAGCCATTATCTCAGGCCTCTGTCTTCGAGGAATGGTCCGACTTCGGGCATGCGGCCGCGGAAGTCGAGGTAGAGGTCCATCGCGTCGGCCTCGTCGACCTTCGAGAGGATCTTGTAACGGTAGTCGTCGGCAACCTTCTGGTTAAAGATGTCGCCCGTCTCCTTGAATGCGCGGTATGCGTCGCAGTCGAGCACGTTGGCCCAGAGGTAGCTGTAGTAGCCCACATCGTAGCCGTGGGAGAAGATGTGCAGGAAGTAAGGGGTGCGGTAGCGGGGCAGTATCTCGGGTATCAGGCCGCGCTCGTTCATGCACTTGGCCTCGTATGCGAGCAGGTCAAAGTGCTCGGGCATCTCCTTCATCGAATACATGTCCATGTCGAGCAGCATCGCCGCCACGAGCTCGGTCTCGGCAAAGCCGACGCCGTAGTGGCTGCACTCCTTGATCTTGTCTACGAGTTCCATGGGGATGACCTCGCCGGTGACATAGTGCTTGGCATATACGTTGAGCACCTCGGGTTCGAACGCCCAGTGCTCGTTGAGCTGCGAAGGGAGTTCCACGAAGTCGCGGACAAAGTTGCCGAGGCCCTCGTAGCGGACGTCGCTCAGCAGGCCGGCGATGGCATGGCCGAACTCATGGAAGAAGGTCTCGGTCTCGTCCACGTTGAGCAGCGAGGGCTTGTCGGCCGAGGGACGGGTAAAGTTGCCCACGATGGACATGATGGCGGTGACATTCTTGCCGTCGGCATCCACGTGATGCTCGCGGTAGCCAGTGCACCATGCGCCGCCGCTCTTCTCACCGGGACGGGCAAACATGTCTATGTAGAGTATGCCGCGGCTGGAGCCGTCCTTATCGACGCACTCGAACGCCTCTGCGTCGGGATGCGGCAGGGGGATATTCTCGACCCTGTTGAAAGTCACCCCGAAGAGTTTATTGGCGACGTAGAAGATACCGTCGCGGACGTTGTCGTACTGCAGATACTCCATCACAGCGCCCTCGTCAAAAGAGAACTTGGCGGTGCGGGCCTTGTCGGCATAGTAGCGCCAGTCGGCGGGGATGATGGTGGTGATGCCGTCTTCGGCGGCCATCTCCTTGATGTCGTCAAGCTCGCGGCGGGCGGCGGCCAGCGAGGGCTGCCATACGTCGTTGAGGAGCTTGTACACCGCGTCGGCATTCTTGGCCATCTTGCGCTCGAGCTGGAAGTCGGCGTAGGTCTCGAAGCCCATCAGCTTGGCCTTCTGCATCTTGAGCGATATGATCTCGGCCACGACATCCTTGTTGTCGCAGTCGTTATTGTTGTTGCAGCGGTTGCTGTAGGCGTCCAGCACCTTCACGCGCAGCTCGCGGTTGGCGGCACCCTGCAGGAAAGGCATCACGCTGGGGTTGTCGAGGCCCACCAGCCACTTGCCCTCGAGGCCGGCGGCGGTAGCGCGCTGTGCGGCGTCGGCGATGAAGTCGGCCGAGAGACCCTCGAGGTCCTCCTCGTTGTCAATGGTCAGGGTCCAGGCGGCGGTCTCGTTCAGCAGGTTCTGCGCGAAGCGGGTCTGCAGCGAGTCAATCTTGGCGTTGATATCCTTCAGGACGGCTTTGTCCTCGGGGCTGAGGTTGCTGCCGTTGCGCTCGAAACTCTTGTAGGTCTCCTCGGTCAGTCGCATCTGGTCGGGTTCCAGGCCGAGGCTCTCGCGCTTGTCGTAGACCGCCTTGACGCGTTCGAACAGCTTGTCCGACAGCATGATGCTGCTGTAATGGGCGCTGGTTATCGGGGTCATCTCGGTGGACAGGCGCTGTATCTCATCGTTGGAGGCGATGGACTCGTTGTTGCCGAACACCATCAGCACCTTGTTCAGAAGGCTGCCACTGCGGTCCAGCGCCAGTATCGTATTCTCAAAGTCGGGTTCCTCCTTGCAGTTGATTATCTGGTCTATCTCCTTGTTGTGAACCTCTATGGCCTTGTTCAGGGCGGGCATGTAGTCCGAGTTCTGTATCTCCTCGAACGGGGGTACCCCGAACGGGGTCTTCCACTCCTTGAGCAGGGGGTTCTTCTCCGCACAACTTGCTGTAGTCATGGCAATTAACATAAATATTAAAAACTTCTTCATATTGCGTTTTGTTTAGATTCAACTAAAAAAGAGGGTCTCCGGTATTCGGCACCCCCTTTCTAAATGCTTTGAGAACTAGCCCAGGTAGCTTTGGAGCAACTTGCTGCGGGCACTGTTCCGCAACTTTCTGATTGCTTTCTCCTTGATTTGGCGAACACGCTCGCGGGTGAGGTTGAACTTTTCGCCGATCTCTTCGAGGGTCATCTCCTGACATCCTATCCCGAAGAAATTCTTCACGATGTCGCGCTCGCGCTCGGTCAGGGTCGAGAGCGCACGTTCAATCTCCTTGTTCAAAGATTCGTTCACCAGGCCATAGTCGGCATTCGGGGAGTCGTTGTTGGGGAGCACATCCAGCAGGCTGTTGTCCTCGCCCTCTACGAACGGCGCGTCCACCGACACGTGGCGGCCCGACACCCTGAGGGTGTCACTAATCTTCTCACGCGGTACGTCAAGCATCTCGGCCAACTCCTCAGGTGACGGCATACGCTCGTTTTCCTGCTCGAACTTGCTCAGAGCCTTGTTGATTTTGTTCAGCGATCCCACCTGGTTAAGCGGAAGGCGCACGATTCTTGACTGTTCTGCCAAAGCTTGCAAAATGGACTGGCGGATCCACCAAACCGCATAGGAGATAAACTTGAAGCCCCTGGTCTCGTCGAACTTCTCCGCAGCCTTGATAAGGCCCAGATTGCCCTCGTTGATAAGGTCCGGGAGGCTCAAGCCCTGGTTCTGATACTGTTTGGCAACGGAAACCACGAAACGGAGGTTGGCACGCGTGAGTTTCTCGAGGGCCTCCTGGTCCCCTTTCTTGATGCGCTGCGCCAGCTCCACCTCCTCTTCTACCGAGATTAGTTCCTCTCTGCCGATTTCCTGCAAATACTTATCGAGGGACGCACTCTCTCGATTGGTAATTGACTTTGTAATCTTTAGCTGTCTCATCTATATTTAAAAATGAGTATAAGAGTTGCAAAGATAATATCTTTTTTAAAGATTCAAAATCATTTCTTTAACTGCCCCTTCGCGTTCTACCGTGAGGACTATTTTTTCGCCCGGGCGGTACTTGTTGACCTGCACCTGGAGGTCGGACGCGCCGGAGATTTTCACGAAGTTGATCTCCTTGATGACGTCGCCGTTGCGCACACCCGCCTTCTCGGCCGGGCTGTCTTCCTTGACCGAAGCCACGACTACCCCCTGCTCGCTCTCACGCATGGAGATGCCCAGCATGGCACGCTGCACCTGACCGTAGTTAATGAAGTCCTCGGTGACCTTCTTGACGATGTTCACGGGCACCGCGAAAGAGTAGCCGGCATAGGAGCCGGTGAGGGAGATGATGGAGGTGTTGATACCCACCAGCTGCCCGTCGGTGTTGACCAGCGCGCCACCGCTGTTGCCAGGGTTCACGGCCGCATCGGTCTGGATAAACGACTCCACGCGGTACTGGCCGTCGTAGTTGGGGAACGAACGCCCCTTGGCGCTCACGATGCCGGCGGTTATGGTAGAGCGCAGGTCATACGGACTGCCGATAGCCAGCACCCATTCGCCCAGCCGCAGGGTGTCGGAGTCACCCATCTCGAGCGACTCGCAGTCGTTCTTGTCTATCTTGATCAGGGCCAGGTCGGTGGCGGGATCGGCGCCCACCAGGGTCGCGGTGTATACCGAGTTGTCATAGAGGGTCACCTCGAACTCGTCGCCGCCGCTGATGACATGGTTGTTGGTCACGATGTAGCCGTCGGGAGAGATTATCACGCCGCTGCCGATGCCCACCTGGTCCTTGGGGGTCACGGCGAAGCCGAAGAGATAATCGAGGATTGAAGAGGGAGCCTGCACCACCGCCTTCTTTGTAACTTTGACATATACCACGGAGCGGACTGCCAATTCGGCAGCATCGCAGAACGACGTTTGCGGCACGCGGTCCATCGATTCGGCACGCTGGGCCGCCGCGCGGTTCTGCTGCTCGCGGATCTGCTCGACCTCGTTATGTGCCTCTTCTATGACCTGTGACTGCTTGCTCTGGTACTTGTCGTATGCCAGAAAACCTACGAGGGCAGTGACGATTATGCCCCATATCCACTTCAATACATTTTTCATACTGGTTGCTTTTAAGATTTACCCGCAAATCGCGTCAAATTATATGCCATGTATTGGAGTTGTGAAATGGATTTTTTCTATATTTGTGGAAATAAAGTGAAATAAATCGTCTTGTATGAAATTCATAGCATCCAGCACCCAACTCCTGATCGGGCTCAACTCTGTTTCAAAGGTTATCTCCACCAAGCCCGCGTTGGCCATTCTAGACAACTATCTGTTTGACCTTAAAGGCAATACGCTCTCTGTCACAGCCTCCAACGGCGAGACATCGCTCAAGACAGAGATAACCATAGAAAAGGTTTTCGAGGAGGGGCAGATCACCGTTCCCGCCCGCCTTTTCACCGATTCGCTGCGTTCGCTGCCCGACCAGCCGCTCACCTTTGCGACGGACCACAACTCCTCGCTCATCATCACCTGGGCCAGCGGTGCTTCCAAGATCCCTTTCCACCCGGCCGAGGACTACCCCGCCCTGCCCGTGATCTCGGATGATTTCAACACCGTATCCATCAGCGCCGAGGCCCTGATGAACGGCATCAGCGACACCATCTACGCCACCGCAGAAGAGGAGCTCCGTCCCGTGATGAACGGTATCTTTTTCGACGTGTCCGAAGATTCGCTCTCGATGGTCGCCTCGGATGCACACAAGCTGGTGCGCTACTGGCTCAAGGACATCAAGAGCCCGGCGAACTGCTCGTTCATCCTGCACAAGAAACCCGCCGCCATCCTCAAGAGCATCCTGGCCAAGATAGAAGACGACGTGGTGATACGATTTGACAAGCGCAACGCCTTCTTCTCTTTCGGCGACACCCTGCTGGTATGCCGCCTGATAGACGGCAACTACCCCGCATACCGGTCCATCCTGCCCAAGAACAACCCCAACAAGATGATTATCAACCGCGCCGAGCTGCTGGGTGCAGTGCGCCGCGTAGCGGTTTACTCCAACCAGGCCACCAGCCACGTGCTGCTCAAGATTGCCGGCGGCGAGCTGATGATCTCCGCGGAGGACACCGGATACTCCATCTCGGCCTACGAGCGCCTCTCGTGCGAATACGACGGCGTGGCCCTCGAAATCGGCTTCAAGGCTCCCTTCCTGGCCGACATCCTGAACAACTTCTCCTTCGAGAACGTCTGCATAGAGATGGCCGACAACTGCCGCCCCGCCCTTATCGTGTCGGCCGACGGCAACAATGCATCGGAGGACCTGAGCGCCCTGCTGATGCCCGTTATGATCTAAAACCATACAGCTTAACATATGCAGCTGAAACTCACACGCCCCCTGCTCTTCTTCGACATCGAGAGCACGGGGCTTAATGTTGCCACCGACCGCATCGTGGAGATATCCATGGTCAAGGTCATGCCCGACGGCAGCCGCGAGGTCAAGACCCGCCGCGTGAACCCCACCATCCATATCCCCAAGGAGGCGCAGGACGTACACGGCATCAGCGACGAAGATGTCAAGGACGAACCCACCTTCGCCCAGCTCTCCAAATCGATACTCAAGTGGATGGAGGGCTGCGACATCGCGGGCTACAACTCCATCAACTACGACATCCCCCTGCTCACCGAGGAATTCATGCGCGTAGGGCTGGACCCCAAGTTCCGCGAGCGCAACCTGGTGGACGTGCAGGTGATATTCTACAAGCACGAGCCCCGCACCCTCTCGGCGGCCTACAAGTTCTACTGCAACAAGAACCTCGAGGACGCCCACTCTGCCGAAGCCGACACCATGGCGACCCTGGAGGTGCTCGAGGCCCAGTTGGACCGCTACGGCGACCTGGCCAATGACGTGGCCGAGCTGGCCAAATACACCCGCCGCGAGAAGATGCTCGACTACGCCGGCCGCATAATCCTCAACGACAAGGACGTGCCCATCTTCAACTTTGGCAAGCACAAGGGAAAACCGGTGGCGCAGGTGCTCGCCGACGAACCCAGCTACCTTAGCTGGATGCAGAACGGCGACTTTACCCAGGACACCAAGGCCGTACTGAGCAAGATAGCGCTCGAGAGCAAGAATGAACATAATCGTTTTTAAACGGGACGGCACCTGGTGCCACAGGCCCGACTCGACCCTGAACCACAAGTACCTGGACTATTACCGCCCCGACTACGTGGCTTCGATGGAGGTCGTGCCGGTAGTGTACACCCGCCTGGTGAAGGCGGGCAAGTGCATCGCCCCCCGTTTCGCTCAGCGCTACTTCAACGAATCGGCCTTCGGCTGCCTTATAAACGACACCACCGGCGTCAGCGAAGCGATGGCATCGTCGATGGATTTCTCGTCGGTAATAGGGATGGATTTCGCCCCGTTCGGCGCCCTGGCAGAGAGCCCGCTCTCGCTTGAGATAGACGGCAAGGCGTGCTTTAAGGCAACGGGAGCCGTCACGGCCGAGGACTTCTGCCGTGCGATATCGGCCATCTCCAACAGGTCCACCATCAGGCTGGGAGACATCGTGGCCATAGAGGTGGGCGCGGGCGCGGAGCTGAATCCGGGCAACACCCTCTCGCTGATCTGCGGAGCGGTGCGCCACGACATCAAGATTTTCTAAAGGGTTTTAACGTAGTCGGCAGCCCCCTTTGCGGCCAGTGCGCCCGTAGAGAAGGCGAACTGCAGGTTGTAGCCACCGGTGTCGCCGTCCATGTCCAGCACCTCGCCGGCAAAGAACAGCCCGGGACGGTTGCGGCTGGCCATCGAGCGCGACACTATCTCGTCGAGGCTCACGCCGCCGGCGGTAACCACCGCCCTGCGGTAGCCCACATAATCTGCGATATTGAAGCGCCAGTCCTTGATCCGGTCCGCCATGTTGGCCAGCGACAGCTTGTTGCCGTCGGCAAAGGGCTCGACCAGCTGCGCCGGCATGAATCTGCGCAGCAGCTGCAGCTTCTTCTTGTCAAAGTTGGCCTGGCTTATCTCCATCTCTTCCGCCTCGCGGGCCACCCTATCGCGGAACATCTCCAGCTTGACGGCGGGCTTGAGGTCCACAGAGACGCTCACCTTGTCGCCGTTGATCATAGCCCAGACTGCCCTGCGGGAGATCTTGAAACCCACGGGGCCCTCTATGCCACCGTCGGTGAACTGCAGGTCGCCGAACTCGAAGGCGACCATATCCTGCCCCACGTAGAGCGATACCGACACATTCAGCAGGGTGATGTCTTTCAGGCGGACATCGTATCCCACGGGGGTGAGCGCCGTGAGCGAGGGGAAGGTCCGCTGGATAGTGTGGCCGAAACCCCTGGCGATCTCATAGCCCGCGCCGGTGGAGCCGGTAGTAGGATACGAGAGGCCGCCGGTGGCCACTATCACCGCCCTGGAAGCCACTGCGCCGGGCGAGAACATGGTGCCGGTCTGCTTCACATAGCTCACGATGAAGCCGTCGGCTTCGGCCGAGACATGGTTCACGTCGCATCCGGGCAGCATCTTGATCCCGAGCTGGGCTATCCTGCGGGCCAGGGCGTCGACCACGTCGGCGGCGCGCATGCTCTCGGGGAAGACCCGCTCGTCGCGGGTCAGCACGGTGGGCACGCCGAGGGCCTCGAAAAACGCCACGGTGGCCTCGTTGGAGAATTCGTAGAAGGCGTGTTTGAAGAAGGCGGGCTTGTTGTGCAGGTGGGTGGAGAACTGGCTCCACTTCTTGGCGTTGGTGATGTTGCAGCGCCCCTTGCCGGTGAGCATCAGCTTGCGGCCGATGCGCTCGTTCTTCTCTATGAGCGCCACCGACAGGCCGGCTTCCGCCGCCTTGATAGCGGCGATACAACCCGCCGCCCCTGCGCCTATTATCGTGACATCAACCATGACTATTTGGCTATTACTCCGCTGCCCTGCAACTCGCCCTCTTCTGTGTACCAGGCGGCGAACTGGCCGGCGGTGATGCCGCGCTGCGGCTGTTCAAAACGAATGTACATCCGCTCCGGCCGGCATATCAGCCTTGCGCGCTGCAGCGGCTGACGGTAGCGGATACGCACCAGGTAGTCGCGTTCCTGTCCCGGCTCCATGGCCGCATCGGGCCGTATCCAGTGGACATCGCCATGCTCTATATAGAGCGCGCTGCGGTACAGTCCGGGATGCGCGCCACCCTCGCCCAGGTAGACGATATTCTCTGCGGCATCCTTGGCAATCACGAACAGCGGTTCCTTGTGGCCGCCGATGTTCAGGCCGTGGCGCTGCCCTATGGTGTAGAACTGCGCGCCGATGTGCCGCCCGACGACCTTGCCGTCCTCCTTATGGTAAATCACCGGCTCCGCCATCTGCTCCAGCGTCTGAGCCTTGGGCAGGCCGTCGTAAAAGTCGCCGAAAATCTCAACCGCGTCGCCTTCGCGGGCCTTGAGCTGCTGCTGCAGGAACACCGGCAGGTCGACCTTGCCCACAAAGCAGATCCCCTGCGAATCCTTTTTCTCGGCGCTGGGGAGCCCCGCCTCGCGGGCGATGGCGCGCACCTCGGGTTTGGTGAGATGCCCTATCGGGAAGAGCGCCCTGGAGAGCTGCTCCTGGTCGAGCTGGCATAGGAAGTAGCTCTGGTCCTTGTTGCCGTCGGCACCCGCCAGCAGGCGGTACACTGTTGTGCCGTCGGCGCCGGTGAACTGGTCCTTCTGACAGTAATGACCGGTAGCGACCATGTCGGCGCCCAGCTGCCGGGCATGGCTGAGAAAAGCGTCAAACTTGATCTCGCTGTTGCAGAGGACGTCGGGGTTGGGGGTGCGGCCGGCTTCGTACTCCTTGAACATGTAGTCCACCACCCGCTTGCGGTATTCGCCGCTGAGGTCCACGAAGTGGAACGGGATGCCGATCTTCTTGGCCACCATGCGGGCCACCGAGAGTTCCTCTTCCCACTCGCAGTCACCGTGCAGGGTCCCTGTGGAGTCGTTCCAGTTCTGCATGAATATGGCGAACACGTCGGCTCCCTGCTGCTTGAGCAGGAGCGCCGCAACGCTCGAATCAACCCCTCCGGATAAACCTATCGCTATTTTTTTCCCTATCATACAAAATCAACCGTTATACAAGAGCCCCACGCACATTTTGCCATAACGTATCCCCTCTCTAATACCTCCCCTCGGGGGAAGGACTTTTCCAACGCCCTTCGGGCTCTAATTATTCCTTTTAATTGCAACTTTATTTGTCGTCACAGTAAAAATATGTATTTTTGCATCGGGTAAGTCATATACGACCAGCTCCCTTTGAACTCCCCCAGGGCCGGAAGGCAGCAAGGGTAGAAGGTTGTAGCGGTGCGATATATTCAGCTTACCCTTTTTTTATACTATCTGCGCTTCGGGGCGCAAAGTTACGCCAAATTTCTTCTCGACGGTGTCGATTACCTCTTCTGCCAGCGCCATCACCTCCTTTGCCGTGGCTCCGCCGCGGTTCACCAGCACCAGCGCCTGCTTCTCGTAGACCCCCGCACGGCCGCGGGAAACACCCTTGAGGCCGCAACGGTCTATCATCCACCCCGCAGAGAGCTTCACAAAACCCTCCGCAGCGGGATAGTGGGGCATATCGGGATACTCTGCCGCCAGCGCCTCGTACTTGGCCACCGGCACCACCGGATTCATGAAGAAGCTCCCGGCACTCCCGATATCGTCGGGATCGGGCAGTTTCAAGCGGCGGATGCCGACTATCGCGTCGCGCACGTCGGCGAGGGTCGCGCTGTCGCCATCCACATCCTTGAGGGCTCCGTAGCTTAGATTCAGGTTGCGCCGCGGCGACAGCCGGAACACCACCGCCATCACAAAGTACCTCCGCCCCTCTTCGCTCTTGAACAGGCTGGTACGGTAGCCGTAGCAGCATTCTTCGCGTTCGAAAATGCGCTCGCGGTCCGACTCTATGTCAAAGGTCTCGACCCGTTCGATGATATCCTTTGCCTCGGAGCCGTAGGCCCCGATGTTCTGCACCGCGGCCGCCCCGACCTCCCCCGGTATCAGCGAGAGGTTCTCGGCGCCGTAATAGCCCTGCGCCACACTCCACGAAACGAAATCGTCCCACACCATGCCGCCGCCGGCACGCACCAGCACATGGTCGCCATCCTGTTCCAGGACCTCGACGCTGCTGTTGCTGTTGTGGAACACCGTACCTTCGAACCGGGGCGAGCTGAAAAGCAGGTTGCTCCCTCCCCCCACATGCAGGAACGGCCTCACCGCCTGGGGCAGGTCACGCCGCAGCTCGTCTACCGAAGCGTAGTCAATGTAGAGGGCGGCCACCGCCTCCAGCGCGAAGGTGTTCTTTATGTATCTGTCGCGGTAAACCATCGCCTAGTGGGTAGGGGGCTCCTCCTTGCGCCGGATGTCGGCCCCGAGAGCCGCCAGACGCATCTCTATATGCTCGTATCCGCGGTCTATCTGGTCGATGTTGTGTATCACGCTCTGTCCCTCGGCACCCATCGCCGCAATCAGCAGCGCGATGCCGGCACGGATGTCGGGCGAGGTCATCACGCGCCCCTTGAGGTTGCGCTCGTGGTTGTGCCCGATGACCACCGCACGGTGCGGGTCGCACAGAATGATCTGCGCCCCCATGTCTATCAGCTTATCCACGAAGAACAGGCGGCTCTCGAACATCTTCTGGTGTATGAGCACGCTGCCGTGGCACTGGGTCGCCACCACCAGCATCACGCTGAGCAGGTCGGGCGTCAGGCCGGGCCACGGGGCGTCGGCAATCTTCATGATGGAGCCGTCGATGAACGACTCTATGCGGTACTCCTCCTGCGCCGGGACGTAGATGTCGTCGCCCTGCTGCTGGAGGTTGATGCCGAGACGGCGGAAACTGTCGGGGATGATGCCCAGGTTCTGGTAGGAGACGTTCTTGATGGTGATCTCGCTGCGGGTCATGGCGGCCATGCCTATGAAGCTGCCCACCTCGATCATGTCGGGCAGTATGGTGTGGCTGCAGCCGTGGAGGGCTTCCACGCCATCTATGGTAAGCAAGTTGGAGGCTATGCCGCTGATGCGCGCTCCCATGGCGTTGAGCATCTTGCACAGCTGCTGCACGTAGGGTTCGCAGGCGGCGTTGTAGATCACGGTGCGTCCCTTGGCCAGCGCGGCCGCCATCACTATGTTGGCGGTACCGGTCACAGAGGCCTCGCCCAGGAGCATCTCGCAGCCGGTGAGGCTGTCCGCCTTGAGCACATATTTGGATTTGGCACTGTCGTAGAAGAATTCGGCGCCGAGGCGCACCAGCCCCTCGAGATGGGTGTCGATGTGCCGGCGGCCTATCTTGTCGCCTCCCGGCTTGGCCACGATGGCTTTGCCAAAGCGGGCCAGCATGGGGCCCACCAGCATAATGGAGCCGCGAAGGGCGCTGTTGCGGCGGGTGAACTCGTCGCTCTCGAAATAGTCGAGATTGACCTCGCGGGCGCAGAACGACCATTTGTTGGCCCCCAACTTGCTGACCTGCACGCCCATGTCGCGCAGCAGCGCAATCAGGTTGTTGACATCCATGATGTCGGGGACGTTGCTCACCACTATCTCCTCTCCGCTCAAAAGGGTCGCGCACAAAATCTGAAGCGCCTCGTTCTTGGCCCCCTGCGGGGTGATGGTACCTTTGAGTGCGTGGCCTCCGTTTATGATGAAAGATGACATATCCTATTTCTTTTGCAAGTCGCTGTTAATTTTGCTAATTTAGACAAATTATTCGAACTACTTGTTTTTATGGGAGCAGAAAAGAGAAATAATCCCGGGAAAACCCGGAAATTCATAAAGGAATTCATAACGATGACCCTCGCCATGGGGCTCGCGGCGGTGGCCGTCCACTACTTCATGCAGCCCAGCGGGCTGGTGGTGGGTTCCATCTCGGGTCTGTCCATAGTGCTCTACCGCCTCACCGGGATCCCCGTCTCGGCGATGACCTTCAGCATCAACCTGATCCTGCTGATTCTCGCCTACTTCTTGATAGGCAAGGAGTTCGGAGTGAAGACGGTATACACGGCGCTGATACTCTCCCCCTGGCTCGCCCTGCTGGAATGGATCGACAGCCACTTCGGCATCGACCCCGCCAGCCTGTTCAACTTCCCCAACGGCAACGACTACTGGTTCTACATGCTGGGGTTCGTGCTGATACTGAGCGCCACGCAGGCGATACTGTTCAACATCAACGCCTCTACCGGCGGGCTGGACATCATTGCCAAGATAGTGAACCGCTACCTGCACATCGACATCGGCACCAGCGTGACCGTGGCGGGGGCCGCCATCTGCTGCTCGGCATTCTTCATCCCCGGCAACTCGCTGTACCTGATATTGCTGGGCTTCATCGGCACCTGGATCAACGGCATCGTGGTGGACCACTTCACCGCCGGCCTCAACGCCAAGAAGAGGGTCTGCATAATATCCCCCGAGCATGAGAAGCTCCGGGACTACATAGTGAACACCCTCACTCGCGGCTGCACCCTGTACCACGTCAAGGGCGGCTATTCCAACGAAGACAAGTACGAACTGCAGACCATCCTCACCAACGAAGAGTTCGCAAAGCTGATGGAGAAGATCAAGGACGAGAACATACACGCCTTCATCACCGCAGGCCGCGTATCGGAGGTCTACGGATTGTGGATGCGGCACTCGAAGAACCGCGACTGGCTCGACTATTCCGAGCCCACCAACATCTAAGTGATTATTTACCCTGCCACTCCTTGAGCTTGGCCTCCAGGGCACTCTTGGCCTCGGAGATCTGCTGCGCGTCGGCCTCCTTCACTGCGGGCGAGCTGAGGCATGCATCGTAGATCTGGAGCGCCTGCTTGGCTGCGACGGTAGCAGAATAGCTGCTGCCGCCCTTTTGCAGCATGTCGGCCTTCTTGGCCAGCACGGCGGCGTATTCGGGAGACTTCTCACCGTGGGCCACCTGGGCGAATGCCAGCATCTGATCGCACATCCCGGCTGCCTCTTCATAGCGGCCGTAATTCATGTAGGCATAGTAGAGTTCGTTGAGCAGGCTCTCGTAGTGGCTGGGAATCCCCTGCCCCATCATGAGGCCCTGCTGAATCCTGACAAACTCTTTCTCGAGCTCGGCGATGCAGATCTCGCCGTACTCTTCGCGGCTGCTGACGGTCGCCTTGTAGGGGAGATAAACCCTGGTAATGAAACCGTAGTTGATGAAATCGGCCCTGAGGTAACGGGCAAAGTCCACGCGGTTCGCATCGTAAAATTCGAACGCCTGTTCGCCCTTGCGGTTCAGGATAAGGCCTATCAGGCCGTTCCACTTCTGGTTGACGCTGTCGGGCAGCGCCTCGAAAGGCTTCCCGCTGGCCGCAGCGGCCTTCACCGCCAGATCCTTGATGCTGTCCAGCTCGTGGCAACGGAGATAGAGGGCGATATAGTCCACGTCCGACCTCGCCTCCTCTTCTATCACGTCACTCTCGTAATATACCTTTTTCTTCTCCTTGCAGCCGAACATCATCAGCGCCAGAAGCATCACTACCAATATCTTTTTCATCTCTGTGTAAGTTTGTCGTACCAATAGTCGAACATGGCGTCCTGCGCGCCGGGTTTTTCCAGTTCCTTTTGGAAAGCCTTGAGCTTGAGGTCGTTCTCGCCGCCCGGAATCCATATCTTGAGATACCCGCCGCGGGCATATTTCTCTGCGATGTGCTCTTTGAAGCGGCGCTTCTGCCCTTCGCGGTCATACTCGGGATAATTGTCGAGGCCGTACTGCACCGTGCGGCGCACGATGGTGTCGGCATCTATCTCGCGGTCGGCCTCGGCCACTATGCGGCCGTAGATGGAGCGGGGCTCGCTCTTTGCCGAAGCCCGGTGGTCTTCTACCGCCTGGGCCATGGTCTCTATCTGCTCTTCGGAGAACCACTGCCTTAGGGTAACATCTTCGCGCATCATGCGGGCGGAGGTCAGATGGTGCGTCTCGCGCCCCTCGCAGATGCCCAGGTCATGGTAGGCGGCGATGGTGTACACCATGTCGGCGTCCACATCGTAGTTGCGCGCCAGATCGGCGCTGCGGCGTATCACCGAGCCGATATGGTCCAGCCGGTGCGCCGCATCGTAGCTCTGGTAACGGGGCAGTATTTCGGATTCTAAGTATTCGCGCAGTTGCATGTCGCGCAAAGGTATTCAATTCTTCGCAGATTGAGAAAAATACCTTCAGATCAGTTTCATTGCCTGCAGGCACATCCGGCTGTTGTGGTACGGGCACTTCCAGAGGCCCGCCTTGGGCGAGTCGAGGTCGGTGGTGCCGTCGGCATTCACGCCCCAGAACCATTCTCCCCGCTCCCGGTCCAGCAGATTGTCTTTGATGTATCCCCAGGTGGCCGCGGCGCGAGACAGGGCCTCCTGGTCGCCGTAGAACCTCCATGCCCACAGGTTGCCCGCAACCGCCTCTGCCTGAACCCACCATTGGCGGGAGAGGTCGGTGCGGCCGTCGGGGAAGCGTTCGTAGGCCATCGAGCCGTCGGGCAGCAGGCCCAGGTTGCCGGCGGCGGCCATCTTCATGGCAAATCGTTCTACATTCTCGCGGAGGACATCGTCGCCCAGGATGCGGACGCACTCCGAGGCGAGCCACGAGGTCTCGATGTCGTGTCCGTAGGAACATGCCGCCGGCACAGTCTCCCAGGAGTCGGTAAAGTAGAGCCCCAGGTGGCCGTCGGGGGTCATTATCTTGTGGCAGAGAAGGTCCAGCAACTCCACCACCCTGCGGCGGAGGCGATCGTCGGGCCACACCGAATAGAGGTTCGCGTAAGCCTCGAGCAGGTGCAGGTGCGAGTTCATGGTCTTGGCGGCATTGATGTCGTGCGCGCTCAGCGACATGTCGTCCAGCGGGCCAAAGTCGCGGCCGAGCGCCTCCCTGTAGCCGCCGTTGGCATCGTCGTGGAACCGGGCCTCTACCAGTTCGAACAGCTTAACCGCCTCGTCGAGGGCCCTGTGCGAGCCCGAGGCACGGTAGTATTCGCTAAGGCCGTATATCGCAAAGCCCTGCGCATAGAGCTGCTTCTTGTCGTTGGCGGGCTGCCCGTGGGCGTCGACTGACCAGAAAGCGCCGCCGTAGCGGGCATCGAGGATATGGGTCGCCAGATAGTCAAAGGCGTGCGTGGCGGCTTTGAGATAAGCCTCACTGGCCAGCGCGCCCCACGCCGCCGAGAAGGTCCAGAGGATCCGGGAATAGAGCACTGCGCCGCGCTCGGCGTCGCGATGGACGCTCCCGTCGGTGCCCACCTCACCCCAGAAGCCCCCGGAAGGGTCCTGCAGCGAGAGCCAGAAGGGCAATATGTCCCCTTCCAGCTCTTGCTTCAGTTCCTTTAGAAGTATATCCTGAATACGGCCCATGCTAACTGTTGCGGTCTATCAGGCGGTTGAGAGTCTCCACGCTGCAGCCGGTGCGGAAGCCGTCGGGCGCGGTGTTCATGCAGTAGTCCACAAGGCGGTCCACCGTGCTGGTGGCGACCCTGACGTCGGTGTCGCAGCTGGAGTAGTAGATATAGACCTTGCCGTCGTCGTCCACGATCCATCCGTTGGAGAAGAGGACGTTCATCACGTCGCCCACGTACTCGGAGCCCTCGGGCGCCATGAAGAAGCCCGCGGGATCGGCAATCACGCGGCACGGGTCATCGAGGGCGGTCATGTACATATAGAGCACATACCTCAACCCCGATGCGCAGCCGCGCACGCCGTGGGCCAGGTGGAGCCACCCCTTGGGGGTCTTGATCGGGTGCGGCCCCTCGCCGTTCTTGCACTCCTTGATGGTGTGGTAGCGGCGGCTGTTGATGATGCGTTCGCCCTTGACCTCGGCGTTCTCCATGCTGTCTATCAGCGCCCAGCCTATCCCGCCGCCGTTGCCGGCGTCGATGAAGCCGTCCTGCGGGCGGGTGTAAAGGGCATACTTGCCATCCACGAACTCGGGATGGAGCACCACGTTGCGCTGCTGCGAGGAGGCCTTAAGGTCGGGCAGGCGCTCCCAGTTGACAAAGTCGCGGGTGCGGGCGATGCCGGCCGCAGCGGTGGCGGCAGACAAATCGCCCTCTGCCGAATGGTCCTTGCGCTCTACGCAGAAGATGCCGTAGATCCAGCCGTCTTCGTGGGCCGTGAGGCGCATGTCATAGACATTGGTTGCGGGTTCGCCGTATTCGGGCATGGTTATCGGGCGGGGCCAGAAGCGGAAGTTGCTGACGCCGTCGGGGCTCTCGGCCATGGCGAAGAACGACTTGCGGTCGGCTCCCTCTACCCTGACGCAGAGCAGATAACGCCCCTGCCATTTGATGGCGCCGGAGTTGAACGTGGCGTGTATGGCAAAGCGCTCCATCAGATAGGGGTTCGTCTCCCTGTTAAGGTCGTAACGCCACTGGAGCGGCGCATGCGCCCCCGTGAGCACGGGATTCTGCCACCGTTCGAAGACACCGTTGCCCTCTATGGCACTATTTGGTTTTGAAAGCAAGGCTGCGTGGCGTTCACGCAGCCAAGCCAGTCTTTCGTCAAATGTCATTGTTCTTTCTCAAAAATGATAACGTACTCGAGCGGAGCGTTCACAAAACGGTCCACATCGCTCCAGCGGTCTGCGGTAGCGGCAATGGGATCCATCAGGTGGAAGGCCAGCGCAAAGCATCCTTCGGGCACTGTGAGGGTCTTCTTGTATGCGAATTCATGGACGCCGGGAAGCAGCATCTTGGCCTTCTCGCCGTTGCCGAGGGTAACCTCCATGGTGGCAAACTCGAGGGTAAACTCTTTCTCTCCCTTGGGAATCTTGTTGTAGAAGCGGGACAGGTCTTCTGAGGTCTTCTTCCATGTATAGTTCCAGAAGGCACCGTCGTTGCCGCTCCACCAGTTGGTGGTACCCATAGCACCCTGTGCGTTGGAGCCGGTCAGCTTGATCACCAGGCCGTTGTCGGACTCTTTCCAGATGGAATCATCCCAGTCCCAGCTCTTGTCTATCGGGCTGACGAAAGCAGGGTCGTCGCCGCTGCCGCCGAGCACCCAGATACCATAAGGAGACTTGTTGGAGCCATAAACGTTCCAGCGGCCAGGGAGGTCTTCCAGGTTGAAGGGCACCTCGGGCTCTTCGGGTTCCTCGGGAACCACATACTCGAATGCATCGTCGCGGGTGCGGGCAGCCTCGGGCACCTCGAATCCGTCGGGCATCTTCTCAACCTCCACAAAGAGGGCTCTGGGATGGCATGCGAATACACCGTAATCCTGCCAAGGATAATCCCAGTTGTCTTTGCCACCCTGGATCGTAAACATCAAGGCCTCTTTCTCGATGGTGACAGAAAGCACGGGATTAGTTCCAGGCATTTCATATGTACCGGCAGGCAGATACTGGGCAGAAGTAGTTGTACCGTCGCTCTTTGTGAAGGTATAAACGCCCTCTGCATCTACGCTCCACTGTCCCTGATAGAGGGGCCACAGATCAAAGAATGTGCGAAGGTCGACGTCTTTGCCGTTCTCCGGATTCTGGCTGCCGCTGAACACGAACCACCAGTTACGGCCGTCCTCACCTGCATAGTTGGTGAATGTACCGTCGCTCTCGAATGTGATATAGTTGTCGGCAAGGGCAGCGATACCGCGGCCGTCCTCGTCGTTGAAGCAGCCCGGCTTTGCCATCATGTCATATACTTTGGTGCAATCCCACTCGGGGCCCGTACCTCCCCACACCAACATCTTGACTATGCGGTAAGTAGGAACGTCGGCAGCGATGGTAGAGAGTGATACTGCCGCACCGGCGGGGATGGTCACAGCCTCACCCGAGAGATGGGCCACGGCATTCTCACCGGCATAAACGACTATTGTATAAGACTCTATCGTGGCGGGAATCACGGCGATGGAATAGGTCTTGCCCTTCTCGAAGGGACCGGCCAGGGTGATCTCGTCGACGGTGCCGGTCACAACCGGGTCCTCACCGGAGTAATCCACGTTGATGTCGCCGGCAATGTTGGCGCCGTTGGTATTGAACACGACCTTGTCGGCGTTGTCGATATCAATGGTGAACGAGATGGTTGCCAGCAGCGGGCGGAACACGAGGGTCGAGCCGGTGGACTTGGCCACGGCCGGCACCGCGTACATGGCAGATGCGCTCTGTGCCGCATCCAGTTTGAATGCCGCGGAGTTGGCGGTGATGGTCACCTGGTCGTCGGCGGGACTGAATGCGAAGTATGCACTAGCGTTCTTGGGCACAGTGGCGGTGAAGGTAGCCATCGCTCCAGCCTCGGAGGAGTTGGACAGGGTCTGTACCGAAGTGCCGTCGAAGAGCGAGATCTGGGCGCCCTTGCCCCACCCTATCTGGGTGCCGTCGGGCAGCGCCTCGAAGGAGGCGTTGAAGGTGATCTCCTTGTCGGTCGGTTCGGGATCCGGCTTCTCAGGGTCGGGTTTCTCGGGGTCCGGCTTGTCGGGCACATCGGGAATTTCGGGTTCCTGGATGCATGATACTGTCATCCACAGCAATGCAAACGTAGCGATTAATGTCAGTACTTTTTTCATGTCGAATATTATTTATGGTTATTACTTTATCTCAAATAAAACCTCCCCACGGGGAGCGAGGCCGGCGGGAATCACCAGGGTCCCGTCAGATCTGACCTTGAACTTCCTGCCGAAGGCGGCGGAGCCGAAGTCCAGCTGCCGCACCCTGCGGGTGCCGGAAAGTTTCAGGGAGATGGCGTCGATGTCCTTTCCCGTGGGATTGTATGCATAAATATACACAATTTTCCCGCATCGTACGGCATACGCCTCCGCACCGGGGGCCGAGACCTCAACCGTCTCGAAGGAGCCCCTGCCCGCAGCGAGCATGTCGTCGCTGACCTTGCGCACCGCCCTGAAGTAGGGCACCAGGCCGCGGTTCTCGAAATATTCCCACCACCAGCTCATGGGGGTGACCGGCGTGGGCGAGAACAATCCGTACCAGAGACCGCGCTTGAAGTCGATGTCCATATCCCCGGCAAAGTCGTCGAAGTTCTTGGACCAGTCCCATTCGTAGCCGAACTCGCCGATGACGTAGGGCTTGCCGTGCACCTTCTCATATTTGGCGATGTTGGCGGGGATGGACTTCGTGGCGCAGTAGATGTGCTTCTGGTTGATGTCGATGTCGGGGATGTCGTTCAGCCCCTTGAGGTCGCGGTGCGAGATGCTGGTGGTCACGATATGGCCGTACGGGTCGATCTGCTTGAGATACCTGGCCATCTCGGCATGCCAGGCCACTATATCCTCCGCCGGGATGGGATTCTTCTGGTCGCGGAACTGTATGTTGTCTATCTCGTTGAAGAACTCCCACATGGCAATAGCGGGGCTGTAGCCCCAGCGGGCCACGATGTAGCGCAGGCGGTTGCGGTAGCGCGCCTTGGCTGCGTCGTCCACAAAGAAGTCGCGGCCGGTGGGCACGTCGCCGGGCCCCATGCAGAGCATTATCTTGACATCGAGCCCTTCGGCAAGGGCGACCACGTCGTCGAGACGCTTCACCGCGCTGGGATTGTAGTACTCATTGCTGGGGGTGTAGCGGCGGTTGTTGAAGTTGGAGTGGCGGTCGATGGGGAAGTTCCACGAGCACATCCACATGCGGCAGAAGTTGCCGCCCGCCGCAGCAAAATCGCGCAGCATGACGTCGTAGTTATACTTGTCGGCCTGCTGGTGCAACTCCTTGAAAAACTTGGAGTCGTCGCTCGCACGCGATTCCCAGCAGATGTTCTCGCCCACCCCACGGTAGAGTGTCCCGTCGTCGTGGCGCAGGGTCCACATGCCGTTGCAATGGAGCATGCCGTGCCCCTGCGGCGCGGTGGCGCGAAGCGTGCGGCTGTCGGAGAAGACCTCGGTGCCGTCACCCTCGCGGTAGCGGAACCGCCAGCTGTAGCGCCCCTTCTCCTGCGGTGTGAAGCGGGCCTGGAAGTGCGTCCTCTCGACCCAGAAGCACGGCAGCACTATCTCTCGCCCCGAAGGCGAGACCAGCAGCATGTCCAGCGCGGCCTCCTCCTGGAGCCATGGGCTGGCGGGGCCGCCGTCCATCTTGACCTCGAAGCGGGCCAGGCCGTAGCAGGCGACCCTGTCGGGACCGTCGACACTCTCGAACGAGCGTGCGGCCACATCCAATGCCGCACAAGCTGCGAGAAATATTATGAGTAATCTTTTCATGGTCTAGTATCCGGGGTTCTGTTCCAGGGTTCCGCCCGAGTTCTCCACCTCTGCGCGCATGAACGGCAGGTAATAGTTGCGCTCGTTGAATTTGCGCACTGCGACATCCACCACGGTGTACCTGTAAGTGTCGCCGCTCTTAGTCACCTTGACACCCTGCACGGGAGCGTTCAGCACCGTCTCGGCATCCTTCCAGCGGAGCAGGTCCCAGTAGCGGTGGTCTTCGAAGGCCAGTTCGACCTGGCGCTCGTGCTTGACCGCCTTGCGGAACGAGTCTATCGTGGAGGCCTTGACGGCGGGGAGCGAACTGCTCGCGCGGTTGCGCACCAGCTGCAGCGCCTGCTTGGCGCTCATCGGGAAGCCCGCGGGGGCGGCCGAAGGGCCGTAGGCCTCGTTCATCGCCTCGGCGTAGTTGAGCAGCACCTCGGCATAGCGGTATGCCACCCAGTTGTGCTGGGCGGTGGCGCCCTGTGTGAGGTTGAGTTCGTCGGTGAGGAACTTCTTGAGGTAATAACCGGTGCGGCTGGCATTGGCGCGCGTCATGTCGTCGGTCTCGCCCGGCGCCTGGGCTATCACGCGTCCGTTCCAGAGGCTGCCGTTGGTCACTATGGAGGCGGCCAGCCTGGGGTCGCGGTTGGCATAAGGGTCGGCAGCGTTCACGTCGCCGATCCACTCGTAGGCGCCCACCAGGTTCTCGGTGGGGCATACGCCGCTCTTGCCGCCGGAGGTCGCTATCGGGTAGTTCTTCTTCTCCAGCTCGTTGGAGGCGGCGCGGCGCACCACATATATGGTCTCTGAGCTCGACAGGGACTTGCCGCCGCGGAAATATGCGCCGTAGTCGCCGTCGAGCGAATAAGCGCCGAGATTGATGACATCGGCCGCAGCCTTGGCGGCGCGGTTCCACTTCTCCCACTCCCCGTCGGGATTGTGCAGCGGCGAGGCGGCATAGAGCAGCGTGCGCGCCTTGATGGCGAGCGCCGCGCCCAGAGTGAAGCGTCCCTCGTAGGTGTTGTTCTCCTTCCAGCTGGTAGAGAGGCGGTCTTTCCAGGTGTCGATCTCGTTGACGATATATTCCACGCATTCATCGTAGCCCGAGCGGGGCACCATCTCCCCTTTGGCCTGCTGCTGGGTCTTCTCCACGATGGGGACGCCGCCGTACATCTTGATAAGCTCGCTGTAATAATATGCGCGTGCCACGTGCGCCTCGGCTATGTACCAGTCGAGAGAGGCCCGGTCGCGGGCATAGTTCACCGCGTCGGTGATGAGGTTGCGGTTGAGCTCGAGCAGCGCCACCCCCTTGCCGTCGGAGACATAGTCCAGGAAATAGTTGGCGGCGCGGATGCCCTCGTAGCAGTTGTTGTAATAACGCGAGATGGGGTTGACGCTCGAATTGACGATACCCTTGTTGAAATAGACCACGTTCGACGACGCGGAGGTCTGCTGCGCCTCGTCCGATGCCGAGGCGAAGAGGTTGTCGTCGATGAAGCTGTAGCCGTAGATGATAGGCGAATAGAAGGCATTCGCAAACGCCCAGATAGAACTGCGGTTGGTCTCGACGGCATCGGTAGTGTAGTTGGTGTCGAGGCTGGTGTCCAGGAACTTCTCGCACCCGGACAGGGCCAACGCCGCAACGACTATGGTAAGTATGTAGTATTTTGCTTTCATATCCGCGATCTTTAGAAGGTTATCGAAAGGCCTGCATTCACGCTCTTGAGCAGAGGATAGAGCCCGGTGATGTTCTCGGGATCAAGGTTGTAGTCCCTCAGCAGGGGACTTATGGTGAGCAGGTTCTGGCCGCTGACAAAGCAGCGCAGGGCCTTGATGCCCGACGCCTGGTCCAGGGCGAAGGTGTAGCCCAGTTCCACGTTGCGCAGCTTCAGGAACGATGCATCCTTGACCCAGAACGAGCTCAGGCGGTAGTTGTTCTCATTGCTCTGGGTGGTCAGGCGGGGATAGGTGGCAGTGGCGCGGGTGTCGATGCCCTCGGTGGGGTAATATGCCCACGCCCCCTGCGCCATCGGATAGACGTTGCCGTTGTCCACGAAGGCCACCGACTGGTTCCAGTTGCTCAGCAGGTTGGCCGACACGCCGGCCACCCCCTGGAATGCGACGGCCAAATCGAAGCCCTTGTAGCAGAGCTTTGCCCCAAGGGTGAAGTTCCACTCGGGAACCCAGCTGCCGCCGATGCGGGTCACGTCGTTCTGGTCTATCACGTCGTTCTTGTCCAGGTTCATATACTTGATGTCACCCGGCTGCACGTTGCCGAACGCAGGGGCCACGAGGCCCTCCTTGAGGTTGCCGTCGTTGTCAAAGTCGTTGATGTCGTAGAAGCCGTCGGCCACCAGGCCGATGTAGGTCCCGAAAGGACGGCCGGTCTGCGCGCTGAACGCATTTGCCGGGGGCACCTCGGCCATGTAATCGATGGTGTTGGTGGCGTAGGCCACGCTGCCGTCCACGGCATAGGCGAAATCACCCGCACGCCCCTCGTAGCCGAGCACCACCTCGAAGCCCTTGCTGGTCATCTTGCCGATGTTGGCGAAGGAGTACTGCTTGCCGTAGTAGCCCATGAGCGAGTTGTCCAGGGTCAGGATGTCGCTGCGCTTGTCCAGGAACGCATCCAGGCTGGCGGAGAAACCGCCCGCGCGCATGTCGAGGCCGACGTTGAACTTGAGGCTCTTCTCCGCATGGGCATCCTCGTTGGGGGTGAACATGGGCACCAGGGTGGTCTGCCATGTACCCGAAGTGGCACCGGTGTAGAACGAGCCGATGTAGCTGTAGGTATAATAGTCCTTGAACAGGTAGCGGCCGTTGGAGCTGAAGTTGCTCAGCACCGACGTGGCGCCGGAGTCGGACGCGCCCACCAGGCCGGCGGAGGCGCGGAGTTTGAGCAGCTCGAACGCGCCCCCCTTGAGGAAGCCCTCGTTGGAGAGGACCCATGCGCCCGAGATGGCGGGATAGAAGCCCCAGCGGTGGCCGGGCGCGTAGGCGTCGTTGCCAAAGCGGGAGAAGCCCGCCTCCACGATGTAGCGGTGAGCGTAGTCGTAATGGAGGTATCCGTTCAGGTTCAGGATGTTATACTTGTAGTTGAAATAGCCGTCGCCCTTGTAGGCCGATATCCCGAAGTTGACCCTCGCGTCGATGTGATGGTCGCCGAAGTCACGGTTGTAGCCGGCGGTGACCCTCCCCTGCTTCCAGTCCTGCATGCCGCCCGAGCCGTAGCCGCTGGCCACGATGGTGGTGGTCTCGTCGGTGGTGGTCGTCGCCCCCTCGTGCCAGCGCGCATAGTTGCGGGTCTTGGAGTAGGTGCTGATGGTGTAGCTGTAGAACGACACCGCCTCCTCCAGGAACAGACCGGGGGTTATCATGTCCAGGCGCTCCTTCACGCTCAGGTTGGTCTGGAGGCTGCGGGCCTTGTAGGAATACCAGCCGAGGGCGTTTACAGAGCCGTAGGGGTTGTTGGGATAGACAGCGGTACCGCTGATGTTCTCCTGCGCCTCGTCGTCGAAGACGTTGTAGATGTTCGAAGGATACTTCTGCAGGTTGGTGAACAGGCTGCTGATGCTGTAGTTGGGACGGCTCAGCAGGTCTATGCGGCCGCCGATATCGAGCTTGACCTCGAAGATGCGCAGTACGTTGAAGTCGAGGTTCGCACGTACGTTGAAGCGGTTGTAGCCGAGGTTGCGGGTCTGGTCGGTGTTCTTGACATCCAGCAGCCCCTGGTTGCCCACGTAGTCGAGGTTGATGTTATAGCGGGCGTCACGGTTGCCGCCGTTGAGGATGACGTCGGCATCGACATAGGAGCCGGTGCTGCGCATCACCTTGTCGTACCAGTCGACATCGATGCCGGTACCGTTCTTGTAGGCCTCCAGCTGCGACGCCGAATATACGGGGCTCCAGGCCATGCCCTTGTCGTTGGAGACGGCCTGGTTGTAGAGGTTGGCAAAGTCGTAGGAGCCCAGGGGCTTGTTCAGACTCGAGGAAGCCTGCACGCCGTAGCGCACCCTGGTGTTGATGGTGGCCTGTCCGGCACGGCCGCGCCGGGTGGTGATGTGTATCACGCCGTTGCCGCCCTTCTCGCCGTAGAGGACGAGGGCCGCGGCATCCTTGAGGACCTCGACCTTCTCTATCTCGGCGGGCGAGATGCTCTTCAGGTAGTCGGCATTGACCTCGAAGCCGTCCACGTACAGTTTGGCGGTGGACCAGCTGCCGACACCGTAGCTGCCCATGCCGCGTATCAGCCAGCGGGCATCGTTGTTGCCGAATTCGCCAGTCCCCTGCACCACCGTCATGCCGGGGAACATCCCGACCCAGGTGTTGGTCAGGTTGGAGTTCACCGTGGTGTAGAGCTCTTCACCGGTGGCGGTGGATACCGCAGCGGTGGTGTAATCCTGGGCCTTGAGTGTGGAGCCCGACAGGAGCAGCGCCCCCGCCAGGACTATATATTTGTAAATATGATGTCTCATAGCTTTACTGGTTTAGCATCAATAACCGGGATTCTGGGTAATGGTCCCCTTGTTGACCTCGGTCTGGGGGAACGGTTCGAGAAACATCGCGTCGGTCCAGAATGCGTTGTAGGCAACGGCATCCCAGTAGGTGTCGATCCATTTTGCCGCATAGGGCCATACGGCTTCGTCGGTATTCTGGATGTTGAACTGCAGCATGCGCATAGCCCCGCCACAGAGGCCGTCGGCTATGTCGGCACGCTTCCAATGCTTGACATCGTAGTAGCGGTGGCCGCCCTCCTGGAAGAATTCCACGGCGCATTCGCGCTGTATGATGGCGCGCAGCCTGGCCTGGTCACGCTCGGTGATGGAGGGCAGGCCGGCGCGGTTGTGCACGCGGTTAAGGTTCTCCAGCGCCTTGTCGGTGTTGCCGTACTCATTGTAGGCCTCGGCCAGGTACAGGTAGGTCTCGGCCAGGCGGAACAACGGCGGTTCAAACCAGAGGCGGCTGCCCGCCTTGTAGTAGAACTTGGTGCGCTCGCCGCAGCCGCGGTCGATGTTGATGGGCTCGGGGAACACGTCGCCCTTATTCTTGTCGGCAGCGTAGCCGCCGCGGTTCCATCCGATATTCTGCCAGTTGTAGTCGCCGGGGTTGTTGGCCGAGTCGTGCCCGCCAAACTTGATGTCAGCCTTGGCGCGCGGCTCTATCTTGGCCACGTTGGTGATCCAGTCGGCGCCGCCGCGGGGCATCTTGTCCCCCACCTTGGGCCAGGACATCTCCGAGCCGTCGGCAGCCCAGTAGTTCTCCAGATGATTGGTCAGGATGCCGCTGCAGTCGGTGTCGTAGCGGTCGGTGGTCTGGTACCTGGAGCAGTTCATGTAGAGGATCAGGGGCTCCCAGCCGGTAGCGTCTATCTTGAAGGCCAGGATGAGCTCCTCGTTGGAAGGGGTGCTGGTGGCGGTCGCATAATCTTCGAAGGCGTTGGGGTTGGGGTTGCCCGCACCCGCGCCGCCGGTGTTTATCAGGCTCACGCCGTTGGCCGCAGCCCAGGTCAGCACCGCCTCGTTGGCGTCGATGGCGGCTTTCCAGCGCTCCTTGTCGGCATTGCCCCAGCAGATGTATTCGTTGTGGTCGCTCTTCAGATAAGGGGTGGCGCTGTTGAACAGCGGACGGGCCGCGAACTGCAGCGTGCGGGCCTTGATAGCCAGCGCGGCGCCCTTGGTCATACGGCCGGTGTTGGCCGCATCCCACTTGGCGGGAAGGTCCTTATAGGCCTCGTCGCAGAGGTTGGAGATGAACTCCACCATCTCGCCTATCGTGGCGCGCCCCTCGCTCAGATCATCGTCCGCCTCGAACGACTTGTAAACGCGCGGGACGCCGCCGTAGCGGTAGAACATGCCCATGTAGCGGTACGCGATCAGCGCCTTGGCCTCGGCCTTGACGATGGTCTTGTCGGCATCCGACATGTCGGCCACATTATCTATGTTTTCCGCCACGATGTAGCACTGGCGGATAAAGCTCCAGTTGTTGGCATAGTTGTCGGCCCCGGCGTCGCTGCCGTCGTCGCCCGTCACGGAGAGGCCGTGGCCGGAGATGAAGTAGCTGCCGTGCCAGTTGCAGCCGCGTCCCACCTCGCCACTGATGGCGCCGAGGGTGCTGTGGCCTATGCCGATGCCGCCCGGCCAGCCGTGGCGCAACACATTGCGGTAGCAGCTCATCAAGGCCGACTTGGCATTCTTTTCGGTGGAGAATACTGCCTCCTGGTCTACCGTGCCGGTGGTGTCGGGCTTCTCCAGGAAGAAGCTGCACGACGACAGCAGGGTCACGGCAGAGAGGGCGATAGCAAATATGTTATATATCTTTTTCATATCCATAGTCATTTAGAAGCGGAAACTCAGGCCTGCCATGAATATACGGGTGAGCGGATAGACGTAGGTGCTGCCGTCGGTCGTCTCCGGGTCGATGCCGTAGGGAGTGAGGGCGTTGCGGAAGGTATATACGTTGTTGGCGTTGACATATACCCTGACCGCCTCGAGAATGGGATTGCCACCCTTGCGACCGATGTCGAAGGTGTAGCCCAGCTCCACGTTCTTGAGCTTGATATGGTCGGAAGATACCATCCAGTAGTCGCTCACAAGATAGTTGTTGTGGGAGGTAGTGGCCGCGTAGGTAGCCCTGGGATAGGTTATCTCCTCGCCGTTGAGATATTTCTCCTCGGTCCAGCGGCCCTGGTACTGCCACATCCAGGCGTTGCCGGCGTTCTTGTAGAACGGGATCGTGTAGCCGCTGCTGAGGTAATACGAGCCGTCCTTGCTGCCGGTGAAGAGCATCCTCAGGTCGAATCCCTTGTATGCCAGCTGCACCTTGAAGTTGAAGTGGTAGAGGGCGTAGTTGGGGTAGCCGATGGGGCCGACGTCGTTCTGGTCTATCTTGTCGTCGCCGTCGCGGGAGACGTAGCGGATGTCGCCCAGGGTCGCCTGGTTGCCGGTGTACGTGTTGTACGGACGTGCGTCCAGCTCTTCCTGCGTGTTGAACAGCCCGTCGCTCTTGAGGCCGTAGCGCTGGCCAATCATGTGGCCCGTCTTGTTCATCCACTCGTAGGGGTTGTTGGCCTCGGCCATATATTCGATATGGTTGCGGGCATAGCTGATGTCGGCGCCCAGGGTGTACATGAAGCCCTCCACCTTGTCGGTCCAGTTAAGCACCAGCTCGTAGCCGCGGTTGGTGGTGATGCCGACGTTTGCCGGAGGCACGTCGCTCTGCTTGACGCCGTAGATGGCGGGGATGATGCCGAGCGTGGTGAGGATGTTGTTACGCTTCTCGTAGAACCAGTCGAAGTCGATGGAGAGACGGCTGCGGAAGAACTTGGACTCGATGCCCACGTCGTACTTGCGGGCGCGCTCCCAGGTGATGGCCGCGTTGCCCAGGCTCCCCTCGGTCGCCCCGTAGAAATACGTATTGGCCACCGAGCCGTTGCTGTTGCCCAGCCAGTATCCGCTCTGGTTCAGGTTCCACGTGTTGGGCAGATAATAGTAGCGTCGGTTGGCACCCAGCTGGTCGTTGCCGACCTCACCGTAGGATGCCCTTATCTTGAGGTAACTCAGGAAGTTGTTGGAGTGATACCACGGCTCCAGGGTGGGCACCCAGCCCACCGAGATCGCGGGGAAGAGGCCGAAGCGGTTCCCCTCGGCGAACTGCTCGGTGCCGTTGTAGCCGACGTTGACCTCGGCCATGTAGCGGTCGGCGTAGTTGTAGGTCACACGGCCCACGAAACCCATGATGCCGCTGGGCACGTGATAGCTGTCGGAGGGCATCGTGAATTTGGAAGCCTTGCCCAGCAGCAGCGCCCCCCAGTTGTGCTTGCCGAAGGTCTGCGCCCAGTCGAAGCCGGCGTCGAAATAGAGCTTGTTCCAGTTGGAATAGCCGGATGAGCTGAAGCTGCCGGCGCCGCGGCTGCCGCCGAAGAAATCAAACTCGAGCGGATTGTCGGCATTGCGCTGGATGGAATACGAGGGTATCGAAGGGGTATACTTCACGTAGCGGTTGTAGTTGTCCTGGTAGGACACCGTGAAGTGCGCCTGCAGGTTGGGCAGCAGGTAGTCCATCTTGTGGTTCAGCTTGACGGTGTTGTCCAGCAGGCTGTTGAAGATGGTGGCGGTGCCGCTGTTGAGCAGGTTGTACACCGCGTTCTGGAAGCCGATGGTGCTGTTGGTCTTGGCCGCCAGCGGGTTCTGGTCGCTGCCCGCGATGCCGGCGAAGCCGCTGATAAGATGGCCGTCCACGATGCCGGGGCTGATGAACGGGTTGCAGTCGTAGATGTACTGCATTATTATCTTGTAGCGGGCGGTAAGGTCATAGGCATCGGCGCCGTTGCCGGGGCCCTTGGTCTCGCCGAACTGGCCCGCGGAGTTCACCGTGAGGGTGGTACGGTCGGTGATCTTGATGTCAAAGTTGCTGCGGAAGTTGTAGCGGTTGAACAGCGACTCGGTGCTGGCGCCGTAGTATTCCACGCCGTTGGTGATACCCTCCTGGCGGAAGTATCCGAACGATACGAAATACTTCACGCGGTCGGTACCGCCGCTGACATTGAGGTTGGCCTGGTACTGCGGGGCGACCTTGTTGAACTGCTCCTTGTAGAGGTTGTGGTTGGCATAATAGAGCGCCGGGGTGTTCTTGAGGGCCTCTTTCTGCTCTGCGGTGAGGTTGGTCATCGCATCCACCTCCTGCGGGGTGAAGTCGCGGTTGTTCTTGAACTTCCAGAGGTCATAGTCGTCGTAGATGTAGGCCGACAGGCCCTCGTTGCCGGGGTAAGCCCTCTGGTCGTTGCGGATGGCCTCGTTGCGGAAAAGAGCGTACTCATAGGCCGAGACGCCCTCCTGCAGCATCGTGGCCGAGGTTAGGCCGTAGTTCGCAGAGAAGTTGATGACCGGCTTGCCCTGCGAGCCGCGCTTGGTGGTGACAATGATGACGCCGTTGGCGCCACGCACACCGAACACCGCGGTAGAGGCGGCATCCTTGAGGATGCTGATGCCCTGGATCTCGTTGGGGTCCATGGCGTTGAATTCTGCGAACGCCTGCTCTGTGGACTGCTCCACGCCGTCGATCACTATCAGTGGAGTGGATACGCCGTAGGTAGATACGCCACGGATGTAGAGGTCCGCCGCGTTGCGTCCCGGCTCGCCCGAGGTCTGCAGGCCGGCGATGCCGGGGGTGTTACCTATAAGGGCATTCGAGATATTGGCTACGGGCGCGGCCAGGATGTCGCTGCCGTTCACCGAAGAGATGGCACCGGTCACGTTCACCTTCTTCTGGGTGGCGAACGCCGTGACCACGACCTCTTCCATAAGATTCACGTCGGGCTCCATCTTGACATCCAGCGTGGTACGGCCTGCGGGCAGCTGTATCTGCTGCGTGACATAGCCGATGTACTGAATCTCAAGGACGGTCTGGGCGGCAGGAATCCGTATGGAATACTTGCCGTCAGCCCCTGTGGACACTCCGTTGGAAGTCCCCTGCCGGATGACGAACGCCCCGGCCATGGGCTCCCCCTTCTCGTCCACAACCTTACCCGTGACGGTACGCAGATCCTGCGCCGTCAGGGTAGTTCCCATAAGCGCCAGTGCGACGCATACAAGAATGGTTTTCAGTGATTTAATCATAGGATTTATAGTATTGTTATTTGATTTCGTATCCTTTAGGCATCGTGTACATATCGCCGAGGTCAGCGCTGAACAGGCTCCGCTCGGCGGCCTCCATGGTGCAGAAGTCATCTGCCGAAGGGTGGCCGGGATAGACGCTGTAGTAATGCTTGTCCGACTCGTTGCCACCGACATATTTGTTGCGCCACATCACCACCATCGATATCCTGTGATCCCCGACGGGCTTGAGGATATGGCGGGTCCAGAAGTCGACCTGGGAGAACGACTCCTGGCCGGTCTCGGTCACGCCGCAGGGCTTGGTCTTGGCCATGGAAACGGCCTCGAGCGCGTCCAGGTTGGACTTGAAGGCGTCGTCCCAGGTGCCGTGGTAGCAGTCCATCCCCACAAAGTCGACCCAGTCGTCGCCGGGCCAGCGGAACAGTATGCGCTCCTTGGGGTTCTGGTACTTCTCGTCCATCTGGGGAGATATCGCGTAGAGCAGGTTGTGCACCCCGCGCGTGTCACGCAGGTAGCGGACGGTAAGCTGCCAGAGGGCCACGAAGTCGGAGGCGGTGGTGCATTTCGAGCCCCACCACGACCAGGTCTGGGTATGCTCGTGATAGGGGCGGAAGATCACCGGCACCAGATCGCCCCGCTCATCCTTGAGGTTGTTGGCGAAGTCGGCGAGGCGGTCCAGCCAGCCGAGATACTTGGTGCGGGTCGAAGACCCTTCGGTGAGTATCTCGCTTACCACCCGGTCGGAGGAGTTGTCCCAAGAGTCGCCCCCGGTGAGAGGGTTGTTCAGGTGGGCGCAGGCTATGATGACCTCTCCCCTTTCGCGGGCCTCGAGTATCACGCGGCGGCGGATGGCATTGGCCGCGGAGCCATAGCGGTTGTCCATGATCTCGGCGAAGTCGACGCTGAAGACTGCCGGGTAGTCGCCGCAGACGGCCTTGGTGTCGGAGGCGCCGCTCTCATTGTACCAGTAGCGGCCGTACCACAGGTCGTCGTGATGGCCGAACATCCACCCACGGTCGGCTACCGCATAGAGGTTTGCCAGCAGCGCCCGGGTCTGGGCGGTGGCATCCTTGTCCACTATGGGGATGGCGGTCTTGACGCTCTTGTTGGCCTCCTGCACCACGGTGACATTCTTGGCGTAGTAGCGGTCGCTGCGGTCGGCAAACCGGATCTGGCCTTCGCGCGGCGCGGCATATTCGTTCTCATCCGCCCTGAAATAGCGGATGGCGGCGGTGGAGGCCTTGCCCTCGTCCTCGTGGATCCAGTCGCAGAGGATGCTCACCTCGTAGTCGAAGTTGGCATTGACGCTCACGCTGAAGCCGCCCTCCTCCCACGACACCTGTATGGTCGTCTCGTTGAAGGTAAGGGAACGGGTATCCGGGTTCACCGGGTCTTCGGGCTTGTGCTGGCACGAGAGGCAGAGCGCCAGGGCCAGCGCAACCGATGCGGATATGTACATTGCCTTTGACATCGGTTATTGGGCCAGATAGTCGGAATGATTGTCCAGTGGAGAGCTTGAGTCTTTCTTGACGAGCCAGAACGTGTTGCGCACGTTGTCAGTGAACCAGCGCGTGTCGGGCCAGTTCCAGTCGATAACGTTGAACGGGCCTTCGAAGGCGCGGGTAAAGGCCATCTCGGGCACCGTGAAGGTTGTGCCCCAGTAACTCTTCTCGCCGCCGCCGATGAGTTCGACCGAATAGAGCGGCTTGGAATAGCCGGCATCGTCCCACGCATACACGTAGATAAAGCCGTCGCCGGGCTTTGCCCAGCGGCTCTTGCCGACGGGGAAGATGCGGTACATGGAGTTCACGTCGATCTCGTTGTTGTAGAGGTAGTTCGCATAGAGTCCGTCCGGTCCGGGGGTGTTCACCAGGGTGCCGAAGGTGGCGCCGGTGTTGGCGTCGGCACTCTCGAGCCTGAAGCTGAGGGTGTTGTCATCTTCGTCGGTGGGCATGTAGCCTCCGCCCCAATGCCACCACTTGTCCATCACGGTAGAACGGACCACTGCGTCGTCCCAGCCGCCCACGATGATGAAGGCGCACTTGGGTGCGGCCCCGTCCAGGATGCCACCCACCTGGGTAAAGGAGTAGGTCCCTTCCAGGGGGTCGTTGAACTGGGTGTAGGTCACGGTGTAGGTACGTTTCTCGCCGTTGTAGGCGGTAACGTCAAACGTGGCCGAACCACTGCTCAGGTCGAGCGTGCTGCCGGGGCCGATGCTGGCCTTGGGGCAGAACTCGCTCCCGGGGTACTTGAAATCGATGGCCTCGACCTTCACCGAAGACAAATCCAGTCCGCCGGTGATAAGGCTCACCGTCACGCTGCCCGCCGCATCGTTGCGCCAGTCGTCGGAGATGACGGCGGCGCCGATCTGCGACTCGAGCCTGACATTGACGGGAGTGCGTTCGCGAAGCCACGGATCTACCAGTTCTTCGGTGTCGTGGACCACCTTGCCGCAAGAGCACGATGCGGCCAGGAGCAACAACGCCGATACGAATCTGAAGACGTTTTTGTTCATGACAGTATTTATAAAATGTTGGTTTTGCTATTCGCCATCACAAAGTTCGGTCGAAGGGGTATTTTAAAGAAATACTATTCAAGCAAATAATGATACTTTCATACAACCTACACCAGAATCTTGTTCTTCTTGTACAAAGCCCTGAATTCCCGGGGAGTATAGCCCCTCTTGGCCTTGAATATGCGGTTGAAGTTGGATAGGTTGTTAAAACCACATTCGTAGCAAATCTCTGCAATGTTACGGTTGGTGTCCACCAGCAGGCGGGTCGCCCTGCCCAGCTTGATGTCGATGATATAGTCCGAGAGGGTGCGCCCGGTGTGCAGCTTGAAGAAGGTGCTGAAGGAGGTCGGGCTCATCCCCACATACTCCGCAATCTCCTTGAGCCGGAGATTCGCGTCCACATGGGTGTCGATGTAGCGCTTGACCTTGTTGATGCGGCGGCTGTCGGCGTCGTCCTTGATGTTGGCGAAGGCCGAGCTGGCGAGCACCCGGTAGTTGTTGCCCGAGGCGAGGTCGTTGAGCAAGTCGAGAAAGCGCAGGTACTGAATGAAGTGGTCCGTCTCGTGGACCAGCCCCTCCAGCTTGCGGTAGGCCAGCATGATGGCATTCATGGGGAAGGCGACCCCGTGTTCGGAGGCCGACAGCATCCGACGGATGGCGACGAACTGGTTCTTGCCCAGCTGCACCTCGGAGAACAGGTCGGAAGTGAACTGGATGGTTATCTCCCTGATGTCAGACGACTTACACTTGCCCTGCTGCCAGGTGTGCTCGAGGTTCTCGCCGCCGATGAGCACCAGGTCGTAGTCGCCGATGGTCTCCACCGAGTCACCCACGATACGGCACGCCCCGGCCGCATTCTCTATGAAATTGATCTCCAGCTCCTTGTGGCGGTGCACCGGATAGGTAAACTGCGTCTTGTGACGGTCAATTATGTAGAAGCAGTCCTTGTCGGAGAGCGGGGTTATCTCGTTGAGTACCATATCATCAGATGTTAAAGCCTTCCAGTTCGACGCGGGGCGTGCCGCTGCAGTCCTCCTCGCGCACACTCACCGCCACGGTGCGGCTCTCGCCCGGCATCAGGTGGAAATAGTTATCTTCATAGATGACGGGCAGCACCAGGTCGCCGGTGGCGCTGTCCACCACCTTGAGGCGGAGCATCAGCGCCGGCACATCGCCCGTATTGGAGAGGGTCACCTCCTTCGAAAGGCCGGCGGTAGCGGTGACCTTGACTGTGGCCTTGCCAAGCGAGTTGAGCGACTGCAGGTTATCCTCTTCGCGGCCCAGGACGTAGAAGTTCCGGGAGAGGAGCGCGCCGTCTGCGCCGGTCAATGTCAGGCGCAGGTAATATACGTCGGTGAGATTGTCCGGGAGGACATGCGGGAAGCAGGCCAGGGTGGCATCCTCGGGGATGTCAAAGGTATACACCTGCTCCGAGAGCTGCCCGCCGTCCATGCCGAGCACCTCCGCCCGGGCGGTGACGCCGCCGCGGTCGCCGGCTCGGTAGTTCACCACCTCGATCTGGCCGGTGTAAGCGTTGTAATATATATGTATCGGCTCACACGCCTTCTTGCAGGCGAAATATGCCGCCGTAGGTTCGAAATAGTAGTCGTAGGTCTGCCATACCATCGACGGCCATGCGGGGTGGCTCATCCACAGCAGCAATCCCTGGCGGAACTGCGCGCGCCCTTCGAACATGGCGCGGTAGCCGTCGTAGTTGACCCACTGTGCCAGAGAGGCGAACCGACGCGCGTCGGCCGGCTCGCCGAACCGTTTGGCTATAAGCTCGTTGAAGCTCTCGGCCTGCTGTGCGCAGGCCACCTTGCGGCCCAGGGTATAGTCGTGCAGGCCGTACATCGGGTTGGGATGGGCCAGGGTGCTCACCGGCTCCAGGTCCGCTTCGCCGAAGGCACGCGCCATGTCCTCGTAGTTCATCACGTTGGGCATGCCCATCTCGCTGTGGAACTTGTCCTGTCCGCGGATGTGGAAATATGCCGAGGCGGGCTGCGCGTGGTAAGGGCCTCCCCCGCTCACGCCGTCGGCGGCAGAGTGAGGTATATAGCACAGGCCCGGATGTTCGGTCTTGACGAGATTGTCCAGGAAGTCGTCGATGACCTGCGGCGGATAACCCTCGTTGCGCCCCACGTAGAGCCCTATCGAGGGATGGTTGCGGATGCGGCGCAGGTATTGCTGCGAGATGGCGTTGAAGCGTTCCGGATCGGCGGGATCGGGCCCGTCCCAGGGGTTGGCGAGCCAGAAGTCCTGCCAGATCATTATGCCGTGGCGGTCGCACGCGTCGTAGAATTCCCTATCGCCGGTCATACCCACCCAGTTGCGGATCATGGTAAAGTTCATCTCCTTGTGGTAGCCCACGGCTATGTCATATTCGCGGTCGCGGTATGCGAGCAGGTGCTCGGGCAGGCCCCAGTTGCCTCCGAAGCCCACGAAGCGCCGCCCGTTGACATACATCAGCAGCCGCTGCCGGTTGTTGCGGTTGGCGAAGACCTCCCCGAACTCAGCCAGGGGTTCGTAAGGCTCCATCTCAAAGTCCATCTGGCGGATGCCCGAGAAGAACTCTTCGGCGTCGGAGAAGCTTCCGTCGGCATTCTCGAAGGCAATCAGCACCCCGTAAAGGTTGGGTGCGCCGTAGCCGTTGGGCCACCACAGACGCGGGTTAACGACCTCCAGCGGCTCGAACTCCACAAGGCGGCTCTCGCCGGGGGCAAGCGCCACCGGCATCCTGGTCTCAGACTCCCCGAAGTACCACACCATGTTGCCCTCGGCCGGGGCGTCGGAGTGGTTGGTCACAGTAATCTGGGCAAAGACGGTTGCGCGGGTAGTGTCGGGCAGCGGCAGGGTGCTGCGCACGAACGGGTCCGCCACGGTCACCTCGCCGGTATAATCGATGCACACATCGTCTATGATGCCCATGTCGCGGCCGCGCACCGTGGGAATCCAGTCCCAGCCGATGGCGGCATGGATGGTGGGGTTGTCGGCCCCCAGTATGCCGCCGTTCTTGTCGGGGCTGTAGGCGGTCTGCTCCTTGACGGTGCCGTAATGTTCGTTGCACATAACCTTCACGGCCAGGTAGTTGGTGCCGAGCCTGAGGATGCCGGTGACATCAAAGTCGGCACTCCTGAAGGCGCCGTCTATCTCGCCCAGCATCTTTTGGTTGAGCCAAACCTGCGCCTTGTGGTTGATCCCTTCGAAATGGAGGAACTGCCTGGGGGTCTGGACATCCACCTCGAAAGCATCCCTGTACCAGAAGTCGGAACGGAAGTAGGAATCCGAGATGTACAGCTGGTTGCCGGCGGTATTGGGGTGCGCCACCGCGCCATTGTCTATATATGTGGTCAGCACCGTGCCCGGCACTGTGGCGGGCAGCCAGGCCGAATCGTCAAACCCTCCGGAGGCTATCGTCTCCCCGCCGGCATCGACCTGCGAGGCGCGCTGCAGCTTCCACCCCCCGGCACTGAGCATCTGGCGGGTATCCTCCATCTCGGGAACGGCCTGCGGCACGACCTTGACGCCGCCGCGGCCCCATACCTGCATCTCGCCCAACTCGAAGGGCATGCCGTCGGCGCTGCTGGCGAGCAACGCCCGCACATAGCGCCCCTTGACAGGCTTGAAGGTGACCTGTGCGGAGCCGTCGATGCCGGCCACGTCGCGCCACTTCTTGCCGTCATCAGATACCTGCAGGGTACCCTTGGAGGGAGCATTCAGCCAGTTGAAGCAGACCTTGTCGATTTTGGACACCGCCCCGAGGTCCACCGCCACCCATTCGTCAGCTGCGGTGAGACTTTTCCACGAACTCGTAAAATGGCGGTTGGCAAGGTCGTCGACCAGGGCACCCTCCTTGTAGAAGAATATCTCGGAGACGGAGAATGAGCCCTGCGAGGCGACATACAGGCGCACCGCGCTGACCTCGCCGTCGACGTCAACTGTAAAAACATATTCAAAATGATGGAGAATGATATCATTTTCTCCGACCATATCCCGGGTCGGGAAAGCCTTGGAATGCCCCGCGCAGACCCATTCGCCGTCCGCCCCTTTGACCTCCAGCGAGGCCGACGAACCGGCAGAGACCCCATCGGCGGTGACCACAACCCTGTCGGTGGCGACACCGTAGCCATGGAAAGTGACCTCGAACTCGGCTTCGGGACCCTCGCACCAGACGTTGGACACGTTCATGTCGGTAAGGTAGCCGCGCTCTATGCGGCCGAGCGGCTCGCCGTCCTTGGTCGCATCGACCCAGCACGCCAGTCCGTCGGGGATTATGCCGTCGGTAACGAGCTGTGCGGTCTGGTTGTAGTTATACGACGAGGAGTGGGACGCCGCCCTGAGCAGCGCCAGGTTGCGGTATTCGTCCGAGGCAGCCACAATCTGCGGGGCGAAGTTCTCGTCGGGATCCCCGGGATAGACCCCCACCCCAAGGGTACGGTAACGGTATGGTTGTTCACACGAGTTGGAGAGCATTGCGCCCGCCGCCAGCAGAAGGGTTGCGGCAACTGCGCCGAGAGTATTTGTCAGTTTCATAACCAGCTGATATTGTTCTATACAAATTTCGGCAATGGAGGCGAGAAAACAAATACTATTTTTTCAATTTGTGATACTATTTTGTATCATTTTATTCGACGGTCGCAACTGTTCATTCTTTCACTCTTTTTGAGTATATTTGTATGTTATGAAGCAGACAACCGACAGAGTACTCATGGTGAGGCCAGCACGCTTCGCCTTCAACGAACAGACCGCCGCCAGCAATGCTTTCCAGAGAAAGGTCAGCGGCGAGGTGGCGCAACGTGCCGCCGCAGAGTTTGACAGCTATGTATCCATGCTGCGCAGCAACGGCATCACCGTAGACGTGGTGCAGGACACCGAACAGCCGCCCACCCCGGACTCGATTTTCCCCAACAACTGCTTCTCTGCGCACGGCGACACGCTGGTGCTCTACCCAATGTGCGCCCCCGACCGTCGCCTGGAGCGGGAGAAGCTCAGGAGCGCCCTCGAGGGGTACGGCTTCGAACGCATCGTGGACCTCACCGCGTTCGAGTCGGTAGGCCGCTATCTCGAAGGGACCGGGTCGCTGGTGCTGGACCGCGAGAACCTGATAGCGTATGCCTGCATCTCGCCCCGCACCGACGCCGGCCTGGTAGAGCAGTGGGCCGACGTGATGGGCTACACCCCCGTCATGTTCGATGCCGCCACCGGCGGAATGGCCATATACCACACCAACGTCATGATGAACGTAGGCGGCGGCTATGCCGTGGTCTGCCTCGACGCGATACAAGACGCCGCGCAGCGGGAACTTGTCGCAGGTACCATCAGCCGCTGCGGACAGGAGGTAGTCCCCATCACCGTCCAGCAGATGCACCAGTTCTCGGGCAACATGCTCCAGCTGCACAACGCCGGCGGCGAGGAGCTGCTGGTGATGAGCCGCTCCGCCCTGATGTCGCTCACCCGCGTCCAGATCGAATCCCTTGAGAAATATGTCCGCATAGTGGCCCCCGAGATCCCCATAATAGAGACGGTGGGAGGCGGCAGCGCACGCTGCATGGTGGCGGAGATCTTTTGAAAAGCATGCCTATGACAGCAAAAACGGAACTTACCCCCTGCCCGGTGAACGTATGCAGCGAGACTGGCCGTCTTCGCGGCGTGCTGCTGCACCGCCCCGGCGTTGAGATAGAACGCATGACCCCGCTCAACTGCGCCCACGCCCTTTACAGCGACATCCTGGACAGGATGAACGTCGACATAGAGTACTCCCGCTTCTGCGGCGTTCTGGAGCGCTGGGCCAAGGTCTATTACGTAGAAGACATACTGGTGGAGCTGCTCAACGACCCCTCCATCCGCGAACACCTTGTCAAGGAGAGCGTCTTCAACTACGGACGCCGTCCGGTGAAGCTCTCGGGCGAGGTCAACTACCGCCTGGCCAACGAGCTCATGGACATGAGCAGCCCCGAACTGGCAAAGGTGCTGATAGAGGGCTATGAGAATCCCCGCTGGGAGGGTGTCAGCGACAACCGGTACCTGCTGGAGCCGCTCTACAACCTGCTCTTCACCCGCGACGCCTCCTCTACCATCTACGACCGGGTGCTCATCAACTCCATGAGTTTCGAGGTTCGCGAACGGGAGTCGCTGATACTCGAGGCCATCTTCCGCAACTTCTTCGGCGTGGAGACGCTCAACGCGGAGCGGTGGAACCCCAAGGCCCGCACCGAGGGCGGCGACATCCACATCGCCTCCGACGACCTGCTGGTGGTAGGCGAAGGGATCCGGACCAACGCCAAGGGGATAGAGTATCTCGCCCGCACGCTGGCCAAAGAGAGGGAGCATTTCCACATCCTGGTGCAGGAACTCCCGCGCGAGCCGGAGTCCTTCATCCATCTGGACATGGTCTTCACCTTCCTGGGCAGGCATCATTGCATGGCCTTCGAGCCCATGCTGCGCCGCGAGGGGCTGTTTGCCGGCAAGGACACGACCCTTATCACGATAGACAACGGCAACATCCGCTACAGCCAGGTAAAGAGCCTGCTGCACGGCCTCAAGGACCTCGGATGGGACATAGAGCCGGTACTGGGCGGCGGCAGCGACCCCTGGGTCCAGCTGCGCGAACAGTGGCACAGCGGCGCCAATTTCTTCTCGCTGGGCGACTGCAAGGTGCTCGGCTACCGCCGCAACGCCCGCACCATCGACGCCCTCTACAAAGCCGGATTCTCGGTGCTGCAGGCCAAGGATATCATCAAAGGCAAGGTCTATATGGAAGACTACGAGAAGTTCGTGGCGGTATTCCCCGCCTCCGAACTCCCCCGCGCAGGCGGCGGCGCCCGCTGTATGACAATGCCGGTATGGCGCGAAGATTAGCATCATGGAAGGGGGCTTTGTAAAACACGACACCTGTTTCTTCGAGCGCTATGCGCAGGTTTCGCTGTGCGCCCTGCTGGGCAGCGAGTTCGACTGCCTGGTCAACCGCGACCGCCCCGACCTGCAGAGCCGCGACGGCCACAGCATCGGTATCGAGGTCACCCGCGCCATGGAAGAGAGCAAGCATGCAGAAGAGGCGCTGCTCAAGGACATGGCGGGCATCACCAAGGGCCGCGACGGCGAAGAGCTGGACCAGATACTCGAATACGGCTACGGATTCGGCCTGCGGGGCGGCAAATACATCGGCTCCAAGGAGCTGCTCTACTGGAAGATGGCCCTCCCGATGCGTCGCATCATAGCCAGCAAGGTCTCCAAGGCCGCCAACGGCTTCTACGGCCGCTTTGACAAGATGGGGCTGTACGTCTTCAGCAAGGAAGACCTTGAGGAAGGGGATGCGCTGCGCATCATGAACTACACCATCGGGCTGCAGAAATACCAGGACATCCGCTACAACCGGCTCTACCTGGCCGACGTCAACGACCTGTTCGTATGCAACCTCGACGACGGCCTCGGCGCCGACGCCCGCCTGCTCCGCTACTGGATATCGCAGGATCTGCGCAGGAACTTCTACATGGAGGCAGTTAGGAAATAATCAACAAACAATATAACGATATGCTTAAGATTGGCGACAAGATGCCCTCTTTCGAGGTGATGGACCAGGACGGCAACATGGTCCGCAGCGAAGACTTCATCGGCAATGGCCGCAAGACCATTATCTATTTCTACCCCAAGGACAACACCTCAGGCTGCACCGCCGAGGCGTGCAGTTTCAGGGACAACTACGCAGAACTCACCGCCGCCGGCTACAATGTGGTCGGGGTGAGCAAAGACAGCGCCAAGAGCCACACCGGCTTCCGCGCCAGGTACGAACTCCCCTTCCGCCTGCTGGCCGACACCTCGCTGCAGATGCTGCAGGATTTCGGCGCATGGGGCGAGAAAAAGATGTACGGCAAGACCACCATGGGCACCCTGCGGCGCACCTTCATCTTTGACGAGGATGGCACCCTGGAGCGCATCATAGAGAAGGTCGACACCAAGAATGCCGCAGGACAGATACTCGAAGGATAACCACAGAACCCACAAACCATAGAACCATGAAAAAGACATTCCTGCTAATGACAGCGTTCATCACCCTTCTCTGCATCGCGCCGGGCTGCAAGGGCGGCAAGAAGACCGCACAGGCCGCAGCCGAAGAGCCCGCCGTGGAGGTCGAGACCTTCATGACCGCCATCGAGAATTATCTCACCGACATAATCGCCCCCGACTACAGCCAAGGCACCTACTGCATCCCCTTCTGCGACTGGGTCTGCGCCGACGAGAGCAACCCCGACACCATCGCCGTGCTCGGCAACTTCTGGGTCATGAACTACGACCAGGAAGGCGACACCCTCAAGACGGTTTCGGGAGGCAACCACTCCGGCAAGATGATTGTCTTAAAGGATGCCGCCGGCCACTTCTCGGTGGCAGGGTTTGAGCAGACAGAAGACGGCAGCGGCTACGAGGCCAGCGCCCGCCGCATCTTTGGCGGGAAGTACGACGACTATGCCGCCGCACATTCCGACGAAGTCGCCCGCGAAAAGGTCCGCGCCCAATCAATCGCAGCCTTTGTCAAACGAGACAGCCTGGAGGTGAAATACTATCAGGATTTCGGCTGGCCCGCAGTGGAGATTCCCGCCGAATAGTTTTACCCGGATACGGTCTTCAAAAGGCAGCCTTCCGGCTGCCTTTTTGTTTTTACCCAAAAGCCTCCCTCCTGCTTAATAAAACGCAGTTCATTGCGGCCATTGATTTCAAATCGCAACCAATCAGCAATATATTTAGAAGAAAACCGACACATGTCCATTGACGCCACGCCGACGGACCATACCTTCGCGTCGTAACAAACGACAACAAGGATGAAAAAGATCGAAGCAATTATCCGCAAGACAAAGTTCGAGGAGGTCAAGGAAGCCCTCCTGGACTCCGACATCAACTGGTTCGAATATCACGACGTGCACGGCATCGGACAGAGCCGACAGGAGCGCATCTACCGCGGCGTGCAGTACTCCACCGACGTCATCGAGCGCGTGGCGGTGACCATCGTGTGCCGCGACCAGTTTGTCCAGCCCACCATCGATGTCATAATCGACACCGCCCAGACGGGCGAAGTGGGCGACGGCCGCATCTTCGTGAGCGAGGTCATAGACACCTGGAGCATCCGCACCAGGGAGCACGGAGACACTGTTTTGAGGGATAAAAAATAATTAAGGAGACAACTATCATGAACGACATAGCCATTTCACTCGATACCGTATGGATGCTGCTTGCAGCGATGCTGGTATTCTTCATGCAACCCGGTTTCGCACTGTGCGAGGCGGGCTTCACACGCAGCAAAAACACCGCCAACATCCTCTTCAAGAACTTCGTAGACTTTATGTTCGGCTCCCTGCTCTTCTGGTTCGTGGGGTTCGGATTCATGTTCGGCTCCGGCGGCGCCGGCTTCATAGGCAAACCCAACTGGGGCAGCCTCTCGTTCTACGACGGGGTCTTGCCGGTCGAAGGCTTCCTGATTTTTGAGACGGTGTTCTGCGCCACCTCCGCCACCATCGTTAGCGGCGCCATGGCAGAGCGCACCAAGTTCTCCATGTATCTGGTTTACAGCGCATTCATCTCATTGTTCATATACCCCATCGAGGGCCACTGGACCTGGGGAGGCGGCTGGCTGTGCAACGATGCCGCCGGCAGTTTTATGATGAACACCTTCGGCAGCGTGTTCCACGACTTCGCAGGCTCCGCCATAGTCCACTCGGTGGGCGGCGTGCTGGCGCTGATCGGCGCCCTGGCCCTGGGACCGCGTCGCGGCAAATATGGCAAGGACGGCAAGAGCCGCGCCATTCCGGGCCACTCCCTCACGCTGGCAGCGCTCGGCGTATTCATCCTCTGGATGGGATGGTTCGGCTTCAACCCCGGCTCGCAGCTGGCAGCCTCGGGTGAGGTGAACCGCACCGCAATATCGCACGTCTTCCTGACCACCAACCTCGCGGCAGCGGCGGGCGGTGTCGCCACCATGTTCCTCACCTGGATCAAATATGGCAAACCTTCGTTCTCACTGATGCTCAACGGCGTGCTGGCGGGACTGGTCGGCATCACGGCGGGCTGCGACATGGTTTCGCCCGCAGGAGCCGTCATCATCGGCCTCATATGCGGCCTGGTGCTGGTATTCGCCATCGAATTCATAGACCACAAGCTGCACATCGACGACCCCGTGGGCGCCTCCTCGGTACACGGCGTATGCGGCATCCTCGGCACAATTCTCACCGGTGTGCTCTCCACCACCGGCGGCGTCCTCTACGGTCACGGCTGGGGCTTCTTAGGCGCACAATGCTTCGGCATCCTGGTCATCGACCTCTGGGCTGCCGCCTGCGGCTTCGTCCTCTTCTTCGGCATTAAAAAGCTGCACGGACTGCGTGTCCCCGCCCGCATCGAAGACGAAGGCCTCGACATCTACGAACACGGCGAGACCTGCTACAACTAACCGCCTACTAGCAGGGATACTAAAAAGGGTGGCCGATTATTACGACCACCCTTTGTTATGTTAATTTGTTTGGCTTTGCTTCGCAAATCCACAATAACTTCCTCGCTTCGGCAAAGGCAAACAAGCTTGCCTTTGCTCTCAGCTCGTCGTTATTTGACCTCCTCGAAGTCGACATCCTCGGCATTGCCGTTGGAGTCGGAGCTGCCGCCCTGCTGGCCGGCACCGGGGTTATTGCCGCCGAAGCCTGCATCACCGGGGTTGAAGCCTGCACCGCCGGGGTTGAAACCGGCGCCCTGTCCAGCCTGTCCGGCCTGAGCTGCGCGGGCCATGTCTTCGCTGGCTGCATGCCATGCTGCCTCGAGTGCCTGGTTGGCTGCGTCGATCTTGTCAGTCGGTACGCTGCGGCCTGCATCGTATTCGTCCTTGGCAATCTTGTGGGCATCCTTGAGCTGCTGGAGTGCGCTGTCAATTGCGCCGCGCTTGTCGGCGGGAATCTTGTCGCCATACTCCTTGAGGTTCTTCTCGGTCTGGAAGATCATTGCATCGGCTGCGTTGATCTTGTCCACGAGTTCCTTCTTGGCCTTGTCGGCAGCCTCATTGGCCTTTGCCTCGTCGCGCATGCGCTTGATTTCGGCGTCGGACAGGCCGGACGAAGCCTCGATGCGGATCTTCTGCTCCTTGCCGGTGGATTTATCCTTGGCGGAAACGTTCAGGATACCGTTGGCATCGATATCGAAGGTAACCTCGATCTGAGGTATGCCGCGCGGTGCGGGGGCGATGCCGTCGAGGTTGAAGACGCCGATCTGTTTGTTGTCGCGGGCCATCGGACGCTCACCCTGCAGCACGTTGATCTGTACCGAAGGCTGGTTGTCGCTCGCGGTGGAGAACACCTCGCTCTTGCGGGTAGGGATAGTGGTGTTGGCGTCGATCAGCTTGGTCATCACGCCGCCCAGGGTCTCGATACCGAGGCTCAGCGGGGTAACGTCGAGCAGGAGGACATCCTTGACTTCGCCGGTGAGGACACCGCCCTGGATAGCGGCACCTACTGCCACAACTTCGTCGGGGTTCACGCCCTTGTTGGGCACCTTGCCGAAGAACTTCTCCACGATCTGCTGGATAGCGGGGATACGGGTGGAACCGCCCACGAGGAGCACCTCGTCGATCTGGTTTGCCTGGAGGCCGGCATCTGCCAAAGCCTTGCGGCAAGGCTCGATGGTGGCGTTGATAAGGGCATCGCAAAGCTGCTCGAACTTAGCGCGGGAGAGGTTGGTTACAAGGTGTTTGGGCACACCGTCTACCGGGATGATGTAAGGCAGGTTGATCTCTGCGGTGGTCTGGCTCGAAAGCTCGATCTTGGCCTTCTCGGCAGCCTCTTTCAGACGCTGGAGTGCCATAGGGTCCTTACGCAGGTCCACGCCGGGGTTATCCTTCATGAACTCCTCTGCCAGCCAGTCGATGATCTTGTGGTCAAAGTCGTCGCCGCCCAGGTGGGTATCACCGTTGGTAGATTTAACTTCGAACACACCGTCGCCAAGCTCCAGGATGGAGATATCGAATGTACCGCCGCCGAGGTCGAAGACAGCCACCTTCATGTCCTTGTTCTGCTTGTCCAGGCCGTATGCCAGGGCAGCTGCGGTAGGCTCGTTCACAATACGTTTAACGGTAAGGCCCGCGATCTCGCCAGCCTCTTTGGTGGCCTGGCGCTGTGAGTCGGAGAAGTATGCCGGAACGGTGATGACAGCCTCGCTGACGGTCTGTCCCAGATAATCTTCGGCAGTCTTTTTCATCTTCTGGAGAATCATTGCAGAGATCTCCTGGGGTGAATAGAGACGGTTGTCGATCTTGACACGCGGAGTGTCGTTGTCGCCGCGCTCAACTGCGAAAGGCACGCGGTTGATCTCGGTCTGGACCTTAGAATATTTCTCACCCATGAACCTCTTGATAGAGTAGATGGTGCGCTGGGGGTTGGTGATGGCCTGACGCTTTGCAGGGTCACCTACTTTACGCTCACCGTTGTCGGTGAATGCTACGATGGACGGAGTGGTACGCTTGCCCTCACTGTTGATGATGACGGCGGGTTCGTTGCCTTCCATCACGGCAACGCACGAGTTGGTAGTACCAAGGTCAATTCCTATAATTTTTCCCATAACTGTAATATTTTATAATTTCTATTTTCGTTTCGTTTTTGTCAACGACCATAGAAATTACGAAGATTATGCCAGCGGGAAAAATCTGACACAATGGCAGGAAAAGGATGGAAATACGGCAGGATTACTCCTGGACGAATGGCGGCCACTCCACCGGAGCGACCACAGTGACAGGCTCTTTGCGAGTTGGATGGACAAAAGTTATGCTGCGGGCGTGCAGGTTGATGCCGCCATCGCGGTTGCTGCGCGGCGCGCCATATTTGAGATCGCCCTTGATGGGGCAGCCGGCACCTGCCAACTGACATCGGATCTGGTGATGGCGGCCGGTGAAGAGCTCGACCTCAACCAGGGTATAACGGTCAAACTGGCGCAGGGTGCGGTAGCGCAGGCGCGCCTGCTTAGCGGCGGGATTGCCGTTGGTGCAGATGTACGACTTGTTCTGCTTCTCGTTGCGCAGCAGCATGTCTGTCAGGAAGGCCTCGGCCGGCTGCGGCGCGTTGCAGGTCAGTGCCCAGTAGATCTTGCTCACGCCGCCGGTGCGGAAGGCCTCGTTGAGCCGTTCGAGCGACTTGGAGGTCTTGGCGAACATGGCGATGCCGCTCACGGGACGGTCCAGACGGTGCGGCACACCCATGAATACATGCCCGGGCTTGCCGTCGCGCTGGGCTATGAAGGCCTTGAGTGTCTCGCTCAGCGGTTCGTCGCCGGTCTTGTCGCCCTGCACAATCTCCCCCACCCGCTTGTTTATCACAAGCACGTGGTTGTCCTCATAAAGTATGCGGGAGGCTATGTCCTCAAAAAGGTCTGCCGGCAGTTCGTTATAAATCATATCATCAAATCTTTATCGGCCTTTCCCTCGCGTATCTGCGTAGAAGAGATATTCACCAGGCGGGCATCGGCCAGATACCTGGCGCCATACTTCTTGCACTTGCGCTTGACGTAGTAGCCCTTGCGGGGATATACCCAAATCTCATAATTGTTCACGATCTCTTCCCATTCGCGCCAGCGCTCGATGCCCACGATATTGTCGGCACCCATGGCTATCACGAACTCGGTGTCGGGCTCCGCCTGCCGCAAAGCACGCAAGGTGTTTATGGTATAGTTGGGCTGCGGGAGGTGGTACTCCACGTCGCTCACGATCACGTCGGGGCACAAGCCGGCAACCTTGTCGCGCACCTGGGACAGGCGGGTTTCTGCGGTGTCATAACTGCCTATCTTGAAAGGGCTCTCGGGCGAAACTATCATCCGCACCTCGTCAAAGCCCTTGTGGCGCAGATAATTGAGGATAGCCAGATGCCCGGCGTGCATCGGGTTGAAAGTACCAAAGTAGAGCGCGACCCGGCGGCGGCCAGTTCAGTATTTATCCAGCAGCTCTTCCGCCTCCCTGAGGCAATCGTCCAGCTTGTCGTTGACCAGAACATAATCGAACTGCGGGGCGTACTCCATCTCCTTGACGGCTTTTGCCACGCGCTCTGCGATAGCCTCGGGCGAATCGGTGGCGCGGTGGATGAGGCGTTCGCGCAGAGTCTCCACCGAAGGGGCCTTTATGAAAACGGAAACGGCATCGTCGCCGAAGATCTTCTTCAGGTTCACGCCGCCCTTGACGTCGACGTCGAAGGCGATGATGTGGCCCGCGCCCCAGATACGCTCCAGCTCGCTCTTGAGCGTGCCGTAGTAAACGCCGTTATATACCTGCTCGTATTCTACGAATTCATCTGCGGCGATGCGGCGCTGAAACTCCTCTACCGAGAGGAAATAATACTCCACGCCATCCTTTTCGGTGCCGCGCGGCGCGCGCGAGGTGGCGCTTATAGAGAGCTCAAGTTCAGGGCATTTGCTCATCAGGTGACTGACCACGGTGCTCTTCCCCGAACCAGAAGGTGCCGAAAAAATAATTACTTTCCGTTTCATGAAGGCAAATTTAACTTTTTTACATAAATTTGCGTGCCCAAAAAAGCGATAAACACAATTATTATATTATTATTTTCACTATGGTTTCTTACAAAGAATTGGGCCTTGTCAACACCCGTGAGATGTTCGCAAAGGCAATCGACGGCGGATACGCAATCCCCGCTTTCAATTTTAACAATATGGAGCAGCTGCAGGCCATCATCATGGCAGCAGCAGAGACCAAGAGCCCCGTTATCCTGCAGGTGAGCAAGGGTGCGCGCGCATACGCAAACCAGACCCTTCTCCGCTACATGGCACAGGGCGCTGTTGAATATGCCAAGGAACTCGGCTGGGAGAAACCCCAGATCTGCCTCCACCTGGACCACGGCGACAGCTTCGAGACTTGCAAGAGCTGCGTAGATTTCGGCTTCTCTTCCGTTATGATCGACGGAAGCTCCCTCCCTTACGACGAGAACGTAGCCCTCACCAAGAAGGTCGTTGAATACGCACATCAGTTTGATGTAACCGTTGAGGCTGAGCTCGGCGTGCTGGCAGGCGTAGAGGACGAGGTTGCGGCAGAGGAATCTCACTACACCAAACCGGAAGAGGTCGTTGATTTCGTAACCAAGACCGGTTGCGACTCCCTCGCAATTTCTATCGGTACTTCCCACGGCGCATACAAGTTCAAACCCGAACAGTGCACCCTGGATCCCGCCACTGGCCGTCTGGTTCCCCCGCCCCTGGCATTCGACGTGCTCAAGGGCGTAGAGGAGCAGCTCCCCGGCTTCCCCATCGTTCTCCACGGTTCTTCTTCCGTTCCCCAGGACGAGGTTGACACCATCAACGCACACGGAGGTAAGCTTGAGGCAGCTGTCGGCATCCCTGAGGAGCAGCTCCGCAAAGCAGCCAAGAGTGCAGTCTGCAAGATCAACATCGACTCCGACTCCCGCCTGGCAATGACCGCAGCTGTTCGCCGCGTATTCGACGAGAAACCCGCCGAGTTTGACCCCCGCAAATATCTGGGTCCCGCTCGCGACAACATGAAGAAACTCTACATCCACAAGATCGTGAACGTTCTCGGTTCCGACGGCAAGGCTGAGTAATCTCAAAACACATAAATAAAAATCGGCTTCCGGACTCAATCGGGAGCCGATTTTTTATTGCCTGTGCCGCATCAGTGGCGCCAGTGATAGCCGGCCCTGATGGAGAACTGGTCGTCCTTGGAGTCGAAGTGCCCGCGGTCGGACGAGAGAAAGAAATTATTGAGGTGCGAGCCTATCAGGGCCACCGACAGCGGCACGCCCAGCTCGCGGGCGGCCACGCCCCACAAGAAATTGCCGAAGTTGAGATTGTTGTGTGCCACGAAGCCCTCTTTCCAACTCTCGGTGATATATATCATATTGCCCTCTATCTCGTGCTGGCCGTTGCGAGAGAAGTCCAGGTTCCCGCCGTATCCGCTCTCGAACATCAGGCGGAAGAATCCGTTAATGAAGCCGTAATGGTCGCGCATGCGCACCCTGGCGACTTCGATAGCCTCTTTGATGGCGTCATGGCTGACATAGACCGCCACGGTGCCCTGGTTGATTTCGTCGGGATAATGCTCCGGATCGGCCAGGCAGGCCACCATAGGGTCGGCGCCCTCGCCACGGCTCATTATTATACAGGGGGCCGGTTCGGCCACGGAGACGCGCTCCACAAACATGCCGCAGTCGTCAAACATGAACCCCTCGGATTGCGAAGTGCCCTCCAGGGAGAAGACCAGCAGGGCGAACAGCGTACAGAATATTATATGGCGGCGTGCTGTCATTTGAATTCCCTGCTAATGAGGATTTCTGAATACTCGGCCTCCATGTTCTTGTCGAGGACGTCGTGGCGGACATAGCCGACGCCGGGCGCATACCACGACTGGGACCACCTGTCGTAATGATGCATCGGGCCGTCCTCTACCTTATGCTCGCGGGCCACGACGCAGTCGAATGTACCCGCCGGGGTGGTGATTGTCTCGTAGCGGAGAACCTGGCGGCTGGTCACATCTATGGTGAGTTTGAGGATGCCAGCTGTGAGCACGCAATGGGCTTCGGGAAGGGTGTCTCCCGGCTTCATGTCGGCCGGCAGGACGGCAGCGCTGCCGCTGCAGGTAATCTCGGCATCCTTGAAAATATTCTTTATGAAACTACGCACGGACGCGCCGAAATCCATATGTGTGGTGCCGTCGGCATCTATTTCTACCGTGAGGGGCGTCCTCCCGCCGAAAATCTGGGCGCCGCCCGCCTTTTTCATAGTCACGTAATAAGAGACCACCTTGCCGCCGGCATTGTTCCTGGCCGACTCTATCTCGAACAGGGTCGTCTGCGTCAGTTTCCCGCCCTTGACCTTGTTCCGCTCGTAATACTGCACGCAGCCGGGAGTGACGCAGAAATACGGCTCTTTGGCCATTGTCACGACTGCCGTCAGGAACAGTATTGCAATAGTCGGGAATAAGCGTCTCATCTAAGGCTACTCGTTGTCCTTGCGCGGTATTTCTATGTAGAACCACATAGGAGAATATGCCGGATAGCCGTCTGCCGACGATGAGCCATAGGCCAGGTTGGACCAGAAGAACGCTATCGCCTTCTCACCGTATTTCATGCGGCCCACGGTCATGGCAAAGCCGTTGATGACCTCGCTGCTGTATGTCTTGTTGCCGTCACTGCCGGTAGTATAGCCGTCGGGATAGTAGGTCACGGAGAGGGCATCGTAGGTATTGCCCACCTTGTAGAGACCATAGACCTTGGCCGAATCCTGGATGTTGGTGTCAAAACAGAAGCCGTCGAGCAGCTTGCCGATATAACGGACCTTGACGCTGCGGCCGCTGGGGATGGAGTCGCTCTGGTAGGGACTCTCTTCCAGCTTGAGCATATAGTATCCTTCGCTTATGGAGTCGAGGCCGTTGTAGCGCTTGGCAGCAAAATCTTCCAGCTTGTCTATCTGATACTTGTAGATATCGTCTATCACATCGACCACCTTCACGTCATAGAGGGAATTCACGGTCACGGCGGGCTCTGTGCCGTCGTTGCCGTAGCTCTTGTAGTACTTTTTCAGGTCCTTGGGATAGTCGTATGTGGTCGCCTCGGGCGGGAGCAGGAAGCTGGCCTGGCCACCGCAGTTGAGCGACTTGATAAAATTCTCCACCGGGGTGTAAAGCTTGTAGTTGCCCATCTGCACGATCTCGGGGCTGTAATACTTGGTATTGGTATATGTCCCCATCAGGCGGGCCGCCTCTTCCGTGGTATACTTGGTCAAGTTGCCTTCGAGGTCGCGGGATACGTAATCCAGCAGCACATATGCCGTATCGCCAATCTTGGCACCGTTGCCGACCACCTTCTCGAACACGTACAGTCCGTTCTCGTCGGGTTCGATAACCTCTCCCCTGTTGACCCTCATCCACGCCTCGCGGATGCGTTTCTGGGCAGTGAGGTTATCCTCCGTCTCATATTGAGCACACGAAACCGCCACTGCGGCAAGGGCCGCAACCGCTGCAACTGTCTTAATGATTCTACTACGCATTATTGTTGTTTAATTTCGTTCATAAAAACCTCAAACAGCAGCGCCTGGTCGCTACCGACACCCGCCACAGACTGTTTGTAACCATATTTGCAGGAGAACACGATGTACGCCTTCTCGCCGGGGCACATCCCCTCCATGCCGTATTCCAGACCCTCGAGCATCTCGCCGTCGCCAAGAGTCACGGCCATGTCGCCGCGGGCATAGGGGCTGCTCGGGATGCTGCCGTTGAACTGATATGCCATATATGTGAAATCCACCAGGTCGCCTTTGGCGGCGAAGCAGGTGCTGTCACCCTCTTCGAGCACGATGCGGTTGACGCCGTTGTTGAAAATCACGGGATTCTCGCTATACCGGGACTCAATGAAAGAGGTGATCTTCTCGTCCTGGCTCACGGCGGTGTTGGCCAGCGGGCTCTCACAGCCGCACAGCAACGCCAAAAGCAACGATATGTAGATTATCTTTTTCACTCTGCGAAAAACTCCTTGACTTTGCTCTCAAAATATGCGGGCACCTCCGACAGGGGCATATACAGCCTACCGCCGGATGCGTTCCTATGGCCTCCACCATTGCAATATTTGTGCGCAAAATCGTTCACGTCCAAATTTCCTTTACTGCGGAGCGACACTTTCACGAATGATTCATCTTCGGTAAAGAAGGCGCTCATGCGTATTTCCCTGATAGAAAGAGGCAAATTTACAAAACCTTCGCTATCTCCGCGCACAAATCCGTATTTGTTTTTATCATCCAGGCTCAAGGTGAAATATGCGACCCCGGGCTCAATGCAGCGCATGTTGTCCTGGAGCAGATGTCCCATAAGCCGCATCCGCTGCTCGGAATACGAGCGGAACACGGCGTCGTACAACTGGTCGCGGTCCACTCCCCTCGCCTGCAGCGAAGAGACCGCCATGTATGTAGAGGGATATACGCTGTTGGCGAAGTTGTTGGTGTCGGTCAGGATGCCGGTAAGGATGGCCCGCGCGCACTCCAGCGAGAGATTGCCGACGTTGCCGTCGATGCCGGGCTGCTGCAGCAGCACCCGGTACAGGAGCTCGCATGCAGAAGAGACCCCGGTGTCGGACACGACCACGTCGAACCCCTCGGTCTTGGGATTCAGATGGTGGTCTATCAGCACCCTGCGGGCGCTGCCGGTAGACTGCTCCACGAATTTGGAGACGCCGCCGGAGCGGTCCACGCCGTTCATGTCGAGAAAGATGAGCAAATCCGCCGCCGATATCAGGCTCTCGCACAGGGGGGCGTCCTCGTTGTAATATGACACGGCGCCCTCCGGGATAATGAAGTCCAGGTTGTCGGGCAGGCGGCTGTTTATCACGATGTGCGGATTCTTCCCAAGACCCGTCAGGTAGTGGAACATCCCTACTGCGCTCCCGATGGAATCCCCGTCGGGGTTTTCGTGCCCGAAGATGACAATACTGCCGCTCGAGCAGATCAAATCGTTAAGTTTTTCTTCGTTGATGGTGGTACGCATCGAATTTTTCACATCGTTTCTAACTGCAAATTTAAAAATATCTTGCAAGCACTAAATATTATTTTTATTTTTGAGAGTTAATTCGATTTTTGGCAGATTATAATTATACACTAAATATGAAAAAGGTTCTCACTTACATCGTTTTCCCGATTATCATCATCGTGCTGGCATTCCTCATCATCAAGAGTATTCAGCAACCCGTAAAATTCAATAAAGAGAAAGCCGTCAGGGAGGCTGCCGCCATCACCAAGCTTAAAGACATCCGTACGCTACAGGTAGCATACAAGAATGTCAACGGCAAGTTCGCCCCCGCCATTGACTCTCTCATCGATTTCTACAACAACGGCAAGATGACCGTCATCCGCTCCATCGGTTCCATGGACGACTCCGTAGCCGTAGCCATGAACCTCGTAAAGCGCGAGGCAATCGAGATTCCCGTAAGGGACACCCTGCTCAAGAACAGGCCCGACTTCAAAGCCGAAGAACTCAAGTACATCCCGTTCTCAGACGGTGACCAGATCATCATGCACGAGACCATCAAGGAGGTTTCTGGCGTAGATGTTCCCCTGTTCGAGGCCCAGATCCCCTTCGCTTCCCTGCTCAAGGGCATGGATCGCCAGCTGCTCGTCAACCTCATTTACGAGCGCATCGAGACCGACCGCTACCCCGGCCTGCAGGTGGGCAGCATCGAGAATCCTAACAACAACGCCGGCAACTGGGAGTAACCCATTCGCTCCGCGTTCATAAAAACTGCTTGCTTTGCGGCAGGCAGTTTTTGTTTAACCACCATGAGAATAATTTCAGGTTCGCTCAGGGGCAAGGCCATCAATCCCCCCGCAGGTTACCAGGCACGGCCCACCACCGACTTTGCCAAAGAGGGGTTGTTCAACATCCTTATGGGGATGATAGACTTTGAAGAGACGGTATTCCTTGACCTCTTCGCCGGCACTGGCAGCATCAGCTTCGAGATGGCCTCCCGGGGCTGCGGCGACATCGTGGCGGTGGAGATGAACCCCGCCAACGCCGCCTTCATCAGCAAGACGGCCGCCTCGCTGGGCATAAGCGGCATGCAAGTCGTGCGGCACAACGTCTTCGACTTCCTGAACATTTGCACCAAGACCTTCGACCTGGTGTTCGCCGACCCTCCCTACGCCATCGAGGGACTCGACACCCTGCCCGACAAGGTCCTCGGCGCCGGCTTCCTGGCCCCCGACGGACTGTTCATACTGGAACACGGGGCCGAATACAACTTCGCCAGCCATCCCGGATTCATCAAGGAGAAGAAATACGGAAACGTACATTTCAGCTTTTTTAAGAAAAGTTTTGCATAATCAAATATTAAGTCTATATTTGCAATCCCGTTTGGAAAACCAAACATTGGTGCGGTAGTTCAGCTGGTTAGAATACCGGCCTGTCACGCCGGGGGTCGCGAGTTCGAGTCTCGTCCGCACCGCTGAAAAGCCCTCTACAGGTATCTGTAGGGGGTTTTGCTTTTCAAAATGTGGCTTCTTTGTGGCTTCCTTTTATAAGTCTCTTAGAAGTTTACTCCGATGAGCCTGGACCGCCACCATAGATGTGGCTCCCCGCTTTTTCGTTTTCTGGGGATACATCTACTCACTTCTGGGAAAATCAACAATGGTATTTCTAGGCAATAGTTATTGCCACATATTGTGCCCATCTTGCAGTACACAAAAACTTGCTCAAGATGAAGATTCTCCTCGATAATGGCCACGGCGTTGACACTCCCGGGAAGCGGAGTCCGGATGGATTGTTCCGCGAGTTCGCCTATAATAGATATATAGCAAGTCAGATCCACCAGCGACTGAAGAGTAATGGCCTGGATTCCCAGCTGCTCGTTCCGGATATGGAAGACATCTCCCTGGCAGAGCGATGCCGTCGGACCAACCAGATATGTCGCCAGCTGGGCAGTGACCAGGTACTCTTGATATCCATCCACGTTAATGCTGCAGGAAACGGCTCAGAATGGATGAACGCCCGCGGCTGGAGTTGCTACACTACCCCCGGCCAGACACGGGCAGACGAGCTTGCAACGTGCCTCTATCGAGCCGCGTCAGAGCATCTTTATGGCAATAAGATTCGGATGGATTATACTGATGGAGATCCGGACATTGAGAGCAGCTTCTACATACTACGACATACTCTCTGCCCTGCAGTCCTGACAGAGAATCTATTTATGGATAACAAAGAGGATGTCGCCTTACTGGAATCTACAGCCGGTGCTCTGGCAATAGTCAATCTTCACATCGAGGGAATCTGTCAGTATCTATCAAGATAGTTACCTATATATAGAAGAAACCCCGGCCAGCAACTTAGATGTGGTCGGGGGGATATCTTTGATTTAAAGTATATCTATTATGCGTTCAATTCCCAAAGGTCCTCAATATTATGGAGTTTCTCCAACTCTTTGGGAATAGGCTTATTAAGTTTACCAAATAGCTCAGTATATTGTTTCTTCAAGTCTGCAATTGCTTGTTCGGGGGTCTTTCCAACTATTCTGGTGAAATCCTCTTCTGTGACACCGACACTATTCTTGCTTAGTTCTTCAATGTCTATGGCAAGTTGTTTTCGAAGGGCATCTTCTGCAGAAGAGTCTCCAGCCGCTATCTTACTACTAAGACTCGCATTTGTGTTAGGTTTACCAACAAAGAGGTCGGCTAGTTTCTGAACATTGTTGCACATCTTCCAAATCTTAAAGAAAAGGATTATTAAAAGAATGCCCCAGATGACTTCCAATAAATGTAAGAATTCTTGCATAATAATATGGTTTATTATAGGTTTGACTAAATCGTCATAATAACTGTAAAAGAGTGTATTACTCAATAACAAAAATAACACTTTTTGACCGTTTTGTCCACATAGTAATAAAAGAAACAAAACGCCCCCACCGTAAATCCCGGCAGGGGCGTCATTGTTAATGGAGATTGTCAGTCGCAGTGGCCTTTCCAGCCTATGCACCTGCAGTCCAGGTGGCCTCAGCCAGCATCACGCCAGACTTCTCGCCGGTGGCGGAGTTGACGTAGAAATAGCGGAAGAATACCTTGGGAGCGCCGGCGCTCAGGGCACCGTACTTGGCAGCATACTCGGAGTGGATGTCCACAGCGGCAGCGGTGGGCTCTTCCACCATCTTGATGTTGGCGGCCTTGCTGTAAGCGCGGCTAACGCCGTTGCTCTGGCCTTCGGTGGCCTCGATCACCAGATAGATGCCGCCGTTGTCGGCGATGGCCTCATCCAGCTTGAAGGTGAAAGTGTTGCCCTGGCACACGATGGTGGCAGACGAAGGAGTCTCCACACCAGCGAGAGTGGGCGGAGTGGTCAGGATGTTGCCGCCGCAGAACACCACCCAGTAGTTCAGCCTCATAAAGAGGTTGCAACCGGATATCTTGCTCTTGGTTCCGAGGACAGAGCGACCCTCTGCAGTGTTGGCGGCAGCGTTCCACGCGAGAATCTGCGCGCTGGTGAGACCCTTCCAGGCCTGGCTCAGCTGCTTGAATACAGACTTGACGGATGCCTGGTAGCTAGTGCGGGTGCTCCCGCCGTAGCCACGGTTGCGGATGTACTTACGGCTCTTGACCTTCGCTGCGGTCACGCCCTTGGCGGAGCCAGACATCTCTTCGAAAGCGATAGAAGGAATGTACTTCATGATAGTAAAGGTTAATGGTTAAGGAATATTTTGAATGAAACGTAAAGTCCAAATAATAGTGTCATCACTATGGCGATGCCGCCGATCTTAAGCTTGACCCTCTGCCAGAACGTGAGCGGTTTCTCCACTTCTACCGACTCCGGCACCACAATCTCCTGGGTCCTGACGGAGTCCCTGTAGATGATCTTCTTCTCCACCGCCACCGGCAGCTTTACGGGTTTCGTCTGGAGGCTGTGTCGGAGCACTCCTGCCGAGACAACCGCTTCGCTCTTGGCGTATGCATTCTCCAAATGGGAGACGGTATCCAGCGTGACGTTATGCTCTATGACCACCGGCAGCTCCACGACAGCCGTGTCGTGTACCGTCTCCGTGACGTAACGCACTTCCACCTTGCTGTTGCCGGTCACCGGCTTAGCCACGCCGCAACTTGCAACCGCAATCAGGATAAATATGTATGTCAAAATCGGTCTCATTATTCTTCATCAGTAGTCTTGTCAACCTTGTGCTGCAGCTCTGCTTCAAACCTCCGGAACTTCACATCATAGCCGGCCTTGACACCTAGGATTGCCCCACAGAGAACCAGCAGCTCGCTCACAATCGATATCGCCGAGTTGGCTATCTCTCCCAGAGGCGGGATAAAGAACAGGCACACCGCCGCTATAGTCACTCCGGAAGAGAAGCTGGCCACCGCAATTATCCCCTGCAGCCGAGTAAGTTCTATGTGCTTCCTGGTCTTCATACCGGTTATTATTGTGAGTCTCTTACAATGAACGCGAAGACAAACGGCTTGGGATAGCCCTCGCAGAAGTTGTACATACGCTCCTGCATCGTGAACACACCGTTCTCGATGTGAGCCTCACTCATTCCGCTCACCTTGGGGTTGTACCCATTCACGCCGCCTATGAAAGCCACATCAGCTGCGGCATCCGTCGGAAAATTCACAAGAGCCGCCTCCCAGGGCTGCTTCTTATATGCATGCTGGCACTCGGAGTAGCATAAGCAAATGAACACCCAGTGCTCGTCGGCCACGAAGTATGAGCTGTCGGTCATATTCAGGTACTGTGTCTCCTGCTGAATCCGCAGCATTGTCCGCTGCATCTTCTGGGGAGGATTGCCGTTGTTCAGCGTTGCATACATCGCACTGATTATGATGGTCACAACACCCTTGTTGTCAAAGAGCGGGTGGCGCTCAATCGATATGGTATTCTTATCCCTGACCTTGGACATCAGCACAGTGCCGCCGTCGCAGTTCACCTGCTCGCCACCTATGGTGCGCCTGTCGGTGAAGCGGATCGCCACCGGCACTTCCACGCTGCGCCCTATGCTCAGGTCGGGCACCTTAATCTCCAGCCTGGAGGCAGCCAGATACTCTGCCGAACCGGTATCCACCGTGAACTTGGCGTTCAGCACGATATACTTGTCGCACTGGTAATCCTTGAACTGGATCTGGCCTGCACCGAAATTATTTGATATCGAAACAAACATATTGGTCGTTATTGATTATTCGTATCTGATGCCCACTCCAAATACGTGCGAGGGGTTGCCGTAATTGCCGGCCATAGTAGACACAGCCACCTGGGAATAGTTCTTGGACTGCTTCACTTCTACAAGGCAGAGCTGCACCCGGAGGCTACCGTCGACAGCCGTACTTCTGCCGACGCAATAGAACGGCCCTCTGACCTCTTCAGGGAATGCGGTGTTCAGGTAGAGTGAGGAGTATCCCTCAGACGCACCACCCGTACAAACTGCATCTATAAAAGCCGCAGAGATGCCGGTGGAGAAGTCCAGATCCATATCAGACACCGAGCTGGTCTTGCCCTCATACAAGTCATCCTCGTTATATCTGAAGCGGACAGTCAGACCCTCGATGGCGGCTTGCTCATCCGTAATACAAGTAATGGAGTCACGAGCATCCAATCCGGTAACGCCGGTATTGGTGTTCAGCCAGTACATTTCAAGGAACACCTTCTCCCCAAGGGCAGGCTGAACACCGATGGTGGAGAAATAGAGCTTCGTCACATCCGCGTCACCCCAATCCTCCTCCATACCGGGAGAGATAATCACCGTCTTGCTCCAACCCTTGGACACGCCGTTGCTCTGGCCTCCGGACATCCTCACCACCAGCTTGAACGGCTGCTCCTCGTGCTCGACGCCCTTGATGATGACGGCGGTAGGGGTCACCCAAGCAGCCTCATACACCACGCTCGGCACGGCACGCAAAGCCTCAGGGGCGTCAGCCATAATACCGTAGCCTGCCATCACACGGTTATAATTCAGCTTAATATACAGGTTCATCCCAGATATCTCTGCCGCCTCACCCAGGATGGTCTTACTCTTAACCCCCTTGGCAAGGGTATTCCAGGCAGCCATCTGCTCTGGGGTCAGGGTCTGAAACGACTTCGAAATCTGCCGGAGCGAAGCGCGACGCACCAGCTGAACAGGCGTGGCCATACCGGTAGGCCACGTTCTGCAAGAAAGGATGCTACGGCCATGCACCTGGCGGGCCGTAACATCCTTGGCAGAACCGGAGAATCCCGAGAAGGCTATGGAAGGGCGAACTATCATTTTTCAAATATGTCAGTAGTGTCAAATTGTAACCATCTGTCTGAGTGCAAATTTCAGCACATTAAGTGGTAATACAAATCGCCTAATCTTTTCTAAATCAACCTTTTGAAATTATTTTCCGAATGTGTAAGGAATCGGCACACATAAAGTTTACATTCCGGCAAGGGGATGAAAAAATGCACTACGATTTTGAAATGTCAGGGGAAGAAATGGTAAACCGTGAAACACCCCTTCCGGACGTTTGCTAACTGCGATTCCTATATTCCGACCCTTAAAAGATTTAACATAGAAAAGACGCAAAAAATCTTTTAAAAATTTTGCACAGCCTGCAGCCGCCAGAAACCCCTATCAGAAATGTCACAGACCTGTTTTTCGCCAGTCGGAGGTTAACGCATATCCTCAAGATTCATAGTGGGTTAAATCAGGTGACACTCGATGGCAAAAACACTTTTGCAGTGCCCTGAAACTGCGTTTTTCACTTTTCATATTTCCACATTTTGACTATACTTTTACAACTGCTGTCAGAGCGGCAGCAGGACGTCGCGACTCCTTTTTTCCATCACATTTTAAGAAATCACAATTATGTCAGACACAGAAGCAATCCGTGGTCTTATAAAAGACATCTTCAAGCCCATCATCGTAGAAGCCATCAACGAGGTCAACATCGAGAATACCCAGAAAAAGGAGAAGCGTTACTATACCCGCGAAGAAGCCTGCCAGCACCTCAAAATCGGCTGCACCACCTTCTACCGCCTCGTCAACAAGGGCAAGATACAGATTCTCAAAATCGAGGGCAAGACCCTCGTCGATGCCGACGAGCTGGACGAAGCCATCGAGACGCGACAGGTCTACCGCTACCAGCACTAAAGGAGGGGCACGGCTATGGCAATAGATCCAATACAGGCAATAACCCAGGAGATCGAGAGCGCCGCCGCCACAGAAAACATAGGGATGTTCAGCATCAAGAGCGCCAACAGCACTCTCATCGACGCAATGCGGCGGCCCAACCCCGACCCCCTCTACCGCGAGCTATGGTACGAAGGAGAGGTCTGCTGCCTCTTCTCCGACTCCAACCTGGGCAAGAGCATCTTCGCCGTCCAGATGGCAGAAGAGATCGCCTTCAACCGCAAGGTCCTCCTGGTTGACTGCGAGCTCAGCGACAAACAGTTCCAGATGCGCTACACTGACCGCGACACCGGCCTTCCACACGAGTTCCCGCCCGGCCTCCTCAGGGCAGAAATCAACCCTATGGCCTTCGACGTCAAGAACTACGAAGACAAGATCCTCGCCCACATAGAAGAAGCAATGCAGAAACTCTGCTGCAAGGTCGCCATCATCGACAACCTGACCTACCTCTGCAACAGCAGCGACAAAGGCGTCGATGCCGGCATCTTTATGATGAAGCTGATGCAGCTCAAGAAGCAGTACGGCTGGAGCCTCCTCGTCGTGGCCCACACACCCAAGCGCAGCCTCAGCAGCCCCATTACCCAGAACGACCTTGCAGGCTCCAAGAAACTCTACAACTTCTTCGACAGCGTAATAGCCATCGGCAAGAGCGCCAAGCAGAAAGGCGTCCGCTACGTCAAGCAGCTCAAGGTCCGTGCTGGTGAGTTCCTCTACGACAGCGACAACGTCATCGTCTACGAGATTGTCAGTACCGGTGGCTACGTCCACTTCGAGTTCAAAGAGTTCGGCAACGAATTCGACCACCTCAAAGAACCCGGAGAAGAGAAAGACACCACCCGTCAAGACAACGTCAAAGAGCTGCTGGCCAAGGGGAAATCCTACCGCGAGATAGCACGCATCCTGGGCATCAGCAAGACCCTCGTAGGCAAGATTGCAGCCGAGCTCGTGTCCTGTCCACCGTCCACGGGCGATGCCGAAGTGGCCGGAGTGGACAAAGTGGACTCCCAAGTTCTCTCCGCTGCAAAAGACCTCTTCGACCACGCTGATAACACTGAAAACAGTTGACCCGTACAACTGTCCACACTGTCCACAATGGCAACGGCGGCCACCCCGTCCGTTGCCCTGGACAGGTGGACACTTATCCGAAAACTATGTATAACCTACAGAAATACAACGGTATATCCTCGCGATATACCTGTCCGGCCTGCGGACGGCCTCACGAGTTCGTGTTGTATGTAGATGAATCAGGGAACAAACTCGCTGATAACGTCGGCCGCTGCAACCGTGAGTCCAGCTGCGGATACCACTACACTCCCAAGCAATACTTCTTCGACCATCCGGAAGCCCGTGGCGGCAAGACCTGGCAGGAAGAGTTGCAGGCGGAAGTGGACCGCCGTGTCATGTCGAGCGCAGTCGAGACATCTCAGGCGAAGCCTGCTCCACTTTGCGTAATCCCTGATGACGTCGTCCGCCGTTCCATCAAATACAACCGCGACTCCAACTTCATCACCTTCCTGAGAACTCTCTTTGATCCCTTGATAATCGAAGGCCTCATCGGCGAATACCGCCTTGGCGTGGCCCGCAACGGCTCCGTCATCTTCTATCAGCTGGATATCAAGGGACGCTGCCGTACCGGCAAGATAATGCAATACGACCCGGAAACCGGCCACCGTATCAAAGACGAGAAAGTCCCTGGACGAATCACCTGGGTACACTCCCTGATGAAGAAGCTGGAGCAACTGCCGGAGTCCTGGGAACTCAGCCAGTGTCTGTTCGGCGAACACCTGCTGGCAGAGTATCCAGACAAGCCGGTGGCTCTCGTAGAGTCAGAGAAAACCGCCGTTATCTGCGCCGGCCTGATGCCTAAATTCATCTGGCTGGCCACCGGAGGTAAGTCACAGATAAACGACAGGCTGCTGGTACTCAAAGGACGCAAAGTCGTTGCATATCCAGACGTGGACGGATTCCAGGAGTGGACAGAGAAGTTGGCCAAGTACACAAATCCCAATTCCGCCACCCCCGGCTTGACCGGGGGTCTCCAGATAACCGTCAGCACCATCCTCCAGCAAAATGTCACCCCGGAAGATCTGGAAAATCACATCGACATCGCCGACTGGTTAATCCGCCTTAAGTATGGGAGTATCTGTCATTTCGAGCGAAGCCCGCAGGGCGGAGTCGAGAAATCCCAAAGGGAATGCGCAGCGCAGCGAGCACAATCTCAAAAGCGCCGTAGCGCCGCCTTCCTCAAAGCTATGCAGTACATCGCCCCAGAATACTACGACAATGTGGAAGCGTTCATAGAGGCGTTTGAGCTGTGTTTTGTCAAAAGCCATGCGTCGGCGCATCCATAAGTAAGCCAAATAAATATATCGCGGGGAACCAATAATTAAAGTTTCTTCGGAAATAATATACACCGCATTATTTTTTGTACTTTTGTGATATGAATAGGATTATAATATGCAAAGCAGGAGACTTTTTTTATTTCTTGTAATACTAGCCAGTACAATTGCCTCTTGTGATAGAGTGCGGTGTAGTGGTCCGACTCTTGCTGAAGCACTCCGTTATGCCGGTGATAACCGTGGTGAGATGGAGAAGGTCCTCAATCATTACAATAAGGCAGGGGATAAGCAGAAAAAAGCGGCGGCAGTATTTCTTATTCGTAATATGCCCGGGCATATTTCTGTCTCAGGCGGTTGGAAGTCATATTCAGATAGTCTTATCACGGTATTCAATGCTGACATACCTTTAGAGGAGAAAATTTCGAGGGCCAATATAATCACTGACGGTTACGAACCCGAATACACCCAGGATATCAAAACCCTCACGGCAGAATATCTTATCTGGAATATAGACCATTCTTTCGAGATGTGGCATAATTCACCATACCTTCAGCATCTGGGCTTTGATGAGTTCTGTGAGACAGTGTTGCCATATAAGTGTTTTGAAGGACAACCTGCGGACAACTGGAAAGAATATGCTGCGCATTATGGAGAAGAGATACTTCCCCAAGTGGCCCAGATTGATGAATGGCGATATGGGGTGAGGGCTGCCGTAGAAAATGTGAATGACGCATTTGGCCTGGATATGAGCAAGCCTCTCCTTAAGCCAGAAGGGTTAAAAGAAGTACAGCTTTATGATTTAGAAGGACTTAAATCTGTACCATACAACACCTGCCTGGAAATGTCCAGGATGGGCGTAATACTTGGCCGGGCAAATGGTCTGCCAATCAATCTGGAGTTTCTCCCTAATTGGCCGCTGCAAGAGCAAAGCCATTACTGGAACGAATTCCGGGCTGAGAACGGCCGTGAATTCGACTATATCCCATTCGAAATCAGACCACAAGACGCACATCATATCGACAAGCGCAGGGCAAAAGCATATAGGAAGTGTTACTCACCGGACAAACTTCTCTGGAAGGCAATTAAAGATGGAGTAAAACTTCCCAGGTCATTCTCAGACCCATTTATATGCGACGTGTCCGAAAAGTATAATCTGGTATCAAATATCAAAGTCCCCATCAGGGGCCACAATGGGAAATATGCTTGTCTAGCAGTCTTTGATAATGAGCGGTGGATGCCCGTCCAGATTGGACGCATTAGGGGCGGTAAAGCTTGTTTCGAAAAAGTAGGAAGGGAAGTCCTCTACATTGTCTTGCCAGTTTCAGATAACAGCTTACAAAAAGGGATTTCAGATCCATTTATTCTGGATATTAAAGGCGATATCCACCCAATTGCAGCATCTAAGAATACTGGTGTCCAAGACATCACTCTTGACCGCAAGTTTCCTGCATTCGTCCACATCTGGCCGTTCCGCGAAACACTCACCGGTTTTGTACTGGAAGCATCATCGGCTCCTGGTTTCGATACTTGTGTTGAGGCTGCAAGGTGGGAGGATACATCTTTATTCTCTACAGACAGGTGTTTCATTCTGGATGGCCCATATCGGTACTGGCGCATCCGGGGGCTCTGGGAAGGGCCTATTACCCTCGCCGAGTTTTATTTCTATTCCAATGGTGAGAGAATCCAGCCAGTATCCATACAAGGCAGGCAAGTAGAACGCCTCTTCGATTCAAATGAAGTAACATCAATGTGGCTAAGGACGGGTATTTGTGCACAGATGGATTTTGGTTCGCCTGTTCAATTGGACAGGGCCGCAGTAATCAGGCGTGGAGATGGGAACTGTGTTAAGCCGGGAGATACATACCAACTCTACTATTGGGATGACAATGGCTGGACACTATTCCAAGAAAAAGAAGCAGATGATATCCGCATCACGTTCAAAGATGTCCCGGCAGGGAGACTATATAGGATACGGGACATAACTAAAGGCAAGCAACACCGTACATTCATCTATAAAGACGGAAAGTGCACTTGGTATTAAGCATTAATAATCATCGTAATAAGTAACCATGCCGAATAAGTTCTTCACGGGATGTGACGGGAAATGTGTAGCCGCCGGTGAGTAGGAATAGTTCGTCGGTAGATTCCATCACCGATTCGTACAGGTGGTCGGAGATGATTATGCCCTTGGCGGCCTTTTGTTCATCGATAAGAAGTTGCATCTTCTCGACATATTTCGGGGCGATGTTTGAGAAAGGTTCGTCCAGAATGCAGAACTCCGCCTTGGCCTTGAGGATGAGATATGTCTCGGCAATGCGGATGCCGCCGCCGGAGAGTTCGTATATCGGACGGTCCCGGTAAGAATAGAACTTGGTGTCGAAGCCTATCAGACCCTCGTAGTCAACACCGTACAGGTCGAACGCCTCGCCGAGGGTCATACTTTGGGGGATGAATACCTGCTGCGGCAGATACTTGATCCGCTTGCCTATGTGCCCATAGTCGGTCTCCCTCTCTTCGTTGAACCGGATGAAGATGTTTTGCGGCTTGATCCCGCCCATAATGCACTTGAAAAGGCACGATTTCCCGCAACCGTTACGCCCCAGCACGCCAGTCACGCAGCCCGTCCGGGCGGTGATGTATGCGCCGCCGAGGACCTGCTTGCTCCCGAAACTGAGGGTGACGCTGTCTACCAGGAGTGTGTTTTCAGATTGCATTGCCTATAGCGCAGGATATAATCATTAAAATGACGAAGGCCGCAAGGTCCACCGCGTATGGGATAGCGTAGTACTCAATTCTGCTTATGCCGAGATTGAGCCAGAAGTACATATCTTGCTGCCTGGCCATGGAATTGAGCAAAATGAAGATGAGAGGGATGCTTATCAGCTTGATTATGACGCCTACGGGCAGGAGCGGCCTGCTGGCGATAACCATTACGGCTGCAGACAAAGTCACAATGGCCGACACCAGATATACCGATCCGCCATACTTTGCCGACAATCTGATTTTGGTCAAGAATGCTTTAAACAAATTGGCGTTGGTAGGATATCCTATCATCTTAAGAAGATCTTTATTATGACATCCTTATCAGCTATGCCCAGTTCAACAAGCCGGCTGCGCATAAAAGAATCACTCTCAGAACCAGGCCTATATATTAGAACTGTTTTCTGATCATTATATATCATTTTTGTTAGCGGAGATGAGTTGTCCTGGATATATAGAATACTATTATCCATATCGGCAATAAAGTATTTATACTCTCCTCCATCGAACATGTTTGCAACAACCAATCCTCCGTTTACAGCAACAGGCGGACAAACACATCGATAGCAGTAAAAATCATCTGCATGGGCGGCAATGTTCTTGCGAACTGATTGCGGAATAGTTTTGCTCCCGAAATCAAAGTGCCAGGCTTTAGTTATTTGAGCGCTTTTGTCCAATACATATACATTGTCATCAATATACAGATTGTTTAAATGAAATGAATCATACGCCTGCGCACTGAATGCGTATTCTGCGAGGAGACAAGCTTTATCAATATCATCACTATAGTGAAGGGACAACGTGGAATGATGCAAATTATTATCACATTTTAACAACCTGCATTTATTATATTTTGCAGAATTAACTGGAGCTAAAGCGAATAATAAGGAATCCGTGGAAAGAACTTTGATGTCAAGCGCTTTGAAAGGCATGTCTTTTCTAAAGAGGAAATGGCCACCTGAGTCAAACTTGAATAAGTGATCCGTCTGCGAATCAATTATCCAAATATCCCCATTCTCATCAACGTCAAAGTTCGTTATCTGTAAATACTCATCGCCGGCACGTCCAAATCTGCCAATTTGGCGAATGAATGCTCCGGAATAAGAATCGTAACAAACAAGACGCCGCTGCAGCCAATCCAACACATATATCCTATCTTCATATAGAATGGCTCTATCAACGTTTCCTACACAAACCCCTGCACTATCCTCTAAAACAAGAACTTCAATGTCTTCGCTTTTGTTCGCGATGAAATTGCTAAAAGTTTCTTCTGAGTACGAAGACAACTGCAGTCTTTCGATAGGGCCGTTGAATGGTGCAATATTATTACAGGAAGACAGTAGTATAACGAAGAGGGATATGAATGCGGAAGAACGCTTAGTTGCAGTTACCTGTATCATCCTTACAAGGGGTCGCATAAAGGTTCTTGCACTTACCAAAACCAAGCAAACCTCTTGGCGTGGTGCACATTCCTGTGCCACTCCCATTATTACCTCCAGAGCTTTCCTCGCCTTCCGCAAGAGCCTCTATGTTGCTTTCATAAAGGGACTTCTTTGTCAACAGTGAGGAGCCAATCAGTGCCACTGAAATTAGAATTACCGATAAAAGAGAAAGTAATACAATACGCTTTTTCATATAAACCATGTTATTTGTTATAGATATAATCGTTAAGCATGTCCATGATTTGCGAGTTGGCAATAGGGTCTCCAATTAAGATTGGGTTGTTGTTATTGTCGATGAGAACGGAGTGAAGGCGATTGTCATTAGGGATGACAGGATTGAGCCTGCCGAAAGCCAGGCCGGAATCCACATAAACGGGAAAATCCCAATCGGTTTGTATCAGATGCTCAATGGTGCCGTCTACCTGGTTTGCTTTCGGTGTAAGAAGTATTATGGGTACAAACTTATTTGAGCTTCGTGATAACTCAAATAGCTTTTGGTAGATGATGAACTCCGAAATTTTACACTGACTGCAAGCGCTAGAATCTATGTGAATCAGATATTTGGAAATATGCAAAGAATCCAGACAAAGTGGTTGCACAGTTTGGGAGTCAACCATTAATACAGTCTCAGGGAGATGTATCTTGCTATTCATTATAGCATCAACAGAACGGCGTAACTTAATACGATTGCATGAAAAGACCAAGAATGATAATAACAAAATGATGACAATCGACGCTCGTTTCATTACGATACAAGGTTTTGCGCAAAGGTAGAAAAAATGATCATAGTATTCAAATAATATGTAGCTTTGTGATTATATGGGAAAATCCTATGATAAACAGGGCGGGATATTCCGTCTGCTTATTGGTGTTGCGGTAGCGATATCTGTTATTCTCGCTATATTGTTGTTGTACTTTGTTATCCGAATCTTTGTGTGCGACAGGTTTACAGTCAAGGGGAACTCTATGGAACCCACAATGCATAGCGGGCAAAAAGTTTGGGTAAACAAACTAATCATCGGAGGGCGGATATACACAAACTTCGATTTCGAATCCCCTGACCTCAAGTGCTTCAGGATGCCTGGGCGTCGCAAGCTTCGGGTGGGTGATATTGCTGTATTCAACTATCCCCGCTGCGGGAAAGAAGAGTCCATTGGATTCAAAATAAACTATGTGTATGCCAAGAGGTGCGTCGGGACGCCGGGTGACACAGTATGGGTTAAAGATAGTCACGTCATTAATTCCGCTGCAACTCAGATTGGTATTCCGTTGCAAAACGAAAGCAGGCTTAGGAATATGCCGGATTCTCTGCTGGAAGAAATGATGTGCCTGTATTCAGGCCACTTTGCGGGGAGAGGGGATAGCTGGACAATTAAAGATATGGGCCCCATCCCGGTACCTGGCAAAGGAATGGTGACCGTAATGAATCCTGAAACCGCAGCATTGTATTCACTTCTGATAAGATATGAAACCGGATATGCGCCAAAAGTCTTGCAAGACGGAAGCGTGGCCCTGAATGGCCAAGAAATAGACAATTACACGTTTAAAGAAGATTACTGTCTATTCTTCGGGGATAACCTTGTAGATTCAAAAGATAGCAGGTACATTGGCTTCGTTCCGGAAAAGTATGTGATAGGAGTTGTTTGGAGTATCCCTAAATGAAAAACAATAAGCAGCACATATTTCTCTGGAGCGCACTATTGCTCCTTATGGCGGATCTGACATTATCCTGCTTTATAAATGACGTACCGGCAAAAGCATCATTGCTTCAACACATAGTCCCCTATGCGGCGTTATGTATGGCCGTTGCGGCTCTTGCATCATTCTTCCCGAAGTCTGTTTTATGCATTGGGCTACTTTGTAACAATATCGCTCTTATCTATGAGGCAGTTGTCGGATTGCTTCAAGTTATGGGGGTGAGACCATCTCGCCACTCCCTGTTTGTTCTTACGGGGACTTTTGATAACCCTGGTCCTTATGGTGGATTCGTGGCAATAACGGCTTGTGTATCCCTTGCATACGTCCTTCATAACAGAAGAAGATTCACCTATCATTGGTTGAAGATATATCGAAAAACGAAAAAGACATCTTTGATAGTCCCCTTTGTATTGCTCTACACTTCTTTTGCTGCCGTTTGTTTCGGGCTGTGTGTCTTGCCGGCCAGTATGAGCCGTTCGGGATGGATTGCGTTCGCTGTAGGCGCTCTGATAGCAAGTTGGCCTATCATTCAAAAAGTCAAGTTTGTGCAGCACAGATGGTTCCGTTTTGCTGCATCTGTTGTTGTTATATGTGCCTTAGTCGGTGTTTGGTTCGTGAAACGTGACTCTGCAAGGGGGCGCATCCATATTTGGCGTATAGAAGCAATGGCCATATCTGAACACCCGTTGATTGGTGTCGGCCCCGGCTTGGAGATGGGCGCGTATGGCATTGCCCAGGAACATTTCTTTGAGAATAAAGAAAGACCTCTTTCAACCATAGTCGCCGCCGGGTGCCCAGAATACTCTTTCAACGAATACCTTGGCATAGCAATGCAGGGAGGTATTCCGGCATTATTATTGGTCTTGGTAGTAGTGGTTTTATCTATTATTAGACTTAGAGATAATTTCTATCCGGCTGCTGGTGGTCTCACAGCTTATGCCATCTTTGCCTTTGGTTCATATCCTATGTCTGTGCCTCTATTGTGCATGCTACTCTCGGTACTGTTAGGTCTGGCTCTTTCGGCCACAAATACTACGACGAAGATTTCGGCCTTGACACTAGCAGTGGCATCTTGTGTTGCATTATTGATCTTATTTCCGCACATACAAAAAGAGAAAGAGGCAAAAGCACAGTGGCGAACGGCCTCATTCCTGGGGCAGACAGAACAATATGACCGGCAGATAGAGGCAATCCTTCCATTATATCCACAATTGCATCATAATTTCCGATATCTCTATGATCTTGGATATGCACTTCATAAAGAGCAACGTATACCAGAGAGTGACAAATATCTGTTAGAAGGTTTGCGTCTTTCGTCAGACCCAATGTTCCTGAATATACTTGGGAAAAACCGGGAGATTGCCGGAGATGATCCGGCTGCAGAACAATACTATTTCAAATCCATCCAAAGAGTGCCTTGCCGGCTGTATCCAAGACTTCTCCTCGTCAAACTTCTTAAACGTACGGATAGAGAAATTGAGGCTTTCAAACTGGCCAACGAATCACTTGCCCTGCCCGTGCCTGAGCGACATAATACAATGCAAGACGTACATAGTCAAATAATCAACGAAGTCGTCGAATTGAAAGAAGGTATATGTAACAATTAAAGCCACAGGCTTTTACCTATGGCTTTAATTGTATTCTTATTTGGGCATCTATTAAATACCTATTATTTACCATTCTTTTTCGATTGGCCTTCAATCGTAACATTAGGCCCAGTATTAATACAGCAATCGCCGGGATAAGAGATGCAATGAAATACCTCAACCTCCCCGGTGTAGGTCACCCCTGGTATCAATGCATTATTATAGTACGGACCCGATTCAAGTCCAATTTCAAGTTGACCCCCCACAATGCAAGTCTGAGTAAAAGGATAAGAATAATGATGTTGCAAGTGAGCGTTCCATATACCACCTCTGCCTTTACAGTACTCTTCAGGAGATTCCGTTGAAAGAAGTGCTTCTACATTGGCTTCTAAGATGGATTTAGCATAAATAGAATTCGATGACAAAATGGTAAAATAGAGTGATAAAGCGATGGTTGTAAAAACAAGAAGTGTAAATAACTTTTTCATAGTAGTTTATGTTATTATTGAGATATCGTATAAAGAATAAGAGTATTGTTGCCTAATTCATCGTCGCTATTGTCCAACAAGTGCTTAAATGCTTCATTACGGCATTCGTGAACGTCTTTGTCATACTTATAAGTCATACGTTTCACATCGTCGAAAACTGATATGATCGTATTGCTAAAAGAAGATGTACAATCATCAAGGGGAATCCCTATCTTATTGATAAACGCAGACCTGGGCAATACCCAGCAATTCTTACTTTCTTTGTCAACTATCGTATAGAAATGGTTAAATGATGCTAAAAACAAATATTTCTCCGTTTCGAAAATGGCACTGTAACCACAGAACAGATTTTGGGATCTACAAGTACTAGCCAACCTATATGGTGAGAATGTGTGCTCAAAATCTTTTAACAATTTCTTGTCGGGAAGCGGTGCATTTGTGGGGACTATTGCAAAATCGGACGGCCCAGCATTACTATATTCTCGTAAAACATTAGTGGCAGGAACAATCCACTTAACGCTTTTGTTGAAAACGGAAATAGGATGGCTTCCTATACTATATATAGCTTCCTCGTTTTTAAACGTGGTTTGCTCGAGGTCAATGATCTTCTCTGGCTCATCTTTAGGAAGAAAGATATAGACGCTACTACTGTTTTGATATACAGAATTTGCCATCAACACACCAGCTTCTGTGGATACAGCCTGCGTTACATGATAACCATATAATGATTGTATCCCTGTAGAGAACAAAAAATCTCCATCTAAAGAGAAGTGCATAATCTTTGCCATACCACAATCGACAAGGCAAAGGTCTCGACTCTTTTCAGAATAGAAAAACGTATCAAGATGCAGCCACTCTTGTTCTGAACGTCCTTGTCTGGATATTTGCCCCATGAATTCTCCATCACAAGCATATCGGAAAAGACCGTTGTCTGCTAATACATAGAAAGAACTGTCAATTAATTGAACATTCCTAATGAAGGATATCGGATTAGACGAATCAAGGTTGATGAACTGTACATCTTGGATGAAAGATGTTGGAAATGAGTCCTCGGACGCAAGGTTAAAAGATTCTGTTTGGGAGTTACTCTTACAAGAACAGAGAAAAAGAACAGAGGTATAAAAAAAAGTAATGATAAATCGACGATAATAGCTTGTCATATAGGAAGAGGTTGAAATAGCTATAGTTTGTTCCTTTATATTAAACAGTATAAGTTTGTAAAAATCGGTAGATTGTCCAAAGAATATTGAAATGTGTAATACCGAACACATGTAATCCCTCTTTGACTCCCAATAGCATGTGGTTCTCGACACTAAAGAGTCTTGGCCGACAGACTCATTATTATGCCTAACCTGTTCTCTTGTCGGGTATTCATTTTCTGGACGCAATCACAGGAGGCCTCTATCTGATGATCGTGCGCTGCTCCTCGAGACGTGTGCACTTATCAGGAAGCATCGATTGGCACCACACATCTTTTGCCGTTTGTGTCAGACAGTGTGTCTTGCCGACCAATATGAGCCGTTCCAGATGGCTTGCGTCCTTTGTTGGTGCTTTGATGGCGGGATGGCAATAAATCACACAAGATAAAAATCATTCATATATGCATACTACTTGTATACTGGCAGTTGGCAGGTTACGATGACAGAATGACGGTTTACCATTCGTTTTCAACAAAGAATTGAAATGGGATGAAGTGGCAACACTCGCCGGTTCTTGGAACACACCTATTCTCCTCGACGAACAGAAGATATGACTTACCAGGTTGGAAATCACCATATACTGTTCCCCAAGTAAAGGATAATTGACCGGAAATACTACAAATACCAATATCATAAAATTCATCAACGGGTTCTAAGGCCGCATTGAATATTCCGCCGCTGCTTATACATTCTTCTTCAGGGGTCTCGGTGGCAAGTAGGGCGTCGATATTGGTTTCTAAGATGTAATCTACGTTTTTATTATTTAATAATTCAACAATAAAAAGAGAGCAAATGATGGTGGCTAGACATAGAACTACTGTTGACTTTTTCATAGTGGTGTTATTAGGGTTTTATAATGATTGTACAATATGTGAAAAGGGGTTCAACCAAATATAACATAAGGTATTATAAAAATGTGTGGGTGTTTCTGTTAAAAAAAAGAGATAGTTATTGTTGAGATATTGTATAGACTACAAGCATGTTGCTTTCTGGGTCATTGGAATGGTTGGCTAAGGTTTGCATGAATAATACATTGCAACCATCCTTGATGCATTTGTCAAAATTATAAGATTGACGTAAAGATTTGTCAAGAATGGAAATAATAAGGTTGCCTGAAGAGCCAATGCAATCATCTAAGGGTATGCCTGTTTTATTTATAAAGTCACAACGGGAAAGGACCCAGCAATCATTGTTCTCTTTATTAACAACCGTGTAATATTTGTTGAATGAGGTTAAGAACAAATATCGTTCTGTTTCAAATATGCCGCTGTAACCAGAAAAAAGATAATTAGAACTAGTAACACTTGCCATTCTAAAAGGAGAGAACGAATGCTCAAACTCTTTTAATAAATTATGGCCAGGAAGAGGATATCTTGTGGGGATTACAGCATAATCATATAACATTCCGTTGCAAAACTCGCGAATATCATTACGTGTAGGCACTATACATTTAACTTTGTTTTGATAAAACGAAATAGGATGGGTCCCTATACGTTGAATGGCCTTGTCGTTTGTAAATGGTATGGCTCCAAGATCGATAATAGTATCTTGTTCTTCATCTGGGATAAGAAAATAAATAATGCTGTTATCTTTATAAACTGCGCTAGCCATCAATATCCCGAAGTCGGTTTGCACAGCTTGACTTGCATAATACCGGTTTAGCGATAGTAGCCCAGATGAAAATAAAAAGGTTCCATCTAGCGAGAAGTGCATAATTTTTGCCGCCCCACAATCAACAAGGCAAAGGTCTCGACTCTTTTCTGAATAGAAAAACGTATCAAGATGCAGCCACTCTTGTTCGGCTCGTCCCTGCCTAGATATTTGCCGTATAAAACTACCGTCGTAAGCATACTGAAATAGCCCGTTATGCGCTAAAACATAGAAGGAACTGTCAACTAATTCAACACTCTTAATGAATGATACTGGATTAGTCGAATCTAGGTTGATGAATTGTACATCTTGGATGAAAGATGCTGGAAATGAGTCCTCGGACGCAAGGTTAAAAGATTCTGTTTTGGAGTTACTCTTACAAGAACAGAGCACAGAGATATAGCAAAGGGTGATACATAGCCGACGAAAAAAAACAGTCATATAGGAAGGGCGAGGGATATATTAAATGTAAACCTTGATTCTTATGACAAAGTTATAAATTGGTTTCGAATTTCCAAATACTGCCGAAGGTGTAAAAAAATTGGTAATAACAATCGGAAATAGTACCTTTGTAAAATTTCAAGATTGAATAGTTGGACTTATGTACGCACTTAAAAATTCGTTGACCATTGCCTTTCTTTCATTGCTTTTACTGGTTGGGTGTAATGGCAAAAAACAGCATATTCGTGAAATCCTTATTCAGTTTGAGTCAAAGGTTATTATTATGCCGCCTAAGATGCTTGTAGTGAGAGATAGTACTATTTCGTTCAATAGTCCACCCTCAGACTCATTACTTCAATATGTGCTTTACTATGGTCCGGAAGATTGTTCCGAGTGTGCTATTTCACATCTTATGGAGAAATCAGCCATTTTTGACTTGGCAGACGAAATGGGGGCATTCGTACCCATAATAGTTTTCTCTCCGGTTCCGGAAAAGGCAGAGGAACTAAGAAATAGTTTAATTCAAAGAGCACAGACCTTTCCTGTTTACATAGATACTGATGGTATTCTGCAGGAGCAGGGTATTCCGGAAGATAGATTGTTTCGTTCATTCTTGCTTGGCAAACAAGGTAAACCGGTGTTTGTTGGGTATCCCCTTGCCAACGAGAGAATGAAGAAACTGTTCAGAAAGGTGGTTGATAAAGAATTACCGTCAGAGTAGCTAATAAATGGGCATCATATCATACAATCGTTGGTTTTGCTTAGTCCTTTTGTTGGATGTTGAATGTATGCCTTGTACCGTACTAGATGCAATACCTTGTTTTCGTCTCCTTTGGGAAGTGTAATCACAAGGTTCTGGTAATAGAATAAGGCGGAATCCGAAAAGCCTGTAACAGAGTAGGAAAGATAAACCAAAATTTTCAATTATGTTAAACAAGAAAGCTTTATTGGGAGCTGTTGCTACGGTCATCGTGGCTTGCAGTGCACTCTTTTTTATGAAAGCTGGTAGCAAACAGGATGCCTTGTTCGAGGAGAATGTTGAGGCCTTGGCGACTTCTGAATATTCTCTTTACGGTCATTGCCGACACCAATCAGGACTGTGCGATATCAAATGTCCACATTGCGGGATTGACCTTGGTACGATTCTTGCCCCGCAGAAAGGACCCGCATATAACGTTACCGGGACATGTCCTCAATGCCATGGCTCTATCAATATCCAGTAGGCGATTACTGATTATTGTTTTGCTTGCAACGGTAGCAAGTTCTTGTGCCCCCAAGGATAAGGGAATCTATTGTCTCCCAGAATTCTATAGTATAGAAAAGACCGATTTGCATATTATTTCCAAACCTCTGATGTGTGAATTGGCCGATGATATATTCATGAGCGATGGTGCATATGTAGTGTTCCATTATAATATTGTTACAGATGCCTTTTGTAATATCTACGATGAAGCCGGCGTTTTTCAGTACTCACTAATTCACAGAGGTCGCGGGCCGGAGGAGGTATTGAGGAAAGCACCGAAGACGAGTGTGTATTCTGGGGTACTTACAGGAATCGATATGATTGGTGACAAACACTTGTCATTTAAGTTGGATAGTCTGCTTGTCAGAAGGCCCGATGTTATGGTTGAGGCTATGAACTATCATAATTTCGTGCAAGATGTCCTTCCTGTTCACAAGACTGACAATAGGGTGATTATTAATAATTTTCCCTATCTTAGCGTTGATTCTTTGGGCTATCACAGGACAAAGCTAATTAATTCATTTGATGAGACCATTGCGACTCAGGATTACATCCCCTTCCCTGATAAAGAGTATGAATGGTGGTTATATCAGCAGACAGTGGCAGAGATTTCTCCCGATGGTAAACATTTTGTTGTGGGATCCATATGGGGAGCAATTCTTGAATTGTATTCTCTTCCTGACCTGACACAAAATAATGTATTGTGGCTCGTAGACCCGGCACTGGAAATTAATAACGGACTGCGACTGACTGACTGTACCACAGCTGGATTGCGTGATATCGAAGCCAGAGACGACTGTTTCTATGCTGCTATTGGCACAAAAGTACCACTCCTTCCCAATCGGGACAAACCTGTTGAAGAACGCGAACTTGAGTGTAATGACATATATGTTTTTGACTGGTCGGGCAACCCCCTTCATCATATTGAGGTGGACTATAATATCGAGAGATTTTGCCTCAATGAAAAGGCGGATACCCTGTATGCCGTTGTGTCTGACCGGGAAGAGAACTTGTTCCTTGGTTGGGCAGCCTTAAAAACCAGGATTGGGACTAAGCAAACAAGTTATGAGTAAAACAATCATAACGGTTCTAATCAGTGTTGGCATCCTGTCCGGGTGTAATCCGGACAGGAATGTCTCATACATCAACGTAAAGAATCTGCCTCAAGTCCAGCTTGAGAGGGTAGGAGAATGGCCGGTGGATTGTCAAGATTATTATCTGAGCCTGGCCCACTGTGGAGATTATTATATCGGAACATATTACAAAGATACTCTGTTTTTTGGAATTCTGGATGCCGGATTTCGAACCTTGCACCGAATAGCCAGAAGAGGGCGAGGGGTGAACGAGTATATTTTCAGGAACAAGATAACGACCTGCAATCCATCGGATGCATTTCGCCGGATTCTTTGTTTGTTGCTTTAGCTTATCTAAACCAACCAAGAATTGATTTATGGAAATCCGACGGTCAGGCTATCCGCACATTGGTTTTACCTGATATGACGGGGGAAGTAGTAGATATCTGCTGCAACAATCGCTCCGTTTTTGTATTATATGAATACCCAGACGATAAGAAGAGACGATTGCTGCATATAGACTGGATGGGAGACAATTATTATTATTCTGACCTCCAGTCTGTATCTGTTATCTGCGCAAATAAAGACTCGCTTATTACAATTCGACACACAGATGACGGAGTCGTTTTCGCTAAACATATTATTGTCAAATGACCCTAATTACCGCATCTCCGGTAGTGCTAGATACAGAATTATCATCAGAGTAGTTAATGAAAGTGCCTCATATCATACGAACGTTGGTTTTAATAGGAGTCTTGGCTGTCAATCATCAGGTTTTGATAGGGCAACCAAGCCAGATGATGCTTGACGAGGCGGTGGCAGTTGCAAGAGAGCAATCAGTTTCTGCGTTGAAGGCCAAACGGTCATTTATATCCACATATTGGGCTTGGCGTTCATACAAGGCCAGCCGGTTGCCGTCGCTTAATTTATATGGGGATTTAATGAATTTCAATCGTTCATTGTCTCTGATGCAAAGCTATGAGGACGGTTCTCTCCGGTACACGGCTTCCAATTATCTTCAGAACAGCATTGGCCTTCAGATGGTACAAAACCTCACATTGACCGGAGGTACGCTGTACGTCTATTCCGACCTGTCCCGAATAGACCAGTTTGGTGCAACAAACAATCTAACCTGGTACTCACAGCCTCTTACAGTTAGCGTTGTGCAGCCATTCTTTGGCTATAACAGGTTTAAATGGGAGAAACGTATTGAACCTAAAGAATACCAGAAAGGGCGGCGCACTTACCTCGAATCAATGGAACAGATAACCATTGACGTGGTGGATGCTTATTTCGCGCTTCTCGCCAGTGAAAAAGCCCTTGAAACGGCGAGAAGTGGCTATGCCAATATGGAAAAGATGTGCTCGGTCGCCAGAAACCGTATGGCACTTGGGTCGGTCACGCGCGATGAATATCTGCAGCTTGAGCTGAGGATGCTTCGCGACAGCATAAGGGTAAGCGAACGTAGTGTGGATGTCCGCAAGACACAAATGGCGCTCAACTCCTTGTTGGGGTATGACGAATCAAGAGAAATCACCCCAGTACTCGAAGACAATCTGCCCTATATTTATGCGCCATACGAAGAAGTCCTTTCAAAAGCGCTCGAAAACTCATCGTTCGCTTTGGAGAATGAGATAGACATATTGAATGCCGAGGCTGCTGTTGCAAAAGCCAAGGCCGACCGCGGTATGACTATGGGGCTTAATGCTCGTTTTGGACTCTCCCAGACGGCAAATGATTTCCCCGGGGTATATCGCAATCCCATGAATCAAGAAGTTGTCGGCCTTAACTTCTCTGTGCCTATATTTGATTGGGGATTAGGTGAAGGAAAGGTACAAAAGGCAAAAGCCCAGGAAGATGTTGTGCGTGCGCAGGTCGCACAGAAAGAGAATGACTTCCGCCGTACCCTTTTTACTGTCGTAGGTCAGTTCGACAACCAACGTGCCCAGTGTGATGTCTCCAGACGGGCTATGGATATTGCTGGCGAACGGTATTCTCTTATGATGGACAAGTTCCGGGCGGGGAACGCAACAGTAACCGACTTGATTAATGCCCAGAACGACAATGACACCGCAGTGGAGAGTTATATATCCGACATAAGCAAGTTCTGGTCTTTATACTATTCACTCAGAAAATACACACTTTACGATTTCGTGGAGGGACGTGATCTGGATGTCAACGAAAAGGAAATGTTAGAATAATTTTTCAATATATCCCATAATCAATCATTTAATACTATTCTATTATGAAAAAATCTTTTACTGTTCTTTCTTTACTAGTGGTGATAACGCTTGTTATTGGCGTGCTCGTAAGCAAGCAATGGAGTCCGAACGACTTTTTAAAGACTAATCTTGAGGTTTTGACACAAAGTGAGCAGCTACCAGAGGTTGACTGTTTGCCAGAAGGCGATGGGTGTGAAGTGGTCGTCAAGTTTGCTAATGGCGTTCATTATTCTGTTGTGTTTGAAGATGCACATAATGTGGAATAATGAAGCTATTTCTGCGCGCCAAGTTTGTTTTAATTTCTTTTTCTTACCTATTGATGATTTCGGCATGTTACGGAATTGATAAGAAAAAGGAATATCGTCCACTTGTAGGAGTCGAGTGCAAATTAAGTGGAGAGGTTTCTGGTGTTTTTAAGATAATGTATGCCTCAGACTCTCTCGTTATTTTAAAAAGTAAAGGGCATTGCTTGATGTCTGTCGGTCATATGGCAACAGAAGACAGTGTGTTTTTTATTCCAATTGCCAGAAGGGGCAGAGGACCCTACGAGTTTCAGTATGTCGTGCCAGAGGTATATGAGGATTCGCTCTATTTAGTTGAAAACCAGGGAATGATGCACTCTATGACAAGCGTCCCCCTTATGTCGTTGGATTCCACTATGACTTGGTCAGAATATGACCTTAAGGATTTGGACAGAATTACTATGAGATCCTTTTGCCATCTTGACAAAGAACGCCTTTTGCTTTTGGGGGGCGAGTTTGATGAAAACGAACTTATAACCATTGTTGACATATATAGCCATGATACTAAAGCAATCTCGTTTTGGCCAGAAGATGGTTTTAGGGGGAGTACCATTGTCAAGCAGCAGGCATATCTAAGAAATTCGAAGATTCATTATCACGACAGGAGAATTCTTTATGTAGCTGGTGAAGGTCGATATGCGGAACTGCTGTATTTAGATAATAATGATGCAATAAAAGATAGAAAATCGATTTACCATATAGCTCCTGATTATTTGGATAGAGGCGATGGACTGAATCCAAGCATAGTCAGGGGGGCTCCTCGAGGAATATCTTCTTATGTTTCAAACAATAGAATTTATTTACTTGTGCATAACTGGGTTACATCTCAGGACGGACAAACATTACCACAAGAATACAAGGGTTATCCTTCCACTTATGATGACCGAATTGAGGTATATGATTGGGACGGTAAGTTGATTAATGCATATCAGACAGATATTCCCTTTGGTTCTTTTGCCGTTACTCCCAATGACTCTACGTTGTTCACTTTAACACAAGACATGTTATCTGGGGAGGCTCGTATCCGTCGGTATAATCTCTATTAATTATCATTAGCACATCAATGTGAAAAGAGTTTTATAATAATGGATCGAATATTTATATTATCATTATTGTCAGTTGTATTGCTTGCCGGCTGTAAGGGGAAAGGCGTCTCCTCGGGTGACGACAATGATGCCCGCCTGGCATATACCCCGGAAAATAACAAGGTTGAGATTATGCCTCTTGAGCGGCAGGCATTTCCGGTACAAATCATTTCCAACGGCAAGGTGTCCGCGCGTCGCAAGGCAAAACTTTCGTTCAAGACCTCCGGAACAATCTCATACCTTGCTGTCCGTAACGGTTCAAGAGTCGCTTCCGGGTCGGTTGTGGCCAGACTGGACCGCCCGGATTTGAAACTTGCGGTAGAACAGGCCCAGATTGCTCTTGACCGCTCAGTGATTGACTTGCAGGATTTCCTGGCAGGACAGGGTTATCCGGTTTCTGATACGGCGGCGGTCCCTTCAGAGCTGATGGAGATAGCGAGGATGCGCTCTGGCAACAAGGCGGCGAAGAACGCCCTGGACAGGGCGAAATACGAAGCCTCAGGCACCATTCTCAGGGCGCCCTTCTCTGGACTTGTGGCAGACCTCAAGGTCAAAGCCTATGACAACGCACCGTCGGATGCCTTGTGCACACTCATTGACGACAGCGCTATGGATGTCAGTTTCCAGGTCTTGGAGTCTGACTTCGGCAAAGTGACGCAGGGCATGCCGTTGAGAGTGCAGTCTTTTTCAGACCCGTCCCAGGAATATGGCGGAACAGTTACCGCAATCAACCCATCTGTTGGCAAGAACAGCCTTGTGGAAGTAACGGGCGGTCTGCCGGGCCGTATCGGGCTGGTTGACGGGATGAATGTCAAGGTAATCATTGAAAGGACGCTCCCTGATATGCTTGTGGTCCCTAAAAGTGCTGTCGTCATCCGGGATGGGCTCCACGTCCTTTTTACATATACAGACGATGGTGTCGCCCACTGGGTATATGTCAATATCATAGACTCCAATTCTGAATCTTACGCCGTAGAAGCCAATGCCGACCGTGGGGCAGTATTGTCTGAAGGAGACCAGGTAATCATTACGGGCAACCTTAACCTTGCCGACGGTACTAAAGTATCCTTGAAATAGTTCCTATGCTGGAGAAACTGTTAAAGCGGCCGGTGGCCGTAACAATGCTGCTTCTCTCAATCTGTGTGTTGGGGGTTGTGAGTGCCTTACGGTTGCCAATATCCCTGATCCCGGATGTCAACATACCATACATAACGGTTCAGGTAGATGCGCCCCAAATGTCGGCAAGGGAACTGGATGAGAGTGTGGTGCGCCCGCTCCGCTCGCAGATGGTACAGATAGACGGACTCAAGGATATCAATTGTACTTCCCGGGACGGAAGCGCCAATATCAAGCTCTCGTTTTCCCACTCGGACAAGATTGACTATCGTTTCATTGAGGTTAATGAAAAAATAGACAGGGCTATGGGCTCATTGCCCAACATTGGTCGTCCAAAAGTGCTTAAGGCCAGCGCGACGGATATACCGGCGTTCTACATCAATGTGACATCCCGGGATAATAAATCAGATTTTCTTGCACTGAGCCGCTTTGTGCAGGATGTTATAGTAAAAAGGATAGAGCAGCTGGATGAGGTCGCTATGGCAGATGTCAGCGGCACTGAAGAGCCGGAAATACTTATCGTGCCCGACGAATCACGACTGCGCCAAGCCGGAATACACAGCAGTGACCTGGAGCGGTTGGTCGCATCCGCAGACATCCGGCTGGGCGGTCTCACGATAGCCGATGGACAATATCGTTATGGGGTCCGCTTCCAGTCCAATGTGGGTGGCGCGGAAGATATTGCGGAGCTTTGGCTTAACCACGACGGGCATCTGTTGCAACTAAAAGATGTTGCCGAGGTGGTTGAACAACCGGCACCCAGGGCAGGTATGCTTACATCGGACGGGAAGCAGGCGGTGAGTCTTGCCATTGTGTCAAGGAGCGATTCCAAACTGAAAGATTTGCGCAAGGGCGTTTCGTCTCTCCTTGAGTCTTTCCAGCAGGATTATCCCCAGCTGGAGTTTACAGTGACAAGAGACCAGACCCGCCTTCTTGACTATTCTATCCGTAATCTTATCCTTAACATAATAGTCGGCATCCTGCTGGCCTGCATTGTCATATTCCTGTTTATGCAGGACGGCCGCAGCTCTGCACTTATCGCCATAACGATTCCGGTAGCACTTATCTTGTCTATGCTTGTATTCAAGCTGGCAGGGATGTCTCTCAATATAGTTTCCCTTTCAGGCCTGCTGCTGGGTGTAGGTATGATGACCGACAATTCCCTGGTACTTGTAGATAATATTACCGGCCGGTGGAAGCGGGGGGAATCCCTGTGGCAAGCGGTGGTTAATGGTACACGGGAAGTCACGGCCCCGATGCTCAGTTCCATCCTTACTACCTGTGCAGTTTTCGTCCCCCTTGTGTCGGTAAGCGGTATTGCCGGAGCGCTGTTCCGCGACCAGGCTTTGGCCGTCTCCATCGTGTTGTTTTCCTCCTACCTTGTAACTATACTGGTTATCCCGGTATATTACTGGTGTTGGTATAAGAGAAAAGGGTCGCCGGAGTCCCTTCGCCGGAAAACCTGGACGGAAAGACTTGAACGATGGGAGCATAACTGGACGACTTGGATATTGAAACACCTGCCTCTGTCTTGGATTATTGTTGGCGTTTCTGTTGTCGGATGTATTATATGCCTGGAATATATGCCAAGGCAGATGTTGCCTGACATTACCCGGGATGAAGTACAAATGAGGGTTGACTGGGGCGGCTCCATATCTCCTGACGAGAATGTCCGCAGATGCTCAGCACTAGAACAAACGGTCTCGGCACAGCAGTCCACTGTTATGGCCGGTGTGCAGCAATTCTTGCTGGATCACGATGCTGCGCTTGGCTCATCCCAAGCCCAGCTATATTTCAAGTTCCCCGATGAAAGGTCATTGGCAGATGCACAGAAAGTATTAAGCAAAACAGTTGGCGAATCTTGGCCCGCAGCGCAGTATTCTTTTGAAGAGGCGGGCAATATCTTTGATTTGGTGTTCGGCAGCAAAGAAGACTTGCTGGTTGCCCGGCTCAGGCCGGTAACTTCACCGACAATAACTGTTCCACAGCTGCGGGAATGTATCGTCGGCATCAAGCGGGCCGTCCCTGGGGTAAAAGTGGGCACCGTACCAGTCCAAGAACAGATAATGTTTGTGGCGGATCCCCAGCAGATGGCGCTCTACGGTGTAAGCTATGACCAGATAATGTCTGCCTTGCGTTCCGCCTTGAATGGTAACAACCTGATGAAGATAGTACAAGGAGACAAATCCGTGCCGGTTGTTTTGGGAAGCGACAATGAGTCGCTGGCAGGCTTGCTCCAGAATACTGAAATAACCGTGAAGGATGCCAGTATACCTCTCTCTGCCTTGATGGTTCAGGCTCCCTACGAAGACCTTAAAACCATTGTGTCGGGCCAGGAAGGGGAATATTATCCTTTGCCGATTGATGTCCCCGCAAAGTCTATAGGGCAGACTATGGCACAGGTCCGCCGTGCGGTGGTATCGGACGGCAATTTCGAGACGGGATTCTCCGGAAGTTGGTTTACAACCAGAAAAATGGTGAATGACCTTGTCTGGACGCTCTTGATAGCCGTTTTGCTGCTATACTTGATATTGGCTGCCCAGTTCGAGTCGCTTGTACAGCCATTGCTGATATTGCTGGAGATAGTGATAGACATATTTTTTGCACTCGCGGTTATCTGGATCCTTGGGGAATCAATCAACCTGATGTCGCTCATCGGCCTTGTCGTCATTACAGGTATAGTAATCAATGACTCTATACTGAAGGTCGATACAATCAACAGGTTGAGAAAGGAAGGGATGCGTATAGACGAGGCAATCCTTACTGCCGGAAGCCGGAGGGTCAAGGCGATCCTTATGACCTCCCTTACCACAATTCTGGCCGTGGCTCCTTTCCTGGCAAAAGGGAATATGGGGGCGGACCTTCAGTACCCGATGACGCTTGTAATCATTGTCGGTATGACCGTCGGCACCTTGGTAAGTCTCTTTATTGTGCCTGCCCTCTACCGGTCTATATATCGTGAGAATGAGTAAGGGACGCACATACTCATCCTTCACCGTTCTGCTTGTCACGGCAGCATTGTCCCTGCTTGGACTACTGTCAATCCGCGGGCTCAATTTGCGTTATACGCCAGAACCGAAGACCCTGTCTCTCCAGGTACAGATATCCTGGCCTGATGCATCCCCCACAGTGGTGGAGTCCGAGGTCGTCTCGCGAATAGAAGCTTCGCTTGCATCGATGAAATCATGCCGGTCCATTTCTTCTGTCTCTTCCCGCAGCCGGGGTTCCATCACTATGGAACTGGCCAAGGGGACAGATTTGCAGACGGCACGCTTCGAAGCCTCCACGAGAATTGCCAATTTGTGGCCGTCCCTGCCATCGGGGGTTAGATATCCCTACCTTACTGCCGGTGGTGCCGATGGCGGTGGTGGGCAGATGGTCTATAGGTTGCGCAGTCCTTTGCCGTCAAGCCGGATAGCCGCCTTTGCCACAGATCATATTGTATATCCACTCTCCTCGCTGCCCGGAGTGGAGCGTGTGGGGGTTTCAGGTGTAACTCCATATGAATGGGTCATCACCTTTGATTATCCTTCTGCAGAAGCACTTGGCATTACTGGGAATGACATAGTGTCCGCTATCAGTACGGCCTCACGAAACGAAATAGCCGGCCTCCTGTCAGAGAATGGACACCTTCATACAATAAGGCTTGCCACGTCTTCAACCAAGGATGATGGTTTTGATGATATTCCGATAAAGAACGTCGGCGGCCGCGTAGTCCGTCTTGGCGAAATAGCAACCGTAAGATATCAGGAAATAGTCCCGGAATATTATTTCAGGCTCAATGGGCTGAATACCGTAACATTGTCGTTCGATATCTCCCCGGACGCCAACATAATCACAACGGCGGCTTCTGTCAGGGAAGAGATGGACCGTCTTGGAGCCTCTTTCCCCGAGCAGATGGCCGCAGACCTGAGCTACGACTCGTCGCAGTACGTTTCTGAAGAACTCAATAAGATTATCCTCAGAACACTTCTTTGCCTTGCCATCCTGCTTGTCTTTTCATTCCTGGTTAACAGGTCCTGGAAGCAGATGCTGATATTGATGTTGTCGCTTGTGGCCGGGTTGCTGATGGCAATGGGGATATACCGGCTTGTCGGCCTTGCCATACACATCTATACTCTAGCCGGTATAACGGTCTCTTTCGGCATAATGATAGACACCTCCATTCTGATGATAGACCATTGGGGCAGGTGTCACAACCGCCGTGCATTTCCTTCCATTCTATATGCGGTCCTTACCACAATGGCAGCATTGTTGATGGTACTCTTGCTGCCGGAAAAAGAGAGGCTTAACCTTACGGATTTCTTGTGGGTAATAATAATCAATCTTAGCGTATCTCTTGCCGTATGCTATTGGGTGGTCCCCGCATTGATGGAAGTCCTCTCTTATGGAGCCCAATCTAGAGCAGTAAGTGTACGCAGACTTCGACGTAAGTCCAGGCGCCTTGCCCGCTATGAGTCATTTATCCACGCAAGTGTAAAAAGGAGGTGGATTGCCGTAGTGGCGCTGGTAATTGCATTCGGAATACCTCTATTCTTAATACCGCAAGCATCTAAGTTCAAGGAAGGAGATAAATCATTTCTGGCCAGCCTTTCAAGATGGGAGCCCTATGCCTCTAACAGAAGGGTTATAGACAAGGTCTTGGGCTCTACATTCGGATTGTTTTACAGGAGCCTTGACAGGTCCAATTTCTATAGGGAACCCGACCGGAAAGTCCTCTTCATACAGGCGGGAATGCCAGAAGGGTGTACTGTTGACCAGCTCAACGAGGTGATGTTGGCAATGGAAAATTTCCTGGCCAAGTTCAACGAAATAGAATCCTTCACGACACAGATCCACAATGTGCGTAGCGGCCGCATAGATGTCCGGTTCAAGAAGGAATGGGAGAATACGCCATTTCCCGCCACACTTAAATCACAAGTGACATCGGCCGCCATAAGTTTTGGTGGTGCCAACTGGACAGTAAGCGGGATAGACGATAACTATTTCAATAATAATGTCCGAACTGATCACAAGTCAGACTATATAATCCTGACGGGATATAATTTCGAGCAATTGTATGGTTATGCAGAGGGCCTGATGACTTATCTTGGCAGAAACCAGCGGGTAAGCGAGCCTGAAATTCGCTCCGGGAGCGGCTGGGAAAGCCCCTCTACAGAGATTTATGTCAATTATGACCGCAAATCACTGGCCGCCCTTGGCATATCTCCGCAGAAATACTATAGCTCACTCTCATCCCGGTTGTATTCAATGCCGGCACAGAGAAAAATGACAGAAGGCGTAATGACCAGCGTGAAAGTCCGTTCATCGGCAACAGAGACCTTCGATCTATGGCACGTACAGTCAGTCCCCATAGAACTTGACACAACTGCTGTATCTCTCTCTCAGATCGGTACTATCGCCAAGCGACGTTCCGAGATAAACATATACCGTACAGACCAGTCCTATACCCTTCAGGTCTGCTACAACTTTATCGGCAGCTACCAGCTTGCGAGCAAGGTGCGAAAAGAGGCCATACAGTATATGAACGAAGAAATCTTGCCCGTTGGATATAAAGCACAACAGCGTGGCGGATGGTTCGACAACGCAAGAGAACGGTACGGCTGGCTTATTTTGCTGATAATCGCGGTGATTTACACAATGTTATGCATTGCTTTCGAATCATTCCGTAAACCAATAGCGGTCATCATTATGATTCCTGTTTCTTTCATCGGTCTCTTCCTGATATTCGGCCTCACAGATTTCTCTTTCGATCAAGGAGGTTTTGCCGCATTGGTAATGCTCTGTGGCATCACGGTAAATGCAGGAATATACCTGATTTCAGAGTATGGAGCATTAGGCGGAGGCGATAATGTACATCGCTACATCCGTGCATTTAGCAGAAAACTGGTTCCAATCTCCCTCACACTCATCTCCACAATCCTTGGCCTTCTGCCATTTCTCTCCGACGGCCCCGCCGAAGTCTTCTGGTTCGACTTCGCCATCGGTACCATTTCAGGACTAATCTTTTCGGTAATAGCCATATTTATATATCTGCCTATATGCTTACTCAAAAGATTAAAACAAATTTGATATTAGCAATATTGATGGAGAATCGCACGAAATGACGCACGCAATCCTCTCCTAATAGCCCACCTTTATCTTTCCCTTTCTTCAACTCTATGAATGCAGTAAGTTGGGATGATAAACCGCACCATAAGACCTTGGGGTCGTTTTAAGCGGTATCCCCAATAATCAGTATCATTATTAATAATCATATGTTTAGTATGACAAATCCGGAATTAAAAGAAATCGAACAGATGCTTGATAAGTATATCGGTGACTATTATGAAAAAGTCACAGCTATCAATGCACAGCAAGTGATTGACGAATTTGACGATAAGTGGGAACCTATTATAGATTATTCCGTCGATGAGGCTTCTGATAGACAGTCAAAATATGGTCTAGCTCTTGTTATCTTATCAGTGGCAATTTATGAATCATCCACCACACGCGAAAAAGAGATTATTCGGTTAGCGGAATTAATCAATCGATATGATACAAATAAGAGCAAAAAATACAAATTCGGAGTAAAGATATCCTTGTTTTTCAATCTTGGCTCATGTTGGCATAAGTTGGGTGTGTTGTATAATAGCAGAGCTGTCGAAGCATTCAAAAAATATGTCTATTACTCTATCACTTCTTCAAGCAACATAAGTTATCGGCCAACTGCATACGCTTTCAGGAAATGCACAACATTTTTATATCAGTCATTGATTAACGAACAACTGAACTTATCATCGCCAACCACATTTAATGATCCATTTGATTGTCCAATAAGAGCGTTATTAAATAAAGGAGAAGAACTATCTTCTTTGATTCGTCAAGCATATCAAGAGTGTTTGAAAATTGCATGCTTTTCATGCAATGTAAAACTGCCATCTTCTAAAGACGTCTTTAGTCCGTCAATATATGGTGAGAAGAAACACAAAAAAGATAAAAAGGAATACTTAAATAGTTTGATGTGGGGACATTACGCAGATTCACATAAAGGTATTTGCATAAAGTATAGTTTTTGTAACCCTATCTCACAATTAGGAGGTGATAATCCAAATGTGGTCGCATATTTCAAAGATGTGAAGTATTCTAATGAAGATATGCGTAAATACTCAAAGAAAGACTCTATCACTTTGGAAGATGCTTTTTTCCTAAAAGGCAAACAATGGGAATACGAGAATGAGCTCCGTTTTCTTTACTATGACTTGAATGGCAAGGGAGAATATGGAACAATTGATATCCCTGGTTGTATTGAAGCAATATATTTTGGATTGAAATGTACCAAGCAAGATAAGGAAACCATTCAAAATATTATGCAGACAAAGCACTTCATACAAAAAGACCTAAATGGTACAATTGTATCTGTCTCCCCTATCGCTTTTTATCAGATGGAGTTGGATTATAAACATTTTGGCCAGTTAAAGGCAGTGAAATTATAATTCCTGCTTATTTGGAATAACTGCGAATTGATGGAGTCGGATACCTCTGAAGTCATAAATCGCCGACGATAATAGTTAGACGTATCATCACTGTGGATCCCTATGTGGGAGACGCTATTTGCCTAAGTAACTTCCGGAGCACCAGTAGGAGCCCCGGAGCCACAAACGGTAGTTTATTATTGTCGAGATGGCGGTCATTACTGATTGTTCCCTTGCTCTTTCAAAATTCCGAATTTCTTCAATGTTAATGGTTTATTAACAGGAGAAGCATTCGCTAAATCAATGGTCTTGTCCAAATCCTCAGCTGATATTGTCCCAATATAATCGCCGTCCTCAATAATCTGGTCGAAACTCAGTTCTTTAATGCGGTAACAATCGATGAATCGATATTTATCTCCGAGGAATGCGTAATCTTTTGGATAAATGCAGTACTGATACGGGGCGATTGCGCGAACCAAATTGATATTAACGTCAGAATTGATTAGGAGAGACCCGACTAGCAACGATTCGTCATCTTTTCCGATAACGACAAAATACTTTGTCCGTGACTTGTCGCCTTTGTTTTTGGGGGTTACACCATCCTCGGGGAATAGCATCATCCGGAAGACGCATCCCGGTTGGATGGACATTCCTTTGAGCTTAGATGAGAAATCTCCTAATGTCATCACTTGAGCAAGCCATCAAGTTCAAGACTCTCTTTCAAGTATGAAAGAGATGTGTTGTCGGCCCCACCCTCTTTTGCGATTGCAAGATAGTTCATTTGTTTGTTGCCGGGATTATTATAAGCGCGCTTCCACTCTTCTCCATGCGTGGCATTTACTATCTCGTCAAATGACATAGCAGAGACTTCCTTTAATGCCTCATTAATGCATTCTATAGCTGAAGGGGAGAGATAATTCATATCAGGCTCTTCATTCGCGGAAAAGACCTCATCACTAAAAGAAATGGAATCATAAACAAGATGAAGATCGTCATTTCTGTGGAAATACATAGCATTAGCATCTCCACGGGCGATTTTCAACGCATCATAAATATTGGATGGGACAGGGCCAAACTGCAGCGCTGTAATTTTATCATCGTAAAGCGGACAGAGATACTTAGCAAGGTGCTTTTGCTGGGCCACAAAAGCAGCTTTCACAATGTAGTACACATTGCGGCTTACGTGGCTAGAGCAGTTCTTCAAAATATAAAGAACAACGGCCTTGAGGGTTAATGCATCTTCCCGATTCATATTACTGTTGTTTTCCGTGGCAATGCTTATATTTCTTTCCGCTTCCGCAAGGGCAAGGATCGTTTCGTCCTGGTTCTTTTTCGTTTTTAACTATCGGTGCTTGGACCATTCTGCCAGAAACATAGTCAACCTCATGAGTCGATGGCGTCTGGAATGAGAACACTGTTTTTCCGCCAGCACAGGATAATGAGAAATCTCCTTGAGAAATAATGTCCATTCCAATCAACATATCAAACCCCGACAACACGCCTTCGCTCACTTGAAGAAAAGGAACTCCGACATTATTGGTAAGCATAATGTTAATCAAATATGTATTAACATCTGTTTGTCCTTGTGCATGAGAAATCGTGACCTTTCCAATAGGTTTAAGGCCAAGTGCCTGAACAAGCCGAGCAGAAATGACTGAATTTGTGGCACCGGTATCCCATAAACAATTTACTTTGCATCCTTCTGGAAGCTGAGGAGATCTGGGGTCAAATGCGGGGTATACCGTACACTCTGTTTTCAAGACATTAGTAATGCCTTCATATCTCTGCGTGAACGCTTTTGCAAAGGGGATGGTTGACATTAGGCAAAGATAACTCTGGAATGATAGGTTTGAGTATATCCGGAAGTGCCGTCAGTGCATTCTTGAATTAGAAAAGATCCAAGTTGATACTTCTTGATAGAGTCCAGATATGCTGCGGCCTTCGAGTCATAATCACCAACTACCGAGTTCCCAATAATGACGAGAAACCGACCTCTATAGCGCCCTAGAAGCTCCTGTTGATGTTCAAGATAATATTTATACTCCGTGTCCAACATATAGCGACAACTAAAAAAGTTTACAAATATAATTATATATTTAATATTTCTATGCAAAATTCAAGCCTAAGACAATTGTCTCATAAGTGCTCGGGGAATAGACACTTGTGCTTGATCATTTACAAATAATCCGCACATAAACCCCAAAAGATTTAGGTATTTATCGGAGAGTGGGTCGCTTAGCAACTGTCTCGGTTACCTCTTGGTTGGTGGATTGTGATAAACAAGAACAATATGCCACTCAGCGCAGATTAATAATAAATAATGACTTCTGGCCGGCAGATGGTAGCCCCCATTATGGTATTGTTCATAATTATTTGTCCAATCTTAAATGGTGTCCATACTGTCCACATCGGCCACAACGGTAATGTTGTCTTGAGGGTGGATAGGCGTAGTCGGCGTCTTTAGCCCTAGTAATAGTCTCAGGGCGCGAAACCTTTGCAAGAAAATAACGCGGTACTCTTACATTCTTGTCCGGACTGATTAACGCATAAATGGTAAGTCTAGTAAAGATTATGAATAGGTCGATTATGTCATTTGGGGGCACAGGACCAATGGCAGACGAAGACTTGAGGTGCTCAGTGATTAATATGAATAGAACGACCAATGACAAGAGCTAAAATATAGAATAATGTGACAAGAATTGATATGGCAAGTCCGGAGAAAACGATAGTCTAAATGGCTGACCCCTCTAGTTTCTCTCTTGCTTTTGCAAATTCGCTGAACAATTTGTTGAATCTCATCATAGCCTGATCAAGAGTCATTCGTTCTGTTTTGTCTATTTTAAGCATTCGCTGAATAGTCCAAATGCATTTGTTTAAATATATATTGTTTCTAAATGGGATAGGAAACAAAGATATGTCTAATGAGTTATCCTCTGTTGGCCTTAATGGGTTCCTGCCAGTAAATAACTCACAGAAAACCAACCCTAGTTGAAATATATCAGATTCTTTGCAAATATGAGATTGAGAATTAGCATACAAAACTAGCTCGGGTGTTCTATAGGATTTCGGCATAGCGTAATACCCCTTGAAATCTTCGTCATTTTCTATAGAATTATCTGAGAGATCTTTTATAAGTCCAAAATCACCGAGAAACGCCGTGTTGTCTTTGATAAATATATTGGAGGGTTTGATGTCTCTGTGAACGACATTCTTGTTATGAAGGTACTTAACGGCTGAAAGAAGTTGTAACGAAAATAGAATCTTATTTCCTATGGGCGTATCTCCATGTTTGATTTCTTCTTCAAGGGTTGTTGTCATATAATCCATTACCACAAACGGATGATTGTTCCACTCGCCATCATCATAATGCTTTAAAATGGTCGGATAATTACACTCTTTTACAAAGGCAACCTCATGGAGGAATTTTGTGACCCTGTCAGGCTTTGATATACGGTATAGAATCTTTAATGTGAAAATACAACCAAAATAAGGGCCCTCTGAACACAACACAAGGTATGAGATCCCGTTTCCCCCTTTCCCAAGAAACTTAATGGTTTGATACCAAGCGCCAGATGAACTTTGTATTCCTGTGAAAGGCTTTATATAAAGGAAATCTTCGTATTTTTCCATACGCTATAGCTGTTTCGAAATATACTAAGAGTTGTAACACAAATCAAAAGATAATAATAAGAAACTATTTACATTATTCCAAATGTAACCTGGTCGGCAATTAGAGCAGAATATAAGAGAGTGAATATTAGGAAACGCTCTTAGCTTAGCTCAGGTGAGAAACTTGCTTGGAATGATTTGAGGCGTACTTGTATAGGTATACTTATGCTAGTTATAGTCCTGTAAGCTGATGTCACAGCAGAGATCGCAGTGTGCTATTATTGTTTTTAAGACCCATAAAATCATTAGTTACGAAGGCAATCCCATTATATATCATAATGTGTTTTGGAAACCGTTAGAGCCACAGACACTTCCGAAGAGTAATGTATAATTAGTAAGTATGATTAATGGTTCGTGAAAACACATGTCTGTATTATTAAACAATGCTTAAATAAACTGGAGGGTTGAAGATTGTCCAAACTGTCCGCATCGTCCAAAGCGGTACTGCCGTCCTGGGGGTGGACACGGACAGCCATTAAATTCAAAAACGTCAATTTGAAGAGCATGAAGGCTGCAAGACAGTGGGCGGCTCTGCCGCACACAGACTTGCACGCTATAGTGCCCCCAACCCCACAGGGGAGAATACTATGCGCCACCGTCAATCTGATGGATGCACTGCATTACCGGCAGCTGGTGCGAGATTGTGGCCGGGCACGCCAGCCACAAACACGCCCCATCTGCGCCACCTCCGTGACTTAAGGTATGAAGGCAGCAAGACTGCTTCCCGGCGAGCCGGTCGCAGACTTGCACACTATTGTCCCCCACAGCCCCCAGGGGCCATTAACGCCCGGGACCTGCGGCGGGTGCGCAACCCTCCGTCCCCCGCATCAGTGCTATTAGACATAATCCCATCGAGATTGTGTAAATTGCTGGCCACTGGCAGTACCCCGCATCAAAGGCGGGATGTCCATCGCTCGCGGTGTCTCCGCGCTTGCCCTCTGCTAATCAGCAATGTACACAATCTGGATTATGTCAAATATCACAGCGGCAGTATAAGCTTCTCCATAGCCACCCGCATTCCCGGGCGAGGCGGTGCCAGCCAGGCAGCTGCGCTCAAGGGCCTCTGGCCTCAAGGCCCTTTCGGCAGCAGCACACTTTGCGCTGTTCTTTTCTGCCTTGGTACGTTCTTTACCCCCGCTCCAGCAGTCATTCCATCCGCTGCGCTCCGGAATCACTGCTTCCGCTACGCGGTTTTTATCAATGGTTGGTGGCAGTGCCAGGGCGCAAAGTGTGGCGGCTGTCACCTTAGCGCCGGAGGCGCGGGGTGGGAACTTCGCTTCAAGCCAGCTTGCCGCGGAGCGGCTGCGCTCGCTTTCCCGCTCGTCCCACCTCGGCACGGCTTCGCCGCAATTATTACGGGGGTCGCAAAGCATAAGACTCCCGCCGTGGCGAGCCCCGGCAGGAGTCCTATGAACGTGGCTCGTTGTACCAGCCATTCGGCGCGAAAGGCGGCGGGGTTGGGCTTCGAGCTCCCTTCATTTCCCTTCGCTGATTCAAAAACCTTACGCTGCGCTAGAGGTTTTTGGCGCTCCGGTCATTCCGGTCGCACCAAGCCCCTTGGCGGACATTGGCGAATGCATCACCGGCGTGGTCGGGCCTTAGCGGCCCGGGCTGCTCCGGTCGTCTTCGCCTGCGCTTCAGACCACCTCCGCAGCCGACAGCTCCACTCCGTTCCGCTCCTTGGCCGTTTACAGACAGCTTGACGCAGACTGTAAACAACCAAGGCCTGCCGCAGATGGGATAGCCAACGACGGCGGGGAGCATCACCGTGCTGCCCTCTGGCAACCGGAGGGTCGGTTATACAAATTCATCAAGTAACAGCAGCGGCTACCGCCGCCGCTGTGGGGTTGTTTAGTCAGCGTGTTTTGGCTATCTTTGCTCTTGGGCGCAATTCCTCCCAACTAGATTGTAACTACCTATCAACCCAAAAGTTATAACTTATGAATCAACTGCGCCCAGGTCTCCTTATCAGTGATGCATACGGCTCCGCCGGTGATGTTACTGCCTATCACAGGGCAGGTAAATGCTTTCTCCGCAAGAGAATATCTCCAGTCTATACTGGTACTGCCAACCAGTTGGCTGCTCTGGCAGTTCATCAGAGGGCCCTGAGGGCCTGGCGGTCGTTGCCCCACGAGGAGCAGCTGCAGTGGGAGCCGTTCGCTCAGGAAGTGGAGCCGCATCGGCCACCGTTCGACCATCTGGCACGGATATCAGGAAACAATCTCTTCATTTCTGCCTATCACGGGTTCGCCACACTGGGTGTCGAGCATATACCCTCCCCTGCTCCATTTGAGCCGTTCCCGTCGTTTATTGTACAATTGCTGGGGGCCTCGGTTTTAGGAGAGGACCTACTACTCCAGCTGCAACTGGAGGTGGAGGATCCGGATGGACGGTACCGGCTGCTGACCAAAGCACAGCTCACCCGCCCAGGGGGAGGACGGAATCCGGGGGCTATGAGAAACTTTCTGGCTGATGGTACCGCAAGCGAACCGCGTCAGACTGTGTCCATCATAGGTTACAAATCTATCTGGGGTCTTGGTCTGGGGTCGTATCAGGTTCACGCACGGTGCATCCTTCTGGATACAGAAACCGGATACCGCAGTCAGTATTTAGCGATATCCGGTTTAGTAAATCTGTGATGAAATAGTGTGCCAGGCAAGTCTATTAGGCAAATGCCGGTGCAACTACTACTGGCTGGTAGGGCTGAACTCTGCTCATGTTCCGTTTAATCTCTGTGTTGTTCCTTGCGGTCTGCATTGTATAGTCCGACTGAAGGCCCATCAGCAAATCAGCAGATATTCCTAATGCGGTTTCAATATATAACGCCACGGATGCTGACAAAGCGCGACGCTCGTTCAGGATGTCGTTGAGCATAGTATAGGGCACTCCTATCCTTTCGGCAAATTCCTTCTGGGTAATTCCTCGTGCTATAAGTTCATCCTTAATTACTTCCCCGGGATGAGTCGGGGTGAATTCTTTGTTAGCCATATCGCTACTGATAATGATTTGTCAACTCTAATATATTGCAGATTGTCACAACCACTGCCCCTTCAACCTTCTCTGTCTGGAATTCGAGACGGTACTTGTCATTTACTCTCACAGACTCGATTCCAGCCTTGTCTCCGGACAACTTCTCATAATTCAAGGAGTTGAACGGGAACAAATCTTCCACCACCTTAGCATTCTTCAGGATATTTACCACCTTGGTGTACTTCTTAATAACATCCGGTTGAAACCTGTGTTTCTTGTCTCCGGTCTGTTCAAAATACAGTTTTGACAAATAATCCTGTTTGAAAACTATCTGCATCTCAGTCGTTCTTTGTTGCAAAAATAATACAGTTTTTTCAAAAATACACTAAAAAAGTGTATTTTTTGTAAACTACTTGAAGTAGTCGTACTTGTCGGTGAGCTTCTGGACGACTTCGAGGGAGTCGGCCTTTATGTATTTCTTGAGCATCTTTGGCGAGCTATGGCCGGTGACCTTCATGATATCGTAGATGTCAATGCCAGCAAGGTACATAAGGGTGGCTCCGGTACGGCGGGCGGTGTGGGTATGGACGAGTTTATACTTCTCTACCATCTCCTTCTTGGGTGTTCCTCCTCTTGTGGTCTCAATCTCTACAAGCTCAGTAAGGCCAGCTTTCTTTGCGACCTCCTTAATGTTCCTATTGATGACCTGGTCCACCATATGCGGCAGTTGATAGTCGTACTTCTCAAGGATAGCTTTCAGCTTGGAGTTACAGGGGATGGAGACCTTAGCACCTGTCTTCTGCTGGCGGATGCTCAGATATGTGATGGTCTGCTTCTCGATCCAGGCAATCTTCTCGCCAGGGTGGTCAGGATCATCCTTCTCGCGCATAATATTCTTTGTAAGTGTGCTGAAGTCCTCCTTCTTGATATTGTTGTAGTCAGAGACACGTTGCGCAGTCCAGACGCCAACCATAAAGATGTCACGGGCGAGTTCAAACCCCTTGCCTAGTTTTTCACAGTCAACGGCCATAATCTTATCCAAATCCTCTTGGGTAAGGTATATGTTATCCACTTCAATCCTGGTCCCTTTGAACTTCTTATCCTTCCACAGATTATTGTTGTGGAAGCCTTCACTCTCTGCCGCAGCCATCACGGTCTTCAACTGCTTGATACACTTGCCCACTGAGTTGATAGAATAATCTTTCTTTTTCAGGTAGGCCGTGTAATCGTAGTAGAGATTCATATTGACATCATCGAAGTCATAAGTACGCTTCTTTGCCTTCTGAAACTGCATGAACTGATCCAGCGCCAATTTGACAGTCTTAACGGTGGATGGAGCAAAGTTGCGGCCGCTCTCAGTTTGCCGTGCACCGGATGCTATCTGCTCATTATACTGCTTGATGTACTTATTCAGTGTCATCCGGTTCTTCTCTGCCTCCGCTTGTGCTTTCTCTTCTTCACGACGCTTTTGAGCGGCACGGGCATCTGCGTAGATAACATTGTTGATTATCTCCCGGAATTCTTCCTTGGTGATAGCGGTATCCCGTTCGAGCGCCAAATCAAGACTACGCCGAATCGCATTCATTTTGGCATCAAGGTCAGGGTTAGCATTCAGATAGTTCTGGCGAACAGTTGAACTGGTCTTACCCCTATTCCAAGCATTGATATCCACTTCAAGACCTGTGGACATCTTGTAGTTGATGTGATGTACCTTAGACTGGCAGCGTACAAATAGAGACGTCCTGCCCTTCGTTTTCTTTGTTCTAATCTCAAAAAAAGTTGCCATATCATTTTACCATTTTAAACACATTACAAATATACAATAAATCTGGAAAAATGTGGCTTCTTTGTGGCTTCTTTTTGTAAATCACTTGGAAAGAGCGCAAAATGCCCCTTTTGCTAATATACTGATTTTCAGATATATCTATAAATTTAAGATTCCGTCTATTTCCCCAAAAAACCCGGATACGAGGTCTCGTCCGCACCGCAACTCAAAAGCAGCCAAAAGGCTGCTTTTTTTGTTGCGGTGCTATTGCACCTATTTTTGAGTGGGGCTCTGCCCCACACCCCGCGCGCTTCGCGCGGCCCGCTGAAGCGGGCCTGACGGATTGCATATTATATAGATAATCAGAAGCGGAAGCCGAGGCAGGGGGAGATGAAGAATTCTTCCCACCGCATAGGTACCGTGATGAGATTGATTCCAAGCATTACACCCATCCTCTCATTGAATCCGAAATCCACACCTAATTTGGTGTTGGTATAGGGGCGGATACGGCCGAAGCGTTCGACATGGATCTCCGGATGGACATCCAGGTAGTAGCTGCCGCCAAGTTCCTGACCGAGATAGAACGAATGGAGCGAGCGGCCGAAGCGGAAATAGTGTATGTAGTCCGCATACAGCGGAATCGCCTTCAGTCTGGGCGTAACCTGTGCAGGACCGTGGGACATTCCATACCAGTGACGTACCAGATGCATGCCGCTGCCGACACCCAGATAGTTGCCTCGGTTGAAGCGCCATCCGGCAGAGATATCTGCGGTACCACGTTCGTTCCAGCCGACGCAGGGATAACTGGCGCTGGCCACAGCCTGGAAATGACCATTGTCCCGGGCCGACAGTGCGACGGAAGAAATGGTAAGAAGGGCGACGGCGAACACCAAAACCACACAATGCTTTTTCATAGTAATCTTTTGTCTGTTTATGCTATAAATGCTGCTTACCGGCAATTCTAACTCCATCCCGGTGAATTAATCTGCCGATTGTGCAGGATAATCTAAATAATCGTACATTTGGGACATGAAAACACTCCGATTCTTGATTCCCATGGCCTGCATCCTGGCCATAGTAAGTTGCAAACAGAGCCCGTCGACGGCAATGATGACCCCCAGAATTCCCGTTTACAACTCGCAGGGACTGCCCGGCGTAGAACACAAAGAGCACACCCAGGAGCTTCTCGACCACGCCGTAGTGGTCAAGGACGGATGGCTGCAGCCGTGGCTGAACTACGACAGCCTTATGGTGTGGTCCATGAACTTCATCATCAACGGCCCCCAGTTCGAGACTCCGGAAGGACGTCTTCCCGGCTACATCGTGACCTCGTCTTACGGCACCTACAGGATAGCCTATCCCGATGTCCTGACAGAAGACGGCCTTTATCATGACCGCTCCGTGGTCAACAACCAGGGCAGCAACGCCTACTTCGCGATGAAACTCTTCCGCTATTACTATCCGTATACAGGTGATATCCGTGCGCTGGTTCCCGTGAGGGATTTCCTGGACAGGATGCTGATGTTCACCACCCCCGACGACTGGGCCTGGCCGGGAATGGTCCGCACCCAGGACAACGACAACCCCGACGGAATATATCTGGACGAGAGAATCGAGACCGACAAGGCGGCGATGGTGGGCGTAGCCTACATGGATTGCGCCACCTTTACCGGAGATGAGCGATACAAGGCCATGGCAGAGCACATCGCCGAATTGCTTCTGAAAAACATCAAGGAGGGCTCCGAGAAGGAGTCGCCCCTCCCCTTCAGGGTCAACATGCAGACCGGCGAGGTCGAAGACTCTTATACCTCCGACATGATATTCGTAGTTGAATTCTTCGACAAGGTCCTGGCTTCCGATACCACACTCGACAAGGCTGACCTCAAGGCAAAGCGCGACCTGGTGTTCAATTGGGTGATTGATTATCCCGTGAAGAACGGCCTCTGGTCGGGTTATTTTGAAGACATCGACGAGTCGCTGACCAACATGAACCAGTTCGCCCCCATGGAGACCGCCCGATACCTGCTCAACAACCCGGGCGTGTGCAAGGACTACAAGCAGGTCGTACTGGACCTGCTCGCCTTTGTCAAGGGGCGCTTCGGCGGCACCGTCCGCTACGGCGGCGTCAGCATCTGCGAACAGGACGTATGCTTCTTCGAGATGAGCAGCCATGCAGCCAGATACGGTTCGGTGCTGTCCCGCTGGGCCGCCGAGACGGGATGCGAGCTGGCCAAGAAAGAGGGCCTCGCCACCCTGGCGCTCGCCGAATATTCGGCTTGCAACCATACCTCCAAGGGCAACATATCGGTCAATTCGGTAGGCCTGGAATGGTATGGCATCTGGTATTCCGACAGCTATTTCGACTACCTGCCCCACTACTTCGAGGGGATGGCCGCATGGCCCGAGATCATCCCGGAGGATACCGACCACATATTCAGCACCACCTGCATGCTCAAAGAGGTAGAATACGCCCCGGGCAGCGTGAAATACACCGCCCTCGAGCCGAACGGCACCGAGCAGCTGAAACTCTCTTTCGAGCCACAGGTTCTATCGGGAGGGAAGCCCCTCCCCCGCTCCTGCTGGAAATTCGGCACGGTGAGGGGATGCAAAAACATCCTCACGATAAACCGCAAGGATGTTTCCGATATTGAGATAGTGAAAAAGTAGTTTGGAGCAATCCAAACTATTTTTTTGTACCGTCGAGGATACCGCGCAGGTAGCCGATGGACTCGGCGATGCCGGGATGGGGATTGTCGGGATTCTTCTCGAACTCGAGCGAGATGACACCCTGGTATTTGACCTTGCGGAGAGCCTTCACTATGGGCTTGTAGTCTATCACGCCGCGGCCCATCTCCCAGGTCTGGCCTGCGGGAGTGCCGGCCGTCTCGTCCTTGATATGGATGTCATATATCCACTTGTGGTATTTCTTGACGATCTTGGCGATGTCCTCCCCGCTGCGTACGGAGTGGCCCATGTCAAGGCAGCAGCCGACGCCCAGCGAAGGGTCCTTGACAAGCTCCATGATTTTGTAGATGCTCGGGAACGCGGCGCCGTCCGGGCCGTGGGTGTGGATGGCCACCTTGATGCCGGTCTCTGCCACCTTCTTGATCACATAGTCGATAAGGTCGTAGTTGGGCACGCCGATGAACACCTTGCTGCCGTAGCGCTCGGCATAGGCGAAGGCGCGGTCGACTTCTGCCTCAGAACCCATATAGATGGGGCCGAGGATATAGCCTTCGACACCGTAGCTGGCGCACTTTGCCTTGAAGGCATCCATCTGCTCTTTGGTGGAATCCAGCGGCAGCCACCAGTCCTTGACGGAGAAATAGTGGACGTCCATGCTGCGTAAGAACTCCAGCGTCTGGTCGAGGCTGTACTTGCGGTACGAATAGCCGGCGACACCTATCTTGAAGTCCTGTGAACCGTGAGGCCCATCGACCAGCTGGGCGTAAGTATCTGTGGATACGAGCGCAATTGCAATAGCGCAAAAGGCAAAGAGAATGCGTTTAATCATATGCTTTGTGGTTTGTTGACACTGGTTTTATCTGGCAGCGATGCACTCGATCTCCACGAGCGCCCCCTTGGGGAGGGTCTTGACGGCCACGGCGCTGCGGGCGGGGAACGGAGCGGCAAAGAATTGGGAGTAGACCTCGTTCATTGCGGCAAAGTCGCCCATGTCGGCAAGGAATACGGTGGTCTTAACGACGTTCTGCAGGCCGAGACCGGCCTCTTCGAGAATGGCCTTGGCGTTGGTGAGGCTCTGGCGGGTCTGTTCGCTGACGCCGCCCTCGGCAAACGCGCCCGTGGCGGGATCTATCGGGAGCTGTCCAGACACGAAAACGAGCCCTGCGCCACTGTCAATAGCCTGGCTGTAAGGGCCTATCGCAGCCGGGGCTTTCTGGGTATTGATTGCTTTCATCTTAAAAACTGTTATTCATCTGCGACGAAGTTAGTGTTTTTTTATGAAAAAAGAGCGCAGCCGTCAATCGGTTGCGCCCTTTTTCTGGTTATTGTACGGATCCGCTATTGGATGGCGATCTGTTTTACCGCAGCGGGCCTGTTGACCTCCTCTTTCTTGGGCAGATGCACGTTGAGCACACCCTTCTCCACCTTGGCCTCGATCTTCTCGCGGTCCACGTCGTCGGGGAGCAGCAGCGTCTGCTGGAACTTCTCGTAGGAGAATTCGCGACGCAGGTAGCGGCCGTGCTTCTTGTCCTCCTTATTCTCGGATTTCTTCTCCATGGCGATGTGCAGGTAGCCGTCCTCGTCGATGCGTACGTTGAAATCCTCTTTGTCAAGTCCCGGTGCGGCAAGCTCCACATCGTACTCTTTCTCGTTCTCAATTACGTTGATGGCAGGAGCGGTATAATTGGTCCTTGTCATCCAGCTGTTGTCGAAAAAGTCATTGAAAATGTCCGGCAACCAGCTATCATTCGTTCTTCTAACAGGTAACATAGTTCAAAAACTTTAATCGTTCCGGTTTATGGCCATTCCGCGGCCTTATTCCCAGGGTCCCTTGCAGGACCGCTATGGGATAATACAAACCCGGGGCCAATGCCCCCAAGTGGCCAAATTGGCAGCAAAACGGTGCCAAAATGTCCACCTTATGACGCGGAGCCCGCCACCCGCATCCTCACAAAAATGTTGCAATCCCGCTGAAAATCAATATCTTTATACAACCATTACATCAAATACCTGCAAGACCATGATAGAGCCCGTATACTCCCCCGCCTGCGAGCGTTACGACACCATGAAATACCGCCGCTGCGGCCGCTCCGGCATCAACATCCCTTCCCTTGCGCTGGGCCTCTGGCACAACTTCGGCTCGCACAAACCGCTGCACGAGGTCAAGGCCATGGCGCACTACGCATTCGACAACGGCATATGCCACTTTGACCTGGCCAACAACTACGGCCCCGAATACGGCACCGCAGAAGAGAACTTCGGGAGGCTGATGGAGGGCTCGTTCCGCCCGTACCGCGACGAACTGCTCATCAGCACCAAGGCCGGCTGGGACATGTGGCCCGGCCCGTACGGCAACTGGGGCTCCCGCAAATACCTTATGGCCAGCCTCGACCAGAGCCTGAAGCGGATGAAGCTGGACTACGTGGACATCTTCTATTCCCATAGGTACGACCCCGCGACACCCATCGAAGAGACCATGCAGGCCCTCGTGGACATCGTCCGAGGGGGCAAGGCGCTATATGTCGGGCTCTCCAGGTATCCCGCCGACAAGGCGGCTGCGGCTTTCGACTATCTCGCAGCGCGCGACGTCCCGTGCCTGATATACCAGGACCGGTACAACATCATAGACCGTTCGCCCGAATACGGCGGCCAGCTGGACCTGTGCGCCAGCCGCGGCACCGGCTTCATATCGTTCTCACCGCTGCAGCAGGGGCTCCTCTCCGACCGTTACCTGCACGGCATCCCCGGCGACTCACGCATGGGGCGCGGCGCCTCTTCGCTGAAGGCCGAGGCTCTCACGCCCGCGATGCTACAGGCGCTGGACTCCCTGAACGGGATAGCCCTCGGCCGCGGACAGAGCCTGGCCCAGATGGCGCTGGCGTGGCTTTTGAACGACAGCCGCGTGACCTCGGTGATAATCGGGGCCAGTTCCGTAGCACAGATCGCCGACAACCTGAAAGCGCTGGACAACACCGCGTTCAGCGAAGAAGAGCTCTCCCTGATAGAGAAAGCCTCCGCGCCGGTGCAGATGAAGCACCTATAGTCCCAGCTGCTGCAGGAAATAGCTGAATATGGAGGGCTCGCACACCAGCGGGAACACCAGTCCGTATACGGCGCCCCAGAAGTGCGCCGTGTGGCCGATATTGTCCATGTTGCGCCTGGCCATGTACCAGCAGTACAGCAGGTAGAGCGGCGCGAAGATATAGCCCGGGATGGGGATGGGGACAAAGAAGATATACAGCCCCATCTTGGGCTCGAACAGGATGGCGGCGAAGAGTATGGCCGACACCGCCCCCGATGCTCCCAGGGCATTATAGTAATAATCGTCGCGGTATTTGAACAAATCGCCCAGCGTCGATACCACTATCGCGCTCACGTAGAGCACTATATACAATATCGTACCCGTAGCCTGGCCGAACACGGCGCCGAAATACCTCTCCACCACCGGCCCGAAGAAAAACAGCGTGAGCATGTTGAAGATCAGGTGGCTCCAGCCTCCGTGCACCAGGCCATAGCTCAGAAGCCGGTACCACTGCCGCCCGTGCCATACCTGATACGCATTGAAGACCAGCCGGTTGACATTCAGCCGCTGCGTGAAGCACAGGATGCTCACCGCCGCCGTAACCAGAATAATGATGTAGGTAACCATAACCATACAAAGTTAAATTAATTATCTTTGCAGACCATGAAAAAAGTTGCCTGCATAGGAGACAGCATCACCTGGGGCTTCACGCTGCTGAGGCCCTGGAAGCAGAGTTACCCGGTCCTCCTGGGAGAGATGCTGGGAGACGACTACACCGTACGCAACTTCGGATGCAACGATGCCGCCGCGCGCTACGATGCCGACACCCCTTACGTCAGGCGCAAAGTGTACCGCGACAGCATCGCGTGGAACCCCGACATAGTGCTGCTGATGCTCGGCACCAACGACACCAAGAGCCAGAACTGGGACCAGGAGATCTTCGAGCGGGACTACCTGCGCATCACGGAATCATACCTCAACCTGCCCTCGCATCCGAGAGTCATACTGATAGCCCCCATACGCATATTCCGCTCGCTCAACATGCCGCTGATAACGCCGCAGAGCGAACCGCTGGAGAGCGGCGTGCGCCCCACCATACACCGCATCGCCGACAGGCTGAACCTGGAACAGGTAGACCTCTACGACCTGTTTTCCGACACGACATATTGCAAGGATGGCCTCCACCCGCAGGCCACCGGGGCCAAAATGCTGGCAGAAGCCATCTATTCCCGTATCAACTGGTAATAATTACTACTCCCTGTTGGCCAGGCGCTGTGCGGCGAGCTGCTCGTACTTGGTGCCCGGACGGCCCCAGTTGGCGTAGGGATAGATGCTGATACCGCCCCTGGGGGTAAAGAAGCCGGTGACCTCGATGTAGCGAGGGTTCATCAGCTTGATGAGGTCCTTCATGATGATGTTCACGCAATCTTCGTGGAAGGCTCCTTCGTTGCGGAAGCTGAACAGGTAGAGCTTGAGGCTCTTGCTCTCTACCATCTTTACGTCGGGGATGTAGCTGATGCGCATCTCCGCGAAGTCGGGCTGGCCGGTTATCGGACACTGGCTGGTGAACTCGGGGCAGTTGAAGCGCACCCAATAATCGTTCTCCTGATGCTGGTTCTCGAACGCCTCCAGCACCTCGGGTGCATACGAATCGGCATATTTGGTCTTGCGGCCCAGCGACTGCAGACCCTCGTCTTTACGATTTTTCATAACTATTGTATGTCTTTTATCTTAAACGGATTGTAATCGACGCCCACATCGTAGGCATCCACCCCTTCCGAAGCCTTCACTTTACGGACCACGAGCGAGGTGACGGGGAGTATGACTATCTCATAGAGCACCTTGAAGCTCACCTGTGCCAGCATCATCGTGGCGAGGATCCTGACCGGGGTGCCCATGAAGGCTATCGGCATGAAGATGAGCGAGTCGAGCACCTCCCCGGCAAGGGAAGACACTATCGCGCGGAGGCCGAAGCGCCGGCCGTTGGAGACGACCTTCATCCTGCTCATGACCCACGCGTTCATGGTGGAGCCGGCGAGGAAGGCCAGCATCGAAGCCACGAACACCCGGGGCGCCATGTTGAACATGTAGTCGAAGTGCTCGCCACCGTCCCAGAACGATGCCGCCGGCAGCCACACGATGAGCTGCCCCATGACCACCACGAACAGGTTGGCGATAAACGAGAGCCAGATGATCAGGCGCGCCCTGCGGAAGCCCCACACCTCTGAGATGCAGTCGTTCAGGATGTATGAGATAGGGAAAATGATTACCGCGCCGGGGAGGTTGATGCCCCAGCCCAGGGCAAATACTTTGGTGGCGAAGAGGTTTGACGAGACGAAGCATACGATCATCGCCAAAGCCATCAACAAGAAACTTGTCGAGAAATAATGTTTCATTTTTGCAGTTTTTATAGTGGTACCTGTTACACTTGAAACGGAAAAATTCCATTTCTCGCCGCAAATATAGTATTTTTGCAGGATATGAGTTATTTTTCGTCAATAGGCTTCACTTTGCTGTTCATCGCAGCGGTCGTATATGTGGCTTTCCGCATATACCGTATCCTACCTGTAAGCAAGCGGGCCAAGACTGTGGTCACCATAGTATACGGAGTCGCGGTAGCTGCGTTCGTGCTCTCCGTGACGGGCGGGCTGGACGTGCTGCCGATGGCCCTGGCCAGCGCCAACTACATCCTGGGCAATTCGTGGATGATATTCTTCATGTACGCCCTGATGCTATTCATAGTGATGGACATACTGCGGCTGATGGACGTGCTGCCCGACAAGGCCACCGACAACAACCTGCACAGCAGCATATTCGTGTTCGGCATCATAGCCGTCATAATGACATACGGTGCGGTGCACTACCGCAACAAGCACCGCGAGGAGATGACGATAACCACCGCCAAGGTAGACAAGCCGGTAAGAATCGTCATGGTCAGCGACCTGCACATAGGCTACCACAACCGCCGTCCCACCCTGACCCGATGGGTCAATATGATAAACCGGGAGAAGCCCGACCTGGTGCTGATTGCCGGCGACATCATAGACCGCAGCTGCCGGGCCATCAACGACGACTTTGACGCGGCGGTGTTCCACCGCTTCAGGGCACCGGTGTACGCCTGCCTGGGCAACCATGAGTATTATGCCGGAGTCGAGGAGTCGATGGCTTTCTACGACAAGGCGGGCATCAACCTGCTCAGGGACTCGTCGGCCACGGTGTGCGGAGTCACCATCATCGGGCGCGACGACGCCAGCAACGAGAACCGCCGCAGGGCATACCAGCTTGCGCGCAAGACCAATCCAAACAGCTACAGGATACTGCTGGACCACCAGCCCGACACCCTCTCCGAGACCCTGCTGGCCAAGGTTGACTTCCAGTTCAGCGGGCACACCCACGCTGGCCAGATATGGCCGGTATCGTGGCTTGTAAAGATGGAGAAAGAATTACCTTACGGCCACCTCGAGAAAGGCGGCACCCACTTCTATGTCACTTCCGGACTCGGGATCTGGGGCGGACGGTTCCGCATCGGCACCGACAGCGAGTACTTCGTGCTCAACCTGCTGCCCGCAACGCAGCCGGTGATCCAACCGGACGATACGGACAAGAAGGCTGCCCCCAGAAAGGCGGCACCTAAGCCAGCCCCTCGGGACACGGGCGCCCTGCAGCGCGACGGTGGGCAAAATACAGCTCCTCAGTCGCCAGGGCCATCTTTGTAACGGCAAACCGCTCCCCTTCGGGATAGATATACCATGTGTCCTCAAGAGTATTGAGGTCTATGCAGTCGCCGTATTTGCCCAGGTACTCGTATTCGATGTGGCAGGAATACTGGGCCGCCACCGGTATGTCCATGTCGAACGGCTCGCCGTCAGGCTCTATGCCGTGCACGTGGAAACCCTCCATGTCATGCAGCAGGGTCCCGTTGCCAAGGAGCCTGAACTTCAATGCATTGGGCAGGGTATTCACCGACACCTGCAACTCTCCGGACGAATAAGTCCCGGCCTCGACTTCGCGACGGACATTGGCCCTCTCCCACTCGTACCAGTCGGGGATGTGGCTGAATTCCGTCTTGCCGTCCACCGCCTCGAGTTCGCCGAGCTCGGTCATGTTCCAGCGCTTGCCGCAGTGCTTGCATATCAGCTGCGTCCCTTCCGACGTCATCTCGTACTCGGTGCCGCAGGCTGGGCACTGGTATAGCACCTTGTGCAATCCCTCGGCCCGCTTTTCGTAAGGGATGCGGATGCCGCGCTCCTTCTGCCATGCGAAGTCGTCGTACTGGAAGGCCTTCACCAGACGGTCGTTAATCTCCTCGACCGGTGTGCCCTGAAGCTGTTCGGGAGTGAAGAGCAGCGTCATCTCGGCCTCGGTGGGCTTCACGCCCCTGTCGTGCAGGTTCCAGAAGGGGGAATTCACGTGATGCCCGTGACATATCAGCGACACTACCGGCACCTTGAGCAGCTTGCAGAGCTTGCCCAGCGACTCCGGCAGCACGGCAGTGGTGCCGCACAGCGAATAGCGCGCCTCGGGATATATTATGGCGATGTCTCTGTGCTCAATGGTCTTGCGCAGCTGGCGCACCAGGCGGATGTCGGAGGTAAACTTGCGCTTGCAGATGCAACCCACCTGCTGCAGCAGCCACTTGCGGCCGATGAATCCGTCGATCGCCACAACATAGTTCGCCCGCTTGGGGAATATCGCCTTGGTGGCCACTTTGAAGTCCAGGAAGGCATTGTGGTTGCACAGCAGCACGTATGGTGGCTTGATGCCCTCCATCCCGATCTTGGTGATCTTGGCCTTGTGCTTTATCACGTCGGGGAAACTCAGCAGCAGGGTTATGGGCCAGAGGTACCACCGGGTGCGTACCGGCGGCTTGTTCATGTCGTAGCGTTTGTATTGGGAATTCATAGCGGGTCGTTAGTCTTCTATATGTACGCGGCTGCGGATATACTCTCCTATGCGGTCCATGAAGTTGTAGCTCCCGGTGCCTGGCGAAGCCGTCTTCTGGAAGCCGTGGTCGCGCAGGGCGAGGGTGTGCAGTTCGCACTGGATGCCCATCGCACGCAGTTTCTCCCAGAATATGACGGAGATCATGGGTGACACCTCGTCGGCATCGCCGTGTATGAAAAACATGGGGCAGGTCTTGAGGTCAAAGCTGAATTCGGGCCGGATGGCGACACCCTCTCCCAGCCCCTTGGTGGTATTGTACCCATCCTCGTCATCGTCGGTAAGGGCATATGCGGGATAGATGGCTACGGCCCACTGGACGTTGCACGGGAGATTGTCGATGTCATCTACCGGCAGATACGACTGGTGGAGCGACGAGGTGGCGCCCATCAGGGTCAGGTGGCCGCCCGCAGAGCACCCCATGATGCCTATCTGGCCGGGGTCGAGGCCGAATGCGGCCGCCTTGCTGCGCACGATGCGTACGGTGCGCTGGAGGTCCTGCCATGCCGACACGTACTTCTCCATCCCTACGGGGCGCGGGGTACGGTAGCGGAGAGTCACCACCGTCATGCCCATCTCGTTCAGGTAGCGGCGCGCGGGGGCAGCCTCATAGCCATCGGGGTTGCAGCCCATATAGCTGCCGCCCGAATATATTATCTGTATGGCCTTGGTCTTAAGTATCTTGGGAAAATGCCACTCGATATAGGGCACTGCCTGGTCATCCTGCTTGAACGGTATCTTGCCTTCGGGCCATACCGGCTCCTTGAAATAGCTGCCGCGGGCATCGTCGCAGGAGAAGCGGTCCATCAGGGCGACTTCGGGCTCCACGGGAGCCGATATGCCCAGCTGGCGTATGAACTCCTGGGCCCTCTCCGACCCCAGTTCCATGTGGGGCTTGTCGGGATACAGGTGGAGTTCTGCAGGGATGCCCAGCTCGTGGAACTTGCGGTAGATCAAGGTTGAGCCGTTGGGGGAATAGGGGTCCCTGCCACCGTGCTGCAGGGTTATCGGGCAGGTCTTCTCGTCAAACTTGAAGACGCTGGAAAGCTTCACGTCGGGGCCGTAACCCTCGAAGATAGCCGGCGTGCCGTTCTCGCCGTCGGTAGTCGCATACGCGGGAGCATTGAGCACCGCCCAGTTAAGGTGGCAGGAGATATCGTCTATCCTGTCTATCCTCTCGTATGCGGGAGTCTGGGAGCTGGTCACCAGCAGTAGCGTCAGGTGCGAGCCGGCCGACATACCTATCGCGCCTATCTTCTCGGGGTCATAGCCGCGCTTTTTGGCCTCGCTGCGCACCACGCGCACCGCCCGCTGCCCGTCTTCCCAGGCAGTCTGGTAGACGGGCAACCCTACGGGACGGGGTGTGCGGTATACGAAATTGACACATTGGAAGCCGAGTGCGGTGTAGGTCTCGCGCCAGCTCTTGATGAGGTGGACGTCGCAGCAGGTCTCATAACCGCCGCCCGAGACCAGGATCATGCAGCCGCCGTTGCGTACGGCCGGATCTGGGGCGTCGAACCATTCCAGATAGGGCTCACGATGGGTATCGGGGTCAAAATCGGGCTTGTATTGTTCGTCGGTCATGGTGGCCACCTGCCCCTGTTGGCGGTCGGGCATCTTGCCCTTGGGCCATATATACTCCCGCTCCCACGCAAAAGTGTCGAGCGTAGCCAGCAGCAGCGCCAGCACCAGCAATCCTCTTCTCATAGCGTCAATCAGTTGTCATTAAACTCTTACCAGATATGTACACGCTCCTCTTCGGGACGGAACATCTTGTCGCCCTCCTGGATGTCGAAGGCATCGAAGAAGCTCTGGAAGTTGCGGACGGAGACATTCACGCGGTTCTCTGCCAGCGAGTGAGGGTCCATGTTGGTCAGGCGCTCCTTCTCCTGGTCGGTGATGTTCTGTGCCCATACGGTAGCGTATGAGAGATAGAACCTCTGCTCCGGAGTGAAGCCGTCGATGAGGCCCTGGGGATGCTCCTTGAGTACATTCTGCAGAGCAGAGAAAGCGATGGACAATCCGCCGTGGTCGCCGATGTTCTCGCCCAGGGTAAAGCGGCCGTTGGCCATTACGCCGGGGAGGATCTCAATCTCGTCGAACTGCTTCACGAGCACCTCTCCCTTGGCGGTGAACTTCTCCTTGTCCTCGGGGGTCCACCAGTTGACCATGTTGCCGTTCGCATCGAACATGCTGCCCTGGTCGTCAAAGCCGTGGGACATCTCGTGGCCGATAACCACACCGATACCGCCATAATTAACAGCAGCGTCGGCATTGGGATCGAAGAACGGCTTCTGAAGGATACCTGCGGGGAAGCAGATCTCGTTGGTGGTCGGGTTGTAGTATGCGTTCACGGTCTGGGGAGTCATGCCCCACTCAGTCTTGTCGGTGGGCTTGCCCAGCTTATTGAGGTTGTCCTGTACATACCACGCGCTCGCGTTGCGCAGATTCTCGTAGTAGGTATTGTCGGGATTGATGTCGAGAGTGGAATAGTCTTTCCATTTGTCGGGGTAACCGATTTTCACGGTGAACGCAGCGAGTTTCTCGTGTGCACGGGTCTTGGTGGAGTCGCTCATCCAGTCAAGGGCATCGATATGCTCGTGCCATGCGGCCTGCAGGTTCTTCACCAGCTCCAGCATCTGCTCCTTGGACGATGCGGGGAAATAGCGGTCTACATACATCTTGCCCACAGCCTCGCCCAGCAGGCTGTTGGGAACCTGCATGGCGCGTTTCCAGCGCGGCTTCTGCTCTTGTGCACCCGCCATCTGATGGCTGAAGAACTCCCAGCTTGCGGTGTAGAAATCGTCGCTGAGCGCGCCGCATGAGCCGTGTACGAAACCGCAGAGCAGATAGTTTTTGAGCTGTTCCAGGTCGGTCTCGGCAAAGATCTTGTCCAGGCCGTCAAAATAGCTCGGCTGCTCTACTATCATCTTCTCCTGGTCGGGCACGCCGGCTGCTGCGAACACCTTGTCCATCATCAGGTTGGGCCAGCGCTTATAGAAATCGGCCGAAGACATCGGGTTGTAGATATTGGCTATTTCGCGGTTCTGCTCGCGCGACCAGAAGATGGGAGCCATCGCATCCTCGACAACCATGTCGTCGGCAGCTACCTTCTCGGGGTCCTCGACGCCGGCAAGGGTCAGTGCCTTGACGAGGAAAGCCTTGTAGCCGGCCTTGAGCTCGGCATTCTTCTCGAGCAGATAATAGTCGCGGTCGCCCATGCCGAGGCCGCCCTGACCGATGTAGAGTACCTGGCTGTCGCTGTCGGCCAGGTCAGAATCCACACCGAATCCGTAGAAACCGCCTTCGCTCACCAGATACATCTTGCCCAGCAGCTCAGCCAGCTCCTCTTTGGTAGATACAGCCTGTATCTCTGCAAGGTATGGCTTGATGGGCTCTGCACCCAGGGCATTGCGGGTAGTGGAATCGAGCGCCATCTTATAGAGGTCAGAAATCTTCTGCTCTACGGTGCCCTTCTTGGCCTTCAGGTCCACCATCGACTCGAACAGCTCGTTGAGCTGTTTCTGGTTATTCTCGGCAATCACGTCGAACGATCCGAAGCGGGAGAATTCGGGGCGCAGCGGGTTCTTGACCTGCCAGCCGCCGGTAGCATATTTATAAAAATCTTCCTTGGGACTAACGGTTGTGTCGAGATTCGACAAATCCAATGCAGGAGCTTTCCCGGCCTGCTGGCCGCAAGAAGCTAATGCCATAAATGATAACATCATCGCAAAAATCTTTTTCATTACTACTTGTCTTATAAAAAACGTATCAATCAGTATCTTACAACCAATCTACAATGCTATGTTCGCGCCCAGCTGCAGTATGCCGCGGTAGCCGAGGCCCAGCTCTGCCACGAAGGCCACCCTGCCCTTGCCAAGCTGCATGCCGATGGGGTTGAGCTGCACCGCCGGGAAGAATGACACCTCGCCGCCGGTCACAGCCAATGCCGCCAGTCCGGCGTTCAGTCCGCCGTACAGCTTGCAAATACCGGCAGGCTTGTAATAAATCTTGCCGTTCATCGTGCCCGTAAACATATTGAAATGCTGGTAGCGGCCGTCATCGCTCTTGAGGCCGATGTGCCAGTAGCCAATCTCAGGCCCTACCGTGAAGCGGGTATCGGCGAAGTGGTAATCGTAACTGGCAGTGATATACGGGATCCACCCCGCGATCTGGTCGACCTTCTCGCCGTGGGACGCCACAGCCTCGATGCCGAGCACGAGTGCCCCCACGAGGACTCCAGCGACACTTTCCACAAAACTGTCGCTCACCTGTACGGTCAGGCTGTTATTGGGGATACCGTATTTGTCGACTTTCTGACCGAAAACCGCAGTCGAAAGGCACAATACTACTAAAGCGAGTAAAAATCTACGCATATACCAACTTTGAAAAAACCGTGCAAGTTACTAACAATTACCCCAATTATGCAAGCCTGACGGCCGTTCCCGACGCAGTAACCATCAACATGCCGTTGTCGGCCCCCAGCACCTCATAGTCGATGTCGATGCCGACCACCGCATTGGCTCCAAGCTGGCTGGCCCTGGCCGCCATCTCCTCCATAGCTTTGGAGCGGGCCTTGATTAGCTCATCCTCGTAAGAACCGCTTCGCCCTCCCACGAAATTGCGGATACTAGCCGCGAAATCGCGGATGAAATTAACACCAGAGATCACCTCTCCGAACACAACGCCCTTATACTCGACGATGCTCCGGCCCTCGATAGTAGGAGTAGTAGAAAGAATCATAGCATCAACTTTTAAAAAATCAAACTAAGATACACCATTCCCGCCGAATCCACAAAAATAAAGGCAGCCAGTCGGCTGCCTTTATTTTTGTGGAGATGGGCGGACTCGAACCGCCGTCCAAACAACGTCCCCGCAAGCTTTCTACACGCTTATCCACCCTTTGATTGTCGGGCGGCACCCGCCGGGCGGCGGGCTAGTGACGCCTTATCTTCTGAATCTTTTCGCACCGACAGAAGAGCTGGGTGCGAGCAGGAATTGTTCTGCCTACGCCCCGGTTTCCGGACCGAACTTCCATAAAATCCGGCGGGACGCTCGTCGGCCCGACCTTGTCGGGCGGATTAAGGAATCTGGCTTAGCCAAGATTACGCAGCGAGACGATAGTTGTTGTTGCCAGTTATGGCGTGAGGTCTGAGATTTACGAGAGGGGCCACGACTCTCGACGTGCTTACCTGTAGAAATCGATTGCTGTCAAAACCAAAACATCCCCATGAGTACGATTTCAGGCGCAAAGTTTGCAAAAATTTTTCAAAACTCGCTAAATTTGAAATATGAAAGGTAAAATTTGGCTCTGCGTGCTGCTGTTTGCGGCACTCGCCTCTGTCCCGTTTTTGGTGCCCCACTGCGGCTGGGTGGCGTTGTTTGCATTTATTCCATTGTTCAAGTTCGCCGACCTCTGCGAGGAGGGCCCGGTGATGCATAAGGGCTGGATGCTCTACCTGGCATTCCTGCTTTTCAACACCGCCACCACCTTCTGGATCAACTGGATATCGATACCGGGCGCATTCGCCGCCATCACCCTGAACGCCCTTCAGATGTGGTTCATATTCAGCGTGTTCCTCTGGAGCCGCCGCTATTTCAAAGGGGGTCTCTCCTACCTCCTGCTGATTACCATGTGGATTGCATGGGAACGTGTTTACCAGAACACCGAAATCTCGTGGCCCTGGCTCATCCTGGGCAACTCGCTGGCCACCAGCCCCAAGTTGGCGCAGTGGTACGAATTCACCGGCTTTTTGGGCGGCAGCCTCTGGATATTGCTGACCAACATATTCCTCTACGAGACCTTCAAGGTCCTCAAGCGCAAGAGCGAAAGCAAATATGACACCCGCGGCAAGGTGGCAATGGTGATCATTACTGCCATATTGCTGATTATCCCGCCGAGGATATCGCTGGACCTCTACAACAATTATCAGGAGACCGACAACCCGCGGGAGGTCGTGGCCGTGCAGCCCAATATCGACGCCTACACCGAGAAACACGGTGGTCTTCGACAGGAGATCCAGGACCAGAAGATGCTGGGCCTGGTGCGCGGCATGATCACCGACAGCACCGACTATGTGATAACCCCGGAGACCTACACTTTCCAGTATAACATCGAGGAGCCGGAGACCAACGTGACATACGCCGGCATACAGCGCCTGCTGCAGGACTACCCCAAGGCCAACTTCATACTTGGCGCCATCACCTACCGCATCTTCCCCACCAAGGCCCTGGCCCCCTACAACGCCCATCCGATAGGCAACAAATGGTATTGCTCTTACAACACGGCGATGATGATAGACACCACCGGCATGCGCAATTACTACCACAAGTCCAAGCTCGTTCCGGCCGTGGAGATCATCCCCTACCAGCGCTACCTGAGTTTCATGGGCAAGTTCTTCGAACTCTTCGGCGGCTCCATGAGCAGCTACGGCGTGAGCGACGACGTGCATAACCTCACCAGCAAAGAGGGGACCGACGTGGGCGTGATGATCTGCTACGAATCTATTTACGGAGAATATTACCGCCGCACCGCCAAATACGGGGCGCAATTCACCGCCGTGATAACCAACGACGGATGGTGGGGCGATACCCCCGGCTACCGTCAGCACTTCCGCTTTGCCAAGCTCCGCGCCATCGAGACGCGGCGCGACGTGGTGCACGTGGCCAACACCGGCATCTCCGGCTTCATAAACCAGCGCGGCGACGTGATACAGCGCACCGGATGGTGGGAACCCGTAGCCATCCGTGGTACCGTGAACCTCAACGATAAAAAAACCTGTTACACCGAATATGGCGATGTAACAGGTCGTTTATGCGGATTTTTATTCTTGCTTCTGCTGATTGCGCTACTGGTAAGGAAAATTACCTTAAAATAGCGCCGAACTTGCTCTCGAAAGTCTTGAGCAGTTTGTCCATGATGCGTTCCACTGCCTCGTCGGTGAGGGTCTGCTCGGGATTCTGGAGCACGAAGCTGAGGGCATACTGTTTCTTGCCATCGGGAATCTTGATGCCGCGATAGACGTCGAACAGCGTCACGCTCTTGAGCAGCGCCTTCTCTGCGCGAAGGGCCTCGCGACGGATGTCTGCGAACGAAACCTTCTCGTCGAGCAGCAGCGCCAGGTCGCGCTTGACCTCGGGATACTTGGGAAGCTCGCGATATTTAACCTTGTTGCGGCGGATCACCTGCATCAGGGTCTTGAACGAAACCTCTGCCACAAATACCGGCTGCTTGATGTCGAACATCTTGAGCATGGCCTTGGAGACGGTGCCGATGGTGGCGAACTGCTTGCCCTGCAGCGAGAAGGTGAGGCCTTCGCTGAAAATGTCGGTGGGTGCCGGGGCGCACTCCATGTCATAGAGGCTCATGCCGTAGCGGCGCACCAGAAGCTCCAGGTAGCCCTTGAGTTCGAAATATGAACCCGCACCGATTTCGTTGCGCCAAGCCTTGGCGGCGGGGGCGCTGATGACCATGGAGAGCTTGAGCTCCTCGTGATAATTCTTGAGGTTTGCAGCGCTCAGGGCATCCTCGGCGTCTGCAGTATAGCTGTATACATTACCTATCTCATAGAGACGCAGCATCGAGTTCTGATGCTTGATGTTGTAAGAGACGGTCTCGAGCGCAGCGGGAATCAGGCTCTGGCGCATGCAGTCCAGATCGGAACTGAGCGGGTTGAGCAGACGCACGCAGTTGGCAGCCGGGAAGGTCTCGAGCTTGTCGTAATAGGCGCTGCGGGTGAGCGAATTGTTCATGATCTCGTAGAAACCGCGGTTTGTGAGCATGTCGCTGACCTGTTTGCGGACGAGTTCGGGATCGGGGCTCGGGGTGGGCTGTATGCTGGCCTTCATGCCGCCGGGGAGCTCGATGTTGTTGTAGCCGTAGATGCGGAGCACCTCCTCTACCACGTCGCACTCGCGGGTAACGTCGACATAATATGCCGGAACTGCCACGCGGCAGCCGCTCTCGCTCTCGGAAACAATCTTATAGTCGAGATACGACAGGATATCCTTGACGGTCTGTACACCGATATTCTTGCCCATCAGGGAGAACATGCGCTCATATTCCAGGTCGACCTCGGCGAGCTTGAATGCGCCGGCGCAGAACTCCTGTGCCTCGCCCACGATCTTGGCGCCCGAGAGCTCGCAGATGAGCTGCGCAGCACGGCGTGCCACGTTCATGGTGTTGGTGGGGTCTATGCCGCGCTCGTAGCGGAACGATGCGTCGGTCTTGAGGCCGAGACGCTTGCTGGTCTTGCGGATGGTCACGGGGTTGAAGTATGCGATCTCCAGGAAGACGTCGGTGGTAGAATCCTTCACGCCCGACTTCTCGCCGCCGAACACGCCTGCGATGCACATCGGCTCGCGGGTGTTGGCAATCACCAGGTCGCGGTCGGTGAGGGTGCGTTCTACGCCGTCCAGGGTCACCATCTTCTCACCCTCGGCCGCACGGCGCACAATCACCTTGCCACCTTCGATCTCGTTCAGGTCAAAGCAGTGCAGGGGCTGGCAGTATTCGTTGAGGATGAAATTGGTGATGTCGACGATGTTGTTGATGGGACGCTGGCCCACAGAATTGAGGCGGTCGCGCAGCCACTCGGGCGACGGGCCTACCTTGACATCCTTGAAGGTGATGCCGATGTAGCGGGGAGCATCTTCCGGAGCCAGGACCTCTACCGGAACGGCCTTGCCTTCGCCCTTGAGCTCAATGGTGGGCTGCGGCAGGGTCCACTCTACGTCCACGCCGTTCAGGCGGCACCATGCATAGAGGTCGCGCGCCACGCCGATGTGCGAAGCGCCGTCGATGCGGTTGGGGGTCAGGCCTATCTCGTAGACAGTGTCGCACGCGAGTTTGAGATAATCCTTGGCGGGGGTGCCGGGAACAGCATCGGCCTCGAGCACCATGATGCCCGAATGGTCTTCGCCGATGCCGAGTTCGTCCTGGGCACATATCATACCCATGCTCTCGACGCCGCGTATCTTGGATTTCTTGAGTTTGAGCTCCTCGCCCGAAATGGAGACGAGCTTGGTACCCACGGTGGCCAGCAGCACCTTCTGGCCCGCTGCCACGTTGGGTGCGCCGCAGACAACCTGCAGCGGCTCGCTCTGACCGATATCTACCTTGGTGATGTGGAGATGGTCACTGTCGGGGTGCATGCCGCACTCCAGGACTTCTCCCACGAACACTCCGGCAAGCCCGCCGGGAATCTGCTCTACCGTCTCTACATGCTCTACCTCGAGGCCGGTGAATGTCAGCACTTCGGCCACCTTCTCGGGGGTAAGGTCAAACTTAAGATAATCTTTAAGCCAATTATACGAAACTGTCATCTCTGTATACTATTTAAACAATGATTCTACATACTCTTTCTTGTCAAAGAGGCGAAGGTCCTCTATCTTCTCTCCCACTCCGATAAACTTGACGGGTATCTTGAACTGGTCGCTGATGCCGATGACCACGCCGCCCTTGGCACTGCCGTCGAGCTTGGTCACGGCCAGCGCCGTGACGTCGGTGGCACGGGTGAACTCACGGGCCTGCACGAAGCCGTTCTGACCGGTGGAACCGTCAATTACCAGCAGCACCTCGTGCGGGGCATCGGGCACCACCTTGCGCATCACGTTGCGGATCTTGGTGAGCTCGTTCATCAGGTTTATCTTGTTGTGAAGGCGGCCGGCGGTGTCTATGATAACCACATCGGCATCCTTGGCCACGGCCGATTTGACGCTGTCATACGCCACGCTGGCGGGGTCGCTGCCCATCTCCTGCTTGACGATGTCCACACCGGCGCGCTCTGCCCAGATAACCAGCTGGTCCACGGCTGCGGCGCGGAAGGTATCGGCGGCGCCCAGCACCACCTTCTTGCCCTCGGCCTTGAGCTGCGCGGCAAGTTTGCCGATGGTGGTGGTCTTGCCCACGCCATTGACGCCCACGACCATTATCACATACGGCTTCTTGCTGAAGTCGAACGGCTCCTGCTCCACGGCGTCGCCAGCAATCAGGGCCTCGATCTCTTCGCAGAGGATGCGGTTCAGGTCGGCGGTGTTGAGATACTTGTCCCGTTTGACCCGCGCCTCGAGGCGTTCGATAATCTTGACAGTGGTATCGACGCCGACATCAGAGGCGATGAGCGCCTCCTCTATCGAGTCGAGCACGTCGTCGTCCACCACGCTCTTGCCCATCACGGCATACTGCAGGCGGCTCAGCAGCGACTGCTTGGTCTTGCCCAGACCCGCCTCCAGCGCGGCCTTGTCGTCCTTTGCGGCCTGCTCGGTTACGGTGCGTTTTTTAAAGAAAATTCCCATCTGTATTCTGTTTGCGACAAAAACGTGTAAAGTTATAAATTTTTGGCGCTTATCAGTTTATTTTCACATTAAATCCCTCTTCGACGAGCGGAGCCGCAGCGGCGCGGAGCTCTTCCGCAGGGACTTTCTCGAGCCCCTGGACGGGAGTCTCCCGAGCGACGCTGTAGAGCATTATCTCGCGAGGGCGCAGCTGGCGCGCCACCCCATACCAGGCCTCCAGCGCCTCGGGCGTGGTGTTGTCCACCACCGGTCCCTTGACCAGCATGGTCTGCAGCACAAAATCGCCTTCGAAGGCCTTCATCTGCTCCACTACCTTGGCCACGGTATAGCCCGGGTGCGGACGGTTCATGACCTGCGCCATGGCGTCCAGCGCACAGTCTATCTTGAGTATCGGGTTGTCGACCTTGCGCAGGGCGGCGACGACCTCGGGACGGTCGATGCGGGTTGCATTGGTAAACACGCTCACCACCGCCTGCGGGAACCAGCAATCGCGCGCAGCGAGGGTGATATCTATTATCTGCGCGAAATCCTTGTGCAGGGTGGGTTCACCGTTGCCGGTGAAAGAGATGGAATCAATCCCCTGGCCTGCCGCGGCGAGGGCGGCGAAACGCCCCTCGATGGCATCGCGCACCTGCTGCAGCGACGGCAGCGGATGCTTCTCTGCACCCCGTTTGAGGCCTCCGCACTCGCAGTAGACGCAGTCGAAGGTGCACACCTTGGCCTCGCGCGGGAGCAGGTTGATGCCCAGCGAGCGGCCGACCCTGCGGCTTATGATCGGGCCGAAAACTATGTCGTCCCAGAGAAATGTTGCCATATCTAAAAACAATAAAGACGAAGCCAGTGGCTCCGTCTTACATCGGTATACCTTGTGCCTGGCTCAAAAATTAGTTCTGAGTTTTGGCGAAAAATTCTTTAACCTTATCGGTGGGTACGAGCTCCTCCTTGAAGATGTAAGAGCCAGTACGACCGTTCTTGTCCATACGGATGCATTTTACAACGCTTTTCTGGTCTTTCCTGTCACCGCCGAATGTTGCGACCGCTTTCTTTGCCATAGTATTGCGATTATTTAATTGTTACTATTTAATCTCCTTGTGAAGAGTCATCTTGCGCAGATACGGGTTGTATTTCATGCGCTCCAACTTGTCGGGAGTGTTCTTTTTGTTCTTGGTGGTGATATAGCGGGACATGCCCGGAACACCGCTGGCCTTCTGCTCGGTGCACTCAAGAATCACCTGTACTCTATTGCCTTTCTTTCCTGCCATAACCTTGATTATTAAACGATTTTAATCAAACCTTTGGCCTCTGCACGCTTAAGCGTTTCGGCAAGGCCGTTCTTATAGATGGTCTTCATACCGTTGCAAGAGACCTTCAATGTGATAAATCTGCCTTCTTCCTCAGACCAGAACTTCTTGGTTTTGAGGTTGGGAGCAAACTCGCGTTTGGTGCGTCTGCGGGAGTGGGAAACATTGTTTCCGATCATCCTCTTCTTACCTGTAACCTGACAAACTCGTGACATAATATACTATTTTTTATTTTTTTGCTTTTTAGGGGGTGCAAATATCTTGATTTTAAATCAAAAAACCAAATTTTTTATGAATTCAGCACAAACTTCCCGATGCGGCGCCATCTAATCTTGCCCGAGGGTTCCCTGGAGAGCCATATTATTGCAGGAGTGCCCACTATGTGATCTTCGGGAACGAAGCCCCAGTAGCGGGAATCCAGCGAGTTATGGCGGTTGTCGCCCATCATGAAGAAGTAATCCTGCTTGAACGTATATTCGGTTATCTCCTGTCCGTCGATATAAAACCTCCCCTGCTTCTCTTCAAAAATGTTGTGCTCGTAAACTGCAATGATCCTGCGGTAGAATGCTATGTTCTCCTTGGTGAGGGTCACGGTAGCCCCCTTGGCGGGAATCCATACCGGACCGTAGTTGTCGCGGGTGAAGCCGCGGTCGTCGAAGGGGAAAATCATCTTGTACGAATCGAGATAGTCGCCGGGATAATTTTCCAGATTGACATTGGCGCTCAACACGTTGGACAACTTGGACACCTCCTTGTGCGCAGCCAGGGTCAGCGGCAGGCTGTAGTAGCCGGGCAGCTGGGCGTCGTAGCGGATCTGCGAGGGGTCAACCCCGAGTTTCTCCAGGGCGACGCGGCTGATGGGAGTCCCGTCGGTGATCACCCTGTAGGTGAACTGGATACCGTCGTAGACCTGCTGCTGCTCGCCGTCGATGTACACCAGGCCACCCTGTACCGAGAGGGTGTCGCCCGGCATACCGACCAGACGCTTCACATAGTGGTCGGCCTTGTCCGCGGGGCGGGCAATGACGGGGCCGAACACCTGCTGCGAATATTCGCGGCCGTTGATGCGCACGTGTGCGTAGTAATCTTCTGCCGGTACACGGGCCAGGATGGTGTCGCCGTGGGGGAAGTTGAATACGACGCAGTCGCCGCGGCGGATTCCGCGTCCCAGCGGCTTGAGACGGCGATAGTCCCATTTGACAGCCTCTGAGTAGGACTTGCGGCCGTCCAGCCATGTGTTGTGGGTGAACGGTATCGTAAGGGGTGTCTCGGGAATGCGGGGACCGTAGCGCATCTTGTCCACGAAGAGGAAGTCACCCGTCATGAGGGTGTTCTCCATCGAGGACGAAGGTATCCTGAACGACTGGAAGAAGAAGATGTTGATGAAGGTCACCACAATCACCGCAAAGATGATGGCATCGAGCCAGTCCAGCAGGAGATTGGGCTTCTCCCCCTCTTTGTAACGCTTCTTCCAGAAGGTCCAGTTGACCTTCTTTGTGACGCACATATCAAAAACAACAATGAGGCCAAGTAACCACCAGAAACTGTGCAACCAGATTACCCAAAGGCAATAAAGGATGCCCCAGAAGGCGAACTTGACCCACTTGTTGCGGATGAATTCTTTAACAGTCATAACCGCACAATGCGAGTTTCTTTCGGAGCGCGGATCTATTTGACAGAGTTGATGATCGCTTCGAATGCTGCAGGATTGTTCATCGCGAGGTCTGCCAGAACCTTACGGTTGAGGCCGACATTCTGAGCATGGATAGCACCCATGAACTGCGAGTAAGTCATACCGTGCTGACGTGCAGCGGCATTGATACGTGCAATCCAAAGTGCGCGGAAGCTGCGCTTTTTGTTTTTGCGGTCGCGGAACGCATAGGTCAAACCTTTCTCATAGGTGTTCTTGGCAACCGTCCAGACGTTTTTCCTGGAGAGGAAATTACCGCGGGTCTCTTTTAAGACTTTCTTGCGGCGAGCTCTTGAAGCTACTGAATTTACCGATCTTGGCATAATTTAATGATTTTTGACAGTCAGCGCCCCATCGCGGGGACTTTAAGGGCTGAACTTTCGGTTAATAAATGTTTACTTGACCAACAACTCTTTGATTCTCTTCACGTCTACGCGGTCAACGATTGCGAAGTGATCGAGATTACGTTTCTGCTTTTTGGTCTTCTTGGTGAGAATGTGGCTGTGATAAGCGTGTCTTCTCTTGATTTTACCCGATCCGGTGAGCGTGAAACGCTTCTTTGAACCGGAATTGGTTTTCATTTTAGGCATTTCTGATCTATTTTAAATGTTCATTAAACTCTATTTCTTCTTAACGGGGGCAATCATCATTATCATGCGCTTGCCCTCAAGCTTAGGCATCTGCTCTGCCTTGCCGAATTCTTCCAACTCTACTGCAAACCTGAGCAACAGTTTCTCGCCCTGTTCCGAGAACAGTATCGAGCGGCCGCGGAAGAAGACATAAGCCTTCACCTTGCACCCTTCCTGCAAGAAGCTCTGCGCGTGTTTGAGCTTGAAGTTGAAGTCGTGCTCGTCGGTCTGCGGACCGAAGCGGATCTCTTTGATGACCACCTTGGAGGCGTTGGCCTTCTGCTCTTTGAGCTTTTTGCGCTGCTGATATTTGAACTTCTGGTAGTCAATTATCTTGCAGACCGGCGGATTGGCAGTGGGAGCAATCTCCACCAGGTCGAGCTCAAGCTCGGCAGCCATCGCGAGAGCCTTTGCCAGAGGGTAAACGCCCTGCTCGGGAACGTTCTCCCCCACAACTCTCACTTGCGACGCAGTAATTTGCTCATTTACCCGATGGTCGTCATCGTCACGGTTCTGGCGCGCGGCCTGTGGGTTTTTCCGCGGAGCCGGTTTCGGCTTGGGCGGACGGTAATTTGAGTTTGCTATAGTTGTGTCCTCCTAATTAAGTTCTTCTTTAACTGCGTTGCTTATGTAGTTTGCAAAGTCTTCTATCGACATCACGCCGAGATTCTCGCCTCCCTGCTTGCGCACAGCCACGCTGCCGGACGCCTCTTCTTTCTCACCGACCACGATAATGAACGGGATGTGCTTGAGTTCATTTTCGCGTATCTTCTTGCCAATCGTCTCGTTACGGTCGTCGATTAGGGCGCGAATTTCGTAATTTTCAAGTAATTCGCAAACTTTTTTTGCAAAATCGTTGTATTTCTCGCTGATCGGGAGGATAGCCACCTGGTCGGGTGCGAGCCAGAGCGGGAACTTGCCGCCGGTATGCTCGAGCAGCACCGCCACGAAGCGCTCCAGAGAGCCGAAAGGTGCACGGTGTATCATCACCGGACGCGACTTGGAGTTGTTGCTGTTGACATACTCGAGTTCGAAACGCTCGGGGAGGTTGTAGTCGACCTGGATGGTACCCAGCTGCCAGCTGCGGCCCAGGGCGTCCTTGACCATGAAGTCGAGCTTGGGACCGTAGAATGCGGCCTCGCCCAGCTCTACCACGGTCGGGAGGTTCTTCTCGGCAGCGGCCTCGATGATGGCCTGCTCTGCCTTGGCCCAGTTCTCGTCGGTGCCGATGTACTTGGTTTTGTTGTTGGGGTCACGGAGCGACACCTGCGCGGTGAACTCCGTAAACTTGAGGGTCTTGAAGACATATAATATAATGTCGATGACCTTGCAGAACTCCTCCTTGATCTGGTCGGGACGGCAGAAGAGGTGGGCATCGTCCTGTGTGAAGCCGCGCACGCGGGTCAGGCCGTGCAGCTCACCGCTCTGCTCGTAGCGATACACGGTGCCGAACTCTGCGAAACGGAGCGGCAGGTCCTTGTAGGAACGGGGCTTGCTGCGGTATATCTCGCAGTGGTGGGGGCAGTTCATGGGCTTGAGCAAGTACTCCTCACCCTCCTGGGGAGTGGTGATGGGGCGGAAGCTGTCTGCGCCGTAGTGTGCCCAGTGGCCGGAAGTGACGTAAAGGTCCTTGCTGCCGATGTGCGGGGTGATCACGGGCAGGTAGCCGTAGCGCTTCTGCACCTTCTGGAGGAACTCCTGCAGGCGGCCGCGCAAGTCAGCACCCTTGGGGAGCCAGAGCGGCAGGCCCTGTCCCACGCGGTTGGAGAAGGTAAACAGCTCCATCTCGCGTCCGAGCTTGCGGTGGTCGCGCTTCTTGGCCTCTTCGAGCATCACCAGGTATTCGTCCAGCATGCTCTTCTTGGGGAAGGTGATGCCGTAGATACGGGTCAGCATCTTGTTGTGCTCGTCGCCGCGCCAGTATGCACCGGCGATGTTGAGGAGCTTGATGGCCTTGATCATCGAGGTGTCGCGAAGGTGAGGGCCGCGGCACAGGTCGGTGAAGTTACCGTTGGTATAGAAAGATATCGAGCCGTCTTCCAGGCCTTCGATGAGTTCGCATTTGTACTGGTCGCCCTTCTCGGTAAAACGTGCCAGCGCCTCCGCCTTGGGGACGTCGGTGCGGACAAAGCGCTCTTTGGTGCGCGCCAGCTCAATCATCTTTTCCTCTATCTTGGAGAGGTCGTCGTCGCTGAGGGTTCTGTCTCCCAGGTCGACATCGTAGTAGAAACCATTGTCTATCGCAGGTCCGATACCGAACTTGATGCCAGGATAGAGCGCCTCCAGGGCCTCTGCCATAAGGTGGCTCGACGAGTGCCAGAACGCCTTCTTGGCCTCTTTGTCTTCCCACTTGTGCAGTTTGAAATCCGCATCGGCATTGATGGGGCGGTCCAGATCGTAAATCTCGCCGTTAACGGTGGCTACAATCACGTCGTTGGCAAGGCGGGGGCTGATGCCCATCGCAATCTCGTACGCGGTAATCCCCTGATTGTACTCCTTCACGGCGCCGTCGGGAAAAGTGATTTTAATCATATCTGTAATGTTTGTCGTTGCACTATTAATCGTGCAAAGTTAAAACAAAAAGAATAATTATTACATTTGCAGATACATAAAAAGTCAAAAACACTATGGATACCAACAACAAAGGCATCATGTGGAGTCAGGCTGCCGTCAAGGGCCTGATCCTGGCACTCGTCACCGTGGCGTGCAACACAGTCACTTACCTCTTCCCCGGCAACGGCCTCATCAGCACCCTCACCTTCGTGGTGCGCACCGCCGCCTCCATCTGGCTGCTGGTGACATTCATGAAGCAGTATTGGCTGGCCACCGGGCAGAACCCGTTCTCCTTTGCTATGGCCATAGTGCTTTTCTCGTCGTTCATCTGCGCCTTCTACGATGCCGCCGCACTGGCATGGCTCTTCCCCTCCCTCATGGACACCGTGCAGGAGGCAGTGAACCAGTCGCTGAGCATGTTCCCCAGCGACCAGCAGGGCATGGTAGGCCAGATGATGGACCACTACCCCCGCATCGCCTTCTTCTCTACCTTCATCAAGGATTTCATCTTCGGCCTCATAGTGGCCGCGATCGCCAACTCCTCGATCAAGAGCAAGAGCGACATATTCTCCGGCGGCAGCAAGGATTCTGACGACGAACTGGCCTAAGCGATGGACCTGTCTATCATCATCCCCCTCTACAACGAAGAGGAATCGCTGCGCGAGCTTACCGCCCGCATCGGCGACGCCCTGAGCGACGCCGTCGCCGGCTATGAGATCATCTTCATAGACGACGGCTCCACCGACGGCTCCTGGCAGGTCATCGAAGGGCTGCGTGCAGAAAACAGCAACATCCACGGCATCCGCTTCCGCCGCAACTACGGCAAGTCGGCCGCCCTCTACTGCGGATTCGAGGCGGCGCAGGGCGACATCGTGGCCACCATGGACGCCGACCTGCAGGACGACCCCGCCGAGCTGCCCGAGATGATGCGCATGATACGCCAAGAGGGTTACGACCTTGTCTCGGGCTGGAAAAAGAAGCGTTACGACAACGCCCTCACCAAGAACATCCCCTCCAAGATATACAACTGGGCCGCGCGCAAGGTCACCGGCATCAAGCTGCACGACATGAACTGCGGCCTTAAGGCCTACCGCAAGGAGGTTGTCAAGGAGATAGAGGTCTACGGCGAGATGCACCGCTTCATCCCCTACCTCGCCAAGAATGCCGGCTACACCCGCATCGGAGAGAAGGTCGTGAAGCACCAGGCGCGCAAATACGGCGTGAGCAAGTTCGGCATGGAGCGCTTCATGAACGGCTTCCTGGACCTGATGACCATCTGGTTCCTGCAGACGTTCGGACGCAAGCCCATGCACCTGTTCGGGGTCGTGGGGACGCTGATGTTCATTGTGGGCGCCCTGATCACCGCCGGCATCATCATAGTCAAGCTGGTACGCCAGGGCCAGGGCATGGCCTTCCGCGCCGTCACCGACCAGCCGCTGTTCTACATAGCGATCGTTTGCCTGCTTGTGGGCACCATGCTGTTCCTGACCGGATTCCTCGCAGAGCTGATCTCGCGCAATTCGGCCGGCCGCAACGCCTACAACATCAAAGACAGGATTTAATTACAATCCGCACAGGAAAAGGGCATATCCGGCAAGCGCTGCCACCAGCGCGTTGATGACCTTTGCCTTCACAAAGCTGCCCTTGGATTCGGCCAGCAGCGGGAGGCTGGCATGTCCGTCCTGCGAGATGCTGCTTGCCAGCAGCACCGAGAAAGGCACCACGCCGGTCGCGAACAAGGTCACGAAAATCAGGTGCGGCCCCGACTCGGGGATGAGGCCGATGAGCACCGCGAGCAATATCAGCAGCGGGATATTCCCCCTGACGAGCGTCTCCAGGTCAAAGTGGTGCATGGCGAATTCTATCAGCAGCAGCGCCCCGAAGCTCCAGAGAAAGATGCGCAGCAGGTGCTTCCTCACCACATGGTTCCAGAGATGGTCGTGCACGAAATGCTCGCTGCCGAAGGCGGTGAACCACAGCGCGAACAGGGAGCATACGGCAAACAGCAGGTTGATCCAGTACTCGTCGAATATATTAAAGTGGCCTCCCGCCGAAGGTTCGTGCTCGTGCTCCAGCATGCCCAGCGCCAGCGCCACGATAAAGGCGGCGATGCCCGCCAGGAGCACTATCCGCTGCCAGGAGGCTTTGGTGAGATTGCTCCATGAGGCTCCGATGCCGTGATGGTCGCCGCCGTGCACCTCGAAGTGGGCGTCGCAGGCAGTGTGGGGTCCCTTGCGTGCCGGGGCGAACCTGTCCACTATGAAGCCCGTCACGATGCCGATGACCAGCAGTGCGGCAAACAGCAGCAGCGCCTTGCCGGGGAACATGGCCAGCATCACGAAGGCCTCGTCGCCGGAAGAGGCTATCAGCATGGCTATCAGGGCGCCCAGCGATATCATGCCGTGGGAATAGAGCGACACTGCGGCAAAGCCGCCGACGCAGCCCGGAATCACTCCGAGCAGGCCGCCCAGCAGCACCTGGCCCCAGCGCGAACGGGAAAGCCGCGCCCCCATCCGGCCGTCGGAGGTGACGTTGATGTATTCGAGCATCATCATCATGATTATCACCAGGCCGGTGATGAGTATGGCAGACAGCAGCGCGTCCAGAACAATCTCCATATACTATCCGAAGTATTTATCTATCAGCTCTTCGGCTGCGGCAAACGAGTCGAGCTTGCCCTCCAGCACCGCCTGCTCGTAGTCGGGCAGCAGGCACTCGATGGTTTCGCTCTCGTAGAACATATTCCTGAGCGATTCGTTGATGCTCTCGTACATCCAGTAGCGGGCCTGTTCGCGGCGGCGCTTGAGATAATAACCGTTGGATGTGACGAGGGCAAAATACTCCTCGATCTTTTTCATGATGTCGTCCAGACCCTCTTTGGTGACGGCGGAGGAGGTCACCGCGGTGGGCACCCAACCCGACTCCGTCGGCGGGAAGAGATGCAGCGCGCTGGCGTAAAGGCCCCGGGCCACCTTGGCCTTGTCCACATTGTTGCCGTCGGCCTTGGTGATGGTTATCAAATCGGACATCTCCATGATGCCGCGCTTGATGCCCTGCAGTTCGTCACCCGCGCCGGAGAGCATCAGCAGCAGGAAGAAGTCACTCATGGAATGCACGGCGGTCTCGCTCTGCCCCACTCCTACCGTCTCGATGAATATCACGTCGTAGCCGGCGGCTTCGCACAGCAGGATGGTCTCACGGGTGCGGCGCGTCACGCCTCCCAGCGAACCCGCGCTCGGGCTGGGACGGATGAAGGCTTTAGGGTCGCGTACGAGGGTCTCCATACGGGTCTTGTCGCCCAGGATGGAACCCTTGGTGCGCTCGCTCGAGGGGTCTATGGCCAGCACGGCGAGCTTGTGCCCCTTGCCGGTGATGTGGCTGCCGAACGCCTCGATAAAGGTACTCTTGCCCACTCCGGGGACGCCGGTGATGCCGATGCGCATGGTCTGGCGGCCCGCAGATAGCTTCTGGCAGCGCGAGATTATCTCGGCCGCCACCTTGCGATGGTACGGGGAGAGGCTCTCCACCAGGGTTATCGCCTGGCTCAGGATGGTCGTGTCGCCCGCCTCGATGCCCGCCATGTATTCGTCCACGGTCTTGATGCCGGGACGCCGCGGCGGACGGTTCTGCAGGTACGGATTTATCAGCGGCGGCTGTGCTACGCCGTCGTTGACCTTGAGGGCCGTTTCGTCGTTCTTATAGTCGTCAAAGAAGTCGCCTTGCTTTTCCATGCTCTACTTGATGTAACCGTTAATGAAGAAATCCAGACGGGGCCGCAGCGGCGAATTGGTGGTCAGGGTCACTATGCTCACGAACTCGCCGGTCTGGGTAGAGGTGTCGTACTTGATCTTGATATCGGCGCTCTTGCCTGGTGCCACTTTGACAGGAGTCTTGGTGACGATGGCGGTGCGCCCGTCGTCGGAGTCGGCCTTGTATATCACGAGCTGGCTCTTGCCGGTGTTCTTGACCTTGATGGTATGGTCTATGACGGTGCCTTTGACCACCTCGCCCAAATCGAGATAACCCTTGTCGAAGCCCGCCACCGGCGCCTTGTCCTTCATGGCCTGCGTATAGCCGTCAAAATCGTCGGCGATAACCGCCACCACCTTGACCTTCTCTTCGGCAGGCTTGCCGTCCAGCACGAAGCGTGCGGTGTATTCGCTCTTGCCCCACTTCTTCTCGCCCAGCTTGGTATTTACGGTATAATTGAGGGAAGCCTTGCTGTTCGCCGGGATGGGGTTGGGCGACACCGACATCTCAAGCGCGGGGTCGTCGCTTACGATCTCGACCTTGACCGGCTTCTTGGAGAGGTTGGCGATGGAGGTGGCGTCGCTGCGCGTCTTGCCCTGGAACATGTTGCCAATCAGAAGAGTCGTCTCACGGGTGCCCAGCACACCGCCTATCTTGTTGGTATACATCTCCTTGAGGGACATCTTCTTGTCGTACACGACGCCCTTGATGTGAAGTATCACGGGGCGGTTGACGCCGGAGATGTAGGCGGTAATGGATTTGCTGAAGGGATACGCCCCCTGGTCGTTCTTGAAGGTCACCTCGATGGCGCCCTTGGCACCCGGCCTTACCGGCTCCTTGGTCCACTCAGGCACGGTGCAGCCGCAACTGGAGACGACATTGTGCACCACCACCGGCTTCTTGCTGATGTTGGTGAATTCGAACTTGCAGCTGACACTTTTGTCAGAGACCAGAAGGTCGCCGAAATCGTGGACCTTCTCTTCGAATTTGACAACCTCCTCTTCAGGGCGGGCGTCGCTATCCTGGGCGGCGGCCGGAGTCCACAGCAACTGTGCAAATAGCACCGCGAAGAGCGATATGATAGAGCCGAACTTCATCTGTCAACAATATTTTATCCACAAATATACTATTAATTGGCAATATTTTTGAGAAAATGCTTTACTTTGTACAATCTAACGAAACTATAAAACTAACATTATGGCTTACAAAATTACTGATGATTGCGCTGCTTGCGGCACCTGCATCGACGAATGCGCAGTAGGCGCTATTTCTGCTGGCGATAAGTACAGCATCGATGCTGACCTGTGCGCTGAGTGCGGCGCTTGCGCTGATGTTTGTCCCATGGGCGCAATTGTGAAGGACGAGTAAAAAACATTCTTAGAAGCTATTTTTACCCGAGGTAAAGGTGGCGCATTCTGACAATGTGTCACCTTTATTTTGTTAACCGGAATCAATTATGGCAAATTTTCTCAAGAGTCTGTTCGGGTCCAAGGCAGACAGGGACCTGAAGCAACTCACCCCCATACTTAACAAGATACTCGCAGAATACGACGCCCTGGACCGTCTCGGCGACGATGAGCTGCGCGAAGAGTGCCAGAAGCTGAAGGCACAGATCGCGTCGCGCACCGCCTCCCAGGAGGCCGAAGCCGCCCAGATCCGCGAGAAACTCTCCGACGTGGAGATCAGCGTCAGCGAGAAGGAACGCCTTGCGACCCAGCTCGACAAACTCGTCAAGGATATCGACGTGGAGCTGGAGAAGGCGCTGGACGATGCGCTGCCCAAGGCATTCGCCATCATGAAGTCCACCGCCCGCCGTTTCAAGGAGAACGCCACCATCCGCGTGAAGGCTACCGACGCCGACCGCGAGCTGAGCACCAAGTGCGACTTTGTGAACATCGACGGCGACTATGCCATCTGGAAGAACACCTGGCTGGCCGGCGGCAACCCCATGACTTGGGACATGGTGCACTACAACGTTCAGCTGATTGGCGGTATCGTGCTCCATCAGGGCAAGATCGCCGAGATGGCCACCGGCGAGGGCAAGACCCTCGTGGCTACCCTGCCGGTATTCCTCAACGCACTGGGAGGCAAAGGCGTGCACGTGGTCACCGTCAACGACTACCTGGCCAAGCGTGACTGCGAGTGGATGGGTCCGCTCTACCAGTTCCACGGCCTCAAGGTAGACTGCATCGACAAGCACGAGCCCAACAGCGACGGCCGCCAGCGGGCATACCAGTCCGACATCACCTTCGGTACCAACAACGAGTTCGGTTTCGACTACCTGCGCGACAACATGGCCATCAACCCCAACGACCTGGTACAGCGCAAGCATCACTTCGCCATCGTCGATGAGGTCGACTCCGTGCTGATCGACGACGCCCGTACCCCCCTGATCATCTCGGGCCAGGTGCAGCGTTCTACCTCAGACCAGACTTTCATTGAATACAAGCCGTACGTTGAGAAACTCTACAACGCACAGCGCCAGATAGTGAACCAGTTCCTCAACGAGGCCAAGAAGCTCATCGCAGAGGGACGCATCAAGGACGAGGGCGAGATCAAGCTGCTCAAGGCCTACAAGGGTCTGCCCAAGTACGGTCCGCTCATCAAATACCTCAGCGAGCCGGGCATCAAGATCATCCTGCAGGATATCCAGAGCCGCATCATCCGCGACGCCTTCACCGAGAAGGACATCGAGCAGCGCATCATCACCAACGACCTATACTTCGTCATCGAAGAGCAGAACCGCACCATCGAGCTCACCGACAAGGGCCACGAAGTGCTGGCAGAGGCCGTGGGCGACCCCGAGTTCTTCCTGATGCCGCGCCTCGGCGACGCCGTGGCCGCGATTGACCAGGACGCCGCCATATCCGCAGAAGAGAAGAAGTCCAAGAAGGACGAACTCTACGCAAGCTACTCCCTCAAGGCAGAGCGCATGCACACCGTGAACCAGCTGCTCAAGGCCTACGCCATGTTCGCCAAGGACGTGGACTACGTGATCATCGACGGCAAGGTCAAGATCGTGGACGAGCAGACGGGCCGTATCATGGAGGGACGCCGCTGGAGCGACGGCCTTCACCAGGCCGTGGAGGCCAAGGAGAGCGTCAAGGTCGAGGCCGAGACGCAGACCTTCGCCACCATCACCCTGCAGAACTACTTCCGCATGTACCACAAGCTCTCGGGTATGACCGGTACCGCCGAGACCGAGGCTGGTGAGTTCTGGGAGATCTACAAACTGGACGTGGTGGTAATCCCCACCAACCGTCCCGTGATCCGCAACGACCAGGACGATTTGATATACCGCACCAAGAAAGACAAGTACAACGCCGTCATAGCGATAATCGAGGACCTCATCGGGCAAGGCAGGCCCGTGCTCGTGGGTACCACCAGCGTCGAGATTTCGGAGTTGCTCTCCCGCATGCTCAAGCTGCGCGGCATCAAGCACCAGGTGCTGAATGCGAAGCAGCACGCACGCGAGGCGGAGGTCGTCGCCCACGCGGGTGAGAAGGGCACCGTGACCATCGCCACCAACATGGCGGGCCGTGGTACCGACATCAAGCTCACCGACGAGGTGCGCGCCGCCGGCGGCCTGGCCATCATCGGCACCGAGCGGCACGACAGCCGCCGCGTGGACCGTCAGCTGCGAGGCCGTGCCGGCCGACAGGGCGACCCCGGCAGCTCCATCTTCTTCATCTCGATGGAAGATGACCTGATGCGCGTGTTCGGAGGCGAACGCATCGCCAAGGTCGTCGACAACCTGGGCATGAAAGAGGGCGAGTCGCTGCAGAGCAAGATGCTCTCGGGCAGCATCGAACGCGCCCAGCGCAAGGTCGAGGAGAACAACTTCGGCATCCGCAAGAACCTCGTGGAATACGACGACGTGATGAACTCGCAGCGTGAGGTGGTCTACACCAAGCGCCGCAGCGCCCTCACCGGCGAACGCATCGACGTGGACGTGCTCAACATGGCCACCGACTACTGCGACATCTTCGTGGACAAATACAAGGACGCCGACTTCGAGACCTTCAAGGAGATCCTCGTGGAGCAGCTCGGCGTGGACGCCACCTTCGACGAGCAGTTCTACGACCGTGCCAAGAAGCGCGAACTGGCCGACAGGCTCTGCGAAGACCTGGCCGCAACCCAGCAGAGGCGCAACGACACCCTCATCGCACAGGCCTGGCCCATCGTCAACTACGTATATGAGAAGAAGCGCATGTTCTACCAGAACATCGCCCTCCCGATAACCGACGGCCGCAAGGTGTTCAACATCCTGGTGGACCTGCGCAAGGCCTATGAGACCAAGGGCAAGGAACTCGTCCGCGCCGTGTACAAGACCGTGACCCTGCGCGTGATAGACGAGTACTGGAAGAACCACCTGCGCGACATGGACGACCTCAAGCAGTCGGTACAGAACGCCAGCTACGAGCAGAAGGACCCGAAGCTGATGTACAAGACCGAGAGCTTCGGCCTGTTCATCACCGCCCTGGAGGGCATCTACCGCGACGTCCTCTCTACCCTGCTGCGCATGGCCATCCACCTCAAGGTAGAGCAGGCACCGGAAGATGTAGCCACCGAGGCGCACGAGAAGCGCACCGACATGAGCCGCATGCAGACCAGCCGTCCCGACCTGGTGACCAACAGCAGCGAGGCCAAGAGCAACGCGCCGATCCGCGTAGAGAAGAAGGTCGGCCGCAACGACCCCTGCCCTTGCGGCAGCGGCAAGAAATACAAGAACTGCCACGGGAAAGCAGAGGCGTAAGTTTTTGCCTTAAAATATTAAACAGAATAGCATGTGCGTAATGATTCTACACACATGCTATTCTATTTTTGTACCGTAAAACCCAGACAGCTATGAAAACAAAAGCTACAATCAAAGAGACGGTACGTTACAATTTCCCCGAATCATGTTTTGCAATCGAGGACCTCATACAGGCTCTCGACCTCGAGCCGGTCGCAGACCTGTTCTAAGGTTTAGCGGCGCTTCTTGCTCACGAGTTCCATGGTGTCGCGGGCAATCACCAGCTCTTCGTTGGTGCAGACTACCATAGCCTTCACCTTGGAGTTCTCGGTGCTGATTAGCCAGTTGTCGCCCTCCACATGGTCGTTGCGGTAGAGGTCCAGCTCAAGGCCGAGGTATTCCAGGCCAGAGAGCACTTCGCGGCGCACGTTGCGCGCATTCTCGCCGATGCCGCCAGTCATGATAATCAGATCGACGCCGTTGAGCACAGCGGCATAAGCCCCCACGAACTTCTTGATGTCGTAGCAGCGTTTCAGGTGCGTCATCTCGGCCTGTTTGTTGCCCTTGGCAGCGGCGCCTTCGACGTCGCGGTTGTCGGCAGACACGCCAGAGAGGCCCAGCAGGCCGCTCTTCTTGTTCATCACGTCGTTCATCTGCTTGGCGTCAAAGCCCTCCTTCTCCATCAGGAAAGTCACCACGCTGGGGTCGATGTTGCCGCAGCGGGTACCCATGGTGACGCCTTCCAGCGGGGTGAAGCCCATGGAGGTGTCGATAGATTTGCCACCCTTGATGGCGGTGATGGAGCTGCCGTTGCCCAGGTGGCAGGTGATGATCTTCTTATCCTTGATGTTCCAGCCCAGAGCGTCGCAAGCCTTGCCCGCCACAAAGTTGTGGCTGGTGCCGTGGAAGCCGTAACGGCGGATGCCGTACTTCTTGTAATACTCATACGGCAGCGCGTACATATATGCGTAGTCGGGAATGGTCTGGTGGAAAGAGGTGTCGAACACGGTCACCTGAGGGATCTGCGGCATGAGCTCGGCGGCGGCACGGATACCCAGCAGCGAGGCAGGGTTGTGCAGCGGCGCCAGTGCGCAGCACTTCTCGATCTTGGCGATGGTGTCGGCATTGACCATGGCGGCAGAAGAGAAATACTCTCCGCCGTGAGCCACGCGGTGGCCGACAGCATCGATGTCCGAAAGACTCTCCAGCACACCCTTCTCCTTGTCCAGCAGCATGTCCAGAACCACAGAAATACCCTTGCTGTGATCGTGTATCGGAAGCTCCTGGAATACATCAGCACGGGTGGGAACCTTATGGGTGATGGTCGCGTTGTCGCTACCCACGCGCTCTACGAGACCTTTTGCCAACAGAGAGAACTCGGACTCGCTCTTCATATCCAGAACCTGGTACTTTATGGAAGAGCTGCCGCAATTGAGAACTAATACATTCATATCGTGAGTTTTATTTTTCGTGCCGCGAATTTACGAATAAAAACCCTATCTTCGTAACAAATTGGCGACGGATATGAGGAGAAGGGTCTCGGATATCGGGCTTTACGCGGCAGCGTTTGTGGCGGGGGATGTGGCGGCGGGGTGCTGCTCGGCGTTCTGGCCTCAGGCAAGCCTGGCCGCGGCGGGGGCGGCAATCATAATCATCCTGGCGATATTGATACCTGTTGCGGCGCTTCTTGCGGCGCGCAGAAGGTGGCGCATGGCGGCCGCGGCGGCCATGTTGATGCTGGGCGTCATGAATGCTGCGATCGGGCGGTACCCGGGCGGCGAAGGAGCCCTGCAGCAGCGGGCGGCGACCCTCAAAGGGGACATCTCCCGACAGCTGGACGAGGTCGCCGGCGGCGGCAGCGAAGGGGCCATCCTGAGCGCCATCGCCATAGGCGACAAAAGCGGTATCGACCGCTCGCTCAAGAGCGATTTCCGCCGCAGCGGGGCGATGCACCTGATTGCCCTCTCCGGGCTGCACATAGGGGTGCTGTACCTCTTTATCACCCTCACGCTGGGCATCCTGGGCAACAGCCGCCCGGCCAGGCTACTGCGCAAGCTCGTCACCCTGACGTTGCTCTGGGGTTACGCCCTGCTGACCGGACTCTCGAGTTCGATATTGCGGGCGGTGATAATGATATCGGTGTACGAGACGGGCGAAATCCTGGGCAGCCGGCGGGACTTGATGCGGTCGCTGGCCATCAGCGCCCTGATCACCACCCTCGCGAGCCCCGAGGCCCCGTTCCAGATCGGCTTCCAGCTCTCCTACGGCGCCATGGCGGGCATCGGAGTGATATACCCTCGGTTAAAGACGATACTGGAGTGCAGGAGCGCCCTGCTGGAGAAGATCTGGAACACGGTGGCGCTGAGCCTCAGCTGCCAGGCCGCCACCGCCCCGCTGGTCGCGCTCTACTTCGGCACCTTCCCCCGATTCTTTATGATTACCAACTTTGTGGCGATACCGCTCACAAGCGCCGCCATTTACCTGACGCCGATGGCGCTGATAACAAAAAATCTCCCGGTTGCGGGAGATTTTCTGGCTGCGGCCCTGCGCCTGTCGCTCAGGCTGCTAAAGACCGTGATCGGCATCATCGCCGGACTCTAGAAGTTGTTTTGAAATGGTTCACGAAAAGATTTATAAAGATGTTTTGCGTGATTTTTACGTTCTGATGAGGGCGCATAGGGGTTCCTATGTAACCGAAGAAGGAGGGAAAAAGCGCCAAAACAGAACATAAAGATTGAAGTTAATTATTTCAAAACAACTTCTAATCGTTGCCCGTGCCGTCGAAGCAGTGGGTGCAGAGGTTGCACTTGGGCAGGCCGATGGCCTTGACCACATTCTCCACCGAGTTGAACTTGAGCGAGTCCATGGTCAGGTGAGAGCGGATCGCCTCCACCATGTTGCAGTAACGGGGACTGCCGTAGGTACAGTATTCGTCGAGATGCCTGTCGTGCTTACCCTCCAGGTCCAGGATGGTGCGGCGGGTGATGAACTCCAGCGGTCCCTTGGATGCCGAGAAGTTGAGATACGGGCAGGAATGTACCAGCGGCGGGCAGCTGATGCGGATGTGAACCTCCCCCGCCCCGTGTCCGCGGAATATCTGCACGTTGTCCCTGAGCTGGGTGCCGCGCACGATGGAGTCGTCGCAGAACACGATCTTGCGGTCCTTCATCTGGCCGTAGTTGGGGATAAGCTTCATCTTGGCGACCACGTCGCGGGTGCGCTGGTCCACCGGCATGAAGCTGCGCGGCCAGGTGGGGGTATATTTGAGCACCGCGTTGCGGTACGGGATGCCGGAGCCTTCTGCATAGCCCAGCGCCATGCTGGTGCCCGAGTCGGGGATCGGCGACACCAGGTCGGCCTTGAGACCGTCCTGCTGGCCCATCAAGCGTCCCAGGTTGCGGCGGGCATGGTCTACATTCATCCCCTCGTACGAGGTTGCGGGAAAGCCGTAATATATCCAGAGGAAAGAGCAGATGTGCAGCTTGCCCTGCGGCGGGAGTATCTGTTCGATGCCGTCGGCGGTAATCTTGACCGCCTCGCCGGGACCGAGCTCGCGCTCAAACTCATAGTCGAGGTTGATCATGCTGAAGCTCTCGCTGGCCACCACATAACCGTTCTCATTCTTGCCTATGGAGAGCGGCGTGCGGCCGTACCAGTCGCGCGCGGCGATGATGCCGTCGTCGGTGAGTATCATCAAGGTGCAGGCGCCCTCTATCTTGCTCTGCATATAGCGGATGCCCTCTGCGAAATCCTTACCTTTGTTGATCAGCTGCGACACTATCTCGGTAGCGTTTACCGTGCCGTCGCTAAGTTCGGTGAAAATCGTGCCCTGCGAGGTGAACTCCGCCGCAAGCTGCTCTGCATTGGAGAGCTTCATCACCGTGCAGATGGCGAAGCGGCCCAGGTGCGAATGCACCGCGATGGGCTGCGACTCGCTGTCGCTGATGGCTCCGATGCCGCTGCGGCCGTCGAATTTGCGCAGGTCGGGTTCGAACTTAACCCTGAAATAAGATTGTTTGAGGCTGTGTATGCTGCGTACCAGCGAACCGTCCTCGTTTATCACTGCCATTCCTCCCCTCTTTGTCCCCAGATGGGAATGATAGTCTATCCCATAGAACAAATCGGTAACACACTGCTTTTTGGAGACAACTCCGAATAATCCACCCATTTTGTTAAATCTCAGTCAAATAAAAAGGGCGACCCGAACGGGCCGCCCTGCATTACTATTCAGTAGCTTGTTTATAAATTGCGTTATATTTCTCGTATGCGGCCATATACTCGTCGCTTTCCAGACGGAAGCGGAAGTAGATGTTCTTCAGGTACTCTGCGATAGCGACCTGGAGTTCGGGATCGCCCTTGGCGAGTTCGTATGACTGCTCGAACGGCTCGATGGCCTTCTTGAGGGAGTTGTTGACCTCACCCAGGAGTGCCTCGTACTTGGCGTCGTCGAGTTCGGCATTGGCCTTGTCCTGATATTCAAGGGCCTCGTCGTAGTAGATGATACCCTTGTTTACGATACCGAACAGGTAAGTGTTGTCGATGTCATAAGACTTCTGGAACAGCTCGAGAGCGGCCTCTTTGTTGCCGAGCTTCTTGTTGATGTCACCCTCTACATACCAGAGGCTGGCGTTGCCCGGCTCATTGGCCTGTGCCTGGTGGATCAGGTCGAAGAGCTTGCTGCTGTCGCCGTTGGTGTCCAGGTTGTAGTTGATAAGGCCCACCAGGATCTGCTGGTTCTCGGGGAATGCGGCGAAGCCCTGCTCTAGGGTCTCGCGGTAAGAATCCATATCACCCTTCTGGCGATAGAGGTCTGCGAGGGCTGCGTAAGCCTCACCCTTTGCGGAATAACCTGCGTCGATGTCCTTCTTGAAGAGCTCCATAGCCTTGTCTATCTTGCCGTTGTCGCGGGCCATCAGGGCGGTGTAGTATACAGCCACGGTGTCCACGCGGTTCAGGATAGGGTTCTCGGTGCTGTGGTAAGCCTTCTCGAAATATTCCTCTGCCTTTACCTGGTCGCCTGCCATGTAGTAGAACAGACCGGTGTTGTGGTAAGCGGTGTGAACCTTCTCTGCGGTCTCTTTATACTTGTTGGTCTTATAGTTATACTCGTCCAGGTTGTATGACTTCACGAGGGCCTCGGAGCATTTCTCGAGAGCATCCTCCATGAGCGGCTTCTTCACCAGCCAGAACTGCAGCACACCGTTGGCATCGTAGTAGAGATCCTTGTCTGCGTAGCAGTCTACGGTGTAGGTCTCGCCGCGGCATACGCGCTCTTCGGTGGTGAATTGTTTACCCTTGGTCAGGAGGCGTACCTCAAACTGCTGTGCATTCTGATAAACATCAGACGAAGGATAAGCGTAGATGTCGTAGTATGCCTGTGAGAGCTTGAACCAAGGCTCGGCGGTGCCGGCTTTCTTGGGGTTCTCGAGGCTGGTCTCCAACTTGTTGGCATACTTGAGAAGGTCTTTCTCCTTCTTGGAAAGTTCCTGTGCCGACAGGGGCAATGCCATTGCGGCAACCAACAGAAGAATAGCTATACGTTTCATAAGCGTTTGGTTATAAGATTAATGTTATTATTCAGTAACAGTTGTTTCGGTTGTTCCGGTTGCTTCTGCGGTGTTGTCTGCGGGAGTCTCCTCCTCGCTCTTGGGAACGACGCAAACCGAAGCTATCGAATCACCCTCGCGCAGGTTGATGAGCTTGACGCCCTGTGTGGCGCGTCCCATAACCCTCAAACTATCTACCGACATGCGGATAGCGATGCCGGAGCGGTTGATAATCATCAGGTCGTTGTCGTCCGTAACATCTTTGATAGCAATAAGCGCGCCAGTTTTTTCGGTGATGTTGATGGTCTTGACACCTTTGCCGCCGCGGTTGGTGATGCGGTATTCCGCCACGTCGCTGCGCTTGCCGAAACCATTCTCGCTGACAACCAGTATCTGGGGACGCTGGTCCTCGGCCAGGCTGCTGTCTACGCACACCATGCCGATAACCTCGTTCTCGGAGAGGTCCTCGCCGATATCCATGCCGCGGACACCGATGCTGGTGCGGCCCACGGCGCGGGCACCGCTCTCGTGGAAGCTGCAGACGCGACCCTGCTTGCTGGCTATGGAGATCAGGTTGTTGCCGTTGGTCAGGCGGGCCTCGAGCAGTTCGTCACCCTCGCGGACCACGATCGCGTTGACACCCTTGCTGCGGGGACGGGAGTACTCGCGCAGCGAGGTCTTCTTGAAGGTACCGTTCTTGGTGACCATCACCACATAGTGATTATCCACGAACTCGTCGTCGCCCAGGTTACGGACGTTGATGTAGGCCTTGACGCTGTCGCCCTGCTCTATGTTGAGCACGTTCTGGATGGCGCGGCCCTTGGAAGCCTTGACGCCCTCCGGTATCTCGTAGGTCTTGAGCCAGTAGCAGCGGCCCATGGCGGTGAAGAACATCATGGTGCTGTGGTTGTTGGCCACGTAGATATGCTCGATGAAGTCTTCGTCGCGGGTGGTGCTGCCCTTGCTGCCCACGCCACCGCGCGCCTGGGTGCGGTATTCGGTGAGCGGGGTGCGCTTGATATAGCCCAGGTGGGAGATGGTGATGACCACGTCCTCGTCCTTGTAGAAGTCTTCGGGGTTGATGTCGTCTGCGGTGGGAGCAATCTCGGTGCGGCGCTCGTCGCCGTACTTCTCGATGAGTTCCTGCATCTCTTCCTTGATGATGCCCAGCTGCAGCTTCTCGTCGGCAAGGACTTCGCGCAGGTGGTGGATCAGTCGCTCCAGGTCCTCATACTCTGCCTGCAGCTTCTCGCGCTCCAGGCCGGTGAGCTGTTTGAGACGCATCTCCACGATGGCGTCGGCCTGCGGCTGGGTGAAGCCGAACTTCTCCATCAGGCCGTCGCGGGCCTCCTGCACGCTCTTGGATGCGCGGATGTGCTCTATGATGAGGTCGATAATGTCCAGCGCCTTGAGAAGGCCCTCCAGGATATGGGCGCGCTTCTCGGCCTTGTCCAGCTCGAACTTTGCGCGGCGCACGACAACCTCGTGGCGGTGGCGCACAAAATAGTGGATGAGGTCCTTGAGGTTGAGCAGGCGGGGCTTGCCGTCTACCAGGGCGATGTTGTTCACCGAGAAGCTCGACTGCACCGGAGTGTATTTGTAGAGGTTGCTGAGCACGACATTGCTGGAGGCGCCCATCTTGAGCTTGATGACTACGCGCATACCCTTGCGGTCGCTCTCGTCGTTGATGTAGGCTATGCCCTCTATCTTCTTGTTCTCTACCAGCTCTGCGATCTTCTCTATCATCTCGCGCTTGTTGACCTGGTAGGGTATCTCGCTGATGACGATGGTTTCGCGACCGCTCTCGGAGACCTCTATCTCGGTCTTGGAGCGGATCACGATGCGTCCGCGGCCCGTCTCGAAGGCATCCTTGATGCCCTGCAGGCCCTGGATGATGCCGCCGGTGGGGAAATCGGGACCCTTGATGTGCTCCATAAGCCCGTCCACGGTGATCTCGGGATCGTCTATGTAAGCGCAGATCGCGTTGCAAACCTCGGTGATGTTGTGGGGCGGCATGTTGGTAGCCATACCCACGGCGATACCGTTACTGCCGTTGAGCAGCAGCACGGGAGCCTTGGCGGGGAGCACTACCGGCTCGGGGAGGGACTCATCAAAGTTGGGTCTGAAATCGACCGTATTCTTGTCGAGGTCGGCGAGGATATCCTCTGCCAGACGCTCCAGCTTGGCCTCGGTGTAACGCATCGCCGCCGGGGAGTCGCCGTCGACGCTGCCGAAGTTACCCTGACCGAAAACCAACGGGTAGCGCATGCTCCAGGGCTGCGCCAGACGCACCATGGCGTCGTATACGCTGCTGTCGCCGTGAGGGTGATATTTACCCAGCACGTCACCCACGATACGGGCCGATTTCTTGGTGCCTCCGCTGTAACCCACGCCCAAGCCGTCCATGCCGTAGAGCACGCGGCGGTGCACAGGTTTCATACCGTCCCGGACATCGGGAAGGGCTCGCGAGACGATGACCGACATAGAATAGTCTATGTACGAACTCTTCATCTCGCTCTCTATGTTGACAGGGATAATCCTACCCTGCATTTCGTCCATTTCTTCTACCATTTCTTAATCTCGTTTTTGTATCATATAAGCGTGTAAAAATAGTGATTTTTTAGCAGCTGGCAAAATGAAAATTCACCCCCTTTGAATAATTATCACTATTGATTATTTTTGTAGGTTAAAAGTAATAGCGCTCAAATGAAACGATGGCTCAAGATACCGTTCGCCCTGGTGGCCGCCCTTGTGGCGCTGCTCATCGCCGCCATCGTTTTGCTGCAGATTCCGGCAGTACAGAAGGCGCTGTGCGACAAAGTGTTGGAGACCGTGAGCGAGAAAACCGGCCTCGACATCAAGGTGGGCGACATACACCTGGCCCTCATAGACCGGGTCATCCTGGACGACATCGCCGTGGTCAATGGCCGCGACACGGTGGTTACCTGCCGCAAGGCGGCGCTGTCGATATCGCCCCTGGCTCTGCTCAAGGGCGACATCAAAATCAACCGGCTCACGCTGGACAGCGGCACGATATACCCCTCGAACTTCCCCGCAGGTAATCCGGAGAAGGCGGCGAAGGATTCCACCGCCGCCCTGCCGGACCTCGACCTGCACATCGGCAGGCTGCAGATCAACGACTTCAAGGTGGTCAACTACGTTGCCGACGCCGAGCATGTCGACCGCAACCGTTCGCCCCGCCTGATAGATTTCAACGACCTGATGGTAACCGACCTGGACGTGGATATCCGCAACGTCGATTTCGACGGCCGCAGCGCCTCCATGAAGGTAAAGCGGATCGCCATGAAAGAGGAGGTCAGCGGCACCGAGCTCCAGAATCTTGCCTTCGATGCGGACTACGACTCCACCGGCGTCCATATCAAGGGCTTCAACTTCAAGGATGCTTATTCCGACATAACCCTCAGCAATGGAGATGTACTGTTCAAGGACTTCAGCGATTTCGAAAACCTGTTCGACAAGGTCGGCATAGACGCCACGCTTAAGAATTCGTATCTTGACCTGCGGTCGCTGCACCATTTTGTGGACAGCCTCGATTTCCTGGAGCTCAAGCTCTATGTGGACGGCCGCGTGACCGGCACGGTATCCAACCTCAAGACCGAGTCGATGCACGTCTACTCAGGTTCCAAAGAGAGTTACCTGGACATCAGCGCCCATCTGGTGGGGCTGCCCGACGCCGAGGGGACCATGGCCACCATCAAGGTCAACGACAGCTACACCAACACCCGCGACATCGCCGAGATAGCCTACCAGTGTACCCCGGGCAAAACCCATTTCAACAAGGAGTCCATCGCCAGCCTGGCGCCGGGGACGCGGTTCTCTTTCAAGGGATCGCTCAACGGCTTTTTCGAAGATTTCGTGGCGTACGGAGCGGTCACCAGCAACATCGGCGACGCCAGGGTGGATATCATGTGCAGGGACATCCTCAAGAAGGGCTACGAGATTCTCGGCTACATGGACCTGAACGAGTTCGACCTGGGCAAATTCATCCAGAACGACAACTTCGGCAAGGTCTCTTGCCACGCCTCGGCGTCGAGCCTGTTCGCCCTCAATGACGAGGACACCGAGTTCTATGTAGAAGAGATCACCATACCCAAGTTTGAATTCAACGGCTATTCATACAGCAACATCTCGGCCGCCGGCAACTGGAAGAGCTCCGAGTTCGAAGGGCGCGTGGTGAGCGGCGACCCCAACCTCAAATTCATGCTGCAGGGCATCCTGGCCCCCTCGAGCGCATCGGGCAACAGCCTGTACCACATCAAGCTCTCGCTGGGCCACGCCGACCTGGCCGCCCTCAACTTTGACAAGCGGGACGTATCGTCCATACGCCTCAACGCCCTGGCGGACCTCACCCAGACCCCCGAAGGGCGCCTGATGGGCAAGATCACGGTGAGCGACGTGGAATGCAAGAGCCCCGACGGCAAATTCGACCTGGGCGACATCGAGGTGGTGACCTTCAATGGCGAGAACAAGTATATGCTGGGCATAGACAGCGAGATGTTCAAGGCGAGGTACCGCGGCAGCGCGTTCGTCACCGACATCATCCCCCAGCTGGAGGGGCTGGTGCTGCTGGGCAAGCTGGACAACCTGGCAAAGCGCATGAACAGCTCCCCCGTGCTCGGCAACGACCGCTATGACCTAAGCCTCAAGGTCAACGACTTGCGCAACCTGCTGGGGTTCCTGGCCCCGGGCATCCACATAGAGAGCGGCACCTCCGTCGCGGTGAAATCGCCCGGCGACAGCACCGGCACCGTCTCGGTCAAGTCGGGCCTGATAGCACTCGACAACATCTACATCCAGGACCTCGACGCCGCCTTCGACTTCGGCCAGAGATCGGCTTCGGCCAAGGTCGGCACCCAGATGATCCGCTTCGGGGACGTGGTCCTCTCCGACAGCCGCCTCAAGGCCGACTGCGCCGGCAACAGCGTCCTCGCCAACTTCAACTTCTGCAACGACCCCGACTCGCTGGAGGCGGGCCACCTGCAGGCGATGGTCTCCTTCCCCAACCTCAAGGAGGGCAACCAGAACATGCTGCTGCACCTGGGGCACTCGTTCATCCGCTTCGGCGGGGAGCAGTGGAACATCGACCCCTCTTCGGTATATTTCTCGGACAAGCATATCGCCGTCAACGACTTCAACATCTACAACGAGGACCAGGGCATCTTTGCCGACGGCGTCCTGTCGGAAAGCGCACGCGACACCTGCGCGTTTGATATCCGCGACCTGGACCTCTCGCTGGTGAGCATGCTCATCAAGGAGCCCCTCAACATCCGGGGCACCCTCTCCGGGCAGGGCAACATTAACGCCATCTTCTCCCACCCCGACATCGTGGCCGACATCGCCGTGGATTCGCTCTACCTGGCAGGACAGGAGATCGGCCACATCGAGGTCTCGAGCAAGTGGGACGACACCCTGCACCGCGCCAACCTGCTGGCCGTCAACACCGTCCAAGGGCGCAAGGCGCTCAACGTCACCGGCTACTACGAGCCCGAGAAAGCCAACCTGTACGCCACCGTCGATGCCGACAAGCTCAATGTCGGATTCATCGAACCCTTCATATCGACCCTGGCCACCGACATCAGCGGCAACCTCACCTCCCACATAGTGCTGTCCGGGCCCCTCAACGCGCTGGACATCAAATCGAAAGGGAGCCATCTCGAAGATTTCCGGGCCAAGCTCGACTACACGCAGGTGCCGTATACCATGGACGGCTACGTCGACTTTGACAGCCATAAGATTACCCTTCGCGACTTTAACGTGAAGGACGATGAGACTGGCACCGCCACCCTCAAGGGCGAGGTCACCCACGACCATCTCAAGAACTTCATGCTCAACATCGGCATCAGGGCCATGAACCTTCTGGGGCTCGACACCAACATCCAGCAGAACGAGGTGTTCTACGGCAGGGCCTACGCCACCGGCAAGGTCGACATCGTTGGGCCGCTGGAGGGACTCGCGCTCAAGCTCAACGTCATGACCCGCGAGGGGACGGTGATAAACATCCCCATCGGCAACGCCACCAACAAACAGACCTCCATCATAACCTTCGTGGACAACCGGCCCAAGCCCAAGCTGACCTCCATAGACTCGCTGATAAACCTCAACCGCGTCAGGGAGCAGTCGGTGGTGCGCTCCGGCGAGTCGGCGCTTGAGGTCTACGCACGCATCCGCGCCACCGAGGATGCCACCCTCAACATTGAGATCGACAGCGATACCGGCGACGCGCTGCACGTGGACGGCAACGGCACCGTGGACATCACCGTCAAGGACGGCAACTTCACCATACTGGGCGACTACACCGTGAGCGAGGGTGACTACCGACTGGCGCTGCTGGGACTTGTGACGCGCGACTTCACCCTCAAGGACGGCAGCACGATACACTTTACCGGCGACATCATGCAGTCGGAGCTCAACATGACGGCCGACTACAAGACCAAGGCCTCCATAGCGCCGCTGGTTGCGGGCAGCTCGGAGTCCTCCATACGGCGCCCGGTGAACTGCGGCATCAAGGTTACCGAGCGGCTGGCCAACCCCAACCTCTCGTTCACTATAGACGTGGACGACCTCGACCCCACCACCCAGGCGCTGATAGACAACACCTTGAACACCGAGGAGAAGCGCATGCGCCAGTTCCTGGCCCTGATTCTCTCGGGTTCGTTCATCCCCGACGAGCAGAGCGGCATCGTGAACAACAACTCCCTCTCCTACTTCAACGCTACGGAGATCATGAGCAACCAGCTGAACAACATATTCCAGCAGCTCAACATCCCGCTCGACCTCGGCTTCAACTACCAGCCCACCAGCAGCGGCCACGACGTGTTTGACGTGGCGGTATCGACGCAGCTCATCAACAACCGCGTGAGCGTGAACGGCAACATCGGCAACCGCCGCTTCCAGACCAGCAACCGCGACGACATCGTGGGCAACGTGGACGTGGAGATCAAGCTCGACCGCAGCGGCAAGACCCGCCTGTCGCTCTTCTCCCACTCCGCCGACGAATACAGCAACTACCTGGACCAGACCCAGCGCAACGGCATCGGCATCTCCTACCAGCAGGAGTTCAACACCCTCAAGGAGCTGTTCGCCCCCAAACGCCGCCCCGAAATAAACAGAAATGCTTCGCCGACAGGCGAAGCACTCCGTGATTCCACAGCAACCGCTGTAGGTATCAAAGCCGATTAATCAAGCGAATCCTGCTGCATTGTGTAGAGGAACTCCTCGTTGTCGCGAGTGCGCTCGAGGCGGGTCTTCATGAACTCCATGGCCTCTACCGAATTCATATCCGAGAGATACTTGCGCAGTATCCAGATACGGTTTACATGGTCGGGGTTGTAGAGCAGGTCGTCGCGGCGGGTGCTCGACAGGGTAACGTCCACTGCCGGGAAGATACGCTTGTTGGAGAGCTTGCGGTCGAGCTGAAGCTCGAGGTTGCCGGTGCCCTTGAATTCCTCGAAAATCACATCGTCCATCTTGGAGCCGGTCTCGGTGAGGGCTGTCGCCAGTATCGTGAGCGAACCGCCGTTCTCGATGTTACGGGCTGCGCCAAAGAAACGTTTGGGCTTATGCAGGGCGTTGGCGTCTACACCGCCGGAGAGCACCTTGCCAGAGGCGGGCTGCACGGTGTTGTAGGCGCGTGCCAGGCGGGTGATACTGTCAAGCAGGATAACCACGTCGTGGCCGCATTCCACCAGGCGTTTGGCCTTCTCAAGCACGATGTTGGCCACCTTCACGTGGTGCTCTGCAGGCTCGTCGAAAGTAGAGGCGATGACCTCTGCCTTGACGCTGCGCTGCATGTCGGTAACCTCCTCGGGACGTTCGTCTATCAGGAGCACCATCATGAACACTTCGGGGTGGTTGTCGGCTATCGCGTTGGCGATGTCTTTAAGCAGGACGGTCTTACCGGTCTTGGGCTGCGCCACGATGAGGCCGCGCTGACCCTTGCCGATGGGGGTGAACATATCCACGATGCGCACCGAGATGTTGCTGTTGTGACCATTGCCGGTGAGGTTGAACTTCTCGTCGGGGAACAGCGGGGTCAGGAAGTCGAACGGAACGCGGTCGCGGATGAACTCCGGGCTGCGGCCGTTGATGGTGTGGATGCGCACCAGCGGGAAATACTTGTCGCCTTCGCGCGGCGGGCGGATGTCACCGAGGATGGTGTCGCCCGGCTTGAGGGCATAATTCTTTATCTGCGCCTGCGATACGTAGATATCGTCGGGCGAATTGAGGTAGTTGTAGTCAGAAGAGCGCAAGAAGCCGTAACCGTCGGGCATCACCTCGAGCACGCCGCTGGCCTGCACCACGCCGTCGTATTCTATACGGGGGCGCTGGGGCTGCTGATTCTGCTGGTTCTGCTGGCGGTTATTGTTCTGATTCTGGTTTTGATTTTGGTTCTGGTTCTGGCCCTGCTGAGGCTGTCCCTGCTGCTGGTTGCGCTGCTGGGGCTGCTCGCGCTGCGGCTGCTCACGCTGGGGTTGAAGCTGAGACTGTTGGGGAGCCTGCTGGGGCTGCTGGGGTGCGGGCGAAGCGGCCGGCTGCTCTTTGACCGGCTCAGCGGCGCCCTTGCGCATGCGGGGACGCGGCTGGCGTTTGGGCTGTTCCGGCTCAGTCTGAGGAGCCTGGGGCGCCTCTGCGGCAACCGTAGCGGGCTCTTCTGCCGGAGCCGCCTTGGCTGCACGGCTGATGCGCTTGCGGGCGGGTTTCTCCTCTGCGGGCTGGGGCTCGGCTGCGGGTTCTGCCACCGCAGCGGCAGCCGCACTCTCTGCCTTGGGTTTGCGGCCGCGCTTCTTGGGCGCCGGAGCCTCGGCATCGGGCTGCTGTGCCGCCTGTGCCGCGGTTTTGGTCTTGGTTACACGGGTCCGCTTTATAGGTTCGCTGCTCTGAATAGCCTGCTCGTCCAGAATAACATACACGAGGTCCTTCTCCGATATGGATTCGGGCTTTTTGACTTTAAGCTTTTTGGCAATCTCAATCAACTCTTCCCTGCTCTTGCCATTGAGTTCTATTATGTCGTACATATATAATTAAGATGATAATACGGAGAACAGAGAGAATCGTTCTCCAGTTGAGGTGTGCAAATGTAATACGAAAAGGTATAAAAACAAACTTATCTTGCGATAATTTTGCCCTGCATCTGCATTTTCAGGTTGAGCGCCGCAGCTGCCGCAGCCGCCGCAAAATCATCCCCCCGGGAGGCGTAAATAATGCCTCTTGAAGAGTTTATCAGAACTCCGCAACGGCTGTTGACGCCGTATTTGACAACCTCGTCTACACTGCCGCCCTGGGCCCCTACGCCCGGCACCAGCAAGAAGTTGTCGGGACAGAGAGTGCGGATCTGCGCTAGCATCTCGGGGCGGGTGGCGCCCACCACGAACATCAGATTATCGGGGGTGCCCCACTCCATCGCGGTGCATATCACCTTCCTGTAGAGGTCGTCCTGCAGTTCGAAGTCGGCCGCGGAGGCGTTGGAGGTGAGCCCCAGCACCACCGCCCATTTGTCTTTGTATGCGAGGAACGGCTCCACCGAGTCGCGGCCCATATATGGCGCGAGGGTCACGGCATCGCACGGCATATTCTCGAAGAAGGCCTTCGCGTAGCGGCCGGCGGTGTTGCCGATATCGCCCCTCTTGGCATCGGCGATGACCATCTTTTCGGGATAATGCTCCTTGATGTAGGCCACCGTCATCTCGAGCTGTTGCCAGCCCCAGCTGCCGTAGCATTCGTAAAAGGCGGTGTTGGGTTTGTAGCACACCGCATGGGGGGCGGTGGCATCCACTATCTCGCGGTTAAAGATGAACAGCGGATACTGTTCACCGTCCAGTACGGCGGGGAGGCGCTCCAGGTCGGGGTCGAGCCCGACGCAGAGGCAGCTCTCGCGTTCCGCTATCTGTTCGAACAGTTGGTTACTCGTCATAATACTTGTAGAAAAGTGCTATCGATTCCATCCCCTTGAACAACTGGTCCAGCAGGTAGCTCTCGTTGGGGGAATGGATAAAGTCGCGTTCCAGGCCAAAGCCCATCAGCAACGGGTCGGCCCCCAGTATCTGCTGCATGTCGGCCAGTATACCGATGCTTCCGCCGCCGCGGCTGGGGACGGGTTCGATGCCGTAGACCTCCCCTATCGCCCTGGAGGCAGCCTTGTAGGCCTTGGAGCTCACGGGTATCAGGAAGCCGTCGCAGCCGTGATGCTCTATGACGTCGACCTTGACATCCTTGGGCGCAATCTTCTTGATGTATGCCTTGAAAAGCTTGGCAATCTTGTCGCAGCGCTGGTTGGGCACCAGGCGCATGGAGACCTTGGCGCGCGCATCGCGCGGGATTATGGTCTTGGAGCCCTCTGCTGTGAAGCCGCCCACGATGCCGTTCACATCGAGGCAAGGCCTTATCGAACGGCGCTCCTGGCTGGTGTAGCCCTTCTCGCCGCGCACGCCCGGCACCCCGATCTCGCGTTCGAACTCTTCCTGGTCGAACGGGGCCTTGGAGAGCATCGCACGCTCTTCGGCGGACAGGTCCACGACATCATCGTAAAAGCCGTCGATGGTGATGCGGCCGTCCTTGTCTATCAGCTTGCTGACAATCTCGCACAGCACGTTGGCGGGATTGGCCACCGCGCCGCCGTAATGGCCCGAGTGCAGGTCGGCATCGGGACCTTTGACCACTATCTCCATATATGCCAGGCCGCGCATGCCGCAGTTGATTGAAGGGACCCTGGCCGATATCATGGTGGTGTCGGACACCAGGATTATGTCGCACGCAAGCTTGTCTTTATTATCCTTGATCCAGGCGGGCAGTGAAGGGGAACTGATCTCCTCCTCTCCCTCGAAGATGAACTTCACGTTGTGGCGCAGCCGGCCGGTGCGCACCAGGTATTCGAACGCCTTCAGGTGCATGAATATCTGCCCCTTGTCGTCGTTGGCGCCGCGTGCATAGATGGCCCCGTCGCGGATTTCGGGCTCGAAGGGGTCGCTCTTCCATTCGCCTATCGAGTCCACCGGCTGCACATCGTAGTGGCCGTAGACCAGCACCGTGGGGGCGGTATCGCTCACCTTCTTCTGCGCGAAGACCACCGGGTGGCCCTTGGTGGCGCACACCTCGGCGCTGTCGGCACCCGCCTCCAGCAGGAGCTCCTTCAGGCGCTCAGCGCATCTTGACATATCACTCTTGTGCTCGGGTTCGCTGCTCACCGACGGTATGCGCAGCAGGGAAAACAATTCGTCGTAAAACCGGGATTCGTTTTCTTTTATATATTGATTCATATATCAGATTTTTACAAAAATAGCTATTTTTTACTAACTTTGCGTCCCTTTATACAGAATACAAAATCAAATTATATAAAAATGCAGATTAAAGAGACAAAAACCGACGACCTCAACCTCTCGTTGAACGTCACACTTGAGAAGGCAGACTGGGCAGAACCCCGCAAGAAAAAACTCAACAATTTCCGTCATAAAGCCGACATCAAGGGCTTCCGCAAAGGTATGGCCCCCATGTCGCTCATCGAGAAGCTCTATGGCAACCAGGCCCTCGCAGAGGTCATCAACGACCTCGTAGGCGACGCGCTTAACAAATACATCGAAGACAACAAGCTCCAGATCATCGGCGAGCCCCTCCCCAGCGAGAAAGAGATTCAGAACGACTGGGTAAACGGCGAAACCCTGGAATTCGAATATGACCTCGGACTCTATCCCGAAGTCAAGGTTGACGTCACCGCAGAGGACAGCATCCCCTATTATAAGGTGAAAGTCACCGAGGCTGCCAAGGCAGACTACAAGAAGAACCTGTTCAAACAGTTCGGCCAGCTGGTAGACGGCGAGGCCCTGGGCGAGGATGACTTCATGACCTGCGACTTCGAGCAGGGCGAGACCAAGGTAGAGGATACCTACGTAGCCCTCCGCTCCATGGCAAGCGACGATATCAAGAAGCAGTACGTCGGCATCAAGCCGGGCGAGAGTCGCGACGTGAACGTTGTCGAGACCTTTGCCAACGAGACCGACCGCGCCTCGATGCTCCGCCTCAAGAAAGAGGAGCTGGCAGGTATGGAGCCTGTCTGGAAGATGACCGTCAAGACCGTCAAGACTTTCAAGGATGCCGAGGACAACCAGCAGACCTGGGACAAGATCTTTGGCGAGGGCGTGGTCAAGGACGCCGCCGCTTTTGACAAGAAGGTTGCTGAGCGCCTGGCAGAGGAATATCAGGCAGAGAGCGACTACCGCTTCGGCACCGACGCCCGCGAGTATCTGGTAGGCAAGGCCAACCTCACCCTCCCCGAGGCGTTCATCAAACGCTGGCTGCTCGCAGCCAACGAGGGCAAGTTCACCATGGAAGACATCGAGAAGGAGTTTGACGCATTCATGAAAGACTTCCGCTGGGATATCGTCCGCGGCGAGATCATGAAGGCCCACGAGATCAAAGTCACCAAAGAAGACCTGGAGAACGAGGCAAGCCGCTTCGTGAACTACCAGTATGCGATGTACGGTCTCCCCTCGCTGCCCGAAGAGCAGACCCGCGAGAGCGTGAACCGTCTCCTGGCAGACCAGCAGCAGGCACGCCGCATCTACGAGAAGGTAGAGAACGACATGGTTATCGATTTCGTGAAGAATACCTGCACCCTGGCAAAGAAAAGCATCTCGCTCGAGAAGATGCGCGAAATGAACAAATAAAACCCAACCGTGATGAAATCCGAATTTGAAAAATTTGCGGTCAAAGGCCGCGGCATCAGCTCCCTGACTCTCGACAAATACGGTTCGCTGGTATCCAGCTACATGAACCCCATGATTATCGAAGAGCGACAGCTCAACGTAGCCCAGATGGACGTGTTCTCACGCCTGATGATGGACCGCATCATTTTTCTCGGATGTCCCATCAACGACGAGGTTGCCAATATCATCCAGGCCCAGCTGCTGTTTCTCGACAGCAACGGCTATGACTCCGACATTTCGCTCTATATAAACTCTCCCGGAGGCGAGGTGTACGCCGGCCTAGGCATCTATGACACCATGCAGACCATCAGCAGCGACGTACACACCATCTGCACCGGACTTGCGGCATCCATGGCCTCCATACTGCTGGCAGCCGGCACCAAGGGCAAGCGCAGCGCACTGCAGCACTCCCGCGTGATGATCCATCAGCCGATGGGTGGCGTGCAGGGCCAGGCTTCCGACATAGAGATCACCGCCCGCGAGATACTTACCCTCAAGAACGAGCTCTACGAGATCCTCGCAGAGCACACCGGCAAGTCGCTGGACCAGATCGTGGCCGATGCCGACCGTGATTTCTGGATGACCTCCGAGAAGGCCATCGAATATGGCATGATAGACGAAATCGTGAAGCGTCCCTCAAAAAAAGCTGAACGCATATAATGGCAAAGAATCATAACAACGGCGACCGGTGCGTATTCTGCGGACGCGGCCAGGAAGAGGTTGACCTGCTGATCACCACCGAAAACGCTGCCATCTGCTGCGATTGCGCCGAGGCCGCCTACAACGCCGTGCGCGAGGTACTCCACCCCGCCGGGAGCAACATCAAGAGCAACGGCCACATCGAGGGCGACTTCTCGCTCAAGAAACCGCGCGAGATGTTCGACTTCATGAGCCAGTACGTCATCGGGCAGGAGACGGCCAAGAAGGTCCTCTCGGTAGCGGTGTACAACCACTACAAACGCATCGAGAACAAGGACCACGGCCTTATTGAGAAGTCCAACATCCTGCTGGTCGGCCCTACCGGCACCGGCAAGACACTCCTGGCCCGCACCATCGCCAAGATGCTCAACGTGCCGTTCGCGATCGTGGACGCCACCATTCTCACCGAGGCGGGCTATGTGGGCGAAGATGTCGAGAGCATCCTCACCCGCCTGCTCCAGGACGCCGACTATGACGTGGAGAAGGCCGAGCGCGGCATCGTGTTCATAGACGAGATAGACAAGATCGCCCGCAAGAGCGACAACCCCTCCATCACCCGCGACGTTTCGGGCGAGGGCGTGCAGCAGGCGCTGCTCAAGATTATCGAGGGCAGCATCGTGAACGTGCCGCCCCAGGGTGGTCGCAAGCATCCCGAGCAGCAGATGATCGCCGTCAACACAGATAACATCCTGTTCATCTGCGGCGGCGCCTTCGAGGGCATCGAGCGCAACATCGCGCACCGTCTCAACGCGCAGGTGGTCGGATTCGAGGCGCAGAAGAAGCGCGGCCAGATAGACAAGGACAACATGATGCAGTACGTTGCGCCGCAGGACCTGCGCGCATACGGCCTGATTCCCGAGATTATCGGCCGCCTGCCGGTGATCACCCACCTCAACGCCCTGGACCGCAACACCCTCCGCGCGATTCTCACCGAGCCCAAGGACAGCATCATCAAACAATATTCCGAGTTGTTCCGCCTGGACGGCATCAAACTGGTCATCGGCGACGATGTGCTCGACTTTATCGTAGACAAGGCGATAGAGTTCAAGCTGGGCGCACGTGGCCTGCGCTCCATATGCGAGACCATGATGATGGACGCCATGTTCGAGGCCCCCACCAGCAAGAAGAAACGCTTTGTGGTGACCCTCGACTACGCCAAGCAAAAGGTGGAGCAGAGTTCGCTCTATGTAGCGTCACTGGTCAACCGAGAAGATGACTAACATATCTGTCATAATTCCCCTGTTCAACTCCGAGCCGTTCCTTCCCTCCCTGTTCGAAAGCATCCGTCGGCAAGGCATTGTCGACGACGTGCAGTTTGTGTTCGTAGACGACCACAGCCCCGACAACTCCATGGAGGAGGCACGCTCGCTGGCGTCAGGTTCGGGTCTGAACTGCACATTCACCTCCACTGGAGAGCAAGGCGGCCCGGGTGCCGCCCGCAACGCCGGACTGGCGGTCGCCACCGGCGAATACGTGGCCTTCCTGGACAGCGACGACGCGCTGGATCCCGACTTCTGCGAGATGCTCTACGACGCCGCATGGACGGCCAATGCCGACATAGCATACTGCCACATCCTGGCCGTGGAGGGTTCCCGCAAATCGGTATGGAAAAACCCCATGGTAGAGAGCGGGCCGTTCTTCGGAGAGAAGAAGCAGTTCTTCCTCAAGAATTTCAAATCGTACTTCACATCGTTCATATACCGGCGTGAGATGATCGTGCTCGAAGGCATCAGCTTCCCGCCCAAGCGCAGCGCCGAAGACAGCTGCTTCCTCACCGAGGCGCTCCTGTGCGCACGCAGCATAGCTGTTGTCAACAAGCCACTCTACCACTACCAGCTGCGGCCCGATTCGGTGTCGTCGATAGCCGACGAGGGGCGCTATATCCAGCGCATGGAATCTTTCGACGCCCTGCTGGAGTTTGTCCGCACCAAGGACATGTACGAGGCCAACAAGGAGATTGTGGACTACCTGTACATCAAGAAGGCGACGTTCGGCGCATTGCGCAACCGTCCCGCCGCCCGCAGCAAGATCATAGACCACACCACCTCCATGATTCCCGACTGGCGCCGCAACAAGCTTTACCTGAACGACCTGAGGCTGCGCCTGGCACTTCTGCTGATAAGATAACCGACATCATATGTAACCCAAAAGGGCAACCCCATAATACTGGGGCGCTGCCCCAAACCCCGCCGCTCCGCTCTGGCCATTCTGCGAATCTCCCCACACGAGCTACGCTATCGCCTGCTGGCGAACTCTAACCCAAACGGGCAACCCGTTTGGGGCTGCCCGTTCTTCGACAAATAACTAATATAACTTAAAATACAGAATGCGCGACTTACTTGGCGTAAGCTATAATAAGTCTCGCTATGAGGTCTCTGAGTTTTTCTACCTGATACTTGCCTACCGTAGCTTCTATGTGATCGTTGCCCACGCCACTGTCGTCGGTGATGAACACGTAGGTACCGTTGGTGGACAATGCGAAACTGCGGAGCAGATATTCGCACGCCTTGTCGATGCCGCTGGCCGCTACGGGCACGATCTTGATGCCGGCTGCCGCATAAGCCTCGATGGACTTCTGGCAGGAGGAGATGATATCCTCTTCGTGATGGGGCGGAGCATCCAGTATCAGGAATGCCACGCGGCTGCGGGCGCTGCTGTCCCAGCGGAGCGACTGTATGCCGGTCGCAAGCGCGGTGTGCACGGCCTCGGGCCAGTCACCGCCGCCCATCGCTTCCTGTTTCTCGATGAATGTCCTGGTATCCCTCAGGTTGGTTGTGAATTGCGAGTATTTGGTGATATACTCGTCGTCCTGGTCACGATAGAACACTGTGCCGGTACGCACTGTTGCGGTGCACTGTTGCGCTACGAGCTTGATGATGTCTTCGAGGTCCTTCTTGAGGAAGCCGATCTCGTCGCCCATGCTGCCGGTGGCATCCACTATGAATGCGACATCTATTGCATTGTTGGAAGCCCTGGTGCGGAGCACATATTTATTGACGACCACTTCGCTCGAACTGGGAGTCGTGAATACGAAATCATCATAGGACTTGCCGTCTATCTTGAGGGTGAACGCCGACGCATCCTGCTTGAAGGAGGATTCGTAGAGGGAGGCCCAGAGCACTGCGGCGCCGGTGTTGTCGCTGACCGCGCTCCATACTTTGCTCCCTTGCTGTTCCAGAACGACCTTGGCGCCGCACACGGGGGCGTCCTTGTCGTCCACAACCTTGACATATACGTAATTGTAAGGGAAATAATTCCAGTAAGATGAGTGGGTCGTCCACTCCTGGCCGTTGAGCAGGCTGGCCCAGAAAGACCAGTTTGCGATGTCGTTCCACTCCGCTGCGGTAACCACGCCGCTGACAAACGGATCGTGCATATTGCCTTCGCGCCCTTCGCCGCCTATGTCATAAAAATCACCACTGGGGGCTGCAGGCGCCTTTTCGGAATCATAATATCCACCGGGGCCGTCTATCGAGAACCCAGCCTTCGAACACCCAGCGATAGCGGCTGCTGCAATACAAGCTGCGACCAGATGGATACCAATTAATTTTTTCATATCTTTGTATAGTATCGTTCGTTTACCTTATAAATGCATATAGGGGCAAAACATAACAGAATTTTTTAAAACTTTTTTCACATGAAGGGAATTGTCCTCGCCGGCGGCAGCGGAACGCGCCTGTACCCCATCACCAGAGGGGTCAGCAAGCAGATGCTCCCGGTCTATGATAAGCCGATGATATATTACCCGATATCGGTGCTGATGCAGGCCGGCATACGCGAGATACTGATAATCTCGACCCCCGAGGACCTGCCGGCATTCCGGCGGCTGATGGGAGACGGTAGCGACTTTGGCGTGAGCTTCAGCTATGCCGAGCAGCCCTCGCCCGACGGCCTGGCACAGGCCTTCATAATTGGCGAAGAGTTTATCGGCGGCGACAGCGTATGCCTGGTGCTCGGCGACAATATCTTTCACGGACAGGGCTTCGAGTCGATGCTGCTCGAGGCGGTCGACTGCGCCGGAAGGCAGGGCAAGGCCACCATATTCGGTTACCGTGTGGCCGACCCCCAGCGTTACGGCGTGGCTGAGTTCGACGAGAACGGCAACTGCCTCTCGATAGAAGAGAAGCCGCAACAGCCCAAGAGCGACTATGCCGTGACGGGCCTCTACTTCTACCCCAACGATGTCATAGGAATCGCCAAGAACGTGCGTCCCTCGGCGCGCGGCGAGCTGGAGATCACCTCGGTGAACCAGGAGTTCCTCAACCGCGGCCAGCTCAAGGTGCAGCTGCTGGGCAACGGCTTCGCATGGCTGGACACCGGCACATTCGCCTCGCTGCTGCAGGCCGCGACCTTTGTGGAGGTCATCGAAGACCGCACCGGCGCCAACATCGCCTGCCTGGAAGAGCTGGCATACCGCCGCGGCTGGATTTCAAAGGAGCAACTGCGCGAGAAGGCCGCCACCATGGAAAAGAATCAATACGGAAAATATCTGCTTAACCTGCTTGGATAATGGAATACAAAAGGACAATCATAATCACCGGCGGAGCCGGGTTCATCGGCAGCCATGTGGTGCGCCTGATGGTAAACAAATACCCCGATTACCGCATCATCAACCTCGACAAGCTGACCTACGCGGGCAACCTGGCCAACCTCAAGGACATCGAGAGCAAGCCCAACTACCGCTTCGTGAAGATGGATATCTGCGACTTCGAAGGGGTGCTGGCGCTGATGCAGCAAGAGAAGGTCGACGGCATAATACACCTCGCGGCAGAGAGCCACGTGGACCGCTCCATCAAGGATCCCTTCACCTTTGCACAGACCAACGTGATGGGTACCCTCTCCATGCTGCAGGCGGCCAAACTCTACTGGGAGAGCCTGCCGGAGAAGTGGGAGGGCAAACGTTTTTACCACATCTCCACCGACGAGGTCTACGGCGCGCTGGAGATGACCCATCCGGAGGGCATCGAGCCGCCCTTCACCACCAAGGCCTCCAGCGGCGAGCACCATCTGGCCTACGGCGAGCAGTTCTTCACCGAAGACCTCAAATACCAACCGCACAGCCCCTACAGCGCAGCCAAGGCCTCTTCAGACCATTTCGTGCGCGCGTTCCACGACACCTACGGCATGCCCACCGTGGTGACCAACTGCAGCAACAACTACGGCCCCTACCAGTTCCCCGAGAAGCTGATACCGCTGTTCATCAACAATATCCGCCACCGCAAGCCGCTGCCGGTATACGGCAAGGGCGAGAACGTGCGCGACTGGCTCTATGTAGAAGACCACGCCCGCGCCATCGACCTCATCTTCCACGAGGGCAAGGTGGGTGACACCTACAACATCGGCGGCTTCAACGAGTGGAAGAACATCGACATCATCAAGGTGCTCATCAACACCGTAGACCGCCTGCTGGGGCGCCCCGAGGGCGAGGACATGGACCTTATAACCTATGTCACCGACCGTGCCGGCCACGACCTGCGCTATGCGATAGACTCGTCCAAGCTGCAGCGCGAGCTCGGCTGGGAGCCCAGCCTCCAGTTCGAGGAGGGCATCGAGAAGACCGTCCGCTGGTACCTGGACAACCAGGCATGGCTCGACAACGTCACCAGCGGCGACTACCAGAACTACTACAAGCAGATGTACGACGGCCGGTAGGCTCCGGCATCAAAAAAAAGTGACCGGTCCTGGATTCCAGGGCCGGTCATTTTTTGGATCGGGTCGCAGGTTATGCGCCGAAGTTGTCGTAGAGGATACTTTCGGGAGCTACGCCCAGCGAATCCAGTAGGTCGGTGACGCACTTGGTCATCATAGGCGGACCGCACATGAAGTACTTGCAATCCTCGGGAGCGTCGTGATCCTTGAGGAAGGTCTCGTACATCACGTTGTGTACGAAGCCGGCGGTATACTTCACGCCCGCTGCATCGGCTGCCGGATCGGGACGGTCCAGTGCCAGATGGAAGTGGAAGTTGGGGAATTCCTTCTCGATCTCTGCGAAATCTTCGAGGTAGAACGCCTCCACAAGGGCGCGGGCACCGTAGAAGAAGTGAACTTCGCGGTCGGTCTTGAGAGTCTTGAACAGGTGCATGATGTGGCTGCGCAGGGGAGCCATGCCGGCACCACCACCCACAAAGATGTATTCCATCTCCTTGGGATCGTCCTTGGGAAGGAGGAACTCGCCGTAAGGGCCGCTGATCATGACCTTGTCGCCCGGCTTGCGGGTGAACACGTAGGTAGAGCCTATGCCCGGAGGCACGGGGAGCATCTTGAAGACGCCCTTGGGCTGACTGCGGTCGAACGGAGGGGTCGCGATGCGGACGTTGAGCTTGATCACGCCCTTCTCTGCAGGATAGGAAGCCATGGAATAGGCGCGGATGGTAGGCACGGTGTTCTTGTACTTGATGTCGAAGAAACCGTACTTCTCCCAGTCGGCCTTGTAGATGGGATCCACGTCGATGGTAGAGAAGTCTGCATCGTAAACGGGGATATCGATCTGGATATACTCACCGCTCTTGAACTCGATGTTCTCGCCCTCGGGGAGCTTGACGGTGAACTCCTTGATAAAGGTAGCCACGTTGTCGTTGGAGATAACCTCGCACTCGAGCTTCTTGACGCTAAGGGCGCTGTCGGGAATCTCGATCTTGAGATTGTCCTTGACCTTGACCTGGCAGCCGAGGCGCCAATGGTCGTTGATCTGCTTGCGGGAGAAGTGGACTGTCTCGGTGGGCAGGATGCTGCCGCCGCCTTCGAGCACGCGGCATTTGCACTGTCCGCAGGAACCCTTGCCACCGCAGGCAGAGGGGAGGAAGATCTTCTGGTCGGCCAGCGTTGCCAGCAGCGAACCGCCCTGGGGAACGTCGACGACCTTCTTACCGTCGTTGATGTCTATCTTGACCGTGCCGCTGGGGGTGAGTTTGGCCTTCACGAACAGCAGCAGGGCAACCAGCAGGAGTATCAGGGCCAGGCAGGCTACAACTGATACAATCAAAACTTGCATACTCATAGCTCTACCCTCCTATAGTTGAATACCCATGAAACTCATGAACGCGAGGCCCATGAGGCCGGTGATGATGAACGATATGCCGAGGCCCTTGAGACCTGCGGGAATGTTGGAATAAGCGAGCTTCTCGCGGATGGCCGCCATGCAGACGATGGCCAGGAACCAGCCCACACCACTGCCGATGCCGAAGGTGAAAGCTTCGCCCAGGGTCTCGTAGGCACGCTCTTTCATGAACAGCGAACCGCCCAGGATGGCGCAGTTGACGGCGATCAGGGGGAGGAAGATACCCAGCGAGTTGTAGAGGCTGGGGGCGAATTTCTCGACAGCCATCTCCACAATCTGGGTGAAGGTAGCGATGGTGGCGATGAACACGATGTAGCTCAGGAAGCTCAGGTCTACACTTGCATACTCGGGGTTGAGCCATGCCAGTGCGCCCGGCTTGAGGATGTACTCATAGAGAAGATAGTTCAGCGGGAGGGTGATGCCGAGCACGAATATCACGGCCAGGCCCAGGCCCGAAGCGGTCTTCACATTCTTGGATACGGCCAGGAACGAACACATTCCCAGGAAGAATGCGAACACCATGTTGTCTACGAAGACAGACTTGATAAATAAATTCAAATATTCCATATCTGTCTCCTCCTATTTCTCTTGAAGGTCTTTCTGTACGCTTCTCTGGATCCAGACGACGCAACCCAGTAGGATCAGCGCCATCGGAGGGAGAATCATAAGGCCATTGTTCATATACCAGCCGCCGTTCTCCAGATACCAGCTTGCAGGGATAACCTGGAAGCCGAACAGCGTGCCGCTACCGAGCAGCTCGCGGAAGAAGGCGACAATAATCAGGATCATGCCGTAGCCGAGACCGTTGCAGGCTCCGTCCACGAAGCTGGGCCAGGGCTTGTTGCCCAGGGCGAAAGCCTCGATGCGGCCCATGATGATACAGTTGGTGATAATCAGGCCGATGTATACCGACAACATCTTGCTGGTGTCGTAGGCAAAGGCCTGGAGCAACTGGTCAATCAAAATCACGAACATCGCAACCACAACCAGCTGCACGATGATGCGCACGCGGTTGGGGATCGTGTTTCTCAGCAAAGAGAGCAGCAAGCTGGAGCAAGCCGTCACTATGGTCACCGAAAGGGCCATCACGAGGGCGCCTTTAAGCTGTACGGTCACTGCCAAAGATGAGCAGATACCGAGCACCAATACGGTGATTGGATTGCTCTTGAAGAACGGTTTTGTGTAGATATCCTTATTCATCTTTCTCTGTATTTACGGGTTCATTTTCACATTCTGCCTCGCAACCCTCTTCAGAGCAGCAGCACTCCTTCCCGGAGTCTTCGCAGCACTCGCCGCAGCACTCTTCGGCAGCCTCACGGCTGGTCAGGAATGCCTTGTAAGCACCGAGCCACTGTTCGAGAGAGGTGCTCACAGCCTTGGAAGTCATGGTAGCGCCGGAGATGGCGTCGACACCATTTTCAGAGCCGTTGGCACCGCCCTTGATAACCTTGACAGAAGAGAACTCACCGGCATCGGAGAGTTTTTTGCCGCGGAACTGGGTGTAGAAAGCGGGTTCCGCAATCTTGGCGCCGAGGCCGGGAGTCTCGCTGGCGTGGTCGAAAATGGCACCGGCAACGGTCTCGTTGTCGGCTTCGACTGCAACGTAACCCCAGATGGCACCCCACAGACCTGCACCGTACATGGCCAGGATGTTGACCTTGCGGCCGTCGTCCATGGTGCATTCGTACACGGGAAGCTTGACGTCAAGACCTTTCTTGAGGTTGGAATATTGAGCTTTGAGGTCGATATCCTTGAAAGCATCCACACCTTCCAGAACATTGCCTTCTGCGTCGATCGCGAAGGTGTTGGTGATATGGTCGTTGTAGAGCTTCATGAAATCGGCGCCCTTGTCGACATTACCGTCGGGAGTCTGACCCATGTTCGCAGCGAGCATGATGGTCTTCATCTTGGCCAGGTCCATGTTGGCCTGCTGCTTGTCCTTGAGGGCAGAAGCGGCAAATGCCAGGATGGCCGCAACTATCACAACCAGAATGGTCGTGTAGATGACTGTATAAGTATTGCTGTTTGTATTCATGGCATCGATGCGTTTAAACGGTTTTGGCTCTGCGCAGACGACGACGGATGTTCGCATTCACCACCAGATGGTCGATGAGCGGAGCAAAGGTGTTCATCAGCAGGATAGAAAGCATCATACCCTCGGGATAACCCGGGTTGAACAGACGCAGCAACACTGCGAAGGCTCCCACGAGGAAGCCGTAGATCCACTTGCCGGTCTCGGTCTGTGCGCTGGTCACAGGGTCGGTAGCCATAAATACGCAACCGAATGCGAAGCCGCCCATGATGAGCTGGTAGTATGCGGGAACGTCGCCCAGCAGGCCCATCAGCAGGGCACCTGCCACGCAGCTGAGCATTATCTTCCAGCTGCCCACGCCGGTGAAGATGAGCACGCACGCGCCCAGCAGTATGCAGAGCGTGGAGGTCTCACCGATGGAACCGGGGATAAGGCCGATGAACATGTCAAGTGCAGAGTAGTGAAGATTGCCGCTGGCCACCTCCGAGAGCGGAGTAGCGCAAGAGATTGCATCTACGCCGGCCTTGTGGGCAATCCAAACGGCGTCACCGCTCATCATCTTGGGGTAAGAGAAGAACAGGAACGCACGCGCCAGGAGTGCGGGGTTCCAGATGTTCATACCGGTACCGCCGAAGACCTCCTTGCCGATAACCACTGCAAAGGCAACTGCGATTGCAAGCATCCACAGAGGGATGTTGACCGGCATGATGAGGGGAATCAGGAAGCCTGTCACAAAGTAACCTTCGTTGACCTCTTCGCCCTTGATCTGGGCAAACAGGCACTCGAAGAACAGGCCCACGATGTACGATACAAGGTACAGGGGGAGTATCTTGAGGAAGCCTTTCCAGACAATCATCCAGAAGCCCCAGCCATAACCGTAGGCGAGGTTCATCTGGTAACCGATGTTGTAGATGCTGAAAAGGAACACGGGCATCAGCGCGACCATTACGGTGATCATGGTACGCTTGAGGTCGACGCTGTCCTTGATGTGGGTACCGCGGCGGGTGACGGTCTTGGGCACGAAGAAGAAGGTCTCCATCGCGTCGAAGAAAGAACCCAGGGCACTCAGCTTGCCGCCCTTGCTGAAGGTCGGCTTCATTTTGTCCAAAGTATTTCTCAGTGCGCTCATACTATGCCATCTCCTTTAACATGAGGTCTATACCGTCAGAGAGAATCTGCTGAATCTCGATCTTTGAAGGGCAGACATACTCGCAAAGGGCGAGGTCCTCTTCAATGACTTCGTATATACCGAGGTTTTCCATTTTCTCAATGTCCTTGGCAAGGCAGGCCTTGAGCAGATATACCGGAAGGATATCCATGGGGAGCACTTTGCCGTAGACGTCCGAAACCACGAATGCGCGGGGGCCGCCGTTGGTGTTGGTATCGAGGTTGTAGGTCTTCTTCTTGGCTGCGAGCCACGACCAGTAAAGGTGCGAGTAGCTGAACTTTTTCAGGCGGAAAGGCTTGATCCAGCCCAGGAGCTCGTAGTAGTCGCCCTCTTCGAGAAGGGTAACCTGATTGTCAAAATAGCCAAGGAAGCCGTCGGGACCGACGTTGGTACCGGTGAGCACGTCACCGCTCACATAGCGCACGATGCCATCTGCGACATAGCCGGCTATGGAGGCGAGGCTCATGCCCTGAACGCCCTTGACGTAAGCGGGGGTCTTGGCGGCGGGACCGGTGACTGCCACCAGGCGGGTCATGTCGTACTCGCCGGTGCGCAGGCAGCGACCCATGGCTGCCAGCGACACCAGGTCCACTGTCCAAACGACCTCACCCTTGTTGATGGGAGAGATGTGGTTGATCTGTACACCGACGTTGCCAGCGGGGTGCGGGCCGTCGAAAGTGTGGAAAATGACACCCTTGAGGTTGTGCATCGCGCTGCCCGCCTCGGATGCGGCTGCCAGGCTGAAATGCACGCCACCTTTGGTCAGGCGGCCGAGGGCATCCACACCTGCCTGCAGGTTCTCCAGCTGGCCTTCCATGATGAAGTCGGCCTCGGGAGCGAGCGGAGCGGTGTTCATTGCCGACACGAAGATGCTCTTGGGAGTATCCTCGGGGTTGGCGACGATGCCGTAAGGGCGTTGTTTAATCATAGGCCAGAGGCCTCTCTCGAGCAGAGCTGCGGTTGTTGCCTGCTTGTCAAGCTTGCCGAGGTCCACAGCGTCGTATTTGACGCTCTGCTGGTCCTTGTCGACCTTGACCACTACGGCCAGAAGCTTGCGCTTGTCGCCGCGGACAACTTGAGAAACCACACCGCTGCAGGGAGAACAGAAACGTACCTCGGGACGCATCTTGTCTACAAACAATACATCGCCGGCCTTGACGCTGTCACCCTCCTTGACGGAGAGCTTGGGCACCAGGGCTCTGAAATCTGTAGGTTTGATTGCGACAAGGTCAGGAGCAACGGTTTCTGCGATTTTAGCGGGGGCGGCACCTGCGAGAGGAATATCCAACCCCTTTTTCAATCTGATGTGTTCTGACATTGTGTTAGAATTATTTATTGATAAGAAAATTTTTCTTGAAAATCGCGCGCAAATTTACTGATTTTATTTAGGTTTTTCAATTATTTTTGTGGCATGAACCAAAGTGGCAACGAAGAGATAATCCGTGGGCTGAATGAGGCGCAGCGAGTGGCTGTAGAGAGCATTGAGGGCCCGCTTTTGATAGTGGCCGGGGCGGGCAGCGGCAAGACCCGCGTGCTTACCTGCCGGTTGGCGAACATAATAAACAACGGGACCGAACCCTACCGCATACTGGCACTGACCTTCACCAAGAAGGCGGCCGGAGAGATGAAAGAACGTATCGCGTCTCTGGTGGGCGAGCGCAACGCGCAGCGCATCTGGATGGGGACCTTCCACTCTATCTTCGTGAGATTCCTCAGGGAATATGCAGACCTGCTGGGTTATCCCAAGCAGTTTACCATCTACGACGCCGCCGACACCAAATCGGCCATCACCAAATGCATCAAGGAGCTGAACCTCGACGACAAGGCCTACAAGCCTTCGAGCGTGGCGGCGCGCATCTCCAACGCCAAGAACGACCTGCTCACCGCGGCTTCGTATGCCAACAACGCGATTTACCGCGGCGAGGACACCGCCAACAAGCGCCCCCGCCTGCACGAGATATACACCCTCTACGCCGCCAAGTGCAAGGCTTCGGGGGCGATGGACTTCGACGACATACTGCTCAACACCAACATCCTGTTCCGCGACCATGCCGTGGCGCTGGAGGCCATCCGCGACCGCTTTAAATATATATTGGTAGACGAGTACCAGGACACCAACTACGCGCAGTACCTGATACTGAAGAAGCTGGCGGCCAAGCACCGCAACATCTGCGTGGTGGGCGACGACAGCCAGAGCATCTACAGCTTCCGCGGGGCCCGCATCGAGAATATCCTCAACTTCCAGAAAGATTATCCCGAATCTAAGGTCATCCGCCTGGAGCAGAACTACCGCTCTACCCAGACCATCGTCAACGCCGCCAACAGCCTGATTGACCGCAACAAAAACCGCATCAAGAAGGTCTGCTACTCACAGGGGAGCCAGGGCGAGAAGATCCACCTGATAAACGCCTCCAGCGACTTCGAAGAGGGACACGCGATAGCCTCGTCCATAAAGCGGACCATCTACCGCGACAAGGCCGAATACAGCGACTTCGCCATCCTTTACCGCACTAACGCCCAGAGCCGTGTGCTGGAAGAGGCGCTGCGCAAGCAGAACCTCCCCTGCCGCGTGATTTCGGGCACGTCGTTCTTCGACCGCGCCGAGGTCAAGGACATGGTGGCATACTTCCGGCTGGTCATCAACCCCAAGGATAACGAAGCCTTCCGCCGCATCATCAACCTTCCCGCCCGCGGCATCGGGGCCACATCCATCTCCTGCCTCGAAACCGCCGCGCAGGCTGCCGGCATCTCGCTGCTGGAAGCCGCCGGGTTGCCCGAAGGGGACCTCTACGCCGCCGGACTCAAGGCGGGCGCGGTGGCCCGTTTCAGGGAGTTCGCGGCCATGATAGCCCCCCTCTGCGAGAAAGCGTCCACCACCGACGCCTATGCGCTGGCCTCGGAGATCGGCCACAAGAGCGGCATGATGACCTACCTGCAGACGCAGCAGGGCAAAGAAGAGAAAGACCGGCTGGAGAACGTGCAGGAGCTCTTCAACGGCATCAAGCAGTTCTGCGAAGACGAAGCGCAGATGCGCAAGTACTACGATGCCGAGACGGGCGAAGACATGGCCTCGCCCGACGACGTGATAACCCTCTCCGACTATATAGAGAACTTTACGCTGCTCTCGGCTGCCGAGAAAACCGACGACGAGGGCAACGACGACAACCGCATCAGCCTGATGACAGTCCACTCTTCCAAGGGCCTCGAATATCCTTACGTATATATCGCCGGGCTCGAAGAGAACCTGTTCCCCTCGGGCAGCGACATCACCCCCACCGACATCGAAGAGGAGCGGCGGCTCTTCTACGTGGCGCTGACCCGCGCCAAGCAGGAGGTCACCCTATCGTTCGCATCCATCCGCCACCGCTACGGCAAGGAGGAGTACAACCAGGTGAGCCGCTTTGTCAAGGAGATAGACCGCAAGTACCTGGACGGCGACCTGCCCACGAGCAGCGCTTTCGACGATTTCGGCTTCGGCGGCAGGCCCGCTTCGGGCGGCGGCTGGAACCGCCCCTCGGGCGGTGGCACAACGCCCTGGAACAGACCATCATCGGGACAGCAGCAATCCCCGTGGAGCAGACCCTCTTCCGGGCAACAGCAGCCGTGGAACCGTCCCGCCCAGGGCAAACCCGCTGCCTCCCCCGCCCCGGCCGCAAGGCCCGCGCGCCCCGCTCCCGCTCAGGTGCGCCACACCCCTTCCGAAGACTTCAAGCCCGACCGCCCGGAGAACATCCGGGTCGGCATGAAAGTCGAGCACAATATCTTCGGCTACGGAAAAATCGTGAGCATCGAGGGCGAGGGTTCCAGTGCGAAAGCCGTATTTGTCACTGACTCAGGCGAAGAGAAAAAACTACTCTTGAAATTCGCCAAATTGAGGATTTGCGACTAGCCTGCGGCACAAAAATTGTTAGAATCCACACTGAATTTTTCATAGTTTAGGTTATGGTTAAGGTAGGAGGCCGGAACCCGCAAGGGACCGGCCTCCGAATTTTTTATCCCAGCGCGTCGAACGCCCGAGGGATATATTTCACCTCTACAAGATCCTGATTGTCAAAGAGAACCGTCACCACATCGAAGAGAATCTCCTTGTACGTGGGATTCTTCGCATAGAAGGCCTTGGCCGCCCTTATCAGCTTGCGGCGCTTGTCGGCGGTGACATTGTCGCACGGGTCAAAGCCGTCGCCCGCCTGCAGCGTCTTGACCTCGACGATGCGCACGCTGGCGGCATCTTCCATTATCAGGTCCACCTCGAGATGGCCTGCGCGCCAGTTGCGGCAGACAAGCTGCAACCCGCGTTGTTCCAGATACTTGAGTGCGGCATCTTCGCCCCTTCTTCCCAACATCCCCTTGCCGTTCATATCCGCTATTCCTTTTTCTTGTAAAAAACTATGAATTTTGCCAGGCAGAGCAAGATAAACAGCACTGCCGCTATCTCTACAGACATCCGCTGCCGGTTCAGTGTCATAAGCAGCGTCATCTCCGGATCCTGTCCGCCGCAGAAGCCGACGTGCTCGCGGGAAGCGAAGAAATAGGTCCACTTGCGCACTATTATCCCTTCGTCCAGAAGGGTCGTGCCACCGTTGCTGCGGTTGAATGTCATGAGCAGCTTGAGGTCGGCCCGGTTCACCGGACAGATTCCGGCCAGTTCTGACATATTGTCGGAAGCAATCAGCATAAAGTCGAGCCCCTCCCCCTCTGCCTTTGCCTTGATCTGCGCAATCTGGCTTGCCGGATGGCGGCGAAGGAACTTGTCGGGATGATAGATGGTCATCAGCAGCAGGTTGTGACGTGAGAGTATGTCGGAGGAGATATTGACCCCGTTGGGATCCTCTATCACGAAATCGGCATCGGAAGCCTTCACATTGAGCACATTCTGGGTTGTGATCGACTCCACGAACTGCCAGCTGTCATCCGGGAGCTTGTCCAGCGTGAACGTCTGCCGTTCGCCGTCCTTCTCGTAGACGAACACCGTCTCGTACATCTGGGAAGCATCTCCGACGGGAGCCTCCTTGATCTCATTGCCCACCTTGTAGTCGGTGAACTCCGTAAGGGGTGCCCAGAGAAACGTCTGCAGCAGGACCGCCGTGGCCATCAGGGCAAAGAGGCCGATGAACACCCACTCCAGGACGGGATATCTATACAGCGTAAGCTTCTTGCGGCAAAAAAAGATTATGAGCACGCACGGGAGCAGGATCAGGTTCTTGAAGAAGGTCTGCCAGTTGTCCAGATGCACCAGCTCGCCAAAACAGCCGCAATCTTCTATCGGGTTGAACAACGCCAGATAGAGGGTGAGCGGCGTGAACAATGCCACCAGTATCAGGGCCACCCAGGCGGCTATCCTCAGGCGGAGGCGCAGCAGCAGGGCCACGCCCGTCAGGAACTCCGTCATGGAGAGGGCGATGCCCAGCGCCATGGCGGCCGGCAGCATGAATGTCTGGTTGAAAGCCATGAGATACTCCCTGATTATCAAGGAGGTACCCACGGGCGAGAGAAGTTTGACAAAGCCCGAGAACACGAATACCAGGCCTACTATCAGGCGGCAGATACGGGCAATGCCTCTCATAACTTACTCTTGATCATTTCAAATATGGGAGCGGGAGGCAGGATGCGGCCCGTCTCGGGGTCGGCGCAGTCGATACGGATAAAGTTGGGGTCGGAGGCGCAGCATTCGGTGTACACGGCGCGAACCTTCTTCTGGAATTCGATGTCGGCCTCGTGGATATCCTGCGCCCCGTCGAGATAGTCGCGGTCGCTGCCGCTGCGTTCGTGCTTGAGCTCCGACTCCACAAAGTCGATGGGGACGTCCAGGAACAGGTTCAGGTCGGGCTTGGGAATCTGGAATACGTTGTATTCGAGATCAAAGATCCATTCGCGCAACTTGAGAGCCTTCTCGCGGTCGGCGAGCTTGGAGGTCTGGAAGGCGATGTTGCTGTAGACATAACGGTCCAGCACCACGCAATAACCCTCGTCCAGCCACTGCCGGATAGTGGCGGCGGCGCCATGACGGTCCTCTGCGAAAAGCAGCGCCACCAACTGCGGATGCACCGAGTCGTTGTTGCCGTATTCGCCCTTCAGAAAGTTCGAGATCAACTCGCCGAACACCGGCGCGTCGTACCTCGGAAAGTGCAGGTATTTGAGCTTCTTCCCGCTTTCTTCCAGATAATTACATAACATCTTGAGTTGCGTGGACTTTCCCGCACCATCCAATCCTTCGAGAACTATCAGCATATCGCGTCGCATTTTGTCTATCTTTGCAAATATACTTATTTGTTTGGATAATATGACACCCGAAATCAAGATAATGGGCATCGTGAATGTCAACGACGATTCTTTCTTCGCAGGCAGCAGGGTCAGCGGCGCAGAGCAGTTTGCCGCACGCGTTGAGAAGTTGTTCGGCGAAGGGGCGGACGTGATTGACATAGGCGCCTGCTCTTCCCGTCCCGGGAGCATCTACCCCGGCGAAGAGGAGGAATGGCGGCGGCTGGAGCCGGTGCTGCAGATAGTTCGCGACAGGTTCCTGCCACGGTTTGCAGACGCCGGTCCAGGCGAAACCTACAGCGGGCCGAGGTTCTCCATAGACACTTTCTCGGCGACGGTTGTCCGGCGGACCTTCGACGTCATCGGGCCGTTCATTGTCAACGACATCTCCGCAGGCCAGAGCGACCCCGAACTGCTGCCGCTGGTGGCACGGCTCAATCTCCCCTACGTGGCCATGCACAACCAGATCCCGTTTGTGATGGAGGGCAAGCAACTGCGTCCCATTGCCGACGGCGAAGGCGACATAGTGGCGCGGGTGGCAGGTTTCTTCCGCGGCTTCGAAGAGAGGGCAACCGAGGCGGGCCTGACCGACTGGATACTGGATCCCGGCTTCGGCTTTGGCAAAGACGTCGACGAGAACCTGGAACTGCTGGACCGGCTGGACGAACTGCAATGCTTCGGCCGCGAAATCCTGATCGGCATCTCCCGCAAGCGCATGACCTACCTCCCCTTAGGCTGCCGTCCCGACGACCCCGAAGCCCTCGCCGAGACCATCCGCCTGGAACGCCTTGCCATATGCCGCGGCGCCACCTGGATCCGCTGCCATGATATTCCGCAGTTGAAATAACAAAAGCGCACCGGTCAAAAAAACCGATGCGCTTTTTGTTTGAGATGCCTGGTCAAAGCCAGGCATGAGTGATTGCCTACTTCACCTCCCAGGTGGAGCCGGAGCGGAGGAGTTCGTCTACGCAGTGGACTTTGGCGGCGGCAGAAACCTCTTGCAGTTGCTTCTCCACATTCTCGTCGTAGGTAGAATCCTCTACGTTGCGGATTACGCCCAGGGCTACCGGCAGGTCGCCCTTCATGTCTATCAGCATGCTGTGCATGAAGGTGTCCTTGGTGTCGGCGTGGTGAACGAGGATATCATCGATGGTGTAGCCGTCCTGGCCGATGGTCACGGCCTTGAGGGCGCCGTTTTCAAGCACGAGGCCCTTGTCGTTGTTGGCGCCGAAGATCATCTTCTCGCCGTCGCGCAGGATGATGGTCCGATCGGCACGGACCTCACGAGCGCTGATGGCGGCGTGGGCACCGTCGTTGAAAATCATGCAGTTGACCAGCATCTCGCACACCGATGCGCCCTTGTGAAGGGCAGCGGTGAGGAATATCTCCTGGTTGGTCTTCATGTCCACATCGAGACCGCGGGCAAAGAAGGTACCGCGGGCGCCGATAACCAACTGGCCGGGGGTGAAGGGATTCTCCACGGTGCCGTAGGGCGAGGTCTTGGTGATGGCGCCAAACTTGGATGTCGGGCTGTACTGACCCTTGGTAAGGCCGTAAATCTGGTTGTTGAACAGGATGATGTTCAGGTCCACATTACGGCGGATGGCGTGGATAAAGTGGTTGCCACCGATGGCGAGGGCATCACCGTCGCCGCATGCCTGCCATACGCTGAGCTCGGGACGGGCCACCTTGAGACCGGTGGAGAGAGCCGTGGCGCGGCCGTGGATGCCGTGGAAACCGAAGGTATCCATATAGTACGGAAGGCGGCTGGAGCAGCCGATACCCGATACCACTACGAATTTCTCCTTGGGAAGGTCAAGCGTCTCGGCCACTGCGGGCAGGGCGCGCTGGAGTGCTGCCAGAACTGCGTGGTCGCCGCAACCGGGGCACCAGCGAACTTCCTGATTACTCTTGAAATCTTGTGCTGTATATTTCATGACGACTCCTCCTTATGCTAATTGTGCCTTGGCTGCCTCTACTATCTCCTCTACGATGAAAGGCTGGCCCTGGACCTTGTTGTACTGCTCATACTTGTACTCAGGGATGCGGGCGCGCAGATAGTCGGCAAACTGGCCGCTGTTGAGCTCGCATACCATTATCTTCTTGAAGTTACCGAACACCTGTGCAGCATTCTTGGGCAGCGGGTTGATGTAGTCGAAATGTGCCAGGGATACCTTCTTGCCCTCTGCCTGCAGCTGCTTGGCGGCAGTGTAGAGATGCCCGAAAGTACCACCCCAGCCCACCAGCAGAAGGTCGCCCTGCTGCTCGCCGATAACCTCCAGGTCGGGGATGAAATCGGCCACGGCTGCAACCTTGGCGGCACGCTGGGCCACCATGAAGGCGTGGTTCTCGGGGTCGGAAGAGATGGTGCCCGCAGGGTTCTTCTCAAGACCGCCGACGCGGTGCTCCAGACCGGCCTTGCCGGGGATGGCCCAGCTGCGTACAAAGGTCTTGGGGTCGCGCTCGAAAGGCTTGAAATTGCCCTCGCAAGAGTCAATGATGGGCGGTTTGATGGCGGGATAATCTTTCATCGAAGGGATTCTCCACGGCTCACTGCCGTTGCCCAGGAAGCCCTCGGTGAGAAGAATCACGGGCATCATGTGCTCCAATGCGAGTTTGGCCGCATTGAACGCCGCGTCAAAGCAGTTGGACGGAGAGTGGGCAGCCACGATGCAGATGGGGCATTCGCCGTTGCGTCCGTAGAGCGCCTGCGCCAGGTCGGTCTGCTCGGTCTTGGTAGGGATACCGGTCGAAGGGCCGCCGCGCTGCACATCCACGATCACGAGCGGGAGCTCGGTGATCATGGCCAGGCCCATAGCTTCGCTCTTGAGGCTCAGGCCGGGGCCGGAAGTGGTGGTGGCAGCCAGCGCTCCGCCGTAGGCGGCGCCGATGGCGGTGCAGATGCCGGCAATCTCGTCTTCTGCCTGCATCGTCTTAACGTTCAGATTCTTATGAATCGCAAGTTCTTCCAGGATGGCGGTCGCAGGAGTTATCGGGTACGAACCGCAGAAGAGTTGCAGGCCCGCCTTCTCGGCCGCAGCGATAAGGCCCCAGGCCACAGCCTGGTTGCCGTTGATGTTGCGGTAGATGCCCTTGGGCAGGTCGGCGGGAGCCACGGTATAGGTATTGGCAATGGCCTGGATGTTGGCCGCATAGTTGAAGCCGTCGGTGAGCACCTTCTTGTTGGGCTCCACCAGCTGGGGTTTCTTCTTGCCGAACTTCTTCTCGAGATATGCGTAAGTATAGTCCAACGGACGGTTGAACATATAGAAGCACATACCCAGGGTGAACATGTTCTTGGAGCGGAGAATCGACTTGGGGTCGAGGCCGCTGTCGGCCAGGCTCTCCTTGGTGAGGCTGGTGATGGGGGCCCATATGATGTTGCGGTCCTCTATGTGAAGCTCAGTCGCAGGGTCTTCGGTGGTAAAACCGGCCTTCTTGAGACCTACCTCGTTGAATGCATCGACATCCACGATGATGGTTGCGGTGCTCTTGGCCCACTTGGCATTGGCCTTGAGGGCGGCGGGGTTCATGGCCACCAGCACGTCACAATAGTCGCCAGGGGTGTTGACCCCTTCCGTTCCGAAGTGAACCTGGAAACCCGATACGCCGGAGATGGTACCCTGAGGGGCGCGGATCTCTGCCGGATAATCGGGGAAAGTGGAGATTTCGTTGCCATAGAGCGCCGAAGCATCGGCAAACAAGGTTCCGGTGAGCTGCATCCCATCGCCGCTATCGCCCGCAAACCTTATGACAACATCCTTTGTGTCAATAACTTTGTGATTCATCGTATTGTTTGGTATTTATAGCACGTGAGGGTAATCAATGTTGATTCCCCTCACGTGCAAAAATAGTATTTCTTTCGAAATTATTGAATCTGCGTGGGAGCAACCTTTTCTGCGGGGACACCGAGGGCTGCCTTGGCCAGAGGAAGAAGGTCCATGCTCTGGGCTTCGTTGTAATAAACCACAGGACTCGTGGAGAGTTCGAATACGAACAACAGCCCCTTCTCTTTGGCTATCTTGGAGACAGCGTTCTTGGCCTTCTCGAAGATGGGGGCATAGAGCCTCTGCTCGAGCTGGGCCAGATCCTGCTGAGCGGTCTGCTGGAACTGCTGCAGACGCTGCTGCATCTCGATAATCTCCGCCTCCTTGGACTCCTTGATGGCGCCGGTCCAGGTTGCCTGCTTCTGCTGGTAGGTGTTAACCTTGTTGTTGTATTCTGTCTGCATCGTCTCCATCTCGTCGACGAGCTCCTTCTGGTATGCCTGTAACTGAATCCTTGCAGAGTCAGTGTCGGACATAAGGCTCACCAGTTCCTGCGTGTTGATATGACCGAATTTGACCGACTGTGCCGAGAGGGCTACGGTAAAGAATGCTGCTAAAATAACAAGTGCGAATTTTTTCATAATTATAAAGCTATCTTAAATAATCAATTACTGCGTTGGTAAGGTCGTATTTGGCGTTTTTGTATACGATGCCGGTAGCCACCGTGACATCAATCACCATGGAGCAGCCGCGGGATTCGGCAACCTTCTGGATGGCATCCTCGACAACCTCCTGAATGGGGGAGATCAGCTTCTCGGAGCGCTTGGTGAGGACACCCTGCTCGCCAAAGTAGTTGTCTTCCTTCTCCTGGAGGGCCTTCTCCTTGGAGATGATTTCGTTCTCCTTGGCCTGCTGCTGTGAAGCAGACATGGAGGTCTTCTTGCTCATATAGTCACGATAAAGGGCGTCAAGCTCGTCAGCGTCCTTCTGGATATCGGCTTTGTATTTGTCAGCGAGATTATTGAGTTCGTTCTGGGCATCCAAGTATTCTTGTATGCAGCTCAGAATCTTTTCTGTGTCAACATAGCCTACAGACTGTGCAGAGGCCGACAGACCAGTCATAAAGCAGACTGCGAGAATAATTAATACCTTTTTCATATCGCGTAAGTTTTAGAATTGTTGTCCGATGGTAAAGTGGAACTGACTCTTTTCGCCGTCGGGACCGTCGAAACCGTAACCCCAGTCGACGCCGAGCATACCCACAACCGACAGGAACACGCGGAGGCCGACTCCGGCACTGCGCTTGATCTGGAACGGGTTGAAGTCTTTGATGTCGGACCAGCAGTTACCGCCCTCGAGGAACGCAAGTGCAAAAATGGTGGATTGCGGCTTGAGGATCACGGGGTAGCGGAGCTCTACGGTGAATTTGTCGTATACATTACCGGCGTAGGCGCCGTTGATGTAAGGAGTCAGCGAATAATCTTCGTAACCGCGCAGGGAGATGACGTCGTTGCCGTAGGTATTGTAGCCCGACATACCGTCACCGCCCAACAGGAAGCCCTCGAACGGCGAGTAGCCCCACTTGCGGTTGTAATAGCCCAGGTAGCCGAAGTGCGCCGCAGTCATCAGCACCAGATCCTTCCAGATGGTGACGTAGTTGCGTCCGGAGAAGGTCCACTTGTTATACTCCAGCCAGCGGTAGTGGTCCTGGTCGCTCATCGCGTTGTAGTCGATATCCTTGCTGCGGAAGAGCGAATAAGGGGGAGTCAGCTGCAGGCTGAAGTTCAGGTCCTGGCCGGTACGGGGATAGATCTGCTGGTCTATGGACTGGCGGGAGAGCGACAGAGTGTAGTTTATGTTGTGGTACCGGCCGTCGGTAAAGACGTAATACCTGTACCAGTCATGCAGGTTGTAAGACTGCCAACCCAGGGAGTTGTATAGCGTAAAGTAGTTGTCAGGCCATTTGAGGCGCTTGCCGAGGCCGATGGATACACCGCCGATCTCCATCCACTTGTCATCTGAGAGCTGATAGTAATATGCGGAGATATACGAGTTGGTCTGGCGGGTAAAGTATGCGGAGATGCTGAGCGACGTGGGCTTCTTGCCGAACAGCCAGGGCTCCACAAAGCTTGCCGAAAGGGCCTGGTAATAGGTACCGTTGGTCTGGTAGCGGAACGCCAGGGTCTGGTTGTCGCCCAGAGGCACCGGCTTCCACGCCTCCTTGCGGAAGAAGTTGCGGGTAGAGAAGTTGCTGAAGTTGATGCCGACGGTGCCCACGAAAGTGCGCGCACCCCATCCGCCCGAAAGCTCGAGCTGGCTGTTGGACTTCTCCTCTACATTATAAGATATGTCCACGGTGTTGTTCACCGGGTCGGGAATCAGGTTCCAGCCGGTACCCTGCTCCACGATTTTCTCGGCGTCGAAGTTGGACATCGTACCGAGCTCGCGGATGGAACGCTCGAAGTCGCTCTGCGAGTAGAGGTAACCGGGACGGGTATACACTGCACGGCGGATGACCCGCTCGTTGGTGATGTTGTTACCGCTGATGATAACGTTGTTGAAGGTAGCCTGCTTGCCCTCGACCATACGGATTTCGACATCGACGGAGTCACCCACGATGTTGGTCTCCACGGGAGTCACGTTGAAGAAGAGGTAGCCGAAGTCGCGGTACATCGATGCCACCGACTGCTCGCCCTCCTTGCCGCCGCCCTGCAGGCGGTGGTTGAGGGTCACGATGTCGTAGACGTCGCCCTTGCCGATGCGGATAATCTGGTTCAGCAGGTCCGCGGTATACACCGAGTTGCCGGTCCAGGTTATGTTGCGGAAATAATACTTGTGGCCCTGGTCGATCTTGAAGTTGATGCCGAGGCGCCCCTCTTCTATGGTATAAATGGAATCCTGCACGATCTTGGCGTCGCGGTAGCCGCGCTCGTTGAAGGCGTCTATCAGGGTCAGCTTGTCGTTGGGATATTCCTGTTCGTTGAATTTCTTGCTGTTGAAGAAGTTGTACCAGGAGCGGTCCTTGGTCTTCTTCATGGCCTTGTCGAGGTTGTACTTGTCGATGCCTTCTACGCCCTCGTAGGTGATGGTGCGCACACGGACCTTCTTGCCGCGGTCCACATCGAAGGTGACGCGCACGGCGTTGTTGATAAGGCTGTCTTCTACGGTGAGGACATCGACCTTGACGTTGTTGAAGCCCTTCTCCTTATAGTAGTTCTTGATGACTCCGGTGGAGGAGGATATCACATATTCGGAGAGCTCGCCGCCTCGCTTGAGGTTGAGTTTCTCCTTGAGTTCGTCCTGCTCGCTCTTCTTCACGCCGCGGTAGGTCCAAGCCGATACCCTGGGACGCTCTTTGACGTTGATGCGGAGCCAGGCGGTGTCGCGGGCCACGGAGAGGGAGTCGATATAGAAACCGACGTCGTTGAACTTCTTCTGGTTGAGGATAGCCTTGAGTTTGAGGGATAACTCTTCGCTGGGGACAGTGATGCTGCGGCCCACCTGGAACCCTATCATGGACTTGATGCGCTCGGCATCGAGGTACTGGTTGCCGGAAACCGTCACACCACCTATCACATAGGTCTGCGGCTTGCTGTAGTCGACTTTGATATCGCCCGCATCAATCACATCCTGCGCCCGCATGAACAGCGGCGACAGCAACACCACAAGTATAATCGCTAAACGTCTCATCAATTAACTTTTCCAAATCTTCTGTCCCGGCCTTTGAATTCGTCCAAAGCTGCAACAAAGTCATCTTCTCTAAAATCAGGCCAAAGTTTGTCGGTAAAATAAAATTCAGTGTAGGCGCATTGCCAGAGCATATAGTTGCTGATGCGCTGCTCCCCGCCGGTGCGTATGAGCAAGTCGGGGTCGGGGATGCCGGCGGTCGCCAGATAGCTCTCGAAGGGTTTTTCGGGGACGCCGCCCGCTGCGGCATACGCCTTGGCATATTTTGCTGCAGCCTGCTCGATGTCCCACTGGCCGCTGTAGCTGAACATCAGTATCAGCGTAAGGTGGTCGTTGGCGGCGGTGTGCGCTTCGGCAGCCTCTATCTGCTCGCGCAGGTCGGGTGAGAGGCGGTCCATGTCGCCGATGACCTTGAAGCGGACCTTGTTCTCTTCGAATTCGGGCATGGTCTTGACCATGTTGTAGGCCATCAGGCTCATGATCTTGTCCACTTCTCCCTCGGGGCGCTTCCAGTTCTCCTGCGAGAAAGTGTACAGACTGAGGTATTTGACGCCGTTTTTGATGGCGGCGCGGCAACATTCGCGCACGCAGTCGGCCCCGGCTGCATGTCCTTCGCTGCGCGAAAGTCCGCGGGCCTGGGCCCAGCGGCCGTTGCCGTCCATGATAATTGTAACGTGATTGGGCTGCTGCATAGGTTAGAATGCGTTTCGTTTATCCTCTCCCCAGAGGAGTTTGTGATGGAGGGCCTCGATGAATCCGCCGTCGTTGAAGCGGATGCAGTTGGCGGTGAAGTCGGCCTTGCTCAAGGTAAAGCGGCTCCCTACCGGCACCTGGAAAGAGGTGTTGTCCATGGTGACCACGCCCATCTGGGAAGCCTTCGAGGTGAAGGTTATCTCCAGCTTGGAATCGGCCCGCGCCACGATGGGGCGCACATTGAGGTTGTGCGGGGCTATCGGGGCTATGATGAATACATCCGAATCGGGGGTCACGATGGGGCCGCCGACGCTCAGCGAATAGGCCGTGCTGCCGGTGGGGGTCGAAACCACCACGCCGTCGGCCCAGTATGCCGGGAGATGCCCGCCGTCGAGGCCGATGTCGATGCACAACATCGAGGGATTCTGCCGCTGGATGGAAAACTCGTTAAGTGCGTACGGATAGATGCCGTGAGGAATAGCGGGAGATTCGACCTTGAGCAGGATGCGCTTCTGGATGGAATAGTTGCCTTTGAGAAGATCCTCGATCCAGGTGTTGGCCCCCTCCTCTACCTTGGCCGACGTCAGGAATCCCAGGCGCCCGAAGTTGATGCCGGCGATGGGGATGCCGCGGCCGCGAAGCATGTTTATGGCACGCAAGAAGGTCCCGTCGCCGCCGAGGGCCAGCACCATGTCGGTACCGGGCTGCAAATCGCCGTTGCAGAAGTAGGTTTTAGCGCCGCCGGCAGCGAGCCTGCCCAGCAGAAACCACACCTTGGCATCGTCCTTGTCGAGATTGCGTCCGTAAATTGCTATCGTCATCCGTATTTATTTTGAACCCCAAAATTAGCATTTTATATAGGTATTCACCAAAAATATTTACTTTTGTATTCTGATTAAGTTATGACCAAACTAAGCGTAAACATAAACAAGATTGCCACCCTGCGCAATTCGCGCGGCGGAAATATGCCCGATGTGGAGAAGACCGCCCTGGATTGCGTCAGCTTCGGCGCGCAGGGAATCACGGTGCATCCGCGTCCCGACGAGCGGCATATCCGCTACAGCGACGTCTATCTCCTCAAGCCCCTGCTGGATGTCGAATTCAACATCGAGGGCAATCCGATAGACAAATTCATAGACCTGGTGTGCAAGGTGCATCCTGCACAGGTGACCCTGGTGCCCGACGCCCACGACGCCCTTACCTCCAACGCCGGCTGGGACACCGTTACCCATGCCGCATTCCTCAAGGAGGTCTGCCACATTTTCAAGTCCGAGGGGATCCGAACCTCCATCTTCGTGGACCCCGACGTGAGGATGGTGCAGGGGGCAGCCGAGATCGGCAGCGACCGCATAGAACTCTACACCCAGGCTTATGCAGAGCATTATCCCGTAAACCGCGAAGAGGCCATCGCCCCTTATTACGAGGCGTGCTGCGAGGCTGTCCGCTGCGGCCTGGAGGTGAACGGCGGCCATGACCTCAACCTGGACAACCTGGCCTACCTCAAGCAGACCCTCCCCCGTCTGGACGAGGTCTCGATAGGGCACGCATTGATCTGCGAAGCCTTGTACATGGGCCTCGAAAAGACCATCGCGGCTTATCTTGAAGCCCTTAAATAGCAAATAATCAATAAAATAATAAATCTTTAAAATGAAAAAAACTCCCTTTATCCTCAGCATCATCGCACTTGTTTTTTCTGTGTGCGCAGCTGTAATGTCTATCGTCAGACCCGATTTCGCCAAGAAGAAAACCGCTACTGAATCCACTGACATCACCGACACCAGCAAGATTACCGCGGTTGCGGGCGACATCGTTTATGTCCAGCTCGACTCCCTGATAGCCAACTACGACATGTTCAACGACCTGATGACCGCATTCCAGACCAAGGTGCAGGGCATCCAGGACGATCTCGCAAAGCGCGGCCGCAAGCTCGAGAGCGACGCCAAGGCTTTCGAGAGCCAGTACCAGAAAGGCCTGCTGACCCGCAGCGCAGCCGAAGAGCAGAGCAACAAGCTCGCACAGCGCCAGCAGAACCTGCAGAACGAGGCCGCCAAGAAGGATGCCGAAATACAGGAAGAGCAGGTAGTCCTCAACAACCAGGTATACTACGCAGTTAAGGATTTCATTGAGAAGTACAACGAGGAGCATAAGTTCGCACTGATACTGACCACCTCCGCAGCTACCAACACAGTGCTCAACGTGAACCCCGGCCTCGACATCACCGCCGACGTGCTCAAGGGCCTCAACGAGGAGTACATCAAGAACCGCAACGTATCCGAATAATCAGTTAATTGGCAGAGGTAATGACTGCTGTAACACACACCGAATTCGATTTCAACCGCCAGAGCGCGAAGTATATCGGCAAAGTCCGCGACGTATATACCATCGCAGACAAGTATATCGTGATGGTCGTGTCGGACCGCATCTCGGCCTTCGACGTGATCCTGCCCGAGGGAATCCCCTATAAAGGACAGGTACTCAACCAGATAGCGTCACATTTTTTGGATCTCACATCGGACATCGTCCCCAACTGGAAAATCGCTTCCCCCGACCCTATGGTTACGGTCGGTTACAAGTGCGAAGGCCTCCCGGTGGAGATGATCGTGCGCCGCTGCCTCACCGGCAGTGCATGGCGCGCCTACAAGTCGGGCGTCCGCGAGATTTGCGGCGTGAAGATTCCCGAAGGGATGCGCGAGCACCAGAGGTTCGAGACCCCCATCATAACCCCCACCACCAAGGCCGAAATCGGTGAGCACGACGAGGACATCAGCAAGGAAGAGATCATCGCCCGCGGCATAATGAGCCGTGAGGAGTACGAGAAGCTCGAGAAGATTACCCTCGCACTGTTTGCCCGCGGCGAAGAGATTGCCGCACAGCACAACCTGATGCTGGTGGACACCAAATATGAATTCGGACGCCGCGACGGCGAGCTCTACCTGATAGACGAGATCCACACCCCCGATTCGTCGCGCTACTTCTATGCCGACACCTACGAGGAGTTGTTCGCCAAGGGGCTGCCCCAGCGCCAGCTCTCCAAGGAGTTTGTCCGCGAATGGCTCATGGAAAACGGCTTCAGCGGCAAGGACGGCCAGAAGGTGCCAGAGATGGATGCGGCACGCGTAGAGGCAATCAGCAACCGCTACATTGAGCTGTACGAACACATTACCGGCAAAAAGTTTGTAAAGGAACCTTACGACAACATTTACGAACGCATCGAGTGTAATGTGAAGAACATGCTCGCACGCCTCGAGTTTTAATCAGACACATGAAAAGAATCTGCGCCACACTTTTTCTACTGGTCCTGCTGCTGACAGCCACTCCGGCCGCCAGCGCGCAGAATTATGTACCAGCGCCCGTAGAGATATCCTCCAAGATAGTCACCGTAGACGACAAGGAGTACTACGAGCACCTGGTGGTAGAGAAGCAGACCCTGTATTCCATATGCAAGGCATACGGCGCAGATCTCCAAGAGGTCACATACATCAATCTCGACAAGGTCGAGGGCGGTCTCAAGACGGGTACCCTGCTGCTGATCCCTGTGGGCGGAGTACCCGCCCCGGCTCCTGCCAAGACCTCCGTGAAAAAGTCCGACAGAAGCGTCACCAAGGTCTCCGACAAGCAGGAATCCTCCCAGGCAGAGCAGTCCGGCAACGGCGAAGTCAAGTATATCCGCCACCGCGTCAAGTGGTACGACTCCATGCTGATGCTCTCGCTCAAGTACAAGGTTTCGCAAGAAGAGATCATCGCCCTCAACAATCTCGAGTCCAAGACGCTCGAAGTGGGGCAATACCTCAAGATTCCCCTGAACCCGTCCGCCGTGGCCGATTCCGGCAACACCATGATTGACGTGGACGACGAGAGCATGTTCGAAGGCGAATCCGACTCCGAGGGCAGTGTCACCATAATCCCGACCGGCAGCGACGAGGATATAGAAGAGGAGGACGAACAATACCTGGTACCCTTCTCCGGCACCGCCCGGGTTGCCCTCATACTGCCGCTCGCGGCATCGTCGGGCTCCCCTTCCGACAACTTCCTGGACTTCTATTCGGGCGTACTGATGGCCCTGAACGACATCAAGCAATCGGGAATCAACGTCAACCTCAAGGTCATCGACATGGACGACTTTGACAGTTTCGACGATTTGGCAAAGTCGGCCAAACTTGCCGACTTCGACTTTATCATAGGCCATTTTTCTACAGACAATGTCGACGTGGCGGCCGAATACTGCGACCGTCACCGCATCCCGCTCTTCTCGCCCATGGACCAGAAGATAGAGCGGGCCACCTACCGCCACCCCTATCTGGTAAACGTCCCCCTGTCGGCTTCGACCCAGGCGATGCGCCTCGTAGAGTCCGTAGGATATGACTCCTACGACGACAATGTAATAGTATTATGTGAGAACAGCGACACCCCCGGCCAGTTCCACAACGATATCATATCCAGCCTGGACTACCTGCAGATACCCTACTCCATCGCCCGTAGCGGCATCGGACGCACCGGCAGTGCCAACGTCAACGGGCTGCTCAGTTCCAAGAAGAACAACCACATCATCATAACCTCCGAGAAGGAGTCGCTTGCGGCCGACGCGGTGCGCAACACCGGACTGCTGGCCCGTGGCGACAAGTACATGATCACCGGCTATGCGAGCCCCAAGGTGCGTCGCTTCGACTCCATAGACCAGGAGTCGTTCCAGAGCATGAACGCCCACTTCAGCCTCGGTTATTATGTAGATTACAAAGACGAGGGGGTACGCAATTTCGTGCGCCGCTACCGGGCGCTCTACAATGCCGAGCCGAGTCCCTACGCTTTCCAGGGCTATGACATCGCCTTCTACAGCGTGAATGCGCTTGCTAAATTCGGCTCCCACATGATCGGCAATATCTCTACCTACCCCTACCACGGACTGCAGCTCAACTTCAAGTTTGACCGCCGCACGCCGGGAGGCGGCATGTTCAACGAAGCCGCCCGCAATATTTTCTATGAGGGGGATGGGGTTACCTTGTGCAGGTAAACAGCCACTGGCGCTCCTCTTCGTCCAGCAAATCCTTCAGGCTTTCATACACCTTCTGGTTGTAGGCCGCAAGCCACTGCGCCTCGTGCGGCGTAAGCAGGTCGCGGTCCACGGCGCGGGTGTCTATCGGCACCAGGGTCAGCATGTCGAACTTGTAGAACTTGTTGTAGCCGGTCTCGGCGTAAGGAACCACCTGGATTACATTCTCAGTACGGATACCGTACTCGCCGTCTACATAGACCGCCGGCTCGTCGGACAGTATCATGCCCGGCTTCAGCGCTATGGGACTGTATTCCATACGGATCTGGGGCGACTCGTGCACGCAGAGCCACTGCCCTATCCCGTGCGAAGTGCCGTGGAAATACATTTTGCCAGTGGCGTACATGGGGCCGCGGGCCAGGATGTCGAGCTGGCAGCCACGGGTGCCGGCGGGGAAAATGGCCTCTGAGAGGGCTATCATACCCTTGAGTACGAGGGTATAGTCGCGCTTCTGCATGGCCGTAGGCTCGGCGTCGCCCAGGAAGATGGTACGGGTGGTGTCGGTGGTGCCGTAGGGATAGTGGCTGCCGAGGTCCATCAGCAAGAAGCCCCCGCCGACAATGCGGGCGCTGGTCTCTTCACTGGAGAAGCTGTAATGGGCGCTGGCGGCATTGGCGTTGAAGGCCACTATGGGTTCGAAACTCTCGCCGCAATAGTTGTCGCTGGCGCGCTTGATCTCGAGCAGCTTCTGCGTGATGGAATATTCGCTGAGCCTGCCGCCACTGTAGTTGTCGTAGATGTATTTGAGCAGCTTTACCCAGCAGACGCCGTCCTGCACGAATGCCCTGCGGAACCCTTCGCTCTGGACAGGATTCTTGCATGCGCGCAGCATGGCGATGGTGCCGCCGACGGTGGGATCGGGCATCACCCGGCCGCCTTTGGCAAGGATCTCATACTTGTTTATGGAGCAACAGTTGTTGCTCACGATGCGCGCTGCGCCGGGGGCGATGGCCTCCAGGGCGGCATCGATTTCTCCGTAGCCGCGAACCTCGACCTGCTGCATCCTCAGATAGGCTGCGGCCTCCGCTGTCAAGTCTTCGCACCGGCAGAAGAGCGTCATGCCGGCCTCGGTAAGCAGGGCGTACGAGAGCGTCACGGCATTGTACTCAATATCTCCGCCACGGAGGTTCATGAGCCACATGACCTCGTCGCAGGCGCTCACCAGCATGGCGAACGGCCCCTGCACGCCCATGCGCGCGACCACGTCGCGATATTTATCTGCGGCGCCGCGGCCGGCATACTCCTCCTTATGGAGCACGATGGGGGCGTCGGGCTCCTGCGGCCGGCCGGGCCACAGGGTGTCGAAGGGGTCCTGGAAAGTGACTACGGGCATCGGAGCCAGTTCCCGAACGAACGCCTCGTAATCGTCGTAGCCGAAAAGGTCGCCATCGACGCCGACGGTAAAGGCCTCGGGATCGGCCCCTGTCATGTCGCACTGTGCAGCAATCCACTCCGGGATGGTGGGGGTTCCGGGCATCTTGAGCCTCATAAGGTCGATGCTGCGGCCCGCTATCTGCCGTTCTGCCTGCAGAAAATAGCGGGAGTCGGTCCATAATGCCGCCTTCGAGGCGGTGACCACCAGCGTCCCGGCACTGCCGTCAAAGCCGCTCAGGTATTCGCGGATTTTGGCCCTGTCGGGGACATATTCGTCAAAGTGACAATCATTGGAAGGAATGATTGTCACTTCGAAACCCCTGGAGGCCATCCAGGAGCGCAGTTGCTGCAAAGGAGTCATCGACTTAGCCGATGTGTGCGGGATCGAGGTTCTCGCGCTCGATGTCTTTATAATAGTTGACTGTGCCGACGCGCAGCTCTACGGTTGCAGCATCGTCGCAAACGATGATTCCGTGAGGATGGAGCTGCAGCACGGAGATGGTCCACATATGGTTGATGGACTCCTCTACTGCGTGGCGAAGGGCGCGTGCCTTGTTGTGGCCGTTCACGAGAATCAGGACCTCTTCTGCATCCATGACGGTGCCGACGCCCACTGTGAGAGCTTTGTGAGGCACCTTGGTGGTGTCATAACCGAAGAAACGGGAATTGGCGATGATGGTGTCGGTGGTGAGGTCTTTGACGCGGGTACGGGAGTTGAGCGAAGAACCGGGCTCGTTGAATGCGATGTGGCCGTCGGGACCGATACCGCCCATGAACAGGTTGATGCCGCCGTAAGATTTGATCTTAGCCTCGTACTTGTTGCACTCCTCTACCAGGTCGGGAGCATTGCCGTCGAGGATGTTCACATTCTCTTCGGGGATGTCGATGTGGCTGAAGAAGTTGCTCCACATGAAGGTGTAGTAGCTCTCGTCGTGGTCCTTGGGAAGGCCGACATACTCGTCCATGTTGAAGGTTACGACGTTCTGGAAAGAAACCTTGCCGACAGAGCAGAGGTGGATGAGCTCTTTGTAGGTACCCAGGGGGGTAGAACCGGTAGGAAGGCCCAGTACGAACGGACGCTCTTTGGTGGGACCGAATTTGTTGATTGCATTTGCAATGTACGACGCAGCCCACTGGGACATTTTGCCATAAGAATCTTCGATGATAAGTCTCATAATATTTAGGTTTTTGAATTTGTTAATTTGCCTCTTTTAGTAGTACCCGCGCCGCCGCAAGCGCCTCGGCGCTGATACTGCTGCCGCTTATCATGCGGGCAATCTCACCGACCCGGTCCTCGCCCTCGATCCGCCTTAAATGCGACACAGCCCCTTCGGGCATATATTCCTTATATACCAGGTAATGGGCGCCACCCTTTGCCGCAACCTGCGGCAGATGGGTGATGGCTATCACCTGCATGTTGTTTCCTATCTCAACTATTTTCCGTCCCACCTTGTCGGCCAGACTGCCCGACATGCCGGTGTCAATCTCGTCGAAGATGATGGTGGGCAGGTCTGCATGGCTGGCCATGAGGGCCTTGATGCAGAGCATAATGCGCGACATCTCGCCGCCAGAGGCGGTCTTGCCCGCCTCGGTAAAACGACCGCTGCCGGTCGAATCGAACATAAACCGGACGCTCTCGGCGCCGGAACGGCCGCGATGCGGCAACCGTACAAGCTGGGCGCGGAACTGGGCCTTGGGCATATCCAGCTCCCGGATGGCATCCTGCAGCAGCGCCGAAAGCGGCTCCACCGCCGCGCTGCGCCTCTCGCCCAGACGCTGGCTGAGTTCGCCGCACAGGGCATCCGCCCGGTCCAGGTCGGCAACCAGCCGCTCCTCTTCCTGCGACAGGGAGTCGGACAGGTCCAACTCCTTGGCATAGCCGTCGCGAACCGCTATCAAATCTTCTTCGGTCGCGACATCGTTGCGGTGCATCAGGTCGTAGATCAGCGCAATGCGCGACTCCACCCTCTGCAAAGCCTCGTCGGAGGCATCTATCTTCTCCTGGCCCGATTCAAGGGTGTCGGAGATATCCTTAAGCTCTATGCGGCAGCTCTCTATACGCTGCCACAGCTCTGACGCAGCGGGATAGCAGTCGGCTATCTTCTGCAGCGAACGGCCCACATCCTTGAGGCTCTGCTCTACCGACTGCTCGCCGGTGGCCAGGGCATCGGCCGCAAAAGAGAGAGACGCCTTGATCTGGCCCGCATTGGCCAGGGTCTTCTGCTGCTCCTCTATCTGTTCCAGTTCGCCCTGCTGCAGGTTTGCGGCGACCAGCTGGTCGTAGCGGAACTTGACATAGTCGCGTTCCCGTTCCCGTGCGGCGCGCTCTTCGCGAAGCTTCGCCAGCCTGGAGCTGAGTTCCTGATGGGCGGCGTAGGCCTTGCGGTATTCGTCCAGCAGGGCTGCATTGCCGGCATAGGCATCTACCACCGACAGGCAGAAATCTTCGCTGCCCAGCAGCAACTGGCTGTTCTGCGAATGGATGTCTATCTTGCCCGAGGCAAGGGAGCGGACCTGCTCCAACGTGGCCGGTTCGTCGTTGATGAACACCCGCGAACGGCCCGCCGCAGTCACCACCCTGCGCACGATGCAATCGTCGAATTCTGCCTCCACGACACAGTTGCGCGAGGCATCCTTCAACACCGACCCGTCGTACTTGCCCCCCAGCAGCAAAGACAGCGCTCCCAGCAAAATCGATTTACCGGCACCACTGTCGCCCGTAATAATGACAAGATGCTCCGGAAACTCAATGTCCAGAACATCTATCAGGGCGTAGTTGCTGATGGTGAGCCGCTTAAGCATCGCAAAGCCTTATTCGGCCTCTCTGTACAGGATCTTACCCTCGCGGAACTCCTCGGTAGCGACCAGGGTCGGCTTAGGGAGCTTCTCGTAATACTGGGATATCTCTATCTGCTCGTGGTTCTCGCTGATCTCTTCGAGAGTGTCGGTGAAGTTAGAGAACTCCTCGAGACGCTGGCTGAGTTCCTGCTTGATGTCGGCGCTGACCTGGTTGGCGCGCTTAGCGATGATCATGACCGACTCGTAGATATTGCCGGTGGGTGCTGCCAGTTCCGACAAATCTCTTGTTACCGTGTTGTTTGCAACGTTCTTTGAAATTTCCATATCGTGTGATTATTTGTTTTCTTCCTTGACAAGTTTGTTGACCTTATTGTAGATGCCGTCCAGCTCCGACTTGTATTTGCTCTGCGGGTACTCGCTCACAAAATTGAAGTAGTCGTCCATGAAGGCCATATAACGTTCGCGCTGCTTCTCCTCTATGCTGTTGAGGGCATATTTGTAAGAAGCCATCGCGGTAAAATAGAGGATATCCTCGCGATACTGGTTGTCAGCATCTTCTTTGAGCACGTTCTTGAGGGCATGGTGCGCCGCCTTGTAGTCTTCCATGTGGTAGTAGAGGCGCGCCCCCTCGAAAGCCTTCTTGTCGAGGCGCTCTTCGAGGTCGCCGCGCATGATGCGGCAGTAGTTGGCCTTGTCGGTGCCCGGATTCTCTATGATGTATTTGTTGATGTAGGCCAGGGCCATCTCAGTGGGACGCTGGTCAAGCTCCCAGCGGTAGGTCTGGCGGTACATGCAGTCTATCATGTAAAACTCCGCATCCTTGGCAAAGGGGCTGGCGGGGAAAGACTGCAAGAACTCGGTGAAATTGCTCTGGGCGGTGATGTAGTCCTTCATGTTGTAGTTGCTCATGCCCCAGTAGTAGCGCACGGTATCCTCCTGCGGGGCGCCCTGCGCATTGACTGCGATATTCTCGAACAGCTGCGCCGCCTTGCTGTATTTACCCTCTTTGTAATACTGCAGTGCCGCACGGTATTTCTCGCCGTAATTGTAGCCGTTCAGGAGTTTCTCGAACTCAGAGGAGCACGAGACGGCAGCCACGATTGCGACCAGTATCAAAACTATTGAAAGCTTTTTGCCCATAACTCTAACTAAAGACTCTCCTTTAAATATTTCTCGGCATCCATCGCAGCCTTGCAACCGCTGCCGGCAGCTACCACGGCCTGGCGGTAACGGGGGTCGCAGACGTCTCCGGCGGCAAAGACACCCTCGAGGCTGGTTGCGGAGGTTCCCTCCTTGACCTTGATGTAACCCTCATTGTCGGTGTCGATCCACTCTGCAAAGACATCGCTGTTGGGATGGTGGCCGATTGCCAAAAAGAATCCGTCGATTGCTATATCAAATATCTCGCCGCTCTTGCGTACCAGACGGGCTCCGGTAACGCCGCTCGCGTCGCCCAGGACCTCCCGGGTCTGGCACTCCCAGAGGATTTCGATGTTCGGCGTCTCCATGACCCTCTTCTGCATGGCCTCGGTGGCGCGCAGCACGTTGCGGCGGACAATCATGTAGACCTTGCTGCACAGCCCCGCGAGATATGTGGCCTCTTCGCAGGCGGTGTCGCCGCCACCAACCACTGCCACGACCTTCTTGCGGTAGAAGAAGCCGTCGCAGGTGGCGCATGCCGACACGCCCATCCCGCGGAAGGCGCGCTCGCTGTCCAGCCCGAGATACTTCGCAGAAGCGCCGGTGGCGATAATCAGGCTGTCGGCCTCGACCTCCTTGGTCTCGTCTATCGTGAGCACGAAGGGCTTCTGGCCGAGGTTAGCCTTGGTGACCGCACCGAAACGGATGTCGGCGCCGAAGCGCTCTGCCTGGCGGCGGAAGGAATCCATCATCACGTTGGCATCGATCCCCTCGGGGAACCCGGGGAAATTATCTATCTGGGTCGTGGTGGTCAACTGTCCGCCGGGCTGCATGCCCTCGTAAAGAACCGGCTTCAGACCTGCGCGTGAAGCATATATGGCCGCTGTATAACCGGCCGGGCCGCTGCCCACAATAAGACATTTGATTCTTTCCATCGCCAAAAAAGCATATTTAAGCGCGTAAAGGTAGCAATTTTTCGTTAATGCACAGTATTTTTGTATTTTAGTTCGCTTTTTCTTAAATTAAAGGGATGATTATGGCGCAGAGGAAATACCTGGAGGTTATAGTACCGCTCAAATTCAGCGGAGGCATAACCTATTACTTTGTGCCAGAGACTATTACCGAGCCGATAGTGCGCGGGTCGTGGGTCGTGGTGACCATGGTGCACAAGCGTTACCTGGCGGTGGTCAACCGCTGCGACACCCCCCTGCCCGGCAATCTCCCGCCCGACAAGATTCTCCCGATAGAAAAAGTAGCCAACCTGAAGCCGCTGCCCGAGGCGCAGCTGGAGCTCTGGCAGGCGGTCGCCGACTATTACCTTTGCAGCATCGGCGAAGTATTCAAGAGCGCCTACCCCGCCGCCTTCTTCCACCAGAGTGAGAAGAAGCGCGAGCTCAACCGGCCGCAGGCCGCCGTCACCCCCGAGGCGCCCAAGACCCTCTCCCAAGACCAGCAGGCGGCGCTGGAGCAGATCAAGGCCCACTTTGCCGCAGGCAAGCGGACGGTGCTGCTGGACGGCGCCACCTCGTCGGGCAAGACAGAGATATACATCAACCTGGCCCGGGAACACCTCTCGGCCGGGCGCAGCGTGCTCTACCTGGTGCCCGAAATCGCAATGTCCCGCCAGCTGGAGCAGCGCCTGCGGAAGGCGGTGGGCGACAAGCTGCTGGTGTTCCACTCCAAGCAGACCGCCCCGGTGCGCAAGAAGATTTTTGACAAGCTGGTGGAGGGTGACGGAAACTACCTGATACTCGGGACCCGCAGCGCACTGTTCCTGCCCATCGTGAACCTCGGCTTCATAATAGTGGACGAAGAGCACGACGCCTCTTACAAGCAGGACGACCCTGCGCCGCGCTACAACGGCCGCGACGTGGCGCTGATGATGGCCTCCAGGCTGTCGCTGAACACCCTGCTGGGGAGCTCCACCCCCTCCATGGAGTCGCTGTACAATGCGACCGCCGGGAAATATGCCCTGGTGCAGCTGCGCAAGAAATATTTCGGCGCCGCCGACGCCCCCGTCACGGTAATCGACATGGGCAAGGTCTATTCCATGCACAATGCCCGCGGGGCCTTCTCCATGCAGCTGGTCAACCTCATCGAGGCCCGGCTCAAGGCGCATCAGCAGGTGATGGTGTTCCGCTCTAGACGCTCTTACAGCTCGTTTATGCAGTGCAACAGCTGCGGCGAGACGCTGCGCTGCCCCCGCTGCAACGTGAGCCTGACATATCACAAATACAACAACTCCGTTTCTTGCCACTACTGTGGTTTCCACGCCCCCTTCGAGGCCTCCTGCAAGAAGTGCGGCACAGGTGAGTTCACCGCCCGCGGCACCGGCACCGAACGGCTGGCAGAAGAGCTCTCCGAATTGTTCCCTGATGCCAGAATCGCCCGTTTCGATGCCGAAACGGCCGCCAGCCGCACTGCCGAGAAAAAGATACTGGGCGACTTTGAGAGCGGCGCCACCGACATCCTGGTCGGCACGCAGATGATTACCAAGGGGTTCGACTTCGAGAACCTCTCGCTGGTGGCGGTGGTCGGAGCCGATTCCATCCTCTCGCTCCAGGATTTCCGGGCCGACGAGAAAGCGATGTACCTGCTGGAGCAGTTGCGCGGCCGCGTCTCCAGGCGCGAAGGGACGGGCCAGATGGTGATACAGGCCATGCAGGCCGACCATCCGGTGCTCACGGCGCTCTGCAGCGGCGACCGGGACACCTTCCGGAGCCAGATGCTCGGGCAGCGCAAACTGTTCGGCTTCCCGCCGTTCGTGCGGCTCATCCAACTCACAGTCAAGAACTCCTCTGCAGAGGAGATGCACCACGCCTGCAGGGCGCTGTCGCGGGAACTTAGCGCCGGCAAGGTGACCGACTTCACCCCCGCCATAGCTCCCGCCGTGGACCGCATCGCCAACAAGTATATCCGCAATATCTGGGTCAGACTTCCCAAGACAGCCACGGCACAGACGCAGAAGAGAGCGGTGGCCCGGGCCGTGGCTGCGGTGCTGGCCGCCTCGCCATCTTCAGAAATCATAATTGACGTAGACCCGCTATAGCGCTTTGCCATGACAGGGACGGTCTTCGACATCCAGCATTTCTGCACCGGCGACGGGCCGGGCATCAGGACCACCGTGTTCCTGAAGGGATGCACGCTGCACTGTCCTTGGTGCCACAACCCCGAGTCACAGCAGTTCCGGTCCGAAATCCTGCTCAACACGACCCTGTGCATCGGCTGCGGTGCCTGCGACGGCGTCTGCCCCGGCGGCGATGCCAAAGGGACGCTGGCCAAGGCCGCCTCGCGGGTCAGCGTGTGCGACGCCAACGCCTGCCGGCAGTGCGCCGCAGTTTGCCCTTCGGGATGTATCGAGATTGCCGGACGCAGGGTCGGCGCAGAAGAGGTGCTGCAAGAAGTGCTTCTGGACGAGGCCTACTACCGGCACTCGGGCGGCGGCATGACCCTCTCGGGCGGCGAGCCCATGGCGCAACCCCTCTTCTGCCGCGAATTGTTGCAGGCTGCCAAGGCGGCCGGGCTCCACACCGCGGTGGAGACCTCCGGCGACGGCCGCAAAGAGGATTTCTTGGAGGCGGCGCCCTATACCGACCTGTGGCTGTGGGACATCAAGATGATGGACGCGACGCTCTATAAAGAGCTCACCGGCGGCGACCTGGACCGGATGCTCGCCAACCTGGCGGCCGTGGCTGCCACCGGCGCGACGATACTGTTCCGGGTGCTCTATGTGCCGGAATTCCACGACAGGCCGGGCATCGCCCATGCCACCGCGGCCCTTCTGGCCTCCTACCCTCAGTACGAAGCGGAGGTCATTCCCTATCACATCCTGGGGAACGCCAAACGCGAAAAACTCGGTCTGGCCGAATTGCGATTCCGCGAGCCTACCACAGAAGAAGTCGCCCGTTTTACCCACCGGATAAACCTCAAGTAGACTGTACCTGCTCCCAATGGCAATTATTTGACGCCATTGGGAACAAAACATGCCCAAAATGCGCCCAATGGAAGGTTTTTTACCCCATTGGGAACACCTGAGAGGTTTTTGGTGTCGCTTTCTAGCAGATTTGCTGGGTGCGCTGGATAACCATGTCCTGCCACTCCTTGCAGAGGGTAGTGAAACGGGCAGACCAGCCGGAGACACGTACCGGCAGGTTGGGATATTTCTCGGGATGGCGCTGCGCATCTATCAAGGTGGCGGTATCCACCACGTCGACGTGCATATAGAAGCCGCGCTTCTCGCGGAAGGTCTTCATCAGGCCCACCAGCGCATTGATGCCGTTCTCCCCCTTGACCGACGAGGGCAGAATCTTCAGTTCCAGGGTGGCACCGCTGCACGATTTGGTGAAGTCCATCTTGCAGTATGAGTTCAGCGCCGATGTGGGACCCTTGCGGTCGCTGCCGGGGGTCGGCGAGCAGTTGGTGGCAAGTATGTCGCCCACCCTGCTCCCCTCGGGGGTCGCGCAGCGTTTCATGCGCCAGTCCACTTCGCGGCCGAAGGTGGATATACCGCACGGGCGTTTGATACCCTCGCGCTCCTTGACTTCGCCCACGATGGCGGTGTAGTCGTCAAACACGCGGGTCATCATGGCGTCGGCCTGCTCGTCGTCGTTGCCGTAGAAGTTGAAGCGCATCTGGATGGTGCGGCGCAACCCCTCCGAGCCGTCCCAGTTGCCGCGCAGGATATCCAAGAACTCGTCCAGCGTGAGGTATTTGTCTTCGTAGACCAGCTTCTTGAGCACCAGCAGGCTGTTGGCGGTGTCGGACACGCCGCCGTAGTGGATGCCCATCATGGTGTACTTGGGGCCGCGGTTCCAGTAGTTGCGCCCCTTCTCCAGGCAGCCTTCGGCAAAGATGCAGGCCATGGTGTTGGGGAGCCAGTCGGGGCTGCGCATATCGCGGTCGAACCACTCCTGCAGGCCGTCGATATCCTTATGCAGGGTATCCTTGAAAGCGGCGTACAGCGACTCGAAATCGGGATAATCGACCTTCGGGTCCTGGTCCTGATAGAGGTGCAGCGTGCGGCCGAGGACCTCGACCATGTCCGCAGGATGATATTGGAAGAAAGTCTTGCCGGGGATGATGGCCTCCCAGCAGCCGTCGTTAGTGAACTCGCGCGCCTCATCCAGAGGATAGCCGAACTTCACCAGGCCATCTATCACGACATTCTCGCTGTAGACCGACACTATGCCGCCGCCGAAGCGCTGGACCTCAGCCACGCGGCGGAACAGCTTCTCCGGGGTCTTGTCGCCCAGGCGCACCGCCACCGGCCAGTCGCTGATGTGCAACTCCTCTACGATGTCGAGCACTAGGTATGTCACCTCGTTGGTAACCTCGTTGCCGTCCTTGTCGATGCCGCCCAGGATGATGTTCTGGTAGAACTGCGCATCGCCGCTTTCGATATGATAACCTATCCACTCGGTCCCCTTGATCCAGAAGTGGGCCAGGATCTCGCGGGCCTCGTCCAGGGTCAGGATGCCCTTGCGCAGATCTTCTTTGAGGTAAGGACCCAGCATCCTGTCGATGCGCCCCACGCCCGACCAGTTTCCCATCAGACGGTTGAAGCAATACATGCTCCAGATCGACTGCACCGCTTCGCGGAAACTGCGGGGTGCGCGGTCGGGAACCCGCTCGAGGGTATCGATTATATCTTGATAGAACTTCTTGTCCTGCGCGCTGCCGGCATCTCTCTTCATCTGACGCAGCAGCTTGATATTGCGCTTCTGCCAGATGTCTGCGGCATCCAGGGTCTTGAGCGCCGCCTCGTTGATATCGCGCCCCAGCGCGTCCAGCGTGCCCGAGGCGAGCCGTTCGCGAATCTCCTTGCGGATGCCGTCGTAGCCGATGTTCATGATGCGCTCAAACTGGAACGTAGTGTGGTTCACGCCCCATTCGTCCAGCACCGGCACCTTGGATTCAGCCCCCTCTATCAACGTCGCCGAGCCCACGATAAGTTCGCCCGGGAGTATGCGCAGCGGCACGTTCCTGGCCACACTCATGGCCGCGGCGGCGAATTTCTGATGCGGAGTGAGATGCCCGTCTATCTCAGACGGCCAGTCCACCCGCTTCATCGTGCGGCCAATCTCCCCCGAGAGTCCCATCCACGCCAGCTCGTGCGTGCGGTCGCCCAGCCTGCGTGGAATCTCCGGCTGCCACGGGCTGTGCCAGCTCTCGTACAGGTTGCGCTTATCCCCGGTTGGCAGCGGAGAGGCCTCAGCACCCATAGCGCCGGGCGACTTAAGCCCGAGCACGATAGACCCCAACCCAAGGGAAGACACTTTAAGGAAGTCCGCACGGGACATCTTTGCCGAAGATTTGCCGCTCATGATGACATAGTATTACAACCTTCAAATATAACGAATTATATTCAAAGATATGCAGAGCGAATATTATAGCGACAGCAGATAATCTTTGAGGTCGGAGTCGGAGGCGTCCATCATGGTGTAGACGCGGGGACGGTCCATGCGTTCGCGCAGGGCGGCGGGGATTTCGGGCCAGTGGCCCACGGCCTTTTCGATGACCTCGCCAAACTTGGCGGGGCTGGCGGTGGATAGCCAGTAACCTTCTATGTCATAATGCTTTGCAGCGAGATAACCGACGGCGCTGTGAGGGTCGCTGATGTAGGCGTATTTATCTTCTATCTCGCGGATGGCGGCCATGATTTCGTCGTCAGAAGCGGAGAAGCCGACGACCTGGCGGCGGAGATTCTCAACATCGCCGTAGAGCCACATCATGCGTTCGAAGTTGCTGGGCGCGCCCACATCCATGGCATTGGCCACGGTACGGACCGATGCGCGCGGCATGTAATCGCCGGTGACAAGGAACTCCGGAACCACATCGTTGGCATTGGAGGCTGCCACGAAACGGCGCACCGGCATACCCATCCTGGCCGCCAGCATACCGGCGGTGATGTTGCCGTAGTTGCCGCTGGGAACCACCACATCGGCCGCCTCACCACCTGCGAAGGCGCTCCAGAGGCAGTGGGCGTAGAAATAATAGAAGCTCTGCGGAATCCAGCGGAGCAGGTTTATGGAATTGGCGCTGGTAATGCGCTTGCGAGCGCGCAGGTCGGTGTCATTGAACATCGCCTTGACCAGACGCTGGCAGTCGTCAAAGTTGCCGCGGACGCGCAGCGGGTGGATATTGCCGCCGAGAGTCGTCATCTGGGCCTCCTGCAGCGGGCTCACCTTGCCGTCGGGATAGAGGATAACCACATCCACGCCCGGCACATTGTAGAAACCGCCGGCCACGGCGCTTCCGGTGTCGCCGCTGGTGGCGGTGAGGATTGTGAGGCCGTCGGTAGTGTTGAGCCGGCCCGTCATCTGCCCCATGAAGCGCGCCCCGAAATCCTTGAAGGCGAAAGTCGGGCCGTGGAAAAGCTCCAGCGCCCCCTTCTTGGGATCGAAGAAGTGCAGGTTGATGTCAAAATCGTAGGCCTTGCGCACCACATCGTCTATGGTGGCCTGCGGCACATCGTCAAAGATCAGGTGCGCAAGATAGCCCGCCATATCGGCGTAAGAAATCTCGGCCAGCCGGCGTACGGTGGCCATATCGACTTGCGGAATGCGCTCGGGCACGAACAGGCCGCCGTCGGGGGCCAGGCCCAGGAAAGCGGCATCGGCAAGAGCGAAAAGCTTCTTGGAAGCGTCTCTTGTGCTATAGAATCTCATCTAGTCTTCGAAGTTGTAATCTGCCAGGGTGCGGGCACCGCGGTTGGAGATCTTGGAGACGTATATCTTGGAATCGATGTTATACTGCAGGAAATGGGCCTTCATGACCTCGCCCACCTTGTCGGCCAGGGTCATGTTGTCGCACAGGGCGAACACAGAAGGACCCGCGCCGGAGATGTTCATGGCCAGCGCGCCGACCTCCAGCACCTTGTTGCGGAGTTCGTCAAAGCCCGGGATGAAATGCTTGCGGTAAGGTTCCACGACGACATCTTTCATGGAACGGCCAATCAGCGCCACGTCGCCCTCTGCAAGGCCTGCCACCAGACCTGCCACATTACCCCACTGCTTGACGGCCATACGGAGCGGGATGTCCTTGGGGAGCACCTCGCGGGCCTCGCGGGTAGAGACCATGATGGCGGGATGGGCCACGGCGCAGCAGAAGCGGCCGGGCACCGGGAGGCGAACCACATCCAGCGGGTCATAACCGCGCAGCAGTACCACGCCGCCCAGTATCGAAGGGCCTACGTTGTCGGCGTGCGGAGTGCCGCCGCTGATGAGTTTCTCACCTTCCATGGCAAACTCCACCAGGCGCTCGTCGGTAAAAGGATGGTCCAACAGCTCGTTGAGGGCATACACCGCAGCCGAAGAAGATGCCGCGCTGGAGCCGATACCGCTGCCGGGGGCGATCTTGTGTTCTACGGTGACCGTGATGTTCATAGGGACGCCATAGGCAGCCACAAATGCGCGGACCGCAGGCGTTATGACATTCTGCTCGATGTTGTCGGGCAGGGGTTGCTTGCTCTTGTTGATGATTGTAAGTCCGTCACCCTCGCCTATCTCTACGGAAAGGACATCTCCCACAGCGTCGAGGGTCATACCCATGATATCGAAGCCGCAGCCCATATTGGCCACGGTGGCCGGTGCGAATACTCTTATTTTTCTCATGGGGGCGAAAGTAGATTTATTTTTCTTTAAATGCAAGAATATCTCTATTTTTGCGCCCCGTGGTTACAATTTAAAAGCCGATTATGAAGAAGAGCACCGCAATAATGCTGATACACTGCCCTGATACCCCCGGCATCATCGCAGAAGTATCCAATTTTATCACCGTCAACAAAGGTAACATCGTTTACCTCGACCAATACGTAGACCACGCCAACAACGCATTTTTCATGCGTGTTGAGTGGGACATCACCGACTTCCTGATCCCCAAAGAGCGCATCGGCGAGTATTTCGACACCCTTTACGCGCAGAAATACGCCATGCAATTCCGCCTCTACTTTGCCGAGCAGCGGCCGCGCATGGCGATATTCGTGAGCAAGATGTCACACTGCCTCTACGACATGCTGGCGCGCTGGAGCGCAGACGAATGGAACGTGGATATCCCGCTTATAATCAGCAACCACGAGGACCTGCGCCCCATTGCCGAGAAGTTCGGCATCGCATATCACGTGTTCAAAATCACCCCGGAGAACAAGGCCGAGCAAGAGGCGGCCGAGTTGGAGCTGCTGCGCAAGAACGGCGTGACCTTCATTGTGCTGGCCCGCTACATGCAGATCATCAGCCAAGACCTCATCAAGGCCTATCCGGAGCGCATCATCAATATCCACCACTCCTTCTTACCCGCCTTCGTGGGGGCCAAACCCTACCACCAGGCCTTTGACCGCGGCGTAAAAATTATAGGGGCGACGAGTCACTATGTTACCACAGAACTCGACGCCGGCCCTATCATTGAACAGGATGTGGCGCGCATCACCCACAAGGATTCGGTGGAATCCATCATCGGCAAGGGCAAGGACCTCGAGAAGATAGTCCTCTCGCGCGCCGTCAAGAAGCACATCGACCGCAAGGTGATGGTCTTCAAGAACAAGACTATCGTATTCGAATAGTCAGCGGCATTGCGGTGTCGGGATGCTCCGCGAAGAAGGTTACCACCTTTTTCTCGCGGTCCCATTCGAAATTGCGGACCTTTCGGCCGCCCACGCGGATCTTGCGCGGGGCGCGCTTGAGCGTTACCTTAACCTCGTAGACGCGGCTGGTGTGCATCCCCTCGAAGCTCCCCTCTACCGGATCCACAAACATCTTTAAGATGCGGCGCTTTTTCTCGTAGCTGAAGCGGGTCTTGGCAATGGCCCCCTGCTCGTGGGCGTAAGAGACACCGTCATCTTCCCAGAAAGTATATTCGCCCTTGTCGGCGGGCCACACGTTGAGCACGATGGTGTCCAGCGGGCGCTCACATGCGTGACGGGCAACGTGCTGGAAAGGGATTATCGCGCCTTCGCGGATATACACCGGGCCGCCGTATTGGGTCTTGTCGAACTCGGCGGGGATGCTCTCACCCGCACTCTTGATCTTCTTGTTTGTCCAGAAGTCGAACCAGTTGCCTTCGGGCAGGTATACGGTGTCGGTGAATACTGTGATCAGCATGTCGCCGCCATACATATATTCGTTGGCAAGGTCGTCGCAATTGCGGTCGTCGGGGAAGGCCAGCGGCATGGGCATCATCACAGGGTCGCCATCCACCGAGCCCTTGAGGGCGCCGCTGTAGGTGTAGGGCACCATGCGGTTGCGCAGCTGCAGATAGTTGCGATAGACCACCTGTGCCTCCAGGGGCTGATACCACGGCTCCTTGAAGCTGTACCAGCTGTTGATCTGCATCCAGGGGAGAAAGATACCCATGTGGAGTCCGTCGGTGCTGGCCGCCACGTCGCAGCTGGTGTTGTTGTAGCCGCTCATCTGCAGGTTGAGCTGGTCGTAGAGCACCGCCACCCCGCCGCCGCTGTCGCCGGTGGTCGCCGCAGTGTAGTGCTGGGTACCGGCAAAGCCGCCGCAATAGTGGTGGAAAGATCGCATCGGACGGAAGTCGCGGTTCATGGCCAGGAACTGCTTGGGCAGCAGCACCTGGTTCACCTCGTGCATCTCGGCGTCGGTGTAGCCGTTGTAGTATTTGCGGTAAGGGTGGCGGTCCACGGTCTGGCCGGGGTCAAGCTTGAAGCCGTCCACACCGTTGCCCAGGAACTTGCGCAGGTGGTCGAACCAGTTGACCTGGCCCGAGAGCTTGCCGCCGTTCTCGCGGGCGAGACGGTCCTCTTCCATCACGCTCAGGTCGGTGTCGATATTGAGCCAGAGGCATATCTTGTAGCCCAGCGCATGCATGCGGGAGATAAAGCTGCCGCCGTGCTCGCCGTTGACGGTCTCATTGGAATACCAGTAAGGCTGGCCCGGGAACTTCTTGTAGTCCCACTTCTTGTTGATGGTCCAGTCGTAGTAGGTCTCCATCCACTGCGGCTCTACCCACATCATATCCATCGGGTAGTCCTGCTCCATGAACTTGACCGCCTCGTTCATGAACACGAAGCCGTCGCTGTTCAGGTGGGGGCCGAAGCAGCATCCGTAGGCCCAGCGGGGCAGCAGGTAGTTGTTACCCGCAATCTCGTGGTAGCGGCGCAGTATCTCCATCATGCCGTCGCCGCCCATCAGGTAAAAGTCGGCGCTCTTTACCGTGTTGTAAGCCAGCAGTTTGTCGGGCTCGCTCACGCCGCAGTCAAAGAAGCTCACGTTGGTGGTGTTGTTGAGCACACCCCAGCCGCCGGTATTCATCATAAACGGATTCACATTCTCGGTGTTGGCGTAGGTGGTGAAGATGCGCAACACCTCGCCGCGATGCTGCAGGTGAGCGCGGCTCACGCTGCCGCCGCCGTAGAGGCGCTCGCCCTCCTTCAGGGAGAACTTCAACGCCGAGGTGCGGCTGACGTCGGTAACATCCACGCCGGCATCGACATTCTGCTCCCAGTGGTCACTGCCTATGATGTTGACGCTCTCGTTGAGATGGCGGAACTGTGCGTTATACTTCTCTGCCAGGGAGGCCATCACCGGATCCTTGGCGGTAATATATTCGACCGACTCTATCACCGTATTGCCCGCAGCGTCGGCCAGCGAAGCGACTCCGGTGGATTTGTCTATCGTCAGGAGATAATCGGCAGTCTTGACCACCGCCTTGGTGCCGTCCTCTTCGAGGGAGGCTCCTGCCCCGTCCCACTCGCTGCGAAAGATTCCGTAGCGGAGCATCAACGATTCGGGAAAATCTTTTTCTTCTGTGATCTGGATGCGGAAGATATCGCTGTTGCACGCCTCCACACGCATCTTTGCGCCGCTGCCGAGGGCGATGTCGAATACCTGTGCCCGGGCGGATGCCGCCAGAAACAGCATCGCCGCCAATAAGATGAGCTTTTTCATATTTGGGTTGTCGGATTTATGCGAGAAGTTTGCGCACCATCGCGCTGATAACCTTGCCGTCGGCCTGGCCAGCGAGGGCCTTGGTGGCCACACCCATAACCTTGCCCATATCGGCCATCGAGGTTGCGCCGACCTGGGCGATGATCTCTTTAACCTTGGATTCTATCTCCGCCTCGGAGAGCTGCTTGGGGAGGTAACGCTCCATAACGGTAGCCTCGGCCAGCTCGTTTTCCGCCAGCTCGGGACGGTTCTGCTGGGTATAAATCTCGGCGCTCTCCTTGCGCTGCTTGACCAGCTTCTGGATGATTTTTACAATCTCTGCATCGTCTACCGGCTTGCCGCCTTCTGATGTCTTTGCCAGCAAAATCGCAGCCTTGATGCCGCGCACCGACGCCAGCGCCACGCTGTCCTTGGCCAGCATAGCCGCCTTGATGTCCTGTTGTATCTTCTCTTCTAACATAGCACAAGTTTCGCAAGTCTATTATTTATCTTTAAATGAGCGTTAGGGCACTTGCGAAACTTTCCCCCACGCACATTTGCTTATAACGTATCCCCATCCCTAAACCGAAGCTATGGAGCTTTGCTCCAAATCCCTTCCCTCGGGGAAGGGACTTACCATCGCCCTTCGGGCTTTATTTTAATCGTTCCGGTAAAGATAGGGATTTTCGGCTAATACCTCAACCTTGCCACAACCGGATAGTGGTCCGAGACATAGGGGCGGCCGGCGTATTCCTTTGTTACACGGTAGATCCTGTCGCAACCGGCGAATCCCGAGTAGAAGATATAGTCGATATGGGGGTCGTCCGGATTGCGGCCCCAGTCGTGCCAGGTAGTGCCGTCATCGACTTCGGTAGCCGTATTCCAGCAATCTTTCATCATGCCGCGCAGGTCGTCCAGACAGCTATCGTCGGGGAAGACGTTAAAATCGCCGCAGAGTATCATCGGTATCTCGGAGTCCATCTTGCCGATGCGCTCTACCACCAGCGCCAGGCCTTTGCGGCGGGCCTCTACGCCCACATGGTCGAGGTGGGTATTCACAAAGAAGAAGCGCCGCGACGCCAGCCGGTCTTCCAGCAGCGTCCAGGTCGCGGTGCGCTTGCAGGCCGCATCCCAGCCCAGCGACGGCACATCGGGCGTCTGGGAGAGCCAATAGGTACCCCAGTCGACCAAGTTCACGCGGGTGGTGTCGTAGAACACCGACATGTGTTCGCCACGGTGCACCCCGTCTTCACGACCGACGCCCACGCACTTGTAGCAAGGGCACTGCTTTTCCAGATACTCAAGTTGGAAGTCGTATGCCTCCTGCACCCCGAAAGCCACCGGCCGCAACTCATTTATCATGGTCGCCGCCGCAAACCTGCGGTACTGCCAGCTGTTGTCACCGTCGTTGGCGGTTCCGAGCCGCACATTAAAAGACATAACGTCAATCCAATCCACCTCCCCGAGCGGCGCAGGCTTGGTACCCGCGCACGCCGCCAGGAGAGGCAGCAGGGCGGCCAATAGACAAAAGATACGTTTCATACCTTGGAATTATATTTCCGTAAAGATATGAAAAAACGTTGTAACTACGGCAGATAAGACCGGATGGATGCGGCTTTGACGCGGAACCAGTTGTTGGAGCTGTCTTCGAGGAGGCGGTATTCGGGGTGGTTGCCCCAGGAGGCGGGGCGGTCTTTGATCTCCATGTCCTCGCCTGTGTCGTTGGCCACGTAGGGTTGCAGGGCAGATTGCCACTGGCGGATGCGGGATGCGCTCTGGAGGCGGCCTGTGTAGGGGTTGTTCTCGTCGGAGAGTTCGCGAAGATAGCCCGTATAGATATTGCGGAAGTCGGCAAACTTCAACAGCCTGCTGACAAGCACGCACTCGTCGAGGCCCCAGTTATAGGGGTCATGGCGACCGGAGTCGTGCTGCACGCCGCAGTAGTGGGAGGTGCCCAGCGTGTTGTCGTAGTCGTACGGGAGCATATAGACCTTGTAGTTATGCAGGTCGCGACTGTTGAAATAGAGATAGAAGTTGTTCATGTCGTTCCAATAGTCGTCCCAGTGGCCCAGCGCCACGTTGGCCGCGTACATCCGCAGCAGCAGGTCCACGTCGCAGTGCGCCTGTATCCAGTTGTACAAGTCGGCCCCCTTGAGGGTGTTAAGTTGTTTGATGAAATCCTTGAGCTGGGCCTTTGCGGGGCCGAAATCGGCCGTCTCGTCGCTCTTAAGTTCGTACGCATAGGTGTCGGACGAATCGTCGTCGAGATGAAAGCGCCAGTCGTCGGTGTCGCGCAGGTTCGCCCCCCATCCGCATTTCCACAGATAGCCCCACTCAGGCCCGAACTGCGGACGCTGCTTGACATACTGCTTGTCTATGGATTCCATCATGAGATAGACGCCGAAATTGGCGGGCGGGGTGTTGCCCACCTGCAGCGAAAGGCAGCACCAGGAGGTCATCGGCGCCGTCCACACGCCGTATTCGCGCAACATCTCAAAGCAAAAATGCTCCCGGATGTACGACGGGTCCTCCTTGGCGTATTTGAGATTGATGCGGCGCACGTTGGCCAGGCCGCCATCTTCGTTGAATTTGCGGAAATGAAGTCCGAAGTGGACGTGGTGCCACTTGGGATTGGTGGCGGAGTGGCGCTGCCCGCCCTTGCCCTCGGGACGGCGGCGGGAAGTCTGACCGCGCAGCCGCAGGCCGGCATTGTCGGTGCGCAGGGTGACATCGTCGCGTTCCAGGGTCACAGCGTAACAGCTGACATAAGAGTGGTTGTGGTTGTCCTGGTCATAGAGTTCCAGGAGGCGGTTCCACTCGGTCTCCGTCACCGAGACCGACAGCGTCGGGAGCTTGGTGTCGTCAAACACGAAGCGGGGTCCGCCCTTGGGTTCGATGCCGCCCTCACCGTCTACAAAGATGCGATCCTTCCCGCACGAGGCGAGAAGGAACGCTATCATAAGTATAATCCCTATAGGGCGGTTCATCTGCTATTCTATTACTATCATTGTCCAATACTGGAGATACGGGACAGTGACATCGACTTTCATGCCGGAAGACTTCCACTGCACGCTTTTGGGGACGCCGCCGTCTACATCGGGCGATGCCACCCATACGTTCTTGACCTCCCGCGAAGAGCGGATGGCCAGGTCGATATCGGTGTAGACCGGAGGTTCGGCCTGATTGTGGCTGTCGTCGCGCCAGTCCAGGTGTTTGGCTGCCGCAAAGTTAAGCAAATGTATCACAATCCTGTCCCCTACCCTTAAAGCCACGGTATTGACACTCCCTTTGACGGGACCCCATGCGGCAATATTGACCTTGTCGCTGGAGATGTTGGGCGAAAACCGTTCGCCGCCGCCCCGTAGCAGATTCTCGTAGCCGGTGAGAAAGTCGTAGTAGCGCACCAGGGCCTGCTGCAGATCGGAGGACATCTTCATGGAGTCGTTGGGAAAATACTCATTGCTGAGCATGTGTTCTCCCAGCTCCAGATGCGACCCGCCCAGGGCGAAAATCACCGCGTCGGCCAGCAGCACCGCCGGGGTGTTGAATGTGCCCGACTGCTTGTAGTTCATATATGCTGCCAGAACCGTGTTCTTCTCCGGGGCCAGTGTCTGGTTCTCTTTCATGATTTTGTCTATCTCATCGAAGCCGACGGTCCAAACCTCGTTGTAGAGAAAGTCGCTGGGTGCGGCGGCGATTGCGCTCTGCCCGTAGCGGCTCACGGCATTGAAAGCGTGCTTTTTCGAGGGCTGGGCGGCATGCATTGCCTCGATAAACTTGCCGTAGCCGGAGGTCATATCCACAGTGCCGCCGGAGGCGTTGTAGCGCGTACCGCGGCTGCCCAGCTGGTCGATATGGAAGCCGTCAAAGTCATATACGGCATACACATCATCGACCTGGGCGGCAAAATAGCCCAGCCAGCCGGCGTTGCCCGGATCGACCAGGTAGATGTTGCTGCGAAAAGGGGCGCTCAGCGGATGGTAGTCGCGGTTTTTGTGTCCCGAATCTTTGTAGATATACCACGAAGGGTTCACTCCATCCTCCTCGGCCCACTCCAGCACGCCGTAGCACAAGTCATAGAACATCGAGGCGATGTTGTATTTGTGCGCCTCCTCTATGTAGCCCTGCACCACATCCTTCTCACAAAGGTCGCCGATGATGCTGGGCCAGTCGGCGTCGGGCTTGTCGGGGGTGCCGGCCAGCGGGTGGTGATGGTCGTACATCCAGTCGTAATACTGGATGCCGTTGATGTGGTAACGGTTGAGATTGGCTATGATGGAGGCCCTTTTGGAGGGAGCCACCCCGCCGAACTTTGAGAGGAAGCCGTAGCGCGGGAAATGAGTCCAGTCGGAAGAGACATCCACCGCCACGCTGCCCACGGTGCGCACCTCACCCTCCGCGTTCTTGCCGACGAGCTCTACATAATAGCCTTGGAAGTCGTCGGTGGGAGGGGTCCAGGTCCACGAGGAACTATCCTCAAGGAGTTCTTCCCGGATCACGTGACCCATGAACCAGTAGCGCACCCCGAGGCCGCCCTGGCTGCGGTCACCGGTGAAAGTCACGGTGCTGCCGGGCGCATAAACCGCCTTGTCGGTGGTAATGGTCATATCGCGCAGTATCTTGGACTTGGGGAGGTTATCCTCGATGCCGGATATGGGATCATGGCCGTCCGGATTGGGTTTGACGCACTGGCACAGCATCATGCAGGCCAGTGCGACAAATACCGGAATATTATGAGGCTTGAATGTCATTAGTTCTTCTTGATGACTACGGTTGCATTCTTCTGGTCGAGGGTGATGGTGTAGTAACCGGCGGTCTTGTCGGTGATGATCCACTTCTGGTCGAGTTCCTTGATGCCGGTTGCAGCAACGGCGTCGCTGGCCTTGTCTATGAAGATCATGGGTTCAGCCTCGCCTGTGGGAACCTTGTCGGTGGTAGAGGCCAGCCACCATGCGCCGTACCAGTCGGTAGACTTGTCGCAGGTGAACTTGAGCTCGCCGGCCTTGAGGTTACCCTCCCACTTCTGGGTCCACTGGTCCACGCGGGTCATGGGTACCGCATCTGAGATGCCCCATCCGGCATCTGTTGCGCTACCGATGATAAACATCTCCTGGTAGGGCTCGAAGAGGACGTTGTATACCTTCTCCTTACCCTCGCGGGCATAGAGGTAGATGTGGTATTTGGATTCGGAAGCCACGGCCCACTCGTTGCCAGCGCTCTGCGATACCTTGGTCTCGGTGAGTGCCTGGCCTGCGGATGCGGGATAGTAGCCGTCGCCGCTGTCGTCGGAAGCCACGTTGAAGTGGAAGTTACCGGGCTTGAAGTTGGCGCCGCAGATGAATGCATAACCGCTGCGGAACATCTCTACGGGTGCGCTGAGGGCGCTGCCCACAACATACATCGAGAAGTATTTGGGACCGCCCGTCTTGGTGATGGTGATGGTGAGTTTCTCGATATTGAGCACGATCTTGTAGTTGCCCTGCTCTGCGATTATAAACTTGTCGTCGGGGCTGTCTACGTGAGGCAGGGATTCGTCATCGACCTGGGCACCGGTCTCGGGGTCATTCCAGAGATGGTCGCGATAATAGAGGGTACCCTCAGTGGCGCCCTTGTTGTAGCTGGGGATCCAGCCGTCCTTGGTCACCATGAACTTAAGTTCGCCGGAGAAGAGCTCACCGCTCCAGGTGAAGCCGCCCTCCTCGCCCTCGATGGGGGTCATCTCGGGAGCCTTGCTCAAATCCCAGCCCGCTTCGGTAGCAGAACCTATCAGATAGAGCACAGAAGGTTTGGGTTCGAACGGGGTAACGGTGATGGTAATGGTGTTGGATACCACGTCGTCGACCTCGGAGCTCTTGATGGTCGCATACACGCAAACATCCAGCTGGGTAGTCTGGCCGTTCTCCAGGCCGAACTCTTCTTTTGCAATCTTGTTGAGCTCGAGAACCGACAGCGTCAGGGATGTGACGTTGGTTCCCAGGTTCACTTCGTAGCCACTCTCGAACTTGCCGCCCTTGAGGTCTACCAGCACGGCATATTCTACGCGTGCACCGGTACCCATGTTGGTGGTGGCGTTCCAGGAGAGGGTCAGCGCCTCGTCGCCCTGGTGATCACGGTCCATCGCGGGAGTCGTGGTAGACGCGGTGAGGGTGATCGGGGTGTTCTCCTTGCCTGAAGGGGTCGGATTGTCAGGATTGTCCGGCTTCTTGCAACCGGTAATCGCCAGCAGTATCACAACTGCGAATAAAAGGATCTTTTTCATATCTGTTGTGTTTATTTGTATGCTTCGTTCTGTTCAAAAAGTGGATTGGAGTCTATCTCGACCTGGGGCACGGGATAGAGAAGGCGGCCGATGGTGACATTCTTCTTGCCGATGCCGCGGAGGAAATTGACGGCATACTGGCCGCCGTCGATGCGGATCATGTCAAACCAGCGGTGTCCCTCGAACGCCAGTTCCATGCGGCGCTCGTGGATGATGGTGCTCTTCATCTTGGCCTTGTCGGTGGTCTCGACGGGACTCAGGCCGGCACGTGCGCGCACGATGTTGAGCGGCACCTGGGCCTCCTGCGTACGGCCGAGCTCGTTGAGCGCCTCGGCCTTCATCAGCAGCACGTCGGCAAAGCGGTAGACCACGATGTTGGCGGGGCAGTTGTCCACCTTATCGGCAATGGATGTCGGCAGGCACCATTTGCGCACGTTATAACCGGTGGTAGACCACTCGGGGTCGTACTCCTTGCCGTCGAATTCGGGGCAGCCCTCGTAGAAGATGGTGTAGTCTTTGCGCAGGTCGCCGGGTTCGTAGGCATCCACGAACTCCTGGGTCACATGCTGCCAGCCGTATCCGCCGCCGCCCACCATGTTGGAGTTGCGGGGAGCCATGAAGCAGTTGAGCCACTGCGACTGGTTGTCGTTGTCGCTGAGCCAGTTGGTAGATGCGGCAGGGTCGCCGGTATATTGTATCTCGAACAGCGATTCGGGGCCGTTCTGGTTCAGTTTGCCAGTGTCGGGGTTGTACCAGTTGTCGGCATACGGCATCTTGCTCAGGTCATAACCCTGGGCCTCGATGTCTTCGCACAGGGTCACCACCTCGCCGTAGTTGGTGCCGAGGGTCAGGTATATCTTGGCCAGCATACACTCGGCAGCCTCCTTGCAGGCGCGGCCGAGGTCGGTGCTGCCGTACTCCTTCTTGTAGGGCAGACGGGCTATCGCCTCGCGGGTATCGCTGATAATCTGCTCGTAGACCTGCTCCTTGGGGGTGCGGGCGATGTTAAGGTCGTCGTTGGCAAAGAGCGGCTTGATGCGGAGCGGAACGTCCCCGAAGAAGCGCACCATGATAAAGTAGTAATGTGCCCTGAGAAAATAGCACTCGCCCATCAGGCGCGACCTGAGGGCCCCGTCCATCTCGGTCTCGGGCAGGACGGAGAGCGCCAGGTTGGCCCTGAGGATGCCGGGATTGGCGCGCCAGACATCTTTTGCAGCCGCATTGGAGGGGTCTGCCGTAAAGTTGGCCAGCTGCACCGTCTCGATACCGTCGGTTCCGCCACCGGCACCCACCGAACTCTCACCCGCCACCACGTCGGTAGACCAGATGCGCATGTTGTAGAGCTTGGGCCACTGCAGCGGCTGATAGGCCGCATTGACCAGCGACACGGCATCTTTGGAAGAGAGTTCAGAGCTGGTTCCAATCGAATCATAAGGGGTCTTGTCCAGGAACTTGTCGCAAGCGGCAAGCACGAACATCGCCATCAAAAGGATATATATACTCTTTTTCATATTCATCAGAATTTGAAGTCAATACCAAGGCTAACGGTACGGGTCACCGGATAGGTTCCCCAGTCGATGGAAGAGACTCCCACCTCGGGGTCGAAGCCGGTGTAGGAGGTCAGGGTCAGCAGGTTGGTCCCTTCGAGATATACCCTGAGGCCGTTGATGCCGATAGATTTGGCCGCCTTCTGCGGGAGCGACCAGCCCAGGGTGAGGCTCTTGAGACGCAGGTAAGAGCCGTCCTCGATATAGCGGTCGCTGGGGCGCGTATTGTTGTTGGGGTCGCCGTACACGGCACGGGGCATCGAGTTGGATGTCCCCTCCCCTCTCCAGCGGCCTTCTACCGATGCATACTGGTTGCAGACGGTAGACATGCTGGTCATGTCGACCTTGGTCACGTTGAAGATCTTGTTGCCGTAAACGCCCTGGAAGAAGCACGACAGGTCAAAATCCTTATATCTGAGGGTATTGTTCAAGGAGGCGATGAACTTGGGCTGCGCATAACCTATGATGACGCGGTCGTCGTCGTTGATCACGCCGTTGCCCACGCCATCGTCGGTGTCGGCAAAGCGGATGTCACCCGGCTCTGCGCCGACCTGGCTGGCCCAGTTGTCCACGTCGTCCTGGGTCTGGAACAGACCGCGGGTCTTCCAGCCGATGAAAGCGCCGATAGGCTGCCCCACCATGTTGGTGCAGAAGTACTGGCCGAAGCCTGAATCGTTGTAGTAGAGGGCGTCCGCGGTGTCCAGCGAGAGGATTGTATTTTTGTTGAATGTGATGTTGAAATCGCTGCCCCAGTAGAAGTCTTCGCGCACGATGTTGTCGCTTGAGAGAACTATCTCGACGCCGACGTTACGCACCTTGCCCTCGTTGGTGTAAGGGACGTCCTGGTCGTCGTAACCGGTGCTGATGGGCACCGTCATCTTGACCAGCATACCGTTGGTGTTCTTGATGTAGGCATCCACGTTGAGGCGGAGGCGGGACTTGAAGAAGGCGGCGTCGAAGCCCACGTTGTACTGCTGCATCTCCTCCCAGTGGATGTCGGGGTTGGATAGCTTGTAGGCCACCAGGGAGTTGACCACGTTCCCGTTGAAAGAGTACTGGCCGGTGTTGTATACCGATGCGAAGCTGTAGTCGCCGATCTCCTGGTTACCGGTCACACCGTAGCCGAGCCTGAGCTTGAGGTAGCTGAGGGTGTTGTTCTTGGGGAACCACTCCTCTTCGCTGATGCGCCAGGCACCGGCGAACGAAGGGAAAAGGCCCCAGCGATGGCCCGGGCCGAACTTGGACGAGCCGTCGTAACGCAACGTGGCGGTGAGCATGTAGCGGTTGTCGTAGCTCCAGTTGGCACGTCCCATGAACGAGGCGATGGCCCATTCTTTACGGGTACCGTTGAGACTCTCTATCTCGGTACCGTTGTTGAACTGGCTGGCGCTGTCGGAGAGGAAGCCCTTCTTCTGGCCGTTCATGTACCAGCTGTCGCCCCACTGCAGGGAGCTACCGGCCATGGCGCTGATGGTGTGCTTGCCAAAGGTGGCGTCGTATGTCAGGTAGTTATCGGCAAGATAGCTCATATAGCGGCTGGACTGGGCCCAGCGCTCGGTCTTGGCCTGGGGGTTGGGAGCCCAGGGGTACTCCGGGCGGAAGCTCTCGCTGACCACGAAGGTCGCCCCGACACTCTCGGTAGACTTGAATTTGAGACCCTTGATGGGGAGTTGTATCTCCATGGTCTCGCTCAGCAAGAAGTTGTAGCCCTGGGTGCGGTTCTTGTTGACCACGGCTGTACCGACCTGGTTCTTCTTGTCGCCCCACCACAGGGAGTTGCCCGTGGGGCCGTTGTAGGTCACGCCGTCTTCTTTGAACATCGGCAGCGCCGGAATCGACTTGAGCAAATCGCTCATGGAGTAGTCGCCGTTGGTCTTGTCGTCAAAGCTGCCGGTAATGTTGGTAGAGAACTTGATCCAGGATTTCACCTGATTGTCCAGGTTTGCCTGGAAGGTAGCTTTCTTATAGCCGACGCTGCGGACGATACCGTCGTGGTCGGTGTAGCTGCCGGAAACATAATAGCGGTTCTTGTCGTTGCCGCCGGAATATGAGATGCCGTATTTCTGGAGATAAGCCGGGCTTATCATCTCGGCAAGCCAGTCGGTTCCCTTGCCCAGCACCGAGGGGTCGGCCCAGTCGGGATTGGGGTTGTTGCCGGAGGCGGTCATCATGTCGTTGTTGAGTGCGGCAAAACCCGATGCATCCAGCAGTTTGGGGATGCTGGTGGCCATTGCCACGCCCTGGTTGGTGGTCAGGCTCAGGACGCCGTCGCCGCTGGAGCCCTTCTTGGTGGTGACAATCACGACGCCGTTGGCGCCACGGGCACCGTAGATGGCGGTCGCGGAGGCATCCTTGAGCACGTCGATGGTCTCGATGTCGTTGGTGTTAAGGGCGTTGAGACCCATGTTGACCATGGGCACGCCGTCTATCACCAGCAGCGGGTCGCTGTTGTTCACGGTGCCGAGACCGCGGATCTTGATGGAGACATTGCTCTGCGGGTTACCGCTGTCCACGATGTACACGCCCGCCATGCGGCCCTGCATCAGCTGGCCCACGTTAGACGATGACCTGTCGGAGAGCACCGTGCTGCTGACGCTGGATACGGCACCTGTAAGGTCGCTCTTGCGCACCGTACCGTAACCGATGACCACCGTCTCTTCGAGCATCTCGGCATCCTCTTTCAGGATTATTTCGATATTGTCGCGACCGTTCACGGCCACCTCAGCCTCTTTGTAGCCGATGCAGGTGACACGCAGTGCGTCGGCCGCCACATCCAGTTTGAAACGGCCGTCGATGTCGGTCACCGTCCCTTTGTTGACGTTGCCGACCGGGAGCACATATGCGCCCACCACCGGCTGTCCGGCCTCGTCGTTAACCACACCCCGGATTGCCTGGGCAGAAGCCATTCCCGAGGCCATAAGCAGCAACACGGGAAGCAAGATCAGTAGTTTGTTTCTCATTTCAAGGTGACTTTTATGAGCCGCATCTTGCTGATGGCGGCACTGTTAATGTCAATATTCATGTTGTTGTTCTCATCTTCGAAGGTGAGGCGGAAGTCGTGATGACCGCCTTTGAGATGGACTATGCGGGGATGGGAATATTTCCAGACATTCCAAGCATCATCGCCGCACTGGGGCAGAACCAGCACGCCCAGGCGCTCGGAGCCGTCCCAGAGGGTGCGGATCGCGCAGCGGTTGTTGGTGTTGATGGGGCCGTTGGCGTTGGCATAGAGAAAATCGATGGAATAGTCGCCCTCCCCGGGCACTTCGGCCGCGATGGTAATGTCGCGGTTCTCGGTGAGCGAGAGCGGCAGGTAACCGCCCCCGTCGTATTGGGTGTAAGGACCTTTGGCGGTAAGGGCCATGCCTTCGAGCGGGATGAGTGTCAGGTTGCCGTTGGCATAGTTGACGGGCTCCGAGGCGAACGACTCATAGCCGTTCTCGCCCAGGGCGATGACCTGGTATTCGCCGTAGCTGCCCATCTCGAAGAAGGTATCCTTGGTGTCGCTGCAAGGCTTGCCGTTATATATTATGCGATAGGCCTTGGCGCCGTTGCAGGCCTCCCAGTTGAGCATATTGCCGCTCACGATGCACACCGGAGTGTCGGGCGAATATGCATTCTGAACCATGTTGATCTGGCTCTGGGGGATGCGTTTGTCCAGGACAATGCGCACGGCATGGGAGCCTTCGAGGGCGGCGGGAATCTCGGCCCGGGCCGGTTCACCGTCGAGATAGAAAGCCGATATGCCGCTGCCATAGCCCTCTACCGTGATGTCCAGGGTGGCATTCCTGTAGGGGAAGCCGGTAAGGGTGCGGATGCCCGCCATAGCGCGCGGCACAAACGGGGCGAAGCAGAGGCGGTCGACCTCGTAATTCATGCCAAAGAGCACGGAATACACAATGCTCAGGTTGCCCGAAAGGCTCCAGAGCATGTTGGACGAGTTGATTTCGGTCCCCTGCCATTTGCCGTTGTAGATCACCATATTCTCTTTGTTGGTGAGGAACAGGCCGGCGTTGCGCCAGATGGAGGCTATCGAGTGCAGGACACCCTTCTCGTTGCCCGCCTGCTTGCAGGCTTTCATCCAGAACGCCTGCACAAATGGCCACATGGCATCGTTGTGATAAGGAGGGATGCCCGCGATGTTGGGGAAGAAGCACGACGTGCCGTATGACTGATTGGCCATGCGCGAGCAAATCCTGGCGGCCTGCTCTTCGGAGGCTATGTCCCAGAGTATGGCGAGCGCCTCGCCCAGAGTCTCGCTGCGCGGCGATGCCATCAAAAACTGACGGCCATAGAGATATTGCGCATAGAAGCCCTGATCTTCGAGCCAGAGATAGTCGTTGATCCCCTTCTTGAGTTTGTCGGCCAGGGCATCGTAGCGGTCGGCATCGGCACCGTTTTTCATCCTCTCTATATGGGCCAGGATACGCAGCGCACGGTAGTGTACGCAGCAAGTGCCGAGGTTTTCGCTGTCATAGATGTCAGAAGGAGACATCCACAGGGGGTACTCCTGCTCGCGCCAGTCGAGGAAGCTCGATTCGCCCTTGACCAGGCCGGTAGAAGGATCGTAGTCGGTGAGGATATCGTCTTCCAGAGAGCGTTTGATCACGGGATAAATCAGATCCAGCCACTGCTCGTCGCCGGTAACCTTGTAGATCTCCCATGCCGCCACGGCCCAGACTATACGGTCGGTAGAGACGGGCCAGCTGCCGCCGGTGCCGGTGTCCTGGATGATCCGTCCCCGGGGGTTTACCTTGACCTGAAGGCTTTTACGGGCGCTTTCGGTCTGGATAAACGACATGGCCAGCAGGGTCGAATAGCTTACGTCGCGGGTCCATACCCCGGCCCACTCCTTGCCGGTACGCAAGGTCGAATCGGGCTCGACGGCATTCTCGCTCTCGGCCAGCGCCATGTTGTAGATGGCCTCCTCGAAGGTCGTGGGCGCCGAATAGCTGGCGAACCGGGAGAGATCCCTGGTCAGATGCCACTGCCCGCCGGGATATTCCGCATCGGGATAGTCCGACACGAGGGTCTGTGCGTCGGGGGCGTATGCACGCCAGTACCCGCCGTCCGTCTGGACCACGCCCTCCCGGGTGAGGGAGAACGAGCCGGTATCCCATACAGATGCGCGATTGCAGGCACATATGGCAAGACATATTGCCAAAAGTGCAACCAAGTGCTTGTTCATATTAGTTGTCTGTAAATTTTATTTCCCCAATGTCAGCCACTTTGTCTTCGAATGCACTGGGGTCGGTGATTGCGGCGTTGCGCAATTTGGAACGGTAATTATAAACTGTAGAGAGGGATGTCCTCAAAAAATGGGACATCTTGACATTGTCGGTCACACCCAGCCTTATCAGGGCCAGGATACGCAGTTCGGTGTTGAGTAGGCGCCCGGGCTTGGGCTCCAGCTTCTGGTCGGGCTTGAGCAGCTTGTTTACATCCTCTACGAATGTCGGGAACAGATGGAGGAACGTCTCGTCAAAACTGCGGTAGAAGCTCCGCAACTGCTTGTCTCCGTCGTAAGAGGCCTCCAGGCTGGCCGCAAGTTTCTCGGCCCCCTGCTTTCTGCATTCAATCTGGATCTTGCGCTTGAAAGCCTCCAGCTGGTCTATGCTGGCTGCCGCCTGCTCCATGTATTGATACAGATACTCATCTTTGAGACAGCCCGTCTCCTGCAGCTTTTTGGAGATGTCCACCAGCTGCTCGTTGACCTCAACCAGCTTGCGGTTGGCGCGACGGGTGGCGTTGCGCTGGCGGAATGCGAACATGGCGACCAGGGCCAGCAGCGCCAGCACCCCGGTGAGCAACCACACAAGCCGTTGCTGCACAGCGTTGCGATGGCGTATATCTTTCTCGTATGCCTCGCCAATGGTTGCCAGCGACGGTGCGAACTCGAGCGTACGAATCATCGTGCTGCTGGCCTGCACATCCTCCATGGCGCATGATATGTAGCGATATGCGCGGGAGAGATCGCCGTCTTCATAGAGCATATACGACAGCTCCTGGAGCGACCTGTATTCCTTTATGGGAATGCTAAGGTCGGCGATGGCACTCTTGGCATAGTGCCATTTCGCCTTCTCGCGGTTGTGAAGCCCCTTGTATGCCACCGCCATGCAATAGTCCAGGATGGCCTTGTCGCTCTCCTGGGTCAAGGGGTCATTATACTGATTGGTAAGCAGGAGGATGGCATCGTAATACCGCCCGTCGGCGTTCATTTTTTCCGAGGTGGCATACACGCTGCCCAGATCGTTGGCCGGAAGGCCCATTATCAGGGAATCGCGATAGCGCTCCTTGAGCAATGCATAGCCCTCGGCCTGCTCGCGGAACACGGTGGTGGCCGCCATGGCAGAATAGAGCGTATGCAATGTGTGATAATAGGTCGCGTTTCTTAAAGACACCTTGTTGACCAGCGCCTTGGCTTCTTGATACATACCGGCGTTGGTATATATCCCGGCCAGCTGGAGCAGTGACTCATCCCGCTGGAATTCGAGCCCTTCCGCTGCGGCCAGCGCCGCCTTCTTCTGCGCGTAGCAAAGGGCCGAATCAAGGTTATATTTGGCATTTTCGTGATAGAGGGCGTCATATATGCCGTAACGCCCCTGGTCGGATATACCGGACAGAGAAGAGCGGATGGCGGCTATCCGCTCTTCTTTGTTGCGGGTATATATCTCCTTGTCATGCACCACGGCGTCCAGCTGCAGCAGCAGCGACTCCACCGACTGGGCGGAGGCGAGGGCCGACGCAATCACAAGCGAGGCTGCGACAAGGATACGTTTCATTGAGAGAGAATTACTGGGCCGAGATTTCTACGGTCATGTCCTTCACGTTGCAGACAATCTTATATACACCGGTCGTTGCAACTGTGTATCCGGTCTTGTCGTTGTCGCTGAAACCTTTCTTGAGGGTCACGCCGTCCATGTCAATCATCAGGCAGGGCCACCAGTCCTTCTGCAGCGGGAAGCGGAATTCTTCGCCGGCCTTGAGGTTGCCGGTCCAGGTGAATATGTTGCCGTCCTTTGCAAATGAGGCCATATCGTCGAGGCTCCAGCCGGTATCGGTAGCACCGCCGAGGATATAGAGTGTTTCGATTTCGGCTTCATCTCCTCCGCCAGCGGCAATAAGAGTGATTTCGCAAGTCATGGTTTCTACATTCACCACAATCCTGTAGGTACCGGGCTCCTCTACACTATAGATAATCTTGTCGCCGTCGCCGTTGCCCTTGACAATGGTCTTGCCATCTTCCTTTACCATCAGGCAGGGCCACCATACGCCAGACTCTTTCTGCATGGGGAAGCGGAACTCGCCGGGGTTGAGGAAACCTTCCCAGGTGAATACGTTACCGTCTTTGGTGAATGCTTCCATGTCGTCCAGGCTCCAGCCGGTAGCCACGGCGCCGCCCAAAATATAGAGTTCGTTGACTTCAAGGGTCTGGACATCATCGTCTATGAAGGTGACGGTCATCTTAAGGTCGTTGGTATTGGAAGCGTCGATGGTGATGGTATACTTGCCCTCCTTGTCCACCTTGAACTTGCGGTCCACGCTGTCGTCCATACCGATTACGGGGTCATAAGTGAAAGGATCGGTGGTCTTGTTCACGATGCCGGGCCACCAGTCTCTCTGGAGGAGGAACTTAAACTCTGCATTTGCATACAGATGCCCGGTCCAGGTGTATATAGCACCGCTTTTCTCCATGGGTTCGGTCTTGTCGGTGGACCATCCGTAAGGAGTCGCCTCGCCGATGGGGAATATATCCTCGATGGGATACTGGGTCTTGCTCACTGCGGCGGTGACTACATTGGAGAGCACCGGAGCGACCTTGCTGCCCGCTGTCTTGTCGGTCACGCGCACCCTGGCTGCCAGTGTGAAGCCTTTGTCCAGCGATGCACCTATCTCTGAGGCAAGGGCGGCAATCTCGGCATGACTGAAAGCCTTGGTGGTGCCGTTGCATTCATATGATGTACCGTTGGCGAAGTCGGAGTCCCCTTCCTGGGTAATCTGGAAGCTGTATACGGGAGAGATGGACGCGGTGGCCACGTCGTTCCAACTGAAAGTGAGCGCGATATCATCGCTGTCGGCATCGATCACGGCCGAGGCGGGGGTCACGCTGAGAGTGACTGCGGCAATCTCTGCCGGATCAGTGTTCTTGTTGCAGGCTCCGGTGGTCATCACCAGTGCTGCCATGGCAAAAAGTGTCAGAAATTTTTTCATAACGATTATTATAATTAATTGGTATTGTCTCGATTAACGAAGTTAGTTGTTTTTCCGGCCGAATTCAACCACACAGTCAAAAATGTAGGACAATAAAATATAAAAGCCTGAAAATCAGCATATCTGCCAGCGGGTTTTGTAAATCATTAATCGGCTATCACTACGGTCGCGGTGCGCGTCTTGCGATTCCAGGCGCGGCCCACCGGCTTTCCGTTCAGGGTTACCGACTTGGGTTTCTTGTCGCACGGGATGGTGACCACTATGTTGCGCGGGGTCGCGAACCGGTAGCCCCCATGATTGACCCTCTCCCCTGCCACGACGCCGATCCGGTCTTCTTCAACAGTGCAGGAGACAACTCTTTCTGAATAAATATCCTTCTGATAGTCAAGAGTTTCCCCATCATCTTCATACAAACGGCAACTCATCTTGCGCCCCAGGCGTGGGAAGACCTTCACCACTATGTCGGCCGCAGGATTTTCACCGACATACTGCTGCGGCGCGGTAGTGGCTATCATGCCGCCCTCGCGGACAAACAGCGGCACGCGGTCCAGTGCCACCGGAATCTCGATGTAGCGCCCGCCGCTATAGCGTTCGCCCGAGTACCAGTCGTACCAATAGCCTTTGGGCAGGTATACGCTGCGCTGACGCGCCCCCTGCTCGATGACAGGGGCCACCAAAAGGTCGGAGCCGAACATGAACTGGGTGTCGGTGCTGCGACATTCACGGTCGGAGGGGAACTCCAGAAACATGGCCCGCATCAGGGGAACGCCGGTGTCATAAGCTTCGCGCGCGATAGTGTAGATGTAGGGCATCAGGCTGTATTTGAGCTCTATTGCCCGTCGGGCGGCATCAACCGCCTCGTCGCCGAACTGCCAAGGCTCCACGGCAGTATTTCCTTCGTGATGGGAACGGGAGAGCGGAGTGAACAATCCGAACTGCATCCAGCGGATGTAGAGTTCCGCTGCAGCGGCATAGTCGTCTATGGTGCCGCAGTAGCCGGTGATGTCACCCGTGATAAACGGAATTCCGCCAAGTCCGGCAGAGAGCATCATCGGAATCTGGTAGCCGAACTGCTCCCAGCTGTCGGTCATCTTCTTGTCGCTGCCGCTGTCGCCGGTCCACGAGAAGGTGTAGCGCTGCATGCCGGAGAAGCAGGCGCGAGTCATTTGGAAGAGGCGCTTGTTGGGGTTGCGCTTATAGAATTCTTCGGTCACGACCCTGTCCCAATAGAGTCCGTAGACATTGTGAATCTTGGCGTGGGGACCCGCAAAGTGCTGCATGTACAGGCGGTCGGTGTCCTCTTCGTTGCTCCAGGCAGGTTCGCCCATATCGGTCCAGAATCCGGACACGCCATCGTCTATGGCCTTCTGCTGATAGTCCCCCCACCAGGCGGCGGCATCGGGATTGGTGAAGTCCACCACGCCGCAGTTGCCACCCCACGGCCAGGGCATGTCATAGGGCCCCCCGGTGCGGCTGTCGGTGGCCAGAATGCCCCGTGCAGAGGCGTCGGCCCATTGCCTCTCATTTCTCTGGGAGATAACGGGATCTTGCGATACTATCACATGATAGCCCATCGCCTTAAGCCTGGCCAGCATCCCGACAGGGTCCTGATAATTGCCCTGCCGCCACTGGAAATCTTGCAGGTATTGGGTCCAGCCGATGTCCTGATAGATTACATCGCAGGGAATACGCAGCTCGCGGAAACGCTGCGCCACCTCCAGGGCCAGCGCCTCGTTGGTATACAGCCCCCTGCACTGCGAGAAGCCCAGCGCCCATTTTGGAGGCATCACGGGCTTGCCTGTCAAAAGGATATACTTGCCCAAGATATCCTTATAGTCTTCGCCGGTGATTATGTAATAAATCATGTCGCCCCCTTCGGCAGAGAAGGTGTAGCTCTTGCGGGCGGAGAAATCGAAGGTGCTCTTGTAGCTGTTGTCAAAGAAAACGCCGTAGCGCTTGCTGCTGATAAAGAACGGTATACTCTTGTAGAGCGGGTCTTCGTCTATGCAGTAGCAGGGCTTGTCGCTGTTCCACATCGTGAAAACCCCGCCGCGCCGGTTCATCTCGCCACCCTTCTCTCCCAGGCCGAATATCTGTTCGTCGCGGGCCAGGGTGCGGGTGCAGAAAATCTCCTCACCCTCCTTGCGCCAGCTCTCGTCGCAACATATCAGCTTCTGATAGTTGTCATAGATGCGAATCCTGACGGGATTCTTGTCGATGCTGACGCGTATCGCCCCGGTAAATATCTCGTAGAGCGACTCAGCCTCGCTCACATTCACATCCATCGGCTCCAGCTCATCGCCTATAACCGCCGGGGTTGGGGCAGCGGCGGTAAAATCGCCGTCGAAAGCATACTCGACCTTCACCACAGAAGGGCTGCAAAAAGACAATTTAAGGGCAGCTGCCGTATCGATATTGAACACTACAGCTCTGGCCTGGGGCTGACAGAAGCCCGTGATTGTCTGGGCCGCAGCAGTGATAGCCGCCATGGCCGCCAAAAATGTCAGAATTGCTCGCTTAGTCATAATGTCAAATTTAGCCATTCGCAGGCTAAAACCCTTCCGCCCCGGCAAAAATGTAGGCAAACATGCGGACAACACCCTGTCAGTCAAGGCGTTCGTCAGGTACAATTGTAAATGCCTGCTGCAATCCTTCGCTTGTGGCCGTGACAATTATCTCTTGCTGCCGCGCCGGTTTGTGGTGACGGCCCCTGATGTGCGGGCACTCTACGATTGCAGAGCACAAGCCGGCAAAGCACGGCAATTGCCTGCTGGAGAACGGCACATGGCTGGTCGCATCGCCGGCATCGGTGGCGAGAAGCCCGCCCGGGCCGGTAACGCTGAAAGCAATCTGGTTATTTGCTGTGGGCACCACCACTCCCGCCTCATCCACAACCGCAGCCGTGATAAAAGCGATATTGCCTATGCGCTCTGCGCTAAGCCTTATTGCAACCGGCTCCGAAGCGGTGCTCACGCTGTCACATGCCCAAAGAAGCCCATTGCGCCAGCATACCACCCGCACTTGGCCGGGATAGTAGCGGACATCGTCCCAGCGGAGACGATACTCTCCCTTCTTGCGGGTACGGACCCCTTGGGAAACGCCATTGACAAACAGCTCTGCGCTGTCGCCCGAGGTATAGACATGCACCGGGGTCACCTCCCCTTCCCGGCCCGGCCAGTTCCAATGCGGCAGTATGTGGGCGGTGGGCACGTCCTCGCGCCAACGGCTGCGGTAGAGCCAGTAGCGGTCTTTGGGAAATCCGGCCAGGTCGAATATGCCAAAGTAGGAGCTGCGGCTGGGCGGGGCATTCCGGCTCAGCTCTTCCAGTTCTTTCTCCGCGGCGGCCCGGGAGGCTTCGTCGTGGAAATTGGTGAGCACCGACGGGTCGAAATTATACGGGGTGGGTTCGCCCAGATAGTCGAAGCCGGTCCACACGAACTCTCCTGCGCAGGATGGATTCTGGTCTTCGTACAGCCACTCGTAGTCGGGGCTGGAAGCCCAGTAGGGGGCATAGAGGTCGTAGCTGCTCACCTGATAGGGCGCCCCCGGGAGCCACCCCTGCCCCTTGTCGTCCGACACCGGGAACATATAGTAGCCGCGCGAGCTTATGCACGAGGCAGTTTCGCTGCCGTAGTAGGGCTTGTCGGGATTGGAGCGGTGGAATTCTTCGTATGCATGGGGTTTGTAGTTGAAGCCGTACACGTCTATCGTGTGGCGGTAGTCCTGCTGCGAAGCCCAGAGGTTGTCGTTGCCGGCAGTGGTCGCCCGGGTAGGGTCCTCCCGATGGCATATATCGGTCAGGCGCTGCGGAATGTCCCATTTATCCTTATAACCCTGCTCCCCGCACTCGTTGCCGATGCTCCAGAGAATCACGCAGGGATGGTTGCGGTCGCGGCGTATCATGTCCACCAGGTCGCGCTCGGCCCATTCGTCGAAAAGAGTCGCATAGCCATTCTCCGTCTTGGCTATTGTCCAGGTGTCGGTGAGTTCGTCTATCACCATAAAGCCCATCTCATCGCAGAGGTCCAGAAATTCCGGCGCTGGAGGGTTGTGGCTGCACCGGATGGCATTGCAGCCCATCTCCTTGAGCTGGCTCAGGCGACGCTGCCACACGGCCCTGTTCCATACCGCCCCCAGTGCCCCGGCGTCGTGATGCAGGCAGACCCCTTTGAGAAAGGTCTTTTCCCCGTTCAGGAAAAACCCCTCCGGGGTAAACCCGGCGCTACGGATGCCAAAAGGGGTCACGGTGACGGATGTCTCGCCTGTGTCAAGGTTCCGGACGGTGGTCACAGCCGCATACATCTCGGGATTGTCCGGGCTCCACAAGCGGGCCCCGGGAATCACAAACTCGCTCCGGGCCACTGCGCCGTCGGCAGCCCCTTCGAGCAATACAGAATGCTCTGCCGTGCGGTCCTTCGCCAGCGCGCCCTCGGGTGCGTCAAGGGCGATTACGGTCTTTATTTCGAGCCTGGCGGGTGCGCCGTGATTGCATATTGTAGCAGCCACACTGACCTTTGCCGCACCGTCCTCAGCCGGGAAGCAGCTGATAGCCACCCCATTGTATGCAACATCCGCTGCGGCCAGCACCCTGAGATAGACGTTGCGGTAGATGCCTCCGCCCGGATACCAGCGGCTCGAAGCCGGCTTGTTGTCGACCCGCACCGCGATGACATTGTCCCCGTCGCGCAGCAGCCCGTCCAGAGGCACACTCCACGAAGAGTATCCGTATGGCCTGCCGCCCGCCAAAATCCCGTTCACATATACGCTCGCCCCCGACATCACGCCCGAGAAATCCAGCCGGTAGTGCGGCTCTATTATGCCCCGCGCCTGAATCTTGCCGGAGCCCTTGATGCGGACAGGGACGCGCAGATGCAGGCGATACCATGCGGTGCCCCACCACTCCAGTTTGCCCGTCTCGCCGGGCAGTGCCTGGGCAAAGCCGCCCTCCACGCCCCAGTCGTGGGGCACGGATACCTGTCTCCACGAAGAGTCGTCGCAGTCGACGGCGGCATACGCGGGGTCGTCGCCGCGGGTAAATCTCCAGCCGTGCTCAAGAGCGATTGTGGCGGCTGAGGCTTCCAGTGCGAAGGCCGCATACAGGGCTGCGAGGGCAAGCAGACGTTTCATGGCAATCAGTTTTTAAAAGGGTCCAGGGCTTCGGTGGGGCTCCCTGCTGCAAAACAGCCCTTGGTGTAGCCGCCATTATAGCCGGCAGGCGCTTCGGGTTCCCAATAGAATATCCCCTTGAGCACATCGCCCGAGGTACCTAGTTCGCTCATAATCTTGGAAATCATGGCCTTGCACTGGTCGGCCTCGTCCCATCCCATGCCTGTTTCGCATATCATTACCGGCTTACCATAGGCCTTGTAGACGGCATTTATGTTGAATATCAACGTAGCGGTGGTCGTCTCCCAAGAAGAGGCCTCGGGATAGAACGACATCCCTATCATGTCGTACTTGCCGTTATAGGTTTTAAGATAGTTGAATATGCGGGTATACAGGTCCATACGGTTGCCGCTATCCAGGTGCACAATGACACTGGCCTCGGGATATATCGCTTTGACGGCATCGTAGCCCGCATTTACAAGCAGGGCAAAATTGTCTCCGTTCTCGTATTTGCCAAGCGGATACATCATTCCGCCGCGGGTTTCATTGCCTATCTGGACCCACTGCACCTTGACGCCATAATTCTTGAGCAGAGTCAGGGTCTGGCGCACGTGTGCATCCACATCGTCCTGCAAGGCCGCAATGTCGTGCGCCGCCCAAGCGGCAGGCACGTTCTGGTTGCCCGGGTCGGCCCAGGTGTCGCTGAAGTGAAAATCTATCATCACAGCCATCCCCAGCGCGGCCGCGCGGCGGGCCTTGACCAGCACGTCGTCGGCAGAGTTCCACCCCTGCTCGGGATTGACCCAGACGCGGAGTCTGATGGCATTCACGCCGCAGTCGTCACGCAGCAGCTGCATGCATTCCGTGGTCTCGCCCGCGGCGTTTTTGAAAGTGAGACCTTCGCTCTCCATCTGGGTCAGCCAGCTCACATCGGCCCCCTTGGCAAAGGTCACCTCCTGCTGTTCCACAGCGTTGCTGGAGGCGGGGTGGTATTCCTGCGGTTGAGTGCAGAATGTGGCGGCAAGCGCCGCTGCAAGTATAATAATCATCTTTTTCATTGCTTTTCTATGCTATAGTTTCCCTTGCACAAATCTACCGTAAACAGGCAGGTAGTGCCAATGTAGGAGTCGTCCAGCGGGCAGCCGTCGGCACTGTAGCGCAGCTGGCCGTCGGCGCCGCCGAACCACATGTCCCAGCCGTTAATATAAATCTTGAAGCCCCACGGGGTCGAACCCTCCACTGCGACAGCAAGAGTATAATAACCGGCTTCATTTGCAGGGGTCATTTCCAGAAGCTCCCAGCCGTCGGCACGCCCCACGCCGGCGATATATACCGCAGAGATTGCGGTGTTGCTATAGGTCAGCGCATCCAGACTGACATCCATCAGATACAGACCGGTCTCGGGAGCGGGGATGTTGTTCTCTACATTGGCCACCAGGGTGCCGCCGTAGGCATCACCTTCGGCCATGTCGTAGTAGTAGGACCAGTCGTCCTTTATGGTATAGAAGCGGTAGCCCCAGAGCGAATTGATGTTGCATGCTCCGGCATAGGCCAGCCGGTCCTCGTTGTAGAGGGTCAGATAGTTATCAAAATTCCATCCGCCGCCGGTCCAGCCGTCGTTCACGCCCACCGCATAGAGATAATTGGATATTTCTACGGGGGCCGTGCCGCCGGAGGTCACCTTCAGGGTCATCTCGGAGAGATTCAGAATCAGCGACATTTCGCCCGCCGCAGGCACGCTCACGGCCACTGCACTGGCGTCGCTACCCCATGTAACTTTGTCTGCGCTGCCGCCGAAGCCCACTGTGGTCTCGTTGTAAGAAGAGTCTCCGGTAGAGGTGTCGTACTGACGGCCGCTTCCGGCAATGGAGACGTTGATCGTACCCGCCGCAGCGGCGTCAAAGGTCAGGCTCCAGCAGTTGCTGTTCCGGTCATAGACCATGTTGCCGGAGAGGTCGCCGCTTACAGTGAGCGCCGGAATGTTGAGGGCCGACCATTCACCAAGTTTGGTGTCAACAATTGCGTAGTAGCATCCGGCAGGTTCGGGGAACCACATGTTCCACTTGCTGTCTTCGCTGCTTATGTAGAATTGCTTGCCGTCCTGGCTAAGGTTGCCCCACTCGGTGCCGTCGCCCTCCTGGAGGTACCAGTTGAACCAGCTGCTGGCCCCCATAAAGCCCGCGTAGACTCCGTCGGAAGTGCGCGGCAGGGTCGCACCCGTGTCTTCGTGGCCCGAATTGAGTATATGGCCCACGGTGAGATCCACGGTAAACGGCGTCACGCCCACCGCCACGGTGTTGCTGTAGACCGGGGAGATGTTGCTGCCAAGGCTCGATGCCAGGCGGATATAGAGCGTCTGCTCCCTGCCGCCCTCAAGCCCCGCTTTGATGCAGATGGTGTTGAGCGCCTCCACTGTGAACTGGGCGGAGGTAGAACCCTTGCTGGCGAGATACTCCACAACCGTTGCAAAATCGTCCCCGGCAGAGAACTGGACTGTATTGACGGTGGCGTTCAGTGGCGCCACTGCGCTGCCGGTGGTGGCGATATTGTTGTTATCTGTCCAGTTGAGGGTGAGGGCCAGGCCAGAGGCGTTGTTCTTGGCCAGGGTCACGTCGCCGGAAGCCTCCAAAACCGCTGCGTAGGGGCCGTCGGTGGTCACGCGCAAGTCTTCGGCCGGGGTGCAGGCCGCCGCAAGGGCCGCCAGCACAAATATGTATAATGTCTTTTTCATCAGTACTTTTCGTTTTTGAGGTTGGTGTTGGCAGAGAGTTCGGCGGCGGGGATAGGATAGATGTTGTACTTGTCATCCACGCTGCGGCCGTCCAGGGCACCGCCCTTCCACTGCCACAAATAGACCCCGGTAGTAAAGCGGCCGAAGCGGCGCAGGTCGGTGCGGCGCACAGCCTCGTGGTACATCTCGCGGCCGCGTTCGTCCAGTATGAAATCCAGCGAGAAGTCGCTTTCAGCAATGTTGCCGGCGGTGCTGCCGTAGGCGCGGCGGCGCAGCTCGTTCACAAGATTCAGGGCTTCGCCGCGGCTGGTGCCGCTGCCGCCGCGCAGCACGGCCTCGGCCTCCATCAGATACACGTCGGCCAGGCGCAGGAAGGGCCAGTCGGTGCTCACGCCGTCCTCTGCAGAGGCGCTGGCGGCGGCTCCGGTGTCGGTCAGGTTGCTCCACTTCTCGGAGAACCATCCCTGGCTCTGGTCGTCTATGGCACCGGTGAACCACTGGCTGCTGTCGCCAGTGTAGAACCGCCGGCGACTGTCGCCGTCACCAAACAGGGCGGGCAGTTCGCCGCGCACTCGGAACATCCCCCACCCCTTGTCCAGACCGTAGTCGGCGGGATTCTGGTTGTTCTCGTTGCCGCACTGGCCGCATATTATAAGAGTGGTGGCACCCCAGGTCACGGTGTTGTCGGCATCCACCACGAAGGGAAAGATTATCTCGTTAGTGCGCAGGTGGTTGTCGGCGTTGAACAGCTTGCTCCAGTCGCTTTCCAGACTGTAGCCCGCCTCGCGAACCTTTTTGCAATAGGTAATGCAGTCGGTGTAGTGGTTGCCCGCACCGTAGGTTTCTGCATTCAGATACAGGCGGGAGAGCAGCGCCCATGCAGCAGCCTCGCTTGCGCGGCCATATTCCGCCGCAGTGCGCGACGGGAGAGAAATGGCCGTCAGCTCGCTCTCTATGTAGTCAAACAGTTTTGCGGCGTCGTAGGCCTCGGGCATATAAGCCCCCACGGGCATCGTTTCATCCACGAAAGGCCCTTGTCCGAACAGGTCCAGCACCGCCCAGTAGGCCAGGGCGCGCAGGAAGCGGGCCTCGCTGCAATATGCCTCCACAGCGGCGCGGTCGCTGTCGCCAAAACTGCTGGCAGCGTCGCCATGGCGCAGGAATTCGTTGCACAGGGCAATCGTGTAGTAGAGCCTGTAGTAGGCGTCGCTCACCCATGGGTCGCTGGAGTCCCAGCTCATATAGGTCAAATCGGCCACTTTGTCGCCGGAGAGCCAGGTGCTGGCCACTTCGTCGGTGGCGTCTTCCTGCAGGTTGAACCAGCAGCGCAGAAAATCCTGACCGTTGTTGCTGGAGATGTCGGCATTGCCGCCACCCTTCTCCTGCCCTACGATGACATAGGAGGCGTATATCTTTGCCAGTACGCTGCGGAAGCCCTCCGCGGTGCTGTATACCTCGGCCTCGCTGCTCTCGGTGTCGGTCACGGGGCGCTGGTCGAGGTCTTTCATGCAGGATGTCAGAGTCAGCGCAGCAGCTATTATAATGTATAATGTCTTTTTCATAATCACAGTCATTTAGAATTCCAGGCCCAGGGTGAGGGAGAAAATGCGCGGACGGGGATACACCGACATGTCTATGCCGCCGGCGCATTCGGGATCGACGCCCGAATAGCCCGTCAGGGTGAATACGTTCTGCACCATGGCGCTCAGATTCAGGCGGCACCAGGGTGCTATCTGGCCAAAGTCGTAGGCCAGCTGCAGGTTGTCCATCTTCAGAAACGAGGCGTTCTCTACATAGAAGTCCGACTCGTACTGGCGCGTGCCAAAGTTGCTGGTGATAAAGCTGCGGTGCACGCGGTTGACCTGGAAGGAGTTGTAGGAGACGGTCTCCCAGGCGCCGGTGTTCATGGCCATGCCGTTGAACAGGTAGTTGCCAATATTAGCCCTGAGAGTGGTGCTCACGGTGAACTTTTTCCAGCGCAGGCTGCTGGTCAGGCCCAGCATCCAGTCGGGTGCGGGACTGTGGTGATGGTAGAGGTCGTAGGAGTTTATCTCCCCGTCTCGATTCAAGTCGGCGTAGAGCCCCTCTATGGGCTTGCCACTGCCGTCGTATATCTGCTTGTAGACATAGAAGCTGTAGGGGGCATACCCCTCGGAGAGCACCTGCACGTAGTGGGAGTCTATCCAGCCGGCGGGGGTGTTGGGAGCCTCTCCCTGGGCGTTCAGCCTGAGGTTGGTGATGCGGCTGCGCATCCAGGTGGCGTTGGCGCTCAAGTCCCAGCTGAAGTCCTTGGTGTCCACCAGAGCCGCATTCAAGGTCATCTCCACGCCGGTAGAACTGATGTTGCCCACGTTGGTGAGCATCTCGCGGTTGAAGTTGGTACCCGCCGCCACCGGCACTGTGGCCAGAAGGTCCTCTGTGTTGCGGATGTAATAGTCCACGCTGCCGGTGATGCGGTCGTCTGCAAAGCCAAAGTCAAAGCCGGCGTTGATGCTCTTGGTGGTCTCCCACTTGAGCTCGGAATTGTAGGCCGCCGGGCGGAAAGTCTGCACCGGAACGCCGCCGAACATATAATAGGCGCCGGTCTGGCTGGCGGTGTAGAGCGGCATGTAGCTGTAGTTGGCAATGCCGTCCTGCTGGCCGGTAACGCCATAGCTGACCCTGAGTTTGGCGGTGCTGAAGGCGGGCTTGAGGCCTTCGAAAAAGTCTTCTTCGGACATCTTCCAGGCTGCCGACACGGATGGGAACACGCCCCAACGCTTGTCGGCGGCAAAGCGGGACGAACCGTCGGTGCGCACGCTAAGCCCCAGCAGATATTTGGAGTCGTAGGAATAGTTGAGCCTTGCATACCAGCTCACCAGCACGTGGCGCTGGTCGCTGGCGGCCGAAGTGCTCTGCACCTCGCGCGGATCACGCGCATTATAAGAGGTGAATTCGGGGCTGTAATATCGCCAGAACTGGTAGTCATAGCCGGCGGTGATATCCACGTTGCTTTTGGCGTTCTCGAAATATTTGTTGTAGTTGAGATATACGGTGGCAAGGCGGTTGAAATTCTCCTGCGGACCGTAGTCATAGTCCAGACCGCCGGTGTCGTAGTTCTGGAAAGCCTCCTGCGGCACATACACGTGGCCGCGACCGTTGGAATAGTCGTAGCCCAGGGTGGTGTGCAGATGCAACTCCGGCAAGAAGTGCATCTTATAGTCGGCGTCGAAACTGCCTATTATTCTGTACACCCGGCTGGTGTCGTGGCGGCTCTCCAGTAACCCCAATGGGTTGCCGGTAGCGCCGTTGACCGGCTTGCCGTTGTTGTCAATCGCCTCGTAATAGCCCAGGAAGGCCTCTTCGCCCGAGTAGACCGGCACGGTGGGATTGTGGGTCGCTCCGCCCCAGATGGCACTCTGGTTGGCAAAGCGGTTGTCGGTCATGGTCCCCTTGGCGTTCACCACCAGTTTGAGATGATGGTCAAAGAATTCGGGAGAGAGGGTAATGCTGCCGGTATAGCGGGTAGAATTGTCGGTTCTGAGAATACCGTTCTGGTTGCTGTAGCCCGCAGACACGCGATAGGGCAGCGTATCGGCGATGTTGCCTGAGATGCCGAGGCTGTTGTCGGTGGTGAAGGCGGGGCGGAACACCACTCTGTTCCAGTCGGTGTTCACATCCGGGTTCATCAGCGCTTTCTGGTAGTCGCGGCCAAAGGTGTTCACCAGCTCTATCATCTCGTCCCGGCTGGCCATGTCGGCCGACCTGGTGGGCATCTGGATGCCGTTGGTAGAGGTGAAGGTGATGCGCGGACGGCTCTTCGACAGGCTCCCCTTGCGGGTTGTGATGATTATCACGCCGTTGGAGGCGCGGGAGCCGTAGATGGCAGTGGAGGCGGCATCCTTGAGCACGGTGATGTTCTCAATGTCGTTGGGGTTGACCAGCGAGAGGAAGTTGCCTGCTCCCGCCACGCTGCCGCCCACCTCCATGGGCACGCCGTCCAGCACTATCAGCGGGTCGTTGGAGGCATTGAGCGAGGCGCCTCCGCGGATGCGGATGGTGCTCGAAGCGGAGGGGGAACCGCCGCTGCTGGTAATCTGCACGCCAGATATCTTACCGTTGATAAGTTGCTCCGGAGACGATATCATACCGTCGTTGAACTGCTCGCTGCCCACCGAACTCACCGCTCCGGTAAGGTCGCTCTTGCGGGCCACACCGTAGCCGATGACCACCGACTCGCTGAGCAGATTATTGTCGGGTTCAAGCCTGATTTGAAGGGATCCTCCCTCGCCCACCGGCACGCTCTGCGAAAGATAGCTGATATAGCCGAAGGTCAGCGTGCCGCCCTTGCGGACCTGGATTGTGAATTTGCCGTCGTAGTCGGTGACAGTGCCGTTGGAAGTGCCTTCTTCCATCACGGAGGCCCCCACAAGGGGCTCGCCCGTCTCGTCGACCACCGTTCCGCTCACCGCAATCTTCTCCTGCGCCCAGGTCGGCAGCGCCAGGAAAAAGCTCACGGCAAGCAGCATCACTCTTGCTTTTTGAAACATACTGTCGTTTGGTTATAGATTTGTAAAAGATTTCTCTCCACAAAATTATAACTCATTTGAACAACATTTTTTATCCAAATCGGACAAAATTGGCAACTTTTCAGACATCGGCGCCACCTTGCGAATAGTTTTTGGGCGTGGAGCCGTATTCGGCCTGGAAGCATTTGGAGAAATAGGAGGCGTTGGTAAAGCCGGTGGCGTACATCACTTCGCTGATGCTGTAACTGCCCTGGCGCAGCAGGTCGGCGGCTCGGCGCAGGCGTATCTTGCGAAGGTACTCCACTGGGGTGCTTCCGGTGAGCTGTTTTATCTTGCGATAGACCAGCTTGCCGCCCAGGCCGGCCTGCTCGCAAAGCGAGGCAACATTGAAGTCGTGGTCATCGAGATGAGCCTCTATGATGGCGGTGATGTCGGCCAGGAACTTCTCGTCTGCCCCTTTTTGACGACCGGGCAGATGCTGCGCTGCAACCGGGAACGACATTGTAACCTTCGTGCCGCCGTCGCAAGCGATATCCAGCGTACCGCCGTTGCGCAGGGTGTAGACATCTGCCAGATAGAGCCCGATGCCGGCCCCCTTGCAGCGCCTGCGCGCCGCCTCGCCGCGATAGAACCGCTCCTTGACGTGCGGCAACTCATCCTCGGGAATGCCATCGCCGCTGTCGTGCACGCTTATCTGCACGCCGGCATCCTTGCACATCACGGCTATTTCCACATCACCGGCAGAATAAGCGGCGGCGTTGGCCAGTATGTTCTCCAGCGCGGTGGCGACCCGGTATTCGTCGATGCTTATGGGGCAGGCGGCGATGTCGGTGGTGAAGGTGACTCTGCGCCCGGCGAGCGGCGACTCGGCAAAGTCGTCCGTGCAGCGGCGGGCCACCTCCACAATGTCCACGGCAGCTATGTTCATCGGAACCTGGGCAAGGGAGTCCAGGATGTGGTTCTTCTCTGCCGTCTCATACCGCAAGCGGCTGCGCATGTTCAAATAATACACTATCCAGGCGGCCAGGCCGGCTGCCGCCAGCGCGTAGAGCAGGAAGGCCCACCAGCGCAGATACCATGGGGGCCGGATTGTGAAATCTACCTCCAGGATGCCTGCGGCAGCGCCGGAAGCGTCGGGGACACCGGCCAGAAGAGTATATTTCCCATAATCCAGATTATGGAAGGTGATGGTGTTGCTCCCCTGCGGGAGCATGTTCCAGTCGGAATCTATCCCTTTGAGTTTCCAGAGGATAAGGTCGCGTCTCCGGCCGAAGGTCAGATTGGATAGCTCGAATTCCAGATGGCTCACATCGGAGGCAAAGCACAGCCGGCCGGCAATCTGGAATGGCTCGCCCCCTGCCTTGACTCCCATCAGACGCACCGGTCTGACCTCCCGGCCCGGCCTGAACGCCTCCGCTTCTGCAGCCAGAATGCCGTCGGTGGTGCCCATCAGAACCCGGTCGCCGTCGCTATATATGGCATATACCGGCATGGAGGCGACCTCCAGCCTTTGGATGCGGCCGCTCTCCCGGTCCAGGGCCACGCAGCCGCCCGTGGTGCTGACCCACAGCTGGCCGGAGACTTGCGCGATGCATACAACATCGCCATCGAGATTAAGCGGGAATACGGTGCCGTCGCCACGCATCAGCCGCCCGTGCAGTCCGGCCCATACGGTGCCCTCTTCGTCGCAATACAGATAGGTCGGAATCTCTCCCGCGGTGTCTGGCGCTTCGCCGCCCATCTTCCTCAGGCCGTCTTCGTAATATAGACACCAGATGTCGCGGGAGGCATCTTCGGCCAGACGGTAGGCATACAGGCCATGGCTGCCTCCCGGCAGGGTCACGGTGCTGTCGGCGATATGGCTGCCGCCCAGAAGCGAGCGCTTGTCTTTAATAAGGATGCCGCCCAGGCTGGTAGCCACCCACATCCTACCATTGCGGTCCTGCAGGATGTCGTAGGCCCAGTTGGCGTTGCGCGCACCGGTGCTGTCTTCCAGATTGAGCTTGCGCCAACAGTCACCTTCCAGAAAATGGATGCTGCCGTCGGTACAAATCCACAGGTCGCCGTCTCTGTCCTGATATATCTTGCGGATGCGGTTGTGCTCTATGCGGGAAGCCGGATTATCTACCTTATACCACACCGCACTGCCCCCCTTCAGACACACAAGGCCGTCGGTGCCGCCCAGCCACAACCTGCCGCTGCCGTCGCGCAGGATGTTGGTGAAGCGGTTGCCGTCGCCGCTGCCTGTGATTTCCCGGATCGGGACAAACGGCAGCGGCTCCTCCGCCAGACAGACCTCGCCGTCGGTGCCGAACCACACCAGGCCTTCGTCGTCACACAAAATGCTCCACACTATGTCGTTGCCTATGGAATCTTCGCGACCCGCCTCGTGGCGGATGTGGCGCAGAGTGCCACCACCCATCACATACAGCCCGTTGTCGGTGCCTATCAGCAGGTTGCCGCTGCGGTCCCGGCCGAATGTCTTGACGCTGTTGCGGCACACCGGAACCTCCTCGGTCTGTCCGGTGGAGGGGTCATAGCGGAACAGGCCGTCTTCTGTGCCGGCCAGTATGGCGAGCGAGTCTCTGGCAAGCGCATTCACAAATCTGTTGACACGTCCGCCGGGATTGGGCAGCGGTATCTGCTCGTATTCGCCAGTAGCCTTGCAATAGCGGTACAGGCCGTCATAGGTACCTGTATACAGGCAGTCTCCGTCGTCCAGCAGGGAGTAGATTATCTTGTTTGCAGAACCGGGATGGGCGGTGAACCGGCCCTGGCGGTAGCTATACAAGCCGTCGAAGGTGCCCATCCACAGGCTGTCGCCGTCGCTCATCAGCGCCCTGACTCCGCCCGGACTGTCCTCGGGAAAGGTCATCTGCCGGCTGCGCGGCTCCATCAGCACAAGGCCGGCCTCGGTACCCAGAGCCAGCTGTGGCGGGCAGGCGGGGAAAGGGGCGATGCAGAACGTCCGTCCCACCCCAGGCACAGGGGCCGCCTTATATCCGTCGTAGCAGAACAGTCCGGAGGTTGTGCCGAACCATATCATCCCGTCGCCGTCGCGGGCCACCTCCTCCACGATATTCACCGCCCCCGGCAGCTCCACCTTGCGAAAACTCTCGTAAGGCAGCGCCGTGAGCAACAGCGAAAGTATGACGGTGGCAAAATTCACGTCCGGGCAATAGTACCACTAAGTTAGCAAATTGTTGCGCAATCACAACGTCTTCGCCCAGTGGCATTGGAGAAGTTCGCCGCTGCTGCCGTGCCGGTTGTGCATGCCGCCGCCAAGGCAGTTACGCCACTGGGCGCACTTCTCGCAACGGCCGGTGCGAGCCCAGTCGCGGCTGGCGATTCCGCAGTCGGTGCCGCAGTGCCGGCAGTGGAAATTGCAGCGGGTGGTGCACTCCCAGAACAGGTAGCTGAGCTCGTGCACCTTTATCTCATTGTTGCGGAAAAATCTGAACAGATACTGATTCATATCACAAATTTACATAAATAATGTGATTCTTGTGATAACTCCGCATTTTACCTGTAAAAGGATTAATTATGAAATGGCTTCGTAACATTTTGAGGGCGTCGACCCTCACCACAGCGCTGTTCATCTTCCAGGCCTGCTACGGCACTCCTCAGAAACCCTACTGGGAGGTGGGCGAGGCGCCTATGACCTTTTCGCTTGTGGACCGCACTTCGGGCGCGCCGCTGGATGGCATCAGCATCAAGGCCAGCATACGCGACGGCGAACAGCCCGTTGAAATTGGCGTAACTGGCGCGGACGGCCGCTGCAGCGTCTCCATTCCCTACGAGAGGAACACGATAGGCCCGGCCTTGAAATTCCAGGATCCAGTTGGCAATTATATGCCCAAGGACACCGTCCTGGCCGACCTTCGCGAACGCGAGGTCCTCATCGAACTGAATCCTGTGAAATGAAAACCCGGGATGTATTCCGCGGCATTGGCCGCCTGGCGTTGTGCAGAAAGGCACGGCGCGTGTCCTGCGGCAGGAGAGGTCTGGTTACGGTAGCCGTGCTGCTGTTTGCAGCCGCAAGCGCCTTCGGCAAGGACTGGAGGATAGAGGTCGGCAGCGGCATACAGCCTCTGCATATGGGTTTCTGGCATATATCCCCCTCCTCGCAGGTAGAAGAGCAACTGGCCAGGGTTGGCCAGGCCATCGACACCGGCACGGGCTTCTACCCCAGCGTCATACTCTCCGGCGTCTGGCACTATACCGAGCGCTGGGAACTTGTGCTCACCGGCGAAGTCTGCTGGAGCCACCACCGCCTGATTCAATATGAGCAGTTTGGCATAGACCCCTCCGGGAATCCGCGCTACGACCTTACCCAGCACACCGACATCGGCTGGAAAGACTCTTCGCCGGTGGCGTCCGGCACCTTGCAGTGGCGCTACCTGTGGACCCCCTGGAGCGTCGTCAATCTGTATTCCGGCGTCGGATTCGGCCTTAGTGGCGGCACACACTACATTCCCGTGCCGTGCATCACTCCGCTCGGCATCCGCGTCGGCGGCCGTCACCTCTACGGCTTTGTGGAGGCACCGCTGGGCCCCTACGCCGCTTTCCTTGCCGGCGGCCTCGGATTTACATTCTAATTATACTGGGGCGCTGCCCCAAACCCCGCCGCTCCGCGCTGGCTATTCTGCATACCAACCCGCACGCGCTTCGCTATCGCCTGATGGCGAGTACTAAACTGGGGCGCTGCCCCAAACCCCGCCGCTCCGCGCTGGCTATTCTGCATACCAACCCGCACGCGCTTCGCTATCGCCTGATGGCGAGTACTAAACTGGGGCTCTGCCCCAAACCGAGTCCGGAACTACTCTTTGAGCCGCAGGAAGCCGGCGGCGAGCAGGCTCTGGGCCACGATGTAGGTGAGCATTATCACAAAGCGCTTGCCTTGGAACTGGAGCACGCCGAAGTTGCCGGTGGCGATCAGCGTGTCGGAGAAGGTGAACAGCAGCGCTCCGCAGAGGATTATCCACCAGGCTTTGCCGCCGATGCGCACCACGCCCATCAAGGCACTGAAAATGAGCATCATGAGCGCCATGCCGTAGACTGCCATGGGAGCCAGCATCGCCCCCTTGATGCCGATGGCGGCTATGAGGCCGGCCACCGCGGCAGCCATCACTATGATGGCGATGACCCATGCAGAGGGTTTGAGCCCTTTCCAGGAGCGCCCGCCGAACACCGTCATGTAGCAGACGTGGCCCAGCAGGAATGCCAGCATGCCGCACACGAAGGGCAAAAAGCCGTCCGGGATGAGCAGTATATCCCCGGTGCAGCCGAACAGTTGCGCCAGGATAATGGTCTTGAGGCCCTTGCGGTCAAAAGTGCCCGCCGCGGCGAGGGTGGTAAGCGCCAGCAGCGGCAGAAGTGCGGGTTTTACGAATTCGGAGATGGTATTGGAAGCGAGGGATGTATGTCCCAGAAGATTGGTAACCGCGGCCGCCACAAAAAACAGCGCCGGTATCTGCCAAAGTTTCGTTTTCATGGTGTTCGTTTTAGAATTTGCTTACTAAGTTAAGAATAATCATATTAACTTTACAGAAAAAACTATCATCATTATTTTATCATGAAGCAGAAACTTTTAGTGATTCTGGCTCTTGTGTTCTCGATGTGCCTCCCCGCAAAAGCCGATGGCGACAAGGTCATCACGTTCGATAAACTGCCGGCTGCCGCCCAGGCGCTGCTCAAAGAGCATTTTGCTGACAAGACCCCTCTGGTTATCACCGCGGACTGGGACGATTTCAAGGTTGCGTACCCCAGCGGCGAGAGCGTGGAGTTTGACAAGAAAGGCAACTGGAAAGATATAGACTGCCGGCTCTCGGCCGTGCCCGAGGCACTTATCCCCGCGCAAATCAGTTCGGTAATAGAGCAGAACTTTCCCGGCGCCGTCATTGTCAAGATTGACCGCGACCGCAAGGGTTACGAGGTCAAGCTCGACAACGGCCTCGAGATTGAGCTGAACAAACGCTTCCAGATCATCGACATGGACGATTAGAACCGCCTGGCCATGCGTAAGATCCTGCCTCTGTTGATTGCCGCAGTTTGTTGCCTGATGTCCCCTGCATGCACCCATGCCAACAACGGGATTACCATACCATTGCCCACCCCCACCCCTTCCGGCAACCAGGACAAAGAAGAGAAACCCGAACAGAAGCCGGATGCGGGCACTGTTACGGCGCCCCTGGACAACGATGCGGTGAAAAGGACCATGCATATGGGTCTCGGATGGAATCTGGGCAACAACCTCGACGCCTACGAAGAGGATCCTGACTCCAAAAACTACCTCATGCCCGACGAAACCATCTGGGGCAACCCCAAGGCGACCCAGCAGGCTTTGACCAAAGTGCGGCAGGCGGGCTTTACCACCATCCGCATCCCCGTCACCTGGCTGGCCAAGATCGGCCCCGCCCCGGATTATATAATAGACGCCGAATGGATGGCCCGCGTCACCGAAGTCGTGAACTATGCCCGCACCGCCGGTTTCGAAACCGTGATTGTGGACACCCACCACGACGAAGACCACGACGACAACCACTGGCAGAGCCTCAAAAAGGCTTCGAAGGACGCCGCCGTGAATGCGCAGATCAAAGAAGAAATCACCAAGGTCTGGACCCAAATAGCCAACATCTTCAAGGACTGCGGCGGCCGGGGCGTTGCGGGCCCGGAGCACCACTATTATTTCCGCCACGACACGGGAGAGTATTACCCCGATGCAAAAGAGGCAATCGACGTACTCCTGCGCGGCTGGTTCAACGACGATGAGTCCTATACCCTGCAGTCGGTTTACAATTCGGCACCCGTGTTTTAACCTGGAACCTAAACCATTTACCATATGAAAAAATTCATCCTACTTGCTTTGCTCGCAATTGTCGCGTGCGGCAAAACCACCGTCTCCTGGGAAGAAGGCGAGGCCATAGACAAACGGTATTCGAACTATACCATAGAGATCCAGAATCCTCCCGCAGGCGACGGCTGGTACATCTGGTTCAGCCAGTTCCGCACCCCTACCACTATGCTGGAAGGCTCCCAGGGCACCATCGAGCATGTGAGCGGCACCATCTACAAGATAACGCCCGCCGCAGCCGCCGGCGGCAAGACGCTCAGCCTCAAGTACACCGCCCGCACCCTCGTGAACCAGTGCAGGGCTCCCGAAGCGTTCTTCTTGGTGGAGCCGGGCAAGCGCCCCGTGAAGCTGGATGTCAGCTACACTTTCCTGCCGGAAGAGCCCAAGCACTCTTTCGAGTGGAGCCACATGGATGTCAACGTAGAGGACATCATCCCGCGCCTTAAGAGCGTCGAGAAGGGCGACGGGCAGACCCTCGTCCCCGAAGGATGGGCCTCCGTCATCACCGCAGAGGGCAAGAATCCCGGATGGTACAGGATAACCCTCAAAGACGACACCGCCTGCCTCGAGGCCGCCGACCAGGATGCCGAATTCTGGGCAAAGACCACCCTCGACATAATCCGCGAGAGCGCTGCGGGCGCCAAGGTCTCCGAGATGACCATAGAGGACTGGCCCGACCTGAAGCACCGCGGCATCATGCTGGACATCAGCCGCAACTTCACCACCAAAGATAACCTGCTCAAACTCATAGACCTGATGGCCCGCTACAAGGCCAACGTGCTCCACCTCCATATGGGCGACGACGAAGGCTGGCGCATCGAGATCGACGCCCTCCCGGAACTGACCTCCTACGGTGCCTTCCGCGGCCTGCCCGTGCTCAACGAGGACGGCACGATATCGGAGCCCGACGCCCTGCAGCCCACCTACAGCGCATCGCTGGACCGTAACGACCTCTCCGGCACCGCCAGCGGTTACTATTCCCACCAAGACTTCGTGGAGATTCTCAAATACGCCGCAGAGCGCCGCATCCGCGTCATTCCCGAGTTTGACACCCCCGGCCACTCCAGGGCCGCCATCAAATCGATGGAAAAGCGTAAAGAGCTCACCGGCGACGCCTCCTGCCTCCTTTCGGAGCCACAGGATACATCCAAATACGTCTCCGTGCAGGATTACACCGACAACGCCATCAACGTCGCGCTGGAATCTACCTACAAGTTCGTGGAGACGGTGTTCGACGGCCTTATTGCCCTTTACCAGGAGGCCGGTGTGCCGCTCGAGGTAATCCACGTCGGCGGAGACGAGGTACCGGAGGGAGCCTGGATCGGCTCGCCTGCCTGTCAGAAACTGATGGCAGAGAACGGCTGGGACAGCGTAGACCATCTCAAAGACTATTATGTGAGCCGCGTGCTGGACATCGCTGCCGCCAAGGGGGTCAAGATTGCCGGATGGCAGGAGCTCGCACAGAACCTGCAGGACGATACCGCCGTCAAGTTGGCGGCCGGCCTCGGGTTCACCAACGCCTGGACGGTATCCCACGGCAGGGAGGAGATTCCCTACCAGTTTGCCAACAGCGGCCTGCCGGTGGTAATCTCTTCTGCCCCCAACGCCTATCTGGACTTTGCGTATAACGATTCCAAACTGGAAAGGGGCCACAGTTGGGGCGGCTTCGTGGACGAACGCAGGACTTTCTCGCTGCTCCCCTACAGCATGTACCGCAGCGTCCGCTGGGACGACCACGGCAAGATGCTGGATATAGCCGACGCCCCGGACGGCAAGACCCCGCTCATCGCAAAGGAGAACATCCTGGGCGTGCAGGGACAGCTCTGGTCCGAGACCATCCGCAGCTTTGACCACGTCACCTATTACCTCTTTCCCAAGGCGCTGGGCCTCTTCGAGCGCGGCTGGAACGTCTCGCCCGTATGGGAAAATACCACCGTCTCCGATGATCCCGCCTTCGTAGAGGACTTCAACAAGTTCTACAGCATCATCAACGACAAAGAACTCCCTTACTACCAGAAACTTGGTATCTCCTATCACACCAATTGACGCGCTGCGCAATTTGTGATAATATTCACGCAAAAAGCGATGGTTTGTACTTTTTAAAGTGCTTACTTTGTAGTTATGAAACAGTTACTAGCCTCACTTTGTTGCTTTTTCTGCATCTTATTGTCATGCGAAAAGCCTTCGCAGGGTATCATCATCAACCCTCCGGACACGCACCCTACCATCACTCCCAACAACAACAATAACAACCAGACCCCAAACAACGGGAATAACGGCAATAATGACTTAACCCCGGCCGAAAGCCCCTCTGGCTATATAATCGTGGGTTATGCCACCTATTGGGACAAGACCATGCCCGATGCGGCGCTGCTGACCCACATCAATTATTCATTCGCGCACATCAAAAGCGACTTTGAGAGTCTGGACATCAAGACGTCGTCCCGCCTGAAGCAGATCGCGAAACTCAAGGATTCCAATCCCGGGCTCAAGATCCTGCTCTCCATAGGCGGCTGGGGCGCCGGCAATTTCAGCGAAATGGCGGCCAGTGAGACCCATCGCAAGAATTTCTGCCAGAACTGCCTGGCTGCCGTACGGGATTATAACCTGGACGGTATAGACCTGGACTGGGAATACCCCACCAGCAACAGCGCCGGCATCTCTTCTTCGCCCGACGACACCAAGAACTTCACGCTGCTGCTCAAAGACCTGCGCGCAACCCTGGGCAACGACAAGCTCCTGACCATGGCATCCTCTGCCAACGCCAAATATGTCGATTTCAAAAGCTGCATAGATTACCTGAACTTTGTCAACATCATGACCTACGACATGGGCAAGCCGCCGTACCACAACGCCGGCCTGTACCCGTCCTCCATGACCAAGCGCAGCTGCGACGAATCCGTAAACCTCCACTACACTGCGGGCGTCCCCTACGACAAGATTGTACTGGGCATCCCCTTCTACGGACACGGCAACGACAGTGACTTCACCTCCGAGTGCCTCGACTACAGGGACATCAAGATCGACGCCTCCAAATACAGCGTCCGCTGGGACAACAACGCCCAGGTTCCCTATCTGGTGAACACCCTGGGCACCATGGTGCTGAGCTACGACGACGAGACATCGGTAGGTCTCAAGGCCGATTATGTCAAGACCAAAGGGCTCAAGGGCGCCATGTACTGGAACATCGAGGCCGATGACGACAACTGGACCCTCTCCAAGGCCATAGCCAGCCGCCTGATAGGCTGGAGTGCACCGGAGGCTCCCGCCCAGGAGGCTTTTCTTGCCACCAACCAGAATGTCGAGAAATACCTCACAGAGGTGAATTACCCCTGCACCAACAATACGGACACAGATAAGGAATACTACTATTCAAGCGTAGTCGGTTACCCCGGCGGCGGTCCCAGCGTAGACAACGAGGAGATTCCTCCCACCTACTCCATCACCTGGACGGCATCGTCGTCGAGCCAGAAGCTCAAGGTTTGGGAAGGGAGCTGGAGCCGGGAGTACTCCCTCTCCGGCGGCGTAGGCAAGCAGGACATCACAAACCTGGTTCCCAACACGACTTACAACTGGCAGGTGACATCTTCCGGCAACGAACTGGTAGCCAGCGGCAGTTTTGCCACCCGCGGCCATCTGCGCCAGGTATTCTTCTCCCCCAACGTCCGCAACGGACGCGACCTGGGCGGATACAAGGGCTTGAACGGGAAAACAACCGTCTATCACATGCTATACCGCGGCGGGCGCATCGACGGCAATTATGCCAACAGCACCGGCCGCAGTGAAATGCTTGCAGAGGGGATAAAGGCCGAGGTAGACCTGCGCGAGGCGGAGGATGTCCCTTCGAGTTCTCCGCTGGGCAGGAGCGTGGCATTCTACGCCCCCGGTTTTGACAGTGGCTACAACCATATGATACGGGACAATCCGGAGAAGGTCAAGAACACCTTCTGCTGGGTTGTAGACCGCCTGAGGGAGAACAAACCCGTGTACTTCCATTGCGCCGCCGGCCGTGACCGCACCGCCACCCTGGCAGTCCTTCTGGAAGGCGCCCTTGGCATCAGCGAAAACGACATGGCCAAGGATTATGAGCTCACCTACTTCTCCCCCAAGGACTGGGGCATGTCCAAGGACGACAACGGCAACTATTATTACGGCCACGTCCGCACAACCTACAGCTACAAGTCCATCCGCAAGACCATCTACAGCAAGACCGACAGCGGTACCTATCAGGAGCGCATAGTGAAATACCTTCTGCAGATAGGGGTTCCGCAGAAGGATATCGACGACCTGAGGTCGATTATGCTCAAGTAACTACTTTTGGTAATACTCCTTGAAGGAGTTCCAGGAATAATAGGGCCACATTTCCGTTTCGACCGGCAGTGTGGCCTCTTTTCCGTTATGGAGGACCTTGAAGAGGACGTCACCCGCGTTGTTCTTGTAGAACACGAAGTGGACGTTGGCGCCCATGGGGACCTGCTGCAGGCGGCAGATGTCGGCAATCTCGTCGGCATTCCGGGCTTCTCGGCCCATCCCGTCAAGATTCAATATCATCATCAGGGGAAGGATGGTGTAGTCATGACCGAAGCGCAGGTCGGCGCCCTTCTCGCCCGAAGCGATGCGCTCGTCGGCCTTGGCAACGATATCGTCCAGGATAGGCATGTAGCCCAGATGGGTCTGCCATGCGTACCAGTAGAACTGGAAGTTGTCTATCTTCCAGAGGGCGATACGCTCTTCCGGGGTAAAGATGTCGGTGAACACCAGGTCGGTATCCAGGCTGGCCATACCCGCCGCGAAGAAGTAGAGGTAGGAGACCAGATCCCACTGTTTTTCAGGTTCCACGGCCTTGTCTGGATCAACGAAGAGCCTTGAGAGAATGGGCTTGTAGTCTATGGTGCGGTCGATGTACTCATCCCACGTTTCTTCAAATGCAACTGGAGTACGTTTGTAATCTTCGTTCTTGAAGGGGTTGCTGCCGTCCAGGGGAAGGATTGCCGGCAGGAACACCTTGCCAAAGTTCTCGAAGATGTCCAACTTGGGATCCTGGGCCTTTAGGCCGAGGCAGAAGGCGCTCATGGTCATCACGCAGCGGGTGCTGGTAGATGTCCAGGCGCGGACATGGGCATCGCCCTTGAAAACCTGCGGGAAGTTCTTGTACATCCTCTCTGCAAGCTCCTGCTGTTGCTGGAAGCCCTTGCGCGAAAGGTCGCCTACGCGATATTTGACATCTGGATAGAGGCTCTCGAAACGCTCTCGGTAATCCTTGCCCAGGTCGGTCAGGTTGTCGTCGGCAGCGGCATCCTTGAGCGTATAATGGATCAGCTTGTAGATGTCGCTCTGCCATGCATAGCGGGCACCGTGACGGCCGTAGTGGCTCAGGTAGAAGGGCTTGTAGCCAGCCGGGGCGGGCGTGAGCTCTACCGGTCCGGTAGGGCACAGGTAATCGGTCCCGTCAAGGTATTCGGGGTGTTCTGCCAGCTCCTGCAGATAATCTGTCTGTACGGGCGGCTCCTGCGGCTTAAAAGTGTTGCATCCTGCAAGGACGAGGGTTGCCAAGAGGGCGATGAAAAGGGTCTTTTTCATAACTTAGGTTTTTCCGGACTTGATATATCCTTACGAAGATACAAAATATTGGGGAATTATTCCAGTACCTGACGTAAACGTGATGTGAGGTCAGAGAGCAGATACAGGCCGTCGGCGTTGGCCTTGAGCCCCTGGAGCCTTATGGGATAAGTACCGGGCACGGTCTCCAGGTCAAGGTAGGTAGCTTCGCGCACCTGGGGATCGGTGGCGTAGACCAGATTCATGTCGGCATACATCTGGTCGTCGGCACCCCTCCATTTGCAAATCACCAGCTTGCCGCCTATGGGGGTCGTCTTCATCAACGCATCCGGCAGGGAATAAGGCTCCGCACCCAGGGCTGCGAGCACGCTGACCAGGTTGGAGTCATGTCCGCACAGGAAAGAGAACTTGCGTCCCGGGGCCTCCAGCTCTTCGAGTATGGTGGCAACCAGCGAGCGGGCCAGCTCGGATGCTACCAGCGGCGAACCGAACAGCGACTCTTCGTACCAGTCGGTGACGGCGTAGATATTCTCCTTCTGCTCAGGGGTAAGAACGTGTCCGAAGAAAGCGGTCGAATCGTCGGCATCCTCATAATATTGCAGGGCCAGGGCATCGGAGGCAGAGACCGCAAGACGGATATCTCCGGTCATGCTGGGTTCCCTCCCCTTCTCCACATAAACCACCGTATTGTCGGTGCGGAAATAAGACGAGTCATTGGCTGCGGCGGGGCTGTCCTTCATGTCCAGCACCTGCTCGAGCACCTCCAGATGGGCCGGGTCGGGCCTGCTGACAAGGTCGCTGATTTCGGCTTTCATGGTGGCCAGGGAAAGGGAATCATCCTTGCTGAAGGCGGGGCTGAAAACCGGATCCTTGGTACCAATCTCGTATAGATGTTCTACATTGACGTTTGCCATGGGGAGGAACGCCGCCGAAAAGAAGCGGGCGGTGGCGACTGTCCTCTGCACGGAGTTGGCATAGAAGCGCACCTGCCCCTCTGCAGGAACGGCATCCTTTTCAAAGAGCCCCTCCGCAACCATCCAGTCGCTGAAAAAGCGTCCCATCAGGGACTCCAGCACGGCCCCTTTGCGGGAGAGTTCCCCCGGCTCGGATGTCCACTGGAACCATTGGTGCGGAGTGATTCTGGCAAGCGCCGAACCGGGCCCCGCGATGGGAGAGCGGAGGTTGTGCCGGCTCAGCACCACCGCCTCGTCCAGGGTGTAGCGGTCGTGGAAGCCTATGGGGCGCTCCATCCATCCGTCCTGCGCAGGAACCTCAACCAGGCAGAAGTGGGAGAAGAGCTTTCTCTCCCCCGCATGGTCGTACTGCTTGTTGTCGGTGGGGTAGTTCACAACGTGGGTATCCGGATCCCCCTCTCCGCGGACGCACAAGGTCGTGGAGCCGCCGCCGTCCATGTTCAGGGCATACCTCGGGTGGAAGTGGCGCTCCAGGAAGCGGGTCAGTTCGCGGGCCGTCATACCCTCGCTCACCCCTGCCCTGCGGCCGTCCACCGCTATCATCAAGAAATGGCCGTCGCCGGTAAGGGCCACCGCCGTACGGGGATGGCGGACGCCCTGATGGCGCACCGGATCCTCGTAGTTGTAGCGCTTAAGCTGGGCGGGCGTGAGGGTGCTGTCCACAAAAAAGGCCCCTACAGGGGAGTAATCGTCTATGAGCATAGGAGCGCTCGAGAAGATGTTTTCCCAATCAGAAGCGGCATACATGGCCCTCTGCTGAGCGATGGACAAGCCCTTCCCGTCAAAGCCGATGCGCACGTTGCGGCCGCTGCGGTCGGTGCACACGGCGGCCTCGCTCTTCCAGTTGGGGACCGGGGTGTCCATCACCTTGTCCCGGGGCATGCAAGAGTGGTATTTTCCGTCGACCTTGACCACGGTAGATTCGGGTTCATACGCTGCATTGAGCACCGCCACGGCATTGTTCCTGCGGAAAATATCGGAGGTGATGCTCATCTTTTCAGAGCAGTTGAAGCGTAGCGCATAAGAGGGATTGGCCGTATCCCAGTCCAGGACATATACATGCTGGTGCGCCCCGGAGATATTATCCAGGCCGTAAAATTCATAATATGCAATACCCGGAGCCACCTTGTGCAACGTCCAACCGTCCCCTTGCTGCGGAGCAGCCCAAATCGATAAACCCAGCAGCAGGAATACAAGCGATGACAGGAATCTTCTCATGATGTATTAGTATTTAACAGTTACCAGGACCGGGAAATGGTCGCTGAGATTTTCCGTTCCCTCTTGAAGGACACGGTATTTTTGTACCTCCACCGGAGCCGCATCCTTGAATGCGAATATGTAATCGATGCAGATGGAGGGATTCTTGGTCGAAAAGGTGATACCGTTGCCGGAGAGCAGCGTCCAACTCTTTTTGGCCAGGGCTATCACATCGCTGTCGGGGGTGACGTTAAAGTCCCCGCACAGGAACACCGGTTTGGAGCATCCGCCGTAAACGACGCTGAACCAATCATTGATATGACGCACCTGATCCAGCGCGGCGGCCGTGCTGACGTGGTCCAGATGGGTGGAGGCAAACACGCAGTCTTCCGTCTCGGCCACCGCCACACAGCGCGCCTCGGCCCCGTCGCCTTGCGGCAGGGCGATGCGATAACGGTTGATAATGGGCTTGGCCGAAACCACGCCGTCGCCATATGCGCCGCCCCGGTACGGGATGGCCCGGGCAAACAGATAACTCCAATCAGGGCCCAGCGCCTGGGCAAGTTCTTTGGCCTGAAATACATTGTGGCGGGTATTGCAACTGTCCAGCTCGCTAAGGGCCACCAGGGTTGCCCCCTGGTCCAGTATCAACCGGGCCACATCGGGCGTCGTGTTGTCTTCGTACTTGGAGAAAACGCCCACGTTGTAACTCATCAGCGTGAGAGTGTGCTGTTTCTGGCCCTGGCACGAGAGCAGGGCCAAAAGCAGCGGAAGAAAAAACCAACTATGTTTCATGAAAGAAGTTTATTATTTGCTAACCACATAGAAGAAGGTGTCGCGCGGACGCTCGCCCGCATGGTCGGGGCCGTTGGTCTCCTTGGGCGACCCGTTCTTGTCTTCGCTGCGGTTGTCACAGGGGTAATTCACCACATGGGTCACCGGGTCACCCTGACCCTGTACGCACATGGTAGAAGAGCCTCCGCCATCGAGGTTGATGGCAGACTGAGGATTGAAATTGTTCACGAGAAACTTGGTCAGGTTCGCAGCCGAGATACCCTTGGAGATGCCGTCACGACGGCCATCCACCACAATGAACAGCAGGTGGTTGTTCTCTGTCTTGGCCAGGGCCGTACGGGGGTTCGTATTGGACCCCTGGTGACGGTACGGATTCTCCGAGCAGTCGGGTCCCGAGGATGCCAGGGGGTGAAGGTTGCAGAACTCCTCCCCTACGGGCTCGAAATCATCTATCAGCATGGGGGCGCTGGTGATAAAGTCGGTTTCCGTACGGGCCCGTTCGCGGTAGACACCGCGCCACTCGGCAAGAGACATCCCCTTGCCAGTGTATTCTATGCGCACGTCGCGGTCCTGGTTCAGATACACCGCTGCCTCGCTCTTCCACTGCGGGACGCCCGTAGAACCTATGGTCTCTGCCGTGATAGTGGAGATGACCGAGTTGTTACACTTAAGATACAGGGCAGCCTTCTCATAGCCGCCATTGATGCAGGCTATGGCACCCGTCCCCTTAAACACCTTGGAGGCTGTGCTGTTACCGTTGTAATACCCCAGCTTTACAGAATAAGAAGCGTTGTTCAGGTCTATTTCTGTAATGAAAATGCGCTGGTTGGTGTTGGTTACGGGTTCCTTCCCGTCGAAGGTGTAATACACGATCCCATCCTCTATGGTTGTGACGGTCCAGCCGTTACCCGATGTGGGGCGGACGACCTTGCCGCGGTTGGCATCCCAGGGGTTGTTACCACCGCCGCCGGGATTGTTGCCGCCGCCCTCGCCGCCGCCTCCATGAACCACCTCGCCTCCCGGCTTGTAGTCGGGAGGTGGCAGTTCGTGCTTGATTTTGTTCCTTTCGTCGCACGAAGCTAAGAACAAGGAGAACAGAATCAAGAACACAAGTATACGTTTACGTTCCATCCTTTATCTAAGTTTAGCGGAGAAATCCCAAATCTCGGGATTCCATCCCATCTCTGCTGCCTTGCCGGCCAAGGTACCCTCCGCTCCCGCGTAGTTGTCCTTGACATCTGCCGCACCATCTACGACGGAGCCTGCAAAAGGCATGCTGGAACTCCATCCGATGCAAGAAGAAATTGCAGCAGTGGCCACATCAATGCGTCCGGCAAAGATACCGGTATTCGCATGGGTACCCGTTACGACACCTGCGGCATAGCAGTTGGACACAATCAGGTTGCCCTTGGCGATGCCTATGAATCCGCCCACGGCAGCATTGGAACCGCCCTCTACATCCATGGTAGAGTAGCTATTTGCTATCTGGCACTTGATAGAGGCGTTGCCTTCGGGGTAACCGGCGAAGCCGCCCGCCTGCGAAGAGCCGGCCGTGAGCGTACCTCCGATCACGGCACACCTGTTGATGTCGGGGTGATAATCCACACCCACGAAACCGCCGGAGTTCTGGCCGCCCTTGATGGTGGCATTCTCGACCGTGCAGCGGGATATCACGGAGCCTTCGTGACGGCCTGCCTGACCCACAAATCCACCCACGCGCTTGGATGTTGCCGCGTCGATAACGACATCCTTGACAGTGCAGCGCTCGAACACAGCCGCCTTGTTGATGTTGCCGGTAAAGCCACCCACATACTGGATAGCACTGGGGGCGCTTACGGTGACGCCGGTAACGGAGCAATCCTCTATGCGGGCTCCGGCAGCATCGGGATAGCCCATGAATCCGCCGATGTTGTTGGCTGTCCCACCCGTTACGGTACTGTTCAGGATGTGGCAGTCGGAGATGGTCGTAACCACGGCCACCTGACCTACCACGCCGCCCAGGGCATTCGAGCCGGAGATAGCGGAGTTCTTAACGGTGACTCCGGTGAGCGAGCAGGGCGTCAGGTTCTTGCTGGTGCCCAGGTAACCGGCCACGACACCCGCCTTCTTGCCGCCCGCGGTGACGCTGGCGCCGTCGAAGGTGACATCCTTGACTGTACCGTAGAGCACGCCGAAGAAGCTCGGATAATCGGGTCCTTCGGGGACATTGAGGTTGAAGATGGTATGTCCGTTGCCGTCAAAGTTGATAAACATGTCAAAGTCGCCCGAGTTGTTGAGCGGAACCCAGTCGTAGCCAGCCATGTCTATATCGGCGTCAAGCTTGAAGAAGCGTGTCACGCCGGAGGCCATATCGCTGCGCATGTTCATCATGTGCTTGGCGGTCCTGATAATCCAGGGGCTCTCCTCGGTACCGTCGCCGTCGGCATAGTGGCCGGCGGTGTCCCATACCGATGCATCGTCTATGGTCAGGCGGTTCACACAGCCGGACTTGATGGCGCTATCTTCCGTGAGAGTATAAACGGTAACCCACGAGAGCTCTCCGGCAGCCACATTGATGGTAAGTTCGGTGCCCGCAGGCAACACATCGTCGTTCCAGGAGGTGGTCATCCATGCCACAACGGTCTTGTCCTCCCCAAGGGTGACATCCCTCAGGATGATGGCCAGCTCGTCGGAGAGGGCATCTTCGGCATTGCCGACATGGAAGACAGGCGATGCCGCCTTGATGGCGATACGGTTCACGACAGTGGTCTCTTCAGGCAGGGTCAGGGCAAGGCGCAGCACGCCGCACTGGGCGAATGTCCCGCCGTGTGCCACAGCCCACTCTTTGCTGAATGTGAAACTCATGTAGTCGTCGACCCCGCCCAGCATGGCAAAGTACTTAAGATGCTCCTTAGAGTCGTTCCCGGCCTGGGACTGATCGGCCAGGGAGATGGCCTCGATGTCAGACACAGAGGCTGCTGTACCGGGGTAGAATATCGAGAATTTGTCTCCTATGACCTGTTTGCCCACGAACGAAGCGCTGGCAGCGCTGAAGCCGGGACGGATGTTGAATACGGAGGCATAGGATCCTGCAACGACAATCTGGTCGCCCTCCTGCCATGCCCAGCCAAGGCCGTTCTCGGCATCGGTGGCAGCCACCTTGGTGAGGGTGGAACCGGGGATAGATGCTTCTATCACTACATCCGGAGCAGGGACAGAGTCGGCAACTTGCTTCTCCTTGGTGCAGGAAAAGCTGATAAAGGGCAGCGCAGCTACACAGATAAGGGAAATGATTCTTGTTTTCATGGCTGTCACTTATTTAATGTCGTTATTATCAAAACCAGGGAGCTGGCCATTGTTGTTGGTGTCGGGGATAGGGCCCACGGGCGCATCGGGGCGCAGTGTGGGTACATCTCCGCTAAAGTTCCAGATGGCGGGATCCCAACCCAGGGACTTGGCCAGCTGCGTGATGGTAGAACCGGCCGGAGCGGCCTTGCCGTGGTAAGGATAGTTGTGGGTATTACCCTCTATGGCCTGTATCATGAGCGGGGCTACGGCAGAAGTATTCTCCTGGTCGTAGAGCTTGAACAGGTCGGAGTAATCACGGAAGTCGAGGTCGGCACGACGGTAGCAGTTCTCGTAGGTGTTGTGGGTCGCGCCGTAGGCCACGATGGCGCCGGCGGAATACCAGTCATTCCCGTCGAGACCGGCACCCGTATAAGAGCGGGTCTTGATCTCTTCCTGCCAAGCGATGCAGCCGCTCACGACATTACCGGGCATGCGGGTCTCGTTGCCGTCACCCTTGTCCTGGTTGGCATGTCCCACGATGCCGCCCACGCTGCGGGAAGCCGCATAATCCTTGGAGCCGTCTTCGTTGAGGGCATACATCTTTGCAGTGCAGAAACTGTTGTAGATGGCGTCGCCGTCGCCCAGCAGGCCGCCGGTGATGCCGCCGACGCGCTGGTCACCACGCACGGAGCCGGTCACCCAGCAGTTGGAGACGGTGGCCTTCTTGGAGTAGCCGAAGAGGCCGCCCACATAGTTCTTGCCCGACCAGACATCCACATCGGCAGAGCAGGCCTCCAGGGTAGCGTTGCCCAGGATACCGAACATGCCGCCCACACCTGTCTTGGAGCCCTTCAGGGTAACGGAACCCTGTACGTGTACTCGGGCCACATCACCGTGGATATCCCCGGTACCGCAGTAACCGCCAAGGATGCCGCAGCCTGAATCGGCCCCGCACTCTATCCTGGCGTTGGTGAAGGTCACATCGTGGCAGTAGCCGGCCAGTACTCCGAAGAAACTGGGATAAGAGCCCCAGTCATCGACATGGAAGTTGGAGATGGTGTGCCCGCCGCCGTCAAAGTCCACGTACAGCTTGTAGGGACTTGCGTAGTTCAGCGGGGTCCAGTCGTTCACGTCGGCCATGTCGATGTCGTTCTTCATCTTGAAATAGATCTTCTCCCCTTCCGAGAGCTTGTCTTTCATGGCCTTCAGGTCGGCCACGGTCTTGAGTTCGAAGGGATACTCCTTAGAGCCGTCACCCCCTTCGGGACCTTCGTCCACCTGGGTCACGGCAATAAAGCCGTAGGGCTGGTCGGCAAGGATCCAGTTATCGGTGCCCTCCACCTTGTCTATGGCAAGCGGGAGCACATACAGCTTCCCGTCGGTGAGACCGCTGGCCGTGATGCGCAGCTTGGCAGCGGTGGAAGTTATATTGTAACGGGGCAACAGCAACTCATTCTTCACGAATTCGTAGGCCGATGAGGGGAGCATCTCTGCATCTTTCCCGTTGAGGCGGTTGTATGCAGCCACCCCTTCGGGATCGACCTTAAGGGAGAATTTGATGGTGATGTCGGAGGCAGCGCTGTCCTTGACGCACACGAACGCGTCGACATTCCTGCCCTTGCCGGGAAGAAGGTTCAACTCACCCGCCCCATCCTGCACGGAAGTGAAGAACACACCTTGCATCTTAGAGACCGGCGGCTGGTTTTCGTTGTTCTTGTTGCAGGCAGACAGCAACAGCATAAGCCCGCACAAAAGGATATATGATAATGTCTTTTTCATGGTGCAGATTCGATTAGAATGATAAACCGTCTTTCCAACCAGGATTCTGGGTGAGGATGCCGCCAGTAAGGTTGCGGTCGTCGGTGGGGATCGGATAGAGGTAATCCTTATCCTCGTCCCAGGTGCGGGAGATGCTGCTGTGCAACCAGATCAGGCCCGATTCACCTTCCGACAGGAACACATCCGTGCCAAGCTTCTTGGCAGAAGATGCCGTGGAGGTGGCTTTGTCGGTAAAGATCTCAAAATCGGCAGTGCCGTCGTTATCCACGTCATAAACGCCTACGCCGGGGAAGTACTGCCCGTAGAAGGGCGCCTCGAATGCCTTACCCTCTTTCCAGCGCATCAAGTCGTAGTAGCGATGGCCTTCCTGGCACAACTCTACGGCGCGTTCGCGACGGATCTCGAGTATCACGCCCTTGTGGGCGTCGGCCTTGAGGACTGAGCTCTGGTAGCCGCCATAATTGGGACTCGTAAGGAAGGGGTCCGGGTTGGCATCGGCCTCCGCCATGGAAAGGGCGGGCATTCCGGCACGCTTGCGAAGCTGGTTCACAGAGATGTCCAGGTCGGGCTGGGTCAATTTGCCCGCCTCGGCCAGGGCCTCCGCATAGTTCAGGTAGATTTCGCCGGCGCGCATGATAATCAGGTCCACATCGCAGGCGTTGTAGGTATCCTGGTCGAGCGTGGTGACATATTTGTCGGGATGGTAGCCGGAGAAGCTCACCTTAAAGTCGGGGGCGGTAAAGGACGTTTCGCCCATGCGCTTGTAACCCGGGGTGCGGATGCTCTGCGCCAGACGCGGGTCTCGGTTCTTGGTCTCCTGCTGGAAAGCCATGCTTTCCCAGCCTTCCTGGTCGGTGAAGCGGGAGCCATCCTTCATCAGGTAGCTTGCGATGAGTTTCTTGGTTGCGGTGGGGCAGCCCATGGAACCTACGGTCATGCAGTTGCCGGCGCTGTGCATTGCGCCGTAAGCCTTATTGTAGTTGCGGGCAATGATCACCTCATCGGTGAGTTCCGTCGCATTCAGGGAGTGGAACAGCTCAAAGTAGTCGGGATGCAGGCTGTAGCCGCTGGTCTGGATGAATTCCCTGGAAACCTTGGCGCACTCGTCGAGATACCATGTATAGGGCTGTGCATCTGCGGGGAGCGTCGCCAGGAAAACATCATCTGCATGGTACTTGCGGAAGGTGCCTTCGAAGAGCAGGAAACGCGATTTGAGGGCCATGGCAGTCCACTTGGTAACTTCGTAGGCACTCTTGTCGGTGGGAAGATTCGCAATGGCGAAGTCTATGTCCTCTATCATCTTGCCCATTATGAACTCGCGGCTGTCGCGGGGCCTGTTCAGCTCTTCCGTCTCGGTAGAGCCCAGGGTATGGTCGTACCACGGCACGTCGCCGAAACGCTTTACCTTCTCAAAATAGAAGTAGGCGCGGAAGAAACGGGCGATGGCCTCGTACTTGATGCGGACAGCAGCGTCGGGGCAGTGATTCAAATCTTCAATGAGGGTGTTGATGTTACGCAGGGCGCCCCAGCTCCAGCCACTGCCGCTGGCGGGAACGGTGCGTTTGCCCATGCCCTCGTTGGACATATTGTTCTGGGTATAATGGTCGTCGTTGGCCATGTAAAGGGTTTCACTGGGGAAAGCCTCGTAGAATACGATGGAGAAGGCCCTGAGCTCACTTTCGCTCTTGAAGAAAGTGTCCTCTGTGAGTCTATCCTTGGGCACGGCATCCAACAGGTCGTCGCAGGATATGAAAGCGAACCCGGCAAGCATCAAGAAAATGTAGGATAATATCTTTTTCATGGCTGGATTCATTAGAGGGTTATGTCAATACCAAAGATAAAGCTCTTCTGCCAGGGGTAAAGGCGGAGGTTGCCGCCGGTCATGGCCATTTCGGGATCCACATAATCGCCGTGCAGGCCGGGAGCCCAGTAGAAGAGATTCTCGCCAGTGAAGTACAGGCGGAGCTTGCTGATAGAAACCGCACTCGTGAGTTTCTCGGGAAGAGTGTAGCCAAAGGTGAGGTTCTTAAGGCGCAGGTAGCCGATATTCTGGAGATAACGGTCGTTGGCCACGCCCAGGGGACGGTTGGCATTCATTGCTATGTAGCCGCGAGGACGCGGATAGTAGGCGTCGGGGTTCTCTTCGCTCCAGCAGTCATCCAGGAAATCGCGGGGGAAGAAGGTCTGGTAAGGGCGGGCATACAGGAACCAGAAAGCGCGCGCGTCGGCTGCCGGATACCAGTCCATCTTGCCGATTCCCTGGAAGAATACGGCAAAGTCAAAGCCGTTCCAGGAGGCGTTCATATTGACACCGTAGTTGTAACGGGGCTTGCTGTTTCCTATTATCTGCCAGTCACCGCTGTCCCCTACTTTCTCTGCGCCCTTGTTGATGGCGCCGTCACCGTCCAGGTCGGCGAACTTCATGTCGCCGGCGAAGAGGCCGTTAGGGAATATCTGGGCGTCGTTCACCTTGCTCTGGTCCACCGCATAGCTCTTGGCTTCTTCGTCGGTAGCGAAGAGGCCGTCTACGTGGTATCCCCAGATGTCACCGTATTTCATACCCTCCCAATAGTTCTTTGCGAAAAGTTTGTCGGGGTTGTTGTAGCGGGTGATGTGGGACACATAGTCGGAGAATACGACGTTGAAACCGTAGCTGAACGGCTTGGAGCCCATCATGAAGGAATCGCGCCACCCAACTGTAAGCTCATAGCCTTTGGTGCGCAGGTCCGCAACGTTCTCATTGGGGACGGATGCGCCGTAGACTGCGGGAAGAGGCACGCCGTCGGTGAGCATGTCCTTTGTGTCACGGATATAACCTTCTGCGCTGAACTCCAGACGATTTCCAAAGAAAGCCAGGTCGATACCAAGGTTACTCTGGATAGAGCGTTCCCAGGTAAGGCCCGATGATACCGGAGCACTCAGGGTAGCCTGCGGCAGGTTTGCGCCGCCCAGCAGGTAGCTGGACTTGCCGCTGGTCGATATGGTGCGGATGGCCGGATAGTAAGAGCTCATCTGCTGGTTGCCCAACTGACCATACGAGAAGCGGATCTTGGCATTGTCCCACCAGTTGCGCAGCGGTTTGAAGAACGGCTCCTCCGAGATTCTCCAGCCCACCGATGCGGAGGGAGAGAACACCCAGCGGCTGCCCCGCAGGAATCGGGAAGAGCCATCGTAACGGCCGTTCAGCTCCAGCAGGTAACGGCCCTTGTAATCGTAGTTCAAACGGGCAAAGTAGCCGGCGGTCTTGAGTTCGTTCTGGCCGCCGCTGGTCTCCATCCGCTTGTTGGAGAGGCCGACCTCGGGATAATCGTCTGTTGTTCCCACGAGATTCTGGTCGTTGAGCTCTGTGGAATACAGGTTATAACCCTTTGCACCCAGGTCCTTGATCCAGCGGGTTTCGTAGTTGGCACCCGCCATCAGTTTGAAGTTGTGGGCTTCAGCCCAGCTGTGCTCGTAAGTCGCATAAAGGTTGTACACCTGATAGATATTGGTGTTGGCCTTTTCCGAGAGCACATCCAGGAAGGGGTCCTTGTCGTCTTTTGTGAGAATCTCGCCGGGATAGATAGAGTATTCTCCAGCCACGGCGCGGTTCATATAGCGGTTATACTTAAGCGCATATGTATAGTCGCCCCTGATGGTGAAGCCCTGGAAGGGGGTCAGGGTAAAATCTACGGTCTCGCTGATGTTGTCGATATTGTCCTGGTTAAAGTGGTCGCCCGCCAGGAGCATCAGCAGGCCGTCCATGAGCTGGTAGCCGTTGTACTTGGTGGCATACAGCGTAGAGCCGTCGGGATTGGTAGCGGGATAGCTGGCCAGGGCATGCACGGTGCTCTTGGCAAAGTTGTTGTCGATGCCGCTCTGTCCGGGATAGAAATACTGGCTGTTGAAATAGCTGGTGTTGGAACCGATACGCAGCCAGTCGGTGACATCAAAGGAGAGTTTCGCACGCAGGTTCACACGCTTGTAGTTGTCGGGCTTGGCCTTGAACATACCCTGCTCGTAGGTGTAGCCGCCCGACACCATATAACTAAAGGCGTCGGTGGCGCCGCTCATGGTGATAGTGTGGCTGGTGGTAGGTTTGATGTCGTTGTACAACACGTGATACCAATCGGTATTCGCATAATAATTATAGACATCGCGGCCGTTCTCCTGCGAGACGACTACCCACGGGCGGGAAGGATCTTCCACAACGTCGTTGCGGCGAATCCACAACTGGTACATATCCTCGTCGGAATAGTTGGCGTACTTGGTACCCGGGCTGTAGGTAGCCCAGAACATATTGTTCAGGTAAACCGAGTCATAGCCGCGGGTCTCATAGTCCGTAGAGGTCGTGGGAGCGGTGAAGCCATAGCGGCCGCTGTAGGTGACCTTGGCACGGCCATTCTTCTCTTTGCTGCCGCTCTTGGTGGTGACCAGGATCACACCGGCCGAACCCTTGGCTCCGTAGATTGCCGCAGCGGCGGCATCCTTGATTACGGAGATGTTATCCACATCGGCGGGGTTGAGATACTGGATATCCCCTTCCACACCATCTATCAATACCAGCGGGGAACCGCCGTTGATAGAGTTCCAACCACGGATATTCAGCGTGGCGGCCTGGCCCGGGCGACCGGAGCCGGAGGTGATGTTGAGGCCGGGGACAGTACCCTGAAGCATATGGCCGACATCGAGTGCAGAGCGGTCCTGCAGGGCCTCGGACTTGACCACCGACACGGCGCCCGTGAGGTTTGTCTTTCTCTGCGTACCGTAACCGACCGCCACTGCATCTTCCAGCATGATACTGTCTTCTTCAAGTTTGATGGTTATCTGGCGCCTTCCGTTCAAAGGCACCTTTGCTGTCTTGTAGCCGAGGCACATCACCTCGATTACAGCTTGAGAATCAACCGTGATGGTGAAATGTCCATCATAGTCTGTTACGGCGTTGGCACCGTCGGCCCGCACCACCGCCCCGACAATGGGGCCGGTGCTGTCAAGCACGGTTCCACTCACTGACTGCTTTTGCGCAAAAGCGCCAAAAGACACTGCCATCCCAAGCAGAATGGCCAGTGATGAGAACAGTTTTTTGTGCAACATATTAATGAAGAGATTAAATAATAGTGTCTTTCCGGTTCGTCTTATACAAATTTCGACATACGGGCAGGCAATGTCAATAGACCCCGTTACATTAGTAGATATCGCTACGACATAAATTACCATTAAGATATTGGTTAACAAGCCGTTAGATTAATACGCCGTCACAATATTTAGTGGATGTTTAGTATATCACTTGTCGCTATTTATTTGTAAATTTGCATAAAACACCACATCAGTCCATGCTTAATTTTATATATGCGATAGCGTTGTGCCTGCCCCTTCTGAGCGGCACCGGAGTAACGGAAGCCCTGAAAGAGTTGGACGGCGCCATAGAGCGTAAAGACTACTACGACCAGCTCAAATTGTCCCGTATTTCGCAGCTCAAGCAGAGGAGCAGCAAAACTGCAGAGGGTCAGGACCAGTATTATTACCTCGATGACCTGTTCGATGAATACTTCCGTTTCAATGTCGACTCGGCCTATTATTATGCCCATCGGAAGTTGGACCTTGCAAGGCAGCTGGGTCAGAGAGAACTCCTCCACGACGCCGCGATGGACCTTGCCTCCAGATATATGGTATCGGGCATGTACTACAGTGCCAAGGAGGTGTTGGAGCAGGAAGACCTGTTCCGGGACATGTCTTCCGAAGAGAGGGCCAGATACTACCAGTCGCTCCATACGCTTTATCACAATCTGAGATTAAGCAACAAAGACATGGTGCTGCAACCCTACTATCGGGAACAGGAGCATCATTACCAGCATCTGAGCGAAGAGAGCCTTCCCCACAATCAACTCCCCTACTATACGGTAAAGGCCAACATGCTTATTTCCATTCAGGAATACCGAGAAGCCAGGGCTTTGATAGGGGAATACCTCCACCAGCACCAGAACACCAACGCCGATCTGGCCGAGCTTTATTACTGGATAGCCAAGAGCTATCTGGCAGAAGGTGACGCAGAACATGCCCTGCAATACTACGCCACAAGCGCCTACTACGATGTTGTAACCCCCTTGAAATCTTCACGTGCGATGGTGCAGTGCGCCCGGCTCTCTCTCCAGCGTCAGGATATAGAACACGCCTACCGCTTCATCACCAACGCATATGAAGGGGCGTCCGCGATAGATGCCAGGATATGCCTGGTAGAGGTGGCCCAGTTCATGCCGGACATCACAAAAGCTTATGAGAGTCTTGAAAAAAGGAGATACCACCAGCTGTTTGTGGTGCTGCTTATATCGCTGTTGCTGATGGTTATCAGCATTACCTTCCTGTTTTTCACCCGCCGCTACCACAAGCGCCTGACCAAGGCCAACCGGCATATCAACGAAATCAACAGCACCCTGCAGGAGAGCGTTGCCAAGCTCAAGGAGGCCAACAGCATCAAAGAGTCGTACATGGGGCGTTATATGTCCATGTTCTCGAGCCATATAGACAGCCTCGAGCGATACCGCTCTTCGCTGCGGCATGTGGCTAAATCCATGGACTTAAGGGAGGTGCAGACCGCGCTTAAGTCAAATGACTACATAGATTCAGAGAGGGAGAGCCTCTACCAGGAGTTCGACCGCTCGTTCCTCGGAATCTTCCCCGATTTCGTGCCCCAACTCAACGCCCTGCTGCAGGAAGACAAGCGCATCGGACTCAACCTGCCCGAGGGCAGGCTCAGCAACGAGCTGCGCATCTTTGCCCTGATCCGCCTGGGGGTCACCGAATCGGCCAAGATCGCCCAGTTCCTCAAGAAATCGCCCTCTACCGTATATAACTACCGTGTCAAACTGCGCAATGCCGCCGTTTGCTCAAACCAGGAATTCGAAGAGCGACTGATGGAGATAGGCAAGCCTCTATAGTATCTATAATCTTTAAACCCGATATCTGTCCATGAAAAACAACAGACTGTTGCTGATGGTATTTACCATCGTGTGGAGCGCCCTGACGGCCGCCTCGTGCGACAAAAACAACCACGGCACCCATATTGACATCTCCCCCAAGACCGAAGACCACAATGACCCCGGGAAGGAAGAATCGCAGCATAACGGGCCCAAGGCCATCTATATCGGTGACAGCATCACCTGGCAGTGGGGCACCACGCCCCGCGAAATCGCAAAGAGCAAGATCGTGATCCCTCTGGATCCTCTCCCCCCGTTCCTTTCCGACAGGGGCAATAATGTGCTTGTAACGTGGCATCCCGGCTTCTTTTCGAGCAACGACTACCTCGACATGGGCATCAGCGCAGAAAACACCACCCAAATGCTTGCCCGTTACCAGAAAGACGTGCTGGACAAGGACCCCTCGTGCGTAGTGATCATGGGCGGGACCAACGACCTGGCACAGGGCGTCTCCAAGTCTGCGATAATGTCAAACCTCAAGGCGATGGCAGAGCGGGCCGATGACGCCAAGATGAAGGTAATCCTTTGCTCCGTGACGCCCTGCAACGACACCTATTCCCTGCTCTACAACCCCAAGACCAAGGGAAAGCATATAATAGACCTTAACAAGATGATCAAGGACTACGCACAGGAGAAGGGGTTCGTATACTGCGACTACTGGACGTCGCTGGTAGCCGCCGACGGCCTGGCCCTCAAAGAGGAGTACCGCCTCTACGACAATCTCCACCCCAACCCTGCCGCATATGACAAGATGGAATCAATTATCAAACCGATAATTGATTCCATCTTGAATTGATATCTAGTCCTCTCCCCGGCTTACAGATTGGTGAATTCAATCTTGTGCAGCCATGACGGGTTGCCGCTGTCGCAATCGTCCCCGATCCAGATGCAGTTGTTCTTGTGATCCACACATACGGCCTCGGGATTCCAGTTGGCAAAGTCGCCCACGTAGTAGGTGTTCAGCAGCTTGGTAGCGTCGCCGTTGAACAGATACAGCGTAAAGCCCAGGTACTGCGGCTTGTCCTTGTTGGAGTTGGAATCCAGAACCCACAGGTAGTCGCTCACGGGGTCGTAGCACAGGTCACCCACCTCCGATATGGTGGAGGTGACATCCCTCAGGCTCTTCTTCCACAACAGGGTGCCGTCCAGCTTGTATTCGAACAGGCGGGCGCCGGTCTGGGTGCCGAAATACAGGTTGCCTTTGTGCCAGGTGATGCCTTCGCATCCCGAGTTGCCCATATCCTCTACACCCTCCACCTTGATGGTGAAATTGTCGTCTTTGCCGTTGTAGCCGGGTGCGGGAACCCTGTAAACCGACTTGGAGCTGCTCTCCAGGCCGATATACAGGTCACCTGTTTCGGGATCCATGGTGATGCCCTCGAAGTCGGCCTCGCGGTACCACTGCTTCTCGAAGGTGCCGTCAAAATGAATCTTGTAGAGGGTACCCTTGTCGTGTATGCCCCAGAGGAAGTCGCCGTCCTTGGAAAGGCATAGGCCGGAAAGCTCCTGGACCATATCTCCGCCCTTTGCGCCCAGGACAAACTTGGTAACCTTACCCATCACGGGCAGCTCTTTGGGCTTGCTGTACTCATCCGGGCGCTCGTATCTGCCGGGAGCGTCGGGCTTGCCGTCCATGGCATGCTTGACCGCATGGCGCAGGGTGCCGGCATCGTTGTCGTGCCTGTACTCCCAGATCATGGCGCCCAGCATCTTGCGGGACTTGAGATACTCTACCTTGGCATTGATGGACTCAATGTCCTCGTAGCTGGCGTAAAGCTTGCCCATGGCATCGCCGAGATAGGGAACCTTGGCGACGTTGTCCCAGATGCGGTAGTTGACCCCTTTGACGTCCATGCCGTCGCAAGTGCCTTTGAAGAATATATCCTCGAGTTTGCTGTAGTCTACAGAAGAGGGATAGCGGTTGCCGACCTTCTGCTTGTAGCCGTCGCCGTGGCCGTAGAAGGCAATGCCAAAGTTCATCATCTGGTAAGGGATGCCCTGCTTGCCGTGGAAGATATCGTCGATAGCCTCAGAGCAGCAGCGGCTGCCGGTAATGGAACTGCGGTAGAGCGAAGAATTGTGGTAGGGCGGATTACCCTGGTCGTAGGTCATCACATTGATGTAATCTATGTAAGGCAGCACACCCACATTGTCGGTGTACTTGCCGCTGTCGGAGGCTGCGTACGAGAGAATCTTGTCGGGCATGGCTATGCGCATCTCCTTGAACAGCGTCACGAAGTTCTCCCAGTCTGCAGAGGAGGCACCGTTGACATAATCCCCGTCTTTGGCAGCATAGGTGGGGTACTCCCAGTCTATGTCAAAGCCGTCTATCTTGTACTTCTCGCAGATCGCCACGCATTCGTCCACGAAGGCCTTGCGCTTGACCTCGTCACGGGCCATCTGGGACCAGCCGTCGGCATTCTTGCCCCAGCCGCCCATCTGCAGTTTTACCTTGAGTTCGGGATAATCAGCCTTATAGGCCACGAACTTCTCTACCAGAGGGATGGTCTTGGCGTCAATCTCTATGCCCACGCCGTTTACCTTGTCCACAAAGCGCACGTGACCCACGTTGATGTGGGTGAAGTTGCGCACCTCTTCAAGCGAGGGGAACAGGTTCTCCTTGGTATACTCAGTGTAATAAATCTCGATGATGGGAGTGATGCCCAGACGCGCCAGGCGCTCGGGATTGTTGACAATCTTGGTCATGGGATCGTCCGGATCCACGGGATCGTCCGGGTTTATGGGGCTGTCCGGGTTGAACGGGTCCCCGCTGGGAATCTCCCCTACATTGGGTTTGGTGTTCGGGTCGGGAACTATCATGCCCAACGTCGATTCCGAAGTGCAGGCACACAACGCGAGCGCCATGCCCACAAGGGTCACCAGGGATAATGACAATAGCTTGGAAGTTTTCATCGCCATGCTGTTTTTAATGTTTATTGGTACCCATGGGGCGGGTCAGCGCCCCATGGGTTAAAGAAAGTATTTATTACTCGGTTGCAATCACAACGCAACGGACGCTGCCGGCGCGTGATTTTCCTGCTGTGCTCAGCTTGTGGGCGTTTCCGCCGGAGGTTGCCTCGCGGACGTTCATGCCATATGCGGCCTTGTCGTCGCTCTTGTGGGCGGTCCAGTAAAGCACACGGAGACCGTTCTTGGCTACACCCTCGGCCGGGCCGTAGTCATCGAGATAACCGGCAAACGGGAATACAGCCACGGGGTCACCCATCATGAATACGTGGTTGGCTTTGCTCTCTGCCCATCCGGTCACAGCGCTGAAGTCGCTGCTGTGCAGGGGCTGGTCAGAAAGTCTCGCGGGAACGCGGTATCCGGGAGGGCACGGGTCGTAGATGGTCTTGGCCTCATCTACCCACAGTGTGTTGTCGGCAGTAACAATCCAGTCGGCGCTGTTGCTGCGTCCCATCAGGAGAGGATTCTGGATAGCCTGTTCCAGAGTGATTTTGCAGGCGTCGGTAGAACCGTCACCATCGAGCTGACTGGGAGCGGGTCCGGTTGTCTTGGCAAAGCCGCTGCCGGAGGTCGCTGCAGGTCCGGGGAACGGATCCTTGCGGCCCCACTGATAGAAGAAGCCGAAGGACTCTATGGGAGCCTCTGCAGCGGCGGGGGCTGCCACCAGGGCACCGAGGTTGCGGTCCATCAGGGGTGAGGAGTAGATGCCGTAGGTGTTGGTGGCAATTGCAGTCTCGGGAATCCAGATATGCCAGCTCCAGAGGATGACATCATTGGCATCCTTGGCGGCGATGACTGCGTTGCCGCTCTTGAGTGTAGCGGGAGTGGAGAAGGTGATGAAACCGTCTGCAAAGCCGACGGATGCGATAACGCTGTTCACAGCCACCTCCTGGTCGTTGTTGTAGGTCTCCCAGTATAGTTCTGCCTTTGCAACAGCACCGACGCTCTCTTCTGAGTTACCCTTCACGGGAGCAAACTTGTAGTCGCCGGCAGCAGTGATAATGTAGCAGTTGGCACTCTCGTTCTTGCTCAGGTTCTTGGGGCCTTCGGCCACCTTATCCTGGGCGATGGTGATGGTCTGCAGCACATCGCTCTTGCCGCTCTTGGTGAGGTTTACCTTGCCGGTACGCAGTGCGCCGGTGGTGTTGGGGTCAATGGAGAGGGTGATGGCGTATGACTTGGCCTTGACGCTTACCAGGTGAATCCATTCATCCTCGGGCTTGACATCGAACTCTACGTTGGATACCACATTGGAAACCACAACATCGCCGTCGCCATCTGCAAAGTAGTCCACATCGGCGCTGAAAGGTTCGTCGGTCACCTCCAGGCCTTCGGCCTCGATGGTAACGTTAACCAGGGATGTAAGACCCACCTTGGAGTCGGCATAAACCAGCAGGACGCCGGCAGCCTTCATACTCAGGGGAGTAACCACAATCTTGCTGTCCTCTACCTTCACGTTGAACTCCTTGGGGCTGTAACCGGCAACTCCGACCACGGTATTGGCGGTCTTTGCAGACACGGTGTAGGGGATTTCGATTGCAGCGAGGGAGCCGAAGGTAAACTCAGTGGTTGCGATATTCAGCTTGAATGCCTCTGCAAAGGGGATGTTGACCTTGGAACCGTCACTCAGGGTGAGGACCACCTTGTCCTGCTCTACCTTGATGTCGGTGAAGATGCCGTCCACGAGGGTGGCGCCGCCACTCTGTACCTGTCCCAGGACTACGGGGTCAGAACCATCGATGGAGACGAGCAGGTTGCCGTCTTCGTCGATGCTGAACACCGGGGTCTGATAAACCGGCACGTCAGCGCCTCCAATCTGGAGGGCATAGCCGTCCACTGCCCATACCAGGTCGCCTGCGCCATTGCGGATGACGCCCAGCACGGGGCCGTCATAATCGGCCTTGGGGCTGATTTCGAAATACTTGACGTCACCACTGGTGTAAGTGACGGTCACGCCGACAGTCTTGCCCGTATTGGGATCTGCATACTCCTGGACTTTGGCCACGAAGACGCCATCGCCAATGGCGGACTGGATGCTCTGGATGTTGCCCTCCAGAGCGGTAAGCTTTGTCTCGATGGCATCCAGGCGAGCCTTGATGCCGGAGTCGTCATAAGTGTTGGTGCAGCATACCAGCAGGAGCACCGTTGCAACGCTTGTGAGAAACTTTTTCATAAGAGGTTATATTATTTGTTTTTTATTATTGTTTCACAACAACACAGCGTACGGAACCCAGACGGGCCTTGGGGGCCGAGCCGAATGTATACGCCTTATCTGAACGGAGGTCGGCTCCGCTGCCTTTTGTACCTGATCCGCGGGAAACCCAGTAGAGGGTACGTACGCCAACCTTGGCCATACCGCCCACGGAATAGTCGTCACGGTAACCCGCGATGGGGAATATTGCCGCTTCGGGAGAACCCAGCTTGAGCCATCCGGCTGCCACGTTCACGTTCCAGCCGTCCTGTGTGGTGAGGTTGCTTGACCAGAACGGTGCGCTGCCGACGGGAGTCGGAACACGATATCCGGCAGGGCAAGGATCGTAGAGGGTCTTCTCTGTCTCGGACCACATCAGGTCATCGGTTTCGCTGAGCCAGTCACCGTTGTCTATGTGACCGAGCAGACGCGGATGCTTGATGGATTCTGCCAGGGTAATCTGGCCCGGGGCAACTTCGTCGGGCTCACCGGCCCATGTGGCGGGAGTGCCGCTGTTGAAAGCGCCGGCTGCAGTGAAGGGATCCTTGCGGCCCCACTGGTATACCAGACCGTAAGAGAGGGGATCAATGGCTGAGTCGCTGTCCACAGTCGCCACAAGGGCGCCCAGGTTGCGGTCCATGAGGTCTTCTCCGAATACGCCGCTGAAGCTTCCGGTCTTGATTTCTGTAGCAGGAATCCAGATGTGCCAGCTCCATAGGATGTCACCCTCCTGGTTCCTTGCTGCAACAACGGCGTTGCCGGGCTGTAGGGTGGCGGGCGTATGGATGATTATGTAGTCTTCTGCATAGGAGGCTGATTCCAGTACGCTGCCTGCGGTAACCTCGGAATCGTCGTTCCAGGTCTCCCAGAGAACCACTGCATCGTAAGGATTGTCGAGGAATGCGATGGGATTGTTGCCCTTTACGGCCTTGAACTTGTAGCCGCCGGCGGCTGTCACAATGTAGCAGTTGGCATTGCCCTCGGTATCCAAGTCCAGAATGTCGCTGGAGAAGGGATTAACGTATTCCTGCAGTTCGGCCGTGATGTCGCCCAGGTCAAGCACCTGGCCCCGGACAACTTCCAGGGGCTCGTTGCTCTTGAAGATGCGGGTGTAGTCACCGCCCTGCATCAGCTTCAGGGAGAAGCCTTTGGCAAAGGTGGTGCCGGCCGGCAGGTAGATGCAGACGTTGGAGCTGCTCATACCGCTTTCCAGCTGGATGAGGGGGTCGCGCTTGAACTGGGTGTAGTTCTGCTCCTTGTCGGTGAGTTTTACCTGAAGGAAGCCGTAACCCACGGCCTCTTTCTCCGGGGTGGCCAGCAGATATCCTTCATAATCTCCTTCCACGCTGAAGGTCAGTGCGCCCAGAATGTTCTGGAACTGGAAGCTGTCGCCGTCGTTGCAAGCGGCCATCAGGGGCAGGTTGGTGTTGTTGAAGGCGCTGTAGAAGAAGCAGTGTTTGAGATTGTCCACTGCCGATGCGGGCCAGGAGGCATACAGGACGCTGCTGCAGTCGTCTCGATTGTAGGGGTACAGGCCGTCTACCTTCTTGGTGGCCGTACGGCCGTCGGCAGAGATGTCGGATGCAGCCAGGGTGACAGTAACCTGGTTCTTGGCATATTCACCGTGCACTACAATCTGGTCTCCAGCCACCCATGCGGTCTTGAAGGTTCCGTCCTCCCCGTCGTCGGGGAGAACGAAACTGAGTGTACGGGTTTCGGGCTTGACCTCTTCCGGCTCTGGATCAGGTACCACGACGGGTTCCTGTTCGCAGGCGAAAAGGGCAGCCATCATACCGGCGAGGAGGATAATTCTATAAATCTTTTTCATCTTTCGGTTCGTTTAAAGATCCTTGGATTATTCGCCCCAGTCCACGGGAGCAGTGTATTCATACCATTCGAGTACGGCGCTGCCGGACTTGTCCACACCAATATACATATTGATATCGGAGCCCCACTTCACGGAGCGCAGCATAGTGGCGCCGGTGTCAAAGCTGCCGGCCTCCTGGCCGTTCACCAGGTAGGTGACGTGGCAGTATTCTGCGCCGCTGGGATCGAACTTGTAGGTAATCTCCACCGGCTGGGTGAAGTCAAGGTCGGTGAAGCTGGAAAGCTCGGGCTTGTTGCCGTCGCCGGCAGCGTTGAAGTCGTAGCCTACCTTGCCGTCCACAGGGCGGATATCGGCCTTGAGCTCTGCGCTCTCGCCAAAGCAGAACCAGTGGCGTACACGGATGCCGTCGGCAGAAGAAGGATCGGGCGTTATGTTGCTCCAGCGGAAGGTGTAGGTACCGAACGGCATAGTGCGGTTCAGACGGGCCTGTGCGTTGAACACTGTGCCCACGTTCTTGGTGTAGGTAGGGGTGTTCGCCCAGTCGGATTTCCAGTTGCCCAATTCTTCGTTGTTCATATAAACGCGAACCGGACGCTGCTCGTTGGCCTGCTTGATGGTGATTTCCTTCTCGGCCAGGAAGTCGCCCTCTTTCTCAACGACGTTGGTCAGGAGAATCTGGGCCTCACGGATGCCGTCGCCTTCGTTCTTGGTAAGGCTGATGACAATCTTTCCGTCACCGTCGCCTTCGCCGGTAACAATGTCGAACCATTGGTCGGCAGCGGTCTTTTTAACCACCCACTTGGTGTTGGAGCGCACCTCAACTTCTGCGGTCGCCTGGTCAAAGCTGGCGCGGATTTCCATTGCGGCGGGTTCCAGCTGGACACCATCCTGGGTAAAGGAGATGTCATACACCTTTTCGCCGTGACGGTCGAATACAGAAGCTGTGGCATAGCGGAGCTCGGCAGAATTGGAAGTCGCCATGACCACAATGGTGCCGGAACCTTCTCCGGAGGCTCCTTCCTTGATGGTAATCCAGTCGCCTTCGGTGACTTCTGCCGTCCATTTCTGGTTGGTATTCACAGGAATCTCAATTTGTCCACCGGCTTTTCCTACCATAAACGAAAGCTTGTCTTCCGGAATGGTGAGGAAGGCGCAACCTTTCTGGACTACCGTTACTTTTTTGGCCGTCCAAACCTTGCAGGCAATGACCAGTTCGTCCTGACGGTCTTCCAGGGAAGGATTGTCGTAGTACTGCACGGTCACTTTGGTGGGCTCACCCTTGCCTGTATGCACTTTTTCCCAGTCCTGGGCCTCACCCTCTTCATCGCTGATGTAGGACCAGTCCGGATGGGTGCTGGTGATGGTCCAGGGCTCGCTGCCCACCACCACGATGGTGAAAGGCTCGGCTCCGGTGGCCGGAAGTTCGTATGAGTCCGCTACACGGTAGCGGAGCTCGACGCCCCTCACTGGCTCGGCCGGCTCTTTCTCCTGGCAGCCCCACAGCCCTGCGATCAGGGCTGCAGCGGCGCAGAGTATGTTGATTGTTCTTTTCATAATGTCGGATGATTACTCGTAAACCTCTTCGTTGACTACCACGTCGCAACTCTTGATGACATAAGAAGATCCGTCGGTGGTTGCGCTGTAGAAGCCAAAGTAATAGTCGACCATGGTTTCCCTGTCATAAAAGAAGGGGTTGGGGCCGGTGTGGGATTGGATTGCGGCACCGTCCACGCTGAAGGCCATATCCATGGTAGCCTTGTCGGCATCGTTGGGCTTGAAGCCGAAGGTGTAGGTGGTCATAGCGTTCAGGGCATCCTTGGTGATGGAGTAAGTGGTGCTCTTGTAGGCGCTGCCGCCACTGCCCGCCATTGTGCCGTCGGTACGGATACGGGTATTGCCGCCCAGCGAAAGCTGGTTATATACGTTCACGTCGCCGATTTTACCCTGGACCCAGAGCTGGCCGGCATCTGCAAACGCCTTGTCGCCCATAGTCAGGGTGAGGGTGATGCAGCGGAAGCCGTCCTTGAGATTGACGCGGGAGCCGTCCGCTCCAGTGAGCTTGACTGAGCCGTCTGCGAGCACTTCGCAGTTGCTGAAGGTGAAGTTCACATCCTGGGTGAGCTCAATTTCGGCCACTGCACCGCTGGCGCCGGTAATTTTAGCCTTGCCGGTCTTTGCTGCAAAGCTGTTGTTGAAAGGAGCGGTCACCTTGAAATGGCTGGCGTCAACCTTTTCTACGGCCCAGCCGGCAGTCTCGGTAGAGGGCTGCCAGTCTATGGTGGTATTCACCGACAGGGTCAGATCACCGCCCAGACGAGGCAGCTCTGTGCCTTCTGATGCTACGATCTCAAAGGTGAAACCAAGCTGGGATACCTCAAAAGTCTTTTCCACGCCGCCGGCAGATACGGTGACCACAGCCTTGCGGAGGGCGCCGTCGTTGGCCGATGCGGTGGCGGTGATAGTTCTGGCGGAGCTTTGGCCCTCGCCGGAAGCGGCATCGAAGGTGAGCCAGCCCTTGTCCGAGGTGATTTCCCAAGGGAGGTCGGTCTTTAGGGTGAAGGTCTGGGACCCGCCTTTGGAAGCAAAGGAGTCTGAGAGTTCGGTGACTGAGAAGACACCCTTCTGGGTAACGTCAAAGCTCTCCTGCTGGTCGCCGGCGATGACGGTCACGGTAGCTGTGCGCTCCAGAATGTTGCTGGCAGCGGCTGTGGCGACGATGGTCAGGGTGCGGCCATCGGGGTCGGGCTCGCCGCTCTCGCGGTTGAAGGTGAGCCAGCCTTCGCTGGAGTGAACCTCCCAGGGTACGTTGGTCTGGATGGTGAAGGTGAGGGGTCCGCCAAGAGCGGAGTAATCACTTACCATAGGGGTCACGAACAGCTTGCCTGCGCGCTCCTGCTTGATGGTGATAATCTTGCTGTTTACGATATTGTCGCCACGGAGAGTGAGCGTTGCGCTGCGGTCCGTGGTAGATGTGTTGTTCTGGGCGGTCACCACCACATCGGTGATGAGGGAGCTGCTGGAACTGGAAGCGGGGGTCACGGTGAGCCAATCCGCGCCGCTGGAGAGGGTGATGGTCCAGGGAGTGTTGGAGCTCACGTTGAATGTGATGTTGCCCGGATCCTGGGCCGGGAGGGTGTAAGTGTCCACGGCACTGCACTCCATACGGATGGATGCAGCCGCCTTCTCGGGGGTCATCTGCGTGTCTATCTCGTACATCTGGCAGGCTGCGGCACCGAGCATAGCCAAACCGGCAAAGATTGTTTTAAGGGTTTTCATATGGCGTTTGTAATTATTCTATGTTAGACTACCAGTCTGTATTTTGAGTTAGGTTGGGGTTTGCAAACACTTCCTCCTGGGGAATAGGGTAATAATTCATCCTGCTCGCCCAGGTACGGGTGCGCACGGTGGTGCGGGTGTAGGTGTAGGAAGAACCGTTCCTGACGATTTCCACACCTTCTGCATTGCCTTGCGTGGAACCGATGTCCCAGCGGCGCACATCCCAGAAGCGATGGTCTTCGAAAGCGAATTCCACGCGCCACTCGCGGCGCACGGCATCCTGGAAGGTCTTATAGCTGCTGGCAGTTACGTCCGGCATTCCGGCGTTGTCACGAATCATATTCAGGGCGTCCAGGGCACTGACATTCAGGTTGCCTTCCGTTGCGGTGGGGCTGCCCAGGTACTCGTTCATAGCCTCGGCGTAGGTCATAATGGCTTCGGCGTAGCGGTACACAACCCACTGGTGCCTGAAGGAGGCCTTGTTCTCAGGATCAAAACTGGTATTCTCCTGGATATACTTCCGCAGGTAGTAGCCTGTAATGGAATTCCGGTCGGAACGTGTGGCTGCATAGTCCCTGCCGCCCACGTAGGTCTCGATGGTGCTGCCCTTGAACTCCATTCCGTTGGCGAGGATGGCCCGTGCAAAACGGGGGTCGCGCCCTTCATAAGGCTTGCTCACGTCAAAGGCGGGATCGGATGTCTGCCAGCCGTCTGCACCCAGGGTGATGTCGTAGCCCCCAAGGGTCTGGAAGGCATCCACCAGATTCTGGGTTGGGAAGTTGCCGGCAATAGAAGAACGTTCGCCCTCGGTGAAGCGCAGCGGGAAGTTGTACTTCTCCAGGCTGGAGCTTTCTGAGCGGAGGATGCAGAAGATAATCTCCGGGGATGCGTAGTTGTTGGCTTTCTCGGCCTGATCCAACTGATACAGATTGGAATCCATAAGATCCTTGGCAGCCTCTGCGGCTTTTTTCCACTTGGCCTTGTCGCCGGAAGGGTTGTGCAGCGGGGAGGCTGCATACAGCAGCGCCTTGGTCTTTACCGCCATGGCAAAGCCCTTGGTCACGCGGCCGAATTCATTGTCCAGCGAAGCATCGTTGTAGGTTTCCGGCAGGTTGGGGGCGCATTCGGTGCACTCGTCCACGATGAACTGGATCACATCGTCGAAGGGGGTCTTTTCGATGACGTTGGCCTCTTCTGCCGTGAGCATCACGTCCACGGGCATGGCTATGTCGCCGTAGCGGCGAGCCAGTTCAAAGAAGTAGTAGGCGCGCAGCACACGGGCCTCGAAGGGGTAATACGACATCTGCTTGAGCCATTTCTGGTAACTGGCGTCGTGTTGGTAGAGGCTCAGGTCCACGGTCTTGATGGAGGCGAGGAACTCGTTGGCACTGCGGATGGCATAGTAGAGGGTCCACTTGTCGTCCACGGTCTGTACCGGGCTCCAATTGCCGTTGGTGAAGCGTTGTACGCTGGCGTCCAGGTCGGCGTACTCGGCATCGTCGCTGCCGCAGTCGCGCAGGGCGCTGGACACATCGGTAATATCCTTGTTGGGCATGTAGCCGTAGATGTTGATAAGCATCTTGCGGACGTTGCTGTACGTCTTGTACATGTCCTCCCGGGTGTAGGTGCTGGACGACTCGTCAAAATCCAGGAAGCTGCATCCAGCCGCCAGCATCGCAATTATGAATGTATAGAATATCTTTTTCATAGCGTTTCCTGGTTAAAAGTTAAACTTGATACCAGCCCAGAATGTACGGGTAGAAGGGTAGTAGGCACCCAGCTGCTCGGGATCTGCAAAATGGATGTTGTCCAGGCTGAAGAGGTTGGTGCCGCGCAGATATATTGTGGGTTCGCACATCTTGAGCAGGTTCCTGGAGAAGGTGTAGGAGATACCCAGGTTGCGCAGTTTGATGAAGGAGCCGTCGCGGTACCACAGGGAGTTGGCCTGGTAGTTATTGGGGTTCTCCTGCGTGGTGAGGCGCGGCATTGTGGCATATTGCTCACGGCCGGGCGCCCAGGTCACCTCGCGGTCCAGGAAGGTCTGGGAAATGGTGCTGTTGGATACCAGCGGCTGGTACAGCGGGCTGTCCAGGAGATCGACGGTGACGCCGGTCACGCCCTGGAAGTCGGCATAAAGCTGAAGGCCTTTCCATCCCAGGTTCAGACCGAAGCCGAACTGCAGCAGAGGGGTGGAGCTGCCGAACATCTTAACGCGGTCCTGTTTGTCTATCACGCCGTCGCCGTTCTGGTCACGGTACTTGAGGTCGCCGGGACGGACCTCTCCGAAGGTCTGCTGGGGACTATTGTTGATTTCCATCTGGTTCTGGAAGATGCCGATGACCTCCAGACCGTATTTCTGCCCGATAGGGTTACCGGCTTTGTAGAGGTAATCGTATTTCTGGTAGGCCTCGCCGTTGTTTATAACTTTGGTGAAGAGCCATCCTCCGTTGGCATAAAGGCCGTAGTTGAAGTCACCGCGCTTATCGTTCCAGGAGGCGGACAGGTCAAAGCCCTTGTAGCTGTTCTCGCCCAGGCTCTGGTCGTTCAGGCCGATACCGATCACTCCCGACACGTTGGACGGAGAGATGAGGATGTCGCTGCGACGCTCCATAAAGCCTTCTGCCGTCAGCTGGAGGCGCTCCTGGAAGAACTTGGACTGCAAGCCGATGGTGGCTCTTGCCGAGCGTTCGGGCGCCAGGGTGACGGCTGCCATATCGTCTTCTGCCTTGCCGTCGTTGCCGGAACCGCCGTTGGGGCCAAGGTAATAGCTCTTGGCGTTGGTGCTGCTATAGTTCTGGCGCCAGAGGTCGTGCTCCAGTTCTTCGTCAGAGCCAGACAGACCGGCAGAGGCGTAGGCCTTCAGGTAAGGATCGCCGGGCAGGATTACGCCGGCTACACTGAGGGCGGGGTACCATTTGAAGCGCTTGCCCTTGGGCATATAGGCGCTGCCGGAATAGTTGATCACGGCATCGGCAAAGAAGCGGTCCTTCCAGTTGTAGCTCAAGGTACCCAGGATTTCCTGAGTCTTGGACGACTCGTTCTGGCCGTTCACAATCCAGGACCGCTGCCTGTAGGCGGCGTGGGCCTCTAACGCGTTGTTGCCGAACTTGCGCTCCCAGTTCAGGCGGGCCTGGAGTTCGAAACGCATCTGCAGGCCATAGAAATAATGGTCGTAGTCCACAGTCTTGGAAGTTACGCCATAGTACTGCTGCTCGCTAATGATGTATCCCTGGTTACCCTGGGCTGCGACATTGCTCACAAGCTCAGAGTACTGCCAGTCCTTGGAGGCGCGCTCATAAAGGAGGCCTATGTAGTCGAATGCGACATTGGCGTCGGCGGACATGCCAGGGACAACCATCCCGAGGTCCTGGCTGAGCAGTATGTCTGCCAAAACTTTGGTCTGGGACCACTGGCGCTGGCCATTCTCCTGCATTACGGCCACCGGGTTGTTGGCTCCGTAAACGGAAGAGCCGCCGTACACGCCGTCCACCTGTTTCACGGGGAAAGCCGCAGAGGGCAGCGTATAGAGGGTTTTCTCTACACGGTTGGAATAATAGCCCTGATTGAATTCGCTCAGGCGGGCCATTACGCCAATCTTCATCACGGTATGGTCCGTGATGTTCACGTCCACGTTGGCCCGGATGCCCAGGCGGTTGTCGTAGTGGTTGGCATTGTAGCGGTCATCGGCAGTAGCTTTCTTGTACAGGAAGTCTTCCTTCAGGTAATCCACCGCTGCAAAATAGCGGAAGTTGCGGTTGCCGCCGGTGAAGGTGAACTGGGCGCGGTGGTTGTCACCGTGGTCGCGGTACACCTCGTCCCACCAGTCCACGTTGGGATAGGCATAAGGGTATTGGCCGCTGTACAGGGCCAGGAGCTCGGCATCGGAATACTTGGCCGGCAGGCCGTCCAGGCTGCGGGCCTCGTTCACCAGGAAGCCGTATGTATAGGCATCGGCAAATTCCGGCGCGCGGTACATAGTGGCCATACCGTACTGGTACTTGGCGGTCACTTGCAGGGGCGTCGCCTTGCCGCGCCTGGTGGTGATGGAAATCACGCCGTTGGCGCCTTTCACGCCGTAGAGGGCGGCGGCGGCGGCATCCTTGAACACGGTAACGGATTCAATCTCCATACCGCTGAGGTCTTCCATATCACGCGGGAAGCCATCCACCAGCAGCAGCGGGCTCTGGCCGTGCATACGGAGGGAGAGCTTCAGCTGGGCCCGGTTGGAGTCGTAGGTGCTGGAGCTGTTCTTCACCAGCAGGCCGGAGAACTGCCCGTATAGGGCGTTGGCGATATCTACTTCCGGGCTCTTCTCAAAGAGGTCGCTGCTGGATGTCTGGTTTACGTTGGCCTGCAGGTGATATACGTTGCCCAGCGAAATGGAGTCAAGCCTGGACATCTCCTGCGCGTAAGCCGTGTAACCGACAAACAGAAGCGGAACAAGTATATATGTAAATAATCTTTTCATCTTCGGGTACATTTATTTGTTTACCAACCCGGATTCTGAGTCATCCCGTAACCCTTGTTAAGTTCTTTGGCAAGGATGGGGGCGAAATACCACTTGGTGTCCCAGTCGGTATACCACTGACGGGTAGGATATGTCTCCTTCGGTGTAAATGTGAAGACGGTGGCGTTCTTCGTGTCGTTACCCACAGAAGAGAGCCCCTTCAGAGGTGTGGTGAAGGCCTCGGTAAGGCCCCAGCGCACCATATCGAACCAGCGCACCTCCTCAAAGCCGAATTCCAGTTCGCGCTCCAGGATGAGGGCCTTGCGGAACTCTTCCTGAGTCATACCTTCCTGCAGCGGGCACAGGCCCACGCGGGCACGGACGGCATTCACATAGGAATAGGCCTTGTCGGACGGGCCGCCGTCGGCTTCATTATATGCTTCAGCAGCATTCAGGAGCACCTCCGGGAGACGCATCATACACCAGTGGAGTGGCTGGTTACGGTCCGACTCCTGCTGCAGGATGTATTTCATCTGTAGGAAACCGGGGCAGTTGGCCTGGATATGTTCGTTGTTGTCGTATGAGCGGCCCATCTTGCCGTCGCGCCAGGTGTCGCCGGGAACACAGATGTTCTCGTACAGACGGGGGTCGCGGGTTTCGGTAAAGGCAGAATTGCCCACCTTGAGCGTACCGTTGGGATCGGGGCGGAAGAAGGGATGGTCGGGCCAGCTGGACTTGTCTTCCCAGGGGAAGTCCTCCGGGAAGGGGGTTCCGTCGGCCCAGGGGAACTTGTTCACCCAGGTAAGAGTGGCGCCGTTGCCGTAGTCGCCGGTCTTTTTGAGGAACTCGGAGTGGAAACTGGTGCTGTTGCTCTTGCGGATGGAAATGATGCATTCCGGATAGCCGCGGTAGAAATAGCCCTTGCGATAGGCCAGGCGGTAGTCCATCGGGGTGATGAACTTTTCTTTGGTAACGGGATCCACGCCCGTAGCCTCGGCCTGTACCATAGCATAATAGCCGTAGGAGAGCTGTTCCTTCATAAACTCGTCGGCGGCAGCCTTGGCGCGCTGCCAGCGGGCGGGGTCATAGTTGGTGTAGCAGGTGTATTCATCTGCCTGCGGGTGCCAGAGCGTATTGGAGTTGAGGGTGGGACTGGCGGCGTAGCATAGGATGCGCAGTTTGAGGCCGAGGGCTGCTGCGCGGGTCATACGGCCCTCGTCGTTGGCGCTCACGCTCCAGGGCAGGTCCGGGGCAGCCTCGTCGCAGAGTTTCACAATGAAGTCCACCGTTTCGGCAAAAGTGTTGCGCGGGTATTCCATAGGCTCGTCCAGCTGTACAGCGTGGTCCAGGATGGGCACGCCGCCCACATAGCGGAGCATATTGGCATAGGCGATGGCAATGCACACCTTGGCCTCGGCCTTCTTCTGCGCCAGAAGGGCAGGGTCGGCATTGGGGATGCGGTCGGCGTTCTCCAGGAACAGCCAGCCGTAGCGGATGGTGGTATAGTCCTTTTCGCTGCCAAAGCAGTAGGCCATGCCGGAGGTGCTTTCGGTGATGGTGGCATTGAGGGCGCCGTTATAGTAAAGGTACACTGGACCGTCACTATCGCTGAACGAGTTGCTGATGTAGTGGTCCGTGATGGCCTCCAGTAGATCGTTGCCCATTTTGTCGTCGAAAGATGTATAAAGGCCGTAAGGAAGATAATAATAGGCCTGTGCCAGCACTTTGTCTGAATCTTTCAGGGTGGCAAACAAAGTGTCTATGGTGGCTCCGGAAGATTCGGGAGCCTCGGACAGGCCGGCGTCTCCCAGTTTCAGGCTTTCACAAGCAATCAGGCCTGCACCCAGCAGGACAATCGTCAAAAATGTATATATCTTTTTCATAGTGCGCCCGTTTTAGAAGGTGATGTTGAGAGCCAGATTGTATGTCTTCACCAGCGGGTAGTTACCCTCCCAGGCATCCGAGTTGGCTTCGGGGTCCTGCAGGGTCATCTTGGTGAATGTGAGCATATTATAGCCCGTAAACATCAGACCCAGGGAGCCGATGCCCAGCCTGTCAAAGTATCTGTTGCGGGAGAAGGTGTAGCCAAAGCTCATGCTCTTGAGGCGGATATAAGAGGCGTCCGTTACCCACAGGGTGGAGAGATAGTCGTTGCCGCTGTTCCATTTTGACTGGGTGAAACGCGGGAGGGTGCCGTCTTCACGGCCGGGAACGCCCCAGGGGTTGTCGTTGTCGATCCAGGCATTCTCTGCGTGGATGGTAAGGAGGCCGCGGTGGCCCGTATTGGTGAATGGGCAGCGGTAGTCCCAATACCACTCGCGGTTTACGTTGGTGGCGGCAACCCAGTTCAGCTGCAGGTTGAAGCCTTTGTAGCCGAACTTCCAGTTGGAGCCGAACACGTATTCAGGGCGGTCGGGATAACCGCTGCGCACGCGGTCGTTGCCGTTTACTTTACCGTCACCGTTCACATCTTCGTACATAGCATCGCCTGGATGGACGGTCTCGGTGGGCTGCGGCAGGTCCGGATTCAGGCGCTGTACGCCGTTCTCGTCGGTGTAGAAGTCGCTCTTCTGGTACAGGCGTACAAACTGGTACAGCAGCTTGCGGCCTGTGGAGCCGCCCGTCTCAGCCATATAGGGCTCGTCGAATGGAATTTCGTCCTCAAAGATGATGGTATTCCGGGCGAAAGTGACGTTGGCGTTCAGGTCGTAAGTAAAGTTGCCGATATGGTCTTTCCAGCCCAGTTCCACTTCATAACCGCGGTTGTTTACCTTACCCAAGTTCATATTTTGGGTGTCCGTGGCAATGATGGATGGCAGGGTCTTGGGGGCAATGAGGATACCGGTGCGCTGCTCCCAGAAGAGGTCTCCGGAGAAGTGCAGGCGGTAGTTGAGCAAGTCAAAGTCCACACCCACGTTGGTCTTGAGGGCGGTTTCCCAGGTAACACCCTGGTTGCCTGGGGTGCCCAGGGAATAGCGGGGCACACCGTCGCTCTTGCCGGAGCCGAAGTAGTAGACGCCGGCCTCGTTCCAGACACCTTCCATATACATAAAGCGTGCTGAGGTGCCCTGGTCGTTACCCACAAGACCGGTGGAACCGCGCAGCTTGAGGAAATCTACCCAGTTGACGCTTTTCATAAACTGTTCTTCCGAAATCACCCAACCCAGGGAGATGGAGGGGAAAAAGCCGTAACGGGTCTTGCCGGGGGCAAAGTTCTCTGAGCCGTTGTAACCGGCGCTCAGGTCCACCAGGTATTTGTCGGCATAGCCGTAGGTGGCGCGGCCCACCCAGCCTACGTAGCCGCGGGGCAACCATTTGTACTTGCTGGGATAGTAGTCGCGGCTCTGGTTGTACAGCAGCAGGCCACTCACGGCGTGCTTGCCGTCGAACTTGCGGGAGTAATCGACACGGGCTTCCAGGTACCAGCTCTTGTCGTCGTCCGTAGGCTCGTCACCGTTGTAGCTGATCATAGGTTCGGAGCCGGAAATGACGTGCTGGTAGGTCTTGTCAAAGGCGGGATCGGAAATCCTCATTGTGGGATTGTTCACCCAGGAGGCATAGTACAGGGTCTGATGATAGCCGCCGCTTCCCTTCCACTGTTTGGTGATGGCAAGGGAGGTGTCGTAGCTGCCCTTGATGCTGGCGCTCAGGCCATCGGTGATGAAGTCCAGTCGCTGGGTGAGAGTCATATCTATACCCAGGGTGGTCTTTATCTTCTTCTGGTAGCCGTCCCACCAGTAGTATTCCCAACCGTTCCAGGCGGTCAGACTCTTGGGAATGGCCGCATTTGCACCATTCTTTTCGTTGCTGATGGTGAAACCGTCCACCACGCCCGGGCTGCCGGTGGGGTGAGCCCACAGCATAGAGCGCATCCAGATGTTGTTGGCACTGGAAAGCGGCTCCTGTGTGTTGCCGATCACACCGCTGATATTGAACTTCATATCGGTGGTCTCGGTGAGCTTGAAGTCCAGGTTGGCGCGGTAATTATAACGGTTGTAGGAGTAGTTGTTGTCATAGCCCAGGCCGGGAATCTGCTTGAGCAGACCGTTCTGGTACATAAAGCCCATAGATACAAAGTAACGTACCTTGTCCGAGCCTCCGGAGATGTTGATGTTGTTCTTGGTCTGCAGGAAGGCCTTGCGGAACATCAGCTCCGTCCAGTGGGTGTTGGGGTAAATAACTGGATCGCTGCCCGTACGGTAGGCCTCGATGGCCTCTGCCGTGAAGTATTCGTCCGGATCCGGTATGCCGTCGTTCCAGCAGCGGATGTTGTAGTAACGGGCATAATCGTAACTGTCGCACTGCTGGATGTAAGACATTGGGGATTGCAAACCGGTGATGGAGCTCACGGAAATCTTGGGCTTGCCGGCGTCGCCGCGCTTGGTGGTGACGATGATGACGCCGTTGGCGCCACGCACACCGAACACGGCGGTGGAGGCGGCGTCCTTCAGGATGGACAGGCTCTCGATTTCATTGGGGTCAACAGTGTTCAGGGGACGCTCGATGCCGTCGACCAGGATGAGAGGGGTAGCTGCAGCGTCGGTGAGGGAACTTACGCCACGGATGTAAATCTTGGCGTAGTCTTCACCGGGCTGGCCGGTTTCCTGAACGGTGGATACACCAGGCATCTGGCCGGCCAGCACGTTGGTAACGTCGGCTACCGGAGCCTTTACGAGTGCCTTGCTGTCGATGGCCGTGACGGCACCGGTAAGGGTTGCCTTGGTCTGGGTGGAATAGGCCACCACAACCGTCGCCTCAAGGGATTGTGTGTCATCCCTCAGTACCACCGTGAAGCTCCTCTGTGTTCCCACGGTAATCTCCTGGGTCTGGAAACCCAGGGCGGAAACCTGCAGCACAGAAGCCTCCGAGGGGACGTTGACGGAGAAGTTGCCGTCAAAGTCAGCAGCCGTACCGGCGGTGGTGCCCTTGATGGTCACGCCCGCACCGATGACCGGAAGTCCCTCGGAGTCGATGACCTTGCCTTTTACGGCAATGCCGCTCTGAGCCATGGCGCCGGGGCCAAAGATCATGAGCAAACTCCCAAGAACAGCCAGTCTCAATAAATGGACTACTTTTTTCATAGGTTAGTTGGTTAATAAATAATAATATATAGTATATCTAGTTTTTCTAATTGGTCAGCTTCGACGCCCCGAGGACAGGTATGTCTCCCTGAGGGAGCACCTCTATCCTGAGACTCTCGAGGCCTTTGGTGTATGGATAACGGGCGGCCAGAGTCTCCTTCATGGACTTCTCAAAATGTCTGTAAGAATTGGCCACGCCGCCGCCGATTATTATGCAGTCGGCGTCGTAGGCATACATGACCACTGCGAGGAACTCGCCCAGATGCCGGCCGAACTCGTTGTGCAACTCAACCATGGCGGGATCGCCTTCGTCGGCCTTATCTGCCGCAGCTTTCCCGTCAAGATTGTGCGAGGTAAAGAATTTCTTGGAACAAAACTCCTCATAGTCATGGCCATTGTAAGGGAGGGAGCCGATTTCCCCGACACCACAGTGGGTCCCGTCGAGGAGCTTGCCGTCGACTATGACGCCGGTGCCCAGGCCGGTACCGAGGGTGATGCCCACGATAATCCTCTCCCCTGCCCCCAGCATCGCTGCAGCGCCGAGAGCAAAACAGTTGGAGTCATTGTTTACCGAAACGGGGACACCGAAACGTTTCTGGACCGCCTCTTTAATGTTCACTTCGTCCCAGGAAGGGATATTGGCCGCCTGATAAGCGATACCTTTGGCCGGGTCCACAAGGGTCGGCACACCGATGCCGATGTGTTCCACTTCGGGCGAAATGATGCCATTTATCTGTTCACAGAGATAATCCAGCGTCTGCTGCTTGGTCCATTCTTTTTCAAATGAAGGGACGGTCTTCTTAGAGACTATGTCAGAGCCTTTTACGAGGCCCATGTTGATAGTCGTACCGCCAATGTCAATTCCGAGGAGCATAATGTATATAGTATTACTCCTACAAAATTAAAAAATGAAACACCCAGAATTCGTGTGATTTGCGTATTTTTACTCCCAATTCACGCAATAATCGAAGGGCCCAAACGCTTATAAAACAAAACCAACGGGAAACACGTTGTCGCTCGCGACGCAGTGGTTTTGGGGATTATGGGGCCCTCTGGTCAATATAGCAACAGGCGAACCTCAAGCCCCTTCCTGGGAAGGGGTGCGGGGATGGGAAAAATATAGGGCCCATTTGGGCACAAAAAAACCAACGAGAAACTCGTTGGTTTTTTTGTGCCCAGAACAAGAGTCGAACTTGCACGCCCTAAATCAGGCACTACCCCCTCAAAGTAGCGTGTCTACCAATTTCACCATCTGGGCAAATCAGTACCCCGTTTGGGGACTGCAAATGTATGCAGAATTTTCGATTATGCAAAGATTTTTCAAATATTTTCTTTTTCGTGCCAGAACGCCTATCTTTGAAGTTTGTACGAATCAAACACTAACCAACTATACAATGATCAGAATTGACAAGAGCGGATGCAAAACATTCGCAGACGAAAAACGAATCAACGAGTATCTCCAGAAGGCACTTGCCGGCTTCGATACTCTCGAAGGGGGTCAGGGTGCAGGCAATGACTTCCTCGGATGGAACCATCTTCCCGCAACCATCACCAAAGAGGTGCTGGACGGTTACCAGGAGGTGGTTGACAGGTGGACGGCCATGAATATAGACACTGTCGTAGTGATCGGCATCGGCGGCAGTTACCTCGGGGCAAAGGCTGCCATCAGCGCACTCGGCCACAACTTCACCGCGAAACTGGCCAACAAGGGCATGCACATCCTCTTTGCCGGCAGCAACATGAGTGAGGACTACCTGGCAGAGCTTACCGATGTCATCGAGGACCGCAACACTGCATGCGTGGTTATCTCTAAGTCCGGAACCACCACCGAACCCGCTGTCGCATTCCGCATCGTCAAACAATATATCGAGCAGAAATATGGCCTGGCCGAATCGGCAAAACGCATCGTGGCGGTTACCGACCGCAGCCGCGGCGCCCTCAAGAGCCTGGCCACCGCTCAGGGATATACATCATTCGTGATCGAGGACAACATCGGCGGCCGCTACTCTGTGCTGACCCCCGTGGGCCTGCTGGCCATAGCTCTCGCTGGCTATGACATCGAAGCCATGGTCAAAGGTGCCCAGGAGGCAGAGGTCGCCTGCAGCAAGCGCAGCGAAGACAACCCCGCAGTGCAATATGCAGCCCTTCGCAACATGCTCTACGACGCCGGCTACAAGACCGAAATCCTGGTTAATTACAACCCCCGTCTGCTCTATGTATCGGAGTGGTGGAAACAGCTCTACGGCGAGAGCGAGGGTAAGGACGGCAAGGGCATCTTCCCCGCAAGCGTCACCAACACCACCGACCTTCACTCCATGGGCCAGTACATCCAGGAGGGCGAGCGCACCCTGTTCGAGACCGTGCTGCACGTGCTCAAGTGCAGACGCCAGATGCTCATCCCCTTTGACAAGGACAACCTCGACAACCTCAACTACCTTGCAGGCAGACGCGTAGAGGAGTGCAACGAGAATGCGATGATTGCCACCAGCATGGCCCACATCGACGGCGGCGTACCCCAGATCAAGGTAGAAGTTCCCTGCATAGACGAATTCAACCTCGGCTGGCTGTTCTACTTCTTTGAGAAGGCGTGCGGCATCAGCGGCTACATGCTGGGCGTGAACCCCTTCAACCAGCCCGGCGTGGAGGCCTACAAGAAGAACATGTTCGCCCTACTCGGCAAACCCGGCTACGAAGAGCTGGCCAAAGAGCTCAAAAAGCGCATGTAATCACCCACATCTACATACAAAAAACCCGGCCCCCTTTCGGAGCCGGGTTTTTTGTGCTTAACAATCGCCTGCAGGCGATAAAAATTATAGGTCAAATGTGTAGCTGAATGCGCAGCCGAGCATTACGAAATTGGCCTTGAGGAGCGGGTTGTAGGTATACTGGGCGTATACGGGGAGACCGAAGTTGTCGCCCACGGTAAAGTTGTAGCCCGCCTTGAGGCTCAGGTTGATGAACTTGAATCCGCCCTCATTCTCGTACAGGTCAGAACGGTACGGAGTCGCACCCACGGTGGCATTCACCGAGAAGTCTTTGTACTCGAAGGGGAGATCCAGCTCTACGTAAGAAGAGAAAGCCCTCTTGTAGGGGTTGGAGAGATCGGCCTGAAGATTATAGTCGTCGCCTGCCACGAAGGTATTCCACGAAATCGTTGCGGGGAGAAATTCAAAAGGCAATTCGTAAGCGAGCGTGAGCTCAAAATTGTCATCGTATCCGTCAAGTCCCAGGTTGTTGCCGCAACCCTGCTCCAAAGCCATGAATGTGATGCCTTTGTAAGTGGCTGAAGCCCATACATCCATCTCGAGATAATGCTCCCTCTGAAGTTCGGTGATGCTGCAGTAACCAGCCTCGAAACTGAAATCATCTTTCTCGTAGTTGAGGGTGATGGTGGGGACGATAGTCGGGGACTGCGCGATGTCAAAACCGCGCCAGAGATACTGAGTAGTAGCCTCTGAACCGACAGATACACTCCAATCCTGGGCGGCAGCGCCAAAAGCGCATGCAAAAAGGACCGCCGCACAAACCAAAAGTTTTCTCATTTCTTTGTGTAAGTAGATAAAAAGTTGAAAGTTATTAGATTAGAAAGGTAAATCGTCTACTTCGGTAGAGTCAAAGCTCTCAGAAGGTGCTGCGGGTGCGGGAGCCGGAGCCTGTGCCGGTCTCGGGGCGGGTGCGGCAGCACGGGGTGCAGCGGGTGCGGGGCCATCGGCCGGAGCGCCTTCGCCGCGGCGGCCAAGCAACTGGATGGTGTTGGCCACAATCTCGGTGGTATAGTGCTTGGTGCCGTCGTTGCCATCCCAGGAGCGGGTGGTAATGCGGCCCTCCACATAAATCTGGGAGCCTTTGCGGATATATTTGTCTGCAAGGTCGGCCAGCTGCCGCCATGCGATGATGTTGTGCCACTCGGTCTGCTCGCGGTCGCGGAACTGCTCGGTGGTGGCAAGTGTAAAGTTGGCCCTGCGAAGGCCTCCCTCAAAATCTCTAACCTCAGGGTCTCTCCCCACGTTTCCAATCAACATTACTTTGTTCAATGATGCCATATCTTTAGATTTTTTATGATTCGACTTGTCACAAAGATAACAACATAATTTGAAATCCTGCGACCGCTTGCGCCCTTAGCCAAACTATTCCTTCGATATAATTGCCGCCGTCGGCTGCAACCCTTTCGCGAAGGCACGGATTGGCATAATTCGCCTCCATCACCGTCTTCCCAGCAAAATTCCAGCCCGACAACTCGTCTATCGGCGCCGGGATGGCGTAAATGATATAGTTGAAGCTCTCCAGCGAGACATCCTTGAGTTCGAGTACCTCGACATCCAGATTGCTGTGACGCACGAAAGAGTAACATTTCTCGTAACTGCGGTTGGTCATGGAGACCTTGCAGCCGGCATCCGCGGCAGCCACCGCCGCAGCCTTGGCCGCCCCGCCGCAACCGACCACCAGCAGCCGCTCCCCCGCCACGCCCTCTTGCTCGAGGATGGCCTTGACGCCCAGGTAATCGGAGTTATAACCCACCACCTTATCGCCCTCTTTCTTGAGGATATTGACCGCCTTCATGGTGCGCACCGCCTCGCTGCCAGGCTTGCACTTGTAATAGGCCAGCTCCTTGAACGGCATGGTGACATTCACCGCGTCGTAGTCGCGCAGGAATATCCCGTATGCCTTCTCAAAGTCGGGCTCCTCTATCTTGTCGTAAGTCCCCTTGCCGGGGCACAACTGGGCAAACAGCTTCGGGCTCTGGCTGTGAGACACCGGATTGCCTATAATACCGAATTTCATGGCGGGAAACTATTTTATATTCTTCTGGCGTACAGCCTCGTAGCTGAGTATAGCCACGGAGGTGGCCACGTTCAGTGAATCCATCTGCCCGAGCATCGGGATCCTGATCTTGGCGTCGGAAATCTTGCGCCAGAAGTCGGTGAGCCCGGTGGATTCGGTACCGAAGATAATGGCCGTGGCGCGGGTGAAATCGACATCGTAATAGACCTCGGAGTCCTGCAGCTGGGCGGTGACTATCTGGAATCCCCTCCCCTGCAGCCACTCTGCAGCCTCCTGCGAAGAGCAGGCGACCACGGCGGTGGTGAACACCGCCCCTATGCTGGCGCGGATCACGTTCGGGTTGTAGATGTCGGTGAGCGGGTCGCAGACTATCACCGCAGCGGCGCCCGAGGCGTCGGCACTGCGGAGTATCGCCCCCAGGTTGCCCGGCTTCTCTACCGATTCGAGCACTATTACAAGCGCGTCAGAGGCCAGCGAGAGGCTCTCGAGCGTACGTGGCGCCGTCTTGAGCAGCGCCACCACCCCTTCGGTACCTTCGCGGTAGGCGATCTTGGAATATGCCGCAGCCGACAGCGAGAATACCTGCCCGGAGGCGTCTATCAGCTGCCGCACGGCATCTTCGGAGATGATATCGGGGCAGAAGAAGAGCTGCTCTATGGTGAATCCGCATGCGACGGCGTTCGATATCTCGCGCCGTCCCTCCACCACGCACAGCGAACGTTCGCGGCGCAAAGCAGATTTGGCCGCAAGCGCCGCTACATCCTTAAGGCGCGGGTTGTGGATGGATTCGATGCGTTCCACTTACCAATCTGCGGCTATTCTTCGGCCGCGGGTTTGTCCGCCTTCTTCTCGGGTTTCATCTGCGGGAAGAAGAGGACGTCCTGGATGGTCGTGGAGTTGGTCATGAACATCGTCAGGCGGTCGATACCCATGCCCAGGCCCGATGTCGGGGGCATGCCGTATTCGAGTGCGCGGACAAAGTCCATGTCTATGTACATCGCCTCGTCGTCGCCCTTGGCCTTGAGGCGGGCCTGGTCTTCGAAGCGTTCGAACTGGTCTATCGGGTCGTTGAGCTCGCTGTAGGCGTTGGCCAGTTCCTTGCCGTTCACAAAGAGCTCGAAGCGCTCCGTCAAGCGGGGATTGCTGCGGTGGCGCTTGGTCAGCGGCGACATCTCAACGGGATAATCGGTGATGAAAGTGGGCTGGATGAGGTTCTTCTCGCAATATTCGCCAAAGATGGCATCCACCAGCTTACCGTAGCCGAACGAAGGGTCGATGGGGACGTTCATCTTGACGCAGGTGGCGCGCAGCTCATCTTCGCTCATGCCGGAGATGTCCACCCCGGCATACTCCTTGATGGCCTCCAGCATGGGGAGGCGGCGATAAGGCGCCTTGAACTCGATCTCGTTGCCCCAAACGTCAAACTTGGTGCAGCCGTTGGTAGCGATGGCCACCTTCTCGAGCATCGTCTCCACAAACTTCATCATCCAGTTGTAATCTTTGTAGGCCACGTAGATCTCCATGCAGGTGAACTCGGGGTTGTGGGTGCGGTCCATGCCCTCGTTGCGGAAATCCTTGGCAAACTCGTATACGCCCTTGAAGCCGCCCACGATGAGGCGCTTGAGGTAAAGCTCATTGGCAATACGCAGGTACAGAGGGATATCCAGTGTGTTGTGGTGAGTCACGAAGGGGCGTGCAGCGGCACCGCCGGGGATGCTCTGCAGGATGGGGGTCTCAACCTCGAGGCAGCCCGCCTCGTTGAAATATTCGCGCATGGTGGCGATGATCTTGGCGCGCTTTACAAACACGTCGCGGACCTGAGGATTGACAATCAGGTCCACATAACGCTGGCGGTAGCGGAGCTCGGGATCGGTGAAGCCGTCGTGCACGGTGCCGTCGGCGTCGGTCTTGACTATCGGGAGCACGCGCAGCGACTTGCTCAGCACGGTGAGGCTCTTGGCGTGAACGCTCAGCTGGCCCGTCTGGGTGATGAATGCGAAGCCGGTGATGCCCACGATGTCACCGATGTCCAGAAGTTTCTTGAAAACGGTGTTGTACAGGGTCTTATCCTCGCCGGGGCAAATCTCGTCGCGCTTGACGTAGACCTGTATGCGGCCCGCCTCGTCTTGCAGCTCCATGAAAGAGGCTGCGCCCATGATGCGGCGGCTCATGATACGGCCGGCAATGGAGACGTCGGCAAAGTTGTGCTGCTCGTCGTCGTAGCCGGCTTTGATGTCGGCGGTAGATGCGTTAACAATATATTCAGCTGCGGGATAGGGCTCGATGCCCAGTTCGCGCATACGGGAGAGGGATTCCCTGCGGCCCTGTTCCTGTTCGTTGAGTTGAGAAATTTCCATCGTTTAAAGGTGCCTAATGTGCATTTTCGCACAAAAGTAACTTATTTTTTGCCAAAAACGAAATAAAGGGGTATCTTTGCTTGATTATGACTCCGATAGTAGACAGAAAATGGATTGTAAAGGAGCCGGGCAACCCGGTCCTGGTGCGCCAGCTCGCGCAGGAGTTGGGCATCGACCACGTCCTTTCGGAGCTTCTGGTGCAGCGCGGCATCAAGTCGTACGACCAGGCGCGCGAGTTCTTCCGCCCCGATTTGAGCATGCTGCACGACCCCTTCCTGATGGTGGACATGCAGAAGGCGGTGGACCGCATAGAGCTCGCCGTGAACCGCAATGAGAAGATCCTCATCTACGGCGACTACGATGTGGACGGCACCACGGCCGTGGCGCTGATGTACATCTTTCTCAAGAGCGTCACCCCCGACTACCTGCTGGACTACTACATTCCCGACCGCTACGACGAGGGTTACGGCCTCTCTTACAAAGGCATCGACTATGCCCATGAGAAGGGCTGCAGCCTCATCATCACCCTCGACTGCGGCATCAAGGCCATCGAGAAGGTCAACTACGCCTCGCAGTTCAACATCGACGTGATAATCTGCGACCACCACTTGCCCGACGCGGAACTTCCCGCGGCGGTGGCGGTGCTGGATCCCAAACGTTTCGACAACACCTACCCCTTCGACGACCTCTCGGGTTGCGGAGTCGGGTTCAAGCTCGCCCAGGCATACGCCATGACCCACGGCATCCATCGCGAGCAGGTTCTGGAACTGCTGGACCTGCTGGTGGTGAGCATCGCCTCCGACCTGGTGTCGGTCACCGGCGAGAACCGCGTGCTGGCATACTACGGTCTCAAGAACCTCAACAGCCACCCCCGCAAGGGCCTGCAGTCCATCATCAAGCTGGCGGGCCTGGAGAAGCACCTGATCACCATAGACGAGATTGTGTTCAAGATCGGGCCGCGCATCAACGCCGCCGGGCGCATGGAGTCGGGCCGCACCGCGGTGGACCTGCTCATTGCGGGCGACGACGAGAAGGCGAGCAAGATCGGCGACGAGATTAACAACCACAACAACGAACGCAAGAGCATCGACCGCGAAATCACCCTCGAAGCCATCAACATGGTGCGCGAGAGCAGCGATTTTGACAACAAGAAGTCGACCATAGTATATAACCCCTCGTGGCACAAGGGCGTCGTGGGCATCGTGGCCTCGCGCCTTGTGGAGGCCTTCTACCGCCCCACTATAGTCCTGACCAAGTCGGCGGGCGGCTTTATTGCCGGCAGCGCCCGCTCGGTGGCCGGCTTTGACCTCTACGAAGCCATCGAGTCTTGCTCTGACCTGCTCGAGAACTTTGGCGGCCACACCTATGCGGCGGGCCTTACCATGAAAGAAGAGAACTTTGCCGAGTTCTCCCGCCGTTTTGAAGAGCACGTGGCCAAGATGATCAACGACGACATCCTGACCCCCATCGTGAATATCGATTCCTTCTTGGAATTCAAGCAGATAACCCCCAAATTCTTCAGGATCCTGAAGCAGTTCCAGCCCTTCGGTCCCGGCAACCCTTCGCCGGTGTTCATCTCGGAGAATGTCTACGACAACGGCAACGGCCGCTGCGTGGGCACCGACAACGGCCACCTCAAGCTCGAACTGATACAAGAGGGCGGCGGCTATCTGCCCATGTCGGCCATTGCCTTCAACCAGTCGGAGCACTTCGCCCACATCCAGGCGGGCAACCCGATTGACATCTGCTACTCCATCGCAGAGAATTACTACCGCGGCCTGGCCAACATACAGCTCCGCATCAAGGACATCAAAGACAAGCAGGATTTGTTCTAGGGCCCCTATTCACACCGCAGGGCATCCACCACATCTATACGGGAGGCGCGGCGCGCGGGAAGCGTGCAGGCCATTATGGCCGTTGCCATGCAAATGACCTGTGCAACAAGGGTCCAGTCCCAGGGGATGCTGACGTCGGTGTGCATCACCGCGGCAAAGGCGTTGCCGCACAGCAGCCCCAGCAGAGTGCCGGCGATGCACCCCGCCTCGCATATCAGCATCGCCTCCGCAACAAAGCCGTCGCGGATGTTGGTGCGTGTCGCCCCCACTGCCCTGCGCAGCCCGACTTCGCGCGTCCGTTCCGCAACGCAAATCAGCATGATGTTGGTGAGCGCCACCGCCGCTCCCAGCAGCGTCAGCAGCCCTATGATAAGCGCCACGGCAGAGAGGCTCCCGCCCAGGCGGTCTATCTCACGCTCTGCAGCGCTCCCCTCCACTATCTCGAAATCGGGCTTTTCCGAGGCGGGGAGATGCCTGATCCGGCGCATCAGCACCTCGGCCCTGGCTGCAGCCTCCCCCGCCCTCTCCTTGGGTACGGCCATGTCTATGGAATAATTGCCCGTCTCGGCAACCATGCTTCCCATGGCCGCGGCCAGCGGCACGAAGACGGTGTTGTCGGTGACCATTCCCAGCAGCGACGACTGCTCTTTGAGCACCCCCGCGATGCGGTAGGCCTGGGAGCCTATGTACAGCAGCGAGCCTATGTCGCTGCCGGTTTTGCGATAGACCTGGGCCGCCACCTTCTTGCCCACCAGGCATTCGTTGTTGACTCCGGCCATGCGTCCGGAACCTATCGCCAGGCCGTTGCAGCCCAGATAATCCCCCTCGAAAGCGAGCACCGACGTCTGCGGGCCAAGGCGGCCGCCGCCGTAGCCCACCCCTTCCGGGAGCGGCACGCGGGTATACACCGAGAGGCTCGCCCCTTCGGCTTCGAATCCGTCCGGGCCAGAGAGCATCCGGACAGCGAAAGCCTCCGCCTCGGGGTAAGTTATCACGGCCGAGCCCCGGCTGAGCGCGCCTCCCTTCCTGGCCCGCATGGCGGTGACGCTGATGTGCCCGGCAGAGGTACCGAACGCCCCCGCCAGCAGCGACGAGAGGCAGTCGATGGCGGTCTGGGTGCCCACAAGACAGGTGATACCCAGGCACACGATTCCTATGGTCAGAAAAGAACGCAGTTTGTTGTTGGTAATGTTAGCGGCCGCAGTGCGGATGGCATCGGCCAGATAGGAGACCCTCCCCCTCAAATCTTTCAACCTCATGTCCTGTATAATTTTATTCGACTCAAAAGTATACAACTTCCCGGACTTCCGCAAGCGGAAATCTTCGGATACTATCTGGGAATTTGTTAAAAGCCTCTAGTCGAGGGAGTAACGCATCTCGCCGTCTACGATGGTGTTGTGCACGATGTAGTTGTCGTCGATGAGCGCCACGTCTGCGGTGAAGCCGGTCTCGATGCGGCCCAGGTTGCGGTAGTTAAGGCTGTGGGCGGCGTTGAGGGCGGCGGCGCGGACTGCTTCGCTGAGCGGCAGGCCGGTGGTGGCCACCACATTCTTGAGGGCGATGTTCATGCGGAGCACGCTACCCGCGAGGGCGGCGTTCTCTTTGAGGCGTGCGGCGCCCGAAGCGACCATAACGGGCAGGCCTCCGAGGTCATACTCGCCGTCGGGCATGCCGGCAGCACGCATCGCATCGGTGATGAGGATCATATGGTCGATGCCCTTTACCTTGAATGCCAGCTTGATCATGTTGGGACCGGCGTGCAGCAGGTCGCAGATCATCTCAGCAAAGACGTTGCTGTGCAGCAGGCCGGCACCTACCAGGCCGATCTCGCGATGGTGCAGCGGGGTCATCTGGTTGCAATAGTGCGTCAGGTTGCGCAGACCCTTCGCGTAGCAGCGGTAGAACTCGGCATACTTGGCAGAACTGTGGGCCGCGCTGGGCACGATGCCCATGGCCAGCAGGTCGGTAACGAAAGTGTCACCGCCCGGCAGCTCCGGTGCGAACGAAACCTTGTGTATAGGATAAATCTCATTGAGATGCTCAACCAGCTTGATGTCGGGCATGCGCACGAATGCGGGATTCTGCGCCCCCACCTCACTGGGGTTGATGAACGGACCTTCGAGGTGGATACCGGGCATCTTGACGCCCTTGCCGTTGTAATGCGCCACGGCGTCGAATGCAGCTTCCAGCGCCTCTTCGCTCTGGGTCAGTGTGGTGGGCAGCATGGTGGTGACGCCCTCTTTGAGTTTGTTGAGACCGATGGTGTTGACACCGTCTACGCTGCCGTCGGTAAAGTCGCAGTTGTTGCGGCCGTGGCAGTGGATGTCTATCAGGCCGGGAATGGCTGTCAGGCCGGAGGCATTGATTACCAGGTCGGCGTCGGGCAGGCTTTCACCGGGAGTGAGAACGCTGTAAATGATGTTGTCCTTGATAAGGATGCTCCCGTGTTTGACTTCGAAGCCGGGAGAGGCGATGTTGCAATCTCTGATGAGTGTACGCATAATCGGGTTGCTTTTTGGTCACGCAAATGTAAGAATAAATATATTGGGGTGTAACGGTTTGCTAATAAATTTTAATTCAGTAAATTTGCAGGTTAACATAAAAACCATCAGCAATCACGATGTACAAGGGAAACAACAACCGCAGTGATGCGCCTGCCCGTTCGAAAAACACCTCCGGCGGTCGCAAACAATTTGGCAATGCCACAGGCAGAAGTTCCGCATCCCGCAAGGGTCCGCAGGACAAATACTACTCACCCATCAAAAAGTCCGCTCCCCGCAAGGCGCCCAAGGTGCCCAAGGAGGACAACGGCGAGGTACGCCTCAACAAATTCATCGCCAACTCCGGCATTTGCTCGCGCCGTGAGGCCGACACCTACATCCAGACCGGACTGGTGACCGTCAACGGCAAGATTGTCACCGAACTCGGCACCAAGGTGAAGCCCGGCGACGACGTCCGCTTCAACGGCGAGCGCCTCAAGGGCGAACAGAAGGTCTACTTGGTGATGAACAAGCCCAAGAACTATGTGACCACCATGAGCGACCCTCACGCCGAGAACACCGTGATGGAGCTTATCTCCAGGGAGAAATGCCCGCAGCGGGTATTCCCCGTGGGCCGGCTCGACAAGGCGACCACCGGCGTGCTGCTGTTCACCAACGACGGACCCCTCGCAGAGAAGCTGATGCACCCCAGCTACGAAACGCGCAAGATATACCAGGTAAACCTGGACAAGAACCTCAAGGGTAGCGACTTTGCCGCAATCCTCGAGGGCATCCGCCTCGAAGACGGCGAGATCCACGCCGACAAGCTCTCGTTTGTCGACGACGACCGCAGCAAGGTGGGCATCGAGATCCACAGCGGCCGCAACCGCATCGTGCGCCGCATATTCGAGCACCTCGGCTACAAAGTCAAGAAACTCGACAGGGTATACTTTGCCGGGCTCACCAAGAAGAACCTCAAGCGCGGACAGTGGCGCTTCCTCACTCCGGACGAGATCAATTTCCTTATGATGGGAGGGGAGCGCTGATATGCCGCAAAGCAAGCACAAATCGGGTTTCGTCAACATAATCGGCAACCCCAACGTAGGTAAATCGACTTTGATGAACGCCCTGGTGGGCGAGCGGCTTTCCATCGTCACCTCCAAGGCGCAGACCACCCGCCACCGCATCATGGGCATCGTGAACGGCGACGACTACCAGATAGTATACTGCGACACCCCGGGCATACTCAAACCCAAGTACCGCCTGCAGGAGAGCATGATGGATTTCGTGGATGCCGCCATCGGCGACGCCGACGTGATACTGTATGTCACCGACACCGTAGAGAAGCCCGACAAGAACGACGAATACGTCGCCAAGCTGAGCATCGTGACCTGCCCCGTGGTGCTGGTCATCAACAAGATAGACAAGAGCGACCAGGCAGCCGTGGCGCAGCTGGCCGCGTGGTGGCGCGAACGCCTGCCCAAGGCCGACATCTTTGCCGCCTCGGCGCTGGAGAAGTTCAACGTAGAGCAGATTTTCGCCCGCATCAAGGAGTTGCTGCCCGACAGCCCGCCGTGGTACGACAAGGATGTCTTCACCGACCGCAGCCTGCGCTTTTTCGCGTCGGAGATCATCCGCGAGAAGATTCTGGAGAACTACGACAAGGAGATTCCCTACTGCTCCGAGGTGGTTATCGAGGAGTTCAAGGAGAGCGAAGAGCGCTACGACATCAAGGCGGTGATAAACGTGATGCGCCAGTCGCAGAAGGGCATCATCATAGGCAAGGGAGGCGCAGCCCTCAAGAAGACCGCCACCGCCGCCCGCATCGAGATGGAGCATTTCTTCGAGAAGAAGGTGTTCCTCACGACCTTTGTCAAGGTCGAGGAAAATTGGCGTGACGACCGCCGCATGCTGCGCAGGTTTGGATATATACAAGATTAGTACACAACGAGATATGAGCGAAGAGATAGATGACATTGTAATGGAGGATTTGCCCGTAGAGCAGGAAGGCTCTGCGGCGGACACCCTTGCCCTGGATGTGGAGAACGACTCTGCCGAAATCCAGGAGCAGGCCCCTGCAGAGAAGACATCCAAGAAAGAGCAGAAGTTCAACCGCGTGATAACTGCCGGCGAGAACCGCTACAAACTGCCCGGAATGTTCAAGGACTGGTTCCTGGACTACGCATCGTACGTAATGCTGGACCGCGCCGTCCCCTACATAGAAGACGGTCTCAAACCGGTGCAGCGCCGCATACTCCACACCCTCAAACTCAACGAGGACGGCAAGTACCACAAGGTGGCGGGAATCGTGGGTGACACCATGAAATTCCACCCCCACGGCGACGCCTCCATCTACGACGCCCTGGTGGCGATGCAGCAGAAAGAGCTGCTCATAGACGGACAGGGCAACTGGGGCAACATCCTCACCGGAGACAAGGCTGCCGCGATGCGTTATATCGAGGCCAAGCTGAGCAAATTCGCTCTCGAGGTGGCCTATAACCCCAAAATCACCGAGTGGGAGTACTCCTACGACCGAAACAATCTCGAGCCGGTGTGCCTTCCGGTCAAGTTCCCGCTACTGCTCGCACAGGGTACCATGGGTATCGGCGTCGGCCTCCGCATAGAGATTCTCCCGCACAACTTCAACGAACTCATCGATGCCTCCATCGCCGCCCTGCGCGGTAAGGAGGTCGACATATATCCCGACTTCCAGACTGGCGGCATCGCCGACTGCTCCAAATACAACGGTGGGCAGCGTGGCGGCAGGGTCCGCGTGAGGGCCACCATCACCAAGCGCGACAAGCGCACCCTGGTGATAGAGGATGTCCCCTACGGCGAGACCACCGGCAGCGTAATTGCCTCTATCATAGCGGCCAACGACCGCGGCAAGATCAAAATCAAGAAGGTCGACGACTACACCGCCGACAAGGCCGAGATCGTGATTCAGCTCGCCCCCGACATCTCCCCCGACAAGACCATCGACGCGCTGTATGTATGCACCAAGTGCGCCGTGTCCCTCTCGCCCAACGCCGTGGTCATCAAGGACGGCCGACCCGAGTTCATGTCGGTAAACGAGATCCTCAAATTCAGCGCCTTCCACACCCGCGACCTATTTGAGAAAGAGCTCAAGGTGCAACTCTCCGAACAGGAAGATGAGTGGCACAAGACCTCCCTGGAGAAGATCTTCTTCGAGAAAAAGATATACCGCGTGCTCGAAAACGACGCCAAAACATGGGAAGACCAGGTGCAGGACGTCACCACCGAGACGAAGAAATACGAGAATCTCGTGAAGCGCGAGATAACCACCGACGACATCCTCAAGCTCGTGGAGAAGCCGGTGCGCAAGATTTCCAAATTCGACATCAAGGCGGCCGAAGACAAGTTGCTCTCGATAGAGCAGCGCATGGAAGAGCTCCGCTATAATCTCGAGCACCTGACCGACTACACCATCGAGTATTTCAAGAACCTCAAGAAGAAATACGGCGCAGCCTTCCCGCGCCGCACCAAACTCGAGGAGTTCGAGACCATCCAGGCGCAGACCGTGGTGGTAGCCAACTCCAAACTGTACTGCAGCCGCGAAGAGGGCTTCGTGGGGACCGACCCCAAGAAACTCAACAATCCCGAATTCATGTGCGACTGCTCCGACATCGACGACATCATCGTCTTCCTCAAGAACGGCGACTATATAGTGACCGGCGTCAAGGACAAGGAGTTCATCGGCGAGGACATCATCTATGCCGGCGTCTTCAAGAAGGGCGACGAACGCACCATATATAATGTAGTATACCGCGACGGCAAGGCCGGCCCCTACTATGTGAAACGCTTTGCGGTGACCGGCGTCACCCGCAACAAGCGCTACAACGTGACCATGGGCACCCCCGGCAGCCGTGTGGAGTGGTTCACCGCCAACGGCAACGGCGAGGCCGAGACGATCCGGGTGATGTTCCGCAGCCGTCCCAACCTGCGCAAGCAGTCCGACAACTACGACTTTGCATCACTGGCCATCAAGGGGCGCAGCAGCCGCGGCAACCTGCTGACCCGCAACCCGATATCCCGCATCCAGCTCAAGAGCCTGGGCGTGTCGACCATCGGCGGCAAGGAGATATGGTTCGACGAGGACATCCAGCGCCTCAACGACCAGGGCCGAGGCATCTCGCTGGGCGAATTCCAGCAGGACGACAAGATTCTGGTGGTGCTCAAGAACGGCAACTACTACACCACCTCGTTCGACCTGAGCAACCGCTACCAGGGCGACATAATCCGCATAGAGAAACTCGATCCCGAAACCGTATGGTCGGTGGCCTACTATGACAAGGAATCCAAGTTCTTCTATCTCAAGCGGTTCAGCTTCGAGGTCAGCGACAACAAGGAGCAGAGCTTCATATCCGAGGCGCCCGGCTCCAAGATGTGCGACATATGCTGCGACACCCTGCCGCGCCTGGAGGTCACCTTCAAAGGGAAGAACGCCTCCCGCGAACCCGAGATTATAGATGTCGCAGAGTTCATCGGCAAGAAGGGCTTCAAGGCCAAGGGACGCCGCGTGAGCACCTTTGACGTGGCCAAGGTCACCTTTGTGGAGCCGTTCCCCGAGCCCGAACTCTCGGTAGAAGAGCCCGAAGACGACGCACTGGAGCTCATAGATGACGAGGATATCTCCGTAGAGACCCAGAACGTAAGCGAAGAGGAGGCCCGCCGCATCCTGGAGAGCAATTCGGCGGCTGCCGCCGAATCTGAGGCAGACTCCGACGACGGTCCCATCGAACTCACCCTCTTCTAAGATGATTGTCGCGCTCACAGGCTTTATGATGTGTGGCAAGAGCACCTACGGGCGCGCCGCCGCACAGGCACTCGGCTGGGACTTCCTGGACCTGGACGACCACATCGTGCCCGGCACAGCACCCGGCGAGATAATCCGCACCCGGGGCGAAGAGGCCTTCCGCCAACTGGAGACCGAAGCCCTGGACAGGGTCCTCGCCAGTCAGGGAGACTGCATCCTGGCCCTTGGCGGCGGCACGGTGATGCGCGCACAGAACCGCGACCTGCTGCGCGGCAACTGCCGTGTAATCTGGCTCAAAGCGACCCTCGAAGAGTCGGTATTAAACCCCGAATGGGCATATATGACGGCATCCCGCCCGCTGCTGGCGGGGGGCGACCGCGAGAAAATCACAAAGCTCTGGGAGAGCCGCATCCCCGTCTACGAATCGGTCGCAGACTACACGCTGGTCACCTCCGGACTCGCTCCGGAGACCATAGTGGATACTCTCGCCACGATTGCCCGCTCATTCATCCGTTAGCGTAGCGGGCGCGGGGCTGCCCCCGATTATTTCCCGTAAATGTCTTTGGTGGTAAACGACCACGGTTTGGCGATATCCATATCGGGGTCGGTGACGGTGATGTCTATCTGCCAGTTCTTCTTATTGAACACGAACTGCTTTATGAAGCCGAGGGTCTGGTCGAAACAGGTGTTCATGAAGGCTGCAACCTCGTGGAAACGGTTGTCGAAGCGGATGCACATGTAAGGGTAGTCAAACTTCTCGAAGCGCTCTACCAGCGCCTTGGTGCCAAAGAGGCCCACGTTGAATATTTGCGTCTTGTCGTAGACGACCAGTTCGTCCGAGGTACCGTGATAGAACAGCGTGGGAGCAGGCGCCTGAACCCGCCATTTGCATTTGCCGTCCACAGAAAAGATTGCGCCCGAAAACGAGACGACGGCGGCAAAGCGGAACCCGTCGGGCATATCCGCCGCCAGCGGGTTGCGATTACCCAGCTCATAATCGGCCTGCAGCACGGTCATAGCGCCGGCACTGCTTCCGATGAGAATGATTTGCGCAGGGTCGATTTTGAGCTCGTCGGCATGATCTATCAGATAGCGCACCGCAGAGAACAGATCTTCCGTAGAGGCCTTTATGGCCTTGTCATAGTTCTTTGCGAGGTCCAGGAGGCTTTTGCTCTTGACCCCTTTGAGACCGAGACGGTAGTCGGTCGCCGCCGTCACGAATCCGGCGTCGGCCATCCTGCGGCAGTATTGGGTGATATATTTCTCCCTCTGGTTGTTGTTTATGAAACCTCCGCCGTAGACAAACACCACGCACGGATGTACGGCGCATGTGTCGGCCGGCAGATAGAGGTCCATGGAGAGGGTGCAGGTATCCCGCTCTGCGAATGGCAGTTCGCGGTCCCATAGCGGCGGTGCCACGGCGCTGAACTGTTCCGGCTTGGCCTGGCCGCGAGGGGTCAATTCCAGGTCTACTACCTGTGCGTTCGCCACAAAGCATCCGGCGAACAGCATTATTGCAATAATTATCCTTTTCATAACTCTTCGAAGGGTTTGAGGGGTTCGACCCCTATTCCGGGTTTATCGTTTAGTGTAATCTTGCCGTCGGTCAGGCGCATCCCGCAGAAGCAGTCGTTCGCCAGCAGGATGTTGCCGTCCAGGTCCGCCCAGCGCGCCACGGGGCTGAGCTGCGCCATGGCAGACACGGCCACCGAGGTCTCGGTCATGCACCCCAGCATCACCTCCAGCCCCAGGCCGCGGGCCATCTCGGCCATCCGGTGCGCCTCGCGCATGCCGGTGCACTTCATCAGCTTGATGTTGATGCCGTTGTAGGCCCCCGCCAGGCGCTGGACATCGCCCAGGCGCTGGCACGCCTCGTCGGCAATCACGGGGAGCGGGCTGCGCTCGGTGAGCCATGCGGCCGAGTCCAGGTCCTCCTTGGCCATCGGCTGCTCTATGAGGCACACGTTGCGCTCTGCCAGCCAGTAAATCATGTCCAGGGCCATCTCGCGGCTCTTCCACCCCTGGTTGGCGTCGATGCAGATGACGGTGTCGAGCTTGGCGCGGATGAGTTCTATCATGCGCTTGTCCTCCTTCTCCCCCATGCCGAGCTTGACCTTGATGACTTTGGTCCACGACGCCTCTTCTATCTTCTCGTTCACGACATCGTCGCTCTCGTCGTAACCGATGGTGTACGACGTGCAGGGGGTATTGGCGGCGTTATAGCCCCACAACTGCCACCAGGGGCGCCCGAGGATATTGCCCACGAGGTCGTGCAGGGCGATGTCCACCGCAGCCTTGGCGGCCGTGTCGCGCGCCGACAGGGCATCCACTTCGGTGAGGATATCCTCCATCAGGAAGGGATCCTTGAATCGCGGCAGCACCTCCTGCGCCACTCTCGCCAGGAAGGCCGTCACCGAATCGGTGCTCTCGCCCAGGTACTGGGGCATGGAGGCCTCGCCGTAGCCGGTGTAGTCGCGCCAGCGAAGGCGCACGAGCACCAGCGGGGTGAAGGTGCGGGAGTATGTCGCAATGGTAAAAGTATACTTGAGCTGGCCGGTGTAGGGGCGCCAGTCGAGCACAAGGTCGTCGGAGAAGACCTCCCCGCCCTTGAAGTCGCATCCGGGCAGTGCGGCAGCCGCTGCGAAGGCGGCCGAAGTCCTTATGAAATCGCGTCGTTGCATATGCAAATTTATTAAAATTTTTGTTTGTCAACTATAAGCGCTAACTTCGCAGTCTGCTTAAAAACTATAAAACAGTTATGAAATTAGATGTTGTTCTTGGCTTGCAGTGGGGCGACGAGGGTAAAGGTAAGATAGTAGACTTTCTGGCAGAGACTTACCAGATTATCGCGCGATTCCAGGGCGGACCCAACGCCGGTCACTCAATCCATTTCGAGGGGAAGAAGTTTGTGCTCCGCAGCGTCCCCAGCGGCGTTTTCAGAAAAGGCACCATTAACATCGTGGGCAGCGGCGTAGTGCTTGACCCGGTAACCTTCCGTCAGGAGTGCGAGGCCATCGAGGCCGCCGGCATCCCTCTCAAAGAGCGCCTCTACATCTCCAAGAAGGTGCATCTGATATTGCCGACCCACAAGATTATCGACGCCGCACAGGAGGCCGCCAAAGGCAAATCCAAAATCGGTTCTACACTCAAGGGCATCGGCCCCACCTATACCGACAAGATCAGTCGCGTAGGCCTGCGCGTGGGCGACATCCTCGCCTCCAACTTCAAGGAGCGCTTCGAGGCCCTCAAGGCCAAGCATCTTGAATATCTGCGCGCCTTCGACTTCGAATTCGACGCAGAAGAGCACGAGGCAGAGTGGCTCGAGGCCACCGATTATCTCAAGAACTTCAAGCTGATAGACGGCGAGTATTTTGCCAACGAATGCCTGGAGAACAACAAGAAGATCCTCGCCGAGGGCGCACAGGGCAGCATGCTCGACATCGACTTCGGCTCTTATCCTTTCGTAACTTCTTCGAATACCATATGCCCCGGCGCATGCGTCGGACTGGGCATCGCACCCAGGCACGTAGGCCGCGTGTGGGGTATCTTCAAGGCATACTGCACCCGCGTGGGCAGCGGCCCCTTCCCCACCGAGCTCAACGATGAGGTCGGCGAGCGCCTGCGCATCAACGGTGCCGAATTCGGCGCCGTGACCGGTCGTCCGCGCCGCTGCGGCTGGCTCGATTTGGTAGCCCTCAAATATGCCATCATGCTCAACGGCGTCACCGACCTTATCATGATGAAGGCCGACGTGATGGACGACTTTGACACCATCAAGGTCGCCACCAGCTACATCGTGAACGGCGAGCCTTGCAAGATATTCCCCTTTGACACCCAGGCCGACATACAGCCCGTATACAAAGAGTTCAAGGGTTGGCACAAGCCCCTGGGGGCAGCCCGCTGCGAAAGCGACTTCCCCTACGAGTTCAGGGTATTCTTGAAATTCATAGAAGAAGAGCTCCGTATTCCCGTGAAGATCATCTCCGTAGGTCCCGACCGCGAGCAGACCATCCTCAGGGAAGAAGAGTATGAAACCCCTTACAGGCAGAAATAGGTGTACGCCCTCCTGGACAAGATAAACTCCCCGGCAGATCTCAAATCTCTCGACACAAAGCAACTCGAACAGCTCTGCGCCGAGATACGGGAGTATATTATATCCAGCTGTGCACTCAATCCCGGCCACATCGGCTCCAGCCTTGGCGCCGTGGAGATAGCGGTAGCCCTGCACAAGGTGTTCGACGCCCCCAAAGACAAGATAGTGTGGGATGTGGGACACCAGGCTTACGCCCACAAAATCATCACCGGCCGCCGCGAAGCATTCCTTCGCAACCGCAGCAAAGACGGGCTCAGCGGCTTTCCCAAGCGCGACGAGAGCGAATATGACGCCTTCGGCGCCGGGCACGCCTCCACCTCCATCTCGGCGGCGCTGGGCATGGCGGTGGCAGACCGGCTCCAGGGCATTGACGCCTGCCACGTGGCGGTCATCGGCGACGGGGCGATGTCGGGCGGACTGGCTTTCGAGGGACTCAACAACGCCGGCAGCGAGAAGTGCAACCTGCTGGTGATACTCAACGACAACCGCATCTCGATAGACGTGCCCACCGACGCGATGCACCGCCACCTGATGCGCATCACCACCGGTGCCGGCTACAACCGCCTCAAGAGCGGCATCTGGCGGCGCCTGGGAGCGGGCAAGGTGCGCGACTTCTTGCAGGCGCTCACCCGCACCACCAAGAAGTTCCTGCTGCACGACACCAACACCGTATCGATGTTCGACGCGCTGGGATTCAGGTACTTCGGCCCCATCGACGGCAACAATCTCACCCAGGTGCTCTCTATGCTCAACCGCCTCAGGAACATCGACGGCCCCAAGATCCTGCACCTTGTCACCGTCAAGGGCAAGGGCTACAAACCGGCCGAAGAGAACCCCGAAATATGGCACGCCCCCGGCATGTTCGACCCCGAGACGGGCGAACCCAACCCCAGCAAGGGGGGGCCGGAGCGCTACCAGAAGGTGTTTGGCGAGACCGTCACCGAACTTGCGGAATATGACGACCGCATCGTGGGCGTCACCCCCGCCATGCTCCGCGGCAGCAGCCTGGACATCATGAAAGAGCGCTTCCCCGACCGCGTGTTTGACGTGGGCATCGCCGAAGGGCACGCCGTGACATTCTCGGCAGGCCTGGCCGCTGCGGGCATGCTCCCCTTCTGCAACATCTACTCGACATTCATGCAGCGCGCCTACGACAATGTGATACACGACGTGGCGCTGCAGCATCTCAAGGTGATATTCTGTCTGGACCGCGGCGGACTCGTGGGCGAAGACGGCGCCACACACCAGGGCGTATTCGACCTGGCGGCCTTCCGCAGCATTCCCGGCATCGCGATAGCATCCCCCCTGAACGAGGGCGAACTGCGCAACCTGCTGTTCAGCGCCACCCAGCCCGACTATACACCTATTATAATAAGATATCCGCGCGGCGGCGGCGAAGGGACCCCCTGGCGCAACATCCCCTTTGCCAAGATCCCCTTCGGGAAGGCGGTACTGCGCAAGGACGGCGGCCGCATAGCGATACTCTCCATAGGGCCTATAGGCAACAAATGCTCCCTCGCCATCGAAGAGGCCAAAAAGCGACTGGGCGCCGACATCCTGCACTATGACATGCGGTTCCTCAAACCCATCGACACCGAGGCCATCGACGACGCCTGCAGCAAGGCTTCGGTCATTATCACCGCCGAGGATGGCGCGGCCACCGGAGGCCTGCACGGCGCCGTGAGCGAATACGTATCGGAGCACCACCCTTCGGTGGAGGTTTTGGCCGTCGGCGTGCCCGACCGGTTCATAGACCAGGCGAGCGTCAAAGAGCAATATGCAGAGTGTGAAATGGGCTGGGAAAATATCCTCGAAAAAGTTACGGAAATTTTTGGCAATTAAAAAAAACCGTCTATCTTTGCAATCCCAAAAACAAGAAAAGCTATAGGCCGATATAGCTCAGTCGGTAGAGCAGCTGTTTTGTAAACAGCAGGTCGGGGGTTCGAATCCGTCTATCGGCTCGACAAATTGGGAAGATACCAGAGCGGTCAAATGGGGCAGACTGTAAATCTGCTGGCTTACGCCTACGGTGGTTCGAATCCATCTCTTCCCACGATTTTTAAAACGGCGGAAATGTTGTAGAAAAATGGCTTTAGCAGCATTGCCGCCTATTTTATAAATCAAAACTAGCGGAAGTAGCTCAGTTGGTAGAGCATCAGCCTTCCAAGCTGAGGGTCGCGGGTTCGAACCTCGTCTTCCGCTCGATTGAAATCTTGCTGGCGTAGCTCAGGGGTAGAGCGCATCCTTGGTAAGGATGAGGTCGTGAGTTCAATTCTCACCGCCAGCTCAACGAATAATAACACGTAAAATATTAATTATGGCAAAAGAAACTTTCCAGAGGACCAAACCTCACGTTAACATTGGTACCATCGGTCACGTTGACCACGGTAAAACCACTTTGACTGCTGCTATCACCCAGGTGCTGGCAAAGCAGGGCCTCTCCGAGATCCGTTCGTTCGACTCTATCGATAACGCACCCGAGGAGAAAGAGCGTGGTATCACTATCAACACCGCTCACATCGAGTACGAAACCGCTACCCGTCACTACGCACACGTTGACTGCCCCGGCCACGCCGACTATGTGAAGAACATGGTAACAGGTGCAGCTCAGATGGATGGTGCTATCCTCGTTGTAGCAGCTACCGACGGTCCTATGCCCCAGACTCGTGAGCACGTGCTTCTGGCTCGCCAGGTGAACGTTCCCCGCATCGTTGTCTTCCTGAACAAGGTCGATATCGTTGACGATCCCGAGATGGTTGAGCTCGTAGAGATGGAGGTTCGCGAACTTCTTTCGTTCTACAACTTCGACGGTGACAACGCTCCCGTTCTCCGCGGTTCCGCTCTTGGCGCACTCAACGGTGATCCCGAGTGCGAGAAGCAGGTACTCGCCCTGATGGACGCAGTTGACAACTACATCGAGCTTCCTCCTCGTTTGACTGACAAGCCGTTCCTTATGCCTATCGAGGACATCTTCTCCATCACCGGTCGTGGTACTGTTGCTACCGGTCGTATCGAGCAGGGTGTTGTACACGTAGGTGATGAGATCCAGATCATCGGTCTTGGCGACGAGCCTAAGAAGTCCGTTGTTACCGGTGTCGAGATGTTCCGCAAACTCCTCCCCGAAGGCCAGGCAGGTGACAACGTAGGTCTCCTCCTCCGTGGTATCGACAAGAAAGAGGTTAAGCGCGGTCAGGTTATCGCTCACCCCAACACCATCACTCCTCACAAAGAGTTCAAGGGTCAGATTTACGTACTTAAGAAAGACGAGGGTGGTCGTCACACTCCTTTCCACAACAAGTATCGTCCTCAGTTCTTCATCCGTACCCTCGACATCACCGGTGAGATCACTCTTCCCGAAGGAACCGAGATGGTTATGCCTGGTGACAACGTTGAGATCAAGGTCGAACTCATCTACCCCGTTGCATTGAACGTAGGTCTCCGTTTCGCTATCCGCGAAGGTGGTCGTACCGTAGGTGCTGGTCAGGTAATCGCAGTTGAAGACTAATCACTAAATAACACAAGCCCGGCTGCCTGCCTTTGGCGGCCGGCTTTGTGGTTTAGGGGAATAGAACAAGGGTAGTTCAGCGGTCTCCAAAACCGTCGATGTGGGTTCGAATCCTGCTTCCCCTGCAAAATATTGGATGGTTACGAATCCAATGTGTTATTAATAGGTCTAGGAGGACCGCTTCCAATCTCCAGGGCCAGCAACAAAATAACAATGAGCAAAATAGGTACTTACATTAAGGAGTCTTACAAAGAACTCACCACCAAGGTTACTTGGCCGACCTGGAGCAAGCTTCAGAGCTCTGCTATCCTGGTTATGGTGGCTTCTCTGATTTGTGCCGCTGTTGTATGGCTGATGGACTTCGTGTTCAGGACTATTATGACTGGAATCTACCAATTGTAATTATGAGCGAAGTTGCCAAGAAATGGTATGTAGTCCGTACCGCAGGCGGTAAAGAGAAAAAAGCCAAAGAGTATATCGAAAAGGAAATAGAGAACAACGGTCTTCAGGACCTCGTGTCTCAAGTCCTCATTCCCACTGAGAAGTATTACCAGATCAAAAATGGTAAGCGCGTCAGTGCGGAACGTGTGCTTTTCCCCGGGTATATATATGTCGAGGCTGCTCTCACCGGCGAAATCGAACACATCATCAAGAACATTACCTTCGTCGCAGGTTTCCTCTCGGAGAACACAGAGACCGTAGAGGAGCGCCGCGTTGAGAACGGTAAGACCAAGGTGGTGAAGGTCGTTAAGCGGGTTCCCGTCCCTCTGCGCCAGTCAGAAATCGCCCGTATCCTGGGCGCTATCGACTCCCTCGCAGATCAGGATGAGGAGACTGTCACACCATTCAGCGTAGGCGAACCCATCAAGATCACCGACGGTCCGTTCAACGGATTCGAAGGCACTGTCGAGAAGATCATGGACGACAAGCGCAAACTTGCCGTCACGGTCAAGATCTTCGGACGTAAGACCCTGGTAGAACTCAATTTTGCACAAGTAACAAAAGTTTAACAATTATGGCTAAAGAAATTGCAGGGTTTATCAAACTGCAGATTAAGGCCGGAGCGGCCAATCCGTCGCCGCCCGTAGGACCGGCCCTCGGTTCGAAGGGTGTGAACATCATGGATTTCTGCAAGCAGTTCAACGCCCGCACTCAAGACAAAGCTGGGAAAATCCTCCCCGTTGTCATCACTGTTTATAGTGATAAATCTTTCACCTTCGTGGTCAAGGAGCCCCCTATGGCTATCATGATCAAGGAGGCTGCCAAAGTTCAGAAAGGCAGCAACGAGCCTAACAGAAAGAAAGTCGCTACTCTCACTTGGGACCAGGTCCGCAAGATTGCGAACGACAAAATGCCCGACCTCAACTGCTTCACCGAGGCTTCAGCAATGAGACTGGTAGCAGGTACGGCCCGCAGCATGGGTATCTACGTAGAGGGTGAATTTCCTGCTGATGTTAAATAAGAAGAATTTCACACGCAATGAGTAAGTTAACAAAGAAACAAAAAGAAGCTATTGCTAAGTATGACAGCAAGAAGCAGTACAAGCTCGTTGAGGCTTGCAGCGTTGTTAAGGAGATTAACTACGCAAACTTCGACGCATCGGTAGAGCTGGCTGTCCGTCTTGGTGTAGACCCTCGTAAAGCGAACCAGATGGTACGTGGCGTTGTGACTCTTCCTAACGGAACAGGTAAAGTGACCCGCGTGCTGGTACTCTGTACTCCCGACAAGGAGAACGAGGCTAAAGAAGCCGGCGCCGACTATGTTGGCTTGGATGATTACATCGAGAAGATCAAAGGCGGCTGGACAGATGTTGACGTCATCATCTGTACTCCTTCCGTGATGGGTAAGGTCGGCCCTATCGGCCGTATCCTCGGTCCCCGCGGCCTCATGCCTAACCCCAAGACCGGTACCGTTACCATGGAGATCGGCAAGGCTGTCAAGGAGGTAAAAGCTGGTAAGATCGACTTCCGCGTTGACAAAACCGGTATTATTCACTCCGCTATCGGCAAAGTATCGTTCACTGCAGAGCAGATCAACGAGAACGCCGTAGAACTGATCAACACTATCGTAAAACTTAAACCTCAAGCACTCAAGGGTACTTATATCAAAGGTATCTCGCTCTCATCTACCATGAGCCCGGGTATCGATATCGACCCTAAGTCTGTAGGCGCCACCGAATAATAAACAGTCACGATTATGAGAAAAGAACTTAAAGCACAAATAATCGATCAGATTGCGGCGCTTATAGAGGAGAAGCCCAACTTCTATATCACCGATATAGAGGGCCTCAACGCAGAACAGACATCTGCACTGCGCCGTGCTTGCTTCGGCAAGGGAATCAAGCTTGTAGTGGTTAAAAACACCCTCCTTTCGAAGGTTCTCGAGAAAGGTAGCGATGACATGAAATCACTCTGCCCTACCCTCAAAGGTTCCACCGCACTGATGTTCACCGAGACTGCTAACGCTCCCGCAAAACTCATCAAGGAGCAGGCAGAGAAATTCGGCAAACCGGTACTTAAAGCTGCTTACGTCCAGGAATGCGCCTACATCGGTGCACAGAATCTGGAGACCCTCTGCAACATCAAGTCCCGCGAAGAACTCATCGGCGACATCATTACGATACTCCAGTCTCCTGTCAAGAACGTTATCAGCGGTCTTCAGGCAAATGCCGGCGGTTGCATAGCCGGTCTCGTAAAGACTCTCGAAGAGAGAAACAATTAATTATTCAAGTAAACAAACAAATTAAAACTATAAACAATCATGGCAGATATCAAACAATTTGCAGAACAGTTGGTTAACCTTACTGTTAAAGAAGTGCAGGAACTTGCACAGGTACTCAAAGAAGAATACGGCATCGAGCCTGCAGCAGCAGCTGTAGCAGTAGCCGGCCCCGCAGCAGCTGCAGAGGCAGCTCCCGCAGAGCAGACTGAATTCGATGTAATCCTCACTTCTGCTGGCCAGGCTAAGCTTGGTGTCATCAAGGAAGTCAAGAACATCACCGGTCTCGACCTTAAGGGTGCTAAGGACCTCGTTGACGGCGCTCCCAAGGCTATCAAGGAGAAAGTTTCCAAAGCTGAGGCTGAACAGATCAAGGAGACCCTGGAAGCTGCAGGTGCAGAAGTTGAGATTAAATAATTTCGACCCATATACAGGGATTAAAATTCTCAGGTTTAGAGCCTTCGAGGCTCTAAACCTTTTTGCCGTCTAAATAATCCTATATTTTTTTAATTTTTTCCTAAATGTCTCAAAACGTTAAAAGCTCGCGAATTTCTTTCGCAACTTCTAAGGTTCATCTGGACTACCCCGATTTTCTGGAGGTGCAGCTCAAGAGTTTCCACGACTTCTTCCAGCTCGATACAACCGCAGAAAACCGTCGTAACGAAGGGTTGTTCAAAGTATTCCAGGAGATATTTCCAATAACCGACACACGCAACAATTTCGTGTTGGAGTTCATCGACTACTTTGTCGATCCTCCGCGTTATTCGATTGAGGAATGCCTTGACAGAGGTCTGAGTTACAGCGTACCGTTGAAGGCCAAACTGAAACTGTACTGCACAGACCCCGAACACGAAGATTTTGACACCACTATCCAGGATGTCTACCTGGGCGCCATCCCTTACATGACCCCTAGAGGTACGTTCATCATCAACGGCTCCGAGAGGATCGTGGTATCGCAGTTACACCGCTCTCCGGGTGTATTCTTTGGACAGAGCCTGCACGCCAACAGCACCAAGCTCTACTCCGCACGTATCATCCCGTTCAAGGGAAGCTGGATCGAGTTTGCCACTGACATCAACAATGTCATGTACGCATACATCGACCGTAAGAAGAAATTGCCCGTCACCACCCTGCTGCGCGCCATCGGTTACGAAACCGACAAGGATATCCTCGATATCTTTGGCCTGGCAAATGAGGTCAAGGTCAACAAGACCAACCTCAAGAAGCACATCGGCAGCAAACTCGCATCCCGCGTACTCAAGACCTGGGTCGAGGACTTCGTGGACGAAGACACGGGCGAAGTTGTATCCATCGAGCGTAACGAGGTTATCGTAGAGCGCAATGCCGAGCTCAACGAAGACAACATCCAGAACATTATCGACAGCGGCGTGGCTACCATCCTGCTGCATAAAGAGGATCCGAGTCTGAGTGACTACGCCATCATACACAACACCTTGGAGAAGGACCAGTGCAACTCCGAGCTGGAGGCCATCATGTACACCTACCGCCAGTTGCGCAACTCCGAACCGCCGGATGAGGCTACTGCCCGCGACGTGATCGAGAAACTCTTCTTCTCCGACAAACGCTACGACCTGGGCGACGTGGGTCGCTACCGCATCAACCGCAAGCTCGGCCTCAAGACCGCCGCAGACGTACGCGTCCTTACCAAAGAGGACATCATCGAGATCATCAAGTATCTCATCCAGCTTATCAACTCGAAAGCTAACGTCGATGACATCGACCACCTGAGCAACCGCCGTATCCGTACCGTAGGCGAACAGCTCGCGAACCAGTTCAACGTCGGCCTGAGCCGCATCGCCCGCACCATCCGCGAGCGCATGAACGTCCGCGACAACGAAGTGTTCACCCCTGCCGACCTGATCAACGCGAAGACCCTCAGCAGTGTCATCAATTCGTTCTTCGGCACCAGCCAGTTGTCGCAGTTCATGGACCAGATCAACCCCCTGGCCGAGATGACCCACAAGCGTCGTCTCTCCGCCCTGGGTCCCGGCGGTCTGTCCCGCGACCGTGCAGGTTTCGAGGTTCGAGACGTTCACTATACCCACTACGGTCGTCTCTGCCCCATCGAGACCCCTGAAGGCCCCAACATCGGCCTTATCTCTTCGCTTTGCGTATATGCCCGCATCAACAACCTCGGCTTCATCGAGACTCCCTACCGCAAGGTAGTTGACGGCAAGGTGGACCTGAGCAAGGACGGTTGCGTATACCTCAGCGCAGAAGAGGAAGAGGGTCAGCTGGTGGCACAGGCCAACGTGGACATCGAAGACGACGGTACCATCAACTCCGAGCGTATCAGCTGCCGTCTGCAGGCCGATTTCCCTGTAGTTGGCAAGCAGGACGTCAAGTTGATCGACGTCGCTCCCAACCAGATCTCTTCCATCGCGGCTTCGCTGATTCCGTTCCTGGAGCATGACGACGCCAACCGCGCCCTGATGGGATCCAACATGATGCGCCAGGCAGTGCCTATCATCAAACCCGAATCCCCCATCGTAGGTACCGGTCTCGAGGGTCCCGTGATCCGCGACTCCCGCACCCAGATCGTTGCCGAAGGCAAGGGCGAAGTCGTATTCGTGGACGCACGCGAGATCCACGTCAAGTACGAGCGCACCGAAGACGAGAAGTTCGTAAGCTTCGCTCCCGAAATCACCGTCTACAAACTCCCCCACTACCGCAAGACCAACCAGAACACCACCATCAACCTGGTTCCCATCGTGCGCAAGGGCGAGAAGGTGACCGAAGGCCAGATCCTCACCGAGGGCTACTCCAGCCAGAAGGGCGAACTCGCCCTGGGCCGCAACCTCAAAGTTGCGTTCATGCCCTGGAAGGGTTACAACTTCGAGGATGCCATCGTGCTCAGCGAGCGCATCGTACGCGAGGATATCTTCACCTCCATCCATGTCGATGAATACATCATGGAGGTTCGCGACACCAAGCGCGGCCAGGAAGAGCTCACCAACGACATTCCCAACGTCAGCGAAGATACCACCAAGGACCTCGACGAGCACGGTATCGTGCGCGTAGGTGCTCACGTAGAGCCCGGCGACATCCTGGTCGGCAAGATTACCCCTAAGGGCGAGAGCGATCCTTCTCCGGAAGAGAAACTGCTCCGCGCCATCTTCGGCGACAAGGCGGGCGACGTCAAGGACGCTTCGCTCAAGGCCAACCCTTCGCTGTCGGGTACTATTATCGAGACCCGCCTCTTCTCCCGCATCACCAAGGAGAACAGCAAGAAAGAGCGTAACCAGATCAAGGCCCAGATGACAGCCGCCACCGACGAGAAGAACCGCAAGCAGACCGATCTGCGCAAGGTCTTCATCGACAAGCTGTTCACCCTGGTCAAGGGACGCAAGTGCAACGGCGTAGTGGACACCTTCGGCATCACCAAGATCGCCAAGGGCGAAGAGTTCACCCGCGCCGCCCTGGAGGCTATCGAGAAATACGAGGAGATCAACCCCGTGAAGTGGACTGGCGACAAGCACGTCAACGACATGATCAAGGCTCTCATCAACAACTATATCATCGCCCACAAGGATATCGAAGCCGAATTCAAGAGAGTATCCTACAACCTCTCCATCGGTGACGAGCTGCCCAACGGCATCCTGCAGCTGGCCAAGGTATACGTTGCCAAGAAGCGTAAGATCCGCGTCGGTGACAAGATGGCGGGTCGTCACGGTAACAAGGGTATCGTGGCCAAGATTGTCAAGGACGAGGATATGCCGTTCCTCGAGGATGGTACTCCCGTCGACATCGTCCTCAACCCTCTGGGCGTGCCCAGCCGTATGAACCTAGGTCAGATTTACGAGACCGTGCTCGGATGGGCCGGCCGTGAACTGGGCCTCAAGTTCGCCACCCCTATCTTTGACGGTGCTTCGCTCGAAGACATCTGCAACTACACGGACAAGGCTGGCGTTCCCCGCTATGGAAAGACATATTTGCGCAACGGCGAGACGGGCGAACTGTTCGATCAGCCTGCGACTGTCGGCGTGATCTACATGATCAAGCTCGGTCACATGGTCGACGACAAGATGCATGCCCGCTCGATCGGTCCCTACTCCCTCATCACCCAGCAGCCTCTCGGCGGTAAAGCACAGTTCGGTGGCCAGCGTTTCGGTGAAATGGAGGTTTGGGCACTTGAGGCATTCGGTGCATCCAACATCCTGCAGGAGATCCTCACCATCAAGAGTGACGATGTCACAGGACGTTCCCGTGCATACGAGGCTATCGTCAAGGGCGACACAATGCCTGCGCCCGGCATTCCCGAGTCACTCAACGTGCTGCTCCACGAGCTTCGCGGCCTGGCACTGAGCGTCAAGCTGGAATAGTATTAAATAGTTAAAAGAAATCAACTTACAGTAACGAATATGTCTTTTAAAAAGGATACAAAAGATAAGAGCAACTTCACCAGCATCTCCATCAGTCTGGCGTCTCCCGAGGCCATTCTGGACCAGTCCCGCGGCGAAGTGCTCAAGCCTGAGACCGTTAACTACCGCACCTACAAGCCCGAACGCGACGGTTTGTTCTGCGAGCGTATTTTCGGCCCCTCGAAAGACTACGAGTGCCACTGCGGTAAGTACAAGAGAATCCGTTACAAGGGTATCGTGTGCGACCGCTGCGGTGTGGAAGTTACGGAGAAGAAGGTGCGCCGCGAGCGTATGGGTCACATCACCCTCACCGTTCCGGTAGCGCACATCTGGTATTTCCGCTCCACCCCCAACAAGATTGGCTACCTGCTGGGCATCCCCGGCAAGAAACTCGAGTCCGTAATCTACTACGAGAAGTATATCGTAAGACAGAGCGGTGCTGCAGAGCAGTTTGGCGTGAACCGCGGCGACTTGTTCTCCGAGGACGAGTATCTCGACCTGATGGAGAAGCTGCCCAAGGACAATGCCTCCCTCGACGACAGCGATCCCAACAAGTTCATCGCCGGTATGGGTGCAGAGGTTATCTACGACATGCTCAAGGAGCTTGACCTGGATACCCTCAGCTACGACCTCCGCCACAAGACCGAGACCGAGACCAGCCAGCAGCGCAAGGCCGAGGCCCTCAAGCGTCTGAGCGTGATCGAGGCCTTCCGCGAGTCCAAGGATGTGAACCGTCCCGAGTGGATGATCCTCAAGGTCATCCCCGTTATCCCGCCGGATCTGCGTCCCCTCGTGCCCCTGGATGGCGGCCGCTTTGCCACCAGCGACATCAACGAGCTTTACCGCCGTGTGATTATCCGCAACAACCGTCTCAAGAGGCTCATCAGCATCAAGGCTCCCGAAGTGATTCTCCGCAACGAGAAACGTATGCTTCAGGAGGCCGTTGACAGCCTGTTCGACAACTCCCGCAAGTCCAACGCAGTCAAGAGCGAAGCCAACCGCACCCTCAAGTCTCTCTCCGACAGCCTTAAGGGTAAGCAGGGCCGCTTCCGTCAGAACCTGCTCGGTAAACGTGTCGACTATTCTGCACGTTCCGTTATCGTGGTAGGTCCCGAGCTCAAGATGCACGAGTGCGGTCTGCCCAAGTATATGGCAGCCGAGCTCTACAAGCCGTTCATCATCCGTAAGCTCATCGAGCGCGGCATCGTGAAGACCGTCAAGAGCGCCAAGAAGGTCGTGGACAAGCAGGGTCCCGAAATCTGGGACATCCTCGAGAATGTGATGAAGGGTCACCCCGTTCTGCTGAACCGTGCCCCTACCCTTCACCGTCTCGGTATCCAGGCTTTCCAGCCCCGCCTCATCGAGGGTAAGGCAATCCAGCTCCACCCGCTGGCCTGCACCGCGTTCAACGCCGACTTCGACGGTGACCAGATGGCAGTCCACTTGCCTCTGGGCAACGCCGCAGTGCTGGAGGCACAGCTGCTGATGCTCGGTAGCCACAACATCCTCAACCCCGCCAACGGTGCGCCTATCACCGTGCCCAGCCAGGATATGGTGCTTGGCCTGTATTATATCACCAAACAGCGCGAAGGTGCCAAGGGCGAAGGTCTTACCTTCTACGGCCCCGAAGAGTCCATCATCGCCTACAACGAGGGTCGCGTTACCCTGCAGACCAAGATCAAGGTGCGTCTGCCCAAGGACAAGATGCATCCCGAAGCCGGTACGCAGATCATCGAGACCACTCCCGGCCGCTTGATGTTCAACCAGGTGGTTCCCGACGAGGTGCCTTACATCAACACCCTGCTCAAGAAGAAGAACCTTCGCGACATCATCGGCGAGGTGCTCAAATACACCGGCGTGGCCCGCACTTCCAAGTTCCTCGACGACATCAAGGACCTCGGTTACAAGATGGCATACCTCGGCGGCCTGTCGTTCAACCTGGCCGACGTGATAGTCCCCGAGCAGAAACACGAACTCATCGAGAAGGGTTACGCAGAGGTCGACGAAATCCAGAGCAACTACGACATGGGTTTCATCACCAACAACGAGCGCTACAACAAGGTTATCGACGTATGGTCCAAGACCAACAACGACCTTACAAAGATTGTCGAGAAGCAGATCGCTGCCGACGACCAGGGCTTCAACCCCGTATATATGATGCTTGACTCCGGTGCCCGTGGTAGTAAGGACCAGATCCGCCAGTTATGCGGTATGCGTGGTCTGATGGCCAAGCCCCAGAAGTCCGGTTCTACCGGTGCCGACATCATCGAGAACCCGATCCTCGCCAACTTCAAGGAGGGTCTGAGCGTGCTCGAGTACTTCATCTCTACCCACGGTGCCCGTAAGGGTCTTGCCGATACCGCCCTTAAGACAGCCGACGCCGGTTACCTGACCCGCCGTCTGGTGGACGTATCGCACGACGTGATCATCAACGAAGAGGACTGCGGTACCCTCCGCGGCCTGGTGGCAACCGCCATCAAGGACAAGGACGAGATCGTGGAGACTCTCGGCGAGCGTATCCTCGGCCGTACTTCGGTCCACAACATCTACAACCCTCTCACAGGTGACCTTATCCTCGAGGCGGGTGAACAGATTACCGAAGCCATCGTAGAGCAGATCGAGAAGCTCCCCATCGAACAGGTCGAGATTCGTTCCGTGCTCACCTGCGAGTCCCGCAAGGGTGTCTGCGCCAAATGTTACGGCCGCAACCTGGCCACCGGCCGCATGGTCGAGAAGGGCGAGGTTGTGGGTGTCATTGCGGCACAGTCCATCGGCGAGCCTGGTACACAGCTTACCCTGCGTACGTTCCACGTCGGTGGTACCGCATCCAACGTCGTATCCGACAGTGAGATCAAGGCCAAGTACGACGGCCGCCTCGAGTTCGAGGAGCTGCGTACCATCACTAAGGTCGATGCAGAAGGCAAGAACCACACCATCGTGGTGGGCCGCACCGCCGAGATGACCATCCTGGATGCCACTACCGGCATCACCCTGTCGCAGTACAACATCCCTTACGGCACAGAGCTGTTCTTCGCCCCTGGCGACGAAGTCAAGAAGGGTGATCTGATCTGCAACTGGGATGCCTACAACGCCCTCGCAATCTCCGAGCTCTCCGGTACCGTACGTTACGAGAACCTCATCGACGGTGTCACCTACCGCGAAGAGGCTGCCGACGAATACTCGGTACACCGCGAGAAGGTCATCATCGAGAGCCGCGACAAGAACGTCACCTCTTCTATCCATATCTACGACGATGCAGGCAACGACATCATGCAGTACAACCTGCCTGTAGGCGCCCACATCAACGTTGAGAACGGCCAGAAGATCGCTGTCGGCGACATCATCTTCAAGATTCCGCGTGCTACCGGCAAGGCCGGCGATATCACCGGCGGTCTGCCGCGCGTCACCGAGCTCTTCGAAGCCCGCAACCCTTCGAACCCCGCCATCGTCTCCGAGATCAACGGCGAGGTATCCATGGGTAAGGCACGCCGCGGTAACCGTGAGATCATCGTCACTTCCCGCAGCGGCGAACGCAAGACCTACAACGTGCCTCTGTCCAAGCAGATCATGGTTCAGGAGAACGACTACGTGCGTGCCGGCATGCCGCTTTCCGACGGCGCCATCTCGCCCAGCGACATCCTCTCCATCCTCGGTCCGGTCCGCGTTCAGGAATACATCGTCAACGAGGTTCAGAGCGTATACCGTATGCAGGGTGTGAAAATCAACGACAAGCACTTCGAGGTCATCGTACGCCAGATGATGCGCAAGGTCCAGATCGTGGATCCGGGCGACACCAAGTTCCTCACCGAACAGCTGGTAGACAAGTGGGAGTTCATCGACGAGAACGACGACATCTTTGACAAGAAGGTCGTTACCGACGCCGGCGACTCCACCGAGATGCACCCCGGCCAGATCGTGACCGTCCGCGCACTCCGCGACGAAAACTCGATCCTCCGCCGTCAGGACAAGAAGATCGTGATTGCACGCGACGCCAAACCCGCCACCGCCAACCAGGTACTGCAGGGTATCACCCGCGCCGCTCTGCGCACCAGCAGCTTCATGTCTGCCGCATCCTTCCAGGAGACCACCAAGGTATTGGGCGATGCAGCCATCCGCGGCCGCGTCGACATGCTCGAAGGTCTTAAGGAGAACGTCATCTGCGGTCACCTCATCCCCGCCGGCACCGGCCAGCGCGAGTATGAGAAACTCATCGTGACCAGCGCAGAAGACTACGAACGCATGACCCAGCGCTAATCGCCGCGAGTCATCTCTATAGAAAAGAGCCGTCCGAAAATGTTTCGGACGGTTTCTTTTTTGTTTTCGTCTTGCTACATTTGCACAAAATCGGATAAGATGAGAATGAAATCTATGTTTTCGCTGTTGTTTGGATGCATTATTACCATGATGTTGGGCGCGGGATGTCCCAAGCCGGAACCGGAACCGGGGCCTATCGATCCCGACCCCAAGCCGGAAGAGACCGTGCTGGAGACAAAAGATTTCATGATTGTCGCATGGGAAGGGGGCATATACTCTGCAGCCATCAATTATAACACCGACTTTGAGGTGGTTATAGACGAACAGTCGCAGCCGTGGGTAGAGTTTCTCCAGACAAAGGCGGTGAACCACGGCGCTCTGGAGTTTATGTTTGCCGTCAACGACAGTTACTCCTCGCGCATCGGCAAAGCCACGGTCCGCGACAAGAACGGCAAGGCAGAGCCTATAGAGATTACATTCATCCAGGAGGAGAAGAAGGTTTCTGAGGAGGATGCCGACATCTACTCCCTTGGCGTAACCCCGGGCGTGCTCAACTTCAATCAGGAGCCGTTCGTGTGGAAGGTGACGCCCCGCTACGACTACTCCAAGCTGTACATGAACAAGCTGTTCTTGTGCATGGCAGATTATGACCCTGAATACCTCGGCTGGTGCAAGATGCGCGACAACGGATCCCAGAGCGTTAACATGACCTTTGAGCAGGCCCTGGAGGTGATCAAGGGGCTCGACGCCATGTCTCCCGGCCTCAAGAAGATAATCTATCTGGTCGGCTGGCAGTATCTTGGCCACGACTCCAAGTATCCCGCATTCTTTGCCGGCAACGAGGCGCTCAAGCGCCCCGGCGACAAAGATGCCCTGGAGAGCCTGCGCTGGCTCATGAAGGAGGCGCGAGGCTACAACACCATAGTCAGCCTTCACATCAATATGTTTGACTGCTATGTGGATAGCCCGATATATGAGAAGTATCTGGCAGCCGACGTGCTGGCAAAAGACCGTCAGGGCAACTTGATTCACGGCGACTGGGGATACAAGGTTTGCTATCCCGCCGAGTGGGCCGCCGGCCTGACCCAGTGGCGCCTGGATACCCTCTGCCAGCTGCTTCCCCTCGCCGAACAGGGTACGCTTCACATAGACGCCTTCCACAGCAAAGTGCCTATTCCCGGCCCCGACGGCAACATAATTGGCCGCGGCTCCCCCATCAGCCCGTATCACGGCTACACTGCACAGGACGACATCAACGCCAAGAAGAATATCGTATCCTACATGGATGCCAAGGGCATCGACATCACCTGCGAAGGTACCGGCAACGACGTGGGCACCGGAGTCAGCCCGCGCGAAGGGTGGTTCCCCGCATACTGGGGCTACAGCGACCTGCTGACCCATCTGCTCGCACTCAACGCCCAGCAAGCGACCGGCCCCAACTGCTCACTCGAAATTCTGGGCACCAACGCCAACGCAGAGACCATCTTCTACAACGGCCTGTCCCGCGAACAGCAGTTTGAGTGGTGGAAGCAGGAGTTCTGCAAAAAGTCGGTTATCTACCTGTACCTCAACACTTTTGGCCGCAAGCAGATGCTTTACGACCCTAGCGACAGCAACGGCCGCAACATAGCCATATTCGAGAAGGGCGTACGCACATTCTACGACCGCGGCAACATGCATCTGGCCAAGGATGGCATAGAGCTGGTAGGCGACGGCAACGTGTTTGTGCCGGCAGTCTGGCTTGGAGAGCAGTCTATTGTTGCATACTCCGACAGCGGTTATACCGACCGCACCTGGACCATCCCCGCAGGATGCACCCTCCCCGCCGATGCCAAGGCTTTCACCATGGATTACACCGGCCGCACTCCGTTCAACGGATTCAAGGTTGAGGGCCGACAGGTGACACTCACGCTCGCCGCAGGGCAGATGGTGATTATTTCTGCCGATCTGTAGCCACTACCTTTTCATCTTGCAGAATAAATGAGTATATTTGAAAGAAATAGACTCATTTATGAAGAAGTTATTTATCCTTATAGCGGCACTGGCTGCCGTAACCAACACATTTGCAGCTAAAAAATCCAAGCTGGAGCCCTGGCAGGACCCTAACGTGTTCGAGGAGAACCGGCTGCCGATGCGCGCCACTTTCACCACCGACCAGCAGCAGACCCTGTCGCTGAACGGCATTTGGAACTTCAACTGGAACGAGAGCATAGCCTCGCGCACCCGTGGTTTCGAAGCGGTTGGCTTTGACGACTCCCTCTGGGGGGTGATGCCCGTCCCGGGGATGTGGGAACTGAACGGCTATGGCGACCCGCTGTATGTGAACATCGGCTATGCCTGGAGGGGTCATTACAAGAATAATCCCCCCTACCCGCCCACAGAACGCAACTACGTGGGGCAGTACCGCCGCTCGTTCGAGATAGACCCGGCATGGATCGGCAAGCAGATCTGCCTGTGCATAGGCAGTGCTACCAGCAACGTGCGCGTCTGGGTCAACGGCAAGGCGGTGGGTTACAGCGAAGACAGCAAGCTGGAGGCCCGCTTTGACATAACCGATGTGGTCAAGGCCGGCCGCAACGAGATTGCGCTGGAGATATTCCGCTGGTGTGACGGCAGTTACCTCGAGGACCAGGATTTCTGGCGCTTCTCTGGCATCGCCCGCGGAGTTTATGTCTACACGCGCGAGAAAGACCGTCTCGAAGACATCAACATCACCGCCGGCATGGATGGCCACTGGGAGATTGCGGCAACCACCACCAAGGGCATCAAGACGCTGGAATACACCATAGAAGATGCCCGAGGCAAGGCTTTGGCCACAGGTAGCGTCAAGACCTCCCGTCTGGCGGCTTCGGCATCGGGCAAGATAGACGATCCCGCCCTCTGGAGCGCCGAGACCCCCAACCTGTACAGGCTCAAAGTGGCTGCGCTCACGGCAAAGGGTCTGGCAGAAAGCACCTCCATAGTCTTCGGCTTCCGCAGCGTGGAGATCAAGAAAGGGCAGTTGCTGGTCAACGGCCAGCCGGTGCTGATAAAGGGCGTGAACCGTCACGAGCTCAGCGAGCACAACGGCTATGTGGTGACAGAGGCCGACATGCTGCGCGACATCCGCATCATGAAGGAGCTCAACATCAACGCCGTGCGCACAAGCCACTACCCCAACGACCCCAAGTGGTACGACCTGTGCGACCGCTACGGGCTCTATGTAGTGGACGAGGGCAACATCGAGTCGCACGGCATGGGCTACGAAGCGGCCACCCTTGCCAAACGCGACGACTACAAGCAGGCCCACCTGATACGCGACAAGCGGATGGTCTACCGCGACTTCAACCATCCCAGCATCATTGTCTGGAGCATGGGCAACGAGGCGGGCAACGGCAGCAACTTCATGGCCTGCTACGACTGGATCAAGAAATACGACCCCACCCGTCCCGTACAGTTCGAGCAGGCGGCGCTGGATCGCAACACCGACATCGTGTGCCCCATGTACGCCTCACCCCAGTGGTGCATAGACTATTGCGAAAGCAATCCCCACCGCCCGCTGATACAGTGCGAATATGCCCACGCCATGGGCAATTCGGTGGGCAATTTCAAAGATTACTGGGACCTGGTGCGCAAGTATCCCACCTACCAGGGCGGCTTTATCTGGGACTTTGCCGACCAGGCGCTGGTATGGCCTTCGTCCAAGCGCAAGGGGGAGATTTTTGCCTATGGCGGTGACTTTAACGACTACGACGCCTCCGACGGGTCGTTCAACTGCAACGGCATCGTTGCCGCCGACCGCAGCTGGCATCCGCACGCCTGGGAAATCCGCTATCAGTACCGCAATATACTCACCACCGCCAGCCACAAACCCCTGACGCTGGTGGTAACCAACGAGCATTTCTTCAAAGATCTGTCCGACTACGTGATGCACTGGATTGTCATGGTCAACGGCGAAGCCTACATGACCGGCACGCTGGACGATGTCAAGGCCGGCCCCGGAGAGACGGTGTCGGTAACCCTGCCGCTGGGACGCAGGCAGGCCAAAGAGATATTCGAGGCGGCTCCCGGCAAGGATATCTACCTGAACGTATCGTGGCAGCTCAAGGAGAGCGACGGCCTGCTGGCCGCCGGAACTGAGGTAGCCTACGACCAGATCACCCTGAAGAAGGGCAAATATGCTGCGGCTCTGCCCCAGCGCAAGGCTATAGGCGAAACCACTTGCGAGATGGAACCCAATGGCTACGCGTTCCGCGGAACCTTCTCTTACCCCGGCACCATATCGGACCGTGTGGCGGGCTGGTACGCCATCTTCAACCCCGACACCGGCTGCCTTACAGACTACGGCGTGGCGGGTTATTCGCTCATCGACGGGCCGCTAACTGCCGAATTTGCCCGCGCCCCGGTAGAGAACGACATGGGCGCAAAGCTCTGCGACCGCGACGTGATGGGTCTCTGGCGCAACCTGGCACTGACGCTGGACACCTTTGAAATAAAACAAACCTCCAAGGGCTGGCTGGCGACCGCCGCCTACAAGCCGATACGCGACGCCGCGCTGCTCAAGATAACCTATCTGATAATGCCCGACGGCTCGATAGAGGTCACCGAGAGCATGGAAGATGCCGGCGGCATCGAAAAGTTGCCAGACCTGTTCCGTTTCGGGATGAAGTTCGCGATGCTGGACCGCTACTCTACCATAGATTTCTACGGCAAAGGACCCTGGGAGAACTATTGCGACCGCAATTCGGCTGCGCTCGTGGGGCATTATGTACAGAAGGTGGCCGACCAGTACCACTACGGTTACGTCCGCCCGCAGGAGTCGGGCACCCACACCGGGATGCGTTATCTTAAGGTCCTGGCAGATGACGGCGTCGGCATCGGGATAACCTCCGAGGGCGAATTCTCGGCATCGGCCATCCCTTTCCCCATGCATGCGCTCGACTGCATGGAGCACGGCACACCCGAGCGCGCCAACAAGAGCAACCTGCAGGCGGGCGAGGCGCGCCACTCGCTGGACCTGGAGCCCACCGGCCTCACCTATGTCAACATCGACCTCGTCCAGATGGGCGTGGGCGGCGTAGACTCGTGGGGCAGCTGGCCGCTGGAGCAATATCGCCTGCACGCAGCGCCGCGGACCTTCACATTTACCATCACCCCGCTTGTGAATTGACAATCCGCAGCACTTTTTAGTATATTTGCGGGATATGTCTAAACCCGGAAAAATACTTGCCACACTGTTGCTGATGCTGGCAGCGGGCTGCTCGGCCGACAGGCTCCAACCCGAACTGCAGCAGGAGTACGTCAGCGACTCCAACGGCACCACCATAAAAGTATCTGTCCTGCAGAAGGGTCGGATGTGCATTTACGTGAGCGAAGAGCTGGCCGCCCGTCTCGAAGAGGACCCGGAATCCTTTATCAGGGAAAACGAATGGATGGGGATCACCTCCATCTGCAGGACCTTCCCCAAAGAAGAGCAGTTCGAAGAGCGTACCCGCAGCCGCGGCATGCACCTCTGGTACGACGTCGAATTCTACGAAGATGTGCCGCTCACCAAAGCGGGCAAGGGACTCGGGGAGGTCGACGGGATAGAGCAATACTGCTACCGCCCCCGGATCCACCATCTCAAAGGGCAGGATGTCGGCTGGCGAGACGCCAGCACCGCCGCCTATGCAAGCCTGCGGGCTGCCGGCAGCGAAGATGCGCCGTTCGACGACCCCGCCTTCAAAGACCAGTGGAACCTTTACAACCCGGGCACCGCCATGTACACCGTCGCGGGGTGCGACATCAATGTGGTTCCCGCATGGCAGAACTACCTCTGCGGCAATCCCGAGGTGATAGTCGGCGTCGTGGACGGAGGCATCGAATTCAAACACGATGACCTCGCCGGCAACATGTGGCACAACCCCGAACAGAGCGGGGACCTGCAGTACGGCTACAACTTTGTGGACAATACCTACAAAGTCTCGGGAGAGGACCATGGCACCCACGTTGCTGGTATAATAGGCGCCGTGAACAACAACGCCACCGGCGGCTGCGGAATCGCGGGCGGCGATGCCAAGAGGGGCATCCCCGGGGTACGGCTCATGTCCTGCCAGATATTCAAGCAGAACTCCGACGATAACGGCGACGACTACAGGGCCATCAAATGGGCCGCCGACCACGGGGCCGTGATATGCCAGAACAGCTGGAGCTACGACAAAGAGATCGACTATATGCCCGGCTATGCCAAACAGGCCATCGACTATTTTATCGCGTATGCCGGCACCGACCACAATGGCAACCAGACCGGCCCGATGAAGGGGGGCCTGGTAGTATTCGCGGCCGGCAACGAATCCACCAAGAGCAAAGTCTATCCGGGTGCATATTCGGAGGTCCTGACGGTGAGTTCCCTGGGCGCCGACTACAAGCTGGCCTCCTATTCCAACTACGGCGACTGGGTCGACATCGCTGCCCCCGGCGGCGACGAAGTTGACATCTACAGCACCATCACCGGCAACCGGTATGCGCGCTACGGCGGCACCTCCATGGCGGCGCCCCACGTTTCGGGAATCGCCGCACTCATAGTCGCCAACATGGGCGGGGAAGGTTTTACCTGCGAGATGCTGAAAGATATCCTGCTCTGCCACACCACCGACATCAGCGAGTACAACCCCTCCAAGAATCCCGGGAAGGGTCTGGTGAACACCTACGAAGCACTGGCTTCTAACCACGGGTCGGTGCAGTATGCCGTCGCCGGATTCGAAGCTACCCCCGACGGCCGCAAGATCAAGACCAAGATCACGGCCCGGCCCAAGGATGCCGACACCCCGGCATGGATATCGAAGGCTATCGTATACTATTCACAGACTCCATTCACCGCCCCCGAAGGGGTAGCATCTTTCAAGGCCGAAATCAGGGAGAAGGTAGGCAGTGAGCCCATCGAGTTGGAGAGCGACCCGCTCGAATATGGCAAGCGGTACTATATGGCCGTTGTCCTGCAAGACGAATATGGTCATACCACCGCCATGTCGCCCGTCGTAGCGGTCGACACGCCCGAGAATCTCCCGCCCACCATAAGCGGCCCCGCCGGGCCCGTCTCCCTGAGGTCCCACGAAATGCTCAAACTCGACTATGAAGTAACCGACCCGTATGGCGACAATGTCACCGTAGAGCTGGACGACCGCGGCAACGACGCCGTACAACTGATCCAGGAGGGGAGCCGGACCTTTATCTACCTGAGGGGATATATGTCCCAGCCCGGTACATTCAACTTCAAGATCACGGCCAGCGACGAATTTGGCCTGGCTACGGAGCAGGCGGTCACATACACCGTCAGGGAGAATCACCCGCCTGTGCTCATCGGCCAGATCTGGGACATCATCATAGACGACAACTCTACCTACAACATAAATCTCGGGGATTATTTCTACGACGAGGACGGCGAGCAACTCTCGTATTCCTTTGCCAACGACAACCCCAAGGTCGTAAAGACCGCCCTGGGCAGCGACACCGCGAGCCTGATACCGCAGCAATACGGCTGCGCCAACCTGACCTTGTCGGCCACCGACATGCTGGGCAACAGCGTGGAGTGCAGCTTCCGCCTGCTGATTCGCGACGGCAGCCACACCGTGGAGCTATATCCCAACCCCGTCACCGCCGGCAACCTCTACGTGCGCACCGGGCTGGCCGGGTCGGTGGAGGTCACCGTGGCCAACGCCGCGGGGGGCGTGGTGTTTGACGGCACGCTTGCCAGCGATCCCTTCTCACCCGCCGTCATCGACTTGTCGTCCTGCGCCGCAGGGGTTTATAATGTGACCACCTCCGCCTGGGGCGATTCTGAAACCAGAAAAATCGTGAAACTATGATACGGCGCACACTCACAACCTTGATTGCCATGGCGCTGGCCGTTGCGGCCTGGGCCCAGGCTGTGCCGTTTGTCACCATACCGCACCCCACTTCCAGCCTGGCGCTGGGCGGGGCCCGCGCAGCCACTCCCGAAGCCGCCCCCATGAATGAGACCGCCTTCGAGGCGGGTGTAGACAAACTGTTCTGGCAGACAAGCGCCATCAACTATAACATCACCAACTATGCGTTCCGCGCCCGCGTGATAGAGGCGCTGACGCTGGGATTCGAATACACGACCAACTCCATGGAAGAGATGACGCTCTACAGCGACACCGGGCAGGCGCTTGGCACCACCCAGCCCAACGAGATGAGCGCCGCCCTCTCCGCCTCGTATGCCCCGGTCAAAAACATCTACATCCTGGCCAGGGGCAAGTATATCCACTCTTCGCTCACCGACACCTCTGATGCTACGGGCTGGGCGGCCGACCTGGGAGTCGTTTGGCAGGTCATCAAACCCCTCTCCGTGGGACTGCTGGCAGAGAACTTTGGCAGCAGCATCGACTACGGCTTCGGGGACTATCCCCTGCCCTCCACCGTCAAGGCGGGCATATACGGCAACTTTGCCCTGGCCCCCCGCCACTCCATAGAGACCGCGGCGGACGCAGGTCTGATGCCGTTTTATTCGGCCTTCGTGGCCAGCCTCGGCGCCGGGTATGTCTACAACGGGATGCTGGCGCTCAAGGTGGGCGCGCACATCTGCACCAAAGGGGACATACTCCCCACCTACGCATCCGCCGGACTGTTTTTCACCAGCACCAATTTTGACATCGGGGCGGCGTATCTCACCGCTGCCAATACATATTCCATCTCTGCAAGGTTAAAGTTATGATAGGCATTTACGACTCGGGACTCGGAGGACTCAGTGTCCTCAAAGAGATGATCGCTCTTCCGCTTGAGGGCGACTACCTCTATTTCGCCGACAGCCGGCACTGCCCCTACGGCCTCAAGACCCACCGCTTTATCCGCACCCGCGCCAAGGCGATATCACAGTTTCTCATAGACCGCGGGGCCGACATGGTTGTGGTGGCCTGCAACACCGCCACCGCAGCCGCCATAAGCACCCTGCGCGCCCAAAAGCAGGTGCCGTTCGTGGGTATGGAGCCCGCCATCAAACCCGCCATACTCAACACCAAGAGCGGGGTTGTGGGGGTGCTGGCCACCGCAGTGACCTTCACCGGGGAGTTGTATCACCACACCCTCGCCCAGTATGCCGCCGCCCAGGGCGACGTCAAGGTCATCGAGCAGGTGGGCTACGGGCTGGTAGAGGCTGTCGAAGAGGGCCGCATCCACGCGCCGCAGACCATCGACCTGCTGCACAAGTACATCGACCCGATGCTGGAGGCTGGGGCCGACCACATAGTGCTCGGCTGCACCCACTACCCTTTCCTCGCAGAAGAGATCGAGCGCATCGCCGGCGGCAGGGCGGTCATTGTCAACCCCGCTCCGGCCGTGGCCCGGCAAGCCGACAAAGTGTACCGCGGCACGCCCCGCAAGGGGGGCCGGTGGCAGTTTTTCTCTTCGGGAGAGTTCACTGCTGCGGCAAAAGAGATCATAGGCGGCATCTGCGGCGGGCATGATTATTGTCTGGAAGAGAATGTTTTGTAAATTTGTATCTTGATGAAACGGATTTTACATATTCTGGCGGCAGCCGCACTGGTGGTCCTCACCACCGCGTGCGAAGGCTGGTTATCACCTGAGAAGCCTGAGAAACGGATGGTGCTGCTCTACATCGCAGCCACCGAGGTTTCCCTTTCGCCCTACGCAGAGGGCAATATCACCGACATGTTGACCGGCTATGTCCCCGAAAGGAACTCCAAGACAGAGGAACTGCTGGTATTCTTCCAGAACCGGGACACCGATTCGGAGACGCTTCGCAGCGCCGCCACCCTGACACGCTACTACACCAACCGCTCCGGCAAGGTTGTCGCGGAGAATGTCGCCACTTATGACAACACCTTTGACGCCGGCACCCCTGAGGCGCTGGCCAAAGTGCTCGCCGCGGCAGAGGCTGCCTGCGCCCCTACCTCCCGCTGCCTGCTGTTCTCTTCGCACGGCACGGGCTGGATGCCCACCGGCTATTTTGACGACGGCGGCGAATCCTCCCTTAAGATGATCTCCCGGAAGTCGGTCAAAGAGAGTGACTATTCGGACCTCTCCCGCCTGAAAATCAGGGAGAGCATAGGCTACGACGCCCAGAGCAAAAACGAGATAGACATCCGCGACTTTGCCTCCGTGCTGGGCAAATATCATTGGGACGGCATGCTGCTGGATTGTTGCTACATGGGCGCCATAGAGGTGGCTTACGAGTTGCGCAACTGCTGCGACTGGATCATCGCCTCGCCCACCGAGATACTGATTACCGGCTTCCCCTATCCCACACTGCTGGAAAACCTGTTCCGCACCGGAGACAACGTTGGATTCAAGAACATATGCCAGCAGTACTACGAGATGTACCAGAGCCAGAGCGGTAAACTACAATCCGCCACGATAGCCCTTGTCAACAGCAAAGAACTGGAATCGCTGGCTCAACTCTGCGCCAAGATCGTGACAGAGAGCCGCACTGCGGTGGCCAATGTCGACAGAATGAGTGTACAGCGCTATTTCTACAACTCCTCTAAGGATTACTTCTTCGACCTCTCGCACTATTTCGAGCAGTTTGCAAGCGCCGACTCTTTTGCCTCGTTCAGCTCACAACTCACCAGGGCTATCCCCTGCGCCTACACCACCGAAAAGTTCCTGGGACTCCCCATGGAACACTTCTGCGGCGTGAGCTGCTACATCCCCAGCCCCAAATATCCCAAGTTGAACGCTTATTACAAGCAACTCGCTTGGAATCAGGCGGTAAAAATTATTGAATAACGAAATTTTTTATATCTTTGCAGCCCCCCACGAAAAATGCCCCGGGCATTTTGGTGCAATGGGGCTTGCGGATTATGGCCGCAAGCTGAGTAACACATTTTAAATCAAACACTAATGAAACATCTTACCATCTCCGGTTCCAAGAGAACCGTAGGCCGCAAAGCTGACGTGCGCCAGGTACGCAGCGAGGGCAAGGTGCCTTGCGTAGTTTATGGCAACGGCATTGAGAACATCTCTTTCGCAGTAGATGCAAAAGAGCTCCAGACCCTCACCAACACCCCTTATTGCCACATCGTTGACCTCGATGTAGACGGCACCAAGATCACCGCGCTTCTTCACGAAGTACAGTATCATCCCGTAAACGACAAGGCTCTCCACGCAGACTTCCTCGCAGTGGACAACAACAAGCCCGTTGTCGTAGAGGTTCCCGTCCTCATCACCGGTAACTCCGTAGGCGTAAAGGCCGGCGGTAAGCTCCAGGTGAGCCGTCGCAAACTGAAAATCTGCGGTCTCCTCGAGAATCTGCCCGATGACCTCACCGTAGACGTAACTTCCCTTGCAATCGGCAAGCGCATCACTGCAGGTGACCTCAAGTTTGACAACATCTCCATCGTCAACCCCAAGGCTACTATCATCTGCTCTTGCTTGTCTACCCGCAACTCGGTAGCTGCTGCTGAGGCTGCAGAGGGCCAGGAGTAATTTCTGCATAAGATTGCGCCATGGCTCAGTCGTATCTCATAGTGGGTCTGGGAAATATCGGCCCCGAGTACGCTCTGACAAGGCACAACATGGGTTTTATGACATTGGATGCCCTTGCTATGGCATCCAATGTCGTTTTTTCTACCCAGCGCTACGGCGACATGGCCGATGTCAGGCTCAAGGGGAACACCCTGCACCTGCTCAAGCCGAGCACCTACATGAACAACAGCGGCAAGGCGGTAGCCTACTGGTACCGGCAGCTTAAGATCGCCCCCGAGAATCTGCTGGTGGTGGTAGACGACCTGGCACTGCCGTTCGGCACCATGCGCATGCGCAAGTCGGGCAGCGACGGCGGCCACAACGGGCTCAAGAGCATCGACTACCATCTGATAAGCGACCAGTATGCGCGCCTGCGCCTGGGCATAGGCAACGGCTTCGCCCCCGGCGGACAGATCGACTTCGTGCTCAGCGAACTGCTGCTCGAAGAGAAGCGGATACTGCCGCAGGTGCTCACAAACGCAGTCGAGGCCATCAAGTGTTTCGTACTCGAAGGCCCCGACCGTGCGATGACAAAATTCAACCGGAAGAGTCCGCCAGTAGCGGCAAATCAGTCGAAATCGCCGGAAGAGAATTCATCTTCCAAAGCAGAATAAAGAGTGTCCATTTCGCGACGCTCTTTTTTTGTAGGGCGTCCCGCACCGCGGTCGCGCACCACAAAGAACGATTCGTGCGGGGCGTGCAGCTTGGCCAGCTCGCTCTCGGGAGTGAGATTCTGGGCATACTGCTCTACCAGGGCGGCACCCTGGCGCCGGTCGATGGGCTGCAGCACCTTGTACTTGTACAACACCGGTCCCTTGCGGACCTGTATCATGTCCCCCGACTTGACTTCGCGGGAGGGCTTGGCATCCTGGCCATTGACCAGGACCTTGCCTCCACGGCACGCGTCGGTGGCATCGCTGCGGGTCTTGAAGACCCGGATGGACCAAAGGTACTTGTCCAGTCGTGTAGAGTCGGCCATGATGGTTTATTTTTCGATATAGTCGTCGTTCTCTTCTTCCATGCGGCGGATGTGCACCTCCAGCAGGGTCGCTTCCCCAGCCTTGGGGGTAAAGCTGTACGCCCCCATCTGCGCCGGAACCAGGATGGTGTCGCCAGCGGTCAGGGACTCTTCGCCTCCCTCCCACTTGAGCGATGCGGCACCGCCCACCAGCATGTAGATGATGCAACTGTTAAAATCGTCGGGGTCGGCCTCGTAGCGGCTTGCAAGGTGCATCACATTGATGGTGAAATACTTGTTGTCGCACACTATCCCGGCGTCTTTACCGGCGGGAGTATGCAGTTCCGACTCCTTGTATTTCTCATAGTCGATGCAGTCGATGGCCTCGTCGAGATGCATCTCGCGGCGGGTGGCAGGGTCGTTCTCGAAGCCCCAGTCGTAGAGGCGCAGCGTGGCGTCGCTGTTCTCCTGGATCTCTGCGATGACCACTCCCCCCTCTGCGGCGTGCACGGTGCCCGCCTTGATGTAGAAGCAGTCGCCCTTGCGGGGATGGTATACGTTGAGCAGGTCCACGATGGAACCGTCGTGGCACTTCTCGTAGAACTCGGCGGCAGAGCTGTCGCGGTTCAGGCCCATATATATCTTGGCGTCGGGCTTGGCGTCCAGCACGTACCAGAACTCGTTCTTGCCCAGGCAGTCATAGCGCTCGGCAGCCACGGCGTCGGTGGGATGCACCTGCACCGAGAGACGCCCTTCGACGTCGAGATACTTGATGAGCAGGGGGAACTGGTTGCCAAAAAAGTCGTAGATATTATCGCCCACCAGGTCGCCCAGATAGGTCTCCAGTATGGAGTAGAGGTCGTTCCCGGCCAGGTAGCCGTTGGTAATCAAGGAGCTGTGGTCCTCGCCGAACTCGTAGAGCTCGAACGACTCGCCGACGCTCTGGAGATTGACACCCGCCTCCTGCTGGCTTTCGGCAGCTTGTTTATTGAAGATTTTCAGAAGCGCATTCCCTCCCCACCTCTTCTCTATCTGAAGCGGGGCGAAGCGCAAAGGATACAATGCTTTGGTCATATTGGTATTTGCGATAAATGATATACACTGAAGCGGCAAAGACTACCGCACAAACAATCAGGAAAATGGTGTACGCCGGCTGCGGGATGATGCTGGCATAGGTGGCATCGATGGGCAGGTCGGGAAAGGCGTACATAATCACCTGCGAGAGGGTGTTGTTCACGAAATGGATGGCGATGGTGCTCCAGAGGCTGTGGGTCTTGAAATATACCCAGCCCATGAAGATGCCCAGCCCGAAAGCGGCGATGCCCTGCTGCAGGTTACCGTGCAGGATGGCGAATATCAGGGCCGAGACCACTATGGCCACCCATGGTTTGTAGCGGGAGAGCAGTCCGCGGCAGATCACTCCCCGGCAAAGCAACTCTTCGCACAACGGGGCAAGTATCGACACCGAGATAAACATATCCACCGGCTTGGAGGTGTCGAACATCTTCTCGAAGGCCGCCCGCAAAAGGTCGGACATGGGGAAGAGCGACGTCAGCGGCTCCAGCAGCGCCCCCAGACAGGGGGTCGCTATGACGACGAGGGCGAACAGCGGCAGCATGGACCCGAAGGAGCCCTTGCGGGGTTCGTCCACCGGGACAAAGCCGAGCCCCGCCCTCTGGTTGCGGCGGGAGGCAATGTAGGCGAATGCCAGCGGGAATATCATCGATACGGCATAAGTCAACGTATTGTTTGCGACGCCGGCCAGGTAAAACACCGACGAAACGGCAGAACCGACAAAAAAAACCAACACCAGAAGCAGGCTCTGGGCCCACGTGGGCAAATAATATCTCATAGCGTTATTAAATTTGTCTCAAAATTAATAATTTTGTGATTATGACGTTTTTCACAAAAGCAAAGGAGAAAATTTCTGAACTCAAAGCCAAGAGTCCGGTGGTCCGGATTTTGCTGAATAAATATTTCATCGCAATGCTGGTGTTCGCACTGCTTATTCTCTTCAATACCCGTACCAGTCTGCACCAGATGTTGCAAAGCATGAATACCATACGCAACCAAAAGAAACAGGAACTATATTACAGGCAAGCCATCAAAACCACCGACGAACGGATCAAACAACTCACGTCCAACAAAGACACCCTCGAAATGTTCGCACGAGAGAACTATTATTTCCAGGAGGACGGCGAAGATGTGTTTGTCGTAGAGAAAGCAACCGATTAATATATGAAGCATTTTTTTAGAAGGATTTTTGTAGCTGCATTTATTCTTCTGGCATTTTCCGGATGCTCCAAGCCGGAAGAAGAGAGCGGATCGAAAGTTCCCTACGAAGAGCAGCAACGAAGGCAGGCCACCGAGAAGGCCCTCAAGTTCTTGCGGGACGACATCATGAAGTCCTACTACTATTGGTACAACTTCGTCCCCACCAAGAAATTCGACTACAAGACCGATATCTTCCAGTTTTTTGACGACCTGCTCTATTCGAAAGACCGATGGAGCTGGATGATGGACGGCAAGACCTATATGGATAGCGAGCAGGGGCTGCAGACCGGCACATTCGGCATCAAACTGGGGCAGATGATAGAGTATTACAATGATTACGGCGTATTTGTCTCGCTCGTATACCCCGGTGGCCCCTTTGACCAGGCCGGCGTGAAACGCGGCTGGGAGATTATCAGCATAGACAAAGAGCGGACAGACGAATTCATCAAAAGGGATTCAGAAGCGCTCAGCAACCTTTTCAACAATCCCAGCACCACCAAGGCCCACCTGTTTAAGTTCAAAGACACCGAAGGCGAGACCCACGAGATTGAAATCCTCGCAGCAGAGTCGCTGGCTACCCGGCCCGGCCTCATCAAGAAGATATTCACCGAGAGAGATTACCCTGGCCTCACCCGGCCGGTGGGCTATTTCAATTACCTCTCATTCATGGCAGACAACGACATCAACGGCAAGTCGATGCTCGAGGATATCACCGAGGCGATGGAGTATTTCAAGGAGAACAACGTCAAGACCCTGATCCTCGATTTGCGGTACAACGGCGGTGGCGACTCCCGCGCCAGCGGATTGCTGGTAAACTATCTGGCGCCCGCCTCTGCCCGCGGCCAGGTCTATGTCAACCGCGTCCACAACCAAAAATACTCGTCGGAGGACGAAGCCTCCAAGGTCACCTCGCCGGCAGAGTTTTTCGAGTTCCTGAAGAAAAAGTATGACACCGACCTGGTCTGCAAACCCGAATCCCCCGAGTTCACCACGCTCTATTTTATCACCGGCAAGGGTTCTGCATCGGCATCGGAGATGGTACTCAACGGCCTCAAACCGCTCTCCAACCTGCATCATGTGGGCAACATAACCTACGGTAAGCCCAACGGCATGTACGTATTTCTCTATCCTACGCACCTGGCCTCCTACGACCAGAACGACTACAGCGGACTCAAATATGTGTTCCTGCCCATCTGCTTCTACAACGCGAACGGACTGGGACAAATGATCCCCGACGAGGGCATTACACCCGACAACAAGCGTCCCGACGACCTCTACCACGACTTTGGTCCAGAAGAGGACAACATCGGCGCATGCCTCTACCATATTGTGCACGGTTCATATCCCGACCTGCCGGAGAAAACTTTCCCCACCAAGGCCACAGTTGGTGTCGATGCCCGCCTGAACGAGTGGGAAAACAGCAAAAACTACGGTAGATACACCGTAAAACGCGATTTTTAGCAAAAATATTTTGCATTATTAGTTTTTTTGGTTTAATTTCACAAAAAAATAATTCAAACATCTAAATACTAACCAAATAACTAGTTACAATCATGAAAGAACTCGTTGCACAAATCAATGCCGAAATCGAAGTTTTCCAGAAGAACGCTGCTGCCCAGGTAGAGAAGGGCAATAAAGCTGCCGGCACCCGCGCTCGCAAAGCTGCCCTCAACATCAGCAAGCTCATGAAGGACTTCCGCAAAGCATCTGTAGATGCTGCCAAATAATTCAGAGGCATTTATCTTATAGAAGGTTAAGAATCGGTCAAGCTTTTTGACCGATTCTTTTTTTTGCCGTAACTTTCGGCCTTGAATCTATGGATAGCAGCTGGCTCATATACGCACTCGGTTTTCTGGCCCAGGGACTCTTCTCGGCCAGGATGATAGTCCAGTGGATCATATCCGAGCGGGAGAAGAAGGTAACCTCCCCCACCATCTACTGGATGCTGAGTCTGATTGCCTCGCTGCTGTTCTTTATCTACGGCTGGCTGAGGCAGGATTTTGCCATCATGCTGGGCCAGATCATCAGCTATTACATCTACATCTGGAACCTCCGCGCCAAAGGAATCTGGCAAGGGGTGCACGTCGCCGTCAAACTGCCCGTGCTCACAATCTTGTTTGCGCTCCCGCTGGCCGGAATAGCCTTCATGCTGCTGCACGAGGGCACCATAGAGCGGCTTTTCCACAACGAGGGGATTCCCGCCTGGCTCATAGTCTTCGGCTCCGCCGGGCAGGTCATCTTCACTTTCAGGTTCATCTATCAATATTTGTATTCCCGCAGGCGGGGCGAATCGATACTCCCGGCAGGGTTCTGGATCATCAGCCTCATAGGTTCTGCGGTCATCGTCTCCTACGGCTTCATAAGACACGACTGGGTGCTCTGCATCGGGCAGTCGGTGGGATTTTTTACATATTCGAGAAACCTTTTTTTAGCATTTAAACACAATGAGACTTCCACAGGCGGAACTCGAAATCAGCAAGAGTGCCGTACAACATAACTTCAAATATTTCAAAAGCCTGCTGAAGGCCGACACCAAGATTCTGGTGCTTGTCAAATCCAACTCCTACGGTCACGGCGGAGTGGAATTCGCACGTCTGGTGCTCGACGCCGGGGCAGATTACCTGGGCATCGCCACCCTCCAGGAGGGGGTAAAGCTGCGCAGGGCCGGCATCAACGCCCCCATACTGGCGCTCTCTACCGGCTGTGACTGCTTCTCCGACATCATCCAGTACGACCTGGAGCCGGGCATCCCTTCTGTAGAATACCTGGGCAGGCTCCGGCTGATGCTCAAGAGCCTCGGCATCAAAAAGTATCCCATCCACATCAAGCTGGACACCGGCATGCACCGCCTGGGCTTTGAGCAGGGCGACATAGCAGAGCTCAAGAAGATGCTGGCCGGCTGCGAAGAGGTCGAGGTCAAATCTATCTATTCGCACCTTGCGGCGGCTGACGAACCGCAGTGGGACGATTTCACCCTGGGACAGATCCAGCTCTTCAGCAGCCTGGCAGATGAGATAGAGTCCTGCCTGGGCTACCGCCCCATGCGACACATCCTCAATTCGGCCGGGACAGAGCGCTTCACACAGTATCAGATGGATATGGTACGCATCGGCATCGGCATGTACGGCATCAGCGCGGTAGGCAGCGGGCAGGTCAAGCCGGTAGCGTCGCTCAAGTGCCCCATCCTCCAAATCAAAGAGATCAGCGAAGGGACCATCGGTTACGGCCGCCACGGCCATCTTACACATACACCAAGCAAGATAGCCACCATACGCATAGGCTACGGCGACGGGGTGGACCGCCGCCTGGGCTACGGCAACGCCTCGTTCATGGTCAACGGCCATCCCGCCCCGACCATCGGCTCCATCTGCATGGATATGTGCATGCTGGACATCACCGGCATCGAGGCCAAGGTGGGTGACATAGTGACCATTTTCGGCGACAACCCCACGGTGGTGCAGCTGGCCGACAAACTGGGTACGATACCCTACGAACTGCTCACCCGCATAGACCGCCGACTCAAACGCGTAATCGTGAAATAGACGCCATGAACAAGACTGCCGACTATCAGTTTACCATAGCCATACCTGTCTACAACGAGCAGGAGAACCTCGACGCCCTGGAAGCGGCCCTGGCCGAATATCTGCCCAAGTGCCTGATGAAGGCCTGCGTGCTGCTCATCGACGACTGCTCCAGCGACAACTCCCTGGCGATGATGCGCGACATGTGCGCGCGCCACGGCGACTTCTTCTACATTGCCCATACCCGACGCCTGGGATGCAGCGGCGCCATGAAGACCGCCTTCGACGCCATCGAGTCGGACTACATCGGCTACACAGACGCCGACCTGCAGACCATTCCCGAAGAGTTCAACCTGATGCTCCCCTACGCCGCCGATTATTCGCTGGTTGCGGGGGTGCGCTCTACCCGCGAAGACGGCTGGCGCAAGAAACTGCAGTCGCGCATCGGCAACGGATGGCGCCGCATGATGACGGGCGACGGAGCCCGCGACAGCGTCTGCCCCATGAAGGTCATCAAGCGCGATGTGGCCCGCCGCATACCTATGTTCAACGGCATGCACCGCTTTATCCCCGCACTGGTGCTGCTGCAGGACGGCGGCTGCTACAAGGAGGTCATGGTGACTCACCGCAGCCGCACCGCCGGCAAGTCCAAGTTCAACATGTGGAACCGCCTGCGCGGCTTCACCGACTGCTTCATCTACCGCTGGATGCGCCGCAACTGGGTCATTGCCGCGCGCGGCGAGAACAATCTGTAACGAAATATGAAGGAGCTCATCAGACGGCATCCGCTGCTGGCGGTGTTTGCATTCGCCACCGTGTGCGTGCTGCCGATGATGCTTTTCCGCGACCCCTCGGCCTCCAACGAACTGCGTTACCTGAGCATAGTGGAGGAGGCGCTGCAGCAGGGGCACTTCTTCTGCTTCTACAACCAGGGCCTCCCCTACACCGACAAGCCGCCGTTGTTTTTCTGGCTGATGATGCTTTTCAGGCTGCTGTGCGGCCGGAGCGTGATGTGGCTGCCGTGCTTGTTCACCGCCCTGCTGCCCGCTTTGGTTACGGTGGCGGTGATGGACCGCTGGCTGGCTAAAGCCTCGCGCGAAGGGGAATACACCCCGCTGATGCGCCTGGGCTGCGCCTCCCTACTGCTGGCGGGGCTGCTGTTCGCCATCCAGACCTTCTTCCTGCGGATGGATGTGCTGATGACTCTGTTCATTGTGCTGGCGCTGTTCACCTTCTGGAAGATGTACACTGCCACGGACGTGCGCAAGGCCGACAAGTGGCTGTTGCCGCTGTATATTTTTCTGGCACTGTTCACCAAGGGACCGGTGGGGTTCTTTGCCCCGGTGCTCATAATCATAGCGTTCCTGGCAGTTGAGGGGCAGTTGCGCCGGCTGCCGGAGTTCCTGGGCTGGCGGCAGTGGCTGGTAATGCTGGTCCTCTTTGGCGGCTGGATACTGGGAGCATACCTCGAAGGGGGGCGCGAATACATTGACAGCCTGCTGTTCCACCAGACGCTGGACCGTGCGGTGAACGCCTTCACCCACAAGCACCCCTTCTGGTGGTACATACCTACCCTGCTCTACGTGCTGCTCCCCTACACCCTGCTGATGCTCCCGGCGCTGGTTTATATGTACACCAAGCGCCACGGTGGCGACCCTTTCGTGAGGCTGCTGCTCACGTCGGTGGCGGTGATGTTTGTGATGCTGTCGGCTTTCAGCGGCAAACTGGCCATCTATCTGACGCCGCTGATGCCGCTCATGGCATACCTGATGCCGCGGTTTGACACCCTCACCGCGACCCGCGCCCGAAAGGCCAAGAAGGCTGCGCTGATGATTCCCTCTGCCATGATAGCGATGGCGGGCGCGGCGCTCTGGATAGTATATCTGCTCAAAAGCGTAGAACCCTTCTCGAAGATGGCTTTTGCGCTGGCCCTCTACACTCCGTATATTTTCAGCCCGACGATGCTCGCCACGGCCGCAATGCTGGCGGCGGGCTTTGCCGCGGCCTGCATAGTGATTGCCCGCGGCGGGTGGCAGAAAGGGGCGATAGCCATGGCGGCGGCCCTCTACCTGGCAATCTTCGCCTTCGGCTGCACAGTAAATCAGGTCAACGAATGGCTGGGCTACCGCTGCGTTGCCGAGACCGCCCTCGAACAAGGCGGCGGCGATTGTACCTACAACACCCTGTTCGTGTCCCGTCCCGAGAACATGGACATCTACCTCGGCTGCGACGTCACCGACTATAAAGACGATGTGCAGGCGTTCACCTCCGGCAGTCACCGCGGCGAGGTCCTCATAGTTAAAACCTCCGCCCTGGGCGACAACCCCGCCTTGCGCGAATACCTCGAGAGTAACGAAGGCACCTCAGTCGGAGATTTCACCGTATTCAGCTTGTAATCAGTAAACGCCGGGCAGAAAATGCCCGAGACACTGAATTGGGTTGCGACCGGCGTTAAGGAGGGAGGGGACCGACCGACTGTCAGGGAGCAATCAATTCAGTGCGAGGCTTCTGCCCGGCAGGGATTACTTCAGCCCCAATTCAGCCGCGGTTTTTTCCATGAGGGCGTAGGCGGCATCATAGTCGTTGGGAATCTCGCCGTCGAGAATGGCGTTCTTGATGACCTCCTTGATCTGGCCGATAATGTTGCTGGGCTCTATGTTGTAGCGCTTCATCACTATCTCGCCCGTGATCGGGTTCTTGAAGTTGCGGATGCGGTCCTTCTCCTCGACCTCGGTCATCTTCTCGCGCACCTTCTCGTAGTTGGCCTTGAACGTCTCCACCTTCATCTCGTTCTTGGAGGTGATGTCGGCCTTGCACAAGATCATAAGGTCGTCGATGTCGTCGCCCGCATCGAACAGCAGACGGCGCACGGCCGAGTCGGTGACGCCGTCGGTGACCAGCGCGATGGGGCGCAGATGCAGGCCCACCAGCTTCTGGACGTACGGCATAGTCTCGCTCACCGGCAGCTTGAGCCGCGCGAAGACCCCTTTGACCATCTTGGCACCGACAAATTCGTGGCTGTGGAAGGTCCAGCCCAGCTGGTCGTCCCACTTCTTGGTGGGAGCCTTGCCTATGTCGTGCAGCAGTGCCGCCCAGCGGAGCCACAGGTTGTCGCTGACCTCGGCCACATTGTCGAGCACCTTGAGCGAATGGACAAAATTGTCTTTATGGCCACGGCCGTTCACCGTTTCGACCCCCTTGAGGGCGGTGAGCTCCGGCAATATCGCATCCAGCAGCCCGCACTCGTCCAGCAGATAGAAGCCGCGGGAAGGGTGCGCAGTCATCATTATCTTGTTGAGTTCGTCGGCAATGCGCTCTTTGGAGAGAATCTGCAGCCGGTCGCGGTTGCGGCGCATGGACTCAATCGACTCGGGGACTATGTCGAACCCCAGGCGGGTCGCGAACCGCACCGCCCGCAGCATACGCAGCGGGTCGTCGCTGTAGGTAGTGTCGGGATCGAGCGGGGTGCGGATCTTCTTAGCAGCAATGTCGGCAATGCCGCCAAACGGGTCTATCAGGGTGCCGTAATCGTCTTTCTGCAGGCTGAAAGCCATCGCGTTGATGGTGAAATCGCGACGGCGCTGGTCCTCTTCCAGGGTGCCGTCCTCTACAAAGGGCTTGCGCGAATTGCGGTCGTACGACTCGCGGCGCGCCCCCACGAACTCCACCTCAACCCCCTTGTACTTGAACATGGCGGTGCCGAAGTTGCGGAACACGGTGACCTTGCTGCGCAGCCTTGACGCAACCTTCTCTGCCAGGGCGATGCCGCTCCCCTCCACCACGATATCCACGTCATTGTTGTCGCGATGCATAAACCAGTCGCGCACATAACCACCTATCACAAAGGCGCGTACACCCAGCGCCGCCGCCTCTTGGGTGACGGTTTTGAAGATTATGCTATTCTCAAGATCTATCATATCTGGCACAATTGCTCGAACGAGGGCATGGTGCCCTGCTGCAGGTACCTCCCGCCCTCTTCGCGGCGGCAAAGATAGTAAAGTTCTCCGTTTGTAATCAGGATATAGGGCACGTCCAGCACATAGTTGTAGCGGACCACCTGGTCTATGACATCGGCGGTGAGATGCACCTCCGGCGCCTTGCACTCTACCAGCAGGCTGGGCTGCAGGGCGCGGTTGAACACCACGATGTCGGCGCGGTACTGCCGTTTGTTGTATTTGAAGCCGTATTCCACCGCCAGATGCGTCTCGGGATAGCCCCAGCAGCGGGTCAGCACCTTGATGACGTGCTGGCGCACCTGCTCTTCGGGCGTCAGCTTCACAAACTTCTTGCGTATCGGGTCGAATATCTGGTCCATCTTGGCAAAGATACAAAAAATGCATATCTTCGAAGTCGCTATGGCTAAGCAAACAGTAGAAACCGGCGCTCTCGCCGCAAAAATCGAGTCCGACATATCAAAGGGCGACATCAAACCCTTTTACCTGCTGTTCGGCAAAGAACACTTCTACATAGACAGGATCTGCAACCTGCTCATGGAGAAGGCTTTGCCGCCGGAAGAGCGCGACTTTGGGCTGATGATCCACTATGGCGTGGACACCACCCCGGAAGAGATCGTGAGCCATGCCCGCCAGTTCCCCATGATGGTGAGCCGGCAGGTGATAGTGGTCAAGGAGGCGCAGGGGATGAAGGGTGTGGAGCGCATCGAGAGCTACTTTGACAAGCTGATGCCCACCACCGTGCTGGTAATCTGCTACAAGACCCCCGCCGACAGCAACGCCAAGAACATAGACAAGCGCACCAAATTCTACAAGCGGGCCGGCGAGGTCGGCGTGGTGCTCGAGTGCGAGCAGGTCAAGGAGTGGAAACTCACCGGCTGGATAGAAGATTACATCCGCGACGAAGGCTTCACCGCAGAAGAGGGTGCGGCCGACATGATAGCCGAGGCGTGCGGCACCAGCCTGAGCAAGATTGCCCTGGCAGTGGACAAGCTGGGCAAGGCGCTGGCAGACGGCAGCCGGCACATAACCTGCGCGGCGATAGAAGAGAACGTGGGTATGAGCCGCGAATATTCTGCCTTTGAGCTGGCGGGCGCCCTGTGCGAGAAAAACGCCCCCAAGGCCTACAAGATAGCCAACTATTTCGGGGAGAACTCCAAACGGTATCCCATACAGATGATTGTGGCGGCCCTCGCGAGCCAGTACCTCAAGATGCTCCGCTACCACGCCTGCGCGGCACAGCGCATGGACGAGGCCTCCATGGCGGCGGCTCTGGGGCTCAACCCCTTCATAATGCGCCGCGACTACGGCCGCTACGCCCGCAATTACCCCCTCAAATCGTGCATGAAGGCGGTCGCCACCCTCAAGGAGTTCGACTACCGCAGCAAGAGCAACGCCCGCGGCGAAGCCAGCGACGGCGACATGCTCAGCGAATTGGTTTCCAGACTTTTAGCTTGCTAATTGCCGCTTTCCAGCACCAGGCCGGGGGTATGCCATACCTTCATGTCCTCCTGGTCGCCGTACACCAGATATGCCCCGCGCCTGGGGTTGCCGCCCCACGAGGCAATCATCAGCTGGGCCTTCTCCAGTCCGAGCACCATCATGGCGGTGGCCAGGGCGTCGGCAGTGGCGCTGTCCTCTGCAATCACAGTCGCACTGAGAAGGTTGTGGGTCACCGGACGGCCGGTGCGGGGGTCAATGGTATGTGAATATTTCTGGCCGTCCACGATGTAATATTTGCGGTAATTGCCGCTGGTCACCAGGCCGCAGTCGGTCACAGAAATCACATCCTGCTTGAGAGCTCCCGAGACATGGTTGCCGTCTTCGGGACGGTCTATCCATACGCGCCAGTCGTCGCCGCGGGCACTGCGGCCCTTGCAGACTATCTCACCGCCGATGGACACCAGATAGTCGGTGCTGCCAAAGTTCTCCAGCACATGGGCCACGGCGTCGCAAGAATAGCCCTGGGCGATGGCGTTGAAGTTGATCTTGCCTCCGGCCGGCATCTCGAGATAGCGGTTGCCGTCCGGCTTCTCTACAATCGAGTAGCGGTCCAGGCCCACGAGGGCCTTGGCGCTGTCTACTTCGGCTGCAGAAGGCATCTCGTCCATGGTAAACCCGAAGCCCCAGATGTCGAACAGCGGCGCGCACGAGGGGTCGAAAGCCCCGTCGCTCATATGCCAGACTTTCTTGGAGATGTTGAAAACATCCACGAAGATGTCGTCGAGAGGGGGATTCTTGCCTTGGTTGACCCTGGTCAGCAAAGAGGCATGGTTATAGCCGGAGAGCGACCAGTCTATGTCGGAGAGGGTATCGTCGATAGCCCGCTTGATGGCTTCGGCACGGCTTTTGACGGGTACACGGCAAGTCACGGAGTACTGGCCGCCCTGGGCCAGCCCGGTAATTTGGATATACTCCATGTCACTGCCACACCCGGCCATGAACAGGAGCAAAGATATAATAAGCACCGATAATCGTTTCATAATGCAAAAGTATAACAAAATCTTATTAAATTTGCACGATTTAAGGTCTCTAATGAAAAAGAAAATCATACGGCTGATTATGTTTGTGGCCCTCTTTGCAGGGGCGACCGCTTGCGTAGACGAAACTGTGACCTACCGCTACATGCAGGGGGACATCAGGTTTGACATAACCGATTTCATCTACGCCGGTGACGTGGTACAGCTCACCGCCAGCGGCATCACCACTCCCGAAGACCCCACCTGGGGCTGGGTAATCAGTTCCATCCAGACAGACACCCTTTACAGCCAGACGATTGTGGTCAAATTCCCCAACGAACCGGGTGAATACTCCGTCAAGGCCCTGGCATACCACCCCGACTATATCACCGAGAGCGTCAAGCGCACCATCGTCACGGTGGATACCACCCTTATGCGCGGCTCGCTGCAGGGCCTCCCCTACAGTCGGCAGAAGGTCTTCGTGGACAGCCGCGACAACCGCGCCTACCGCTACGAACACATCGGCAACCTCGACTGGTTCGCAGAGAACCTGGCGTGGCAAGGTGCCGGCTATGTATATGCCCACTCACCCGTATTGAACCACGTCTTCGGCCGCCACTACACTTGGGATGAGGTCGCCGGCAGCCACATCTGCCCCGAAGGCTGGCGCGTCCCCGACAATTCCGACTGGGAAGACCTCGGTGCTGCCCTCTGCGGCAAGGCGGTATCTTTCGAAGAGGAATGGGCCGGTGCGGCCGACAAGGTCACCCCCGACGCCATGTTCAACGACGAGCGCTTCTGGCCCTTCTCTGTGAATAACCATCACACCGCATCGGTGCGCTTCAACCCCCTCCCCTGCGGCTACATGCAGACCAACGACGGCGGTTTCTACGGCCTCGAAAGCTTTGGAATGTGGTGGAGCAAGAGCGCCTACAACAACGACCAGGCATACTACCGCTACATCTACTGGGATTCGGCCGACTTCAAGCCGAGCTACACCAGCAAGAGCGGCATCGCCCTCAACGTACGCTGCGTGCGCTAGTCTTTCTTCTCGGCAGCCTCTTTCCTGTCAAAAGCCTCAATTATGCGGGTCACCAGCGGGTGGCGCACGATATCCTCTTTTGTAAAGTTGACCACTGAGATGCCGCGGATGCCGTTCACCAGCTCCACGCCCCTCAGCAGGCCCGAGTCGCCCTTATTGGGAAGGTCGATCTGGGTCGCATCACCGGTGACGATAAATTTGGCATCGTTGCCCATGCGGGTCAGGAACATCTTGAGCTGCGAGAGGGAGGTGTTCTGCGCCTCGTCTAGTATCACAAACGCCTTGTCCAGGGTGCGGCCGCGCATGTATGCCAGCGGGGCGATCTGGATGGTGCCGTCTTCCATGAGCGACTGCAGTTTCTTGGCGGGAATCATGTCCAGCAGGGCGTCGTATAGGGGCTGCAGATAGGGATCCAGCTTCTCCTTGAGGTCACCGGGCAAGAAGCCCAGCCGCTCGCCTGCCTCCACGGCGGGACGGGTCAGGATGAGCCGCTTGACCTCGCGGTTCTTGAGGGCGCGCACCGCCAGCGCAATGGCGGTGTAGGTCTTGCCGGTGCCGGCGGGTCCCAGCGCGAATATCAGGTCGTTGTCGTAATACTCCTTAACCAGGCGCTTCTGGTTGGGAGTACGGGCCTTGACGCACTTGCCGTCGGAGCCGTAGACAATGACATAGTCGCCGCCGTCGGGCATCTCCACCTTGCCTATCTCCTGCGAACGTTCGTCGGCCTCGAACAGCGACTCCACGTCGTAGCTGTTGAGCCGCATGCGGTTCATCTTCTTCTGGATCATCTTCTGGAGCTTCTCTTCGAAGATGGCGATCTGGTCGTCGGGGCCCACGAGGTAAATCTCGTTGCCGCGGGAGGTCGCCTTGATCTGGGGGAAGTATCCGGCGAACTGGTTGAATAAACGGTTGTTGACACCCAGTATCTCAATAGGGTCAATCTCTGTGAGGGTAATGGTCTTGTTCAATATTGTATGAATTTTTGTTTTATACGGTTGTATTCGCGCACCATCTTGTCGTACTGGGCACGGGAGATGAATGCTTCGGGACGGTCGAGGTATTCTTCTATGGGGACCACGGTATAGTTCTGCTCCAGCAGTCCGGCGCGGCCGCACCACAGGTAGGTCACTTTGGGCGGCAGTGTCTCTATAGAGCCGTCTTCGCGGCGCACCAGGGTTGCCTCCAGCAGTATGCCGACCTGCCCGTTGGCGATGCTCATGTTGGATATATAATTACCTAACGAATAGGCGGTTATACGCCCTTGCGAATACTCCACCGCCTGCGGCACGTGGGGGTGCGTCCCCACTATCATGTCGACGCCCCAGCGGTAGAGGCGGTCGCGCCAGCGGCGCTGCTCGGGATGGCTGTCGAGGTTGTACTCCACCCCCCAGTGCGGGAGCGCCACAATATAGTCCGCCCCGCGGTTGCGCGCCCTCAGTATGGCCTGCTTGATCTGCAGCGAATCCATGCGGCCCGCCACGTAGGGCTGGGGAATGGTGAAACCGTTGTAGCCGTACGAGAAGTTGATGAAGGCGACCCTGAAGCCGTTGGCATTGATGATGGCGGGGTTGTACAGCTGCTCGTCTATGGTGTCGCGCCACAGGCCGGTGAACTTGACCGGCAGGCGAGAATATATGGCGTAGGTGCTGTCCAGGCCGCGTTTGCCTTTGTCGCAGATGTGGTTGTTGGCCAGCAGCATCAAATCGACGCCGGCATCGATGGTCTCCCACACTATCGACTCGGGGGCGGAGAACACCGGATAGCCGGTGTAGGGCACTACCCCCACCGGAAACTCCATGTTGGCCACGCTGATGTCGCACGAGTCGAGCCGCTGCCGGATGTGCGAAAAGTAAGAGCTGAAGTCGTAAGAAGAGGCCTTGGTGGTGTCGGCGCCCGGGATGCGGGCCGCCCGGATCTGCTTGTAGTGCATCATCACGTCGCCCATGAAACTCATCCGCAGGGTATCACGCACTGCAGCGCGACCCGGAGCATAAAAGCAGGCAATCAGAAGCAATATGGCTAGCACTCTCTTCATCACTACAAATATAGGTTATTTTTGTCATTCGTATAATATTGAGTACCTTCGCGGAGTATGAAAGCAACCGGTTTTTTTGCCTTTGCGGCGGGTCTGGCGCTTGTTTTATGCGGATGTGACGCCGTGCGCGCCTCGCTGGGCAAACCCACCTCCAAAGATATTGCAGCCCTGCGCGCACAAGCGGCGCAGATGCAGCGCACTGCCGATTCGCTGGCGGTGGAGATGGAGGGTGCGCCCGCCGACACCCTGGACGCACTGGCAGAAGCGATGGACGCCGACACTCTGGGCGCCGTAGCCGCCGATTTCGCAGCGCTTGACCAGGGGGAGCAGCAGATTGCCGAGGCCGCAGACATGGCTGCCGAGGCCGCCCAGGAAGGGCTTGCCGAGGGCTTCTACGCCGTGATCGGCAGTTTCAAGAACGAGAGCAACGCCCGCTACCTGTACAACAGCATCTCCGCATCGGGCACCCCGGTCGAGCTGGTCAAAATGAAGAACGGCTTCACCGCGGTGATGATATGCCACAGCGACAGCTACGACGAGACCTACAGCCGGATGCTCGATTTTTACAAGAACGAAAAGTGCCCCGAGGGCATATGGATATACAACACTTCTAAGAAATTGCACCTGGAACAGCAGTGAAAGAAACCGTTTTTACACAGAAACACATCGAGCTGGGCGCCAAGATGGCCCCGTTTGCAGGATTCAACATGCCCATCGAATATTCGGGCCTGATCAAAGAGCACACCGCCGTACGCGAAGGGGTGGGCATCTTTGACGTCTCGCACATGGGCGAGATATGGGTCTTCGGCCCCAACGCCAAGGCCCTGCTGCAGTACATCACCACCAATGACATCAACGCCCTCTACCCCGGGCGTGCCCAGTATACGTGCATGCCCAACGGCCGCGGCGGCATCGTAGACGATTTGATCGTTTACTGCTTCTCCGAGACCGAATACCTGCTCGGCGTGAACGCTGCCAACACCGACAAGGACTGGAACCACATCTGCTCTTTCGCAGACAAGTTTGGCATGAAGGTCGACAAAGACCTGGTGAACACCAGCGACGACACCTGCCAGCTCGCCATCCAGGGACCCAAGGCCATGGAGGTGATGCAGAAACTCTGCGACGAAGACATCATGTCGATGCACACCTACACCTTCAAACAGCTCACCGTGGCAGGCTTCGAGCACGTGCTGCTGGCCACTACGGGCTACACCGGCAGCGGCGGTTGCGAAATCTACACCATCAACGCCGAAGGTCCCAAGCTCTGGGATGCCATAATGAAGGCCGGCGAGCCCTACGGCATCGTGCCGGTGGGCCTGGGCGCCCGCGACACCCTCCGTCTGGAGAAGGGCTACCTGCTGTACGGCAACGACATGGACGACACCACCTCCCCGCTGGAGGCGGGTCTGGGATGGATCACCAAATTCAACGATGAGAAGGGGGACTTTGTGGACCGCGACTTCTTGCTCAGGCAGAAGGCAGAGGGTCTCAAGCGCAAACTGGTCGCTTTCGAACTGGTAGACAAGGGCATCGCCCGCCACGGCTACCCCATCTGCGACGCCCAGGGGCGCGAGATAGGCCATGTGACCAGCGGCACCATGGGCCCGACCGTCAAGAAGGCCATCGGCCTGGGCTATGTAGAGGCCCCGCTGTTCGCCCTGGGCAGCGAGATCTACATCAACGTCCGCGGCCGCCTGCTCAAAGCACAGGTGGTAAAAGCACCGTTCTGTTAACTTCTGGCACTATCTTTGACCTTGAGGCGGGAGTATGAGAATCTATCGCACCATCGCAATACTGGCAATGCTGTCGCTGGCCACGGCCGCATTTTCCCAAAGCCTCGAGGATAACCTGCGCCGTCATGTGAAACAAATCTGCGCCCCGGCGAACCTGGGACGCAAGGCGGGCACCGACGGCGAACGCAAAATCGCCAGCTACCTCCACGACCAGCTGGAGTCGGCGGGAGTGACCATGCTCTCCGGACGCGAAGGCGACACCTTCACAGTGATCACATCGGCGGGCGATACCATCGCCTCGCGCAACATCGTGGGCATCATAGAGGGCTCCGACCCCGCCCTGCGCGAAGATTACATCGTGCTGGGGGCCCACATGGACCATCTCGGCACATACACCGTAAACGTAGACGGCAAGCCGCAGCAGCGCATCTATCCCGGTGCCGACGCCAACGCCTCTGGAGTGGCGGCGCTGGTAGAGGCAGCCCGCATCATAGCCCAGGACCCCGCCGGGATACGCCGCAGCCTGATCGTGGTCGGTTTCGGAGCCATGGAGCAGGAGTTCAGCGGCAGCCGCTATTTTGCCACCGCCGGCGGATTCAGCTACATCGGCAACGTCAAGATGATGCTCAACCTGGATATGCTGGGGCGCGGGACCGCCGAGAACCCCTTTGAGATATACCCTTCGGGCGACCCCAAGCCGATATCGTCGCTGATGAAGCACGTGTTGGAGAACGAATCGGTGAGCGCCATTCCGGCCATCCACAACGGCACGGTGTTCCCCTCCGACAACCTCTCGTTCAAGCAGGCCGGCATCCCCGCCCTCACCCTCTCTACCGGCATCTGCCGCGAATACCGCACTGTGCGCGACACCCCGGAGTTGATACAATACGAGAACCTCGCCGCCGAGACGGTATACATCGCCGCCTTTGCAAGGGCCGTCTGCAATAAAGACGACCTCTCCGGCAAGGCGGGGGCAGAAGAAGAGAAGGTCTACTCCATGGCCGAGTGCGACACTCCGCCGCAATTCTTCCGCGGCCCCGCGAAAAACTTCCTCGAAAAGTGGGTCTACGAATACCTCAAATTCCCCGAAGAGGCCATCGCCGACGGCGTCGACGGTTTTGAGCGGGTAGAGGAAAAGGTCCGGAACATGAACATAAACAATTATCAGTTCAATCCGATCACTAAAGTCTACTACAAGGCGACGGTAAACGTATCGTTCATAGTGGAGGCCGACGGCAACGTTTCCAACGTCAAGATAGAGCGCGGAGTGAGCGAGCCGCTCGACGCAGAGGCGCTCCGGGTGGTGGCCGCGTCGCCCAAATGGAAACCGGGCATGGTCAACGGCAAAAAAGTTCGCACAAAAATCACCATTCCGGTAGAATTCAGGCTCGAACGCAGGTAAGACAAAGCAGTATTTTCCTTATATTTGCGACTTCATTTAAAAGACAGTCGCAAATGGATTACAACTTTGTAGAAATTGAGAAGAAGTGGCAGCAGTATTGGGCCGACAACAAGACTTTTGAGGTTAAGACAGACCCCTCCAAACCGAAGTATTACGTGCTTGACATGTTCCCCTACCCCAGCGGTGCGGGACTTCACGTGGGGCATCCCCTCGGATATATAGCCAGCGACATCTACAGCCGCTACAAGAGGCTGCGCGGCTTCAACGTGCTGCACCCGATGGGCTACGACGCCTTCGGCCTCCCCGCAGAGCAGTATGCCATCCAGACCGGCCAGCATCCCGCCAAGACCACCGAGGCCAACATCGCCCGCTACCGCAGCCAGATGGACAAGATCGGCTTCTCCTTTGACTGGAGCCGCGAGGTGCGCACCTGCGATCCCGATTACTACAAATGGACCCAGTGGGCATTCCTGAAGATGTTCGCCCACTATTACGACAACGATGCCGACAAGGCGCTCCCCATCGAGACTCTCGAGGCCAAGTTTGCCGAAGGCGGCAGCGCCAATGTCAATGCCGCTTGCGGCTCGGTGAAACCCTTCTCCGCCGAGGAATGGAAGGCGATGGACTACAAGCAGCAGCAGGACATCCTGATGCAATACCGCATCGCCTACCTGGGCGAGACCAGCGTCAACTGGTGCCAGCAGCTCGGCACCGTGCTGGCCAACGACGAGGTCAAGGACGGCCTCTCGATACGCGGCGGCTTCCCCGTGGAGCAGCGCAAGATGCGCCAGTGGCAGCTTCGCGTTTCGGCTTATGCCGGCCGCCTGCTGGACGAACTCGAAGAGATTGACTGGACCGACTCCCTCAAGGAGATGCAGCGCAACTGGATCGGCCGCAGCCAGGGTGCCGAGATGGTATTCAAGGTATTCAACGGCGACAAGGAATACGACATGACCATATTCACCACCCGCGCCGACACTATCTTCGGCGTCACCTTCATGGTGCTCGCTCCCGAGAGCGAGTGGGTCGAGAAGCTCACCAACCCCGCCCAGAAGGCCGAGGTGGAGGCATACCAGGCCGCTGCCCGCAAAAAGACCGAGCGCGAACGCATCGCCGAGACCCGCAAGGTAACGGGTGTCTTCTCCGGTTCTTACGCCATCAACCCCCTCACCGGCGACAAGGTTCCGGTATGGATTTCTGAATATGTGCTCGCTGGCTACGGCACCGGCGCCATCATGGCCGTGCCGGCCCACGACAGCCGCGACTACGCGTTTGCCAAGCAGTTTGACCTGCCCATCATCCCGCTGATTGAGGGTTGCGACGTGTCGCAGGAGAGCTTCGACGCCAAGGAGGGCATCATGTGCAACTCCGGCTTCCTCTCCGGCAAGACCGTCAAGGAGGCCATTCCCGCCGCTATCGATTACATAGAAGAGCATGGCCTGGGCCGCCGCAAGATCAACTACCGCCTGCGCGACGCCATCTTCTCCCGCCAGAGATATTGGGGCGAACCGTTCCCCATCTATTACAAAGACGGCATAGCCACTCCACTGCCGGAGGACAAGCTCCCGCTCCAGCTCCCTTCCATAGACAAGTATCTCCCCACCGAGACGGGCGAACCGCCATTGGGAAGGGCCGAGAACTGGACCTACGAGGGATATCCCCTGGAGAAGAGCACCATGCCTGGCTTTGCCGGCAGCAGCGCGTATTACCTGCGCTACATGGATCCCCGCAACAACGAAGCCCTCGTGAGCCGCGAGGCCGACGAATACTGGCGCTCAGTTGACCTCTACGTAGGAGGCACCGAGCACGCCACCGGCCACCTGATCTACTCCCGCTTCTGGAACAAGTTCCTCTACGACCTCGGTTACGTGTGCGAGAAGGAGCCCTTCAAGAAGCTCATCAACCAGGGCATGATCCAGGGCCGCTCCAACTTCGTATACCGCATCAACGGCACCAACAAGTTCGTCTCCCTCGGCCTCAAAGAGCAATACGAGACCACCGAGATACACGTTGACATCAGCCTGGTGCGCAACGACCGCCTCGACTGCGAAGCCTTCAAGGCCTGGCGTCCCGAATATGCCACCGCCGAATTCATCCTCGAAAACGGCGAATACATCTGCGGCTGGGCCGTCGAGAAGATGAGCAAATCCATGTTCAACGTGGTCAATCCCGACCTGATTTGCGAGCGCTACGGCGCCGACACCCTGCGCCTGTACGAGATGTTCCTCGGCCCCATCGAGCAGAGCAAGCCTTGGGACACCCAGGGCATCGACGGCGTACACCGCTTCTTGCGCAAGTTCTGGCGCCTCTACTGCGGCGAGGGCGGCTGCACGGTGAGCGACGAGGCTCCCACCGCGGCAGAGCTCAAGACCCTGCACCGCCTCATCGGCAAGGTACAGTGGGACATCGAGCACTTCTCTTACAACACCTCGGTGAGCGCGTTCATGATTGCCGTGGGCGAACTCGCCGACCTCAAGTGCAACAAGCGGGCTGTGCTCGAGCCGATGGCCATCCTCATCTCCCCGTTCGCGCCCCATATCGCCGAGGAGCTCTGGAGCCTCATGGGCCACAAGGAGAGCATCAGCTTTGCCAAGTTCCCCGAATACAAAGAGGAATTCACCGTCGAGTCTTCGGTAGAATATCCCGTATCGTTCAACGGCAAGATGCGCTTCAAGATCAACCTGCCCAAGGATATGCCGGCGGCCGAGGTAGAGGCAGCCGTCCGTGCCGACGAACGTACCGCCAAGTACCTGACCAACGGCCAGATCCGCAAGGTGATCGTGGTTCCGGGCAAAATCATCAATGTTGTCTGCTAGGCGATGACCGCGAGAGTCAAAACAGGCAAGGTGCTGGTCACCATCAAGGAGTATCTGCTCATCACCCTCGGGCTGCTGCTCTACGCCCTCGCGTGGGCGGTGTTCCTGCTCCCCAACAATCTCGTGGGCGGCGGCATCACCGGTTTGGGCTCAATAATCCAGTATAGCACCGGCTTCCATGTAGCATACACCTACATCATAGTCAATGCCATCCTGATTGTGATTGCCATGAAGGTGCTCGGAGGCGGCTTCGGCGCCAAGACCATCTACGCGCTGGTCGTCACCGCCCTGTTCCTGCGCATCCTACCGGGGATGATTCCGCAGGATTTCGTGCAGAGCTTCACCACCGAAAACGGCAAGCTGATGTGCGTCATCTTTGCCGGAGCCATGGTGGGCATGGGCATCGCCCTGACCTTCACCCAAGGCGGCAGCACCGGCGGCACCGACATCATTGCACTGATACTCAACAAATTCTACAGGATATCCCCCGGCACGGTGATGCTGGTGCTGGACCTGGTAATCATAGCCTCATCGCTGCTGATACCCAACGGCGCCCCCCTGGGCGACAAACTGCTGGTGCTCGTATACGGCTATGTGCTCACGGCCATCACCAACTACACCCTGGACATGATACTCAACGGCCGGCGCCAGTCGGTCCAGTTGTTTGTATTCACCGACTACTATGAGGTTCTCACAGACCGCATCTGCAACGAGATCCACCGCGGCGTAACCCTGCTCGACAGTCAGGGCGGCTACTCCAAACACAGCGGGAAACTCGTTGTCGTAATTGTAAAACGTACAGAAACCAGCAAAATTCTCAAGCTGATTAAAGATGTCGATCCCGATGCCTTCGTATCCATCGGGAATGTCACAGAAGTCTACGGCAAAGGTTTCGAACCGATGAAGAAATCGTAAACGTCCATGACATTTTTAAAAACGTAAACAATGCCCCGAACCATAACTTCGGGGCATTGTCATTTTGTTTCATCACAATAATTTAGCACAAGAATTTTTGTTAGAATCATGGACAATTTTGCAGTTATCCTAATGGTAACATCGGCCGCGTTGGTCACAGCGGCTGCGTGTCTGGTGAGCTTCATCGTAAGCCGCCGTCAAATGTCGAACATTTCTTCTTTCAAGTATCCGGTTCCCGAAGAAAAGGCTCCCGCCCCCATGGAAAAGATATTGGAAGAAGCGGCTGCCGTATATAATGTCGCAGCCAGGAAAGAGGGTGAGATTATGGAGCGGTTCAAAGCCATGATGGCAGAGAAGCCCTATCTCAAGGGGAAGCTCCGCATCGAGACGGTTGCAGCCAGGCTGGGCACCAACAAAACCACCTTGTCGCGCATGGTAAATGACAAGTTTGGGATGAACTTCAGGCAATTGCTCAATTCGTACCGGGTGAAGGAGGCCATCGACCTTTTCTCGAACAACCATAATATATCCATGGAAGAGCTCCGCAACGGAGCCGGATTCAAATCGGTAAGCACCTTCACCTCTTCGTTTACCCGCTTCACCGGCTGCACCCCGGCGGAGTACTGCAAGAAAGCCTCGGGCAAATAGCTTATGATAGTGCTGTTCAAGCGCAAGAGATGGCGCCTGAAAAGGGCCTCCAAAGCCGAAATCATAAGCCAGGCCACCGACAAGATCCTTGCCGACAAACTCTACCTTGACGCCGGGCTTAAGTGCATCGACGTCGCCCGCGCCATAGGCACCAACCGCACCTATCTCTGGGCGGCGCTCAGCGACCGCGGGCTGGGTTTCCAGGAATATATGTCACGATTCAGGCTACGCTACTTCATAGAGAGGGCGTCGGCCTACCGGGATCTCTCCTGCGCCGAGATTGCCGAAAGATGCGGCTTCAACGACGCCAAGGCGCTCAACCGGCATCTTAAACGGATGTTCGGGATAACCCTTTTCGACTATATGAAAAAGGTGAACCAGGGGGTGTTCTGAACTACATGAAGAGCTTGTCGAGAGCCTTGAGCGACGACGGCAGCGTGAATACCACCACATGGTCGTAGGCGGCAATCTGGGTGTCACCGTATGCGATAAACGATTCGTTCCCCCGGATGACTCCTCCGATAATTGCATCGGGGGGTATCGAGAGCTCTTTGACCTTCGCCTTGGTCACGGGGCTGCCGGGATGCACTATATATTCCAGCGCCACGGCGTCGCTCTCGCTCAGGTATTTTATGGAGCGGATCTTGTCGGTGAGGGTAAAGCGGAAGATGCGGCTCGCCGAGAGAATCTTCTTGTTGATGACGGCATCCACGCCCATTCCCTCTGCCAGCTTGATGTATTCGATATTCTCGACCTCGGCTATGGTCTTGGGCACGCCCATCCTCTTGGCTGCGGCGCAGGTCATGATGTTGGTCTCGGAGTCTTCTGTGGCCGCCACAAACACGTCACAGCGCTGTATCTCCTCTTCGTAGAGCCAGTCGGTGTTGCGCCAGTCGCCGTTTATCACCATGGTCTTCTCGAGTATCTGGGAGAGCTCTTCGCAGCGCTTGCGGTCCTTCTCGATAATCTTTATAGAAGGTATCGTCTTCTCGAGTTTGGCCGCCAGCATCTCGCCCAGCGGGCCGCCACCCACAATAAAGACGTTCTTGACTATCTTCTCCCGCTTGCCAGCCTCTTTGAGAGCGTCGTTCACGGTGTCGCGCAGCGCCATCACATACACAAGGTCACCCAGGCGCATCTTGGAGTCGCGCTTGGGGATCAGCGTCCCTTCGCCGCGCGAGATGGCCACGATGCGGAACGGCAGGTGCTCTATCGGATACACGAAATCAGATATCTCGCGCCCTATCAGCGGCGACTCTTCGTCGAGCTTGATCTCGATGAGCTGCAGCTTGCCATGGCCGAACTGCACGAACTCGGTCATGCCCGACTCGCGCACGATGTCGGCAATCTCGTAGGCCGCCATCCGCTCGGGATAGAAGAGCATGTCTATGCCCAGCTGGGTAAAGAGCGACTTGTTGTCGTAAGAGAGATATTCGGAGGTATTGATGCGGGCAGAAACCTTCTTTGCGCCAAGTTCCTTGGCCAACAGGGCCGACACTATGTTCACGTTCTGGTCCTTGTCGGGGAACACCGCCACAAACAGGTCGGTCTTGTCTACCTTGGCCGCCTGCAGCACGCTGATGGAGGTGGGGTTGCCGCACACGGTCACGATGTCGGCAATCTCGCTCGCCTTGGCCAGACGCTCCGAGCTGTTGTCAATCATGGTGATGTCGTGATTGTCGTCTACCAGCAGTTTTGCCAGATGGCAGCCGACCTCTCCTGCACCTGAAATAATTATTTTCATGGACGTTCCGTTTTATCAGTTATCAAGGCCAATGAGGCGCAAAAATTCGCTGCGGGTACGCATATCGCTCAGGAATACGCCGGTAAAGGCGGATGTGGTGGTCACGGAGTGCTGCTTGCTGACCCCGCGCATCTGCATGCACATGTGGGCCGCCTCTATCACCACCGCCACTCCAAGGGGATTGAGCGTATCCTGTATGCAGTCGCGGATCTGCACCGTGAGCCGCTCCTGCACCTGCAGCCGGCGGGCGTAGGTTTCCACCACCCGGGCCACCTTGCTCAGTCCGGTGATGTAACCGTCGGGAATATATGCCACATGCGCCTTGCCGTAGAAAGGGAGCATGTGATGCTCGCACATCGAGTAGAGCTCGATATCCTTCACCAGCACCATCTGCCGGTATTCTTCCTTGAACATGGCACTGCGCAGTATCTCCTCCCCACTCTCGTTGTAGCCCTTGGTAAAGAACTGCATCGCTTTCGCCACCCGCTCAGGGGTCTTCAAGAGCCCTTCGCGGCCCGGATCCTCACCCAGCAACCTCAATATTTCTGAATAATGTTTTTGAAGTTCCAGAGTGGTTTCTTCGTCGTACTGCTCTATACCCTTATATGCCATGATTTGCGTTTTTATAATTCACAAAATTAAGCATTAAAATTCAATTTGTCCCGATTATTGGATTATCTTTGATTGCGTATGAACGAAGAGATTATAAAGATTGAAGATGTGCGCAAGACCTACCGGGTCGGCGCCGTGGAGGTAAGGGCGCTCGACGGAGCGAGCCTTGTGATTTGCAAGAATGAATATGTGGCGATAATGGGCCCTTCGGGGAGCGGGAAATCGACTCTTATGAACATACTCGGGTGCCTCGACACTCCCGACAGCGGGCGGTACATGCTCTGCGGCGAAGATGTCAGCAGCCTGGGCGACGAAGCGCTGGCGGCGGTGCGCAACCGACAGATCGGCTTTGTGTTCCAGTCGTTCGCGCTGATGCCGCGACTCACGGCGCTCGAAAATGTGGCGCTACCGCTGATCTATGCCGGAGTGCCGCGTGCGCGACGCATGGAACTCTCCCGCGAGGCGTTGTTGCGGGTCGGCCTCGGCGAACGGATGGACCACGACCCCGGAGAACTCTCCGGCGGCCAGAAGCAGCGGGTAGCGCTGGCCCGGGCACTGGTCACCAATCCCTCGATAATACTGGCCGACGAGCCCACCGGCAATCTGGATTCGGCCACTTCAGAAGAGATTATGGCCCTTTTCGACGAGATTCACGCCTCCGGGAACACCGTGATTCTGGTGACCCACTCGGAACACATCGCAACCCATGCACGGCGCATTATTTGCATACGGGACGGTAAAATCGAATCTGACATCAGACAATGAAAATCTATACCAAAAAGGGCGACGACGGCACCACGAGCCTGGTTGGCGGACGCCGCGTACTAAAGTGCGACAGCCGCGTAGACGCCTACGGCGACGCCGACGAACTGATATCTTATCTCGGGGTCGTAAGGGCCCATTTTGACCAATTCGAAGCGCTGAAAGAGCACAGCGACAACCTGTTCACCATCCAGCAGCACCTGATGGACATCTCCGCCCACCTGGCGTGCGACTGCGAACAGGACTTCCTGCGCCCCCTCAAACCCGACGAATGGATGCCATTTCTCGAAGATAACATAGACAAAATGACAGAACTTCTGCCCAAGAAATTCTGCTTCATCATCCCCGGCCCGCCGGCTGTAGCAGCCGAATGCCATGTAGCCCGCACCATATGCCGCCGCTGCGAGCGCAAAGTGGTCGCAATAGAGCATAAAACAACCTCCGACGCCATCTGCGCCAGATACCTTAACCGCCTGTCTGACTACCTTTTTACCCTCGCTCAAATAGTGGAGTTGCAGTTTAAAAAATAAATTGTTTGTATATCAAATATTATTATATCTTTGCAGCCCCAAAATTTTAAGAATCAATAATTAATCAGTTATAACACTATGTATTGGACACTTGAGTTGGCATCTAAACTGGAGGATGCCCCCTGGCCCGCAACCAAAGACGAGTTGATCGACTACGCGACCCGCTCCGGCGCTCCGCTCGAAGTTATCGAAAACCTCTCCGACCTCGAAGACGACGGCGAAGTCTACGAATCCATCGAAGACATCTGGCCCGACTACCCCACCAAAGAAGACTTCTTCTGGAACGAGGAAGAATATTGATTTGATTATCAATTAGTTACATGTATAAAACCAGGGTGAATGCCCTGGTTTTTTTCTGTCTATTAACTATCCTTTTACTATCCAATTTTGGAGGAGGTCATTTGGCAAGAAGGAAGAGGAATAGTAAAGGGTGGTATCGAAAAAAGTTATCTTTGTAAGTAATAGCCATATAGATAATGAAAAGAACTCTCATTTTAATTCTAATACTTCTCTTATCCTCATCGTTTTCGCTGTGGGGGCAGTATCCTTATAAATGGTCTGTTGGTGGAACAATGGGGTTTGGCGCAACAATGGGTAATTATGATCCTGGGTTTACGATGAGTGCGACTATTGGATTCAATAAGGCTATTAAAGAGACAAAGTGGAGATGGGGTATCGATGCCGGTCTTATGAATCAGGGTATCGCTGACTATTTTTTTGAAGAAGATGAGCCCGACAGATTTATTCGTCCCAACTATGAATATATTGGAGGAGTGGTGGATTATAGCCTCTTCACAAAAAACGAATTTACAATGTTTGCCAGGGGCGGCTTGGCTCCGGCTCATAGGCGAGATATGTATGTCTGGCATTCTGAAGATAAATACACCTGCCTTGGGCTTATCGGCATAGGGTTTGACCATTATTTTAGTCGGTTTTTAGTTCACGGCTATTGGGACCCCAGAGGCCACTTTGTTCTGATGCTCTCTTATGGGTGGTGGTTTGGCAAAACAAGAAATCCCTGGTGGTAGAGATATTCACTTTTCAATAGTGTTTTGACTGGGATAGTAAAAATGAAAGGTGTTATGTCAGTTAGAGGCTATTACCCTGCCTCTGACTTCCCTAGTGGCTATCCAGAGTTTCTGAATACAACACTAACAGATTGATATCAAATCACTTACAAAAAACTAAACCATATGTGGAACGAGATAGAGCATTAAGCCGTATTCCGAGGTGAATTCCTTATCTCCGATTGAGGCTTTCCCTTGTTCGAGGTAGGATTTTAAGGCTCCTGGAAAACTATTATTTGGCGCGACGGCCGGTCTTAACGTGAGTTTCTGGGCGCCGTTTACTTCATATAGGCTTTGAAGAATTTGACATAGTTGGAGTCCCAGCCGGAGGGGTATTCGTGCCCCATGTCGGCATAGAAGGTCATCTGCTTGTCGGCGGCGGGGGTAAGAGCATTGTTGTAGGGCGCGATGTTCGTGTGGGGCGGGCAGATATTATCCTTGAGGCCTATGCAGGCAAATATGGGACAGCCGACCCTGGTTGCCAGGTTCTTGGTGTCGAAGTAGGACATGAACCCATACATCTGGTCGTCGGTCCAGCCGAGCGCCTTCTTGCAGTTCTGCGCCATGCCGGGAAAGCCGCCGCCATCATTGGGTACGATAGTGAAATAGTCCGGGAAATCTCCCATAAAAGCCACGGCTGCAGCCAGCGCACGTACCGGATACTCCTTACTGAGGGATGCGGCAGCATAAGAGAATGCTCCGCCCTGGCTCATGCCTTCTACAAAGACATTGTCCATATCTATGCGCCCCTTCACCCTCTCATCCTGGGAGAGTGCGAGGAACCGGATACCCTGGACACAATCCATGTAGGCGCCACGATAGTAATAGCTGTCCTTGTCCCCAAAGTTTACGGTGAACCACTGTTTGTCGTAAGGGTTCACAAAATCCTGCTCGATGCCGTCCCGGCGAAGATTACTTGCCCGGGCGTTGATGCGCTGCCCCCGCGTGGAGAGCCACAGGTGGGCAAACCCGGTATTCCCGGAAGGCAATTCGAGCGTGCCGGTGCCGGGGAAATCGTCGTAACCGTAATAGTGGACAATGACGGGATGCCTGGCACCATCCTGGGCGGGCTCTACGTAATAGCCGCGGATAATCATGGGCTCGCCCTCCAAACCGTCCGGAATGGACTGCATCTCCACCAGATAGGTGCCGGCCCTTTTAGTCGGGATAAAGTTCTCTTTAAGGTCGATGGCTTTGAGCTGGGCATAGGCATCTTCCCAGAATTTATCAAAATCGGTTTGCTTGTCGGGAGCCGACTCTATACCGAAAGGATCCACGCCAAAAGGCCTTGAAGCCAGAAAACGGCTCTTACCCACGACACCCGTAGCCTTGTAGAAGCCGGGTGCTAAGGGCTCTTCAGCAGTGAGGGTTACATCGGCACTGCCGTTGGCGGGAACCTCCTTTTTAATCTCTGTAGATGAATAATTCTTATTCTTATCCGTGGTGATGGTAAACGATATTTCTGCCGTAGCCGAAACTGGATTGGGATTCTCCAGATGAAGGGTAAAGAGAGGCTTGCCCTGGAAGATATAGTTATCGGATCCGGACTCAACGCTAAAAGAAAAGGGCTCAAGCTCTACCTCGGGCTCCGGCTCCTGAGGATCGGCTTTTGGCGTGCAACTCAGCGGGAAAGCAGCCAGGAATATGAGGCTTGCCAGAAAGAGGGACAGTTTCTTGGTCATGTTTCGTTCAGTTTCTTTTGCTAAGATAACTTTTTATTTTTAAAACAGATTCGGGGGGAATGCGTATATTTATACCGTCAAGAAATCTACTACGGATGGAAGAGCTCAAACAACGTATTCTGGCCGACGGGCGGGCAAAAGCCGAGGGCAATATTGTCATGGTCGGCAGTTTTCTCAATCATCAGATGGACCCCGAGCTGATGATGCATTGCGCACAGGAGTTTGCGCGCCTGTTCAAAGACCAGGGCATCAACAAGATTGTCACCATAGAGGCCTCCGGCATCGCTCCCGCCATAATGACGGGCTACCTGATGCACCTGCCCGTGGTGTTCATCAAAAAGCAAGAACCCAAGACCATTGAAGAGGCCCTGACATCGTGGGTATACTCATTCACCCGGGGGAGCGTTACCACCGTCTGCATCGACCGTAAATTCCTCACAGAGAGCGACCGTATCCTCTTTATCGACGATTTCCTTGCCGAAGGACACGCCTGCGGCTGCGTGATAGACCTGTGCCGCCAGTCTGGGGCGCAAATCGCGGGAATGGGCTTCCTGATAGAGAAAGGTTTCTCTTCCGGCGGGCAGTTTCTCCGGGACCATGGCATCCCCTATCACGCCCTGGCCACCATCACCCGCATCGCCCCCGATGACACCATTGAGTTTTAAATCAATACAATAAACAATATTTTACACACTATGACTACGGGAAATGTTCGTCCGGCAACCATGGAGCGCATCACGACCTCCGCTTTGGCCAAGAAATTCATTGAAGAACAGATTAAGGAATTGCGCGCACAAATTGGCGACAAAAAGGTGCTGCTCGCCCTCTCGGGCGGTGTCGACTCGTCGGTGGTCGCAGCGCTGCTTATCAAGGCGGTGGGCAACCAGCTGGTTTCTGTACACGTCAACCACGGCCTCCTGCGCAAAGGCGAACCGGAGCAGGTCGTGCGGGTATTCCGCGACGAGCTCAAGGCCAACCTGATTTATGTCGATGCTGTAGACCGTTTCCTGGACAAACTCGCCGGCGTAGCCGACCCCGAGCAGAAACGCAAAATCATCGGCGCAGAGTTCATCCGCGTATTTGAAGAGGAGGCCCGCAAACTGGAGGGCATCAGCTTCCTGGCGCAGGGAACCATCTATCCCGACATCATCGAGTCGGGCCCTGTAAAATCCCACCACAACGTAGGCGGCCTGCCCGAAGACCTCAAATTCGAGCTCGTGGAGCCAATCAAACTTTTATTCAAAGATGAAGTCCGCGTGGTCGGCAAAGAGCTGGGCCTGCCCGACAACATGGTGTTCCGCCAGCCGTTCCCCGGCCCGGGCCTGGGCGTGCGCTGCACCGGTGCCATCACCCGCGACCGCCTCGAAGCGGTGCGCGAGAGCGACGCGATACTGCGCGAAGAGTTTGCCAAGAACGGCCTCGAAGGCAAGGTATGGCAATATTTCACCGTGGTGCCCGACTACAAGTCGACGGGTGTCAAAGACAACAAGCGCAGCTGGGACTGGCCCGTAATAATCCGTGCCGTGAATACCCGCGACGCGATGACAGCCACCATAGAAGAAATCCCCTATCCGGTGCTGCACCACATCACCCAGCGCATAGTGAAAGAGGTGCCGGGAGTAAACCGCGTACTCTACGACCTCACTCCAAAGCCGACCGGCACCATCGAGTGGGAGTAATCTCTCCCACCCGGGTTAATTTCCGATACGACCGGTGTACTCGTCTACGCCGGTCTTTTTGTATTCCTGCGAGAAGAACTTCTGTGCGGCCTGATCTACTGCGGGATCCCAGGGATGGGGACCGCCCGCACTCTGGATTACCCACAACCTCAACTGCTTGGTGTGCCAGTTGACCACGCAGTTGGTGCCCCAGGCACCGCCGTGGCCAAACCATGCACCTTCGCTGTCCTGGACCGGAGCCACGAGGCCGAGGGAATATCCGCCCATATTCTTGGGGCGCGTAGACACTGCCAATATCGATTTCACCGTCTCCTCCTTGAGGATGCGCACGCCGTTCTCGCCTACGCCGAGGTTCATGAGCATCTTGTAAAACTTGAGCTGGTCGGCAGCGGTGGTCCAGAGCCCCGCACCCGCCGATGCAAACACGTGCGAATCGTTGTAGGGGCGCTGCTGCATATTCATCTCCTCTACCCACTCTGCAGGGGCATTCTCGTTAAAGCGATAGAGCTCTATCTTGTTCTTGAGCTGGCGGTCGGTGGGCCAGAACCAGGTCGACTTCATGCCCAGCGGGTCCAGCACCTCCTGCTTGAGGTAATCTTCCCACTTCATGCCGGTCACTACCTCAACCACCGCCGCACCGATATCGATGCCGGTGTTGGAGTAATTCTCGGCGGTACCCGGCTCGAAATAGAGCGGGGATGCCGCAGCGATGGAAGCCACCTGACGGAGGGGAGCGCCGCCGCTCCAGCCACCTCCACGCACGTCACCGCGCTTGGCGCTGATCTCGAATGGGAAGCCGCCGGTATGGTTGAGACACATGCGCACGGTGAGCACGTTCTTGGCCTTGTGCAGGGTCCGAACGCCGTCCTTGTCGCTATCCATCACCCAGAGTTCTGCGAACTCGGGCAGATATTTTGACACGGGGTCGTCCAGAGAGATTTTCCCCTCCTCCACCAGTTTGGCGATGGTCACGCCGCAGAAGCCCTTGGTCTGGGAGCACTGCATGAACACGTTGTCCATCTTGATGCGGCGCTTGGCTGCAACGTCGGCATAACCCACGCAGCTGGTCTCCTGCACGCCGTCCTTGTAGAACACGGCAATCGCGCCGGAGAGCTGGCCATTGTCTACAAAGGGCTGCAGCGCCTCCTTCGCATATGAGGTTTTGGAATCGATGGTCTTGGTGCGGGCCTGCATGGGAAGCGCCATGCAGCACAATGCCGCCAGAATAAGGAAAAATCTCTTGGTCTCTTTCATAATAATCGTGTTTGGACTACAAATATAACATTTCGAAACACTCCATAATCGTGATTAATTTGTACTTTTACCAAAATTATAAACATAAAAAGCGCCATGAAGAAAAAAGTTGTCATCGGCACCCTGATTGCCGCGTTTGTCATAATCATCCTTCTCTGCTGCACCAAAATGGTAGACAACAGCGAGATAGGCATCAAGTTCCGCAAATTCTCCCTCACCGACCAGGGCGAGCTCTACGCAACCCAGGTAAGCGGTCTTATATTCTACAACCCCATCACCACCAGCGTATTCACCTATCCGGTGTACATCCAGCGCGTGAACTACACCCCCTTCACCGTGACCACCCGCGATGCCGCCGAATTCTTGATGGACCCGCTGCTGGCATACCAGCTCAAGCGCGACAAGGCGGCCTACGTCTTCAACAAATACCGCCGCTCGCTGCGCGACATCGAAGCGGGCTACATGCGCACCTGCATCTACGACGCATACCGCATCTGCGCCAACAACTACACCTCTGACGAACTGATGGCCAACCGCGCCAAATTCGAGTCCGAAGTGCGCGTCATGCTCGAGAAGAGCCTCGGCAACGAAGGCTTCCAGGTAAACGAGTTCACCTCGCAGATTACCCCGCCCCAGTCGCTCTCCGCAGCCATCGAAGCCAAGAACCAGGCCATCCAGGAGGCCCTCAAGGCAGAGAACCTGGTGAAGCAGGCCGAGGCCAACGCCCAGATCGCGATAGCCAAAGCCAAGGGTGAAGCCGAGGCCATGAGAGTCAAGGCCGACGCAGAAGCTTACTACAACCGCACCATCTCGGCCTCCCTGAGCACCCTGATTATCCAGGAAGACTGGATCGAGAAATGGGATGGCAAACTCCCCGAAGTCTCCGCCGGAGGCTCCGGCATGATGCTCAACCTGCCTGCACTGTCTAAATAGCGATTCTCATCGCGAATACACCATAACCAAAACCCACCGGACGCATTCAGTCCGGTGGGTTTTGCTTTAACCCGAATTTCGCAGAAGACGGGTATGGGCCCTGCAGGCACTTCTGACAAGGGTCATGGTACTTGCGCGACGATTTTGCCCCGCAGATTCCGGCCGCATGCCCCACAGCCCACTACAATGCCGATTCCCGCAACCTGTGAATTTCAGGTTGGTTAACCGAACACTGATTTGCCACGCGCGTCGAGGATAACATCTTCAGTAAAATAATTATTCTGTAACGGGACGGACGGAGAACCCGTTATAACGGGCACTATCATGTAAGCCTGAGTGGTCTGTGGCAATCTCGGACGAATTGAAAGCCATACATAATGCATATGTAGGATTGTCTGGTTTGAGCGAAGATGACCAGTAGTAGCCCGACGACCCTCTACCTATACGACTTGTTCCGGTTTCGGAGACGCCAGCAGCAGGGAGGAATATGCTATTGCCATTAATTTTACTTGTAACCTTGTACCCTTTCCAATCGCCTTGAGACGTCCACGTCCACGTACAGTTCATTCGTAACTCATCAATCTCATTCGCTGTCGGCATTCTCCAAGGTGTTCCCCAATTAACATGAGCGGCATCATCCGACATCTCAAGTGTCGTTTTATTGTCAACAGGTCCCCGGCTACTAATTGTAATGTATTTAGATAATTTAAGATTATCTTTATCGCCGTAGATTTCTCCGCTTGAACGGAACTTATAAGTTGCCCACTCATAACTGTCTTTAGTACTAATCTCTCCCCATGCGAAAAGATATCCTTCCTCCTTAGGTGATGATGCACCCACATTACATGTAGCCCACTTAAGACCGGATGGCAAGCCCATGTCAACCCATTGATAGCCATTAATCTCGCGCGTTGTTGAATAAGTAGAAACGGTAACTATGCATTCTGCGGTTTTGGCGCCATCATATGTAGTAGCACAAATAGTTGTTGTACCAGATGAAATAGCTGTTATCGTGCCGTTAAAATCCACCGTTGCAACTGAAGCATCGCTTGATGACCATATCACGCCTGACTGCGTTGCGGTCGACGGAATCACCGTCGCAACAATAACTTCTGTTTCGCCTTGTAGCATGCTTATTGAGTTCTTATCTAGATTAACGCCAGTTACCGAGACTCGCACACCCTCGTCTGTTACAGGGCGAACAGGTCGGCCGCATGCTCTGCCATAGGAGGAGGACCAACCGCCATAGTAGACACCCGAAGAAGAAAAGGGAAAGTACCACCCACAGTCAGGTGTGCTATGGAGTGTTGAACTCCAATACTCGCCTCCGGTTCCACCGTTGCATATAGATGAAGAATTCATATACCCTGCAGCAGGTAGGAAAATACTGTTCCCATTGTTTTTACTGGTAAACTTATACCCTTCCTTTCCATCTTGGCTTATCCATGTCCATGTACAGTTATTTCTTAACTCCAGAAACTCTGCGTCAGTTGGCATTCGCCATGTGCCGCCCCAATTAGCTTGAGCAGCATCATCTGCTTGATCCAGTATCGTAATATTATCGACCAAGCCGTACTTACTTTGAGTATTGTACTTCGAAAACAATTTATTATTGGCTGAACTCCCGCTTGCACTAAACCTATAATTATTCCACGAATACTCACTCTTAGCTGTAACTTCACCCCATGCGAAATAATCACCATAGGCCCCTGGCAATGATGCTCCCACATTGCAAGTAGCCCACTTCAGTCCGGAGGGGAGTGCTAAATCCACCCACTCGTGACCGTGAATAATCCCTGACGAAGAGCCAGATACAGTAATTGTACATTTTGCGGTTTTGGCTCCATCGTAGGTGGTAGCGGTAATAGTTGCAGTTCCACTGGATACAGCCGTTACTGTGCCGGAACAATCAACCTTCGCAATGGAAGTATTGCTCGATGACCAGATAATGTTAGGTTGCGTTGCGTTTGTTGGAAACACACTTGCGGCAATAGTGGTCACATTACCTCGAATCATTTCAATCGAAGTCCTGTCTAAGGTCACACCTGTAACAGAAACTCGAACTCCCTCATCCGTAACGGGACGAACGGAGAACCCATAATTGTAACCATCTACCGTCAAATAAGCAAAACTGTAGCCGAAGATAATTGCATACGCAAGTAAGTTATAGCTATTAGTTTGGAGGGATGATGACAAATAGGCTCCCTTGGTCCCTTCATCTTGAAGATGACTATAGCAAATCCCCGCGGCAGGAAGGAAGATGCTGCTACCGTTGTTTTTGCTTGTCACCTGATATCCACTCTTGCCGCTATTAGTTGTCCATGTCCATATACAATCGCTTACTAGTTCTGTCATTTCTTCTTTTGTAGGCATACGCCATGAGCCGCCCCAATTAGCATGAGCCGCATCGTCCGACAACTCAAGTATCGTTTTATTATCTACTGTACCTCGATTACTATCTATAACATATTTGGAGAATTTATACTTATTATACGAATCACCACTAGCATGGAATTTATAATTTGTCCACGAATAATCTGACTTCGTCGTGACTTCTCCCCAAGCATAGTGATTACCAAAGTCTTCTGGAAATGATGCACCCACATTACAAGTCGCCCATTTGAGGCCTGATGACAATCCCAAATCGACCCATTCATGGCCGTTTATGGAGCCTGTTGTTGCGGCCGATACCGTTACTGTGCATTGATCTGTTTTACTACCATCCTCCGTTGTCACAATTATTGTAGCTGTTCCGACAGCAATTGCTGTAACCCGTCCAGAACTGCTAACTACTGCAATGGAAGAATTGCTGGACGACCATGTCACCGACTTGTTGGTTGCATTATCAGGCAATACTGTTGCGCTCAATGCTCCGGCTTGTCCTACTTCCAAAGCAAGACTTGCAGTATTGAGACTAACACCTGTTACGTTGACTACCGCAGAATTGACCGTGACATTGCAGTACGCCTCTTTGCTGCCATCTTTGGTGGTCACGGTTATGATTGCGCTACCATCGCCAACTGCTTTAACCTTACCATCACCGTCTACTGTAGCCACAGACTCATTGCTGGACTGCCATGCAACTGCCTTGTTTGATGCATTGGATGGCTGAATTGTTGCAAGCAATGTCTCACTCTCTCCTAACGCGAGCGTAAGAGCGGTCTTATTAAGGCTTACACTTGTCACTTTAACTACCGAGAGGCTGACGGTTACTATGCATGTTGCTGTTTTACTGCCGTCTTTTGTCGTTGCTGTGATTGTCGCCGTTCCTGTACTTACCGCAGTAACTTTTCCAGATTTGTCAACGGAAGCCACCCCAGGGGAACTGGTCTCCCAGGAAACGGTGTTATCTGACGCATCCTTTGGCAAGACACTTGCCGTCAATTGTCGGCTATCTCCTACAGCCAGAAACAGCTCCGTCTCGTCCAACGATACAGATTCTACCGCCACATACCGACCTTTATTGCCTTCCTGCGAAACAGTTAAGCTCTGTGTGTATGATTTGCTCTGAAATACAATGGTACCGTTGCGGTCATAGCCGTCGTTGGCAGTGGCGGAAAGAGATATTGTCCACTCGAAATTGCGGAAATTGTCACTATTAATATCCTCAACCTTTATCCAGTCCGGGATGTCGGTAATGTCCCACTTCTCAGCCGTAACTATAGTAACTACTTTCTGCCCCGCAGAACTTGAGAAGGATAATTCCTCTTCGCTAAGTGACAAACCCTGTGGACCTTCTTCATAAGTCGTGCAAGCGGCAATCAGCATCATTGCCAATACCATTACTGTATATTTAACTGATGTTTTCATTGCCGTTCATTTAAAAGATCCAACCTATTGTAATCGAGGGCGCGACACCACGCTTAATTGCCACCACCTCTTCTGCAAACAAATAATCACGATTATTGATTGAGGTAGAAACCCTATCTATACTTCTGACCTTAGTCTCTGGCATATAACGGATACAGAATCCGAGATTGAAATGGTTCCCTATTACATATGAAAGACCAACATTTGGGCAAATACCATACGTATCTTGCCATACGCCATACCCATGTTGCTCATTAGGAATACGATATATCCCCATCCCGGCCTTAGCATATAAGTTGTTATATATTCTTACTGCCAAAGAAGCATCTACCCCAAAACTAAGATCATTTAAATAAAACAAATATGCACCTATCTCTACACCTATTCTCCTACCGCCTAAATCATATATAGAGAGTGCCAAATCTGGGCCGAATATACCAGAGCCGAATGTCACACCCGCATTCACGCCAAACCGTGTTTGAGGTTCACTATTGTTCTTTGAGGGTTCTACAATCTCTTCACGGTCGCCAGACACAGCCGTCTGCACCGGAGCCACCGGCTCATCCTTAACAGGTATCACCGGAGCAGGCACTTCCGGCGTTTCAATCACCGGTGCCGGAATCTCCATATTCATCACCTCTTTTGCCCTGATGTCCACCGGGTTCAGCTTCAGCAACTGCTCCGCCTTCCCCTTGGCTTCTGCTATCTTATTCTCTTGCCTGAGTTGCTGCATCTCGCCTGTCAATGCCATACAAACTTTGGCCTTGTCCCATAACGACTTGTTTGCTTCGGACTCGGCAGCATCATCTCCGAGTACGATCCAATGGAATCGGCAAAGCTTCTGGACCTGGAGGTAATCGCTTTCGTCGAACGCCTTGTTGGCCGCCGGAAGAATCAACTTAGGGTTTGCATCGTAACGCTGCTTCTCCTGGGGCGTTAACTCCAGATCCTGTGCGTTTGCATAGACTGCCATCAGGCATCCCAGCACTGTTACAGCTACTATTGAGAAAAATTTTTCTTTGTTTATCATGGTTCGTGTTTGTTTTACGTATACAAATCTACTTGCCGGTATTATTCGAAAAAAGCATTTATCGATTTATTACACGTAATGTCACGGTTATTGTACAAAGCATAAAAACGAATTATTCCTCCGTTACCGGCCTGACAGTTTGACCCAGATACCGATACCTGCTGTTCACATATATTCTCGATTCTGAAAATCCTAAGAAAACTGTCTCCCTTGGTCCTTTCTCACCTAGCGATGATGACCAATAACAACCACTCGATTCTGCATATTCAGGAGTAAGATTATACCTATAACCTGCAGCAGGCAGAAAAATACTGTTTCCATTTATACTACTGGTCACTCTATATCCATTAGTTCCATTAAAGGAGGTCCATGTCCATGAGCAATTGTTTATTAATTCTTCCATCTCGGACATAGTAGGCATTCGCCATGTCCCGCCCCAATTAACACTAGCAGCATCATCAGACGAATCAAGAGTCTTTTTATTATCTAAAGGACTGCTCCCCGACCAATATGAAGGCTGTGTGGAAGGAACATACTTGCTATAATGATAGCCATCTTTATCAGTACAATACTTCAAATTCGCAAAGGAAAAAGCGTTTTTAGTGGATGTTTCACCCCAAGCAAAATGATTTCCATATTCATCTGGAGATGATGCGCCTACGTTACACGTAGCCCACTTTATCCCTGAAGGCAAGCCCAAATCCACCCAATCATGACCGTTGTTCGAACCCGTAGACGAGCCCGACCATGTCTTTACAGAAACCATGCAATAAGCCGAGAAACCTCCTTCATTGGATGTTACAGTAATTCGTACAGAGCCCACGTTAACACCTGTCACCTTACCTGTATCATCTACAGTTGCTATTGCCTCGTCATCAGACTTCCAAGAAACCAATTTATTAGTCGCGTGTTCTGGTTCATAGGTCACTACCAGCGTTTCACTCAAGCCTACACCAAGATTCATACTATTTTTATTGAGTTTTACGCCTGTAAGAGCTATCGTCTTTGCTTTGACAGTTACCGTACAAGAAGCTGTCATGCCACCGTCGACTGTAGTGGCCGTGACTGTGGCCGTACCAGGTGCAACCGCCGTCACAACACCACCACTGGTAACCGTTGCAACACTTGGCGTATCCGATATCCACGTCACATCTGCTGTGGTTGCATTGTCAGGATGTACAATTGCAGTTAACGTGGCAACATCTCCTTCAGTAATTGAAAGGGTATTTTGATCTATATTGACGCTCTCCACTGGGACAATAGGCTTGTCATTCCAAACAGGACGGACAGAAAATCCAGCGGAACGGAGGAGGCTGCCATTATTGACATCGCCCGAATAGAAGTAGACGAACCATGCGCAGTACGAGTCTTGATAGAGGGAGGAGGACCAATAGCGGCATTCGTTCCCGATACTGTTGACGTAGGTATTGCTCCTGTAGCCAGCAGCGGGCAGGAATATGCTATTGCCGTTAGGGCCGGTGACTATTAGTCCGTTAATTCCTTTTTGGATAGTCAAAGACCATGTGCACTTCGTTCTGAGTTCTGTCCAATCTGCGTCGGTAGGCATACGCCAATTGCCTCCCCAATTGACACTGGCAGCGTCATCCTCGGGGTCTAGGACTGTTTTGTTATCAACGGTTCCATAACTACTCTTTGTACAATACTTCGTCTGGGTGGTTGAAGAGCCTTTGCACCACTTGTATGAAGGCCAATCATATCCCTCCAACTTGCCGGATTTCCATACCGGATTGCTTGACTGCGCATATCCTGTCTCGTAGTACGGCTCAATCTCGCCCCATGCGAAATATTCACCATACCCTTCCGGCGATGTTGCCCCCACATTGCAAGTCGCCCACATAATCCCTGATGGTAAGCCAAGATTAACATATCTATGCCCATTATCTTCACCATCATATGCCTGCAAAGGCTTTACCGTAACTTCGCATATTGCTACTTTACCACCATCTTTGGTGGTTGCTGTGATTGTCGCCGTTCCTGTACTTACCGCAGTAACTTTTCCAGATTTGTCAACGGAAGCCACCCCAGGGGAACTGGTCTCCCAGGAAACGGTGTTATCTGACGCATCCTTTGGCAAGACACTTGCCGTCAATTGTCGGCTATCTCCTACAGCCAGAAACAGCTCCGTCTCGTCCAACGATACAGATTCTACCGCCACATACCGACCTTTATTGCCTTCCTGCGAAACAGTTAAGCTCTGTGTGTATGATTTGCTCTGAAATACAATGGTACCGTTGCGGTCATAGCCGTCGTTGGCAGTGGCGGAAAGAGATATTGTCCACTCGAAATTGCGGAAATTGTCACTATTAATATCCTCAACCTTTATCCAGTCCGGGATGTCGGTAATGTCCCACTTCTCAGCCGTAACTATAGTAACTACTTTCTGCCCCGCAGAACTTGAGAAGGATAATTCCTCTTCGCTAAGTGACAAACCCTGTGGACCTTCTTCATAAGTCGTGCAAGCGGCAATCAGCATCATTGCCAATACCATTACTGTATATTTAACTGATGTTTTCATTGCCGTTCATTTAAAAGATCCAACCTATTGTAATCGAGGGCGCGACACCACGCTTAATTGCCACCACCTCTTCTGCAAACAAATAATCACGATTATTGATTGAGGTAGAAACCCTATCTATACTTCTGACCTTAGTCTCTGGCATATAACGGATACAGAATCCGAGATTGAAATGGTTCCCTATTACATATGAAAGACCAACATTTGGGCAAATACCATACGTATCTTGCCATACGCCATACCCATGTTGCTCATTAGGAATACGATATATCCCCATCCCGGCCTTAGCATATAAGTTGTTATATATTCTTACTGCCAAAGAAGCATCTACCCCAAAACTAAGATCATTTAAATAAAACAAATATGCACCTATCTCTACACCTATTCTCCTACCGCCTAAATCATATATAGAGAGTGCCAAATCTGGGCCGAATATACCAGAGCCGAATGTCACACCCGCATTCACGCCAAACCGTGTTTGAGGTTCACTATTGTTCTTTGAGGGTTCTACAATCTCTTCACGGTCGCCAGACACAGCCGTCTGCACCGGAGCCACCGGCTCATCCTTAACAGGTATCACCGGAGCAGGCACTTCCGGCGTTTCAATCACCGGTGCCGGAATCTCCATATTCATCACCTCTTTTGCCCTGATGTCCACCGGGTTCAGCTTCAGCAACTGCTCCGCCTTCCCCTTGGCTTCTGCTATCTTATTCTCTTGCCTGAGTTGCTGCATCTCGCCTGTCAATGCCATACAAACTTTGGCCTTGTCCCATAACGACTTGTTTGCTTCGGACTCGGCAGCATCATCTCCGAGTACGATCCAATGGAATCGGCAAAGCTTCTGGACCTGGAGGTAATCGCTTTCGTCGAACGCCTTGTTGGCCGCCGGAAGAATCAACTTAGGGTTTGCATCGTAACGCTGCTTCTCCTGGGGCGTTAACTCCAGATCCTGTGCGTTTGCATAGACTGCCATCAGGCATCCCAGCACTGCTACAGCTACTATTGAGAATAATTTTTCTTTGTTTATCATGGTTCGTGTTTGTTTTACGTATACAAATCTACTTGCCGGTATTATTCGAAAAAAGCATTTATCGATTTATTACACGTAATGTATATCTTACTGTACGAAAAGCATCCAGGCAAGAATATGGGGCGGGCTACTTGTATTTCAGAAAGTAGTACACTAGCAGAAATGCGATAACCGCTATGGCGATAATAGGAATGACTGCCTTGTTCTTGCGAAGAAGACTATTCTCTTTAGAGTCCTTTTCCTGAGCGGAAGGAGCATCGGAATCTGACTTCATCATTCCATTACCGGCAACTGACACGATCCTGATCAGATGGGCTGAATGATTGTCGGCATTGTCTTTTGTCGCGCCCTTGAGAATAGCCACCTTGTCGGCATCAGTACGACGCATGGCCAAAATATTCACTATCTCATTGTCTTCTGCCTGTTCCAGCATGCCATCGCTACACATGAAAAAGTAGTCGCCCTGCTTAATGTCAGTGATATTGAGGCAGTCAGCTTTGGCACGTCGTCCTTCGTTGGGTTGTATGGCCCGTGTAATCACATTCTTCTGTCGAGAAGTTTTTGCCTCCTGAGGGGTAAGTTCGCCCAACTTAATGAGGTCGTTGACAAGCGAATGGTCGCTTGTTACGTGCAGGATTCGCTTCTCGCCAGGGCGAATATGATAGATGCGGCTGTCTCCAATGTGGGCCGTAAAACAACCGTTCTCATGGAACTTGACAAAAGTTAGTGTGGTGCCCATTTTCTTGCCAGCGCCCGTGTCTTTCTCGTCCAGCACTTCATATGCAGCCTGAAGCGCCGCATCAAAATCCTTCTCCTCAAACAAACCGTCATCTCGTGGATTATTCTCTATATAAAGGCTCATCTGCTCGCACACAGTCTGCGACGCAACTTCACCAGCATCATGGCCGCCCATACCATCGCATAGAATGTATAGACTGCCTTTGGAGGGCTGGCTGGAAAGGGGCGGATATATACTGTCTTCTTGATTGTTCCGCTTGCCCAGTTCCTGGATGGAATGTGCTAAAATTTTGTATTTCATATTATTCAAGTTCTGTATCGTCCTCTATCGGACTTGCCACATATCTCAGTTGAGTATCGCACAGCATAAGTGTGTCGCCATGCTTTAGGCCAATCTCATCGCCATCTTCTAATGTGGCCCCATTGATTGTGGTTGCGTTCTTATTCTTCGCGTTACTGGCGTAGACGTGATAATAACCATCCCGACCTTTCATCACATCTATATAGAGGTGCTCTCTGCTCATTCCGTTGTCGGTGGTTTCAATAGCAATATCTGCTTTAGGAGGATTTTTTATGGGCCTGCGGCCAACAAGATTCCGTCCCTCTTTTAGTGGATACTGTTTACCTGTGTCAATCTGCAATAGATAGCCTATCGTACCTTTAATGCGGGTTTCAATTTGGGTAACATCATCTTCTGCCTCGATACGGGGAATCACTCTCTTGAAGTCTTCATACTTGTTGCGCACCTTACAATTGGGACACGTAACGTTTTTCCCGGCATTGGCCGGATTGTCAATTACTTCTAATATTGCCCCACAATTAGGGCATTTGATTCTTATTCTTTCCATTACTTCCAAACCATCACTGGCATATTATCTTCAAAATTACCCCACATCACAGGGTGTTGCTTCTCTTGGGACAGTCTGCGAACCTCTTTGCTTACAGCTTTGAAAAGCTCCTTTGCTGTAATAGTACGGTCTCGATTAACATCCGCGCCACCCTTGAGCGACCTTACCAGGCAAGCGGTGAAATAGCCGTTTTTCATAGAAGGGCTTTCTAATGAAAGCTCTTTGTCCCGCGATGAAAGCAGAAGCATGATATTGTTGTTCGGATCGTTGCGTCCCGTACTTTCTCCATCCCGGATATCGCCCGAGAAGCAGGCATCAGCGAAAATCATTTTGTTCTTGGCCTTGCATGAAGAAATTAATTTCCTTACATCACTATAAGAGAGGTAATCATCGTATGCCACAAAACCACCTTTGTATCCATGTCCGGAAAAGAACAGCACTACGATGTCATTCTTACCAGCCTTGCCGAACAATTTGCGTGCTTCGGTCGTGATATGATTCTTGGTCGCATTGGAATTGGTGAGCAGCACCGTTTGTGACTGGGTATTCTTGCCATACAAGCGATACATCTCCTTCGCATCACGTGCCGGGAGAGCAAGGTCGTTCTCCTTTCCAGGATAATCGGCAATCCCTACCGACAGAAGGTATATTTTCTGGGCGTTCGCGCTCGTGCAGAACGCCCAGAGAATAAACAACACAGTAACGACAATCCGATTCATGGCAATCCTTATTTCTTGATTTTCATAATAGATTGCTTACTTATAAGATCACCTTCGGAGATATTATCTTTGCGGGTTCCCGGTAGAGATTCATATATACCTGCTTTGCTACAGATTGCTGTTTTATACAAAGACTGACTAGAGCCATTGACATATACATTGGTCATTATGTCAGCCAGACGAAGTGCGAATACTGAAGTGCCGTTGAATTTAGCAGTAACAGGCGGCATCTCCGAGAGAATGGTGAGAGAATACATACCCTTGCACTCGACAAACTCATTGTATGCGAACTCTCGGATGGTTGACGGAAGTATCACCTCAGTTACTTTACCACAATCCTTAAAAGCACCTTCCAGAATTTTCTCGACACCTTCTGCAACCTCAACCACACCAGCCTTTCCAACAGGGCAAGTAAAGAGAGTCTTGCCATCCTTGGAGTAAAGCATTCCATACTTGGACGAGAATGCCGGATTGTTGCCATCCACAATTATCTGCTTTAGCGACTCGACCGCCTTCATGTTGGTTATCTTTTTGACTTTTGCAGGGATAATTACCGTTTCAAGCGCAGATGAAGAAAACATACCGAAATCAACCGACTGCCAGTCGCTACCGAAAGATACGGAACTGAGTCGCGAAGTTCCATCGAACGCACCCTTACCGATAGCCGGCGACGCTGCGGGGAAGACGACCCCTTCGAGAGCTGTGCAACCTTCAAAGGCTTTCTCGCCGATGCTGGTTATGGAAGACGGTATGGCCACGAATGTCAATCCATCTATGTTGGAGAACGCCCTTTCTCCGATACCAGTAACCCGATACACAGTATCTTTGAAAGTGACAGACGCAGGTATATCCAGCGCCCCGACAGGGAGGTTGGCATTGCTGCCTACAAATGCGACAGGACGAACTACAGAAACGGTTCGATTGATGGAATCAGTAATGTGCAAGAAAAGCTTGCCCCCGTTCTTAAGTGTAACAGAAAAATTCTGAGCATTAAGTGTTGATACTGCTGTCATAAGCATTGCAGCCAAAATTGTTGTAATTTTTTTCATTTTTCCTTTGTTTTTTATGATTTCTGAAACAAAGATATGTTGCAGCAATATCCTTGGAAAGGGTTTTTGATTTTACTACACAAACACGCGGGATTTAAGGATGAAGTGTCTGAAAAGCCTGTCTCTACTCTTTGTATTTTGCCCTGCAATAGGGACAAGATTTGTTTTTCAGCAATTCTTTATAGGGAGTAGCGCCAAGGAAACGGCGACATGCAGGATTGGGGCAGACATATTCCTCACGAAAAGTATCTTCGCGTTGCTTGAGCATTTTGGGATTCTTGTCTGCCAAAACCCAACGAATAATAAAGAACGTTAGAAGCAGCAGACCGGCAAGCAATCCAAACACAACTTTTACCGTTTGGCCATCAAGAAGGAATGCAAGAAAACCGGAAACAGTAGTAAGAATTATCGGCAATGAACTGATTGCGTTCAAACGGCCCTGTTTGACTTGAAACGATATTTTCTCCTTCTCATAAGTTTCATAAATCTCTTTCAAAGGGGCTATGCTATAAGACTGGTTTGACGATAGTCCCTTTACGATTGATTCCAAATCCAACCTGTACCGCGTCGGCCCAAGTTCTACAGTATCTGTAAGTTCAAGGCCCTTTTTGCGTTTGCAATCGGCACCGTTGATATACATGAAATTATTGTCAGTGATGTCTTCGATTGTGACCTTGGCCTCATCATCAACAGTAACCTTGCAATGCTTGCGGCTCACCCCCTTGGGAACTGAGCCCGGGTTACCATAGAACATGGTCTTGCCATCGACTATCACCGCCAGTCGCGGTTCTTGCACGCCACTCTCGCGACCAACAATAAACTCAATCATTCTGCTGCTCCTTTAATGAATTAGGTGAAACGAGGTCCTTCAAAGCTTTTAGCGCCAGTTTGGATATCGAGAGTGTATACTGGAAAGATCGCTGGTCACTGAGGGTAAGTTCTTGCTTGAGCGTGTTAATGCAGTAAACAAAGCCCAAATTCAAGATATAACGCTTCCCTATCCTGACAAACTGCCCGGGAGTTCCTTTGGCCCGCAAGGCAAGGAATTCTTCCATCTTACCGAGATTGATACAGACCATGTCCGTCAGCCCGTTTACAGAAACAAATTGGGTATAATTGCCGCATGCTTCGAAATAGACAATAGACGAGAGATCCACCCTGAACAATTCATCGCGAGAATTAAAAAAGATGTATTTTGATTGAGTGCCCATAATTGTAGGTATAAGTCCTTCAAATATAATGATTTTTTAAAGTTAATCGGTTTTTTTATACCTTTACGAAAGAAAGTTTTTACCAATGAACAACGATTCTCCGAATCTGACCGCCGGAGCATTGCTCCAGGGAGGAAAATACAAGATTATAAAAGTACTTGGACAAGGTGGGTTCGGCATTACCTATCTTGCAGAGCAAACTGGCCTGGACATGAAGGTCGCCATCAAGGAATTCTTCCTGAAAGGTTCCTGCCAGCGCGATTCTGCCACCTCAGAAGTCCGCGTACCGGTCAGGGACAACAGAGAGTTGGTTGACCGCTGCCAGAAGAAATTCCGTTCTGAGGCCAAGAAAATCGCCTCTCTCAACAACGACCACATAGTAAACATTATCGATGTTTTCGATGAAAACGGAACGTCATACTATGTAATGAAGTACCTGGGCAGAGGTTCGCTCGCCGACAAAGTCAAAGGATTCTCGCTACCCGAGGAGGTCGCACTCAATGTCATCCGTGAAGTCGCCGACGCCCTGGAGTCGGTTCATGACAACGGTTTGTTGCATTTGGACGTCAAGCCTGCCAATATTCTGTTCGATGAGCGCGGTCGCGCCGTTCTCATCGATTTCGGCGTGTCAAAATATGTCGATTCCGACCAGGACACAGCCACCACATCATCACTTGTTGGTTTCAGCCGAGGCTTCGCTCCGCTGGAACAGATGAACGCCACCGGCACTTCCCTTTCCCCTGCTTCTGACATTTACGCCCTGGGGGCGACTCTTTACAATCTGGTCGTCGGTATCACTCCACCCGATGCATCCACGATTATGGACTCCGGTGTTCCGGCATTGCCGCCAGACGTTAGCGAAGAGGTCAAGAATGCCATTGTCAAATCAATGCAGCCACGACGCAAAGACCGGCCCCAGAACATCAGAGCTTTCCTGGACCTGCTGCCGGAAGAATCCAGGGCAGAGTTGGAGGAAGACCCCACAATCCTCAAGATAGAGCATGCTACACCAGAGGTGATTATCCAAAAACCCAGAGGCAGCAAGTTGTATATGATTGTTGCTTCAGCAATGCTAGCCGGAGCAATAGCCATTGCCGGCATCACCTTTTTCGGTTCTGGAAAAAGAGACACCGGCAATCGTACTACGGTTACTGATAATTCTGAAGCGTTGAATCAGCAGATAAACTCGCTCACTATTGAAAAAGAAACTCTTCAGAAACAGGTTAACGACCTTAATTCAAAGGTTAATAATTTGAATTCATCAAACCAGACTCTTCGAAACGAAAACTCTGCGAATAAATCTGAAATAAGCAGGCTCAACCGTCTGGTAAATGATTATCGTGAAGATGCAGAAAAATGGCGCAGGTCAATGAGAAATTGATCTCCTGCGCCAATTATTACCCGCATTAAGGGTTTATGCTAAGTTGCTGATGTCAGCATCATTGGTGTAGTCGGGCATACCATCGTAAAGGCCGTCATCAGCGGTAACAGTATTGTTTATACTAGCCTCTGCCACCATGGCGTCAATAGTAAGACCTGAACCGGGCACATCGAGAACTACGTTATCATCCGGCATTCCGTTGCCATTTTCGTCAATCAGTAATGTATCAACTTCGCCATCACCGTCGCGATCGATGAAGAAAGTTCCCACACCTTCAATTTCGCCATATCCAGCGTCAGCTACCGCACCATTCTCATCAATAATCTGCCCAACCCCCACGATATGTACGTCGATTTCCCCGTTGTCCTCGTCATCATCAGTCGGCGGCAGAGAGCCTTCTCCACCATCATACCCATGATGAATATGATTAGTATTATCATTATACGGTTCCGGATGCACCTGTGAGATGATGGTTTCACTGTACTCAGTTTTCTGCTCATCGGTCATATTCTGCCACTCTGAGTCATCTGCGCGGAAAGTACTGTAGACCTGGCCGTGCCATACGAATGCTCCGCCGGGGCCGACTTCTGCTCGGGCTGCTGCGAATGCCTCGTTAAACGACATGTCATCATTCACCGATTCTGCCACCTTAATCTCGGCAGGTTCCACGGGGATATCAGGGATATCCGGTTTAGCAGGTTTGTCATTTGCCATTGCGGTCTCAACTGCCTCGTCACCCAACACACCCAACATAATGCCGGGGATTCCGCCGATAAGCACGCTGCGCCATGCCGAATTCTTGTTTTCTCCGTTGTTTGCCACAGGATTCTCTTCTGCATTCTTAACTACTGTCTCTTCGTTGTAAACGGTTTTGATGTCTTTGGTTTTCATGGTATTAAAAATTAATTATGATTTTTGTTTTTTCTTTCTGAGAACAAAGCTATAATCAGATTATCACACAAAAAAGCCTTTTTCAGTTTACTACACAAACTATAGGGTTTGCTGTACAAACTGACGAAAACTGCTATACATGGACAGTTCATGCAAGCATTACTCTTCTCTATGTTGACAAGAAAACTCTGTGACAAGCATACCCGTAGATCATATTCCCAACACCTCTCCAAAGCAAATCCCCAACCTCAATAAATAGAGGCCCCACAGGCACTTGTCCGGTGCCTATGGGGTACTTGTCACGTGCTTGTGACCCCCTACTCTATCTTCTTGAAGGTCATCGAGACTTCGAGGGTGGAGGTGAAGTCGTAGAGGGTGAAGATGTTGTCTTCCCAGAAGTAGTAGGTCCAGGTGCCGCTGTTGTGGATGGCGAAGTATTTGGCGCCGCCGAGGGGGACCTCGGTGTAGTTGTAGGTGATCTTGCCGCTGGACTGCTTGTAGGTGCCATTAGCGGTGAGGTCGCCGCAGATTTCGGTAAAGGTGCCATCTTCGCGGAATTCCATGGTCTTGTAGTAGGAGTCGGTTTTCTCTGCCAGCTCGGTGAATTTGCCGTCGGCCTTGATGCCGCCCGACACCATTCCCCACTTGCCGATTACGGAATAGCTGGGGCCAAAAATATCGCCGCAGGAGGTGCATATCATGCATGCAAGCAGAACTACTATCGAAAGTGCGTTGATTGTGGTTTTCATGATATTGTAATGGTTATTAGCAACAATGTCAAGGTCTACTGAGCCCGGCTGTATATCTTGAACCGCCAGGTCACGCCGAGGTCGTAGTTGTTGATGCGGTCGTGGTTGTCACGGAAGAAGACGGCGTGGAGACGGAGGTTGTCGTTGCCCAGGGGGAAGTATTCCACTCCGCAGCCGCCGTAGAGGTAGTCATGACCTGCCGGGAGGGCCAGGTCGTAGGAGATGCCGTTGGCGTCGACATTGGCGGCGCTGTTGCGCTCGTAGCCGAATTTGGTGCAGAGGTTCCATTTGCCCACGGTCCAGATGGCCTTGAGTATGGCTGTCCAGTCGGAGAAGTAGCGTGCCTGGTGAAACGAGGCGCGGTTCATCAGGTCAATGTCGACCACCAGCGGACCGAAGAAGTACTTGTTGCCGAGGGCGATGTAGTTCATCTTGCGGTGGTACTGGTCTTCGACAATGTTAAAGCTCCACAGGGTTTGCCACTGCGGCAGAATATGGCCGTTCCAATACAGGTTATATGAGTACGCGTCCTGCAGGCCCGAGGAGATGGGCGACGGCGAGAACTGCAGCGAGAGCTCCTGCCCGGGACAGAAGGTATACGAAGCCGAGGCGCCGAAGGCGTAGTACTGGTACAGGTGCGAGCAGAACGCGCTGTAGTAGTAGACCTCGATGGGTGCGGAATCGTATTCGTAACCGCCTATCAGGATGGGCTGCTTGCCCAGGGTTACTGACCAGTGCGGGTCTGCCTGCCACCGGATCCAGAGCAGGTCGGTGGCGTTGAAGGGGTTCTCGGCGTCGATCTTCTTGTTCATGCGCTGGCGCACCCTGAACGAGATGTCGTCGGTCAGGTGGCCGGCAATGTGGATGTTGAAATAGTCGCCCTGGAAATGGGTCGAATAGACCCCCGCCTCGGTCTGCTGATGGAAGGTGGCGCGGGCATCCACGGAAATCTCGTCTACATGCGTCTGCTGGGCGCCGAGCGGCAGCACGGGCGACAGAAGTGCCGCCAGGCAGACGGCACCCCATATCGCTATCTTGATGCTGTTAGACATTACCTGTTAGAGTCCCTCGAATTCGAGTCTGAACACGCGGGGAGTATCATCGTCGTTTGCGACCCAAACGCAGTTGTTGGCGTGGTCCACACATACCCCCTCGTTGTTGCTGCAGTAGGTGATGCTGTAGCTGGCCAGTATGTGGGTTATGTCGCCGTCGAGCACATACAGTTTGTGGGTCTCGGAGTCGGTGACCCAGAGCCAGTCCCGCACGGGGTCATAGCAGAGACCTCCGACCTCGGTGATGGCGGAGTTGGTGAGTTTGCGCAGGCTGACCTTGGAGACCTGCTCGCCCTCGAGAGTATAGAGGAACAGGTTGGCATCGACCTGGCTGCCCACGAAAACCATATTGTCTTTGTAGTAGGTAATGCCCTCCAGGCCCGCATTGCCATAGTTCTTGGCATCGGCCACCTTGAAGAGGACCTCGTAGTCGGAAGAATTATACTCGGGAGCCTTGACGCGTGCCACCGACTGGCTGCCGTCTTCGAGGGCGATGTATAGGTCGCCCGTCTCGGGATGGATGGTGATACCCTCCATGTCGGCACTCTTGCTCCAGGACTTGGTGGTCACACCGTCGAAGGATACCTGCCCCAGGTAGCCGTTGTCGCCCACTGCCCAGAGGGCGGAGCCATCTGCGGTGAGGCACAGGCCCGAAATCTCAGTTACATCCACCGTAAACCGGCTATAGCCTTTAAGCACCGGCATCTGGGGACTTTCGGGTTTGGGGCCTTCGTAGTATTTGAGGGAGGCGGTGATGTCGCCCAGGTTAAAGATGTCGTCGTGAGCAAGCTCCAGAGGCTGGGTGTACTCGTAATACTTGGGATATTCGCCGTCCTTCATGAAATATATCCGGAAGCCTTTGGGGAGGTTGATGCCGCCCGGGAAGAAGAACGTAGCCTTGCCGCCGCTGATCTCTGCCGGCAAGAAATAGTCCATCGTGCTGTGCCCGTAGCGCCAGTTCTGCGCCCCGCTGTTGGCAGAGATCTCGTAGTACGACTCGTAGCTGACCATCTCCCAGGCCGGACCCGCGAAGGTGCAGCCATCCCACTCGCCCGAGACGCTGAAGGTCACGATGCCGTTGACTGCCATAAAGTTGAATGTGTTGTTGTCCGACAGCCATGCACACAGCAGCGGAGTTTGCGTCTGGTTAAAATGGAAGATATCGTCGCAGAACATATTGACCTCCATGTCCAGCAGGTCTGCAGGATATGCGGCGTAGAGATTGTCCGGCGGGAAGAAGGTGTCGGGCACCTGCGTGAGGTTGACCTTGGCGGTGGTGCCGTCGGCAGAGATGTCCGACGCCTGGAGGGTAACGGTCACCGCTCCCGGAGCGTAGTTGCCCTGCACCATGATCTGGTCACCCGCAACCCATGTCTTCTTGAACGAACCTTCCGGAAGGGTGAAAGTGTACTCACCCGGGCCGGGTTTCTCTTCTACAGGTTTCTCTGGTTCAGGTTCGGGTTGGGGCTCGGGTTCGGGGTCCACCGGGTCACATGCCTGCCACGCAAAGAGCGCAGCGGCCACAAAAAGACCCAAAAAAGCAATCTTGCCAAAATACTTTTTCATGATTATTCTCTACTGAAGATGAATACACAACTTATGGCGGCCACCATGCCGCAGATCTGCCATACCGTGGGAACCGCGGGCAGGCCGGCGATGGCCAGCAGCACTATGGAGAGCAGGCAGCAGATCACGGGAGAGCAGGCGTCGGCCAGCGGGGCGATGACCATCGCCTTGCCGTAGCGGTTGGCATAGACCAGCGTGAAGGCGCCGATGGCGTTGAGGATCTGCACGAAGAAGACCTTGGTGGGAGCCGCCCAGCCGTAGGCGGTGAGCTCCGAGGGAGACTTGAGCAGGAATGCCACCGGAATCAGCACCACGGCCGCAATCGCCATATACACAAAGACGCTCTCTGCGTCGGGGGTATGGTTGTTGGCGAGCTTCATCACAAAAGCCTGGATGCCCCAGCAGATAAACACGACAGCCGCGAGCAGGATCCATATCCAGCTGGTCACCGAGCCCTCCTTATCGGAAGGTATAGCAAAACAGATGATGGCCACGAACGCCAGCACGATGCCCAGAATGCCCAGCTTGGAGACCTTCTCCTTGAGGAAAGTGGCCGAGAGCAGCACCGTCACGATGGGCGCCACCGAAATCATGGGCATAACCAGGTAAGAGGGGGCATATTTAAGAGCGAGAAAGAGCACCAGCTGGCCGCCGGCACCGAGCAGGCCTACCCCCATGCTGAGCGCCACCGACTTGGGGCGCACGTCGAGTTTCCATTTGATGTTGAACAGGGCGAACAGGGCGCACGGAATCATGCTGAGCGCCCATATCACATACACCATTTCCGAAGGGAAATCCCTGGGAATACCGAGATAAGTGTCGCCCAGCGTCGGATCCGAAAAAGTCATCCAGACGCCCCATGTCAACATAGTGATGATTGCATACAGCAACCAGTTGTGTTTTTTCTCTTTTTCCATATCGCATTACATGTTTATTCCTCTTCCAAGACCATTATAGCCCAAACATCAGACAGATAAAAGGTGCTCCTGCTCACTATCGGCCGCTGCGATACAATCTCACTCTTTGTATCCGAGAGCAAATCCCACCAATTTCGCGGCATCGAATATGGTTTAATTCCAGAATTCTCCACATCGTACGGATCAGCATCATCAAAAAAGAAGGTTATTTCAGGAGCCATATACAACAGACTATCTTGATATCGCCCGCCCTCTTGATAACTCTTACCAACTTCTATCTGGACTGTCTTAGTTGCCGTTATCTTGTCATGTACGCCATGGTCATCTACTTGAGAATACTCATAATACCATGTGATTCTACAATCTCTCTCAGTATCATTTACAAAAACATATTCATTCCACGAGTCAGGCTTATCATTGTTTTCAGTCCCATTCTTCTCTGCGACATGACATGAGGCCATGATAAGTGCAAGCGCGACAAACAGCAGAAATATTAAAACCTTTTTCATACTAATTAACTAATGGCTTAAATCAAACCAAAAAGTTAAAGCACTCATTAAATCCTCTCCAGTAGCGTGCGGAGATGTGTGATAATAAAGACGTGACTTCCATGCTTGGGGTGAAGTACATGTTCGAACTGCTTCAATGACCGATGTAATTGTGTAGGTCGAGCCTATTTTGAAGAATAATCATATCGCCAGTTGCAGCAGGCCAATTTCACCCCATCACATAAATCTCGAACAATATCTGTTGTTTCATATTTATTTTACGAAAGATTTGACGAGCTGGCCCCAATCGGCGTTCTCTTTGATGCCGGTGAAGCACTGCGAGCCGGGACCCCATGCGTACACGGGCACTGCGATGCCGTTGTGGCTGTCGTTACCGAATTCAACCCCGACGGTGCCCTCTGCGATGCTGCCGTCCTGTAGGGTGAGGGCGCCGGTGGAATGGTCGGCTGTCACAACCACGAGGGTGTGGCCGTCGGCGGCGGCCCACTGCAGCACGTCGCCCAGGGTACGGTCAAAGTCGAACAGCTCTTCCATGGCCAGGTCGATGCGGTTGGCGTGCAGCCAGTCGTCTATGCAGCTGCCCTCTATCATCATCACGAAGCCGTTCTCGCCGGCCGCGTCAGAGAGCAGTTCGATGCCGCGGGACACCATAGTGCGGAAGAGGTCTCCCCTCTCCTGCGCCACGGGCAGGTTGTCGCCCGCCAGCAGTCCCAGCACGGGGAGCTTGGCATCGGCGAGCTCTTCTGCGGTCTTGGCCAGGGTGTAGCCGTCAGAGACCATCTCGGCGGCGATGTCGCGGTCGTCCTTGCGGTTCACGGTGAAGTAGTCCAGGCCGCCGCCGGCGATGTAGTCCACGCCGCTGGTGCGGTAGCCCGCTATGATTTCGTCGTAGTAGTAGCGGTCAAAACTGTGGCAGCAGAAGTCGGCGGGAGTCGCATCGGCCAGGTGGCACGTGGTCACCACACCCGTCTTCTTGCCCGCCTTCTGTGCATCCACCAGCACAGAATACATCGGCTCGCCGTGGGGATCCTCCCCAACCTTGCTGTTGGCGGTCTTCTGACCGCACGCAAGGGCCGTTCCGCCCGCCGCAGAGTCGGTTATAAGATCACTGGTACTCCAGGTGCGGGAAAGGCCCGTAAAGGGCATATTATCGAGGTTGAGCTTGCCGCGGTTCAGTGTCCAGGCGCAGCTGACCTGCTCCAGGCCCATACCATCGCCAATCATAAAGATGATGTTGCGCACTTCGGCATCGGGCGCGGGGGCCTCTACCGACACGATTTCGTAGGGATTGGGCGCCGTGTAGTACTGCAGCGGAGCCTCTTTCCGCTTGCATCCGACTACCATCAGGCAGACTGCGGACAATAATATGACTACCTTTTTCATTGTGGATTATATTGCTAAAGTATATGTCTGTTCCACCTCGCCTGACGGTGATATCATAAAGTAGACGGGGGTCATCTTGATGTCAAAGAAATATTCGTAGTTCCCGGGGAATATATACTCCCAGCCGGGAACAACAGGTTCGGGGCCGTCACCGCAGCAGACTGCGACACGGCGGCATTCGACAAAGCGGGGGTCGGCCCCCAGAGTTGTGAGTGCCTCCCGGCAAGAGGGGCACGATATGTCAAGAACCAGCACCAGGGTACGGGTCCCGTCGGGTGCGAACCCGGGGACCTGCGCCTTGCTGCCGGGGGTGTTGAGCACGATCCAGTCCCGCCGCCGCACGAACGGCTCGTATTCGTCGGCATGGTAGATTCCGTCGGTGACAAAATGTTCCACCGCCCTGGAATACAACGCCGCATTGCGGCAAGGAGAGATAATGCTGTAGAACGCACCGTCCATCCACTCCGAATAGAGGCGATAGGCCACCTCGTCGCCCTGAAGCCGGGCAAAGAGGTAATCCAACTCTTCCAGCGCCTCCGTCTCGGGCACCGCCACCGCCATCTCGGCGAAATCTACAAAGCGGTCTTCCGACATCCGGAGGTTATCCTCTATGAGCGGGACGTCGTTCCAAAACCCACGAATGCCGGTCTCCCGGCATCCTGTGAGTAGAATCAAAGTCAATACGATTGAAAGGCAACGCTGCATCAAATACGCGTTTACTGAATCGTGACTGTATACAATTTGTTATATCCGGTCTCGTCGCTCCACATGTCTTCGTTGGCCAGGCGGATAGAGAAGCGGGGCTTGTCACGAAGATTGGGTTCGGGGTCGGGCAAATTCAAGTAGAGGGTGTAGGTACCGTTGAGGCCTTCGGGAAGTTTGACGGTCTGGTCCAGAGTAATGGGACCCGAATGCCAGGTGCAGGGGTCGGAATTGATAGCCCAGGTCTGGACCACCTTGCCGTCGCTGCCGACAAGCACATACTCGGCGTCGCGGGGATTCATGGGCGATGCAAAGCCCACGTTCTCCATCTTGAGCACGATGCGGAAATCGCTTCCCGCAGCCGGTTTCTGGGTGAAGCCGGCCTCGCGCAATACCAGGCGGTAACCCAGACGACGGTTCACGTTGTCGAAGCAGTTCTCTTCTTTCCAACGCCTCAGCACATCCTGGTGATAACCAATATTCAGATATGTGAAGTGGTATTTCTCGAGGGTGGTCATGGCGCCGTCGTAATTCTCGCCGTCTTCGCAATGGCAGTACTTGGATACGCCGCAAGACTCGCCGCCCATGATGGTGTATTTGGTCTCGGCCTTCCAGTATTCGCGCTCTGTGTTGCTGTGATATGTTCCGGTGTCGCTCTCAGAAGCCAGGAAGCAGTCGTTATGACCTGCTATACGGGACTTGACGGTGCCCGTATGCGCCTCTGCTGCGGTCAGGGTATCGGCCAGCGCGTAGCCGTAAATCTTCATTTTGAAAGTAGGGGTTCGAACCTCTATCTGGCGCTTCTGCGGCAGTGCGTCCAGCAGTGCGTCCAGCAGATGCTTGCGGGGCAGATAATCGTCTGCCGTGACGGGGTTCATCTTGAAGTTCTCGGTGTAGTACCACTCACCCCAGGAGCCCACGAAACCTGCCTGCATCACAAGGATGACATCGGCATACTCCTGCAGGATCGGTTTCAACTGGGCGACATGACTGAGCACCTGCTGTTCTGTGGCATCCCAGGGACGGTCTTTCTCGGAATAGCCGTTAGAATATGCAAAGCGTATCAGTGCCTTTGCGCCGTAGTCTCTGAGAGCCTGGAAGTTCTTGCGGATGAGTGCAAGATAGTCTTCGGCGATATCGCGGTTGACGTAGTCTGTGAGATAGTACTCGAACAGATAGATGGTACGGCCCTGCTTGCGGGACACCTCTACCGCAGACGAGTTAAGGGGTGTAGACGATGCGTTATGGGCCTCCCTGGTAGAATAGAATCCTCTTTCGGGGTTGCAGATGACAGCGTCGGTTTCGGTGTAGCTGACTGTCTCCAGACCCTTCAAGGGGTCATCTTTGCTGGGGTCCTTGACGCACGCGCTTGCCAGGGCGAACGTCGCTGCCAGGCCTGCGGCCAGGCACATGATACGTTTGATGCTCATATAATTATAACTTTTTAACTGTCATAAGTTTGCTCTTTCCGGTGGGATTGTCTTCGGTCAACTCTGCGTTGGGCAGTACACCAACAGAGTTCCATGCCTGCTGGATATCCATGCCAAAGCCGAACTCTTCGCCCAACTCGGGGAAAGATTCACGCAGGAGGGACATCTCGTACTTGCCATTGCCGCCAGCACCGTTGAAAATACCGGAGCCGCTGGCATATACGGTTTCCCACTCCCAACCGGCGGCATTGACCTCACCGATCCACTCGGAGATGGAGGGGTCGAAAACCGCTACGGCATCGTTGCGGAAGAAGTGGCCTTCTCCCATATACTCGATGCAACCGGGATCCCATTGGTTGTTGCAACCGCCGGTGGACTCGTCGCAATCGACATCGAAATACACATGACCCTGGACATCACTCTTGTCGGGAATCTGAGCGTCGTCGTATTCGAAATAGAAGAATACGTAGACATCGTCCATATACACCTTCAAGACCTTGAGGGCAGACCATTTGGGCTCGGTGGCGCAATTGGCTATGCACATCCTGGAGGCATCGATCTTAGCCCAGTCCGAGAAGTCGCCGTCGATGGTGACAGGCGCTACGTAAGAGGGTTCAGGTTCGGGTTCAGGTTCAGGGCTGGGGCCCGGTCCGGGATCGGGCGTGGGCTGGGGCTTCTTCTCGCACGAAACGAAAAGGATAGCGGCTACAGCCAGAAGAGTGAGTATAACCTTTTTCATGGGTTTTCGTAAAAAAAGCCATAGGCCCGGCAGGGCCAAGCCTATGGCATTTTAAAGGATTTTGATACTATTTATTAGCTTTGATAGTAAGACCGGGAACAAGACCTTCCTCTGCGCCAGCATTGGGAAGATAACCAACGGTGCTCCAACCCTGCTGGATGTCGATACCAAGAACAAACGGATCGGCGAGGTCGCCAGGATACAGGTCGCGGAGCATCTGGATTTCGTATGCGTTGCCCTTGCCAGCACCGGTGCAAACACCGCTCTCTGCGAGGGGATTATCAACATCCCATGCCCAAGCCTTTTCGCCAACGCCACCGTTCCAAGCGTATACACCGGGATCGTAAGATACCAGCTGGTTGCCGTCGGTCAGGGAGCCTTCGAACAGAGCGTCGAAAGCGCCATTGGACCACTGCTCATCGTTGAAACCACCGGTGGTAGCGCTACCATCAGCGTCAACATAGAGGTGGAAAGGAACGTGTTCTACGTCCTGCTCCCAAGAAATCTGAGCTGCGTCAAACTCGATGTAGATATAAACAGCAACGGCATCTGCATAAACCTTAGCCACCTTGAGGGCGGTCTTAGCTGCGTCAGCTGCGCAAGTTGCAGTCACGAGCTTGCTAGCGTCAATCTTAGCCCAGTCTGCAAAGTCACCATCGATGGTGATGGGAGCTACATACTCCGGCTCGGGGTTGTCAGGTGTGTCGGGCTTATCGGGTTTGTTGGGTTGGGGATCCTTGTTACATGCGGTGAAAACCAAAGCTGCAACAGCCAACAGTGAAAGCAAATACTTTTTCATTTTTTCAGTGTTTTTAGATTAGTTATTGATTGGTTTGTGGATTATTCAGCAGAATCGGTGGTTATGTTCAGCAGGTGGCCATAACCATTGGCGTTGTCGTCGGAAACAGGGCTGTTGGGCATGTTGCAAAGCTCACCCCAAGGTGCAGTGTAGAAACGTACACCTGCCTGGAACTCGTCGCCCATGGGCATGGGAACTGTGCTTGAGCCAGCTGCTGCATTGAAGACCTCGCGGATAAGGCAGATCTCATATTTGTTGCCGCTACCTGCGCCGGAGCACATGCCGCTGCCGCCAGCAAGGAGCTCAGTCCAGCCGCCGTCGATTCTCTGGTGGAGAGTACCGTCGAAAGAAGACCATGCACCGTCGGTTGCAACTGCACCTTCTACGATGAAGTCATAACCGTCGAGAGAGTAGCTGGTATAACCGCTGGTGAACTCACCGTCGGTGTTGAGATTAAGACGGATAGGGAGTTCGTTGTGCTCGGGATCGGCAGGATTGGTGGTACCTGCGAGGATATCGGCAATCTTATCGTTGTTATACTCAAGATAGAAGAATACATAGAGTTCGTCTGCGTATACGCGGATCTCCTTAACAGCGTCATAACCGTCTTTTGTATCAGAGGCGCATTTAGCTACGGCTACTTTGCTTGCATCCAGCTTAGCCCAGTCTGCGAAGTCACCGTCGATGGTGATGGGTTGTACGTACTCGGGAACTTCCGGCTCGGGGTTGTCAGGTGTGTCGGGCTTATCGGGTTTGTTGGGTTGGGGATCCTTGTTACATGCGGTGAAAACCAAAGCTGCAACAGCCAACAGTGAAAGCAAATACTTTTTCATGGTACAGTGTTTTAGATTAGTTATTGATTGGTTTATAGTTAATTAAATCATTATCTGGGATTTTGTTCGATACCGCTCACGAGAATTTCGTCGTCGGGAATCTGGTAAGGGATGCGCAGGTCGTCGGGCTGTACAACCTCCCACTGCTGTACGCCTGCAAAGCGACGGTCCATGGCGAGTTTGTTGCGATATACGTCAAATGCGCGGTGACCCTCAAAGCAGAGCTCCATGCGGCGCTCGTCGAGAACTACGCCGAGGGCATCCTTGTATTCGTGGGTGAGTGCCTCCGCCAGGTTCTTCCACTCAGGGATGCCGGCACGCTTGCGGATAACGTTCACATCGGCGATAGCCTCATCATCCTTGCCAAGTTTGGCGGCAGCCTCGGCGCGGTTGAGCACGATCTCTGCCCAGCGTATCATGACGGGAGAAGAGAGCATCGGGTCGCCATCCTGCCAGCTGAACTTGGACATGTAGTACTGGGGATAGGTGTTGCGGGTACCGGAAGCGAAATCGGTGTTCTCGCGTACGAATACCTGGGTCTCCTCCCCTTTGTACTTGATGAAGTACTGGGGGTAACCGTTGTTGACGCCCGCTTTGGACTTGTATTCGGTTTGGTAAGTAGTGCCTTCGTAGGTGAACTTCACGTTGCCCTTGTCGTCAATCGGGACAATGTTTTTGCCCTTGCCAGCGATGAGCGCGTTGGAGCGGAAGTTGTTCACACCGTCGTCGATGGGCCAGTGTACCATCTTGGTGCCGTCGTTGAGCTGGCCGTACAGGCTGTAATAAGCCTCGAAGCGCTTGTCGCCGGGATAGCGGTTGAAGAGCTCGATCAGGGGGTCAGCCCAGTACATCTCGCCCCAGCCGGTACCGCCGGTACCGTTGGTAGAGAAATACATGGAGCCGATGGAACCACGGGCCTGTGTGTCGGTGGTATTGTGACCTATGCACCAGATGGTCTCCTTGGCGGTACGTGCATTTGCGAAGTAGGTGGGCAGGTCTGCGGTAGCCATCAGGTTTGCAGAAGGGTTGCTGCCCAGCATCTCGTTGCAGAGGTCGTAGCACTTCTGGTTCTCATCCATATAGAGGTATACGCGGGTCAGCAGGCCGGCAGCGGCATCGTAAGAGACGAAGCCCTTGTCGCCGCGGGCGCTCTTGCCCTTCATGAGCTCCATGGCCTTGAGCAGGTCGGTAACGATCTGGTCGTAGCATTCGCCCACGGTGGCGCGCTTGGTCTCGGAGCAGTCGGTGGAGGTGCGCAACACTACGCCGAGGTTGTCGCGGCCCTGTGCATACTGCTTTGCATAGAGGGTTACGAGGTGGAAGTGGCCGATGGCGCGGAAGAAGTAGTTCTCACCAAGCATCTGGTCGCTGGTTTCGCTAGCACCTTCGGGCATAGCCTCGATGTTGGAGTTGGCTGCGTAAATCACCTTGTAGGCAATCCACCACATATAATAGTTGCTCTTCTGAGAGCCAAAGTCGCTGTAACGGATCTGCTGGCAGAGAGGGTCGGAAGTCTCACCTGAGAGGCAGACGTTATCGCCACGGAACTCGGTCATCTGGAAATAGTTGCGGACATATTCCATACCGTCGATAGCCTTGCCGCGATACTCCACGTTGTCCTTGAACAACGAGTAGATACCGTCGGTGGTATAAACCGCCGCGTCCGGATTCTCCTTGAGCATGTTGGAGGTCATGACATCCGAACGGTAGAAATCCATGTTGCAGGATGCCAGGGCCAGGAGGGCGATTGTGAAAACGAGAATCTTTTTCATATTGTATTTTTCATTATTTATTCGTGCCTTTACCCGGGTTCTGGGGAATTCCGCTCACGAGGATTTCGTCGGCCGGGATTGCAAAAAGGAATTCATCACAGTCGTAGGGGTACTCCTTCCAGGGCTGTACACCGGCAAACTGATGGCTGATGTTCCGCTTGTTGCGGATAAGATCGAAGGGGCGCTGTGCCTCAAAGCAGAGCTCCATGCGGCGCTCGTCCAGCACTACGTCAAGGGCCTCCTTGTATTCGTGTGTCTGGCACTCGGCAAAATTGGCCCACTCGTGGATACCTGCACGGCGGCGGAGCACGTTCACATCTTTGATGGCATCGTCGGCATGACCGAGCTTGGCATGTGCCTCGGCGCGGTTCAGGATTACCTCAGCCCAGCGGATCATCACCGGCGAACTCAGGTTGGGGTCACCGTCCTGGTTGGCGAACTTGCAGTTGTAATACTGCGGGAAGGTGTTGCGGGTACCTTTCGCGAAATCGGTGTTGTCGCGGACGTACACCACTGTCTCCTGTCCTTTGAAGTTGATGAAGTACTGGGGATAGCCGTTGTTGACGCCGGCCTTGGACTTGTACTGGGTAGTGTAAGTCGTGCCTTCGTATGTGAACCTTACGTTGCCCTTGTCGTCAATGGGGGTAATACCCTTGTCGATGCCCGCCACGATGGCGTTGGAACGGAAGAAGTTCTTGCCGTCGTCGATGGGCCAGTGCACCATCTTGGTGCCGTCGTTGAGCTGGCCGTAGAGGCTGAAATATGACTCGAAGCGCTTGTCGCCGGGATAGCGGTTGAAGAGCTCTATCAGGGGATCGGTCCAGTATACCTCGCCCCAGCCGGTACCGCCGGTACCGTTGGGAGAGTAATACATGGAACCCAGCGAGCTGCGGCCCACCGCATCGAGCGATGTGCAAGCCACGCACCAGAGAGTCTCCTTGGAAGTGCGGGTCCTGGTATAGTAGTCTGCGATGTTGGCTGTGGGCTCAAGGTTGGCAGAAGGGTCGCCGCCGAGAAGCTCGTTGCAGAGCTGGAGGCACTCCTCGTTCTTCTCCATGTAGAGATATACGCGGGAGAGCATCGCGCGGGCCGCATCGTAGCTGATGAAACCGGCGTCGCCGCGACGCTGTTTGCCCTTGAGCAACTCTACCGACTTCTCGAGGTCGGCCTGTATCTGGTCGTAGACCTCGCCCACGGTAGAACGCTCGGTCACGGAGCAATCGGTGGAAGTACGAAGCACCACGCCCGGATTCTCACGGCCCAGTGGATACTGCTTGGAATACAGGCAGCTCAGGCACAGGTGGCAGAATGCGCGCATGAAGTAGTTCTCGCCCAACAGCTGGTCTGATGTGTCGGATTCACCCTCCGGCAGCATCTCGATAAGGGAGTTGGCCGAATAGATGATCTTGTAGCAGCACCACCAGAAGTAGTAAGAGTGCTTCAGCTCAGGTGTGTCGTCGTAACATGCCGAATTGTAGATGGGAGACGACGTGGTGCCGGAAAGCATTGCGTTGTCGCCGCGCATTTCGGTCATGTGGTTCCACATCTTGATGAATGTGAGACCGTTATCCGACTTGCCCCGGTACGCCATCGGATCCTTGAACATCGAGTAGTTGCCGTCGGTAGAGAACACTGCGGCACTCGGGTCGCTCTTGAACTGCGCGGAGGTCATCGTATCGCTACGATAGAGATCCATGTTGCAGCCGCCAAGGGCGAAGGATCCGATTGTTATCAGGATTATGGATAAACGTTTTAACATACCCGTTTCGGTTAGAACTTAACTTCGAGACCAAGGGATACCGACATAGGAACCGGGTAGTTGTTGCTGTAAGAACCGGCCAGGCTCCATTCTGTAGCCTCCAGGCGAACCTCGGGGTCCATACCGGAGAACTTGGAGAGGGTGAGCAGGTTGTCTGCGCTCAGGAATACGCGGGTAGAGCTCATGCCGACATGCTTGATGATGTTCTCAGGCAGGTTGTAGCTCAGGGTCACGTTTCTCAGACGGAAGAAGCTGCCGTCCTCGAGCTGACGGGAAGAAGGCTTGCAGGAGTTCTTGTTACCGTTGAGCACGAGTCTCGGGTGAGTTGCGATGTCCCAGGTGCTTTCGTCATCCTTGTCCCAACGTACCCAGCCGAGGCCGTTGTTGTGGGACATCTGGTTGTAATCGGTGTATGCACCGTCGGAGTCCATCACGCAGCGGGTGTAGTTGAACACCTTGTTGCCATAGATGAAGCTGCCGTTTGCGCTCAGGGTGAGACCCTTCCAGCTGAGGGAGGTGTTGATACCGCCGCTGAACATAGGAGAAGCGACACCTACGAACTGGGGAGTTGCGAGTGCATAATCGTTGGTATTCTCTACGGAACCGTCCTCGTTGATATGCTCCCAGAGGGGATCACCGTTGGTTGCGTCTACGCCGACCCACTTGGGAATGAACCAGGAGTAGATGTCGCGGCCCACGGAGATTTTCTGGTTGTAGCCAGAAGAGGTGGTCTGCAGGATGTCGTCGGGGGTGCCGTCGCCGTCACCGTCAGGAAGGCTGATCACGCGGTTCTGGTTGAAGCCGATGTTGAAGCCTGCATCCCAACGGAAGTCGCCCTTCTTGATGATGGCGCCGTCGATGGCGAACTCAATACCACGGTTGCGTACGGTACCGCGGTTGTCCATGAACTCGAAGAAACCGGTAGAGGTTGCGGTAGGCACTGCAAGCAGCAGGTTGGTATTGATGGTATTGTAAAGGTCAATGGTGATATTGACGTTGTTCTTGATGGTAGCGTCGATACCGAAGCTGGTCATGTAAGCCTCTTCCCAACCCAGACGGGGGTTAGCCTGCTGGCTGAGGACGGCTGCGGTGATGCCCTCGTAGTTTGCGGAGAGCTCGTAGATGTCCTGATAGCGGAAAGCGCGGATGTTGTCGTTACCGGTCTTACCGTAACCTGCGCGAACCTTGAGGAAGCTGAGGAAATCCTGACCCTTCATGAAGTCTTCGCTGGAGATAACCCATGCACCGGATACGCCGGGGAAGTAACCGCCGCGGTTCAGGGGACCGAACTTGTAGCTCTCGTCGTAACGGATGGATGCTGTCAGGATGTATTTACTCATATAAGAGTACTGTGCCTGTGCCAGGAGTGCCCAGGTACGGGTGTTGTAGTCATAACCCTCTGCCTCGATGGTGCTGGGGGCGCAGTTGCTGATGGAGCGCTGGCCTGCAGGCATGTTCTTGCCCTCTGCGGAGAGGCTGCGGGAATAACCCTCGCCATATTCCCAACCGACAAGGGCGCTTACGTCGTGCTTGCCGCTGAATACGTTGTGGAATTTGAGGATGTTGGTGGTGCCCCAGCCGTTCCACTCACCTTCCGAGTTGGAGAGGTGACCGTTGTTGGCATAAGAAGGAGACTGGGTACGAGGGTCGATGTAAGACTCCCAGAAATCGTTGGAGGAGTCGTAACGGTTGGTAGAGGTGAAGTTCAACCAATCGGTGATGTTCCAGATGAACTGCAAGTCTGCTACCAAAGCCTCGCCGCGGCCCTTGCTGTAATTGTAGAGCTCGTTGTGGAGGATGTTGTATTTGTCGTGCGAGTACCAGGGCTTGCCGTTGTCGGAACGCTTGGGCTCGTTGACCAGGAGAACCTCGTTGGTGATGTTGCCTTCAGCGTCGATTACGTAAGGGATATCCCAGGGCAGTGCACGGTATGCGCACTCGAGAGTAACGTAAGAAGACTCCTCACGGCTGCCGGTACGCTTGTAGCTTACGCGGGCGTTCATGGTGAGGTTGTCGGTAATGGCTGTGGACAGGTTCAAGCGAGCGGTGGTACGTTTGTAATTGGTGTTGATCAGGGTACCGTTCTCGTTGTAGTGGTCCAAGCTCAAGAAGTAGCTGGTACGACCTGCGCGGCCATTGACGGATGCGTAGTAGTTCTGTACGTTACCGAGGCGGAAGCTGCTGTTGACCCAGTCAAAGTCCTGTGTAAGGAGTTCTTCGGGACGCTGGCTGGGGAAGATCATCTTGGAGTACATCTTCTTCTGGGTGTAGTAGAGTTCCTCGGAGTTCATCGCATGGAAGCGGCCGGTGAGGGCCTTCTTGATACCATAGGATGCCTTGAAGTCTACGACAGCCTGCTCTTGCTTGGCGCTCTTGGTGGTAACGACGATGACACCGCCGGCTGCGGCTGCACCATAGAGGGCGGTTGCAGACGCGTCCTTGAGGACGGTGATAGTCTCGACGTCGTTGGGGTTGAAGTCACCGCCAGCCACACCGTCGACCACATACATAGGGCCGGCACCTGCGGTGATGGAACCTGTACCACGGATACGGATGGCTGCCTCCTGGCCGGGCTGGCCAGATGCGTTCATTGCCACAACGCCGGCAACCTTGCCCTGGAGCATGTTACCTACGTCGGCTGCAGCCACGGTGTTGAGTTTCTCGCCGCTCATCGAAACCACTGCAGAAGAGAGCTCGGCTTTCTTCTGGGTTGTATAACCGAGAACGACAACCTCTTCGAGGAGCTGGGTATCAACATCCATGTTGATGTTGATGGTCTTGCGGTCGCCGACCTTTTCTACTACGGTTTTGTAACCGATCATGGAGAATGTCAATGTTTCGTCGTCAGAAGCATTGATTGTGTAGGTACCGTCGAGGTTGGTGACAACGCCACCGCCGGACGAAGAGAGAACGCCTGCACCGATAATGGGCTGTCCGTTGGATGCGTCCAGAACAGTACCCGAAACCGAGTGCTTCTGTGCGAAAGCTGACTGGGCAACAATGAGTGCTGCACAGAGAGCAAAAGCGCGGAGAAGTGTACTTTTCATTGTATTAGCAATTTTTTGGCTATTAATAAAATGCAATATTGGGGGAATTATAACAGATCATTTAATCCGATCAGGTTGAAAGCGCGGAAATACTTGTCCATATCGCGCTCTATGCGACCCAGGACAATCTCTTCTGCATCTATGCCGAGGCGGCCGAGATTGCTGTAGAGGATGCCGCGTGCTGCCAGGGTGCGGGGCTGCTGCCAGATGTAGCGGCAGCAGGTGGATACGATCCAGTCCTGGCGGTCGGGGGTCAGTTCGCAAAGGTCTTTGCCGAGTTCGTCTTCGTGGAGCCACTTCTCCCAGCGGTGGGAGTCGTGTACCTCTGCCAGCAGGGTGTCGCGCATGTTGGAAAGCACGGCAACCTTGCCCTCTTTCTCGAAACGCTTCTCCAGGCCCTCGAGCTCGCACAGCGCGCGATATTCGCTCATGGTGAATTCGGGACCCACGTTGGCTGCACCCATGCCACACAAAGGATACTCCTCGGGGTTGGCTACATCATCGGTGTAGTGACCTTTGATGTAGCTCCCCAAGGGACGTACCTTTGCGGTGAGCTTTTTAGCGACCTCTCCGTCAAAAATCGTCGTGTCCAGGTCGGTGCCCACCTTCCCGACGATGAAACAAGGCCATACGTCGGGCAAACCAATACCAACTAACCTATTTTTTAACTCCGTAATGAAAGTGTCGAACATAGTCTCGTCGGCAAGGCCTCCATGGACCTCTTCGGTGCCGACTTCGTAAGATATCTGGGGCAGGCCGCGCTCCTTGCGGAACTTCTCTACGTGAGCGATGAGCTCTACGGTGCGCTCTGCCACCAGACGGATGTCTATGATTTCGCCCTTGGGAACGTTGATATCCACGGTAGGGTCTACGTGGATAAGGTCATATCCCGCCAGAACAGCCGCCTCGAACGACTTTTTGACGCCGTTCATGGCTTCTTCTACCGACCATTTCTCTGTGCGCTGCTTGTCTTTGAGCCAGGGGCCGCCGTGGTCGATGGCTATGATGACGGGGCCGGTGAAGTTTATCTTCTCGGTCTCGAAGCGCACGGTGCGGCAGAACGCCTCCTGGGTCATACCCGTATAACCGCCGTCGCAATCGACCTGATTGAGGGTGGCGGCAAAATAGATGGGCGCGTTGTTACGCTTGGCTGCGCGCAGGGATGCGGCGATAACCGCGGGAGAGTTGGGGCACGCTGCGAAAATGGTGCGGCGCACGCCCGTCTGCTGCTCGAGTTCGTCTATGCGGCGAAGCAATTGTTCTGTCTTGGGCATATTAATAAATATTATATGTACAGTTTAACTCCTTCTACTACCCTGGAGATGTTGCCCGATACCGAAGGGGTGTCGGGGCACAGGCCGCTGTTGAGCGACTTGAACATACCCAGCATCTGGCCGGCGATGACATAGGCCACGCAGCCGTAGCATGCAGGCATATCCTCGGTGAAGCCGAGCTCGATGGTGAGGTCGCTCTCCGCACCGGGGTCGCTGAGGCAAACCACCACGCTCGCCTTGACGGTGTTGTTGGCCTGGATCTGCTTGATGAGGTCCATCTCGTAGCGGCGGATCTTCGCCTTGGGAGAGATCAGGTATACCAACAGCGAGTCGGGGTTGACCAGCGCCTTGGGACCGTGACGGAAGCCGAGGAACGAATCGAAAGCGCACATCACGGCGCCGTCGGTGAGCTCCTGGAGCTTGAGGCGGCACTCCTCGGCCACGCCCTGGAGCGGGCCGCTGCCAAGGAAGATGGCGCGCTTGAAGTCGCGGCGGGTAATCTGCTCGATGGCGGGCTCATACTTGGCCATGGCGGCTGCCACGCAATCCGAAACGGTATATATGTAATCTTTCTGCTGCTCGATGTTGTCTATGTTGGCTATCATGGAGCAAGACAGCAGCATGGTAGAGTAGCTGCTGGTCATGGCCAGCGAGAGGTCGTTGGTGTCGGGCGGCAGAAGCACGCAGAGGATGTTGTCCCCCTTGCGGGCTGCCAACTCGCCGGCCTCGTTGCAAGTTATGAAGATGTGCGCGATCTTGCCCGCGGTGGCCTCGGCGGCCTTGACTGCACCGATACTCTCGGGGCTGTTGCCGCTGCGGGCGAAGGAGATCAAGAGCACCTTGCTGTCCTGGTCAAAATAAAACTCGGGAGCGGTGAGGATGTCGGTGGTGGCAATGGCGCGGGCGCCCCTGAACCTGGTGTCAAAAAGGGCCGGCTCCAATGCGTCGCCGATGTATGCGGATGTACCCGCTCCTGTCATAACAATCTCGTAGCCGTCCGACAGATACTTGTCAACGAAAGCCTTGATCTCGTCTTTGCGTTTAAGAATAATGTCGTAAGCCTCTTTCCACACTCGGGGCTGCTGCAGAATCTCTTTGTACGTGTGTAAATCTTGAAAGTTTGTCATATCTTTTGATTAAGTGTCCCACAAAGTTAATAGAACCAAATCAAAATATTTCGTTTTATTGCTTTTCTTTTGAAAAAAAGGCTTCGGGGTGTTTCGAATAATCAGACGTTCACCGTCTCGACGTTGATCTTCATGGCCTTGAGCTGGTTTTTGACATTGGCGGGCATGCGGCTGTCGGTGACAACGGTGTTGAGTTTGTCCGGCATCGCGATAAAGGCCAGCGAACGCTTGTTGACCTTGGACGAGTCGAACACCGCTATTATTTCACGCGCGCGCGAGATCATCACCTGGTTGGTGCTCGCCTCCTCCATGCTCGGAGTAGAAAGGCCGCCCTCTATGCTGAAGCTGTCGACGCCCAGGAAGAGCTTGTCGCAGTAGAACAGCTTGAGGTTGGATTCGGCCAGCGGACCCACCAGCGAGTTGCTCGATTCGCGCACCGAACCGCCCAGCAAAATCACCTTGAAACGACGGTACTTGAGCGCCTCCATCATGGCGTACACAGAGTTGGTAATGATGGTTAATTCGCTGAATTTGTGAAGGTTCTTGGTTACCTCGAGGGCGGTGGTACCCGAGTCTATCAAGATGGTGTCGCCGTTTTTGATGTGGGCGGCGGCAGCGCGGCCGATGGCCTCCTTCTCGCGGGCGTTGACCAGCTGCTTGAAGCTGAAGTCGTGCTCCTCGACCTCGTTGTCCACGGCGTTGGCACCGACGATGGCGCCGCCGTGCACGCGGATCAGCAGCTTACGCTCTTTGAGGATACGGAGGTCCTTGCGTATCGTGACCTCGGAGACGCCGAATTCCTGGCTTAACTCCGTAACATTTACAGAAGAATCTTCGCGCAGCCGCTGGAGAATTGCCGAGCGCCGGCCCTGTGCAGAATCGTAGATATCCATAGTATATTTTGTTTCTCTTTCGACAAAGTTAATAAAGTTTTAAATGAAACCAAACGAAATATTATTTTTAATTAAAAATTGTTTTAGTGGGTTTTTTCCGATTATTATTATAAATTCGCGAGAGTTAAACAGAAATCAAATGAAACACTACGACATCGCTGCCATAGGGGAGCTCAACGTGGATATCATCCTCAACAGGATCGAATCCGAACCCGAAATCGGGAAAGAAAAATTCGCACAGGATATGACTGTCACGCTGGGCAGTTCCACCGCCATCTTTGCCGCCAACGCAGCGGCTCTGGGGAGCAAGGTCTGCTTCGTGGGCCTCGTGGGGCGCGATTCGTTCGGCGACCTGGTGCGCACCAGCCTCGAAGCGAAAGGGGTCGACACCCGCTATGTGAAACAGGGCGAAACCCCCACCGGCGCCTCCATCTGCATGAGTTACGGAGAGGACCGCGCGGTGCTCACCTACCAGGGGGCGATGGACATCATGGGGCTGGACGACATCGACCTGTCGGTGTTTGACGAGACCCGCCACATACACCTGAGTTCGATATTCATGCAGAGCGGCGTGCTCCGCGACCTGGAGAAGATCCTCGACCTGGCGGCAGCCAAGGGGGTCACCGTGTCACTCGACACCCAGTGGGACCCCATCGAGAAGTGGGCGTTCGACTACAAGAAGCTCCTGCCCAAGATCACCGTGTTCATGCCCAACGAGAAGGAGTTGCAGGAACTCACCGGCAAGAAGACCCTCGCCAGCGCCATCGCCGAGGTAGAGCCCTACCTGGGCAGCGCCATGATGCTCAAGTGCGGCAGCAAGGGGTCCATACTTATTAAGAAAGACGGCTCCCGCACCGCCCTTCCCGCATTCCTCAACAGCAACGTGGTAGACGCCATAGGCGCGGGCGACAGCTGCAACTCGGGCTTCGTGAGCGCATTTGTCAAGGGGCTGCCGCTGGAGGAGTGCCAGCGCACCGGCAACCTCACCGGCGCCGTAAACACCACCGCCGCGGGCGGCACCGGGGCCTTCACCAGCCTCGAAGCCGTACGCGAACTTTGCCGCAACCGTTTCAACCAAGAAATACAGTTATAACCATGAAGAAGGCCATACTGATAATGGCGGCCGCCCTGGCCGCAGCGTGCACCTCCACCCCGCCCGTCGACAGGCTGATCTCCGGCGGCAAGACCGTGGCCGAGGTCACCGTCAATGCCGTTGACGAACCCGTCGCACAGTTCGAAGGGATGACCGTCCGCACCGTAGAATTCATCAACACCGGCTCCAAGGCGATCTCTGTTGACGCCATGGAGACCTCCCGCATAGAGCTTTGCGGCGACAAGGTATGGTCGCTGCAGGCCACCTCTTCCGAAGAGCGCAAAGACTGGGTGCTGCCCGTAGACAACGGTTTCTACCAGGGCAACTACCTGGGCATGAACGACAGCGACTACGGCGGAGGCATCCCCATGGTGTCCATCTGGACCCCCACCGAGAACCTCTGCGTGGGCGTGGCCGAGCCCGTGCTCAAGCTCGTCTCGATGCCGGTGAGCCGCAAGGGCAACCTCACCACCGCCTGCATCCGCCAGGATTTCGCAGAGCCGGTAGTGCTCGAGCCGGGTGACACCCTGCGTGCCGTACGCCAGTTTGTGATGGAGGGCGAAGGGGACTTCTTTGCCCCGCTGCGCAAGTTCTCCGAATATATGCAGGCTCAGTTCGGCTTCCAGCCCCCCGTATCGCCGGCAGAGGCTTTCGATGCAGTGTGGTGCGCCTGGGGCTACCAGCGCAACTTTACCGTGGACGAGGTCATCGGCACCCTCCCCAAGGTGGTCGAGCTCGGCTTCAAATGGGTCGATGTGGATGACGGCTACCAGATCTGCGAAGGCGACTGGCAGGCCAACGACCGCATAGGGCCCGACGGCATGCGCCGCATGACCGACGCCATACACGAGGCGGGCCTCAAGGCCAAGCTCTGGTGGGCCCCGATGGCCGCCGACCCCGAGAGCCAGCTCGCGCAGGAGCATCCCGAGATGCTGCTGGTGCAGAAAGACGGCTCCCACGAGGACATCACCTACTGGGACAGCTGGTATCTCTCGCCCGTGAACCCCGCCACCTGGCAGTATACAGAAGAGCTGGTGGACATGTTCATCACCGACTGGGGCTTTGACGGCTTCAAGCTGGACGGCCAGCACCTCAACATGTCGGCACCCGACTATAACCCCGCCAGCGGCCTGGAGCGCCCCGAAGAGGCTTGCGAACGCTTCCCCGAATTCTTCGAGAGGATATACAACCGCGCCCAGCAGGATTGCCCCGGCGCAGTGGTGCAGATTTGCCCCTGTGGTTGCGCCATCAACTTCTTCAACACCCCGTTCATGACCCAGGCGGTGGCATCTGACCCCACCTCCAGCGCCCAGATACGCATGAAGCGCAAGGTCTACGCAGCCATCTGCCCCGACCTGGCATATTATGCAGACCATGTGGAACTCAGCGACGGCGGCCTCGACTTCCCCACCCAGATCGGCGTGGGCGGCATCATCGGCACCAAATTCACCTGGCCCAAGCCCAACCCGCAGGCCAAGGGCGACGGCGCCATCCTGACCCCCGAGAAGGAGGCCCTGCTCAAGAAATGGGTGGCCATCTACAACGACAAGATGCTCTCCCGCGGCACCTACCTGAGCCTCTACGACTACGGCTTTGACAAGCCCGAGGCGCACGTGATTGCCAAGGACGGCGCTATGTACTACGCATTCTACGCCCCCGAATGGAAGGGCGACGCCATAGAGCTGCGCGGCCTCGACAAGCGCGTCTACACCGTGACCGAATACACTTCGGACGAGATGCGCACCTACGAAGTCGATGGCGAAAATCCGGTAATATTTCCTACCTTTGAAGGGAATTACCTCATAGAAGTAAAATAATAAACGACAATACAATGAAAAGACTCCTCGCATTATCCCTGATCTTGCCCCTGATGGCATGCTGCGTCAAGCCCGCACCCGAACCGGAACCCAAACCCGAACCGGAACCCGATCCCAAGCCGAAGGCCGAGATAACGGTCTCCTCTGCGAACACCTTTGACCTCCCGTTCGAGGGCGGCACCGCCAGCATCTCCTTCACCTCCAACACCGACTGGAAGGTGGCAAGCAACGATTCCTGGGTTACCTTCAACCCCGCCACCGGCTCGGCATCGACCTCTGCGGCCAATGTCACCATCACCATCGAAGCCAACCCCGGTTCGTCTGCCAGGGAGGGCGTGATATACATCTTCGCAGGCGACGCCACCGAGACCATCACCATCAACCAGGCATATGACTTCTACGTGGGAGCCGAGCCGGAGATTGTCAACGGCTCTACCGTGCTGGCCACCAACCCCAACGTAGAGAAATTCCTGCAGGAGGTCAATTATCCCGACCGCGACTGGTCCTTCACCAGCGTCCTCGGCTTCTACGGCGGCTTTAACGGCAAGACCTATAACGACCAGGGCGTCGAGGATCCCGGCGGAGTGATGTTCAACTGGGGCCACACCCCCAACTCCGATGTCCCCAGCCGATACAGTATCCGCTGGAACGAGGCCGACATGGAGTCGGGCGAGATGAAGCTCGTGCTCGCCGACAAGCTCAACTGGAGCAGCGAAAGCACCATCAAGGCCGGCTCCCGCTTTGTTAACATCTCCAACCTCGTGCCCAACGACACCTATACCTACAAGGTAACCACCGCCAGCGGCAAGGTGCTCGCAGAGGGCAGCTTCAACACCACCGGCAGCCTGCACCAGGTATTCTTCAACGGCAACGGCAACTTCATAGACAACTACGACTGGGGCTGCCGCAACGGCCGTGACCTCGGCGGCTGGACCGGCCTGGATGGCAAAAAGATCAAGTATCGCCTCCTCTACCGCGGTGGCCGCATGGAGAAGATCGGCAGCGGTGAGGGCGCAGCAGAGGCCAAGGCGCAGAACATCGGCGCCGAGCTTGACCTTCGCAACAGCGACAGGCTCTCCAAGGCAGCCGTCGCAGGTCTGGACTTTCTCGCTCCCGGCATCGAGCAGGGCGGTGAATACATGCTCACCAAGGGCGACGCCAACGGCAACTTTACCAAGCAGTGCTTCGAGTTCGTGGTCAACAGCGTACGCCAGGGCAAGGGCGTATACTTCCACTGCTCGCTGGGCCGCGACCGCACCGGCACCCTGGACATCCTGCTGCTCGGCCTTCTGGGCGTGCGCGAGGGTGACATCGGCAAGGCCTACGAGGTGACCTACTTTGCACCTACCGGCTACAGCGTATCCTCTTCAGAGAAGAGCTCCAACCCCACCCCCGTGTTCAAGAACACCCGCAAGGCGTGGGTCTACAGCGAGGTCGTTCCCTACTTCTGGGGCTTTGCAGACAAGACCGAAGGCAAGACCTTTGCCGAGGGCGTCGAGAAATACCTCCTCGAGGTTGCCGGCGTCAGCCAGAAAGACATCGATGATTTCCGCAGCATAATGCTCGAATAATACACCTCCACCATGAAAAAGATAAACGCAATTCTGGCCATCGTCGCTTTAGTAGCACTGGCCATGTCCTGCCAGCAAGCCGATCCTTACGGCTACACCATCAAAGGCAATCAGATTGTCTACAACACTCCCGCACGTCCTGCAGACCAGCAGAGCATGCTGGGCTTCGCAGCTGAGCCCATCGAAAACGTCCGCGTGGGCCTCATCGGCCTTGGCGACCGCGGCACCGGCGCCGTATGGCGCATGCCGTTCCAGGAATTCGCTACGGTGGTGGCTCTCTGCGACCTCTATCCCGAGCGCGTAGAGAATGCGCAGAAGGTTCTCGAAGAGCTGGGCGCCCCCCGCGCGCTGTATGAATTCTCCGGCGAAGAGGGCTACAAAGAGCTCTGCGAGCGCGACGACATCGACCTGGTGTACCTCGCAGTACCCTGGCAGCTGCACACCCCCATCGCAGTGTATGCGATGGAGCACGGCAAGCACGTTGCCATAGAGGTTCCCGCTGCCACCAGCATCCAGGAGTGCTGGGACCTGGTGAATACCTCCGAGCGCACCCGCAAGCACTGCATGATGCTCGAGAACTGCTGCTACGACTTCTTCGAACTTACCTGCCTGAACATGATCCAGCAGGGTCTCTTTGGCGAGGTCGTTCACGTAGAGGGTTCATACTGCCACAACCTCGATCCCTACTGGGACCGCTACCAGGGCGACTGGCGCATGACCTACAACAAAGACCATCACGGTGACGTATACCCCACCCACGGCATCGGCCCCATCTGCCAGGATATCAACATCCACCGCGGCGACAAGATGGATGTACTGGTAGCCATGGACACCGACGCGTTCAACGGCCAGAAGACCGCCGACGCACGCTACGGCGAGGGCACTGTGAAATATGCCAACGGCGACAACACCAGCACCATGATACGTACCCACAACGGCAAAACCATCCTGGTAGAGCACAATGTGGTTACTCCCCGCCCCTACAGCCGCATGTACCAGGTTACCGGCACCAAGGGCTTCGCCAACAAATATCCCAACGAGGGTCTCGCCCTCGGCAGCGAGGATCTGGGCGAAGTTGCATACGACAACCTGGATGCAGAGCAATACATGAGCGATGCCGACCGCGACGCCCTGATGGAGCTCTACAAGCACCCCATCCTCAAGGATCTCGAAGAGGTTGCCCGCAAGGTGGGCGGCCACGGCGGAATGGACTTCATCATGGACTATCGTCTGTTCTACTGCCTGCACTACGGCCTTCCCCTGGACCAGGACGTCTACGATGCAGCAGAATGGAGCTCCCTGGTAGAGCTCACAGAAGTTTCCATCAACCACGGCAGCATGCCGGTCGTAATGCCCGACTTCACCCGTGGCGAGTGGAACAAAGTCGACGGGATCACCTTTGCCTTCGCACAGGCAGAGCCCGAGGCTGAAACAGCAGCCGAAACAGCAACCGAGTAGTGATACTCACTTATTTTTAACAACAATGCCCGGCCGCAACCGGGCATTATTTTTTTATATCTTTGTCGTGCTATGAGAAGAATCCTGCTTATTACCCTATTTGCGCTGGCCGGCCTGATGGCCTCGGCGCAGGAGAAAGACGCGCGGCTTATGGCCGACATTACCGAGAACCCCTTCCGCTGCAGCGTGGTGCTGGACCCCTATGAGGTGATTCCCGCCGCCGAGACGCCCGTACCCAAGGGCTACAAGGCATTCTACATAAGCCACTACGGCCGCCACGGTTCGCGCAGCGACTGGCCCGCAGACGGCTACCGCGGCGCTCTGGAGATGTTTACCCGCGCCCACCAGGCCGGACTGCTCACCCCTCAGGGCGAGAAGGCATGGGGCATTATCGCGGAGATTGTGCGCCGCTACGACGACATGGGCGGCCGCCTGACCCCGCTGGGAGCCGTGGAGCATCAAGGCATCGCCCACCGCATGTTCTTGCGCAACAAGAAGCTGCTCTCGGGCAGCAAACGGATACGCGCCGTCTCCAGCACCTCGCAGCGCTGCATAATAAGCATGACCGGCTTTACCAGTGAGTTGCGCGCCCTCAATCCCAAGCTGCAGATAGGCTGGGACACCGGCGACAAGCTGATGCGCTACGTGAGCGGCGGCGACACCCCCGACATCCGCCGCGACGTGCAGCCCTTCGTGCAAGCACATGCCGAAGCGCACCCGATGGACACCGACACCTTCCTGGCCAATGTGTTCACCGACCCCGCCGCGGGCCGGGCCCTGACAGGTTCAGCGCAAGACTTTGCAAAACGTACATTCGAGGTGGCCATAGCCAGCGGTGCCTACGAGATGGACGACACCCTGCTGCGCCTGTTCAGCACAGACGACCTCTACTGGCACGCCGAGAACTCGGCGATGCTGCTCTACCTGCTCGAATGCAACTCCGTGGACTTCGGCGACCGCCGCATGGCGCTGCCAGAAGTAGCCGCCATCATGAAGGACATCGCAGACAAGGCCGACGAGGCCATCGCGGGCGGTGACTATTGTGCAGACCTGCGCTTTGGCCACGACACCCACCTGCTGGCCATTCTCGCCCGCCTGGGCATAGAGGGCATCGGCGAACGGCTCACGGTAGAGCAGAGCGCCCACTGGCGCGGCTGGATGTTCAGCCCCTTTGCCGGCAACCTGCAGATGGTGTTCTACCGCAACAAGGCGGGAGAAGTGCTGGTGAAGCTCTACGTGAACGAACGCGAAGTGCGTCTCACCACCCTCCCCGGCGGCCCCTACTACCACTGGGAGGACCTGAAACGAACCATGATGTAATTACTCGGTGACGGCGTAGGGGTGTACTTCGCCGGGTTTGTCGAATTTGATGCGGGCATCCTCTTCGCGGACGTCATCGTCCTTATAAGTGATGGTCCACTTCTCCATGGTCATCAGTTCCCAGATGCGTTCGGCAGTGGCGGGCTCCGCAAAGCGGATCTGCAGCGCCGGCTTGAGATTCCCGTTGAGCTGCACGTATGTGCCTATCACGCCCTCTTCCTTGGAAAGATGATTGCTCAGGAAGGGGAGCGAACGGGTTATGATGGGTTTCTCGTAGCGGTCGTCTTCGAACTCGAGGATATATTGCGGCTTGCCGGCGTAAACCTCGGTGCGTTTGCGTACCACGGTGGTGTCACCGTCGGGATATCTGCCGTTATATTCCGCCTTGAAGGGGCTGAACATCCGGTGCAGGAAGTCGGCGGTGGCAATGGTGTCAACCTGCGGCTCCATGCGGACATACTCGAGGCCCATGGGGATCTCGTTGACCTTGCCGTTGGGCAGGTTCATAACCAGCGCCTTGCGGTTCACTATCTCCTTGAACCACGCCTCGTCGGCCTCGGCCTCAGGAGCCATGAACACGCGTACCACCACGGGGCAGTCGTACTCCGACTCCACGCCGAACACCGGCCTGGGCTCGTCGCGGAACTGCAGGCCAAAGTAGTTGAGGTCCATCTTGTCGTACATCTTCTCTACGCGCAGCGTAACCACCTTGAGTTGAGGGGTTTCTACCGGGTCGGGAGAGGCTATCTTGAACTTGGAGGGGACGAATATCTGCTGCTCTACCTTCTCTGCCGTGGTCACTGCGGGGTCGTAAGACACCACCACGGTGTGGGTGCCGACGTAGGTCTTGACCCCGTGCACGCCGGGCACCTTCTCCATCCTGGCTTTGAAGGCCATGGAACTGCCGTAGCACTTGACCGTTTTAAGACCCGAAATCTTGAGCGTCTCGAGTTTCATGCCGTCTTCGATGCCCCATTTGACATCGATGGTGGGCAGTTCGAACTTACCGCCAACGATGAATGCCACCGCCAGCAGCACCGCAGTGATGGCGGGAGCGATGAATTTGCGCCACTTGCGGCACTTGCTCTCACGGTTCTCCTTGGATGCCGGAGCCACGCCGATATGCAGCGCCTTGGTGGGGCAGGCCGCCACACACTCGCCGCACAGGGTGCAGTCCACGCTGGTAACCTTATTGCCAAACGAGGGGACGTCGATGTTGTAAGGGCAGTTCTTCTGGCAGGAGTAGCAGCTGCGGCCGCAGTGCTCCTGGTCTACCACCACGTGCAGTATCTGCAGTTTGGGTTTGCTGTGGAAAACCTCCAGCGCCCAGCCGCCCAGGCAGAACGCACCCAGCAGCCATACCCAGCTGATGTTGAGCCCCAGCAGCGCGAGCGCCCACCAGAGCAGCACCAGCGCCAGCAGCCAGGTCCAGAACTTGAAGGTGTTGGACACGGCGCCCAGCGGGCAGATGTATTTGCACCAGAAGCGGTTGATAAAGAAGCCGCACAGCACCACCAGGGCGATGGCCACCAGGCTCATCCAGAGGGTGATCTCTCCCTTGAAGCCGGTAGCGACGGCATAGTAAGGGTCAATATTCTTGCAGAAAAGCTCGCTGGAAGAGACGGTCATGTACACTATCCAGAAGAGGAGTCCGTACTTGACAATGCGCAGGCACTTGTCGCCCCAACTGCCGTCTTTGATATTGACAGCCTTGAGCTTGAGCCCCTTGCGCGCCTTGAGCAAGAGGTCCTCTACGGTACCTATCGGGCAGAGATATGCGCAGAAGAGTTTGCTGAACAATATCACGGCTGCAGCCAGCACGATGCCCATCACTATCTGCATGGTAGTCATCGAGCAGGGGAGCGAGCCGCGCTGGATGTAAGTCGCCAGCGCCTCCAGCCCGCCAAAGGGGCAGTAAGCCTCGGGGTTCACGCTGCCCGTGCGGGGGAAAAGTTTCCCGGCCAGGCCGGTCAGGAAAAATAACAGCGCCGCAAGGGAGCCCCACTGCAGCAAGTATTTGGGCCAGTTGGTCCTGAATGTAGATTTCTTAGCCATATAGTAAATCGATTGTTTTTCGGTACTGCGAAGTTATACAATATTATTATGTAAAAATACCACTTTTGATAAAAATTAAATACCTTTGAACTTGTAATAATACGGCATGAAAAAAATACTGACGATATTATTCTGCGCCCTTCTTTGCTTACAAGCTGCTGCCCAGAAAGTTACAGTATCCGGAGTGATACTGGACAAGGCCACCGGAGAGCCCGTTGACTTTGCCACAATACAGCTCGAACGCACCGAACAATGGGCAGTTGCCGACATCGACGGCAAATTTGTAATCAACAATGTCCCCGTGGGCAAAAACCGGGTCAAGATAGACTGTCTGGGATATGTAGAACTCACCAAGGACATCGATATTTCCCGCGACATTACAAATTTGAAGTTCTCGCTGCAGGCCGACAACCTGACCCTCGAAGGGGCCGTGGTCACCGCGCAGGAGGATGCTAACAGCGCCACCACCACCCGCACCATAGACAAGACCGCACTGGACCACGTGCAGGTGATGAACGTTTCTGACATCTCCAGCCTGCTGCCGGGCGGCGCGACCTCCGACCCTGCGCTCACGTCAGAGAAGCAATTCAGCATACGTGCCGGCAGCGCCGAGGGCGGCAACCCTTCCTTTGCCACCGCAGTAGAGGTAGACGGCATCCGCCTGAGCAACAACGCCTCGTTCTCTGCATCCAGCAGTTCCAGCGCATTCAAAGGTGTGAGCACCAACAACATAGCATCGTCTAACATAGAGTCGGTGGAGGTCATCACCGGCGTCCCCAGCGTAGAATATGGCGACATGAGCTCCGGCGTGGTCAAGATCAACACCCGCCGCGGCCGCACCCCGCTCACCATCACCATGTCCACCAGCCCCAAGACCAAGCAGCTCTCTGCCAGCAAGGGCTTCGGTCTTGGACACAGCAAAAAGGGCGCCCCCATGGGCGTGATCAACGCCAGCGCCGAATACACCCGTTCCATTTCGGAACCGATGTCGCCCTACACCTCCTACGACCGCAAGCAACTCTCGCTCACCTATAGCAACTTATACAACCGGGGCGCCCTGCGCGAAATGCCGCTGCGCATATCCCTGGGACTGACCGGCAACCTCGGCGGCTACGACAACGAGGCCGACCCCGACAAACTCGCCGGCACCTTCCTGATCCAGAAAGACAACAGCCTCAGGGCCAACCTCACCGCCAGCTGGCTGCTCTCCAAATCGTGGATCACCAACTTAGAACTCAACGCCTCGGCGGTTTACAGCGACAAGCAGCAGCGGGAGCGCTCTTCGTACCACTCTGCGGTGAGCAGCACCTCCCTGCACGCCACCGGTGAGGGCTATTACATGGCAGAGCCCTACTCCGCAGACGGTGACAACAACGCCGTCCGCATAGACCCAGGCGTGCGGTTCAACGTGCTGGGCATAGACGACCGCCCCCTGAACACCAAAGTGACCCTCAAGGCCAACTGGGCCAAGAACATAGGCAAGATAAACAACAAGGTCAAGGTCGGCGCCGACTGGTCGGTAGACAAGAACTACGGCATCGGCGAATTCACAGAAGAGATGGAGACCGCCCCCTCGTTCAGGCAGTGGCGATTCTGCGAGATACCCGCCATGCACAACGTCGCCGGCTACATAGAAGACAACTTTATGCTCTCCATCGGGCGGGAATCCCACCTGAACCTGATAGCCGGCCTGAGGTGGGACAACACCATCGTGCCTACGTCGGCCTATGGCGTGACCTCCAGCCTCTCGCCCCGCTTCAACGCCAAATACACCGTGCTTTCGCCCCAGGCACGCAGCAAGAAGTTCCTCCGGGAACTCGCGTTCAGGGCCAGCTGGGGCGTGGCGGTCAAGCAGCCGTCGTTCTCGGTGCTCTACCCCACTCCGAGTTACCTGGACATCAACGTATTCACCTCTACGGCAGACGCCAACAACATTGTCAACCGCGCCTACTACGTGATGCCCCGCACCATAGAATACAACGCCGGCCTGGTATGGCAGCGCAACCAACAGGCCGAGGTAGGCTTCGACATCAACCTGGGCGGCACCAAGATTTCGCTGGCGGGCTTCTACAACAAGACCCTGTTCTCTTACACCACGGAGTCCTTCTACGAGACCTTCACCTACACCGAGACCACCGTATCGGCGGTACAGGGCCTCCCCATCCCGGCCAACGACCGTCTCTACAGCTTGAATCCCGACGGCAGCATCAAGGTGACCGACCGCACCGGTGCCAACGACCCGCTGGTGGCCAAGGGCATCGTCAAGAACCGCTTTATCAACGCCACCACAGAGCATAACGAAGAGAACCCCATTACCCGCTACGGTCTGGAGTGGATCATCGACTTTGCCCGCATCAAGCCGATCAACACCACCGTACGCCTGGACGGCTCGTTCTACAACTACCGGGCGCTCTACATAGACGAGACGGCCTACTGCCCCTCTTCCCAGACATCGTACGACGGCATGCCTTATAAATATGTCGGTTTCTTCTATGGCGACGATGCCATATCCAACGGCAAGAACACCCGCAGCGTACGCACCAACCTGACCCTGACCACCAACATTCCAGAGGTCCGTATGATTGTCTCGCTCAAACTCGAGAGCACTCTGCTGAGCTACTCCCGCTCCCTGAGCGAACGCGCCGACGGTTCGCGCCGCACCTATGTGCTGGCCGACAGGACCAACCTGCTGTCGTATACAGACGAATCGGTGTATGACAACCCCGACGGCTGCTACACAGTGCTCTTCCCCGACACCTACTGCTCGATAGACGACCCCACCCGCAGGCCGTTCCTCGAAGATTTGCTGCAGGCCAAGGAGAATGACCCCCAGAAGTACGCCGACCTCACCAAACTGATAGTATCGGGAACCACCTATTCGTACACCTTCCTGAAAGATTATATTTCTCCCTACTTCAGTGCCAACTTCAGCGTAACCAAGGAGATAGGCGATTTGGCGTCGATATCGTTCTACGCCAACAACTTCTTTAACAATATGGGGCAGGTATATTCTACCAAGACCAAAGATTACAGCTCCGTATCGTCTTATATTCCCCGTTTCTATTACGGCCTTACACTCCGCTTGAAATTCAATTAACCAACTAATATTTACGCCAATGAAAAAGATCTTACTGTTTATGGCTGCCGCCGCACTCATGTTCTTTGCGGCTTGTGAACGTCCTACTCCCGATCCCGGCCCGGAACCCGGTCCCGGTCCTGAACCCGGCCCCGGTCCCGAACCCGAACCCGAAGTCACCACCTACACCATAGGAGTACAGCTCGTTTGCGATGGTGCCAACCTGGCCATCGAGGGTATCACCGTAGTCCTCGCCGACGACAGCGGCATGGTAAGCTACGATGTTGCCACCGACGCCGAGGGCAAGGTATCTTTCGAGGTTCCCGCAGGCAGCTACTCAGCATCTGCAACCTACAAGACCGCCGAGAACGGCCAGAGAATAGCTTTCAACGGCTCCAACAGCAACATCAATGTCGCAGAAGGCTCCCTCTCTTTCCAGATTGAACTCAACAAGATCGTAAGCCAGCAGATCATCATCAAGGAGGTTTACACCACCGGTTGCCAGAACTCCGCTGCCGGCGCAGGCAAGACCTACAGCAACGACGCCTATGTGATCCTCTACAACAACTCCGACATGGAGGCCGATGCATCTGACATCGTATTCGGCGCGATTGCTCCGTCCACGGCTAACATCAACAACAAATTCTACAATGCCGACGGTGTGCTCGTTTACGAGAACGACAACTGGATTCCCGCATACAGCGCCCTCTGGTGGTTCTCTTCCGAGGTCAAGATTCCCGCATATTCCCAGATCGTGATTGCCCTGTACGGCGGCATCGACCACACCCAGACAGTGACCGAGTCGGTGAACCTCAGCGACCCCGCATACTACTGGATGAACAACAGCTCAATCTCCGCATTCACCCACGCCAAATATTCCGTATCCGAGAGCATCCCCGCCGATCACTATGTTAACGGCGTACAGATCAACCAGGGTACCGCATGGGTTGTGGCAAACAACAGCCCGGGCATCTACATCGCAAGGATGTCGTCTGCAGACGCCACCGCACTTGCAGAGAACAAGGATGCATACGACACTACCCAGGGCTCTACCCCAGCCACTGCCATCGCCAAGTTCCCCAAGGCTAACGTGATCGACGCCATCGACGTATGGGCTACCGCCAACGTGGCCAAGAGCAAGCCCCGCTTCTCTGCCGACATCAACACCGGCTACATCGCAATCACCAACAACCAGGGTTACTCCGCATACCGCAACGTCGATAAAGAAGCTACCGAGGCTCTCGAAGAGAACGCCGGCAAACTGGTTTACGACTATGCCGGCGGCACCGAGGACATCGAGGGTTCTACCGACCCCTCCGGCATCGATGCCGAGGCTTCCATCGCAAACGGCGCACACATCATCTATGTCGACACCAACGACTCTGGCAACGATTATCACCAGAGAAAGGTTGCTTCACTGAAGAAATAATCCTCATGAAACTCCGTACCCTGACAATTACCGCCCTTATCCTGGCCTCTGCATTCAGCGCAGGGGCCTGGGACGGGGAGGAACGCGACTTGCGCACAGTCCAGCTCACCACACCGCAACTGATGGTCTCCAACCCCGCCAACATGGGCTTCTGGAGCGGCCGGGTTGCTACTGTGGAGGCTTTCGCCGAGAAAGGCAACGGCGGGATGATCTCCCTGGAGGAATCGCCCGACTGCTTTACCTGGGGTGCACGCACCGAGTCGTACTGCAGGGTATCGAAACTGATAACATTCCACGGCAGACTCTCCTGGTCGCACTTCAACGGAAAGGACATGGGCGGCCAGGTGATGATGCATCCCGAATTGCATCCGGTGAATTTTCTCGAGAGCACTACCGAGACCACCGGCATCAAAAAACGCGAGCTCTACGACCTTTGCGGCGGTATGTCCCTCAACCTGGGCAGCGCATGGTCGCTGGGCTTCAACATCAACTACGGCGCCGGGGACCAGACCAAGATCAAGGACCCCCGTTTCTCCAACATACTCACCGACCTCGACATGAGCGCGGGCGTCGCGTGGCGTCCCTCGCGCAATTTCACAGTCGGAGTCAGCGTGCTATACCGTGACCTGCTGGAACAGGTGCGCGGCGGCATCTACGGCGCCACCGACAAGCAGTATTTCATACAGATAGACCGCGGCGGCTTTATCGGCACGGTAGAGGAGCTCAGCGGCGACTACAACTTTGTCTCCGCCTCCAACTACCGCCCCATGGACAACCGCTACAAGGGGGCGTCGCTGCAGGTAATCCTCTTCGAGAATTTCGTGAACGAATTCTCTTACCGCAAGCGGGAGGGATACTACGGCAAGAAGGCCTCCAATTCGCCCGTCTTCTTCGAATTCAACGGCATCGAAGCCTCTTACGACGGTGCGGTGCTGCTCCCCATGCGCAACAGCCTCCACCGGCTTGCGGTAGAACTCGACTACTCTACCCTCGGCAACCAGGAGAACCGGCCCGAGTGGGCCACCGCCGAGAACGGCAGCACCACCGTGATATACAAGGAGCCCAACTCCAAACTGCTCAAGCGCACCGACAAATCGGCCGCCCTCGATTACCGCTGGATGCTGGGCACCTCCGGCATCAGGCCCGATATGACCATAGGCCTGCGGGGCACCTATTTCTCGCGGGAGCAGACTACCACCATCTACCCCGTGTACAGGAAACATTCGTACAGCCGCATCAGGGGCGAACTCTTCTTCGAGAAGGTGTTCCATAGCGGCAAGATGAGCTTCATCCCCTATCTGTCGGGCTTCTTCCAGACGGGCAAGGGTACGGCCAAGGGCGACGGCAGTTTCGTGCCCAATGCGACCTCCAAACTCAAGAGTTTCGACACCTATCTCGAGCGCCAGTTCGAGTATGAGACCGACCCGCGCGCCGGCGGCAACGTGTCATTTACCGCGACCCGGGCCTTCTCCGACAAGCTTGAGGTCTACGTAAAGTTGTCCGACTCGTTTACTTCGCTCATCTACACCCCCTTATACCTTTCCGGCAGATTCCGGAACATCGCCACCGTAAGCATCGGATGCAACTTCTGACGCTGCGGCCCCTAATTCCCACACTATGACCAAACGTACCCTGCTCTTAATATGGGCGTTGATAACTGCTGTGGCAGCGACGGCCCAGACCATACCCGCCGACCCTGAAATCCGCACCGGACGCCTGGCCAACGGTATGACGTGGTACTTGTGCCACAACGCCAACCCCGCCGGCTGCGCCGAATTCTTCATCGCCCACAATGTGGGGGCGCTGCAAGAAGAGGACAACCAGAACGGCCTGGCGCACTTTCTGGAGCACATGGCATTCAACGGCACCCGCCACTATCCCGACAAGGGCATCCTCGATTTCCTGGCGGGCGAAGGGGTACGTTTCGGCTACAACGTAAACGCCTACACCTCCCGCACCGAGACGGTCTACAACCTCTCCAAGGTGCCGCTGGTGCGCGACAGTTTTGTGGACAGCGCGCTCATGGTGCTGCACGACTGGTCGTGCGACATCAGCTGCGAGCAGCAGGCGCTGGACGAAGAGCGCGGCGTGATAAGCGAAGAGTGGCGCCTGTCCAGCGACACCCGCAGCCGCATGGCGCGCCAGCAGAGCGCATTGATATACAAGGATTCCAAATATGCCGAGCGCAGCGTGCTGGGCACCCTTGAGGTCATCAACGGCTTCAAGAGGGAAGAGATCCTCGATTTTTACCACAAATGGTACCGCCCCGACCTGCAGGCCATCATCATCGTGGGCGACTTTGACATGGACCGGATGCAGGCGCGCGTAGAGCGCTGCTTTAGCGACATCCCTGCGGCGGTGAATCCCGAGCCCAAGGGAGAATACATCCCTCCGGTGCAGCCCGAGCCCATGTTTGCCGACATGACCGACCCCGAAATCAAATATCTGGCCTACAAGGCATTATATAAGCAGCGCAGCCCCTACACCGACTATTCCGACAAGGCCTTCTACAAAGATTTGATGTGCCGCCAGATAGTGACGTCGGTGCTGGCCGACCGCCTGACGGAGCGCTGCAAGCAGAAGGAGTGCAACATCCAGAACGCCACCGCGGTGACCAACACCTACAGCCCCAATATGTATGTCACCATGTTCACGGTGGTTCCCAAGGGCAAGGGGAGCCTTCTCGAGTGCGTAGGCTTTACCGAGACCGAGGTGCAGCGCCTGCTGCGCCACGGCATCAGCCCCCGAGAGCTGGAGGCGGCCAAGCTGCACATAAGCCAGCGGATGCACCTCGACAACACCCGCGAGCGCGGCGACATCGCCAGCGGCGAGATAGTGAACACAATCCTCGCCAACTTCTTGCTGGGCTCGCCCCTGGCCCTGCCCGGGACCCTGCAGGAGGTACGCCGCAGCGCCCTCGAAGAGATAGGCCCGGACGACATCGCCCCCTACCCCAGCCTGATGCTGGACCAGTGCGAGAAGATATACTCCAACAGCTACAACAATGTCAAGGAGCCGGGCGTAGCCCCCACCCGCGAGCAGATGGAGCAGGCCCTGGCCGAGGCCCGCAGCGCCGACATCGCCCCGCAATATACCGAATACCCCGAGCTGGACCTCAACGTGGCGGCGGTACCCGGAGCCATAGTGAAGACGGCCCCCGTCAAAGGGATGGATTTTGAGCGCTGGACCCTCTCGAACGGCGTGACGGTGTTCTACAAGCACGCCGAGCCCGCCGAAGGGAGCGACCACCTCTCCATGACATGGCTGTTTGACACCGGCTGCAAGACCCTCGCGCAGGAGAACATCACCGCCGCACGGTACGCCACCAATTTCTTGAGGCGCAACGCCGGCAGCCGCGGCCACAACCACGGCGAATACAAGAACTACCCCGAGATGTCGGGAGTCAGCATCATGATAGGCGGCGGCACCAACTCCGCCAAGATAGATGTCACGGCGCGTGCCGACAAGGCCGAAACCGCATTCAAGGCGGCCTGGCTGCAGGTCATGGAGCCCTACATGGGGAGCGAACGGGAGCTGGAGAATGCCAAGGCGGCCACCCTCAAGTCGCTGGGCAAGGAGCCTACCCCGCGCAACCTCTTTGACGAGAAAGCCCGCGACACCCTGTACGGACATCACCCCTGGATGCACAAGATAGACAGCGCCGCAGTGGAGGCGGTGGATATGAGCCTCGTAGAGGACGTTTACAGGCGCAATTACGGCGATATCGCCTCGCTGAGGGTAATTATATGCAGCGACCTCGAAGAGGCCCGGATACGCGACTTGGTGGCCCGTTACGTGGCGAGCCTCTCGGGCGACTATCCCTACAAGAAGGGCAAGTATCTCCCCGCCGCTCCGGCATTCAAGGGGACCCTTCACTACGAAGAGAGCCACCCGGTGGTCAACGCCCCCCTGACCGACATCAGCTACGACTTTTTGAGCAACGTGCGCAACTCGCCGCGTGAGCGGGCCGAGGTCGAATTCCTCGACTATATTATGTCCGCCCGCTACCTCAGCCTCATCCGCGAAGAGCGCGGCGGCGCCTACAGCGTGTTCATGAACACCATAGTGAGCGACGAGAAGGGAGTCCCCACCCGCTCTTCGGTCGGCTTCCAGACCCGCCCCGAGCTCAAGGAACTGTTGCTGGGCGACATTCAGGGTGAAATGGACCGCATGTGCAGCGACGGTCCCACCGAAGAGGAGATGGAGTTGGCACGCAAATATCTCATCAAGCACTGGTACGAGGTGGAGAAGCGCATCTCCCGCTCCCTGCCGCAGCAGGAGAACCGGATGCTGGAATATGTCCGCTGGGGCAAGACCTACGGCTACGACGCCGAGGCCATCTACCGCAGCATCTCTGCAAAAGATGTCAAGAAACTGGCCCGCAAGATCAACTCCGGGCGCAAGTCCATACTTATTTACGAAGAGAAATAACTACCACTCGACATCTTTCACGCAGCGGATTGCACTTGCGCGCTGGTCGTCCTTCTTGACATTGGCCATGAGAATCTTGACCTTACTGATACTCCAGCCCCAGGATGTAAGTCCCGACTTGCGGTTGACACCGTCAACACCGAAGGTCCAGTGGGTACGGGAGTGGTTGTTGATGCTGCTGAAGTAGTTCATGTCGGAACGGGGGATAAAGTTCCACAGCAGCGCATCCTCGCGCACATTGCACAGACGATAGCCCTCCGGGCAGAAGGGGTTACGTTTGATGCCCCAGGTAGCGTCCAGGTAGGCGTTCATTTGGCGCGGGTAGCGCGGGTCGTAAGTTACTCCGTTGAACTCTATCGTAGAAGGCACCTGAAGCGACTCGGACGCCGGAATCGACACAAAGTGTACCGGCAGGCAGGCCGCCTTGTTGTTCTCGTCGTGTGCCACAAGTTCGTGGTCCACATATTCGCGCAGCGATGCCTCGTTCACACGCGAGCAGTCAAAGTCATAATATGTATTGATGTCGTAATTGCCTGTATAGTTTGCGACATAACCCGATGCCTCGCGGTGCATGCGGGTCACTATTATGAACGGATCCACCTCCTCGGCGGGTTCGGCATAGGTGATATCCCTCTCCTGGCCGCCATCCACAAAATAGCCCAGGTTGCGCACGCAGCGGGTGGTGTACACGTCGGTAGAACCGTCGGCCTGGTTGTAAAAGCTGAGGTCGGAACCGCACAGACCCTCTTCTGCCCAGATGCAGCGGGCATTGAGGTTACTGTTGTTACGGTCAGGATAAAGGGTGCTGGCCACCACGTGCTGACGCCACGTGTTGCGGTCGTTGCTGGCTTTTTCTTCTGCTGACTTCTGGTAGAGGCGGGCGTCGCCCTCGATGCCGTAAGAGCCCAGGAACAGACCCATCAGCTGGGTGTCGGTTCCCATATACCAGCGGACCTCTTCGGGGTCTATGATGCCGTTGCCGTTGTTGTCGCGGTTACGGGTCATGCAACTGTAGCGCAGGTAGCGGTAATCTACTTCAGCGTCGCGGCGCAGCAGCGGCTCGTCGTTCTTGGCGGTGAGATTCACATAGGTATCCCAGCGGGCAAGGTCATTGTCTTCCTGTCCGAGGTATAGCACAGAGCCGTTGGGGTTGAGCATCTTCCACTCCTTGAGGGTGTTGAGGCGACCGTTGGTGGTGCTGGTGTTGCCACGGTCCTCAAACTCAGAAATCTTGCCGCCGCTCCAGCCCTTCCAGTATAAGGTTGCGCCCGACTCGTTGGGGTCCTCGCTGAATTCGGCCCCCCAGGCCGATTTGAGGTCGGGATTGGAGATGTTGTAGATGGTCTGGATGGACTTCTGCTGGATGGTGAATGTCGCACCAAAGGTGGCACTCTCGTCGTCTGCAGAGCGTTTGGTTATGGAGAGGATGTGCATGTAGCGCATCGGCTTGTTCACAAACTGTTTCCAGAGGTCCTTGACATACTTGCCCGGCTCCAGGGGGTGGGTCTCGTAGTAGTACTCGTTTACAAAGGCGGTCACATTGATCTTGGGACCGTCGTTATCTTCCGACTCGTTGTCAAAGCGGCTGCGCTTGGTATATCCCTCCTCGCCCTCGTGCTGCCGGTCCTGATCGTAGAGGCGTTTCTGGCGCTTGAGGAAGCTCACCAACTGGGTGACGTTCATGGTCTGGGCGTCGCTGATGGGCTTGTAAACCTGGCGGTTCTCCTTATAGAGACCGTTGTCGCCCATGTCGTTCACACGGAACTCCACCCACTCATAGTCGATACCGTCGGTGTACTCGGCGCCGTCTACCACGGTCGGCCTTGCACCCTTGGGGTTGAACGGGGTCTCCACGTACCAGGTGATGTTATCGGGATCGAGGTACTTGGCGTGGAACGATATCACGTGCGAGCTGTAATGGGCATCGGTGGTATAAACCTCCTCGAGGGCCACCACTACACGGCCGGTAGCGCCCGGCTCGTTCTCCTGAAGGCGCACGGAGGGGTCTTCGTCGTAGTTGATGTCGACCTCCGCCACTATATCGTTCACATTGTTAATGTAAATATTGTAGATGTAGTTATGGTTGCGGAATATGTTGAAGTCGGTCACAGAAGAGCCAAAGTCGCCCAAGTGGATAATGTACTGCACATCGGCGTCCAACTTGTTGCCCGCTGCGGATGCGGTCACGTCCATCACTATCTTGCCCTTGATTATGACATAGGCAGAACGGGGGTCGGCATATATGAATTCGCCGTTCTCTACGGTAGAGTAATCGCCCATGTCCTGCTCGTTGTTCTTGACCTGACGCTCGCGGTCCTGATAGGTTGTCGGGGGCTGGATCGGGGCAAAACGGTTCTCCATCATGTAGAAAGAGAAGCCGTAGGAGATGATATGGTTGAGGGCGGAGCCGGAATAGTAGTCGTTGGTCACGGTCTGGGTCTCACAGTTGTGCTCGCCGCTGCGAATAAAGTCGGTTGCCAGCACACCCGAGTCCTCGCGGATGATGTTGTCGGTGTAAGAACCGCGCTCCAGCAGGTACGAGGTCTTGGGCTGGTTGACCAACTCCCACTTGGTCAGGGTAAAGTTGGCGATGGGCGACCCGGGAGCGACCTGCACGTTAAACTGTATCTTGGATTCGAGGCGGCGGAAAATGAGCGTCCCCTCTATCTGCTGGGTCTCGCGACCGGGGTCCTCCACGATGTCCACATCGTTCAGGCGGCCCGTCATCAAGAAATATCCGGAGTTGTCTATGTCGGTCTGGTTGAGGCCCACTTTGATCTGCTCCAGCTGCTGCAGTTTCTGTATGGTAGAGAGCTGTCCGGGAGAGAGGTCCAGCACGTTGACATCGATGTTGGCGATACCCACTATGGTACAGCCGTTCTTGGTCATGGTCTTAAGGTGTATCGTGCCGTGCGTCTCAGGGTCGGTCGCCATGGCCATGTTGGTCACTTCCCACCAGTCGGAGCCCACAGCATTGGTCTCACCGTAGTTGCTGCCGTCAAAGAAATGGCCGTAGATCTTCTTGCCGTTGCCGTCAAAGATGAACACATACATGTTGTTCACGCGGCTCTCCTGCACCACGCCAAGGGTACTCTTGGTAGACACACCCACCGACAATGCGGCGCTCGGCCCGAAGTGGAGCGCTACCTCCACGGGTCGGCCCTCTTCAAAATGCCACGTCTCCTCTTTGTTGACACAGGAGGCGAGCAGCACAATGGCGAATAATATGCAGAACAGTCTTCTCATCTAGTTAAATGTATGTTGCGAAACATGTCCTCCGGCATCGGTCCACCATGTATTCTCTACACGGAAATTGAACTGGGTCTCGAAATCTTCATAATATACGTTAACCTCGACGTTGAACTCCTTGTTGCGGGGCATCGAGGTGAGCGTCTTGACTTTGTTGGTACCTTTCTCGATGTACTTGAGCGGAGCGCCACCGGTTTCGACGCTGACATCGTACATGATCCACTGGCGCGCCTGGTTGGTCGCATCGGCAAAGGTGCGCAACTGAGTGGAGCTGTGGTTCCAGAGGTACGCGTCGTAGTTTTCGGTAGCAGAGGTGTTGCAGTAGATGCGCATCAGGTACTGCTTGAAACCATTGTCTATCTGGCTCCAGCTGCGGCTCGGGTCCACGTTCTTAACCGCCACGATGGTCATGGCGTCGGTGCCGGTGGGCCGGTTTTTCTTCTGGTCCTTGGTCAGGTAGTCCAAGTTGTCAAACAGGTTGTGGGTACCGCCGTAGAGCTCAAACTTGCCGTCGTCGCGGCGCTTGAGGGTGAGGCAATACTTCTCGATGCCGTCCTGGGTCATCAGGTTGTCTATCCACTCCTTGTACAGGGAGACGGCCTTGATCTGTGGAGAACGCTTGTAGAGTATCCCCATATTGTTGTCCCAGCCAAACATACAGCCGTTGCTGTTGTTCTGCGGGTTCACCAGCAACACGGTGCGGGTTTCGCCCGGCTGCATGGCCAGCACCACGTCGGGCGAGAGCAGATTTGCGGAGTAGACGTAGCGGCCCAGGAACTTGGTGGGGTTGCCGAGGGCTTCGCTCTCCATCTCTACATTGAGGCTCATCTTGTATTCTCCCAGCGCGCTCTCGTAGAGTAGCGTAGAGTATATCGTATGGGGTTCCGCCTCCTGGTTGTCCTCTACATGGGGCACGGTAACCTCCGACGCCATGGGCGGCAGGTCCATATACTGTGCACCGGCGGGAATCAGGGGTGTTCCGGCAGCGTTGGTCTGGGGCACCAGATATGTCGTGGACACATTGAACTGGCCAAAGTCCAGCTCCCGGATCTTAAGGTCATACGGCGTGTGGTTGTTGACCAGCACGTTGAGCCGCACCACGGGGCGCAACAGGTCTATCTCCACCTCGTTGGCAGAAACACCCACGGGCACGGTAACCTGTGCGGTGAGCAGCATGGCAGTGGAGGTAGGCATCGCGGGGGCGCTACCGGAAGCGACAGCCTTGAGGGTGCGGTCGGTGTTGATATATACGGTGGCGTTGTCGCGCTTGGCGGTCTGTAGCATCTTCTCTACCTCGGCGATGGTCTCGCCTGACCTCTGCCAGTCTACATGACCTATGTTGGCGTAGGCGTATGCGTGATAAGTACCGACCTCGAGGTTATGGAAGTAGATATAATCTTGCTGGGGCCATGCGCCGGCGGCTATCTGCAGGTCGCCCGAAGCGGGGGTGTAAGGATAACTCTTGTAGACCTTGTCTATTACCATGCCGTGATCGTTGGTGAGCACCACCAGCAGGTCGCCGAATGCGTAACCCTCCTGAGGAGTCTCGGGAATGGCCTTGGTCTCGAACTCGGCATGGAGCGAACTGAGCGAGATGCACAGATCGCCTACGCCCCCTTCGCGGGTGGCCCCACCCTCTTTCTGACAACCCGCAGCCAGGCAGATTATCAGCGACAGAAGCGATATGAGACTAAACTTACGCATTAGAATATGATGTCATCTACAACCAAAGTCTGCTCGTCCCAGTCGGTCACGGTCACGTTTATCACCAGGCGGCTGGGCTGCAGGTTAATATAATAGTTATACACCTTGCCGGGCTCCCACACCGCGGGCACGGTCTCGCCTCCCTCTTCGTAGCTGTCGGGGAGCGGGAGCGTGGTCACGACGGGGGTCGGTTCGGCGTTGAATATCACGGAGAACTTCACCGCAGGGCGGGCGCTGCCTTCGGGCACCGCTATCGACTGCGGGATCATGTAGTACCAGTCCGCCTCATAGTCTTCGTAGCTGGTGGGGATGTTGCGGCGGTCGGCGGCGGTAGCGGCACTCCACGGGAACAAGGTCGCTGCCGGAGCCATACCTGAGGTATGCCAGCTGTCCAGCGTCAGGTTGTCGTCGGTGATGCCGAGGGTACCCACGATACGCAGGTTCTGGAGCTCGAAACTGGTGAGCGAGTAATTGTAGTCGGCCGAAGCCTTCTTTATCAGGAAGCGGACTGCAGAGCAGGCGTGCTTGAACTTCAGGTTCACGGGCGCGGTGCCCTGGGTGGCGGGATTGCGGGTAGCGGAGGCCACCATCAGGTCGTAGTGGCTGGTATTTATGGCGTGACGTATCAGCAGGCGCTGGCCGTCGGTTCCCGACTGGCAATCGGCGCTGTAGGGATATACCGCCTTAAAGTAGTAGTCGCCACTGTTTTTCCAATATTTGAGGGGAGAATAGGTCCACTCGAGGTCGTCGTTGCAGGTGACAGCCTGTTTCTCGAACACCTCGAGGTTGTCTCGGCCCTCGCGGACCACTGTGCCGTACACGCCGATGGTCTTGCCCGGGGCAATCAGCCAGCTGGAGCCGTCGGGCTGCACGGGAGAGACCACCTTGGTAACACCGGCATCGGTAGCGCAGAACGACATCACGCCCGACTCCGGCAACCCGGTCTTGTTGCAACCGGCAGTGACTGCCAGCAGCGCACAAGTGATATATGTGAAAAGTCTCTTCACCTTGGTCTTAGTTCAAATAATAGTCGTGTCCCACTTCCCACGGGGTCCATGTCACTGTAAATTCTATGGCGTCGCGGCTGAAGTAGAGGTACACTATCCAATAATGGTTGCGGGCAAAGTCACCCGTGTCATGCATTTCAAAATTGACCGAGCCGGGCACGCCGTTGAGGTTGTAGCTGATGGTGCCCGAGAGTTTGCGGTCGGTCTCGCGCATATAGCACAGGCCCAGTTGCGAGAGTTCGCCGCCATCGATGCCTTCTGCCACCAGGTCGGAGTACACCTGGGCAGTCTGGCCATTATATGCGTAAGCCCTGGGATGCTCAGTCCCCGCAATCTCGAAGTCATCGGGCACAGGGAATATCACCGGCGACGAAGCATAGCCGGACGGGCCTATCTTATAGGGATTCGCAGAGTCGTTGAACAGATACTCGGAGAGCGACATGGCGCCGTTGTTGATGCGCACGCCCGTTATCTCGCATTCGTTCAGGGGGCCGTCTTCGTCCACCAGCTGCGAGAAGATGAAGCGCATCTTGGTCACAGCCCTGGTGAGACGCACCGCATCTACCTTAAGCACCGGATAGGTGCCCTTCATGCGCATATTCTTGCCCACGCCGGTGAATGGCAGGCCGCTCTCGGGCACCGAGGTGCAGCTGGGGGCGCTGCCGGTGGTGCCGAACAATTCGCCGCTCATCAACAGGGCATCCAGCTGGGCGCGGGAAGTGAAGCCGTCCAGATTGGCAAAACCCGCTGACTCGGCGTTGGCTATGACGTAGACATCCACGTTGGGATGCGCATCTGCTATCTCGGCATTGATGGGGAAGGCAAAGTCGCTGCCGCTTTCGGTATTGAAATAGAGCGGCGAAGGCTTCATGTAGCCCAGGCAGTAGCCCGCCGCATAATTGCCGCACGCCTCGCTCAGGAACACCCAGAGCTGCAAGGTGTGAATGGCATATTCCTGCGCCGTCTCAGAAGCCACGGGGCCTACATCGGCCTTGGTGAGCACGGGCTGCGGGATATCTATGAATACGCTCAACTGGGGCGAATCCGCATCGAGGATATCTTCCCTCATGCAACCCAGCGCGGTGGCGGCGAGCAGCAACATGACAGATATGAGTCTCAGTTTACGCATCATTTCACGGCAATGGTTACAGGGGTAGAAAGGATCCAGTCCACATCGGCCTTGACGCCGATGCTAAGGGAGGGTTCGCGCATCTCGGGGATGGTAGAATAGGCCTCTTCGAGAGTATTCACGCTGAACGATACGGTGGTGACGTGGTCCTGCACGAATATCGATTCGAGGGCGTCCGTGCCGTTGTTCACGGCGTCGGAGTACTTGAGCACTGCAAACAGGTAGAACTTGCTGCCAGCGACAATCTTGTCGCCGTCGTGCCCGTAAAAGTCGCTGCCGCTATTGTTCTGGAACTCGATGGCAACGTGTATATCCTGGTGCTTCTCGGTCTCTGCCGTGAGCACGCGAAGGGTCTTGCGGCTGACGCCCGACACGAGGCTCGAGAGATAGTTCTTGGGAAGGGCGTTGTCGCTCACCTCATTGTCATAGAGGTAGAACTGATCGTCGCCTGTCGGGGTAAAGTCAAAGGCCAGGTTCTTCTGCTCGGCAACAATTATGGCGGTCATGGGAAAGTTGCTGTTGGCCACGCTTATCATGTTACCCTTTGAGTCGGGCAGATATTCAGAAGTGGTTTTGTTGATGACAACCTCGAGCATGGCCACACCATACTGCAACGGGTCGCGGAGGGCCACGGCGGTAACTCCGTTGCCTACCACCGTGCCGTCGGTATAGATGCTTGTGATAGCATTCCAGGTGAGACGGCTGGAGTTGTATGCCTCTGCCACGGTTTCACTATCGTCGCGCGAAATCACCAGCGGACTGTTGACATAATACCACAGGCTCGGAGGGAAACAGAACTGCTCGAAATCCACCGCCTGGCTGCCCGAGCCACGAGTGGGACGCCAGAACTCGCTACCGTTCCACTGCAATGTGATGGAGCCTGCAGGAATGCCGTAATTCATGGGGAATGTTGTCCTGAACGATATTTCTGTAGAACTACCACTGTACCTGAGATAAACCAGATTGGAATTGCTGATGTTATTCATTACAGCGGTGGCGAGTTGAGCCACGGCACCTGTGCCGGAGATGGTGCTCAAGGTACGGTAAAGCCTGGTAAGTATCTGGCTCAGTACCAGGGCCGAACCTGCAAAGGTATGGCCGTCGAATATGAAGGAGCGCAAGGCTGCCGCCAGTTCGGCGCTGTTGTAGCTCTCGGGAGCCGCCCAGCGATAGACTCTGTCACCGACAGTTATGGAAGTCTGCGCTATTGTATTCAAATAAGATAGTATCTCGTCGAGTTCGGCCTCTACCGTACTGGCAGTGGCTATCGGCTCGAGAGAAAAATTAATATCGTCTGTAGAGATTGCATTGAACAGGTCGGATGCGATCAGGCTGCCGTTGCGAGCCTTGGAAGCGTGTGCCTCATCGCTATCCACAGACGCATCTATAGCCTTTCCGTAGGTAAGCACTGAACTTACACCGCTACGGAAATAGACACTCTTGTAGAGATGGGAATTGTTGTTGTATACAAGGCCTGCGTAGTCGCCGCCATCGGCATCGTTGGCGAACATATTTGCGGGCAGGCCAGCCTGGGGAAGTGTCAGGTTGGGGCCGTGGCGAAAGTCGCCGGCTGCAACGCCACCCTTGCTGTCAAAGGGAATAATGTAGACTTGCTCTATCCCCCTGAAAGCCGATACTCCGGCGTTCTGCACTATCGCATCGGTCATCTTGGTGGCCGGATCAGAAGCGTGTCCCACCGAAAGGGCCAAGGACATCCTGCCACCATCTTCGGTGGTCTCCACGGGCATCTTGCTGCAACCCAGCACCAGAAGCACGAGGGCCGCAAACAATGCTATGTGACGGATATCCTTCATTGTTGATAATTAAAGTTCTATTTCACCCGAATAACCTGTCTGCCAGTCGAGGGTTACGCTCACACCCACGGTGGAATCGTCGGGAATCACATCTCCATTCACACCAATCCTGGCCTTGATAATCTTGAGCATGCCGGCCTGCAAGGGCTGGTTAAAGCCCAACCGAGTCTCGGTAATGGTACCGTCGGATGCAGTCACATAAGTGTAGACCTCCCACAGGGCGGAGTCGTCAGTCGCCTTGGTGGCCAAAGCGTCGCGCGAAGGGAAGTTTACGGTGGCCAGGGCTGCCCAGCCGGGGCTCAAGGTTATGCTCTGGGCACGCACCTTGGCGTTGGTGTCAAAATGATAGGTACTGTCGCAGACATTGAAGCTGTCGGCCATATCCCTGGTGTGCATTTTGAAATCCACGGCACCGCTACCGGTGGTGTCTGCCACCAGCAGGACGGCGCAGTTGGCCATGTACAGATCTACCTGGAGCTGCTTGTCGACGCTGTTTTCTACGTCAAACCGCTTGCGGGCCGAGAAGAGGCCGGTCTTCTGGGTCTCTACCATCTCGGCACTGCCAAGGGTCAAGATGCCCGCCTGCGGCTGGTCGCCGGTCACGAGCGTTGCCGCCCCGTTGCCGGCGATGTTAGCCACTGCGAGGTTAAGGTATGCCCCCTCTTCAAATTCGGTAGAATATGCAAAAGAGGCGGCGTTGATTTTGTCTTTGTGCGCGCGGTGGTCCAGGGCATCGCCCTTGTAGAAACCGAGCTCGGCCTCCTGGGCCACCGGTGCAAAGATATTATCCATGTAGCCCTGCAAAGCAGCTATATCGGCTGCGGATACCAGCATTTCGAGCTCCTTCTGCAACTGAGTGTGCACATCGGAGGCCTGATGCAGGGTGTAGTTGAGTTCTACGGTAGCACCGCAGTCGCTCGTGTCCTCGTCTATGAGGCAGCAGCCGGTTGCTACTGCCACCCCAGCGAGAATCAATATAGCTTGCTTAACAGAAAAGTGCATTACGAATAATTACTATTAGTGATTGAGTTCTTCGTCGCTCTGCTCACCGCCGAGAGGAACATCCTGGAAGTCCAGACCGTCTTCCCACTCAAGGTCTACGGAGAGACCGAGGGATACGTTGCTGGATTTGAGGTCAGGCATGGTCACGTAAGCGTTACGCATAGAGTGCTTGTTGAAAGAGAACACGACGTTGGTCATGTAGTCCTGCATGAATACTCGGGGAGCGCTGATGGTCTCACCATTAGCATCGAAAGGAGGATAGTTGAAGTTGTCGCGGGACAGATCGATGACATCCACGCCGCCTACCTTCTTGGTGGGGAGGTTCTTGAGCGCAGCCTCTTTGGTCGGATCCAACTTACCTACCAGATAGAATGTACCGCCGTTGCGGATAAGGTTCAGACCACCCCAGATGTCCTTGCCGGTGTTGTTGACAAACTCGACTGCCACGAATACAACGCTCTGCGCGTCAGGTTCCAGAGAATTGTTGTAGTTGTCCCAGGTCATGGTATATACAGGACCGGAAGTAGAAGGATACTGAGGAATATAGAACTGCTGTGAGGTACCCAGACGGTCATAGATCATCGTGTTGAAGTTGTTGTTTCTGGGGAGGAAATCCCAGCCGACTTCGTCTTCTACGCCACCGATCAGGACACCGGTAACCTTGAACATGTTGGCATTGTTCTTCACGTCAATCTTCTGGTCATCTTCGTTGAAGATACCGGAACGGTTGTCGTGGATCAGGTCCGCGCCATATTTGACGGTAGTCTTAAGCAGTGCGGTACCGTAGTTGACCTCTTTGGTGATGGCCACGCTGCGGGTAGAAGAGACGACCTTGGAATTGGAATCCCAACCATCCCAGTCCGGAACATCCCATGTAGCGACGGTCTTAGGATAAAGGGTCGATTCTACAGGCTCGTCGTTGGTACGAATAGAGGAGTTGGTCCAGTACATAAGTTCCGCAGGATAACGATAGTTCCTGATATCCAGAGAAGAAGTAGCAGAACCCATACCATAGCTGGGGATAGACTTGAGCAGGCTTACAACCTCGGCGGGGGCGCCGGCGATAATCCTGGTGTCAAATCTCATCAATGCTGCGCCAGAAGGCAGGCCAAGGTTCATAGGGAAGCCCTCGCCAGTCTCGGTACCATTAAAGAAGTACTTGGTAACCAGAGGATAGGTATCTTCGAAATCGATACCTGTAAAGGTTGTAAACGCAGACTTGAAAGAGTCGAAGTTCTTCCAGCCGATATTGCCGGTATTGCCCTCTTCTGCAAAGAATGCGCGGGCACGGGTGGCGATTTCCTGTGCCACCAGAACAGCCACATAATCTTCCCATGAAGTGACATTACCATTAATGACCTGCCTAAGTTGCTCGTATACGTCAGAAGAGAGGCGGAGGATAGCGGGTGCAGAAGCTGCACGGAGCTCGGTGATCATGGTCTCACCTTCGCCCTTGGACCTGAGGGTCGTGATGTTGGTGTACATCTCGCCCAGCAACTCTTCCATAGGTCTCAAGGTTGCACCATCGGCATAAGCGATACCGTAGTCACGCCACAGTTTACTGCCGATGTGAAGGGTGTAACCAGAATGATAGGTAGTGTTGCCGTCCAGGAGTTCGACACCGTCTACAACCCAGTCTTCGTTCCTGTTCCACTCTGCGGAGTTCTCGTCGATAGGCCACCAGAATTTGTAGCGATTATCTCTCGGGATAGCATAACCCTGCGCCTGGGTCTCCTGAGTCTTACCAGACTTCATGATGCCAGTGAGCACGCGGGCAATCATGGATCCAAACTGGTCGAATGCATCGTAGCTGGAAAGGCGGTTGTCGAGAGAGAAGGAGATGTTGCCCACGCTGTTGCCCAGGGGAGTACCGGCTGCGGTCACGCTACCGTGCTCGTCACGGGCTTTGGTGCGGGGTGCACGACCGTAGAGCAGCACTGCGTTGGTCTCCAGGGGGAGGGAGATCTCAAGCACCTTGGAAGACTGGTTCTCGGAAACTTCGCCCTGCACCATCACGGTACCCAGGTTAAAGTCGCGGGTAGCCTTGGAAGTGGGGTCGCTTACCTTGTAGAGGAACAAAGTAGAATCGGTCTGGCCACGGTGATATGCGTAGCCGAGTTTGTAGGTGAGCAGATGGACCTCGTCCATGCCTCGGAAAGAGCCGTCGGCCTGGACAGTCTCAGCTGTCATCTTGGTCTTGGCATTCTCACGATTGGTAGATACACTCAGAATAAATTCTGCAGTGACCTCCTTGGTATCTTTATTATAGGTAGGGTTGTCGGTCACAGGCTCGGGCTTGTTGCATGCCGCTACACCCAGAAACGCAATTGCGCCTATGAGGACAAGTTTGTTTACTTTTTTCATTTAATAATCTAATTAATTTCTATCAGTATTAGCGGTAGGGTCGCCAAGCACAACGTTCTCGAAAGCGAAGCCCTTAGACCATTTCAGATCTACGGAAAGACCGAGGGAAACGTTGCTGGCGCGAAGGTCAGGCATAGTTACATATGCGTGCTCGAGAGAGTATTTACCGAAGATAAAGTCAGCCTCGGTAACAAAGTCCTGCATGAAAATACGAGGTATGCTGATTGTCTTACCGTCCTGGTCGAAAGGAGGATAATTGAAGTTATCGCGGCTCAGGTCAAACTCATGAGTGGTGGTGTTTGTGTAAGCCTCGGTAAGCGCTGCCAAAGCGGTGGCATCGCTGGGGTCAAGCAGACCGACAAGATAGAAAGTGGCACCGTTGCGGATAAGGTTGAGTTCGCCCCAGAAATCCTTACCGCTCTGGTTTACGAGCTCTACAGCCACATAAACCTTCGCCTGCTGGTTACCAAGAGAGGTCTTATAGTTGTCCCATACCAAGGTGAAAGCGGTATCTCTTCTAGCAGAACCGTAGTTGGGGATAGCGATGTGTTTGGTCTTGTTGAACTTGTCATAGATAACCTGGGTGAACTGCTCATCCTTGGATAGGAAGTCCCAACCCACGGTATCATCTACACCACCGATAATCAGACCGGTAACCTTGAAAGGAGCGCCGACCGTGGTATTAATTTCGTTGGGTTCCTCGTTCGGGTGGATACCCTTGTTATTATCATAGATGGTAGCCGCACCATACTTGAAGGTCGACATCAGAAGGGCTGTACCATAGTTCATCTCCTTGGTAACGGCCACGGAACGGGTAGAGGACCTAACAGTACTGTTTGATTCCCATCCGCCAGACCAGTTGGGAGCATCCCAAGAAGCCCATGTATGGGGATAATCTGCAGCGGCAACCTCTGTGTCGTTGGTCCTGATAGGTGAGTTGGTCCAATAAATAAGCTCTGCAGGATAATGATAGTTGTAGATACTCAGAATCGATGTAGGAGAGCCACCCATCATGTAATCGGGAGTAGAGGTGGGGAATATAACTGTGTCAAACAACCTGCTTTGGGTAGTAATCTCCACGAATTTCATGGTTGCCGTACCCTCGGGCATACCGAGGTTCATAGGGAAACCGTCGCGAACACCCTGTGCATAGAAGAAGTTCTCGTTGAGCAGAGGATACCTGGAGTCATAGGTATTATGGTCAACATCACCCGGAATCATATTGTTCTCATTGGTCAAGGGAACTTCAGATTCGAAATTAGACTTGAAGGTGGCGTAGTTTTCCCACGCAAGATTGTCAGGGTTACCGTCGAAGAACTTTCTTGCACGTACGGCGATCTCATCTGCCACGAGTTTGGCAATATATTCCTCGGGGGAGTTAATGGAACCGCTAGACACTTTGGCTATCTGGCCAAACACATCCTTGACAAGCTGCAGGATAGCCTTGGAAGAAGCGGCACGGAGCTCAGGCTCACCGGCTGTTGTAGAATTAAGAGTGGTGACTTTGTAGTAAGTTTCACCCAAGATTTCCTCCATGGGAAGGGGTCTGCCGAATACATAGCCGCTAAGCTCACCGGTCTGCGCACCGGGATGCTCTACGAAATACTTGTAGATAAGGCCGTAATCCCTCCAGGTCTTGCTGCCGTAATACCAAGTGTAGGTAATTGCGCCGGCAACGTGCGTGGTATTGTTGGGCAGGGGCTGGTTGTTGTCACCCTTCGTGGGAAGAGTCTCACTATATTCGTCCATAGGCCACCAGAATCCGTAACGGAGGTCGCGATTTCTTGTGCTCAGGGCACCGGCGGTCTCGACGGTACGGCCGGCAGTGAGGAGACCGGTGAGTACATGGCCCATCATATCGGCAAACTGGGCGAAAGCCTTCTTGCCATTCTCAGACATACGGTTCTGCAGACTGAACGAGATGTTCTCGGGGGAGACACCTGTAAGTGTACCGCTGATAGTCATATTGCCCTGATCGTCACTACCGAGAGTAGTCTTGGGGGCACGGCCGTAAACAAGCACAGAGTTGGTTCCCAAGGGGAGGGAAATCTGGAGCACCTTGCTGGTATTAGTCGCAGAGATTTCACCTTCTGACATTGCTGCACCCAAATCATAACGACGGGTTGCGCTTGCCGTTTCATCCCATGAAGCACCATTCTGATAAAGAAAATGGCCGTTAGCGGGATTCTCGGGGAAATCGAGCGCATAAGTGAAAAGTTGAACGTCGGTCATGCCGCGGAAGTTACCATAATACTGGACATCCTCCTTGGTCATCTTGGTAGCGGGCTCACCGTGGTCGGTAGAGACGCTGAGAATAAACTGAGCTGTCACCTCGTTGGTCTCCTTGTCGTAAGTGGGGTTATCCTTAACCTCTTTTACACAAGAAAGAGCAACGAAAACGATTGCGCTCAATGCGAGCAGTTGTTTTAAGTTTCTCATAACTCGGTTACTTAATTTTGATTAATAATTGTATTGTATTTGTTATAATAATCTTCTTTCTCCTTCAGATACTGCTCGTGGGCGGCACGCTGGGCGGCGAAAGCCTTCCAGTCGGCCAGAAGTGCCTTGCAGCCTTCGTCGCCGCGGGCTGCGGCAGCCTCCAGCACCTCTACGGCCTCAGCCTCGCGGCCTGCACTCAGCAGGGCGGTGGCGTATGCCTGGTCGCTGCGGTTGTCGCCGCGCAGCTGCTCGAGTTTCTCGAGTGCGGACTGCACGTTGCCGGTCTCAAAGTCGGAGATGGCGTCGTTGATGGCACGGGCACCCTCGTCGGGCACATAATCGAAGTAGATGCGTACGTAACCGGAGTTACGCTGGTCGTGAAGCACCGTGGGGAGCAACACGCGCCAGATGCGTCCGCCGGCGAGCGACTTGAGTTTGCGCTCGCGCTGGTTAACGTCTGCGGTGTTGTCTATCGCGTCGATAACCTGCTGGAGGTCAGCCACGGAAAGAGCGTCGTTGCCGCCTGCGGCCTTCATGTCGCAAACCTGGTCGCGCAGCTCGGTCCACGCCTCGCCGCCGGCCACCAGTTCGAACATGTCATCCTTGAGCGGAAGACGGTCCTGGATATATTTCTGAAGCGCCACCGCACGGTCGCGGGAGAGCTTCTCGTTGTGCTTCACACTACCCTCTACAGAGGCCAGACCTATAATCTGGATGCAAGAGACGTGGCTTGTGGTGTCGGCCATGATCTGGCGGGTAAGATCCATGATCTCGTCCAGCACGGGGCCGTTGTCGCGGGAATAGCCACCCTCTGTAAAGCTGCGCTTCAAGAGAGATTTGTCCAGCTCGAAGAATACGTACAGCGCCCCCTCCTCTTTACGCAAAATGCGGTCCGGAGTGTAGGCGCGATATTGGCTGGTGGGCTGCAGCACGGGATGGTGCGGCAGCAGGTCACCCGCCTTGCCCATATAGTCGGGCACGTTGGGGATTGCAAAGATAAAATCAGCAGGTGCGGGAACCTCCTGCGGCGGGTCGGGAATGACCACCGGCGGTTCGGGCACGGGTTCGGGTTCGGGACGGCGGGGACGGGTGTTGTAGGCGATGTTAACGCCAAGCTTGGGAACCACTCCCAGGCCCTTGCGTTCGCCCAGGGCCTTGCCGCAATGTGCACAGGGATAGCGGGTTGCATCGACATAACCGACGGCCGCACCGCCTTCCAGCTCCAGGCGCCAGCGGTTGCCGAGCCACCATGAGTAGCCTGCGGCAATACCTGCACCCCAGAAGTCGCCCTGCAGACGTTCGTCCTGCACCTCGGGATAGAGACCGAAGGGGAATTTGACGTTACCTACATTGAAATGGGTCCAGAGCAGGTCTGCGCCCAGGAAAAAGCCGTCGTAGGTCTCGTCAAACCAATAACGCATTCCCGGCACAATGGCAAAATTGCGCCAGTGGGAGGTGTTTTCTTTAATGTCGGTGTCCCAGGGAAGGAAACGCGGCCAGGTCTTGATACCGCCGCTGACACCTACGGTGACATGCTCGCCCAGAGGGATGTCCACAGAGAGGTTGGGCTCGGCGGCACCCCACCACAACAGATTGGTACGCAGAGACATACCATAGTTGTAAGTAGTATCTGAAGCGGTTTGTACAGAGTCACGGGGGGGCTGTTGACGCCCATCAGGCACTGAGGCGGCTTGAGCGGGCGAAAAGAACATCAACAAAGCCACTATTGTGGCTGGATGCTTAATCAATTTCATGAACAAATTATGACTTGAAAGTCAAACTCTGGTTGCAACTTGAGGTCGCAAATGTATGGTTTTTAGTTTGATAATTGAAAATTTTTTTGCTATTTATGCGCATAATGGGCGCACAAATGCGTGAAATGCTATTTTTTTAATATCTTTGAAGAACAATAAATCCATAAAAATGAAACGTTTCTATGCTATTCTCCTGACCATCGCGGTGTTACACACTGTTTCGATTTCTGCTTCAGCCCAATTTTTCAACCATGCATCGCTCGGTGTAGGAGTGGGCGTAGACGGCATCAGCCTGCAGGCCGGCGTGCCCATGGGAAGTTTGCTGCAACTCCGTCTGGGCGGCAGCTACATGCCGGGCTTCAACAAGACAAAGTCTTTCAATGACATTGAGTTCAACGACTCGGAGCCGGTAGACCTCAACCTGTGCGCACAGCTCTCCATGAAGGGACTGAACGCCATGCTGGATTTCTTTCCCGGCAAAAAGGCCAAATTCCACTTCACCGGAGGCGTATTCTACGGGCCGGGGCATATCCTTTCGGTGTTCAACACCACCCCGTTCCTCGAACCCGCGGACTGGGAATCGGCAGGGATCCAGGTCGGAGAGACGCTCATAACTACCGACGGGCAGGGCATAGTCACCGCCTATGTAGATGCGGCAACCGTAATGCCCTATTTCGGAATCGGTTTCGGTCGCGCGAGCTACCCCGACAAACCCGTTTCGCTAGTTTTCGATTTGGGTGCCTGCTACAGTCCCAAGGGGCTTGCGGTGTGCGCCTACGGCGTCAACGTCAAATCGGGACAGGAGCAGTATATACGCCTCACCAGTGCCGATGTAGACAACCAGGACACTGGCATCATAGACAAGATTTCCCACTACACGAGGTTCCTCCCTATGCTTAAATTCTCATTGTTTTTCAAATTGTTCTAGATATGAAACGGCTTTTCTCACTATTTGCCCTCGCGGCCGTCGCGCTGGTCTCCTGCAGCAAGCCCGCCAACAACAAGGCGGAGCTGGTACCTCCTGAGAACAAAGAATTCCACGCAAGTTTCACCCTTACGGACAAGTCATTCGAAACCCCCATCAGAGAGGGCAAGGTGCCCAGGACCATAGACCTGACTTCGGGCGGCAAGTTCCTGCTCGGCTTCAGGGACAATGACGCCGTAAATCCCGACAAGGCGCCGCTCGTGTACGTATCGGGAGAATATACGGTCAAGAAGCCCGCTGAGACCAAGGCGCCCGGGGCAGACCTCGTGTATTTCTTCCCCATGTACGGCAACCTCACCATCCAGAAGGGTGACGGCGGCACTTGGAACATCAGATATACCGGTCCCGACGGACAGAGTTACGGCGGTGCAGCCGCCCTCTCCGACGAGGTCGTGTCGGGGTCGCTGGCAGACCAGATGTGCCGCAGTTGGAAGCCTGCCAAGCTCATTATCAGCGCCTCCGGCGGCGATATCACCACCGCCGTGGTGGGCAAGGTGTTCTCTGCCGACCTCAACGAGATATTCGCATATCTCCAGGAGAAGGGGCTTAAGATCAACACCGGTGACTACGACAAATACCAGCTCGAGTCGATCGACTACACCGAGTCGGGCCTGTTCATCATCAACTTCAAAGATTTTGCGATAGCCCCCTTCGTGGGCAATTTCAAGCTCGACGAGATCAAAGAAGAGAACCTCTCATATAACTTCAACCTCTCTTGGGTAGACAACCCCGTGATACCCGTGTCGGGCACCGGCGAGATTGCCGTAAACGGCGACACGATGTCGCTCTACACCGAGTCGGACGTGACGTTCAAGAGCAAGACCCACCACATTGCCGTCACTATAATAAGCACTGAGATAAAGGATTAGATACTCTGGGCATATATCGATGCCCGCAACAGCGTACGGAGGTCTGCAAGTGTCTCGCAGGCCTCTTGTTGTTGGGGAGTAATCACCGGCCCCACCCCCATCCGGATGATTTTGTCGCGCTTGTTCATGACCTCGTGCGGCAGGCGGGTCACGCGCATTTTCCAGCCGTGGACGGCCCCCATATAGTAGAACATGGGCGAGTTGCCGTCAAAGAAGCGGATCGGCACCACCGGCACCCCCGTCTTCTTTATTAATTTGATGATGGGCATCTGCCACTCGCGGTCGCGAACCCGCGGCTCTGTGTATGAGAAGCCGTCGGGAAAATAGCCTCCACAGGCGGGGACATCAACCGTGGGGCGCTTGCCGAATATATAGTCCGAGACGGCGCCGGAGGGGAAGAATCCGAGTGGGTGTCCGTCGTGCAAATGCTTCATTGCCAGCCTGATGCCGTTGATGCTGTCGGCCTGGGGGCCGGTGCGCTCTTCCAGCGTCGGAATCACCGATATAAAGCTGGGGCGCAACCCCACTACCCTCATCAGAAACTGGTTCACGAGCAGTTTGTAGTCGGGGAAAAGGTGGCCCATCAAATCTACCAGTATCACCCCGTCCATGCTGCCGATGGGGTGGTTGCTGATGGTGATAAAGGGCGGTTTGAGCTGCTGTAGGCGCTCCATGCCGCTCACGGTATATTTCAGGTTGAGGCCGTTCACAAGGCCGGCGGCGGTGTCGGGGCCATTGTCGCTCTCGGCGCCGTCGTAGAGGTGCTGCACCGCGCTCACTTCAGAGATATCCAGCAAGAAACGCGCAAAGGCGTTGCCGCACTTGCCGCGGAACAGCGCCGAGGCGCGCTCCATCTCAGAAATTGATAAGAGCTCTGCAGCCATAACGGGTTATTGCTGGTTTTTGGGCGGATCGGCCTTGGCGTAGTAACGGATGTCGTTTATGATGGTGACCAGCCACATTATGGAGAGCACGACCGTCAGAAAGATGCCTATAAAGTCAAAGATGCCGAACACAAAGTCGTTGCCCAGGACATGTATGGGGCATGCGAAGTTGCGTATTGCAGGCACGAACAAGAACAGCAGGCACACGAACACTATCACCAGGCGGAATTCGGTGGGACCGAACTTGGCGTAGGTCAGTTTGAACTCGCCGCGAAGGTAGCTGTTCATGCTCACGTTGAGGGTGAGGGCCAGGTAGCAGATAAAGGCCGCCAGGGCTATATTGAGGTGCACCAGCGGCGAGAAGCCGAGGCCCACGAACATCATTATCTCGTTTACCACGTCCATGGTGTGGTCCAGGTAATAGCCGTAGATGGGACGCTGGGCGTGCCGCACGCGGGCGATGGTGCCGTCCAGCGAATCGCCGAACCAGTTGACCACCAGGCCGGCGATGGAGAGCCAGAGCCAGTTGATGCCGAACTTGGTCAACACAAAGCCGGCACCGGTCATCATCGAACCCACGACACCCACAAATGTCATCATGTCACTGGTGACCCAGGCGGGCATCCTCTCTGCCATATAAACCAACGCCTTCTTTTCCAGCGTGTTCAGGACCGAGTTCTGGATCCTTACAGATTCTTTCATTTCCATAGTTGCATCTTTTGCCTTTTGCGAATATACTCAAATGCGGCACTCCATGCAAATATATTTCGTCAAAATGTCCTGAGTAACTATATTTGTATGCATCACCAATAGTATATTCGTTATGAAGGATAACAGGTCTATATGGGAAACCATACGAGTCGGCTGGAGAGCCATAACATCTGTGGGAGACGAGCTGGACACCGTTGCCGCCGCCGATAAGATCCGCGGAGGAGTCGCCATCAAGGGGACTAACGTCTGGATCCTGGCCTGCTCCATAGTTATCGCATCCGTCGGCCTCAATGTCAATTCGATACCCGTCATTATCGGCGCGATGCTCATCTCGCCGCTCATGGGTCCTATAATCGGCATGGGCCTGTCGTTGTGCATCAACGACCAGAAGCTGCTCGTGGTGGCGCTCAAGAACTTTTTGGTGATGGTCGGGGTCAGCCTGCTGGCCGCGTTTCTCTATTTCTTGCTCTCGCCGCTCAAGCTGGCCAATCCCAGCGAGTTGATGGCGCGCACATCGCCCACCATCTTTGACGTGTTCATCGCCTTCTTTGGCGGTATCGCCGGAACCCTGGAACTCAGCCGCAAAGACCGCGGCACGGTGCTCTCGGGCGTAGCCATCGCCACCGCCCTGATGCCGCCCTTGTGCACCGCCGGCTACGGGTTGGCCACCGCCAACCTGCACCATTTCCTGGGGGCGATATACCTGTTCCTCATCAACACGGTGTTCATCTTGATGGCGACCTACTTCACGGCGCGCCACCTCCGCTACGAGAAGGTTGGCGAAGGGACGCCCCAGAGCAGTCGCTGGCGCACTTTCTCTACGCTGATATTGCTGGCCATCATAGTGCCCAGCGTCATCAGTGCCATAGGCATGATACGCACCAACAACATCGAGCGCAAGGTGCTGGAGTTCATAGAAGAGAACAAGACCTTCGGCAACGCATATATTTACGACTATGATATCTCGGGCGGCGAGGCCAGGATCAGTTTTGCCGGCGACCTCAACGAGGGGGATATGGATTATCTGCGCAATGCCGCCACCCGCCACGGCATCAATCCCGAGAAGCTGGACATCAGCGTCAACTCTTTCGGCACCAAGGCCGACGAATTGCTCAAGGGGGTTTACGAGAAGGCCGAAGAGGCCATGGCGGCCAAGGAGGCCCGCATCCGCGAGCTCGAAGAGCGGCTGCAGCAAGAGGCGGCCAACGCGATACCCGTGGCACAGGTCACCCGCGAGCTTCGCTACAAATATCCCGACGTGCATAGCCTGAGCCTCTCACGGGGCAGTTCGGTCGCCATACTGCAAACTGCCGCCGACTCCACCGGAGCCCGCCGCGACAGCATCGTAGAGCAGCCGTGCATCAACGCCATCGTGGGCTCCGGAGCCCCGCTGAGTGCAGACCAGGCCCAGGAGATCACCGGATGGCTGCGCCTGCGCCTGAACGACACCACCGTGGTGGTGAGCAACATCGTAGCAACCAATTAACCAACTTTTTACATAATGAAGTACATTTCAAGGATCTTTGCGGCAGCCGCCCTGCTTGTGGCGGGTGCGCTGACCGCTTTTGGCGCTAACAAGAACATTCAGGTGATGTCGCCCGACGGAAGTCTGGTGGTGGACATCGCGGCGGGCAAGGGCAACCTCTCCTACTCCGTTTATTGCAACGGGACAGCCCTGCTCAAGGATTCCCGCATCGGGATGAAGCTCACCGACGGCACGGTGTACGGCGGCGACAAGTTGCAGAAGTTTACCCGCACCAGCTCCGACAAGACCTTCAAGGCCATCGCCTACAAACGCGCCGAGGTCCGCGACCATTACAACGAGATTACACTTTATTATAAGAATTGCAACGTGGTGTTCCGCGCCTACGACGATTGCATCGCCTACCGGTTCGTCTCCAAGAGCAAGAAGGATTTCAAGGTCAAGAGCGAGACGGCCGAGTTCAACTTTGCCGGCGACTGGAATACCTGGGCCGGATTCTCGTGGAACGGATTCGAATCGTCTTTCGAGAATCTCTACGAGTATTCTGCGCTGAGCGCCATCCACCCCGAGAAGCTGGCGTTCCTGCCGCAGATGATAGACGCTCCCCAGGGGCTCAAGATCAATATCATGGAGTCGGCCCTCTACCACTATCCCGGCATGTACCTGCAGGGCGACGGCTCCAGCTGCCTGCACGGCGTGTGGGCTCCGCTGCCCAAAGATATGGCGCAGGGCGGTTACAACAACATCCAGGAGGTCATCAAGAGCCGTCACGACTATCTTGCCCAGTGCAAGGCGGGCGAGGCTTTCCCCTGGCGCATCGTGGCCGTGAGCAAGCGCGACGTCGAGATGCCGGTGAACGACATCGTTTACCGCCTAGGAGATGCTCCCGTGGGCGATTTCAGCTGGGTCAAGCCGGGCAAGGTCGCTTGGGACTGGTGGAACAACTTCTATGTTACGGGAGTCGACTTTGTGGTCGGCATCAACAACGACACCTATAAGCATTATATCGATTTCGCAGCCGAGAACGGCATCGAATATATCATTATGGACGACGGCTGGAGCACCGAGGGCAAGGCCGACTTGTTTGACGTCGTGCCCGCCATCGACCTCGAGGAGTTGCTCTCCTACGCCGAGAGCAAAGGGGTCGGCATCATCCTGTGGGCCGGCTATTACGCCTTCGCCCGCGACATGGAGCATGTCTGCAAGCACTACTCCCAGATGGGCGTGAAGGGCTTCAAGATCGACTTCATGAACCGCGACGACCAGTTGATGCTCGACTTCTACACCAAGGCTGCGCAGACCGCCGCCAAGTATCATCTGGTGCTCGACTTCCACGGCGCATTCAAGCCTCACGGCCTCAACCGCACCTACCCCAACGTCTTGAACTACGAGGGCGTCTACGGCCTGGAGAACATGCGCTGGAGCGGCATCGAGATAGACATGCCCGCCAACGACGTGACCTTCCCGTATATCCGTATGGCAGCCGGCGTGGTCGACTATACCCAGGGCGCCATGCGCAACGGTTCCCGCAGCACCTATCTCAAGAGCCGCGAGACCATGAGCCAGGGTACCCGCTGCCATCAGCTGGGCGAATATGTAATCTTTGAATCGCCTCTGTGCATGCTTTGCGACGGTCCTTCGGCATATCGCAAGGAGCCCGAGTGCCTCTCGTATATCTCCCGCATCCCGACCGTGTTCGACGACACCGTGGGCCTGGACGGCGAGGTCGGCAAATATGTGGTTATCGCCCGCCGCAGCGGCGACACCTGGTATGTGGGCGGCATCACCAACTGGGACGGCCGCGACTATTCGCTGGATCTTAGCTTCCTGGGCTCCGGATCGTGGAAGGCCGAGATTTACCGCGATGGTGCCAATGCCGACCGTCACGCCATCGACTTCAAGCACGAGTTCAAGAAGGTTTCGGCCGGCGACAAGCTGGATATCCACATGGCTTCCGGCGGCGGCTTTGCAGTGATACTCACCCGCTAACTGCTGTTGGTCTGCTTTTTTTAGGACCCACTAACAGCAAAAAGGGCCGATTTTGCTGTTGGTCTGCATACTTTATAACCGACCAACAGCACTTGGCCTTCGCGAGCGTAGCCGCGTGTTGTCGCGAGCGACGTCTTTAGACCCATAAACATATTGTAAGTATATGAGACGGATACTGATAACGCTTATCACCCTGATTGCCACCCTGACAGCTTCTGCCACCGAGTGGAAGGCCGAGAAGCTGGAAAAGTGCGACCCCTACATGAAGGCCCAGGGGGGCTACGGCTACCTGGCCAAAAGCGGGCCCAAGGCCGATGTCTGGTGGGCCGAGGGCATCTACAAGCCCATGAAAGATACCCCGGTGGCCACGCGTCCCGGCCGCAAGATACGTCTAACCACCGCCCGGAACGAATACGAATCGTTCGTGGTCGTGGTCTCGCCCAAAGTCGATTTGCGCTCCGTAAAGGTAGCCGTCAAGGGGCTGCCCAAGGGGGTCGAGGCCAAGGTGCGCAAGGTCGAATATGTCAATGTCAATACTCCCAGCGACTCGTTCGGTTACACCGGGCAGTGGCCCGACCCGCTGCCGCTCTACGACGTGGCCCAAGATGTGCCCGCCGGGGAGAATACATCGTTCTGGATCACCGTCAAGACGCCCGCGTCCCGCCGCAGCGGCACTTACCGTGGGAAGGTGGTCCTCAAGGGCGACGGCTGGAAGGCCAGAATCCCGCTCCGCGTCAAGGTACGCAAGTTCGAACTGCCCGCCACCCCTACCGTCTCCAGCGGTTACGGACTGTGGTTCGACTTTGTAAAAGAATACGAGAACCTCAAGACCATAGAGCAACAGAAAGAGGTATTCTACAAATATATGGATACCTATCTCGACTATAAGATTGCTCCGTACGACCCGTTCTTGTATGCCCCCATCGTAACTACCATAAAAGAAGACGGCACCGTGGACTTGGACTTTACCGAGTTCAACAAGGTGGCCTCCAAGTACTTTGGCGAGGGGGGCTTCAATTCGTTTGTAGTTAAGGTAGAGGGTCTGGGCAGTTGCGGTCCCGCCGGCTACAGGCGCGGCGAATTCGGCGGCTACGAGTTGGGAACGCCCGAACACGAAGCGCTTATGGCCGACTATCTTCCCAAGCTGCAGGCCGGTCTGGAGGCAGCCGGAGTGCTGGATAAATGTTACATCTACTGGGGTGACGAACCGTTGGCTCCCGCCTATCCTTATATCCGAGAGGTCCATACACTGATGAAGAAATACGCCCCGCGTATACGCACCTTCATGACCGAGCAGGTCACCTGGCTCGAGAAGCCGGTAGATTTCGACGTGGCCGACGTCACCGACATCAGCTGCGTGAGCTGGAACTGCTTCGACAACCACCCCAAGGTGTTCGACTACAGCGGCCCCGGCCAGGAGGTCTGGAGCTATCTGTGCTGCGCCACAAAATACCCCTACTTCACCGATTTCATAGACCACAACGGCATCGATATGAGGCTGTGGCTCTGGGCATCGTATATGTACGGTATGAAGGGCATCCTCATCTGGGGCACCAACTACTGGAACTCCGCCTGCGTCATGCCCGAAGGGCAGCTGATGGACACCTGGGACACCCCCGACTGCTACGGCATCGGCAAGAACGGTCCCGAATTCTTCGCCTCGGGCGACGGCATACTGTTCTACCCCAACAACCGCCATCCCAACGAAGACAAGGAGACCTGCTATAACGGCGACCCCATCCCCTGCATCCGCATGGAGATCAACCGCGACGGCATCGAAGACTTCGACTACCTCAAATTGCTGGAAGAGCGCATCCCCCGCATGAGCCCGGTCGACTCCGCCGCCGCCCGTGACCTTCTGACACTCCCCGAGGCGGTCTTCATGGACGACGACGCCGACCACCCCGAGAAGTACTACATCCAAGACCCCCGGTTCCTGCTGGAACGCCGGGAACAGGTAGCAGCCTTGATCGAGAAATATTTAGACTAGCGGGCTGGACAGGGCCCTTGGTATTACCTATTCTTCCTCGGGGCAAAGGTGTGCTTGCACTGGACTTTGCCCGAAACGAGGTTGTGAACGGTTATTTCCAGACGGCCGCGACTCACAGCGCCTTCTATTACGGTGGGGAACCGGCCATTATCTTTAGGCGCATCGGCATCATCGGCCGAGGGCATGTCGGGGCCACCGCCCACGATCTGGGCCCATGAGCGGCGATTGCCGTCGCAATCTTTCCCGGGAGCGTCGTAACGGAAGCGGTGCTGGTGCGCAGATATGACCAGCTGGCATCCGGCTGCCTCCAGCAGGGGTCCCCACAAGCGTGCACAGGTCCGCTGCCATTGGGCGTAATCGGTAGTGTAGCGGGGATCCTTGTCGTCTGGCGCGACATCGCCGGGATTATGCTCCGGATTGCTGTCAAACAACGGGATGTGACATAACGCGACCATAAATGGTGCCGACTTGATATCGTCACGCTGGAGCACATCCTCCAGCCATGCCACCTGGGCCTGCCGGTAAGCGGCACTGGTAAATAGGCCGGCAAACCTGGGATTGGAATCCATCTTATCCTCTGCCGTATCCAGGCCAATCAGCGCCACGTCGCCCTGCCGGACCGCGAAGTTGCGGCCCAGATCCCAGTCGCGCGACGACCGTTCCTCGTTCTGGCGGAACATCCAAACCCGCTCCAGATGGCGGTTGGCCATGCCGCGGTTGTCGTGATTGCCCGGGCAGAAGAGATAGGGCATCTCGGCGGCGTAGTCCTTACGTTCGATGGGGGGCGTGAGAAAGATGCGGGTCTGTGCCTCTACGGTCTCTTCGACGTTGCTGGCGTCACCGTTCCAGATGACGCATGCCGGAGCCAGTGAAGAAATCTTCTCTATCGCAAGGCCAAATGGCTCCCAGCGGGCATGGGTGTCGTTGATAACGCAGAAATGCGCCTCGGCAGCTTCTCCCGCCGTCACAAAGCTGTAGGTGCGTGGATCCTCCTCGTTGCCGATGACCTTCATGTTGTAGCCGCCCTCGTAGCTGATGCGGTCCGCGCCGATTCGGTAATAGTAGCGGGTGGCGGCCTTCAGGCCGGTGAGACGCACCCTTATCACGCGGTCGTCTATGTCTGTCACCCTGTACCCGCCGCAAAGCACTTTACGGGCATCGGACAAATCCGGCTTCTCCCCGACCAGTACGTAACCGTTGGCCAGGGCGCTCACGGCAAAGGCAACGCCCATCGATGTCTCTGCAAAATTCTGCAGCACGGGGGCGGAAACAATCAATTTGCCTCCGGCATCCGGAGCTTCTTCTTTTTCGGGCAGAATCGCTGCCGCATTGAGCATATTGCCATTACCGGTGGCTGTAGCGGTGGCTATGATGGCCGATGTCTTGATAAAGTCCCTGCGTTTCATATTAGTATCGAATAGTACTCAGCAAAGATATAGCAAATCGTCTTGATTTGCGTACCTTTGGATGTTGTTATCATAATACTATGAAAAGGAATTTGCAGATTATCGTTTGCGCCATTGCTGCGCTGTGTTTAACAATCCCGGCCGAAGCCCAGAAAAAGTTTGTAGCAGAGAAACTGGACAAGTGTGATCCGTACATGAAGGCCCAGGGCGGGTACGGATATCTGGTGAAGAATACTCCCGAGGCGGCCGTATGGTGGGCCGAGGGGTGTTACAAGGTATTCAAGGATACCCCGGTGGCCCGTCGCAGCGGACGGACGGTGAAACTCACCACCGCGCAGAACGAGTACGAATCGTTCATCGTAGTCGTCAATCCCAAGCAGGAACTCCGCAACCTCAAGGTCGAGGTCGGCGGCATGCCTTCCGACATCGGGGTGACGGTGCGCAAGACCGAATATGTCAACGTGTTCTACAACAGCGATTCGTTTGGTTTTCCCGGACAGTGGCCCGACCCGCTGCCGCTCTACGACGCTCCCGCCAGCGCTCCCGCCGGGGAAAATACATCCTTCTGGATTACCCTCAAGACTCCCGCGGGGCACGGTTCAGGCTCTTACTCCGGCAATGTAACGCTTTCTGCCGAAGGCGGTTGGAAGGTATCGATACCCGTCAGCGTCAAGGTCCGCGACTTCTCCCTGCCGCAGCGTCCCAGCGTCAATGCCGACATGGGGCTCTGGTTCTGGGAGGTAGAGAAATACGAGAATCTCAAAACCGAAGAGCAGAAGCAGACCTCCTACGACAATTATATGCAGGCATTCAAGGACTACCGCATCCAGGTGCGCGACCCGTTCTACCGCACCCCGATCCGGTATATCATCTCTCCGACAACATGGAGCGGCGGCTACTACGACAGCAGTCGCGTCAAGGAGGGCAAGTACTCCTATGTGCTGGAAGACAACTCCGTCACCAGCAATGTGGAGGCATTCTACACCCGCAGCCTCATCCCGGTGGACAGCAGTCACTCCTACAAGCTTTCTGCATGGGCGATGAGCGACACCATCGTATACACCCACATCCTCGTGGAGAGCTACGATTCCGACGGCAAACTCATCCCCTACCGCAAGAGTTTCCAGTGGGTCGACACCGAGAAGGAGTGGAAAGAGTATTATGTCGATATCGACCGGCTTGACCCCCGCACCAAATATCTGAAGATACGCCTGTTCGGCGGCGGTGCATGCCGCAACGGCATCGAGACCGGCACAACCTGGTGGGACGACGTACGCCTCACCGACCTGGCTACCGGCGAGAACCTCTTCCCGGAGGGCAACTTTGAGGTCGACCCCGAATCCATAACTGTCGACATCGACTTCACCGAGTTCGCCAAGGCTGCCAAAAAGTATTATAACGACGACAGCTTCAGATATTTCACCATCCCTATCGCCGGCATCGGTGACGTCAACTTTGACAACTCCCGCCTCGGCTATATGGCCGGCTTCAAGCAGGGTTCACCGGAATACGAGATGCTGATGGGCAAGAGCCTGTCCAAACTGCAAAAGGGGCTCAAGGAGCTCGGTCTGCTGGACAAGGCTTATGTCTACTGGGGCGACGAGCCCAATCCGCCGGCATATCCGGTGCTCTACGACACCCACCGGCTGCTCAAGAAGTACGCCCCGGGCATCAAGACCTTCATGACCGAGATGAGCACCTGGCGCGGGCATGCCACCGACAGCCTCGACATCAGCGACTGCACCGACATCAGCTGCGTCAGCTGGGACTGCTTCGAGAACCACGACATCGTGAAAAACTACCAGGTTCCCGGCAAGGAGGCGTGGAACTACCTCTGCTGCGGCACCAAGTACCCCTACTTCTCCAACTTCGTAGACCACAATGCCATAGACATGCGCATCTGGCTGTGGGCATCGTACCAGTTCGGATTCAAAGGCATACTGATCTGGGCCAGCACCGCCTGGAACTCTTCTACAGTGTCACCCGAAGGCATGCTCCAGAACCAGTGGGAAGAACCCTACTGCTTCTCCAGCAGCCATCAACTGATCCAGCGGCTTCTGGCCTGCGGCGACGGCACCCTTTTCTACCCGCATAACCGCCGGCCCAACGAGGACAAGACCACCGCTTTCACCGGCTACCCCATACCGTGTGTCCGCCTGGAGATACTGCGCGACGGCATCGAGGACTTTGAGTACCTCACGATGCTCGAAGAGCGTATCCCCCGCATGAAACCCGCCGATGCCGCCAAGGCTCGCGCCCTGCTGACCCTCCCCGAGGAGGCCTACAAAGACGACAGCATCGACGACCCCGAGGCCTACACCATCCAGGATCCCCAGATCCTGTTCCAGCGCCGCGAACAGATTGCCGCGCTGCTGGAGAAGTACCGGTAGCGGACTCGTGGCAGCATCCCTGTTGATACTCAGCACCTTACAACTTCTTCCTTGCATATTTTTACGCAAGGGACGCATCGTAAAAGACTGATACTCAGACAGATGCCGCCACGGCAACTTAACCAGAGCAAGGCCGGGTGCCGTTGGTCTGCAGATTTGATGTACGACTAACAGCAAAAACGCCCGAGATGTCCCCGAATGTGGGACACCTCCAACGAAAAGGGCCGGGCCGTTGGTCTGCAGATTTGATGTACGACTAACAGCAAAAACGCCCGAGATGTCCCCAAATGTGGGACACCTCCAACGAAAAGGGACCGGAAACGCCCGAGATGTCCCCGAATGTGGGACACCTCCAACGAAAAGGGCCGGAACGCCCGAGATGTCCCCAAATGTGGGACATCTCCAACGAAAAGGGACCGGAAACGCCCGAGATGTCCCCAAATGTGGGACATCTCCAACGAAAAAGGGCCGGAAACGCCCGAGATGTCCCCAAATGTGGGACATCTCCAACGAAAAGGTACCGAAAACGCCCGAGATGTCCCCAAATGTGGGACACCTCCAACAGAAAAGGGCAGAAAACGCCCGGGATGTCCCCGAATGTGGGACATCTCCAACAGAAAAGGGCCGAAAACGCCCGAGATGTCCCCAAATGTGGGACATCTCCAACGTAAAAGGGCCGGAAACGCCCGAGATGTCCCCGAGTATGGGACATCTCCAACGGAAAAGGGCCGGAAACGCCCGAGATGTCCCCGAATGTGGGACATCTCCAATGAAAAGGGGCCGAAAACGCCCGAGATGTCCCCAAATGTGGGACACCTCCAACGAAAAGGTACCGAAAACGCCCGAGATGTCCCCGAATGTGGGACACCTCCAACGCTATAGAACAATTATTCAGAAAGTGATGAAACATATTTTCAAAAGCATCGTTGTATTTGCAGTGGCAATGTCTCTGTCGCTGCCCGCCCAGGCCAAAGTATGGAAGGCGGAGAAACTGGACAAGTGCGACCCGTACATGAAGGCCCAGGGGGGCTACGGGTACCTCATCAAGAATACCCCCAAGGCCGACGTATGGTGGGCCGAGGGGTGCTACAAAGTGATGAAGGATACCCCCGTGGCCAAGCGCCGCGGCAGCACCGTTAAGATGACCACCGCCAAGAACGAGTACGAATCGTTCATAGTCGTGGTCAATCCCAAGCAGCCCCTCAAGGAGCTCAAGGTCGATGTCACCGGCCTGCCCGCAGACATCCAGGTCGTAATACGCAAGACCGAATATGTCAACCTGTTCTACAACAGCGACAAGTATGGTTTTCCCGGCTACTGGCCCGACCCGCTGCCGCTGTACGACAGTGCGCAGGATGCCCCCGCCGGCGAGAACACCTCTTTCTGGATCACCTTCAAGACCCCGAAAGGTTTCGCCGCAAAGAACTATTCCGGCCGCGTGACCCTCACCGACGCCTTCGGCTGGAGCGTCTCGGCCCCGGTCAGCGTCAAGGTGAGCAACTTCGAACTCCCCGACCGTCCCAGCTGCAACGCCGACTTCGGTCTCTGGTTCAACCAGGTCATCCAATACGAAAACCTCAACACCCCGGAGCAGAAGCGCGAAGCGTTTGACAATTACATCCAGGCCTTCAACGATTACAAGTTGCAGACCCGCGACCCCTTCTATCTGAATCCTATAAAGTACAACATTACCCTGCCCGAGTGGACCGGCGGCTATTACGACAGCAGCACCGCCGTAGAGGGCAAGTATTCTTTCGTGGTCTCTGACGGTTCCGCCGGCGGCAATGCCGAGGCGGTTTGGCGGGAGAAATTAATCCCTGTCAAGAGCGATACCCCCTACAGCATCAGCGTAAGCTTCAAATCGAGCAAAGAGACCACCACCCAGCTGATTGTGGACTGCTACGATGCTGACAAAAACCTGCTGACCTTCCGCCGACGGTTCAAACATCTGGGCATGGACGGCCAGTGGAAGAGAGATACGCTTAACATAGACCGCCTTGACCCCCGCACCGCATACATCCAGGTGCGCCTTTTTGCCGCCGGCTACCTGGCCTCCGGCAGCGAGACCGCCACGACCTGGTTCGACGACCTGAAGGTGGTGGACACCACCACCGGCGAGAACATCTTCCCGCAGGGCAACTTTGAGATTGATGTGGACAAGATCAAGGTGGAGGTCGATTTCACCGAATTCAACAAAGCGGCAGCTAAGTACCGCGATGTCGAACAGATGCGCTATTTCTCCGTAAGTATCCCCGGCATCGGCTGCGTCAACTTCGAGAATTCCTGGCCGGGCCAGATTGCCGGCTTCAAACAGGGGATGCCGGAATACGAACAGATTATGGGAAAATGCCTGACCCAGGTGCATGACGGCCTGAAAAAGGCCGGGATGCTGGACAAGGCGCTGATGTACTGGGGTGACGAGCCCATGCCGCCGGCATATCCCCTGCTCGAGGACACCCACCGCATGATAAAGCAGTACGCCCCCGGCATCCACACCTTTATGACAGAGCTGATCACATGGCGCGAGCGTCGCTACGACACCATGGACATCAGCGGTAACACCGACATCAGCTGCGTCAGCTGGGAGTGTTTCGAGAACCACGACATAATCAAGAAGTATCAGCAGCGGCCGGAGCAGGAGCCCTGGAACTACCTGTGCGCCCTCACCCAGCACCCGTACTTCACCGATTTCATAGATGCCGACGCCATAGAGATGCGCATCTGGCTGTGGGCTTCGTATATGTACGGCTTCAAGGGCATCTTGATGTGGTCTTCCACCGACTGGAATTCCGGCAGCCAGTACACGGGCGGCAAGTTGCAGGACCCCTGGGAAGAACCTTACTGCTTTGCCAGCAGCGACCAGCTGACACAGCGCCTGCTGGCGGTCGGCGACGGCATCTTCTTCTATCCGCACAACCGCAGGCCCAACGAAGATAAAGTCACCGCTTATACCGATTACCCCATCCCCAGCCTTCGCCTGGAGACCCTTCGCGACGGCATGGAGGACTTCGAATACCTGACCATGCTGGAGGCCAGGATCCCGCAGATGAGCGCCTCCGACGCCGCCAAGGCCCGCGCCCTGCTGGTGCTCCCTCCCGAGGTCTTCAAAGACGACAACCTCGAGACCACCGACATCTGGTATATCCAAGACCCCCAGTACCTCTTCCAGCGCCGCGCCCAAATCGCCACCCTCCTGGAGAAATACAGATAGGAACCCCACCGGGCCCGACTCCCGCGTGGCACCTACATCCCTAACTATCACACCATTACGACATGTCCCTTGCGTAAAAATGCGCAAGGGACATGTCATAAAAAGCTGTGTGTCAGCGGGGTTGCTGCCATGCGAGACCTATTCGGCAAATGGGAAAGAGTTGTCTTTCCACGAAAGGACTCTGAGTGCCCGTTTCATCCTTTCGTGGCCGAGATTTCTGGAATATCCAGGAAAAAGCGGACACGACAGGACTGCAGAACCCCTTACAATCCTCCCGTGGCCGGAAAATGGGAAAAGGGCAGAAAAGCCGGAGCTTGAAAGGGTGCGGAGCGGTTTGAGTGAGGCCGCCGGTGCAAGCGCCGCTAGGCGCGCTATTTCGCAGCGCCCAAAAATGCCGTTAAAAGCGAGGGATGTCTGAGCGAAGCGAGTCCCCGAGCTTAGGCATTTTTGTAGCGGAGAAAAGGCGGACGAACGGAATAGCGACGCGCTCTTTCAAGCGGCAGGCTTCTGCCCGGCCTAATCATTCACATTTTCACAGAATTTTGCTATCTTTGAAAGATTTCGCGCATTAAAACGCAGAAAGACTGAGAGAAACACAATAACTAATAAACTTAATAATGATTACAGAGTACCCTCACTACATTGCCAGTTTGCAGGATTCAGTCCGCAAATTCTGGGACAAGAAGGCCCTGAACGACGTTGGCGGCGAGAGCTACAGCTTTGGTGACATGGCCACCCGCATAGAGAAGCTCAGCCTGTTTATGGCAGCCGCCGGCATCAACCCCAAGGACGACAAGGTGGCTATTTGCGCCCACAACTGCGCCCGCTGGGGCATGGTGTTCCTGGCCATCAATACCTACGGTGCGGTAGCCGTACCCATCCTGTTCGATTTCACCCCCGACAGCGTCTGCAACCTCGTGGACCACTCGGAGAGCGTCGGCCTGTTCACCACCGGCGCCAAATGGGCCAAGATGAATGCCGCGTCGATGCCACGCCTGCGCTTTGCGGTGAATATCGAGAAATGGGAGCTGCTCTACGCAGCCGACGACGCCGTAAAGACGGCCTACGACGGCATGGATGAGGCTTTCGCGGCCAAATATCCCAACGGCTTCGGCCCCGCCGACATCAATTACGCCACCGACAACATGGACGAGCTGGCCATCATCAATTATACTTCCGGCTCGACGGGCAACCCCAAGGGTGTCATGCTGACCCGCCGCAACATGAGCGCGATGATAGACTTCTGCAACCGCTGGATGCCCATCGCCCCCGACCACAACATGGTCACCATGCTCCCCATGGCCCACATGTACGGCCTCATGATTGAGTTCATGTACCAGGTCTGCAACGGCTGCAGCATGTACTGGCTGGGCAAGACCCCTACCCCCTCCGTGCTGATGAAGGCCTATGCCGACTACCGGCCCCACCTCCTGGTGACCGTGCCGCTGGTAATGGAAAAGATTTTCAAGAGCAAGATCAAACCGGCCGTAGAAAAGCCCGCCGTGAAGATACTGACCTGTATCCCCGGCATCCGCCAGATGATTTTCAAGAAGATACGCGACGGCCTCTACAATGCGTTCGGCGGCAATGTCACCGAGTTCATAATGGGCGGCGCCGCCCTCAATCCGGAGGCGGAGAAATGGTTCCGCCGCATCAAGTTCCCCTACACCGTGGGCTACGGCATGACCGAGGCCTGCCCGCTGCTGGCATATCGTCCCGCTCCTGAATATGTCAAAGGCTCCTGCGGCCGCGCGATTGACATCGTAGAGATCCGCATCGACTCCGACGATCCCGAGCATGTGGCCGGCGAGATCCAGGCCCGCGGCCAGAGCATCTGCATAGGCTATTACAAGAACGACGAGGCCAGCGCGACCCTCTTTACCGACGACGGCTGGCTCCGCACCGGCGACCTGGGCACCATGGACTCTGACGGCAACGTATTTATCCGCGGCCGCAGCAAGAGCCTGATACTCTCTGCCAACGGCCAGAATATCTATCCCGAAGAGGTGGAGGCTGTGGTCAACAACCAGCCGCACGTGGCCGAGAGCGTAGTGGTAGACCGCGCCGGCAAGCTCGTGGCCCTCGTATACCTGGACCAGGCCGACCTTCCCGAGAACGGCGAGGAGCTGGCCGACATCGCCGAGGCCATCCGCATGAACTCCAACCGCCTGCTGCCAAATTACAGCCAGCTGACCAAGGTCGAGTTCCAGGAGAAACCCTTCGAGAAGACCCCCAAGATGAGTATCAAACGATTCCTCTATTCATAACAAAAAAAGGGCGCCGGTCGGCGCCCTATTTTTTTGCCCATAAGGATTATTTCTTGAAGTAGCGGTTGTAGAGACCTTCGAAGCCCTTGCCGTGGCGAGCCTCGTCTTTTGCCATCTCGTGGACGGTGTCGTGGATAGCGTCGAGGTTCTGCTGTTTGGCCAGGGTAGCGATGCGCTTCTTGCCCTCGCATGCGCCGGCCTCGGCCATCATGCGCTTGTAGAGGTTGGTCTTGGTGTCCCAGACAATCTCACCCAGCAACTCTGCGAACTTGGCGGCATGCTCGGCCTCTTCCCAAGCATAACGCTTGAAAGCCTCCGCAATCTCGGGATAACCCTCGCGGTCGGCCTGACGGCTCATGGCCAGGTACATACCCACCTCGGTGCACTCGCCCATAAAGTCGTTGTGCAGACCATTGAGGATCTCGGAATCCTGGACATTCTTGGCTACGCCCAGCACGTGCTCGTCTGCGAACTGCAGCGGACCGTCTTCGGACTCTTCCAGTTTAATGAATTTCTCGCCCGGCACCTTGCACTGCGGGCATCTCTCGGGAGCGGTATCACCTTCGTGGATATAACCGCAAACAGGACATCTGAATTTTGCCATATTAGTCAATGTTTTTTAGTGTTAATTGTTTTTCTAACCTGTAACTTGGTAAAGTTACGCAGATTTTTCCAAAAAAATTACTATCTTCACATACTAATATAACAACAGCATATGTTCTTACAGATTCTTACGCTGCTGGGCTCGCTCGGAATGTTCCTCTATGGAATGTCTCTCATGAGCGGCGGATTGCAGAAGATGGCCGGAAACCGGATGCGGACCTTCATGGCCAAGATGACCTCCAACAACTTCAAGTGCATTCTCACGGGCGTCGCAGTGACCGCCATGGTGCAGAGTTCCACCGCCACCACATTGATGATCGTGAGCTTTGTGAATGCCGGTCTGCTGGCCCTGGGCAGCGCCATCGCCGTGATTATGGGTGCCAACATCGGTACCACCGTCACCGCGTGGATATTCGCCCTCAGCTTTGGCGGCAGCAGCTGGAGCCTGGGCATGATAGCCATCCCGCTGATGTTCTTCGCATTCGTGTGCATCAGCGTCAAGAAATACAAGAACCTGGGCGAATTCCTGATGGGTTTCGCATTGCTCTTCCTGGGCATCACCACCCTCAAGGAGACCTCCACCGTGCTGCTCGACAACGAAGGGGTACGCACCTTCCTCGGCTCGCTCGCGGGCCACGGCTTCTGGAGCATATTGCTGTTCATGGTGGCCGGTGCGGTCATCACCCTGATGCTGCAGAGCTCCGCCACGGCAACGGCCATCACCATGGTGCTGGTGGCGCAAGGCTACATCCCCTTCAGCATGGCGACCGCGATGGTGCTCGGCAGCAACCTGGGTACCACCGTCACCTCCAACATCGCGGCTGCGGTGGCCAACATCAGCGCAAAGCGCACCGCCCGCGCCCACTTTCTCTTTAACCTGTTCGGCGTGATACTGGCGCTGATACTCTTCAGGCCGTTCCTGACGCTGGTGGGCATCACCGTAGAGTCGCTGGGCTTCCCCAACCCCATCACCAACTCGTTTACCGAAGCCGACCCCACCACCCGCGCCGCCCTGGAGGCATCACTCCCCTACAGCGTCGCCGCACTGCACACGGTGTTCAACGTGATCACGACCCTCATACTGGTATGGTTCATACCCCAGCTGGTCAAGATGGTGACCTGGATGGTGCCCAACAAGGGCGAAGAGAAGGAGACCTACCGGCTCAAATATATCGGTGTCGGAGCCATAGCTGCCGGCGACCTTGCCCTCAACAGTGCCAAGTTGGAGGTTGTAGAATATGGCAAATTATGCCGCAGGGGCATCACCTATATCCACGCCGCCATCAATGCCACCAACCGGGCCGACTTTGAAGCCGCCGACGAGAAGCTGAATCATTACGAGGAGGTTACCGACAACATCGAACGCGAGTTCGCCACCTACCTGGGCGAGGTCACCAAGAACGAGCTCAGCCGCGGCGCCATTGTGCGCGTGCGCGAATTCTACCGCATCATAGGCGAGCTGGAGTCGCTGGGCGACAGCGGCGAGACCATCGGCAAGATCATAGACCGCGCGTGGACGCACGAATGCCTGTTTACCGACGACATGAGGGAGAAACTCAACCACATGGTAGACTTGGTGGACAATGCCTACGAGGCGATGTGCCAGAACCTGGCGACCCCCGTCATCGAGCTGCAAAACATAGACAATGCCGACGCCGCCGAGGAGGCTATAAACGACTACCGCAACGCGCTGCGCGAAGAGCACCTGCGCAACATCGAGCAGGCGTCGTATCCATACGAGACCGGTTCGTTCTACATGGACCTGGTGAACTGCCTCGAGAAGATGGGCGACTTCATAATCAATGTCTCCCAGAGCGTACTCAGCGCAAAAGGGCAATAATACCCAGTAATACCGGGGCGCTGCCCCAAACAAAAACGGGCCCCGCATTGCGCGGAGCCCGTTTTTGTCAATAAGAACAGAGAGATTACTCTGCTGCAGGTGCTTCAACTTCCTGGGGCTCGGAGTCCTCGGAAGGAACAACCTCGAAATTGACGGTAGCCTTGATGTCCTTGTAGCACTTAACTACTGCCTCGTATGCGCCGGTAGCCTTAACTACGTCTGCACCTACGATCTCGACATTCTTGCGGTCTACCTCGATACCCATGGCTGCGAGAGCCTCGGCAACCTGGATATTGTTTACAGAACCGAATACCTTGCCCTTGCTGCTGACCTTGGCGGGAACCTTAACGGTTGCTGCTGCAAGCTTAGCTGCCAGAGCCTCTGCATCGCTGCGGAGCTTAGCCTCTTTGTGGGCGCGCTGACGCAGGTTCTCTGCATGGATCTTCTTTGCAGTGGGGGTAGCCATAATGGCCATACCCTGGGGGATAAGATAGTTGGCTGCGTAGCCGTCCTTAACCTTTACGACATCGTCTTTGAATCCGAGATTCTTGACATCTTGTTTGAGTATGATTTCCATATATGCGCCTCCTTATTTCATTAAGTCAGTTACGTACGGCAGAAGAGCCAGGTGACGGGCACGCTTAACGGCCTGGGCCACTTTGCGCTGGAACTTCAGGGAAGTACCGGTGATGCGGCGGGGAAGAATCTTACCCTGCTCATTGAGGAACTTCTTGAGGAACTCGGGGTCCTTGTAATCTACATACTTGATACCAGCCTTTTTGAAACGGCAGTATTTCTTTCTCTTAACGTCCACTGTCGGGGGGTTGAGATACCTGATGTTATTCTGCTGTGCCATGATTAGTCCTCCTTGGTTTCAGTTTGTGCAGCTGCCTTCTTAGAGCGGCGACGCTCTGCGTATGCCACTGCGTCCTTGTCCATAGATACAGTCTGGAAACGGATGATGCGCTCGTCACGTTTGAACTGTGTCTCAAATTTTGCGATAAAATCGGGCTCAGCCTTGAATTCGATGAGGTGATAGAACCCGGTAGTCTTTTTCTGGATAGGGTACGCCAGTTTGCGAAGACCCCAATCCTCTTCATACACGATCTCACCACCGTTGTCGGTGATCAGGCTCGAGTACTTAGCAGCCGCTTCCTTCATCTGGCTTTCAGACAAAATGGGAGTTGCAATGAAAACGGTTTCGTACTGTTTGATCATTTTGTTAATTGTTAATAGTGTGTTTAATAAGGGCTGCAAAGATATAACTTTTTCGCCAAATAGCAACTTTTATTTATATCTTTACAGTGCCATGACAGACAAACGACTTTTGGTGTTCTCTACCCTTGCGGGTTGTCTCAGCTTCAGCGAGACGGCCCGGCGGCTCGGCATCAGCCAGCCCGCCGTCACCAAACACATCGCCGCCCTCGAGGCGGAGATAGGCACCGCCCTGTTCGTACGTTTCGGTCGCAACGTGGCCCTCACCGACAAGGGGCGCGCACTCAAGCGTGCCGCCGACAAGGTCCTGGACGCCTACGCAGAGATTGAAAACCTTAAGGAATAACCCTTCAGAAATCAGACAGGTCTATTTTGACGACATCCGTAAAGTCCGACATGGACACGGATACGGCCTCGTACGCCTCCATCACGAACTCGTGATTGCCCTGTGCCGAATATTCGTGAACGGCGCCGTCGCTGTAAGCCTCTTCTGCCCCGTCGCCCCAGGCGATAGTGCCGTAGACCCCCTCCCCGAACAGGCCGGGAGCGGAGAATCCGGGACGCGAATGCACTATCCTCAAGATACGCGAAGGGCGGCGCGGCTGGCTCACAAGCACCTCCTGGGTCAAATCTCCCACAGTGACCTTCACCGTGGCGGTGCGCACATCGGAGAGATCGTTGGGCTCTACCGTGATAATAAGCACCCGGGAGCTGAGGCTCTTGTCGCCCCCGCAGCACGACACCCAGTCGGCATCGACGTCGGCGGTCCAGTCGCCGGCGGGGACGATTGTAACGCCGTAGACTCCACCCTCCGGGGCGGCATCTACCCGGGTACGGGAGAGCGTCAGGGCGGGCTCGGGCCGGCAGGCCGCCGCAAGTGCGACCGCCACCATCAGCACCAGTATGTTCAACCTGCCTCTCATTTCTTAAGTCCGAATACGAATTCTATGGTTTTGCTGTCGGAACCCTTGGAAAGGGTCAGGAAGTATGACCCCTTGGCATACTGGCGGGTGTCTATGGTAAGCCTCCCTTCGGCAAAGGTCACGCCGGCGGTGAGCGATGCACCCGAGGCATCGGCCAGCGTCCACTGGGCATCAGGCTTGGTAGAGACCACCAGGAGCCCCGTTTCTGCCGAAAAATCGAACGAAGAGACCTCGGCTATACCTTGTGCGTCGGCAATCGGAATCTCCCCCACATCGCCTATCCTGAGGTTCGCACGGGCCTGGGTCCACTGCGGTGTCGCAGCCGAGCGATACCACACGCAAATGCAGTCGCCCACGAGTATGTCTTCCGTTATTATACAATTGGTAAAGTAGTAGCTGAGGCCCCGCCAGGGCTCGATGCTGAGCGGATCCCTGGTCAACATCTGCCCCATGCTCCCGTCGCGGTGCTTCACCGCCAGAGCCACCTCTCCGTCAAATGGGTAATACGAGCGGTTCACAATGTAGTAGCACTCCACATTGAACGGCTCACCCCGATTGAAGTCGGTTGTGGCGCTTGTCAGGCCGCCGTTCCCGTCGGAACTGTCTATCACCACGTTGTCGGGAATCACGCCGCCCGCATCGGGTTTTATGTTGAGTATTGCGGAATGGCCCTCGGTGTAGACGGCAAAGTTGGGCATCGTGAAAAAGCCGTTGCCGCGGCCGCCCCACCCCCAGTTGATGTGGAACCTCCCCTCGGAATAGCCGTCTATCACCATGGCGTGGGAGCCGTTGCCCTTGTTGCTGCTGGCGGTGTAATATACCGGCCCGACTTCGTCGATATGGCGGCAAAGCACCTGCTGCCACTCATCTGCAGTGAAATAATAGGCGTAGTGGCGGCACGAGCTTGCATCGTAGCCGAAATGGGTAGCCAGGCCCGGCTCGACGTTAGAAGAAGAGGCCCCCGTCCCGCTGCGATTGAACGAGGCGCGCACCATCACCCCCGCCTCGTAGATGAGCCGCGCCACCTCTTCGAGCGCCTCGGTGCCGGCAGAACCGTCTACCTTGAGGGGCATTATGTCCCATTTGTACTCGTGCCCGAGGGATATAGGCTCTATAGTACGCCTGACGCCGCTGTCATCGACATAATTGTAGCCGGGAATGGTCCCCTGCCCCGCAGCGGGCCATTTGTAGTAATGCATTATGATGGCGGTGGCCACCGCCACGCACCCCGCCATGCTGCCGTCGGGACAAAAGAGGTTATAGGGATATTCCTGGTCCCAGGTAGCCGTGGTGAGTTGACGGGAAGTCGAGGCATAGAACTGCGTGCGGCCGATGCTGACATCGTCCCATTCGCGGGCCGCCCCTGGCTGCGGGGCAAGCCGGCCGGCGCGCACATCGCCTACGATGTCGCTCCACATCCCCATCCAGGAGGCCATGTTGTCGGGCATCCCCTCCAGCGAGAACTCCCCCTCCGGCGACCAACCGATCACAGGCGAGAGACGGTCGTCGCCCGCAATTATCACAAATCCTCCCCGCTCGGCATCGAAGACATAATAATCCGGCGTCCCCGAAGGGCCTTTGGTAGGACATCCGACGCCATCTACGGGTGTGACACTCACTGCGCGGCCCAGGCTGGCTTTGAGATATTGCCTTGCGACCATCTCCGCCACGGCGGGCGACACATCCCCGGCCAGCGCCGCCGAACATGCGGCCGCCAGCATCAGAAGAGATGTCAGAATCCGTTTCATCCGGCTCAAAATTAAGTAAAAAAAGGAGGCGGTACAAACCGCCTCCCTTTTAAATATGATGCATTCAGCCTATTAGAGGGTTAAACCTTCAGGAAGAATGAATACCTCATTGTCTGTGAAGCCCCATACATGATCGGCTTTGGGCAATGCATAATAGGTAGTAAGAACTATTGCGCCATCTTCGATTGTGCATGAGTCGGGAATAAGCCATATATTGCCATACTCCGGTGCGTCGGGACTGTACGGCAAGCCTGTATCAAAAAAGTCGGGATACACAGGCACGCCATCGACCATGGTAAATGTGAAGTCAGTACCTGCTATCCAGCAATCGGGAAGAATGAAGTAATCGGGCGCTTCTTCTGTGGTGTAGATATCCTGCTCCCAAGATTCACCTTCGAACCATCCGGAAACGAAAGTACCTGTACCGAGGAATTTGCGGGTCAACACACGCTTGGCAGAGACCTTCAACTCGGCATTGCCAGAGGGAGACACCTGAGCTTCGTCTACGGTCAGGACCATCTCATATTTTTCACCGCCAAAAGCGTTAATGTCGGGATAAGTAATATCGACAGATGCAACACCTTCGCCGTCGGCAAAGTCAAAAGTACTCTTAGCGGGCTTGAATACGCCCTCGGTACCGTCAGAGAACTGGAAGGGCACGCTCAATGCGCCTTTAGTATTACCCCTGTTCAACTGGACAGTAATTTTGTTACCGTCCGCTGCCACCATGTTAAAAGATATGGCGCTTGTGGGGAACGAAAGAAGCGAAGCCCCTTCGGGGATCTCGTAGATTGTCCCCTTTCTCTCGCAAGATGCAGAGAATAACAGTGCACCTGCAATCAATGTAAGAAATAATATCTTTTTCATTTTTCGGTCATTTAAAGATTAAAGGCCACTACCCTGCTCAGGGTTCTGATCTTTCTTAGCATCCATGTTGGCGTTGCCGTCAAACTCAGCCTGGGGAATCCAGAGGATGAAGTTTGCAGAAGCAGGCTTGCTGGTGTATGCAGTACACATAGCAGTATGGTTGGAACCATCCCAGTTACGATCGAAGCAAAGACCGCGACGCTGGATGTCGAACAGACGGGGGTACTCGCCCCAGAGCTCGACGCGGCGCTGGAAGAAGATTTCGTCCATGAGGGAAGAGATAGGGCCGACAGTGTCGGAGTTGAGCGTCTTGGCATCTTTGATCTTGGCAAGACGGGCAGCATAGTCGGTGTCACGTTTCTCACCTACAGCTTTGAGGTAATCGCGTGCAACGCTAAACTGACCCTGCTCGCAAGCAGCTTCGGCTGCGATAAGATACATCTCTTCTGTACGCATCAGGATATGGTCACCGGTAGAAGCGGAGGGATCCATGAAGACGAGTTTCTTCTGGCACCAAGAGCGCCTGCCACCTTCGGTTGTACCGGGATCGCCCCATTCACTCTCGTTAAGGGGAGCTGTCCACCAACCCTTGCGGCAGTCAGTGTCGGGAATCTGGTTGTAGAGCCAGTTGGAAACCAGGTGACGTGCTGCTGAGTAAGTAGAGGCGCAGTTCGGATCCATATGCTCGTATACGGAGTATGCGGTAACCTGGTCGGTCTGGATTGCAAGACCCCACATAACGTTCTGCTTGGAGTTGTCGTTGACGGTCTTGATGTCATCCCAGCTGCCGAGTTTCTGGCCTTCCATAGCCAGTTTGGCGCAATCAAGAGCGGTCTTGTAGTCGTGCTGCACGAGTGCATAACGAGCCTTGAGACCGTAAGCAACCTCGAGGCTGACATGGCTCTTGTGGAGCTGCTTGAGGGAGGACTGCTTCAGGTGGTCGATAGCGGCGTCGATATCACTGTTAACCTGGTCGTAAACATCCTGCACGGTACCGCGGCCCTTACCTTCGCTACCTGCAACGGTAGGTTCGGTATAGATGGGCACACCGGGGAGCTGACGGGCTTCACTGCCGGCGTCACCACCGTTCTGCTGGAAAGTCTCGACGAGCCACATGTAGCTCATGGCGCGCACGGCATAAGCCTGTGCCATTACATAGTGGAAATAGTTTGCGTCACCTTCCATCTCCTGGTTTGCGAGGATATAGTTGGCGTCGCAAATCAAGGTATAGAAGTAGAACCACATTCTGTACTGGTGGCCACGGTCGCCCGCATAGTCACCGAATGTGTCATAAGCGTAGTCATAGTAGAACCAACCAGAGCCCTGGCCATCCATAAGATGGTCTTCACCCTTGAGGTCTTGAACAAGTATGAATGCGGGGAGACCACCGTTCTCGGAATTCCAACCGCCACCTGCGTTGACGTAAAGGAGACGGAACATACCGTTGACAGCGGTCATTGCGTTCTCGGAGTCAGAGAAGATAGTCGTTCCGGATACTCTGTCAGTAGGGTCTGTGTCAAGGAAGTCCTTTTTGCAGCCCGTAAGTGTAACAAGAGCTACAAGAGCTATAATTGCAAATATCTTTTTCATAGTATCCTTCAATTAAAAGTTAATGTCCAGACCAAGGGAAACGGTTCTGGTAGGAGTGTATGAATAACTTGTACCACCGGTGAAGTTATACTGCGGGTTCATACCCTTGTGGGATGTGAACATATGGAGGTTGTCTGCCGATGCGAAGATACGGAGCGATTTGAGGCTGATGGCCTGAGCCGCCTTCTGGGGCAGAGTATAACCCAGGGTGATATTCTTGATAGCGAAGTAAGAAGCGTCGAACAGTTCGTCGTCGGTGAGAGCGACATTGTAGCTGCCGTGATACTCGATCTTAGGGATGGTGGTAACGTCACCGGGCTGTCTCCAAGCTTTGAGACGGTCAACGGAAGCTGCCTGGCCGATGTAGGAGTTGTAGAGGAGACCCTGGTAAACACCATCGTTGATCTTACCGCCGATAGAGTAAGTAGTCATCAGGGAGAAGTCGAAGTTGCCGATCTGGACCTCGTTGGACCAAGAGCCATAGAGGTCAGGCATACGACTGCCGCATACTCTCTTATATTTGGATGCAGTCTGGTAGCTGTCGGTGATGTGTCTCTCACCGGGAAGTGCATCGCCAAACTCATCGTAGAGGACTTCGCCTGTAGCCTCGTCTACCTTGTCGTCCCAGATCCAGTAGAGTTTCTTACCGGTAGCGGGGTCAACACCTGCAGATTCGGGGAGATAGAAAGAGTAGAGGGTAGAACCTTCCTGGATTACATAGTTACCGGAAACGATTCTGTTCTTGTCGGCGAGGTGGAGCACCTTGTTGTGAACGGTGCTGCCCATCCAGGTCATTGCCCAACGAGCGTTGCTGGTCTTGATGATTTCGCCGGTGAGGCTGATCTCGAGACCGCTGTTGCTCATGTTGCCGATGTTCTTGTCATAACCGCTGAAACCGAGCGAGAGCGCCATAGGATAGCTCATGAGCATATCCTCGGTGTAACGGTTGTAGTATTCGATGGTAGCGGAGACCCTGTTGAACATGTGAGCCTCGATACCTACGTTGAGGTTCTTGTTCTTCTCCCAGGTCACATCCTTGCTTTCGAGAGATGTAACGAGGGCGCCGGGATTTGCGCCATTGGCATAACCCAGATCGTAGAATGCCTGCCAAGCGTAGAGCTTGTCGAGGTTATCGTTACCCTGTACACCGTAAGATGCCTTGAGAGTCAGGTTGTTGAGCCAGCTGACGTTCTTCATGAACTCCTCCTGGCTGATACGCCAGCTTGCGCCGACGCTCCAGAAGTTACCCCAACGTTTGTCCTGATGGAAACGGGAAGAACCGTCACGACGGAAAGATGCCGAGAAGTAGTACTTGTCTGCAAAGTCGTAGTTCAAACGGGAGAGCCAAGACTCTACGCGGTAGTTGTTGGAGTAAGAAGTAGCATCCTTAAGAGTGGTTGCGGGAGCGAGCTCATAGAGGCCGCCGAACGGGTAACCGCTCTTGTAACCCATCAGGTACTGATAGTTATAACCGTATGCCTCGTGACCTGCGAGGAAGTCGATATGGTGCTGGCCAAAGGCACGGTCGTAGTTGAGCAGTTCGTTGAGGGTGTAGCTGTAAGTACGGCTATCTTCTTTTACTGCGAGACCCTTGTCCTGGGTAGCGTTACCGAAGTAAGGGTTGTAATAGGTGCTTTCTTTCTGGTTTACAATGTCGACACCAAGGTTGACGGTGAACTTGAGGCCAGCGAGGGCGCCGGTCTTAACGTTGCCCAACTCAATGAAAGAACGTGCGCTGACGTTGTCGGAAGCACGGAGATACTTGTCTTCTACGAGGTTGGCCAGGGGGTTCCAGCCTGCAGATGCACCTGCGGGACGGTTGTTACCCCAGTCATACTGCTTCTCGCCGTTTGCGTCGAGGTTATAGCTGCCGTCTTCGTTGCGCAGATACATGGGATAGATGGGAGCCATCAACTGGCAAGAGTAGAACACGTTGCTATAGCCGGAGCTACCGTCTGCGCTGGTACCCAGGGCAGACATGTTGGAGGTGTTGCGCGCCAGGTTGACATTCAAACCGGTGCGGAACCATTCGCGAATCTGGTTTTCTACGTTGGCACGTGCGCTGATACGCTCGAAACTGGTGAGCTTCACGAGACCTTCTTCGTTCAGGTAACCGACGGAGAACATATATTTGTTGTTGGGGTTACCGCCCGAAACGCTCATCTGGTATTCCTGGCGCAGAGGCGCGGGATTGGTGCTGAGGTCGAGCCAGTCGTCGTTCCACTTGAGAGTGGTACCCTCCTTGATCTTGCCGGTGCTCGGATCAAAGAGATCTTCGGCAGACCTGGAGAAGGGGTTGAACTCCTCTTTGAGACCAAAAATGGAATCGGCGCCTTTGTACAAGGAATTTATTGCGTTGGCCATTGCAACGTCAGGAGCCTGACCATTGTCGATGTTGACGTTCTTGTACATGTAGAGGACATCCTCTGTCCACTGGTATGCATCCATGGTCTCGTAGCGGGGGATAGCGCGGGAAGCGATACCCCAGGAAGCCTTGAAGTTGACGTTTGCAGGACCGTCACCGCCCTTCTTGGTGGTGATGATCACAACGCCGTTGGCACCACGAGCACCGTAGAGGGCACCTGCAGAGGCATCCTTGATCACGGTCATCGAAGCGATGTCGTTAGGGTTGATGGCGTTGATTGCACCGTCGTAAGGCACACCGTCCACAACATACAGAGGGGAGGTGGAAGCGTTCAGGGATCCGATACCACGGATTACTACGGATGCACCTGCACCAGGCTGACCTGAACCGGAAGTGGTCTGGACGCCGGGAGCAAGACCGTCGAGGGCCTTGGTTACGTTGGCAACTGTTCTCTTTTCAAGGGTTTCGGACTTGATGGTAGATGCGGAACCTGTGAAGGATTCCTTCTTGGCGGTACCGTAGGCAACGACCAGCACATCTTCGAGATACTCAGCGTCAGGCTGGAGCATCACGTCAATCTGAGTGCGGCCTTCTACCTCAACCTCGGCGGTCTTATAGCCGACAAAGCTGAACAAAAGGGTAGCCTTCGGGGGAACCGACAGTGAATAAGAACCGTCAAAGCCCGTGGACGTACCGATGCTGGTGCCCTTCACTTGCACGGTTGCGAATGCAACGGGCTCACCGGTAGTCGCGTCAGTTACAGAACCTTTCACCTTGGTATTCTGAGCGAATGCTAAAACAGAAACCATCATGAAAAGCCCTGCAAAGAGCATTTTCAATCTTTTCATAGACTAATTGGTTTTTTGTTTATTAAAGTATAGTATGTAATGGTTTTCGGTTGCTTGCATCCTGGTTACGAATTGTAACCAGCCCATATAAATGGGAAAATTTAAGCGCAATATCGGCATTTAATTTTGAAATTCCAAATTGAAATGCTGCAATGCGATGTATATGAGCCGGAAAAGGCCATTTCTGTCCCTTTCTTTTCTTTATGTTTTTAAAAAATCAGTTCATTTTTGTAAATGATATCTCTATTTTGCTTACAATTCGAAAGCAAAATATTCTTTGTTGTAAAAAAACTTGAAAAAAATCAACAAGGGCAATCGGTTAACTTACCTATGTTGCGGAGTGGGGAATTAAAAGCGGTTAAGCCGTATTCCCTCAGTAAAGTCAAAACAACCGGCCCGAAGGTCGGTTGTTTTTGAATTTGTAGCGGGGGAAGGATTCGAACCTCCGACCTCCGGGTTATGAGCCCGACGAGCTACCAGCTGCTCTACCCCGCGGTGTAAACGGACTGCAAAGGTAGGAAAAAATCGGTAACCTCCAAATTTTTAATCCAAAACCGAGGTCAGGTAGCGGAACAGTTCCTCGCGTGCTACCGATGTCTGCTCGCCGCTGGTCATGTTCTTGACGGTGAACATGCCGCCCGCCATCTCGCTCTCGCCCGCCACTACCACTACCGCGATGTTGTTGCGGTTGGCGTATTCGAACTGCTTCTTGAGCTTGGCGGCGTCGGGATAGAGCACGCAGCTGATGCCGTGGCTGCGCAGTTCTGCAATAGAAGGGATGCAGTATTCGGCCTCCCTGGCACCCATGTTGGTAAACAGCACGCTCGCGCCCGAAAGCAGCGCTGCGGGATATTTGTCGAGACCCAGCAGCACGTCGTAGATACGGTCGGCGCCAAAGGAGATGCCCACGCCCGAGACGTTCTTGAGGCCGAAGATGCCGGTCAGGTCGTCGTAACGGCCGCCACCGCAGATGCTGCCGATGGCAAAGTCGAGCGCCTTGACTTCGAAAATCGCCCCCGTATAATAATTGAGTCCGCGGGCCAGCGAGAGGTCGAGCTCTACCTGCTGACGGATGCCGGCGGCAGAAATCAGCGAGAAGAGTTGCGAAATCTCCTCGACGCCCTTGCAGCCGATATCAGATGCGGCCAGCAGAGAACGCATCGCCTCTATTTTCTCTTCGTTTGTGCCCGAGAGCTGCAGCACCGGCTCCACGACACCGATGGCCTCATCGCTGATGCCCTTCTCGCGCATCTCATCTTTGACGGCGTCCAGGCCTATCTTGTCTATCTTGTCGATGGCCACGGTGATGTCCATCATCTTGTCGGGGACACCCGCAACCTCGGCGATGCCCGCCAGCAGCTTGCGGTTGTTGATCTTGATGCAGACGTTGATGCCCAGGCGGCCGAACACCATGTCCACAATCTGCACCAGTTCCAGCTCGTTGAGCAGCGAGGTGCTGCCTATGACGTCGGCGTCGCACTGGTAAAACTCGCGGTAGCGACCTTTCTGGGGCCTGTCGGCACGCCACACGGGCTGTATCTGGAAGCGTTTGAAGGGGAAGCTTAGTTCGTTCTGGTGTTGCGTCACAAAGCGGGCAAAGGGCACCGTAAGGTCATAGCGCAACCCCTTCTCGCACACCTTGGAGGTGATGGCGGCCGAGCTGGGCGCAGCCGCCAGGTCGATATTCGCGAACGCATCGCCCGAATTGAGGATACGGTAGAGGAGCTTATCCCCCTCGTCGCCGTATTTGCCCAGCAACGTAGAGAGATTCTCCATGGCGGGAGTCTCTATCTGCTGGTAGCCGAAACGTTTGAATACCTCCTTGATGTTGTCGAAAATATAGTTGCGGCGCGCCATTTCGATGCAGCCGAAATCGCGCGTGCCTTTTGGAATTGTCGGTGTCTGAGCCATATAAGATGATTTACGGGACTATTCGCCCGAGAGTTTCTTGTGAATTTCTGCGGCAGCCTTGCGTCCTGCGCCCATGGCCAGGATCACGGTAGCTGCTCCGGTGACTGCATCGCCGCCGGCAAACACGGCGTCGCGGCTGGTCTGCAGGTCGTCGCCCACAACCAGGCAGCCCTTGCGGTTGGTCTCCAGACCCGGCGTGGTAGCTGCCAGCAGCGGGTTGGGAGATGTACCGAGCGCCATGATCACCACATCGGTCTCGATGTCGAATTCGCTGCCCTGCACGGGAATCGGGCTGCGGCGGCCGCTCTCGTCGGGCTCGCCAAGCTCCATGCGGATGCAACGCACGCCGCGTACCCAGCCCTTGTCGTCGCCGAGTACCTCAACGGGGTTGGTGAGCATCGCGAACTCCAGACCCTCTTCCTTGGCATGGTGAACCTCCTCTACGCGTGCGGGGAGCTCGACCTCGGTACGGCGGTACACGATGGTGGTCTCAGCGCCCAGGCGCATCGCGGTGCGGGCGGCATCCATGGCCACGTTGCCGCCACCTACTACCACAGCCTTGCGGCCGGCATAGATGGGAGTGGCGTATGTGGGGTCAAAGGCCTTCATAAGGTTGTTGCGGGTGAGGAACTCGTTAGCAGAGAACACGCCGTTGAGGTTCTCGCCCGGGATGCCCATGAAGCGGGGCAGGCCGGCGCCGGAGCCGATGAACACAGCCTTGAAGTTCTCCTTGTCAAAGAGGTCGTCCACCGTCACGGTGCGACCCACGACCACGTTGGTCTCTATCTTGACGCCGAGCTTCTTGAGATTCTCTATCTCGGGCTCGACGACCTTCTGCTTGGGAAGACGGAACTCGGGGATGCCGTATTGCAGCACGCCGCCCGCCTTGTGCAGCACTTCGAAAATGGTGACCTCATAGCCGAGCTTGGCGAGGTCGGCGGCGCAGGCCAGGCCGGAAGGGCCGCTGCCCACGATGGCCACCTTGGTGCCGTTGGAGGGAGCTTTCTCTACCTCGATGCCGCCATGCTCGCGGCTCCAGTCGGCCACAAAGCGCTCGAGCTTGCCGATGGCAACCGGCTCGAACTTGACGCCGAGGATGCACTTGCCCTCGCACTGGGTCTCCTGTGGACATACGCGACCGCACACTGCCGGCAGCGAGCTGTCCTTGGCAATGATTTTCGCAGCCTCTGCGAAGTTGCCCTCCTTGACCTGCTCGATAAAGGCGGGAATCTGGATATTGACGGGGCACTTGGTCACGCAGCCGGGATTCTTGCAGTTAAGGCAGCGGCTCGCTTCGAGCATAGCCTCTTCCTGATTGTATCCGTAGCATACCTCTTCGAAATTGGTAGCCCTAACCTTCGGGTCCTGTTCGCGGACGGGAACTCTTGGAATTCTGTTTGCCATAGCTTTACCCCCTGATATTACATTTGTGATTCTGATAATTCTCGCGACTGGTCGCCTCCTGGCTGTTGTAGATACGCTGACGGCGCATCGCCTCGTCAAAGTCGACCTGATATGCATCAAACTCGGGCCCCTCTACGCACGCGAAGCGGGTCTTGCCCCCCACGGTGACGCGGCAGGCGCCGCACATGCCGGTGGCGTCTACCATAAGGGTGTTGAGGCTCACTGTGAGCGGGAGGTTGTATTGCTTGAGGGTCAACGCCACAAACTTCATCATAATCATGGGGCCGATGGCCACCGCCTGGTCGTATTTCTTCCCCTCCTCTTCTATCAGCTGCTTGGCCTTATTGGTCACAAGGCCGTGGAAGCCCTTGCTGCCGTCGTCGGTGCAGATGTACAGATTGTCGCAAACATCGGCGAACTTGTCTTCGAAAATCAACAGCCCCTCGGTCTTGGCACCCACGATGACATCGACCTTGGCGCCTTTTGCGTGGAGATATTTGGCCTGCGGATATACGGGTGCGGTGCCCACGCCGCCGGCGATAAACAGAAAGCTCATGCCGCGCAGCTGCTCGTCGCTCATGTTGCAGAACTCAGAAGGGCAGCCGAGGGGACCGAGGACGTCGTCAAAATAGTCGCCCGGCTCCTTCTCGCACATCTGCATGGTAGAGGCGCCGATGGTCTGGATTACCATCTGGACACTCCCTTTCTCTACATCATAATCACTGATGGTGAGAGGGACCCTCTCCCCTTTTTCTCCACATCTTACAACCAAAAATTGGCCGGGACGTGCTGCCGCAGCCAATCTTGGGGCCTCGGCCTCCATCAAATAAATTGACGGGGCGAGTAATTGTTTTTTCAGAATCTTATACATTGTAACCGCTGATTTGTTTCTGATTTGTTTACGAGCGGCAAATGTAATAATTTATTTGGATTCTTGAACCTTCTGCACCTCCGAGGCGGAATAACCGAGCTTCTCGATGGCCTTCGCAAGCTTCTCTTTTGAAGTTTTTTTAGGGTCAAATTTGAAATAAACGGTGTGGGAAGCCAAATCTACCTTACAATCCTTAATCCCTTTCTCGTAGGGAAGGTTTGCTTCACATTTTTTTACACAGTTGTTGCAGTCGATGTCGGTCAAGAAGGTAACTTCTTCGTAATTAACCTTTTTGCTCTTGGTTTCGGCAAATGCCTGATACGAGAAAACCATCATCAGGGCCATCACCAGAATTGTAATTCTTGTTTTCATGTCGTTATAGTTTATTATTAATTATTTCCACAATGTATATCGCAGGCCAAGATAAAACTTGCGGCCCATGAGCGGACCCCACACCACGGAGGCGTCAAAGTCGTTGCCAAAGGGGTTGTCGGCACCTATGATGGCATCGTGCTGGCGGTAGTCGGTGATGTTCTCGACCCCGGCATAGATGTCCAGCCCCTTGAACTTGCGGGTAACCTGGCCGTAGAGCATCGGATACACCGGCGAATAGTCCATCTCCCACACCTTGGCGGCATAGTCGGGCAGGCGCATGGGGCCGTTGAGCTGGGCAGTGAAGTCGAAGATCCACTTGCTCAGGTCGGTCTTGTACTGCAGGTTGAGCACCCCCTTGTAGAGACTGGTCATGGGGCGCACCACCACGCGGTCGGTGCAGCCGCCGTTCTCCTGCAGCCGCACCTTGGGATCGGTGTAGCGGAATGTCAGCAGGGCGTTGAAATGCTTGTTGAAGTCCAGCGAGAGGTCGGCCTGGACGGTCTGGGTAGCCGATTGCACCAGGCAGATGCGGGTCGTATTCCTGGCCCACTCCGTGTCTGCATAGACCTGGCGGTTGAAGTCGGTACGGAAGTATTCCACGCTTATGAAGCTGGCGTCTTCTTCGCCGAACGGCAGATAGTAGGTGATATTGCCGCCCATGGTTATGGCATCCTCCATATCCATATTGTAGCCGCGGCCCGGGTCGTTGTGGGGCGAGTAGCTGTAGATGAGCTTGCGGTTGGAAGAGAAGAGGCCGTAGTTGTCGGCAAAAACGCTGGGAGAGTGGAATGCGCGACCTATGCTCCCCCTGAACACCAGATCGTGGATGGGGGCATACTTGACGGTGGCGCGGGGGGCGAAGAGCAGCTTGTTGTAATATGTGTCGTAGTCGAGGCGCGCGCCCGAGACCACGGTGAGCTTGTCGCCGTGACGATAGGTATACTCTGCCATCGCACCGGGCATAAGGTCTATCTTGTGGGGGATAAACAGCAGGTCCTGCTCCCATAAGCCGTAGGCCCTCATCACGTAATCTTCGCCGATGTCGTCGAACTGCCCCGTGAGGGCCGCCTCCAGGCTGTGACTCTGGTTAAAGTCGTTGTGATAGAGCAGGTTGGCAAAGACGCTGTTCTGGATGCCGGAATAGAAGTTACAGCCAAAGTCGGCATTGGTCTCGTAGTGGTTGTAGGTCGTCACAAAGGCGATGCTGCTGCTCTGGTCTTCGGCAAGCGGCACGCCAATCTTGAAGTAGCCGTTGTAGAGACGGTTGTGCACCACCGAACCCCACGCCGAGGGAGATGTCTGACCCACCATCTCGCGCTTGAAATCCATCTGGCCGCCGATGCGGTCGTCGTCTACCACCTTGATGCCGAAGCGCACCTGCATGCCGCTCGGGGCGTAATAGAGCCAGCGGTTGGCCAGGTTGATCTGGCGGGTCGTGGGGTCGTCGCGGAAGCCGTCACCGTTGTGGTCCATCATGGAGTTGCCGTAGGAGATGTAGCTCATCAGCACCGTGCTCCAGCGTTCGTCGAGCTGCAGCGCGGAGATTATGTTGCCGTCGAACATCTTGTCGCTGCTGCCGTAGATATTCACGAACAGCGGCGTCTCGTCTATGGGCTTGCGGTGCTCCATATCTATCTGGCCGGTGATGCCACCCGCGTCGTTAGCCACCGAAGAGGGGCCTTTGGCTATCAGGATGCTCTCGAGCCACTGCCCGGGGACATAGTTGAATCCGAAGGTCGACGAGAGGCCGCGCATGGCGGGCATCTTCTCGTCCTGCATCTGGGTGTAGACGCCGGACAGGCCCAGCAGTTTGATCTGGCGGGCACCGGTTACCGCATCGGAATAGCCCACCGACACGCTGGCGGTGTTCTCGAAACTCTCGGCCAGGTTGCAGCAGGCCATCTTGCAGATGCCGGCGGTGGTGATGGCCTCCGTCTTGATCTGGGAGAGACGCTGCAGACCCGCCTGGCGCGCGATTTTCACCGCCTCTTCGAGGGTGTTGCCGCCGGTGAGCACAAAGTCGGCCGCGACTGTGCCGGGAGCGACCCGCAGGGTATCCTGCGAATAGCCGATATAGGTCGCCACAAAGGTCGCGTCTTTGGTGAGGAAAACCCCGAAAGTGCCGTTCTCGTCGCACTCCAGCAGTTTCTCTTTCTCAAGGTAATAGACCTGCGCAAAGGGGAGCGGCTCGCGGTCGCCTTTGGGGTCTTGATAATAGACTGTGCCGGTAAACTGCTGGGCATTGGCCGCCCAGGCAAGACACAGCAAAAATATGATTAAAGTGATTCTTTTTATGGTCATAATATTCTGTCAATTAAGGGTTTGCGTTTGCTTCAGCGATAGCTGGCAAGACGCTCTAAACCCTTCTGACAGAATACAGTGCGAGCATAGTGCGTCCCTTGAGGGAGCGCATAGCAGGGGCAGAAGCGCCCGCAAATACCACCGGGGCGGAAGGTGCCTCGCACACAATGGCTGCCACGGGGGCTGCCGGCAGGCATTTGACCGCAACCGAAACGTCGCTGACGCCCCTGAGCAACTGTGCATCGGAGAGGCAGTGCAGCGAATTGGAGCAGCAGTCGGCCTCGCTAAACTGCGGGTCGGCGGCTGTTGACTCCTGATGGTGATCTTCTGCGCAATGGTGGTGATGATGGCCGCAGCGGGCCTCATCGCCGCAATCGTGGTGATGAACCTCTTCGCAAGACTCGCCGGCAAGCAGCGGCAGCACCTCTACCGTATGGTCCAACGCGCATTCGTGGAGCCGGAACCCCACAAACGCCGTCATGTAGACCAGCAGCAGAAGCACTGTAGCTATTTTGCCTGCGAATTTCATTTATTTCACGATTGTAACGAACGGCATGCGTGCAAATACCTCGCCATGCTCTGCCGTTCTCAAGAATCCGAACTCACGTTCCATCTGGGCCAGGAGGCTCTCCCACTCCGTAGCGGGCTTGCTGCCAAAGAGCATGCTCTTGACAGATGCCGTGTTGCCCAACATCTTCATCAGTCGCTCCATGGTGCTCAGCACTGCGGGGTACTCCTCTACCTTGTAGTCTTCGAGGCCCGCTGCCACAGCCGCATATTCGATGGCCTCTTTCAGACCGCCTTTCTCGTCGGCCAGGCCGATGCCGAATGCGTCACGGCCGCACCATACGCGACCCTGGGCAATCTCGTCCACCTCGTCCACGGAGATGTCGCGTCCTTCGGCCACGAGCGTGATGAACTCGTCGTAGATATCCTCTACGGTTTTCTGCATATAATCTGTCTCAGATTTGTCAAGCGAGCGCATCCCTGCCATGATGTCGCTGTGGGCATGGCTTCCGACGCTCTGCGGGTTGACCTTGAGGGTCTTCTTGATGCCGCTGCCCAGGTTGGGAATCATGGAGAACACGCCAATCGAACCGGTCAGGGTGGTGTTGTCGGAGAAGATCTTGTCGCAGCTGGCGCTGATCCAGTATCCGCCAGAAGCGGCATAGTCGCCGTAAGAGGCAATCACCGGTTTCTCTTTCTGCAGCAGCTGGATTTCGCGGCGGATAAACTGTGCAGCCTGCACGCTGCCGCCGGGGGAGTTCACGCGGAATACGACCGCCTTGATGGTGGAATCCTTGCGCAGCTTCTCTACCTCGGCAGCAAACTCGCGGCCCACGATATCCTGCTCGGTGTCACCGTCGTTCACGATTTCGCCCATGGCGTAGAGCACTGCGATCTTATCCTTAGCCTTGGAGAGCTTTGCAAGCTTGGTCCCGGCGTAGTTGCCCAGGTCCACAAAGGTGATTTTATCTACCGACTCTACCTGGGAGAGGCCGCAGAGGTACTCCTTGAGCTGGTCGCGATAGTAGATGGTATCCACCATGTTGCGCTGCAGCATGGTCTCGGCCTTCTCGAGCTCCAGGTTGTTGATCCAGGTGTCCAGCTCTTCGCGGGAAAAGCCGCGGCTTTCGCAGATTTCGTCGGCCATCGACGCCCAGAGGCCGTCTACCATGGCCTTGGTCTGCTCGCGGTTCTCTTCGCTCATCGCGTTCTTGATAAACATCTCGCCGGCACTCTTGTACTTGCCGTGGCGGATGAGCTGCACCTCTACTCCCAGTGCGTCCAGCAGGTCCTTGACAAAGAACGTCGAGGTAGCCACACCCAGTATCTCGGACATGCCGTTGGCGTTGATTATCACCTTGTCGGCCACCGATGCCAGGTAATACGAACCGTTGCTGTAATTGTCTGCATAAGAGACAACAGCCTTGCCGCTGTCGCGGAAACGCTTGAGGGCGGCCCTGAGCTCTTCCATGTTGGAGATGGAGATGGACATTCCCTCGGGATTGAGGTAGATATACTTGATGGCGGGGTCCTCTGCGGCAGCGTCTACGGCGCGGATGGCGTCATAGATGGATATCTTGCTGCCGGTGGAGCGGTTCATCAGGGCAACGGGGGACATATCCTCCACTGCGCGCTCTGCGATCACGACATTCTTGTCTATCTTGAGCACCGAGCCAACCTTGGGTGCGGGTGCACCGCCCTTGATAGAAGACGATGCGGCGCTGCCCAGCATGCCCATGAATATAAACATAGCGATAAGCATCGCTACCAGGCAGCCCAGGAGCGATCCCAATACGATTTTCCAAAAAGTTTTCATGTATCTCGAGTGTTATTGTTTGCGTTAAAGTACCTCCATTATCAGGGGGAGACGGGTTCCGTTGGAGCCCTTGATGAGCAGCGTCTTGCCTTCGGGCTGCATCTTGCGGAAGAACTCCTTGAGCTGCAGCGAGGTGTCAAACACGAGGTCCCCCTCGGCCGCCACCGCCTTGAATTCGCTGTTACCGACAAGGTATATCTCGTTGGTGATCTTTCGGGCCTTGGCCAATATCTCGGCATGAGCCTCGGCAGAGTATTTGCCCAGCTCCAGCATGTCGCCCAGCACCAGCGCCTTGTTGGGGAACGATGTCGCCGCAAAGTTGTCGAGTGCGGCGTTCATGCTGCTGGCGTTGGCATTGTAGGCATCCAGGATTACTATGTTGCGGCCGGTGTCTATCAGCTGCGAACGGCTGTTGGAGGGGATGTAGCTCTCTATGGCGCCCACGGCCGACTCAAAATCGACCTCGAAGTAGCCGCCCACAGCCAGTGCCGCGGCGACATTGGTGGCGTTGTAAGAGCCAATCAGGCGAGTGGTGATGCGTGATACGGTGTCGGCCACCTCGACCTCCATGGTGAGGTAAGGATTCACGCGGGAGGTGCGCAGCACCCTCATCCCGGCATATTCCACGCCGTAGGGCATCAGCTGCATCCCCTTGCGGGAGGTCACCATCTCAGAGAGGTTCTCGTTGTCGGCGTCGTAGAAGGCGATTCCGCCGTGCTCGCTGAGCCAGTCGTAGAGTTCGCCTTTGGTCTTCTTGACCCCTTCGAAGCTGCCGAAGCCCTCCAGATGGGCCTTGCCCACGTTGGTCACCAGGCCGTGGGTCGGCATCGCCAGTTCTACCGAAGCGGTGATCTCGCCGGGGTGGTTGGCGCCCATCTCGACCACTGCGATCTCGGTCTCGGGGGTAATCTCCAGCAGGGTCATCGGCACGCCGATGTGGTTGTTGCGGTTGCCCTGGGTGCAGGTCACTTTGTACTTGGTGCTGAGCACGGCGTTGACCATCTCCTTGGTAGTGGTCTTGCCGTTGGTACCGGTGATGCCCACCACGGGGATGTCGAAGCGGCTGCGGTGGTGGCGCGCCAGCTGACGGAACGCCTCCAGGGTATCGTCTACGATGATCAGTTTGTCTGCGATGGATTCTTCGCAGTTTTCCCAGACGTGAACGTTGTCCACGACACAGCATTTGGCACCCCTCTCTATGGCGTGCGCGGCGAATTCGTTGGCATCGAAGTTCTCTCCCTTCAACGCGAAGAACATCTCGCCGCCGGCAAGGGCGCGGGTGTCGGTAGTATAGCCCTTACAGTCACAAAAGACTTTGTAAAGCTTCTCTACGTTAAATTTTTCACCTCTAAGGTCCATAAGTAGTATATCAGTTATTTGTTATTTTGTTCCAGTAGATCCGAAACCGCCGGCACCGCGGCCGCTCTCTGCCAACACCTCCACCGGCTGCCAGTCTACACGTTCGTGGCGGGCAACCACCATCTGCGCTATGCGTTCGCCCGGATTGATGGTGAACGCCTCCTTGCCAAGATTCACCAGCAGCACGCATATCTCGCCGCGATAGTCGGCATCGATGGTGCCCGGGGCGTTGGTCACGGTGATGCCGTGCTTGGCCGCCAGGCCGCTGCGGGGACGGATCTGCGCCTCAAACCCCTCGGGGAGCTCTATGAACAGGCCGGTGGGAACCATGGTGCGGTCCAGGCTGCCCAGCACTATCGGCTCGTCTATGTTGGCCTTGAGATCCATGCCGGCAGAGAACTCAGTGGCATACTGCGGCAGCGGGAAGCGCGACTTGTTTACTATCTTGACTTTCATCTTCTAGACGGTTTTGCGGGTTTTGTATAAGTAAAGCGCCGTCGGCACCAGATATATCAGCATCAGCACGGTATGCACTCCCATTTTGGGCCAGAGGCTCATCTCGGGCAGCAGCATCGAGGCGCCGTATATCGCCAGGGCGAACACTATCACGAACAGAATCTTCTTCCAATTGTATGGAATCGGGTAATATTTGTTGCCCAGCACCAGCGAGATCACCATCATCACCAGATAGCTGGCTATGTGGGCCCAAGCGGCAGCGTGGTAGCTGTAGCGGGGCATGAACAGCACGTTTATCACCACCGTAACAACCAGGCCCGCCAGGGTGATCCACACCGCATAGCCCGTCTTGCCCGAGAGTTTGTACCACATGCTGATGTTGAACTGCATGCCCAGCATCACGTAGGCCATGAGCATTATCGGGGTGATGGAGAGCCCCACGCGGAAGTCCTTGCCCAGCATCAGCCCGATGACATCCAGGTAGAGCATCACAAACAGGAAGCCCGCCATGCAGAAGGCCACAAAATAGGTCATCACCTGCGCGTAGAGCGTCTTGGAGTCTTTCTGCTTCTCACGCTGGAAGAAGAAGGGCTCGGCGGCATAGCGGAACATCTGCACGAAGAGCGACATGATCACCGCTATCTTCACGCCCGCCTGGTACACGCCCAGATCGGCACGCCATGCGGCGCCGTCGAGGCCGCGCATCAACACCCTGTCCAGCAGGTCGTTCATCACGCCCGGCAGACCAGCGAGCATCAGCGGGATGGAATATACCAAAAGCGCCTTGCACACCTTCTTGTCGGGGGCAAAGCGCAGGCGGAAAATCTCGGGAAGGAGCATCACCAGACACACCACACAGCTCACCAGGATGGCGAAGATGGCGTAGGTGAAATCTGGAGTGGCACTCACCAGGCTGGTGATAACGGCGCCGCTGTGGCTGGCCAGGTAGCGCGGCAGCACCAGGTAGAGCAGCAGGTTGACTCCGAGCTCGGTGAAAATCTTGAGCGTCTTGACCACCGCAAACTTGAGCGCCTTGTGCTCGTATCGCAGGCGGGCGAACAGGATGGCGGTGATGGTGTCTATCAGCAGGATGGCGCCTACGTAGACTATGATTTTGCCGAAGCCTTCGTAGCCCAGCGCGCTGGAGATGCCGCCGGAGAATATCGATACGCCAGCAAAGAACACCAGGCACACCCCGAGCACAATCATGAAGGCGTTGGAGAAGATGCGGTTGGGGTCGGCGTGGGTGTCACCCTCGTCGGCGGCATTCTTCTCCTTCTGGGCATATTTGAAGCAGCCCGTTTCCAGGCCGAGCGCCAGAACCACCTGAAGGATAGCAATATAGGCCAGAAACTCCGTGACTATGCCATAGTTCTCGCGCGAGAGGATGTTGGTATAGAGCGGCACCAGCATGAAGTTGACCACTCTAGCCAGAATGGTACTCAGACCGTATATCGCGGTCTCGCCTGCCAGTTGCTTAAACGGATTCTTTGCCATATTAACGATTTAGCCCGTAAATATAGCAAAAATACCGGTATTTGCACCATTATTTTTTGCGCGCGCGAAGGATGCCTTGTGCGGCGAAAGCGGCCATCGCCCCGAACATCAAGATTATGCACACGATGGAGAGGATGTCACCCTTGCGGACGCTGTCGGGCTTGAATTCGAACCGTATGTGGTGCGCACCCGCAGGGACATTCATCGCCCTCAGCGTATAGTTCGCGCGGAAGTGCTCTGCCGGGGCGTCATCTATGTAGGCCTTCCAGCCGAACGGATAGTAAATCTCAGAGAAGACAATCGTACCGCCCGCAGCGCTGTTGCAATCGTATTCCAGCCGGTCGGGCTTGTACTCGGTCAGTTGTACCTGAGCCCCTTCGCCCGCAGGTTTGAAGCCCTCGGCATAGCCGCCGAAAGAGTCGGTATCCACCACCACGGTCCTGGCCAGATCGACCTCCATGAGCGCCGCGCACTCGGCATCGGCTCCGCTCACCGTGCACAGGCTGTCGGCGAACCACGCATTGCCCAGCGCATCTTCGTTGGGCATCACCATGGCCTTGCCATCCTGGTTCACCACGTAATATTTCGCATTCAGCATGCTGATCACCGGCAGGTGCACCGGCGCCAGGTGTTCGTCTATAAGATCCTGATAGCGACGCAGTTTGGCTGCGCTGTAGCCGCCTATCGATTTCAGGCGGTAGCTGGTGCGGTTCTCGTTGAAAGGGTTGCCGGTGGCCAGGTTGAACACCCTGAAATGGGGATCCTTGTCGGCCAGTATGGTCTGCTCCCACGGCTGCATCGCAAAGTTGCTCTCGAACTCGCGCGGGCTCTGGAAATAGCTCTCGTTGAAGAAGCGCTTGTCCACGCCCCAGAGGTCCACCAGTATCAGCACGCCCAGCGCGGCCGCCCCCCAGCCCTGCCCAAGTTTGCCGGCCGCCAGCAGCCAGATCACGCCCGAACCGAGCGCCACGAACAGCAGGCTGCGCCAGGCGTCGGAGGCGAGCATCGCGGCGCGCTGCTCGTAGAGCATAGGCATCAGCCAGTCAGGGAGTTGCTGGGCCAGATATGCATCTCCGGCGCCAGAGAACGACATAAGTCCGCGGCCGAAAAGGGCCAGTATCAGACACAGGCCTCCGGTGATTCCGGCACTCCATCCCAGCGCCTTGAGCAACTCTTTGCGGGCCACCTTGCCCTCTGCGATCTCTTTCACCGCCAGGAAGCCCAGTATCGGTATCGTAATCTCCGCCACCACAAGTATCGACGACACCGCGCGGAACTTGTCGTACAGCGGGAACCAGTTGAAGAACAGCTTGGTGAGCGGCATGAAGTGATAGCCCCACGAGAGCAGCACCGAGAATAGGGTCGCCGCCAGCAGCGCCCATTTGTACGGACCTTTGACTATGAAGAGGCCCAGGATGAACAGCAGGCACACTATCGCACCCAGGTACACCGGACCGGCGGTGAAGGGCTGATCGCCCCAGTAGGTAGGCACCGACTCGCAGAAAGAAGCCGCGGCCGCAGGTTGCACGCCCTTGGCCACCAGCGACTTGTACAGTTTGGAATTGCGCCCCACGGCGTAGTTGCTGCTGCCGCCCATCGCGTTGGGCACCAGGAAGGTCAGCGTCTCGTCAATTCCGTAGCTCCACTGGGTAGCATATTCTATGTCAAGGCCGCCTTCAGAAGCATCCGTCACGGCATCCTTGTGCAGGTCGCTGTGGCCGCCGCGCATGGTCTGCGTCATATATTCGCGGTTGGCGAAGGTGTTAGCGCTGGTCACCCCCACCCCTATCGCAAAGCTCGCGAAAAAGATTGCGGTGGCGGTTGCCCACTGCTTCATCTGCTTCTCCCTGATGTGGATATAGAGCTCGGCGCACCAGAGTACGCCCGCCATCAGGCAGATGTAGTATGCCATCTGCGGGTGCGGAGTGAGACCCATCGCGGTGAAGAACATCACCATGGCGCTGCCCCAGCCGTACTTCTTCCTGTAGATGAGCAGCATGCCCGCCACCATCAGCGTCATCCACGCCAGCGAGCTGGTCTTGCCGCCGTGGTTAGCCCCGATGATAATCAGAAAATATGACGAGAACGCTATCGCAAACGCCCCGGCCGCCGACATCCAGCGGCTCACGCCGAATGCACGCAACAACAGGAAAAATGCTATAAGATAGAAGAAGATGGTCAGAATCTGGTTGCTGTGACCCCAGTGGAAAAAGCGGTAGAACGGCTGCAGGATGTAGTAAGAGCGATAGTGCGCCCCGCCTATCTGGTAGTTGGGCATGCCCGAAAAGAGCGCCCCGGTCCACCAGGAATTGCCTCCCTCCGCGTGCCGGTAATTGAGGCACTCCTGCACCGCCGCCGTGCCGTTCACGCCGTCGGCATTGCCGATTACCTTGCCCTCCAGCACGGGGTAGCAATAAACCGCCGCCGCAGCCAGGAACAAAACCACAATAATGACGTATGGAAGTATCTTCTCTTTGAAATTCATAGCCGTAATCTATTCACTTGCCGCAAAGGTACAAAAAAGGCGGCACTCGGGCCGCCTTAAGTTGCAATATATAACGTCGTTTAGAACTTAACCTTGTAGGTGAGCATCAGGTCGTACGCCTTGTTGTTGATTTCTGCAACGGGAGCGAGGCACTGGGCCACGCCGGCATCGTTGAAGGCATAGTCGTCGTACGGAGCCGTGGTGTAGGTCTCTTTGAGACGCTTGCGGAAGGCCACGTCGATAGTGGAATTCTCGCTGAGGCGTTTGCCGAAGCCGAACGACAGGTACTTGGTGTAGTACCGCTCTTCGGGATCGTGATATTTGAACATATGACGGCTGTAGCCGCTTCTGATAGAGAAGTCCTTAGGCAGGTTGAGTTCGGCACCGATGCGGATGATGTTACTCTTGCCGCAGTAGTATTCGAGGTCCTCGTTCACTTGCTGGAATACCTTATAGTCGTAGTCGTGGTCGTCGATACGGGTTTTGCCGTAGTCTGCGCCCTCATAGTCGAAGCTCAGCAGGCCGGCACGGCCGAATACCAGCGCCGCACCAAGTGAGTAGCGGCTGGGGGCAGTCACGCGATATTGGTAGGACATGACGGGAGACTCGCTGTCGGCCGACTTGTAAGAGGTGGAGCCATCGAAACTGGAGGACATGGTCTCGCGCCATCTGTCGGTGAGTTCGTAGGATGTGGGGGTGGTATATGTCGCACCCAGGCGGAGGAAGTTGAACGGTACCCAGATTGCGCCGAACTGCAAGTTCACACCCGCGCCGCTGGTCTCCTGGATATAGTTGTAGCTCATCGACTTGAAGCCGCTGTCAAAATAGTTGCCCGAGATGTCGCCGTTCTCGCTGTAGAACATATCATCCTTATAGTCAACCATGTTGATATTGGCGTTGACGCCCAGATACAACCTGTCGGAGAAGTTGAGTCCGAAGTTGAACGACATGTCGTAGATGCCGCCCTTTACGATACGGTCGTAGTCCTTGTCCAGGATGTTGTCTACGCCGAGGCCGCCGCCCAGCCACTCATTTTCAGTGGCACCGATATACGAATCGCTCAGCTGATGGTAGGGGTTCACCAGATATGTGTCGTAGGCAAGTATCTCTTGATTGGTGCAATAGCCCACTTCGTAGGCATCATCGGCCATGAGATAGCTGTTGTCGACCCCTTCGAGACCTGCTGCGATCTTGCCCAGCAGACTGCTCTCTCCGTCGTCGCCACGATATGACACGCGGGTGTTGAAGTTGGCTATCTTGTTGTAGCCGAAGCCGAAGCTGTAGCTCACCAGGCCGGCGTCACGGCCGGTAGGGAGCGAGAATACCATGCTGATGTTGGGTACCGTGAACACGGTGCGCTTGCCGGTGCTGGTGAAATTACCCTCTGTGGTTTCGAACAAGGCGTTGTTCTTGTCCCAGGAGAATCCGCCGGTAATTGCAAACTCGCAGCAATTATAGAGCGCCGTGGAGGCGGGGTTGATGCCCATTGCCCCGAGATCGCCGCCGAGGGCGGTGAAAGCGTTACCCATTGCCATGGTGCGGGCACTTCCGACATAGAACGGCTGTGAATATCTCAGCGCATCTTCCATCCCCTGCGCGTTGGCAGAGAAGGTGGCTGCCGCCAGCAATGCAATTGCAATCAAACTTATCCTTTTCATAATTACCGTAATTCTTTCAAGTTAGACAAAGTGTTATGGTTCTGCGCATCGCAGGAGTTACCTGCGGCCGCCGGAAGAGTGTCCGCCGCCGGAGTGTCCGCCACCGGAGTGTCCGCCACCGCCGGAGTGTCCGCCGCCAGAGTATCCACCACCGCGGGAGCTACTGCTGCTGCCGGAGTAAGAGCTGCGGCCGCTGGAAGAAGAGCTGCTGCGCGAACTGCTGGAGCTGGAGCTGCTGCGGCTGCCGCTGGAGTAAGAACTGCGGCTGCTGGAAGAGCTGCTGCGGGAACCGCTTGAATAAGAGCTGCGGCTGCCGGAAGAGGTGCTGCGCGAGCTGCCGGAGTAAGACGAACTGCTGGAGCTCGACGAAGGGGTACCGCGACGGGTAGATCCACCACTGTAGCTGGAACGGCTCGAGTTAGAGGACGAAGAACTCCTGTTGACGGTTACGCCGGAGTTGTTGCCTGCAGAAGAGCTCCTGTTGACTGAAGAAGTACCTCTGTTGACATTAGAAGATGAGCTGGAACTGCGACCTGCCGACGACGAGCTGCGGCTTGTAGAGGAGCTGCGGCTTACCGAAGACGAGCTGCGGGCGGCAGATGAGCTGCGGCTTACCGACGATGTACCGCGCGAAGACGAGCTGCGCGAAACGGAGCTGCGGCTTGCCGACGACGATGCGCTGCGTGCCGATGCAGACGACGTACGAACTGCAGAAGAGGTACGCGCCTGGCTCGCACGGCGGCCGTCGATGCGGCCGGTAGCGGCGCGAGAGCTTGTAGACGATGTCGCCAGCAGCGACTTGTTGGAGCGGCGGGAGCTCGAAGAGGCCACCATGCTGCTGTTGGAGGCGCGGCGGTTCACGCTTCTGGAGACAGCTGCCGCATGACGCAGGTCGCTGTTGCCGGCGTAGGTGCCGCTCACGCTGCGGCGGCCGTTGCTGCGGGGACCGAACGCGTCGCGATGACGATGGACTCCGCCGCCGTGCCATGCAAAGCTGCTGAAGGGGCTGTGATGGTGATGATGGTGATGACCGTACCAGCCATAGCTCCAACTGTAGTAGTAAGGGCCATAGTGAGGACCCCAGTAGCAGTTGTACCAACTGTGGTGATACCAGGGGTCGTACCATGCCCAGCCGCTGTACCAGTAAGGGTCACGCCAGCCGTAGCCATACCACGAATCGTACCACCAGGTGTTGTACCAGGCGTATGAGTAGCGCCAGGGCGAATACCAGCTATAACAATATGTGGGACCCCACCAAGGGTTGTACCAGGGGTTGTCCCAACCGTAATAATCTACATAAACCCTATATGTCTCGACAGGCTCATCATCGAAACGGTGGAGGCGTGCCTCGTAAGTTTCGCCATCGTCCAGCACATATATATCTGCGGTGTAGCTGGCGGTGCGGTCAACAGTGTAACCGTCGTTGTCCCTTACCACAGTCAACTTTGCCCTCTGGGGACGATCGTAAATGCTGTCGTTGTAGATTGAAGAATAATAGCTGGTCGTCCCACAAGAAGCGAGAGCGCCGAGCGCCAGGAGCGATAAAATAAAAAGTCTGTTTTTCATAATATTACCTCCTATATGATTTATTTTGTATTTTTGCGAGCGTTTTCTAAAGCAAATATAGCAATATTTATACCAACGGATATTTTATGGCAAAAGAACTGACTTCAAGGAGCGAGAACTACTCTCAGTGGTACAATGACATCGTTATCAAGGCCGACCTGGCCGAGAACTCTGCGGTGCGCGGATGCATGGTGATAAAGCCCTATGGCTATGCGATTTGGGAAAAGATGCACGACGCACTGGACAAGATGTTCAAGGAGACTGGGCACCAGAATGCCTACTTCCCGCTGTTTATACCAAAATCGTTCCTCAGCCGTGAGGCGGAGCATGTAGAAGGGTTTGCAAAAGAGTGCGCAGTGGTTACCCACCACCGCCTGAAAGTGGCTCCCGACGGCAACGGAGTAGTAGTTGACCCCGATGCCAAGCTCGAAGAAGAGCTCATCGTGCGCCCCACTTCCGAGACCATCATCTGGAACACATATAAGAATTGGATCACATCTTACCGCGACCTCCCCATCCTGATTAACCAGTGGGCCAACGTGGTACGTTGGGAGATGCGCACCCGCCTGTTCCTGCGTACGGCAGAATTCCTCTGGCAGGAGGGCCACACCGCCCACGCCACCAGCGCCGAGGCCGTTGCCGAGACCGAGAAGATGGTGAACGTATATGCAAAATTCGCCCGCGACTACATGGCGATGCCGGTCGTAGTGGGCCACAAGAGCGAGAGCGAACGTTTCGCGGGCGCCATCGACACCCTCTGCATCGAGGCCATGATGCAAGACGGCAAGGCGCTGCAGGCAGGCACCTCGCACTTCCTGGGACAGAATTTTGCCAAGGCTTTTGATGTGAAGTTCTCCAGCAAAGAAGGCACTCTGGACTATGTATGGGCCACTTCGTGGGGCGTTTCGACCCGACTGATGGGTGCGCTCATCATGTCGCACAGCGACGACAACGGCCTGGTGCTCCCTCCGAAGCTCGCCCCCATCCACGTGGTCATGGTGCCCATTTACAAGACCCAGGAAGAGCGCGACGCCATCCTGGCAAAGATGGACCAGATCAAGGCCGAATGCGAGAAAGAGGGCCTCACCGTGAAGATAGACGACCGCGACAACCTGCGCCCCGGCTTCAAATTTGCAGAGTGGGAGCTCAAGGGAGTTCCTGCAAGAGTGGCCATCGGGCCGCGTGACCTTGCCGCCGGCATGGCAGAAGTCGCACGCCGCGACACCCTCACCAAGGAGTCGATGCCCGAAGATGGTCTGGCAGCACGCCTGAAAGCCCTCATGGACGAGATCCAGGAGAACATCTACACCAAAGCGCTCGACTTCCGCGCAGAGCACACCATCAAGGTGGACACCTGGGACGAGTTCAAGGAGAAAATCGAGCAGGGTTACTTCCTCCTCTGCCACTGGGACGGCACCGGCGAGACCGAGGCCCGCATCCAGGAGGAGACCAAGGCCACCATACGCTGCATCCCCATCGACAGCTTCGTATGCGAAGAAGAGGGCAAGTGCGTATACAGCGGCAAGCCGTCTCACCGCAGGGTGATTTTTGCAAAAGCATATTAATATAATAGGGATGAAAAAGAGCCTGACACTGTTGTTACTGCTTATCTCCAGCCTCTTTACCGCCAATGCGCAGGAGGCTGCGAAAAAGCCCGACTACTGGACCGCGTGGGCCATCACCACGCTGAGTTTCAAGCAAACATCGCTCACCGACTGGGCGGCGGGCGGTAACGGCAGTGCATCTTTCGGCTCTACCATAGACGCCAACGCAAACTACGCCAAGGAGAAGATAACCTTCACCAACCGCCTGCAGATGGCCTACGGCTTTACCCAGACCTTTGGTGTGGGATTCCAGAAGAATGCCGACTACATTGTACTCAACAACAACCTCGGATATACCCTCAAAGGCAACTTCAGCGGCACCCTGGAGTACTCTTTCAAGTCGCAGATAAGCCCCGGCTACGCTTCCATCATAGGCAGCGACGTGGTGTCGCGCTTTTTTGCCCCCGCTACTATGACCCTCGGTGCCGGTGCCAGCTGGAGCCACAAGGGGATCGGGGTTACATTCACACCGCTCACCGGCAACGTGCAGTTTGTCTCCGATCCGGAGCTGCGTGCCCGTTACGGTAACGAACCCGAACAGTTTGCCCGCTGGGAGCTCGGTGCCAAGACCCGTATTACCGCTGCCGCCAGCGTGCAGGGGCTCACGGTGAACACCACCCTGGATATGTTCTCCAACTATCTCAAGAAGCCGCAGAACATCACCTTCGACTGGATCCTGGCGGTGAGCGCCCCCCTGACCAAGTTCATCTCTTTCACCCTCAACTGCCGCGCCATCTACGACGACAAGATTAAGTTCAAGACGCTCTACGATGCGCAAGGCGACCCCATCTTGGACGACGAGGGTAACGTGAAGCTTTTCCCGGCACTGCAGTTCCAGGAGATTGCCGGCATCACCTTCTCTTACACCTTCAAATAGTGCAGCGCGCGTTTGACAATGCGCTTTGCGGGCTGCTCGGCGACTGGCGCGGGCCGCTGTTGCTCGCCGTGAGCGGCGGGGTGGATTCCATGGTGATGCTCTACCTGGTGCAGCACTCTTCGCTGGAGTGCGGCCTGGCCGTGGCGCACGTAAACTTTTCCCTGCGCCCGGGCGACTGCGACCTTGACGAAGAGCTGGTCCGCACCACTTGCGCCAAGGTGGGCATCCCCTTCTTTACCAAGAAGTTCGACACACTTGAATACGCTGCGACTTCGGGCATTTCCCCAGAGATGGCGGCGCGCGAACTGCGCTACGGATGGTTCGCGGAGTTGATGCAAGAGCACGGCTACGGCCGGCTGCTGGTGGCGCACAACCAGAATGATGCCGCCGAGACGCTGATGCTCAACTTGCTGCGCGGCACGGGCTTGCGCGGACTGGGAGGCATCCGGGCCGTCAACGGAGCCATCGTGCGGCCGATGCTGGGCTTCTCCCGCAGCCAGATAGAGGCGTTCGCGCGGGAAAAGGGCATAGCCTGGCGCGAAGATGTCACCAACGGCGATACGGCCATCGTGCGCAACCGCATCCGCCACAATGTATTCCCCGAATTCGAAAAGATAAACCCGTCGTTCCTGAACACTTTTTCGCAGGAGATGGAGCGCTTTGGACAGGCGGCGGAGGTTCTGGACGAGGTACTGGAGGCCAAGCGCGGGATGCTTTGCAGCGAACGTGACGGTGCGGTATGCATAGATGTAGAGCTGTTGGCCGCCGAGCCGCACAAGGAATACTGGATGTATCGGCTGCTGGAACCCTGGGGCTTTACCGCAGCTCAGGTTGCCGACGCCCTGGATGCCATCGACTCCCAGAGCGGCAAGACCTTCTGCAGCGCCACGCACAAGTTGATCCGCGACCGCGAATATTTCAAGATATATCCTCTGGAAGAGGCTCTCATACCGGCAATTGAGGTTACCACGTTCAGCCTCCCGGAGGGCTTTGACCCCCGCAACCATCCCGCGGACGTGCTGTATGCCGATGCCGATACTCTTCAGATGCCGCTGCAGGTGCGTCCCTGGCGCAACGGAGACCGGTTCCGCCCCCTCGGAATGCAGAAAAGCCGCCTGGTGAGCGACTTTTTCACCGACCTTAAGCTTGACCTGGAACAGAAACGCCGCGCCGGCATTGTCTATTATGAGGATAGCGAGGGAGAACACATAGTAGCCGTGGCCGGCATCCCCTCCCCGCGCATCGACGACCGCCACAAAATCACCTCCGCTACCCGGCGGATAGCCGCCATCAGGGTAATCTGCAACCGGTAACGCACAAAAAAAAGATAAAGCGTCATCCGGTGTGGCCCGGGTAACGCTTTTTCCTGTTTAACCAAAAAATACTATGAAAAAATCATCTTCGTCTTAGGTAAGTACAAAGCCTGTGCCAAAGATGTTTTTTCTAAAAATTTATTTGATTTCCTGGACTGAAATAATCTTGATGGGGTAAAGAGGCAGGCCGCGCGCATTGGTCTCGACACCCGCGATGTTGTCCACAACGCTCAGTCCGTCAATAACTTCACCAAACACAGTGTACTCGCCGTCGAGGTGCATACAGCCCTGCTCGTCCTGCACGATGTAAAACTGCGAACCGCTGGAGGCACGCTGGGGATTGACGCTGTCGCCGCGGCGGGCAGCTGCGATAGCACCCTTCTTATGGTGCAGCTCGGGAACGATCTCGGCGGGGATGGTATAGTTGGGTCCGCCGCTGCCGTACATCTCGACCTTGGTGGTGTCGCGGGTCAGAGGGTCACCCGCCTGAATCATAAAGCCGTTGATTACGCGGTGGAACAGCAGGCCGTTGTAGTAGCCCTTGCGCGCCAGTTTCAAGAAATTGTCGCGGTGCTGGGGGGTCTCCTTGTAGAGTTTGATGCGGATGTTGCCCATGCTGGTCACCATGTCCAGGGTCGGCTCATAGTCGGTGGCGATGGTGTCCTTGGGCTGTTCCGGCTGTTGGATGGTGCTGCTGTCTACGGGCTGGGCAACCTGGGTGCTGTCAGCCACCTCGTCTGCCGTTTTGCGAGCACCAGAGCGGCCACGGCATCCTGTCAGGAATATGCACATAATCAAAAGCGAGACTAATATTGTCCTTTTCATATTTAGAGCTATTTAAAGTTCACGTTTTTTAATATAGGTCACCACGTCGCCAAAGGTTTTGGAGGCGGTGAGCCGCATCACGACTATGTAAAGCACCGCAACTATCGCTATCTTGGCCAGCATGCGCCACACAACAGAGGCGATGGGCTGCACGAGATAGTGCGCCGCCACAATTATCAGCAAAACTACAACAAAATAGGGCAAAGTATCCCACAAGAAGTGCCATATTTTGATGCCGATGACATCGCGTGAGAGCAAGTACCATATTACCACCGCCACAAAGTTGGCCACTGTGACCGCGGCGGCCATCGTAACCAGGCCGTAGCGGTGGGTGAGCAGCGCCACCGAGATCTGCAAGGCGGCATTTATCAGGGTGAACAGCAGGTAGCGGTCGCTGCGCCCACAGGCCATGGCAACCTGCGTAAAGAGCGTCTGCAGCAAGAATGCTATATAATAGAGGCAGTAGATGCGCAGGATGGGTACCGACGGCGCGAATTCGGGATTGATGAGATTGATGAACTCGGGGGCGATGAAGGCCAGTCCCAGCATGGCGGGAAAGGCCGCAAAGGCCAGGAACCTGCAGAGTTTGCGGAATATGGCCCGCTGGCGGTCAGCATCGCCCGCCGCACGGGTGAGCACCGGCTGCCCGACGCTGTTGACCATGCCGCCAAAGACCTGGCTCCCCATGGAGGCCCACTTGCTGCCCTGGGTATAAACGCCCACCTCCGTCTTGGAGTAGACGCGGCCCAGGATCACGGAGAATATATTGGTCTGAATCTGAGTGACAAACGATGCCGCAACCAGCCTTAATCCGAACGGGAACATCTCCCACACCGGCTTGAAACTGATTTTGAAGTTGGGCTTCCACGGGGTGAAAACCAGCTTAAGCAGCGATGTCACCGCCGACTGCACCACCGAATGCGCCACCAGCGCCCAGTAGCCAAAGCCTTTCAAGGCCATCACCACAGCAACGATGCCGGCAATCAGCGCGCCAGAAATGTCCATCGTGGCCCTCTGCCTAATCATCATCTTGCGCAGCAGAAATGCGTCGGAAGATATCGAGCAACTCACAAACAAGAACGACAGGAACAGCAGCCGGCCAACCTTGACCAACTCGGGAGCGTGATAAAAACGGGCGATTGGTCCGGCCATCAAGAACAGTATCAGATACAAGCACACACTCACCGCGATTGTGAACCAGAACACGGCGTTATGGTCTTCCGACCGAATCTCTCCCCGATTGATCAGCGCAGCCTTAAAACCGCCCTCCTGCATGGTGGTGGCAATGGCGGTGAATATGGCCAGCATCCCGACGGTACCATAGTCGTCGCGTGTCAGCTGGCTGAGCAGCACAAGCCCCACAACCACGCCAATGAGCTGTTGGAGGCCGTTGTTCAAACCGCCCCAGAACAGCCCCTTGGCCGTTTTAGTCTTGAGAGAAACTTCACTCATATCATAGCAAATTTAGTTATCTTTGCCATGTATGCCAAATATAAAGATATATACCCGCTCGTTTTCGCCCGAACTCTATAAGTTTTCCAAGGGGTTGTACCCCGGGGACGTGGAGGCGGTACGGATGACCGACCGCACGGCCGACGGCTATTTTTACGCCATGCTGCGCGACCTCGACTGCGACATCGCCATCAATATAGACGAGGATGCCTATGTCAGCGACCCCGAGGCGGTGCTGGCGCTTGCGCTGCGGGTATGGGAAGAGGGCTGGGCAAATGCCGGCACGCCCGACTGCGGCCCCGGATGCCCGCGCGGCCACAATCCGATAGTCACCAACCCCTTTTTCAACATCCTGAACCTTAAGCTGATACGCGAGAAGTACCAGGGGCCGGCACAGATCCGCGCCTTTGACTATCATCCCGTAAAAGAGCTGATGCAGGCATCTTTCCTGCAGCAGGTTTCAGCGCCGCTCAAGGGCAACTTCGATATCTACGATTTTGAGCCGTACTACAGCTTCTACCTCTGGCTGGCATACAACTTCAAGACGCTGTACCTCCCCGCCGAGCGCCATGCCGACGGGATATCTACCATCCTTTACGACGACCAGGGGCACGAGCTCTGCCGCCACAGCTGGATGGCCCGCAAATACAAGGTGGACCCCACGCAGACCCGGCGCATCACCGCCCTGATAGATGAGGTCTACGCGATGCGCGGTCTCAGCCGGGCCGCTATAACCCGCCGCGAGCGCGCAGCTTTTGCCGTCGAACTCGCCTTCAGCTACATCAAAAAGGCTTTCATACGGGTATCCCGCTGGCCTGGCAAGATCGCCCGCAAGATCCGTCACCTCAGGGAAAAATAACAAAAGCGTCATCCGGGTTGCGGATGACGCTTTTGTCATTGACAGTCTCACCTGCTATTCTTTGCCGGCGAGACGCTTGTAAGATGCAAGGCGAGCCTTTGCAAACTGCTCGGTCTTGGCAAACAGATCTTCTGCCTCTGCAGGGAAGCTCTTGAGCAGGGACGCGTAGCGTACCTCACCCTTGAGGAACTCCTGGAACTTGGTCCAGTCGGGCTCCTTGCTGTCCAGGATGAAGGGGTTCTCGCCCTTCTCTTCGAGCTCGGGATTGAAACGGTACAGATGCCAGTAACCGCACTCTACCGCCTTCTGCTCTTCGAGCTGGGAGTGGCCCATGCCGACCTTGAGGCCGTGGTTGATGCAAGGTGCGTAGGCAATGATGAGCGAAGGACCGTCGTAGGCCTCAGCCTCTTTGAGAGCCTTGAGCAGCTGTGCCTGGGATGCACCCATAGCTACCTGTGCCACATATACATAACCATAGCTCATAGCCATCATGCCGAGGTCTTTCTTGCGGACCTTCTTGCCGCTGGTGGCAAACTTGGCCACAGCGCCTGCCGGAGTCGACTTGGACGACTGGCCGCCGGTGTTGGAGTAAACCTCGGTATCGATAACGAGCACGTTCACATTGTTGCCGCTTGCGAGCACATGGTCCAGTCCGCCGTAGCCGATGTCATAGCCCCAACCGTCGCCGCCGATGATCCACTGGCTGCGGGCGGGGATGAATTTCTGCAGTTTGAGGAGGGCCTTGCAGGTATCGCACTTGCATTTCTCCATCAGCGGAACGAGCTGCTCGTAAACCTCGTAGGTAACCTTGCGGTCGCCGCGGTTCTCGAGCCACTTGGAGAAGAGAGCCTTGATCTCGTCGGAGCACTTGGAGCACTCCAGACCCTTGGTCATGAGCTCTGCTACATTGTCGCGAACCTTCTCGCTGCCCAGGCGCATACCCAGGCCGAACTCGGCGTTGTCCTCGAACAGGGAGTTGTCCCATGCGGGGCCGTGACCCTTGGCGTCGGTGCAATAAGGCGACGAAGGGAACGATGCGCCATAGATAGAAGAGCAACCGGTAGCGTTGGCTACGACCATGCTCTCGCCAAAGAGCTGGGTGATGGTCTTGATGTACGGGGTCTCACCGCAACCGGCGCAGGCACCGCTGAACTCGAAAAGGGGCTGTGCGAAGCCGAGGTTCTTGACGCTCTGCTCCTTGGGGAGGATATTGTCTTTGTAACCTATCTTGGAGTGCAGGTAATTGAAGTTGGCCTGCTCTGCCATCTGACCCTCTGCGGGAACCATTGCCAGTGCCTTGGCACCCTTGAAGCCGGGGCAAACGTCGGCGCAGTTGCCGCAACCGGTGCAGTCTGCGGGAGAGAGTTGCATGGTGAAGAAGTACTCCTTGAGCTGAGCCTTGCCGGCAGCCTTCTTGATGCCTTCGGGAGCCTTGGCAGCCTCGTCGGCAGTCATCAGGAACGGACGGATTGCAGCGTGGGGGCAGACATATACGCACTGGTTGCACTGGATACAGTTCTCTGCGTTCCACTCGGGAACATTCACGGCTACGCCGCGCTTCTCATAGGCAGCGGTGCCGGCAGGGATGGTACCGTCGACATAGTCGGGATTTGCAAAGGTGCTTACCGGCAGGGTGTCACCCTCCTGGGCGTTGACCACGTCGGCCACGTTACGGATCCACTCGGGAGCCAGACGGTTGAAACCGGGGTTCACGAAGCGGCCGGTAGCCTTCTTCCAGGACTCGGGAATCTGAACCTCGGTATACTCGCCACCGCGGTCCACAGCGGCGTAGTTCATGGCCACGACGCTCTCTCCTTTCTTGCCGTAAGACTTATCGATCGCCTTCTTCATGTAGGTCACTGCATCTTCGTAAGGGATGATGCCGGTAATCTTGAAGAATGCCGACTGCAGGATGGTGTTGGTGCGGCCGCCGAGGCCGATTTCTGCAGCGATCTTGGTGGCGTTGATAATGAACAGGCGGACGTTCTTGGAAGCAATCTCTTTCTTTACGAAGTCGGGGATGCGCTCCAGGGTCTCCTCTTCGCTCCACATGCTGTTCAGCAAGAAGGTACCACCCTTCTTGATGCCCTTCAGGACATCATATTTGTTGAGATAAGAGGGCACGTGGCAAGCCACAAAGTCGGGAGTGCGCACCAGATAAGGGGCGCGGATGGGGCTGTCGCCAAAACGCAGGTGCGAGCAGGTATAGCCGCCCGACTTCTTGCTGTCGTAGTCGAAGTATGCCTGTGCGTATTTGTCGGTGTGGTCGCCGATAATCTTGATGGTGTTCTTGTTGGCACCCACGGTACCGTCGCTGCCGAGGCCGAAGAAACGGCACTCGTAAGTACCTTTCTTGGAGAGGGATACCTCACCCTTGACGGGCAGTGACTTGTAGGTGACGTCGTCTACGATACCGATGGTGAAATCGTTCTTGGGCTCCTTGAGGGCCAGGTTGTCGAACACGGCGATAATCTGCGCGGGAGTGGTGTCCTTGCTGGAGAGACCGTAGCGGCCGTGGAAGATCTGGATGCCGCGGCTGCCATAGAGGGCGTTGCGTACGTCAAGTGCGAGGGGTTCGCCATTGGCGCCGCTCTCTTTGGTGCGGTCGAGCACCGCGATGCGCTTCGCGCTCTTGGGGAGGGCGCGTTTGAAATATTTGAGGGAGAAGGGACGATAGAGGTGAACGCTCACCAGACCGAGCTTGCGGCCTTCCTTCTCTGCCAGATAGTCGATGGTCTCTTTGATGGTGTCGCACACCGAACCCATTGCCACGATGACATCCTCTGCCTCGGGATCTCCGTAGTAGTCGAACGGCAGGTAGTGGCGGCCGGTGATCTCTGCGATCTCACCCATGTAGCGGGCCACGATATCGGGAACGGCGTCGTAATACTGGTTGACAGCCTCACGTGCCTGGAAGTATACGTCGGGGTTCTGCGCGGTACCGCGGGTAACGGGCTTCACGGGGTTGAGGGCACGCTCGCGGAAGCGCTCCAGGGCCTTCTCGCTGACCAGCGGACGGAGGTCTTCGCCCTCGAGTATCTCTATCTTCTGTATCTCGTGGGAGGTACGGAAACCGTCAAAGAAATGCAGGAACGGCAGGCTGCTCTTGATGGCTGCAAGGTGAGCCACGGCGCCGAGGTCCATCGCCTCCTGCGGGTTATTCGATACCAGGAAATTGAAGCCGGTGGCACGGGCAGCCATCACGTCTTGATGGTCACCAAAGATCGAGAGCGCCTGGGTAGCCAGGGCGCGTGCCGACACGTGGAACACGCCGGGCAGCATCTCGCCGGCAATCTTATACATATTCGGAATCATGAGTAGCAGACCCTGTGACGCAGTAAAGGTAGATGTCAAGGCGCCAGCCTGCAACGAACCGTGCACCGCACCTGCGGCTCCGGCCTCACTCTGCATCTCTGTAACAGACGGAACATTACCGAACATGTTTTTCTTGCCGTACGCTACCCACTCGTCGAACAGTTCGGCCATAGTGGAAGAGGGCGTGATGGGGTAAATAGCAGCATTCTCGCTGAACAGATAAGCAGCATGCGCCGCTGCGTAGTTACCGTCACACGTAATAAATTTCTTTGCCATTTAGTATGTTTTAATTATAGAAAAAACGGACATGATAGAAGTCGGGCCCTTATAACCCAATTTCGCAAGCAAAACTAATAAAAAATTGGCACAAAATATGATTAACTTTCGAAGAAAGTTCTACCTTTGACTAAAATAATCATGCAAATGAAAAAGATTCTCTTATCTATTGCCGTTTTGGCCCTCTCTGCACCGGTGTTCGCACAGGTCGAGACCTCGGGTCTGGATCCCGAGAAAAACGAGATTTTCATGAAAGAGCACCTTTACAAGCTCGACGAATTCGGCAAAGGCACCGTTGTGTTCGACCAGGATGCCGCCCTCTACGAAGAAGACGGCACGCCCATCACCCTGCACCCCTCGCAGGGCATCATCAACATCAACAACCTGCACCAGTGCATCGTGATGATCAACGGCAACGACACTATCCCCCTGCTCTACGAAGAGCACGTGGTCAAGGTCAACACCGGTAAGAATATGTTCCTCAAAATCAAGGGAATATACTACAGGGTCATCGAGTATAACGAGTCTATCCTGGCACAGATGGAGACCCTCCAGGCCGTTGACATGGGCAAGAAGGATATCTACGGCACATCGTCGCAACTCTCTGCCACCACCAATATCTCTTCGCTCTCTTCAGCAGGCGGCGGAGTGCAGCAGCTTACCCCTAACACCGAAATGCGCTACACCTACGAGCAGCGTCCCGTTTTCATCAACGGCAACAAGGTCGCCATGTTCAACGAGAAACAGCTCTGCAAGATATACAAGAAGAAATCCGCAATCGTCAAGGAGTACTTCGCAAAGAACAATGTCGATCCGTACAGCATGGATCAGGCTCGCGAACTCTACGCTTTGCTGATACAATAAATCCGCGGGTTTAACCCACGGATTCAATCTCGATAGCGCCTTCGGGCGCTATTTTTTTTATCAGGCCTGCGAGGACCGTGCCGGGGCCGACCTCGGTAAAACGGGTGGCACCGTCGGCAATCATGTTCTGCACCGACTGGGCCCAGCGGACCGGGCTGGTGAGTTGCGCCAGCAGGTTAGCCTTGATCTTGACGGGGTCGGTATTAGGCTGCGCGTCAACGTTTTGATATATCGGGCAGAAGGGTTTGCAGATTGCGGTGTTCTCGATGGCCTCGGCCAGGCGTTCGGCTGCGGGAGCCATCAGCGGCGAGTGGAACGCCCCGCCCACGGGAATCCGGAGGGCACGCTTGGCGCCGGCGGCCTTGAGTGCCGCGCAGGCGCGGTCAACGGCGTCATTATCGCCAGAAATCACCAACTGGCCGGGACTGTTGTAATTGGCGGGAACCACTACCCCGTCGATGCCGGCGCAAATCTCTTCTATGGCCTTGAAATCCATACCGAGCACTGCGGCCATGGTGCCGGGAGCGGCTTCGCAGGCCTTCTGCATGGCGTCGGCGCGGATTGCCACCAGGCGCAAGGCATCCTCAAAACCGAGGGCACCTGCAGCCACCAGTGCAGAGAATTCGCCCAGGGAATGACCGGCGGTCATCTCCGGCTTGAAATCTTCCATGCAGGAAGCGGTGATCACCGAATGGAGGAACACCGCCGGCTGGGTCACAGCCGTGGCGCGCAAATCATCGGCGCTGCCGGAAAACATGATTTCTGTGATGTCAAAACCTAATATATCATTGGCGCGAAGGAACATCTCCTTGGCACGTGCGCTGGATTCATATAACTCCTTGCCCATTCCGGGGAACTGGGATCCCTGTCCGGGAAATACGTATGCTCTCATATCGATATTTGTTTAAGAGAGTGCAAAGATAGACTTTTTTGTTGTACTTTTGCATTACCAAAAGTGTACCGGCCTCCGTAGTTTAATGGATAGAATTGAAGATTCCGGTTCTTTAGGTTGGGGTTCGATTCCCCACGGAGGTACAAGAAGAGCATCCTGAAGGATGCTCTTCTTGTACGTTATGATACTAGGGGGCGCTGCCCCCTAAGACGCTTGCGGAGCACAGCTACGGCGGCGGAGGCATCTGCACTTTGCGGATGGCGGATATTAGCCTTTTCAAAAAGACGATACCGTTTCTGGAAAAAGTTTTTCTGTTTTGCGCTCTCAAAATCACAGAATTTGAGATTTTGTCCAAGCGATTGTAGGGAAAACACCTATATTGCGTTCTGGAACAAGCTAACAGCCTGGGGCTGAATGTATAGAAAAGTTTGGTTATCAAAGAATAATCCATAACTTTGCAATACTTCATGTGAATGATTTAGAGTCATCTATGTGAAAGGCATTTCAGCCCCAACTGAAGTGCCTTTTTTATTAGTGAGATATGGGACCAACGGAGTACTTCTCATCACTCGTGGAATCCTTTTTCAAGACTCTAAATCTAATTCACTATGAAGAAAAGGTTTTCCATCGTATGTGTGAGCCTGTGCGTAGAGTATATGGCTCTTAAGATTACCAAAGTGAAAGCGCATAAGCGTATTCGCAACGGTAAGGTCGTGAAAGTCCGCTCGTATTATCGCCGCGTTTGGGGACGCCCGTAATCAGAAGACCAATTCAGACGAAAGAATCATTCTATTCGACCTGCGGTCCAGGGAGAGCTTCGGCTCTCCTTTTTTATTATCACCAAACAGCATTGCAAGCAATAGAGTCTGCGCCGCGGGGGTCGCAGGGGGCGGAGTGAAGACCCTAGCGACTCACAAGCCCCCTTCCCGGGAAGGGGGTGTGGGGGTTGGGACAAACATAGGGTTCTTCAGAACCCCAACGTGGTCACTTTGAACGAAAAAAAGCTTCCCGAAGGAAGCTTTTTTTCGTGTGACCACGTTGGGGTTCAAACCCAAAACCTCTTGATCCGTAGTCAAGTGCTCTATTCAGTTGAGCTACGCGGCCGTTTGTAAAAATACAATGCTACTCAGCGTCCTTCGCAGCGTTGTACTTTTTCTCTTTGATGCGGGCTTTCTTGCCGGTGAGGTTACGCAGGTAGAAAATACGTGCGCGGCGTACTTTACCAACCTTGTTCACCTCTATAGAGTCAATAAACGGAGATGCGAGGGGAAATATTCTCTCTACACCTACGCCATTGGATATCTTGCGGACAGTGAAAGTCTGAGTCATACCTGCACCGCGACGCTGAATCACAACGCCACGGAATTTCTGCTGACGCTCCTTGTTCTCCTCTTTGATGACATAGGTAACGGTGATAGTGTCACCAGCCTTGAAGTTGGGGAACTCCTTAGGCTCCTGTGCCAATGCGTCCTGAGCTACTTTAAGTAAATCCATTTCTTTCTTAATTTATTGCAACATTGCGGCTTGAAAGCCTTAACGCAAGAGGTTGCTTCTATTTTGGGACTGCAAAGATAGAAATAATTTTTATTACGCCAAATTTGAACGCAAATTTTTTGCAGTTAATAGATTACATCCAGCTCTACGGAAGAGGTGTTGCCGCAGTGGTCGGCAGCTGTCACTGATACGGTGTGCCGCCCACCGGTGCGGTGGCTTTCGTCGGGATAGACCTGTATGCGGCCGCCGAGCAGCTGGCACAGTATCCACTCCCCGTCCCACTGTACGTCAAAGGTCGCCACCCCCGAGCCGGAATCTTCCGCCTCTATGGAGAATCGTCCGCTGGCTGGCAGCGTGGCGCCATCCAGCACCCTCGGATGCAGCACAGGGGCATCGGTATCCACCGTCAAGAAGTATGTGCCGAAGCGGCATTCGGCCTGCAGGCCACCCTCGACGGCGGTGTTGCCGGCATACGATGCGGTGCCGTCTTTCTCTATCCGGGCGATATACGCCTTGTCTCTGAGTTCTTCGGGCACCTGCGATGCATCCAACTTCAGCCGCATCCGCTTCTGCAGATGAAGGCTCTCGTCGCCCACCCGCCACACGTCGGAATAGCGTCCCGACTCGGGCGAAGCCTTGGAAGTGCGTTCGCAAGTGATATATGCAGATGCATTGAGCGACGCGGGCTCGATGAACAGCGCGAGGCCATCTTTGGAAATGAGCGTCGGGGCATACCAGAGCGCCGCGAACTTGCCCACAGTGTCGGAGGGTTCATAGACACGCAGCGAAGCGTCCCGCCGGACCGGAATCGAACATCCGGTGCTGTTGCCAAAGCAGTCGGCCACAACTATCTTGATGGTGTGTACAGCGTCGTCTTCGAGGGTCACGATGCCGTCGTTAGCCGAGTTGATCTTATAGGCGAGGCCGTTGTTGGGCACGCACCACGTCTTGAGCAGGTCGCGGCCCGCCTCACCCTGCTGCACGAGGGAGGCGAAGTAACGCCCCTCGCTGTAGGGCACATCGCCCACCTTGAATTCAAAAAACTTCTCGCCGTCGAGCCAGACGCTGTAGCGCTCTACCGCCATACGCCCGTTGCTGCCGTCCAGATAGTCCACGGCATCTATCGCCACGTAGAACTTGTCGGTTACGGAGACCGTCCCCTTGAACTTGTCGGGGCCGGAGATCATCTGCAGGCGGCGCACCACCGGCACCGAGCTGGAATCTTCGTAGGCAAAGAAGCCTATCCGGTTGATGACCGGCGGCTTGGTGTCCTTGACGGGATAGACGCCCGAAGCCAGATAGTTGACGGGGAGATTGTCTCCGTCGCGGCGGATTTCCATGTGCAGGTGCGGCCCGCCCGAAGAGCCAGTATTGCCCGAATAGCCGAACACCTCCCCTTTCGCAACGGGGAAATCGGTCTCATCGAGTTGGAAATCTACCTTATACCGCCGGCAGCGGTACTGCTCTTCGCGGACCCGGGCGGCGATATCATTGCGGAAGCGGTCCATGTGGCCGTAGACCGACATGGTCCCGTCGGGATGTTGGATATACACGGCGTTGCCGTAACCCGTCGGGGAGACCGATACGCGGCAGATATATCCCGACTTGATGGCGTGCAGGGCATAACCGCTGCGGGCGTTGGTGCGCCAGTCCAGTCCTGCATGGAAATGGTTGCGACGCAACTCGCCGTAGGTACTCGAAAACGATGCGGGGGTGATGTCCAGGGGCCATCCGTAGCCGCTGCCCGCATCTTGTGCGAAGGCCGCGGCCGCCGAAAGAAGCGCAAACAATACCGAAAAGATGCGCCTCATAGCCCTATTTGAACATATTTCTGATGCGGTTGAAGAAACTGCGCTCGTCTTGCGTAGGCTTAGCCTTGAAGTTCTCGCTCTGGCCCAGCTTCTCTACCATCTCTTTCTCTTCTTTGGAAATCTTCTTGGGAATCCAGACCTGCACGACCACGAGCAAATCGCCTGTGCCGTAGCCGTTTACATCGGGCACACCCTTGCCGCGCAGGCGGAGGGTCTTGCCGGGCTGGGTGCCGGGCTCAATCTTGATCTTGAGCATGCCGTCCACCGACGGAATCTGCGCCTCGCATCCGTTGATGGCATCCGCCACGGAGATGAACAGCGAGTAGATCAGGTCGTTGCCGTCGCGCTCGAGTTCGGGGTCCCTCTCCTCTTCTATGACTACCAGCAGATTGCCGTTCACGCCGCCAGCCTTGGCCGCGTTGCCCTTGCCCTGGATGGTGAGTTGCATACCCTCGGCGACGCCGGCGGGTATCTTGAATGTAATCTCTTCTGCTTTCTTGACCAGTCCGCTGCCGCTGCATTTACGGCAGGGGTTGGTTATGATTTTGCCCTCGCCGCCGCAACGCGGGCAGGGCGAGGTAGTCTGCATGGCGCCCAGGATGGTCTTCTGCACGCGGGTCACCACGCCGGTACCGTTGCAGTCGGGGCAGGTCTTGATGTCGGCCTCGCTGGTGGCACCGCGGCCGTGACAGTCGGGGCACTGCACCATCTTGTTGATTTTGACCGTCTTCTCTACTCCGTGGACGATGTCTTTGAGCGGAAGTTTTACGCGGATGCGGATGTCGCTGCCGCGCGGCACGCGACGGGCAGAAGAGCGGCCGCCGCCAAAGCCGAAGCCCGAGAAGGCCCCGCCAAAGGCGTCACCGAAAATATCACCGAACTGCGAGAAGATATCCTCCATGGAGAAACCACCCGCACCGGCACCAGCCGCACCGTTGACGCCGGCATGACCGTAACGGTCGTAACGCGCACGTTTTTCTGCATTGCCCAGCACGTCATAAGCCTCCGCCGCCTCCTTGAACTTCTCCTCGGCATCCTTGTCGCCGGGGTTCTTGTCGGGGTGGTACTGGATGGCCTTCTTGCGATAGGCCTTCTTTATCTCCTCTTCGGTGGCTGTGCGCTCGACGCCCAGCACCTCGTAGTAATCTCTTTTTTCTGCCATAATGCCTGTCAGCCTCCTACTGTCCTATCACGACCTTGGCGAATCTGACAACCTTGCCGTTGAGGGTATAACCCTTCTGCACCACATCGATGACCTTGCCCTTCTGGTCGGGATCCTGCACAGGGAACTGCGCTACCGCTTCGGCGGTGTCGGTGTCAAACTCTTTGCCCTTGACATCCATCTCCTCCAGGCCGCAGCTCTTCATGTAAGATTTCAACTTGCTGTAAATAAGGCCTGTGCCCTCTTTCTCGAAGGTGCTGGCCTCGGTCTTTTCGAGCTGCTCGATGGCCCTTTCGCAGTCGTCCAGCACAGGGAGGATACCCTTGAGGATGTCCTCGCCGGCACTCTTGACCAGGTCCAGTTTCTCTTTGGAGGTGCGACGGCGGTAGTTGTCGAACTCCGCGGCGAGTCGCAGGTATTTGTCTTCTGCAGCGGCGGCCCGCTCTTCTGCCTTCTGAACCGCTTCTGCGGCGGCATCGGTGCTCTCGCCTGCAGCCTCGGCAGCATTCTCACCTGCCTTGGGCTCTTCTGCAGCGGCCTGCGCCTTGACCTGGGGCTCCTCTGCGGACTCGTTTATGTCGTGTTTCTTCTTGTTCTCTTTATTGTTTTTCATAATCGTATCGTTTTACGACCACACCAGGAGGCAAATAGTTTGCCAATGCCCTATTTGCGACAAAATGGCATATCACAGGGCGAAGCCCTACGCAATCATGCCGCCGTCGATGGTAATCACCTGACCGGAGACATAAGAGGCCAGGTCGCTTGCCAAGAAGCAGCAAACCTTGGCAATCTCCTCGGGAGTGCCGCCGCGGCGCAGGGGAATGCTGGCCTCCCACTGCTTGCGGACCTCTTCGGGCATCTTGTTGGTCATGTCGGTGATGATAAAGCCGGGAGCGATGGCGTTCACACGGATGTTGCGCGGGCCGATCTCCTTGGCCAGGGTGCGGGTAAAGGCCACGATGGCCCCCTTGGAGGCGGAGTAGTTGCACTGGCCGGCATTGCCGTGCAGGCCAGCCACGGAGCTGACATTGATGATGCACCCCTTGCGAGCCTTCATCATGACCGGCACTGCGGCGTGGCAATAGTTGTAGACGCTCTTGAGGTTGATGCGCAGCACGTCGTCCCAGGCCTTCTCGTCCATGCGGACCAGCAGGCCGTCGCGGGTGATGCCGGCGTTGTTTACCAGGATGTCGATGCCTCCGAAAGTCTCTACCGTCTGCTTTACGATGTCGGCGGCGGAATCAAAGCTGGAGACATCGCCCTGCATGGCGATGACCTTGGCGCCGAGCGCCTCGAGTTCTGCCTTGGTGGCGAGGGCGTTATCGTCGATGACGATGTCACAGAAGGCGATGTTGGCGCCCTCTGCGGCGAATTTGAGGGCGATGGCCTTGCCTATGCCGCGGGCCGCGCCGGTTATCAATGCTGTTTGTCCAGTAAGTAACATAATCAGATTAAATTAGTCCGGCCGTAAGATCGTAATAATCTGCGCCGGTTATTTTTACATTTACAAAATTACCGATCAACGATGCCGGGGCGGCCGCTACGGGCAGGATGACCTGCCCGTCGACTTCCGGCGACTCCTTTTGCGTGCGGCAGAACAGGTTGCCGTCTTCGAAAGAATCGACAATCACCCGTTCGGTGCTCCCCACGCGGGAGAGATTGTAGTCCAGCGAAATGCCGCTCTGCAGCTCCATCAGGCGCTCGTAACGCTCTTGCTTGATGCGCTGCGGGACAGTGTCCTTGTAGTTGAGGGCGCCGTAGGTCCCCTCCTCTTCGCTGTAAGTGAATGCGCCCAGCCTCTCGAACCGCATATCTTCCACAAACTTAAGCAGGCGCTTGAACTCCCGCTCCCCTTCGCCCGGATGCCCCACAATCATAGTGGTGCGCAGCGCCACGCCCGGCACGCGGGTGCGGAACTTCTCTACCAGGGCGCGCATCTGCGATTCGTCACTAGGGCGGCGCATCATGCCCAGCACCTTGCCGTCGCAGTGCTGCAGCGGGATATCTATATAATTGCAAATCTTGGGATTGGCCGCCATCACATCCAACAAATCCTCCGGGAAAGCCTCGGGATAGCTGTAGTGCAGGCGGATCCATTCGATGCCCGGCACCTGCGAGAGGCGTTCCATCAGCGGGGCAATCATCCGCTTGCGGTAGAGGTCCAGGCCGTAGTAAGTGGTGTCCTGGGCTATCACTATCAGCTCCCGCACCCCTTGCGAGGCGAGCGCAGTGGCCTCCTCGACCAGGGTATCCATCGGCACCGAAACGTGGCGGCCGCGGATTCCCGGAATCGCGCAATAGGCGCACGAACGGTCGCACCCCTCCGAAATCTTGAGGTACGCGTAGTGCATCGGGGTCGTCAGGTGGCGGCGGACATCCAGCAACGGGGAATATTTCACCCCGAGTGCCGCAAGTATCGCGCTGCGGTCGTCTGGCCCGAAGAAGCCGTCGACCTCGGGTATCTCTGCCACCAGCGCGTCGTGATAGCGCCCCGAGAGACAGCCGAACACATATATCCGCTTGATGAAGCCGTCCAGTTTGGCTTTGACCGCCCTCATGATGGCCTCCACCGACTCCTGCTTGGCGTCGGCTATGAAGCCGCAGGTGTTGAGTATCACCACGTCGGCCGCGCCCGAGTCAAAAGGGGCATCTTCGGGGCAGATATCAATGCCTGCAGCGGCAATCTGATACAGCAGATGCTCCGAATCTACCCTGTTCTTGGAACAGCCTAAGGTGACAATCTGGACTCTCAAGACTATTCTGCCTTCTCGGCAGCGGGTTCGCCCTCCTGCTCCTCCTCTTCGTCCAGGAATTCAAGGGAGGCATACTGCGCGAGGCAGTTGTACCAGTCGAGCACTTTTTTCATGTGGGAAACATAGAACCTGTCGCGGTCGTAACCGGGCAGTACCTCACCGAAGAACTTCTTGATATCCTCCGGGTTGGACTTGCTACTCATTGCTGCGCCGCCGGAGAGCTTGTCGCGCATGCTCTCAAACACCTGGCGCAGGGCAACTTCGCCATCGTCTGCATAGATAGAGACATCGGCCATGGTGGTAACCTTGGCGGTGGTGGGCACCGAGCTGCGCTGCTTGGTGGCCAGCGCCTCTACGATAAAACCGTTGCGTGCGGCTGCAATATATTCGAACAATCCGGGCTGTCCCGAAATTGAAAGTATTTTCTTGAGATCTGTTGCCATAGTAAAACCTATTTAGTTCTTAAAGTGTTTATCAATTCTAATATTTTGGGCAGCACCGGGCTGCAATCGTCTGTGGTGAGCACCATATCGGCCCGCTCTTCGCGCATGGCGTCGGTCCACTGACAGGCGAGGCGGCTTTGCACCTGCTCGCGGGAGAACCCGTCGCGACGCATAACCCGCTGAATACGAACCTCTTCGGGGGCCGACACCGTTATGGTGTAGTCCGCAAAATTATCAAAAAAAGGCTTTTGCTGCAAAATTGCCGACTCCAATATCACTATGTCGGACTCCTGCTCCGAAGCCCAACGCCGGAAATCCTCCCCCACCGCCGGGTGCACTATCGCCTCCAGGGCGGCCAGCAGGCCGGCATCGCCAAACACCTTGGCCGACATCCGCCTGAGGTCCAGACGGCCTTCAGCATCCAGCACGTCGTCGCCCAGCAATTGTGCAATGCGCGCGGCAAGGGCGCCGTCGGTGCGATAGAGGTCCTTGGTGCGGCTGTCGCAGTCGTATGCGGGGATGCCAAGCGCGGCAAAAGCGCTCACTATGGCACTTTTGCCGCTGCCTATGCCGCCGGTGCAGGCTATTACCGTCTTGTCCATCATCGCTCTATGACGATGCACTCTACCGATGCGGGATCAAGTTCATACGATATCATGTTGGCGGGCGCGCTGTAGAGCCTGGGCACCACCTCGCCCGACCGCGAAGCGACAAAGTCGCTGTAATACACCACGAACACGGGAGGGTCGTCTTCGCTCCCTGCCAGCGCATACGGGATGCGGTAGCGGACGGTACCGGATGATGGTATCATCACCATGTTGACTCCAGCCGGAACCCCCACGGGAGAGAAGCCCACCTCGCCGGTAAGCTCTATGTACCGCACGACATCGATGTGATACTCTACCTCATTGACAGAAATCTCGCCCCCGCGGACGGGTTTGATCTTGACCTTGCCGTCGAGAGGGGCATCGGCGCCGTAGAACGCCACCCTCTCGGTCTCGACCTGGTTGATGTTCTCGAGAACGGAAGTATCGCCGTAGACCGCCACCGAATCGGGTTTGAGAAGCAAGTCCGCAGTGACCATATACTGGCTCTTGCAACTGATGTCGCTCTTGAGCGACACCGGCACCTTCTTGTGCGTGCGGGGCGTGAGGCGGAACTTGAGACGTTCGGTATCGAAAGAGTTGATGGTGATGTTGGCGCCCAGGGCCTGGTACAACTCCTCCGTAAGGTCACGGGTGTAGACCTCAAACAGGTTGGTCTCCCCCGCTATCCGGTGCAGTTTCCCGCCCGGGACGTCGAGTTTGATGCTGCTGGCCACATTTGCCGAGCGGCGCAAGCCGACTATCGAAAAGCCCGAACCGGTGGCCCTTATCACCAGCACGTCATCGGTGGCCGACTCCCCGGCATAACCCTCCAAATCGGTAACAATGGTCACCTTGAACTTCATGGGGACCATATATTTGAGGGTCATCTGGTGGATGAACCAAACCGAAAAAGCCAGGAAAAGAGAGATGAGTAATACCATCCAGTCGTTTCCGAGCTTTTTCAATACCTTCGGGCGGCTTTCGTTGCGCATGGCCTTAAGGTTGTGTCCAGGGGACTATCCCTGCTGGGTGTCGCTGAAATCCTTTACGAGGGATGCTTTGTCGACCCTGATGCGGACATCCTTGGCGACCTCGATGTCCACGGTGTTCTCCTTGATCTCGGACACGGTGCCGTAGATGCCACCCACGGTGACAACCTTGTCACCCTTCTGCAGCTCCTTGCGGAACTTGTCCATCTCTTTCTGCTTCTTCTGCTGGGGACGGATCATGAAAAGCCACATGATCACGAACATCAGCAGTATCATAATCAGGAACGACCAGGAGCCGCCACCCTGTGCAGCTTCACCCTCGGCAGCAGCCTGAGGAGCCTGCATGAGAAATGTTAAAAAACGCATATTTCGAAATATTAAATGGTTAGACTATTTGGTGCCGTCGTAGAGGCCGCGCCCCTGCTTGACGATTTCGCCCGACTCGGTCATCTTCTTGATGATGACATCGAGCAGGCCGTTTACAAATATGTGGCTGTTGGGCGTGCTGTAGAACTTTGAGATATCCACATACTCGTTGATGGTGACCTTGACGGGGATAGAGGGGAACGTCACCGCCTCGGCGATACCCATCACCACCAGGCAGGAGTCGACCCGCACGATGCGGTCGGGGTCCCAGTTGGGGACATTCTCGCGCACTGTCGCAAGGTACTTGTCGTAGTTGACGGCAGAGGCCTCGAGCAACTTGATGGCGAACGTACGGTCGTCGTCTTTCATAAAGACTGAGGGATGCGGCAGACCGCCACCCTCGGCCACGGAACCGGTAGCACGGATTATCGCGTTCAGCACAAAGCCCAGGTCATCGGCCCAATATACAGAGGTCTCCTCAAGGATATCCCAGAGCATCTCATTGTCTTCCAGCTCCTCTTCATAGATGCGGCTCACCAGGCGGCAGTCGTCTTCGAGAGTGCACTCGGGCGCAGCCATATATTCCTGATAGTAGTCGGATGCGACCACAGAAGCATACAACTGCTTGATGAATACGTCGTACTCTTCCCACATGAGGCCTTTCTTGGTACATGTCTCGTTTAGCACGGAATCCTCTTCGAGGAGGGCGATGAAGCGGTTGTCCACAAACCGGGTGCTTGCGTTCAGTTCGCTTTCTGTTGGATTGAATTTATTTTTTCCGGCATCAATCTTCTGCTGCGCAAGCCGTTTGAGGGCGGGCGCGATGTTCAACAAGAAGTAATACAGGTCCAGCGTTTTGGCGCACGAGAGCAGCAATTCCTTCTCTGCAGCGGGGAGCGAAACCTCGTGCGATGTCTCAGCTGCATAAAGAACTTTAAAAACTTTGATGCGGATTAACCGTCGGTTGAGCATAAAGAGAGAAAAATTTTGCACAAATATAGGTTTTATGTATAAATAAATTACCTTTGTTTAGAGAATTTTAAAAAAGATCGCTATGTATTTTGAAGATTACGAAAATGCAAAGAGTCAGGAGCGAAGCAGCGATGACGTCTATTCCAAGCCGGTGAGAGCGGGCAAGCGTACCTACTTTTTTGACGTTAAGGCCACCAAGGGTAACGATTACTATCTCACCATCACTGAGAGCAAGCGTAAGATCGAAAGGGACGGAAAATATGTTTACGACAAACATAAAATTTTCCTCTACAAAGAAGATTTTGAAAAATTTTCGGAAGGATTGCAGGAGGTTATTGATTACATAAAAGAGCGCTGCCCGGTGACCGAGGCACGCCCGTATAGCGACCGCAATGTCCCCGAGTCGGGCGACAGCCAATCTTCCGGCAAATATTCAGATGTAGATTTCGACGAACTCTAAATCTGCCTTGCATAGAACAACCGCACCGCCGACCTTTCGGCAGTGCGGTTTTTTTATTATCTTTGGTGTCAGGACCAGACTTTACCGCCATGGAGAATTTGAAGCAGGAAGAGGGAGCCGTGGAGTATTACAAAGAGCGTTACGGCATCGATATCACTGAGTTCGGGGATATTCTGAGATTGTCGCTCGAGAATCTATTCTTGAAGGGGGTGCGGCTCAGCCCGGACAAGCTTTTCACCAAGTTGTCACAATGCGGAGTGCAAGTGCGCCCCGGCACTGTGGACCGCACGCGGCTGCTGGCGCTCGTCAAGCGGGTCCCGGCAGAGCCGGCCGGACTTACTCACCATGGGGCCCGGTTCTGGTATGAATCGCAATTGCGCCCGTTCGACACAGAAGAGATCATGTTTCTCTCACAGCGGTTCCCCAAAGAGACGGCAAAGCGGTATCCTTCGCTCTGGAAGGGTTACCTGATGGATTTCAATACCCGGAATCTGCCCGATTATGTCGAAACCGAGCTACTTGACAGCGATGAATGCGTATTCCAGCAGCGCGGCGAGCGCAGTGAAGGCTAGCGCGATGCGGCAGTTGCGGTCCGTCGCCCCCCACACGAAATAGTCATAGAGCACGATGGAGACCGGCACCATGATGAGCACGGTGTTCATGGTGAGGTTGTTGTATGAGAAGACCAGCACTATGAGGGTTATCAAGGCGCTGTAGGCATATACCATGATCATGGCGTGAGAGTGCGACAGGCTGTATTCTGCGCTGCGCCTGAAGAAGGCCACTAGCGCCACCGCAAAACAGCTCAGCAGGGTCACAATCTTGATGACTCTCGCGGCAGAAGAGGCTGCCACGCCTGGATAGGGCGTCACCAGATCCTTAAAGTAGCCCGAAATGGCGGGGGACAGGGCACGGATATCTCCCGAAACATACACCACGGCCAGCGCAACCACCAGCGGCAGCAGAAAACCCACAAGCGATATCACCAGAAAGCGCAACTTGTCGCCGGCCATCCAGAAGTTCATCAGTATCATGAACAGCGAGACCCACGCCAGCGGCGGGAACAAAAGCGACGCCAGGCCCAGCAACAGGCTGTAGAAGAAGGCCATATCGTTGTCTATATGGCCGCCGTAAAAGCGCACGCTAATATAAAATGCGGCATTCAGCGGCACCGTACACAAGTACGATGGGTCGTAGATCGCTATCGAAGGGAAACTCAGCGCCAGGATGGAAAAAACCAGCGGGGCGATGTGGTTGAAGCCGAGCGAAAAAAAATCGACCGTCATATACACCAGCGCCGCGTTGGCTGCGAACAGCAGCAGGCCGAAGATGACATTGGCAACGGTCCGGTCTGCTTTGGAAAAGACAAACGTCGACAGGACATACATCAGCAGCGTGGCGATGATGGCCACGTAGGTGTACCGGCGTATGTCAAAGCGGCGCTTCATCCCCTTTTACAGGTATTTCTTAAGGTCTTGGGTGATGTCGCTGCGGTGGTAGCAATCCTTAAAGTCGATGGCAGAAGCCGCCTTGTATGCCTTGGCTGCGGCATCGGCCATGTCGGTGCCGTTGGCGGTGACTGCCAGCACGCGGCCTCCGCTGCTGACCACCTTGCCGTCGGCGGATTTGGTGCCCATATGGAAGACGTTAACCGTCCTGGCCGCCTCTTCTATGCCGGTTATGGGGTAGCCGGATGCATAATGCCCCGGATAGCCGCCGGAAACTATCACCACGGTCACCGCAGCCTTGTCGCTCTTGACCAGAGTCTCGGCTGCCAGGCGCCCCTTGGCGGTGGCCTCGAGGTGCGCGAGCAGGTCGCTGTCGATGCGGGTCATCACCGATTCGGTCTCGGGGTCGCCCATGCGGACGTTGTATTCTATCACGTACGGATCCCCGCCGCAATTCATCAAACCTATGAATATAAAGCCCTTATAATCAATCTCATCTTTGGCCAGACCGGCAATGGTGGGCTTGACTATGCGCTCCTCTACCTTAGACATGAACTCCGCATCCGCGAACGGTACGGGCGAAACGGCCCCCATGCCGCCGGTGTTGAGCCCGGTGTCGCCGTCGCCGATGCGCTTGTAGTCCTTGGCCTCGGGCAGAATCATGTAGTCGCGGCCGTCGGTGAGCACGAAAACAGAGACCTCGATGCCGCTCAAAAACTGCTCGATGACGACCTTGCTGGAGGCGGCGCCGAATTTGCCGGAGAACATCTCTTCCAACTCCGTGCAGGCGGCGTCGTAGCTCTCCAGTATGACCACGCCCTTGCCCGCTGCAAGCCCGTCGGCCTTAAGCACATAGGGCGGCTGCAGCGTCTTGAGAAACTCCTTGGCGCCAGCGAGCGTCTCTTTGGTGAAAGAGCGGTATGCCGCGGTGGGTATCGCGTGGCGCGACATAAAATCTTTGGCAAACTCCTTGCTCCCCTCAAGCATTGCGCCCCGCTGCGACGGGCCGATAATCATCAACCCGGGGAAACGGCCTTTGAGGAAGTCGGTGACCCCCGCTACCAGCGGATTTTCGGGGCCCACGACAACCATGTCGATACCGAACCTGGCCACCGCATCGGCGACCGCCTCGAAATCGTCGGCCTTGGCCGCGATGTTGGTTGCAAATGCGCCGGTACCGGGATTGCCCGGCAGGCAATACAACTGAGAAAGGTTTTCACTCTGGGAAATTTTCCATGCTATGGCGTGCTCACGGCCGCCGCTGCCTAAAACGAGAACTTTTAATGGCATATCGCTTTGTTTATTGTCACAAAGATAGCTACATTTGCTTTTATGAAAAGAATCGGGACCATATTTTTATGTTGTTTTGTGGCTTTGGCTACCGCCTGCACTCCCAAGGGAATCATTCCCAAGAAGAAACTTGCCGCCATCAACGCCGATTTTTATCTGATGGACCAGTATCTGGGCGCCGACAGAGACATGCGCCGCTTTACCGACACGGTTGCCGTGTATAAGCCCATCCTGCGCTCTTACGGCTACACCGCCGACGATTACTTTGCCTCTGTCAATTATTATATGGAGAATTCCCGGGACATGGCCAAAGTGTTGGATATGACCGAGAAAATTCTCAAGAACCGGGAACAGAAGATACTCAGGCACATCGACAAGCAGGCGCACAAGGCCGACACCACCTCTAAGAAAAAGCATCGCATTGGCAAGAAGGGGGTCGACATCGATTCGCTGACAAATAACTAAAGCTTATATATGGATTTTCTAGAAAAGTATTCTTACCGTCCCGTCGACATCGACGCCAAGGTGGCTGCCGTAAAGCAAAAGGTTGCGCAGTGGCAGACCAAGGAGGTGTGGTGCAAAGCGCTGGGGATGATTGACCTGACCTCGCTCACCGTGAGCGACACTCCCACCAAGATTGCCGCCATGACAGAGAAGGTGAACAACTTTGGCAACGCCTATCCTCAGTATCCCAAGCCCGCTTCGATTTGCGTCTATCCCAACCTGGCCAAGAGCGTGGCCGACGCCCGTTACAGCCGCGAGATCCACATCACCGCCGTAGGTGGCGGATTCCCCGCTTCGCAGACCTTTGCCTCGGTCAAGGTGGCCGAATGCGTGGCAGCCGTAAAAGACGGCGCCGACGAGATTGACATCGTGCTGGCGCACAACTCTTTCTGCGACGGTCGTTACGACGACACCGCAAAGGAGATTTCCGACATCAAGAAGGCCATCGTCTCGGTCAACTCCAACGTGCATCTTAAGGTCATTCTCGAGACCGGAGCCCTGGGCAGCTACGAAGACATGGCTACCGCATCGTTCCTGGCCATCGAGGCCGGAGCCGACTTTATCAAGACCTCAACGGGCAAGATAGGGGTAAGTGCCACCCCCGAGGCGGCATATGTGATGTGCGAATGCATCAAGGCCTATTACGATGCCACCGGCAAGAAAATCGGCTTCAAGCCCGCCGGCGGCGTAGCCTCGGCAGAGGACGCGTCGCTGTATTACGGCATCGTGGACACAGTGCTGGGCAGCGAGTGGCTCACCCCCGCCCTCTTCCGCTTTGGCGCCAGCCGCATGGCCAACAACCTGCTCAGCGCCCTGGAAGACAAAGAAGTCAAATACTTCTAACCTAACGGATGATCTTCGTGGAACAGTTTTAACCTGCGCGCAAGCTCGGGGATATCCTCTTTTGCAATCAGCGAAGTGCAGGCACGGATACCCTGGCGGGTACTGCCGCAGGTATCTAGGCTGATGGCCGAGATGCCGTAGTAGAGCATCTCCTCCAGCAGGCCTGCCCCGGTCATGCCGGGATAGCCGTAGGTGAAATAGAAGCCGTCGGCCACATCCTCGTCCAAATCCTTGTCGTAGGTTATCTCAAAGCCGGCCGCCAGGAAGGCATCTTTCATGGCGCGGGCCTTGCGTCCGTACTCCATCACATCGTCGCGGAAGTTGTATTCGCCGTCGTTCACAGCCTTGAAAATGGCTGCGAGGCCATACTGGGCGCTGTGGGAGGTACCGCTCGAGAGGGGGTGCAGGCCGCCGTAGACCACTGCGTTGCGGAACACGGGAGTCGAATAGTAGCGGAGCAGGTCGGGGTACTTGCGTGCGGCCAGATGGTCGCTCAGGGCCAGTATCGCGATGCGTTCGCCCGCATAACTGAAGGCCTTGGAGCTGGATATCAGCAAGATATAATCGTCGGCATACTTGCCCACCGAGGGTTGGTACGGGGGCTCGCCGGGATGGCTGTAGTCCTTGCGGAAGTCCATCCCGAAGTAGGCCAGGTCCTCTATTACTATAACGTCGTATTTCTTGGCCACCTCACCTATTATGCGCAGCTCGTCGTCGTTGAGGCAGACCCAAGAGGGGTTGTTGGGGTTGGAATACAATATGCTGTGGATGTGGCCCTTGGAGAAGATCTCCTCGAGTTTGCCGCGCAACTTCTCGCCGCGATAGTCGTAGATGTCGAACGACTCCACGGGGATGCCCAGCACCTTGTTCTGGAACTTGTGCACCGGGAAGCAGGGATCTATGAAGAGCGTCGTAGTGCGCTGCGCATTGGTGCGGCTGGCAATCATGAACGACACGAAGGCCGCCTGCATCGAACCCACAGTGGCCAGGCAGTTCTCCGGCTTGAGGTCGATGTCGATAAAGTTCTTGATGAAGCGGGAGGCCTCTCTACGCAAGGGCGGAACGCCGTCAATATCGGGATAGTTGGCGGGGACACCCGCCTTGAGCGCCTCTATCTGGGCGTCGATACCCACTTGTACCGCAGGCAGGCCGGGATTACCCATCTCCATGTGGATGAAGTGGACTCCGCTGGCAGCCTCCAGCGTGTCGGCAAGTTTCTTGATTTCGCGAATGGTCGCCTTACCCACACAGGGCAGGCCGCTCTCGGCGAAAATACGGCCGACAAGCGCCTCGTCAAGCAGATTGTATTTCATTTTGTTTAGATTGTACTGCCGGGATACTCTTTCAAAGCCTTTTCGAGGCATACCAGCGCGGCGCGCAGGTCCTCTTCTTTGAGCACGTATGCAAAGCGTGCCTGGTTCTTGCCCAGACCCTTGGTCACATAGAAACCGGCCATCGGGGCAAACATCACCGTCTGGTTCTCGTAGTTGAACTCTTCGAGCAGCCAGCGGCAGAACTTCTCGGCGTCATCTACCGGCAGCTCTACGGCGGCGTAGAATGCACCCAGCGGCATCGGACACACGACGCCCTCGATCTTGTTGAGGCCGTCTACCAGGATCTGGCGGCGCTTGAGATACTCTTTCTTGACTTCGTCGAAGTACTCCTGCGGAGTGTCGAGGGCAGCCAGCGATGCGATCTGGCCCCACTTGCTGCAGCAAAGGCGCGCCTGGGCGTATTTGAGCACGAGCGGCATCAATTCTTTGTTGCGCGACACGATAAAGCCCACGCGGGCACCGCACATGCTGTAGCGCTTGGACACGGAGTCGATAAGGATGATGTTGTCGTCCATATCGGGCACCTGCATAAACGAGAAGTGCGGAGCGTCGGTGTAGCAGAACTCGCGGTAAACCTCGTCGGCTATGATAAACAAGCCATGCTTCTTGGCAATGCTGCAGAGTTGCAGCACATCCTCCTTGGAGTAGAGCTTGCCGGTCGGGTTGGCCGGGTTGCAGATCAGGATCGCCTTGGTCTTGGGGGTGATGACCTTCTCTACCTCGCTCATTGGCGGCAGTGCAAAGCCGTCTTCGATGTGGGTGGTGATGGGCACCAGTTTGGCGTCGAACTGAATGGAGAATGTATTGTAGTTGGTGTAGAAGGGTTCGAACACGATAATCTCGTCGTCGGGGTCGCAGATGGCTTCGATGGAGATCTGTATCGCCTCGCTGCCGCCGTGGGTCACAATGATGTCTTTGGTCTCCACGTCGATGCCGATGCCCTTGTAGTATCCCACCATACCTTCGCGCAGCTGCAAATCGCCCAGCGAATTGGGGTAAGATATTATGGTGAGGTTATTCTCCTTGACTGCATCCAGCGCAACCTTGGGAGAATCGAGGTCGGGCTGACCCATGTTCAGGCGGTAAATCTTGATGCCGCGCTTGGCGGTTTCGTCTGACAGGGGGATGAGTTTCCTGATCGGGGAATAGGGCATTGCGAGTGCCTTCTTGGAAAATGTAAGCATGTCGTTATCTGTGTTTTATTGTCTTTCGTACAAGGCCAGTTGCTTGAGAAATCCTTCTACCTTGGGCTGGATCTCGCGCATCGGGCAGTCAAAATTATTTACAAGTATGGCAAAACTCAACAAGTCTCCGGAAGCTGTCTCTACATATCCGGCGTAGCAGCGCACCGCCGACATCGAACCGCTCTTGCAGTGGATGCGGCCCCGCAGCTGCGCGGGCTCGTTGGAAAGCACATATTTCAAGGTACCCTCGCTCCCCGGCGTAGGGAGGGTCGAGAAGTACTCGGCAAATATATCGCTCTTTTGCATCATTCGGTAGAAATTGCAGAAAAATCTGGGCGTCACATAATTCTGCCGGCTAAGTCCGCTGCCGTCGTCCTGCTTAAGGCCGGTGGTGTCGCACCCGATGTCCCCGATGTATTTCTCCACCGCTTCCGGTGTGGTCCGGTACGACCCTTCGTCGGTCAAGTAGAGGCCCAGGGTCAGGAATATGGTCTCTGCAAAAAAGTTGTTGCTCTTGGTGTTGGTCTCGCGGCATATCTCCAGCAATGTGGGAGAGAAGGTCCTGGCCAGCAAGACGGCCGAGTCGGGGGCAGCGCCCACGGAGGCTCCGCAGGCGGGTATCCCCTCTTTCGAGAGGAATGTGGCAAAGGCCTCGGCGCAGGTCAGCGACGGGAACCTGTTGGAGACGGCTATGGTGTCGATTTTACGGTCGCAGGCATAAGTGCCTATGAAGCGCCCCACCGGGGAGAGGTCGCTTGCATAGTAGGTGAGTTTGTTGCCCGTCTTGGGGGCACCCGTGACGGCTTCGTAACGGACGTCCATCTTCGAATAAACCATCCCGGCGGGGCTTATGAGCAGCGGCGCGCCCTCTTCTTCGCCCGGTTCCACCCGGAAATACGAGAGGTTCTCGCCTATCGAGAGGCCGCACGGTGCGCTGCCGTAATTGGCGCCCAGGTCTTCCCAGCACCAGTTGTCGTGAGTCATTTCGCCCGAGAAGAAGCCCGCGTCGCCCACTATTTTGCCATCTACCGCGGTGATGCCGGCCTCCTTGAGGGCTTCGGTCCACTCCCCAAAGACAGCCTCAATGTCGCTGGCACACTCACATCGCGACCCCAGGGTCGGGTCGCCACCGCCTATTATGTAGACGTCGCCGTGCAGCACGCCGTCCGGGTCCACAGTACCGGCGCTGGCGATCTTTGTCTCAAACTTGAAGCCGGGCCGCAGCGCACACAGCGCCGCCCCCGTGGTCACAGTCTTCATGGTCGATGCCGAGAGCAGCGGCAAGTCGGGATTGTATGCCGCAATGGTGCGTCCGCGCCCGTCCAGCGCCAGAATCGCCACCGCCGCATTCTTAAGTTGCGGCGTCGCCTTCATGGTGCTGTCTACATAGCGCTGTACGTTGTTCTGCGCCAATGCCGCCGGGGCCGCAAGGGCTACGGTCAAAACCAGGCAGAGTAGTTTCTTGAGCATCAGCAACAACGGGTTTACACCGCAAATATAAAGATTATTGCGATACAATATTTATCTTCGCGCCATGCCAACACAGAAAACAAATGCGGCGCGGCTGCTGGATGCCGCCGGGATTCAATATGAGCTCGTACCCTACGAGGTAGACGAGGAGCATCTGGATGCCGGACACGTGGCGGCGCAACTGGGCGAAGACCTGGACCGGGTGTTCAAGACCCTGGTGCTGCGCGGCGACAAGACGGGCTTTTTCGTGTGCGTGATACCCGGCTCGCTGGAGGTCGACCTCAAGGTGGCGGCGCGCATCTCGGGCAACAAAAACTGCGAGATGATCCACGTCAAGGAGTTGCTGCCCACCACCGGCTACATCCGCGGCGGGTGCTCCCCCATCGGAATGAAGAAACCCTTCCCCACCTACATCCACGAAAGCGCCCTGCTCTACGACAGCATCTACATCAGCGCCGGCGTCCGCGGCCTGCAGATTTGCATAGCTCCGCAAACCCTCATCGACTTTGTCGGTGCGGGAATCTATCCGCTATAACAGTTTCCGCGCTATCACGGTTTAATTTCTGTCAAAAGGCCGGTGGCGGAGTCTATGATGAAGCCGCGGACGGTGACATCGCGGGGCATCAGCGGGTGGGATGCGATGGTTTTGACGGTATCGCGCACGGAGCGCTCGGGGTCGTGGAACCCTTCGAGCCATGCGTCCAGGTCGACATCGGTGCGCTGAAGTTCGGCCTCCGGGATGCCGCGGTGCAGCATATCCTCACGGAAGTGGGCAAAGCTCATGTGGCAGGCTCCGCAGGTGGTGTGCGCCACCACCATTATCTCGTTCACGCCGAGTTCGTAGACCGCCACAAGCAGGCTCCGCATGGCGGAATCCCACGGCGAGGGAATCACCGCGCCGGCGTTCTTGATGATCTTGGCGTCGCCGTTTTTCAGGCCTAGGGCCTCTTGCAGCAGCACCGACAGCCGCGTGTCCATGCAGCTGAGCACCGCCAGTTTGCGGTCGGGATACTTGTCGGTCAGATGAGCCTCATACCCTTTGGAGCCCACGAATTCGCGATTGAACGCGACAACTTTATCGATATTTGTCATATTATGCTAATTTAGTCATTTCTGCGAGAACTTTGCTATCTTTGCAAATCATTACATCAAGTTTTTCAGATGGAGAACAGAGAAGCTGCAAGATACGCCGCACGCGGGGTATCATCGTCAAAATCAGAGGTCCACAAGGCGATAGCAAATATGGACAAGGGGCTTTTCCCGGGCGCCTTTTGCAAGATCGTACCCGATTTCGAGAGTGAAGAACACTGCATAGTGATGCACGCCGACGGTGCGGGCACCAAGAGTTCGCTGGCTTATGTCTACTGGCGCGAGACTGGAGACCTGAGCGTGTTCAAGGGCATCGCGCAGGATGCGATAGTGATGAATACCGACGACCTGCTGTGCGTAGGCATCACCGGCGACATGCTGCTCAGCTCTACCATCGGCCGCAACCGTACGCGCGTGCCGGGCGAGGTCATCGCCGCGGTGATAGAGGGGTCACAGGAGTTTGTAGAGAAGATGCGCAGCTACGGCATCGGCATCACCCTCACCGGTGGCGAAACCGCCGACGTGGGCGACCTTGTACGCACTATCATCGTAGACAGCACCGTCTGCGCCCGTGCCCGCAAGAGTGATATCATCGACAATAAGAATATCGCCGCAGGCGACGTCGTAGTGGGTCTCGCATCGTTCGGTCAGGCAGAGTGGGAAGAGTCCTACAACGGCGGCATGGGGAGCAACGGCCTCACCAGCGCCCGCCACGACGTATTCGCCAAATACATCGCAGAGAAATATCCCGAGAGCTACGAGGGCGGCATCGACAGTGCATATGTATACACCGGCAGCAAGCGCCTCACCGACATCGAGCCCGAAACGGGCCTGACCTACGGCAAGCTCGTGCTCTCCCCCACCCGTACCTACGCGCCCGTGATCAAGGCGGTGCTGGACAAGTGCCGCAGCCAGGTTCACGGCATGATTCACTGCACCGGCGGCGCCCAGACCAAGGTCTTGGGCTTCGTCGAGAACCTGCGCGTGGTCAAGGACAACCTGTTTGACACCCCGCCGCTTTTCAGGACCATCCAGGCCGAATCCGGCACCCCCTGGAGCGAGATGTACAAGGTGTTCAACATGGGTCACAGGATGGAAATATATGTCCCGCAGCAGGTTGCCGACGAGATTATCGGCATCAGCCGCAGCTTTGGCGTGGAGGCCCGCATAATAGGCCACGTCGAGCCGGCAGCCCAGAGCGAAGTGGTTCTGGACACCTGCTACGGCAACTTCAAATATGTAAAATGATGCGCAGAACACTTTTATTCGGATTGGTATTGGCGGCTTTGGCTGCAGCCGGATGCAAGAGCGCACCGGTGCAGCAGGCCACGCTGGCACCGCTGGCGCAGAAGGCGCTCTACGACACCACCTCCAGCTACTACACCAATTTCTCTACCTATCCGAAGAATATCGCCGACCTGCCGATAGGCATCTTCGAGCTGAACATCACCGCCACCGAGACGCTCAACCGCACCGTGATGCTCGACTGCTTCGATAACATCACCGGCAGCGAGCACCCCGACCGGATTAACGACTTTGCCGGGGAGCATTTCATTTACTACACCGCCCTGAGCGATGCCGACAGCGTCTATGACGCCAACGGCCGGATGGACGTGCACGACGCAGCCATCAAGAACACGCTGTTCTTGGTAGGCGACAAGTGTGCGCAAGGCGACAAGGAGCGGGCCAAGATAGTGATTGCCTCGGGCGACATAACCCGCAGCACCGGCCTGCTTGACATCCGCGCGATGCTCGATGCCAGCGGCTCCGGAGTCAAGGTCATCGGCGTAGTCGAAGAGGGTGTCAAAGGGCTTCTGGACCAGCTGATGGACCTCCCGATGCTCAACTACTCCATAGGCCTGATGGCCGACAGCCTCACAATAGCTTCGGGCGCATACCAGCAGACCATGAAGGATGTCATGGCAGAACGCGGCCTGAAGGCCTCCATTCCGATGGTAGGCCAGGCGCTGACCGCAACCGACACCCTGCACGGCCCTTCGCTGTCCAACGCCTTTGCCGCCATGATAGAGAACCACTACAACGAGGGCAAGCCATTCCCCATCTGCGCGGTGATTTCCGAAATCTATTTCGACGAAGAGCAGATTGCCGATTTCCAGGAGGTGATAGACAATTACCGCTCTAAACGCATCAACGGCAACTATCCCTACCGGACCGTAATCAGCGACAAAGTGATATTTGTCAACGCTCCGGATTGTGCCGCCAAAGAGTGCTACCGGGTGCTGCGCGCCGACAATAACCTGGCCCTGCGCATTGGCGACATGCGGGTTATACACTACACTGACCTCCCCATGTAAGTATGAGATTCAAAGAGAGTATAACACCGGAAGAGATAGAGGGATTGGATTTGATTTCTTTTCCCGGAGACATCGAGATAATTACCGAAGAGGGCGACCAATACGACGCGGCCATCCGTGATCTGGCCTCCTGCCGTATGATAGGCTTCGACACCGAGACCAAGCCGGTGTTCCAGCCCCACGCCCCGCGATGCTCCACCGCCCTGTTGCAACTCTCCAACGAAGACACTTCATATCTGTTCCGCCTGCACACCCTGGGTGTGCCCGATTCCCTTGCAGAGATTCTCGCCAGCCCGTACATCACCAAGGTCGGGGCGGCGGTGGCCGACGACGTCCGCGGCCTGCAGCGCTACAACCAGTTCGAAGCGGCCCGCTTCATGGACCTGCAGCGGTTTGCAGAGCAGTACGGCATCAAAGACAAGAGCGTCAAGAAGCTGGCGGCCATAATACTGGGTCGCCGCGTGTCCAAGGCCCAGCAGCTCTCCAACTGGGAAGCATCCAACCTTTCCTGGCCACAGCAGCTCTACGCCGCCACCGACGCCTGGATCTGCCTGGTCATGTATAAGAAGCTTCTGGAGGCGGGGGTACCGATGCCCGTAGCAGAATGTTTCTGATACTATTTGCCGATTATTTGTTATTTTTGTCATATATCTTAAACCATCATTAACTGAATAAAACTCAAGACTATGGGAAAAATGATTAAAGAATTCAAAGAATTCGCAGTAAAAGGCAATGTCCTGGATATGGCTATCGGCGTTGTCATCGGCGCTGCTTTCGGCAAAATCGTATCATCCCTGGTAGCCGACATCATCATGCCGCTCATCGGCCTGCTGGTAGGCGGTGTAGATTTCACCCAGTGGAAATGGGTCCTCTCTGCTGCCAACGAAGCTGCCGGCAAGGCAGAGGTGGCAATCACCTACGGCAACTTTATACAGGTTGTATTTGACTTCTTGATTGTTGCATGGTGCATCTTCATGGTTGTCAAGGGCATCAACAAGGTCAAAGACCTCAAGAAGAAAGAAGAGGAAGCTCCCGCAGAGCCCGCCGAGCCCGTCGTTCCCGAGGATATCCAGCTTCTCCGCGAGATTCGCGACAGCCTCAAGAAAGACTAATTTGATTTAAAACCATTGATGAAGAAACTATTACTTGTAATCGCTTGCATCGCGGGCTTCGCCCTGGGCGCCAACGCGCAGGGGTACGAGCTCTCGATAGAGGGGATGGGTTCTGTCGGCCCGATCCGCACCAGCAACAACTATGTCGGCATCAACATCCTCAACGGATACCGTATCCCCTGGGGCAACGGCTTCTTTGTGGGGGTGGGCAGCGGCATGGTCGGCACTGCGTATCTGACCGATTTCAAACGCGTGGACAAGCTTGACGGGCCCAACGAATACAAATGGACCCGCGAGCCGAGCAACTTTTTTGTACCGGTATACGGTTCGCTGCAGTATTACCTCAACAAGGACAAGATGCGGCAGCCGTTCGTACGCCTCGACGTAGGCTACGAATTTGCGGTGTTCCGCTTTGACTGGGGGCAGAAGAAGTTTGCCAAGACAACCCACGAACACGGCATGTATGTAGAGCCTTCGTTCGGCTATACATTCAAGCTCAAGAGCCCCGACAAGAGCCGCTCGGTGTACTTTGCGGTAGGTCCGACGTTCCAGAGGTGCAAATTCAACCGCACCGACGTCAAGATGCTCTCCGAGACCGACAGCGAGGGCTTCAACGCCACCGCCACCACCAAGACCTACGACTGGCTCCTGCCCACCATCGCATTCCGTTTCGGTTGGAGATTGTAGTTCCTTCATCACAACACGAATAAAGGGTGCCCGCACGGACACCCTTTTTCGTTAGAACTGCGGCATCAGCCGCTATTTCTTTTTCCAGTACTCTTCGATCTCTTCCAGCGACTTGCCGGTGGTGTCGGGGACGTGCCTGTACATTATCCACAGGTACGGCAGACACATGAATGCGAAGAGGAAGAATGTTCCCGCGGGGGTGAGCGTCTCCAGCATCCAGGGGGTGAGCTGCCCGATCAGGTAGGTCCCGATCCATAGGGCGAAGCCGGCGATGGACATGGCCAGGCCGCGCACCCGGTTGGGGTACATCTCGCTGAGCAGCACGAACACCACCGCACTGATGGAGATCGCAGTGCAGAACACATACAGCAGGAAGAAGGTCAGCATGAACCAATTGGGCAGCGAGGTGAAAGGCAGGAAATACAGGCCTATCATCAGCAGGCAGAATATCATGCCGCCGACGCCCCACCATACCAGTTTCTTGCGACCCACCTTGTCGATGATGAGCAAGGCAATGACCGTGGTCAGCATATTGACCACGCCTACCAGGACAGTGGAGAAGAGCGGATCGGGGAAACCGGCATCCGAGAAGATCTTGGGCCCATAGTAGAGCACGGCGTTCACACCCATGAACTGGCCGAGGATGGCGATAGCAGAACCTATCAGCACCGCCTTGAAGATGCCCGGCTCCAGCAGCGTCTTCCATTCGGTCTTGACCTCGCCGGCGATGGATTCGCGGGTTGCGGCAAGCCCTTCCGCCGCCTCTTCCTTAGAGCCGTAGATCCGCTCCAGGATAGCCGTCGCGCTCAAGTCCCTGCCTTTGACGATCAGCCACCTGGGGCTCTCGGGGATAAAGAATATCACAAGCAGGAACAGCACATCAGGAATGGTCTCGCACCCCAGCATGCCGCGCCAGTATTCGTTGTTGAACATGCGCACGCCCAGGGCCGGATCGGCGGAATCCAGCGCAGCGCCGCGCAGTATCAGATAGTTGATGAGATATGCCAACAGGAAACCGATGGTGATGAAAAGCTGATAGAAGCTCACCATAGTGCCCCTGACGCGGGCCGGCGACACCTCGGAAATGTAGATCGGCGAGACTATGGAGACTATGCCGATGCCGAATCCGCCGATGATGCGGTAGATTACCAGTTGCGTAAAATCGGCGCTCACGGCACACCCGATGGCCGATACGGAGAACATTAGCGCTGCGATGAGCATGGTCTTCTTGCGGCCGAGGAAGTCGGAGAGCATACCTGCAATCAATACGCCCACAATCGACCCTATCAGAGCGCACCCCACATACCAGCCCTCCATGCCCGTGGAGAGGCCGAACTGAGTCTTGACGATCTCCGTCGTGCCGGAGATAACCGCCGTGTCATAGCCGAAAAGGATGCCGCCGATGGCCGCCACCACCGACAGGAACACCACATACGCGCTGACTTTCTGTTTCATTTATTCTCTGGTTATAGTGTTATCGTGACAATAAATCGGCTGCTGGATCTCTCCGCCGAGGATGCGGACCCAGGTATGGAAGCCGGGCTCGCCCTGCTTGAATTGGAATACGCGGCATCCGGGGATGGGATCGCCCAATGCACCCTCTTTGCCGAGGCGGTAATACACCGTTCCACCACCGCTGCAGCGGCCGTAGATATAGAACATCGGGCCGTAGTTGAGGACATAGTCGCAGTCATGCTCGTGACCGTTGACCACTGCCTCCACATCGCCCATCTCGAGGAATTGCGCCAGCAGGCCGCTATTGATGTCGGACGGGCAGCTGGGCTCGCAGTTGTTGCCGACCAGTTCCGCACCGGCCGCCACACCTTCTGCGGTTTCGCGCAAAGGGATATGGAAGAAGGCCATGGAGGGCACCGGCACGCCGCCGTTGGCCGCGGTGAAACGCTCGCTGTGCGCGCGGTACCAGGCAATCTGGCTGCCGCGGATATAGTCGTAGGAGAATCGGTCCTCACGGGTCTTTATGGACACCGAATTGCCCGAATCGATGAGATAGAAGACCCTCTCGGGATTATCCCCGCCGAGGGTTATGACGTCGTTGGAGCAGCCGTAGACACCCTCCTTGGGAGGCAGGTTGACACACCCCTTCATGCTGCGGATAAACTCGAACACCTCTTCGCGGGTCGATCCGAACTCCGCATCGTGGTTGCCGAGGGCCACCGCGAACGGGATGCCGCTCTCGGAGATAGGGGTCAGTATCTCCTTGATAGACTCCATCTCAGGCCGGCCGAACAGTATGTCGCCAGTATGGATAATCAGATCGGGACGGACCTCGGCAATGGACTCCTTGACACATTCCATACATTTATCCGAGCGGGGATCTCCTAAGATGAAATGTGTGTCGGTAATCTGCAGCAGGGTGAAGGTGCCGTCGTCGCGATAGTCCATCCTGGCAGCTATGCTGCCGTCAATACCTTTTGCGTTTGCGCTCTTGCATGCACTCAAAGCGGGAGCGGCAACTGCTGCGGCAGTAGCCAGGGCCGTACTCTTTAAAAAATCTCTTCTTTTCATTTTATCATTTATTCTGGTAGGTTTATCCAAGTTTCGTTAGACCAGTTCACACTGCGGCCGATGCCGCGGACCTCGCCGCGGACACCGTGCTCCTGCAATTCCCTGAAGCCGTCGTCGGAGGGCTTCAGATCCAGGAACGGCATCAGGTAACACCCATGGTCCAGCAGCAGCTCCTGCACCTCGGATGCGGGGACTTCTGACGGATGCCGGCCCGTTTTCACCGCAATTGCGGCGAGGGCTCCGGCCGCCTGGCCAAGTCCGGTGATGACGGGTTGCAAACGCACGGCACCGTTCATCTCCCAGCTCACCGACACCGCCTTGTCTGCCACCAGCAGGTCTTCCACCCCAATCGGGACGACTACCCCCAGCGGCACGCTGAACGAGGGAATCTTCCCGAACCACAGGTGCGAAAGCTCCTCCCAATGGGGATTCTGGACATGATGGTGGTCCACGGGATAGTCGCCCACGGCGACGGCACGGGTGTAGAGGTCATAATCGTATGGATTCTTTGCCGCCGCCACGGTCATGGTGTCGCGCCCGGCTATACGCGCCGCCTCCCTGAAGTATGGGAAGAAGGGCAAACCGTCTTCTGTGGGATAGACATCGTCTGCGACACCGAGATTGGTGAAGCCCAGTTCGTGCTGCAGGAAATAGATATAACCCAGCGTACGGTTCTTGGCCCTGGCGAAGGCCTCCGACCGCTCCCCGGGGGTCATATCCAGATACTCCACATAATAGTCGTTGGCATAGATCGGCCAGTTGAGCATCATGTATCCGTCGGGAAGGCGGCCGTATGAGAGCATCATCTGCGGGCTCCAGAGCTGCTGCCCCCTGGGGTTATAGCCGCCGTTGTTGTCGGCCAGCGGGTTGTCGCAGCAGTTGCGGTAGTTATCTATGTCGTAGTCTGCCGGTTGGTCGATGAGCACATCGTGGTCGTACTCCTTGACTATGGCCACATAGGTCATATCCTGCACCATGCGGCGGTCGTCCAGAGGAGTCGCCCCCGCCCGGAGCGCGACATCCCCGAGCTCGGTGCCGTCAATCAGGACCCTGGCCTTGACGCGGGTAGCGTCGGAGAGCCTCAGGCGCCACTCACCTCCGGTGCGCACTATGTCGCTTACCCCGGTTCCGAAAAGAACCTTGACGCCCGCTTCTGCGGCCATATTGGAATAGATCTGCGCCCCCACCCTGGGGTTGAACAGTATGTTGCTCACCCATCCCGACTTAAGGGCCTCGTAGCCGCCATAGCGGGTAGCCAGCGAATCGGTGAATTCGCCGAAGATGCCGCCGCGGAGGCGGTAGTTGCCGTCAATGGCACTCACACCTGCACTGGTCAGCATCCCGCCGAGCCAGAGAGTCGGCTCCACCACGAGTACCGAGGCGCCGTCGCGGGAGGCCTCTATGGCCGCCGCAGCCCCTCCGGTACCGCCGCCGACCACCACGACATCATAGTCGTGCACGCACGAAACCGCGAGCAGGGAGAGCAACAATAACAGGTTTTTCTGCATGCCCAAAGTTAACTAAAAACCTTATATCTTGAGTTTGACGCCCAGTTTTCCGAGGACCCATGCGGTGGCGATGCAGATTGCGGAGAAAAGTGCGCTCTTGGCGACACCTACCCATCCGGTCATCCACTGCGGGACAGCGATTGCGAACAATGCCCAGAAGCTGTAGAAGAAATATGGCAGCATATACACCGTGAGCGTCGCCTTCCCGGCAGGGTCTATCGGACGGGCCCATGCGGTAAGGCCCTTCTTCTCCAACGCGCGGAACAGGGTGTAGAGCGCCACGGAGATGGCCGACACATAGAGGCACCACGGCAGCGTACCAAGCCCTTTGGAAATGATCCACCATCTGTGGGTAAGGGTTGCCAGCAGCGCCAAAACCGCCGCCGCTGCAAAACCTGTCGCGAGGTGGTTCCGTCTGAGTTTCCGTCCCGCCAGCACGCATATCATGCCGCCGAGGGCCATGATTATGCTGTGGCCGTTGCCCAGATGGAGGGCATCAGAGAAATCGGCGAGATAGTTGCCCGCCAACAGCACCTGTCCGCTGCGCATCGGCACTACGGAGATATTCACCAGGACGAACGCCAGCCACAGGATGCCCAGCATCCACCACCGCTCGCGGCAGAGGATATATGCGAAAGCGCTGAAGAGATACATCCAGCCGATCTGCCCCAGGATGCCCCACCAGCTGGTCCTGAACAGGCCGCCGTCGGGCGATCGGAAGGCTATGGCCAGGCCCACCAGAAGCAGCGTCCCGGCAATGCGCAGAGGCCTTTTAAGCCTGGAATCTGCGGGATAATCGTTCCACACAAGGAAGAATCCGACCACCATCAGCAGCCAGAAGATTCCGTGGTTCCACGCCATGCCCGTCTCCGAGTTGACTATGAACGACCCCATCAGCAGCAGCGCCAGGGTGCGGCCGAAGATGTGCCGCAGCGTGGATGCCAGACCCTCTCCCCTGCCGAGCCTGCGCTCGAGCGCCAGGGGAACCGACATCCCCATCGCAAACAGGAACATCGGATAGATGATGTCGGAGAGTCCCATGCCGTCTTCCATGACGGCGAAGTGCTCCAGAAAGTGCGGCACATCGTACACCGCCCAGAAGTCGTTCACGCACACCATGAGGGCTACGGTGAGCCCCCTGAATATGTCTATGGCTATATTTCTCTGGTTCATATTATTCTGATCCTATTCCTGGCGCAGGGCATCCCAGTAGTCGAATGCGCGTACATAGCAGAGGTCAAACAAGAAGAAGCCGTCGGCCTCGGTGTCCATCACCTTGGCTATCTCGGGCAGCAGGGCCGCCCTGCCGCCGCCCTGGAACCCGGGCTGGTTGCCGATGTCGGGGCCGCAGTAGAACGAGACTTCGCCGCAGAGGCGCTTGCGCCCGAGGCTGGCAAAGCCCTGCATGGTCTTCTCTTCCGTGCCGTAGAGGTTGTCCGCCGGGCAGTATGCGCCCAGGATCATAAAGTCCACAAGGTCGGCAAAGCCGCTCTTCTGATACTCCTCCGTGGCCCAGCGATAGGTCTCCTCTTCGCTGGCGATGGGATAATCGGGGCTGGTCCAGTTCACGCCGCTGCGGTAGTACTCCGAGAACCATGCCCCCACATATACTCCCACCTGCAGGTCGGGATTAACCTCGTGCATGGTGTCCACAGCCCTTCCCACAAAGTCATGTATCACTTTGCAGCGGAAGGTGAGCCAGCGGTTCTCAAGTTCGTCGGGTTCCCAGTCCAGGAAGATATGCCCCGGCTCCTCTATCACCGGCCAGCGTTCAGGCTCGTATCCCAGATATTCCGCGAATGCCCTGCGTGCGGCGGCAGTGTAACCTGCATCCAGAGCATAGTCGTCGTAGCGGCAGCGGTCCAGGACCACTCCGTCGAGGTCGCTGTAGGCCGCCAGGTCGCGCAGCATTGCCAGCAGGAACTCCTGCACCTCGCCGTTGGCGGGGTCCATGAAGCGGCCACCGACGGTTGTCGAGTCGTCGAGGTGATTAATCAAGCCCTCTGATGTGTAATCCACCGCCGCCCAGTCGCGCTTCTCGGGATGGTCGTAGAGCATACCGTGGCATCCGGCGTCGCAGCGGAAGCCGCCCACCATCATATTGACGCCCGCCAGCACCTTGAGCCCGGCCGCATGACCTGCGTCGATGAATGCCTGCAGATAGTCAAAATCGGCCTCGCGCGGGACATACCGCAACCCGCCGTCGCGCCAGAGCGCCTCCATCTTAAGTTCCGGGGCCACCGTGCTTTTAAACAGCACGTCGCCGCTGGTGGGGCGGACCTCGACCACGACGTGGGTATAGCCGCCGTCAGCAAGGCGCTTGCAGTCGGCCGCTATCATGTCGGCATCGTTCGCATAGTAATTGAAGTTTGCGCCGACCTCTATCCAGACAAGCCTGGGCTTGGCCGCCTGCTTTGATGCACAGCCCGCCAGAAGTAGCAGGGCTGCGCCCAGTAGTAACAATCTGATTCTCATGGTTAATAAAAAAACGGGGGCGCAATGCCCGCAAACAGCGCGCTGCGCCCCCGCTTATTTGTCGAAGAAACTATTGGAAAACCACGTTGAAACGTGCAAGTGTACCCCTGCCGGAGTTGATGGCATAGAGTTCCAGGACTCCGTCGCCGGGACGCAGCAGCACATCGGAAGCGCTCTGGCCGCTAAACTCGTTGCCTTCTGTAATAATCCACTCTGTTGCGGGGATATCGAGCAGCATGACAGGGTTATTGGCATCTGTAACATCCAGGACATAGATATCACCCAGGCTAGAATATCCAAAGTGATAGCCCTGGGTCATTGCCATGATACGTTTGCCATTGTAATCTACGATAGACATACAGTTCTGGCTCTCGTTGCTGCCATCGCCGATGCCGGTTATGACGGGCTTCCAATCGTAGGCAGTTACCCAGTTGGGGTAAGTAGCTGTTGCCAGATACTGGACAGCCCTTGTTCCGTCGTAGCCGCGGAAGTAGACACCATCGGCAGCGGTTGTACCAAGTGACATGCAGGCACCGTTTACAGGACTCCATACAGTTCCGGTAGCAGGACCGCGGTTCTGACCACCGGTACCCTGAACATAATAATTATCAAGAGAAACAGCCTTATTCTTGATTTCCCAGCCGGCCCAGTATGCGGGATCCCCGCCGACCACAGCGGTAATCATGGCTGCAGTAGAGATATCACCACGTACTCTCCAACCGCCGATGGTACCACCGAAGTCAGATGTCTGGTCAAAGAGTTTGATGGGCTCTGAATTCACATCGGATGCATAATATACAGAATATGTGGTACCTGCTGACATTGCAGTATGGTCTGCAACAATCACATTGCCGGCATCGTCGCTGCAGATGGATGCAGGGACAACGGTGCCCCAGGTGATCGCTTTGTAATATGCACCATTGTTGGGGCCGAGGGCGTGAATCTTAGCTCCGTCGGACACGATGAGTGCAGGGCCGCCGGCGGTCTTCACAGCCAGACGGTTATAAGCTGCAGGGATACCCAGCTCGGTGAGGGTCTTGTGCCAGATCATCTCGTATGCTGCACCCTCAATCTTTTTGCCTTCCTGTACAAAATGGCCGGTTCCGCCGAATGCGCCGGTCTTGCTACCGTCGTGGAGGAAGCACTCGATGTAGAAATAGTGGTCTCTCTGGAAGTTGGTGTCGTTCTCATCGAAAGTAAGGTAGATCTCTGCCTTCTCCTTGTCAAAGCTCAGGTGAACCCAGCCGAGGTCGTTGGTACGTACGCTGGCGCCGAGTTCGTTGCTCCAATAAGAGAAGTAAGGCTCCCAATCGAGGTTGGTCTCTACGGGAATAGTGATGGAGATGCCTTCACGAGGGATAACGGTAGCTTCTCCATATGCGCTCCACTGCAGGCCTGCCCACTCGCCGGTCAGCTCGAAGTAAGGCTCGAACGGCGCCTGGGTAATCTTGATGGTCTTGGAGAGCGCTCCGTCGGTGATGGTGATGTTGGCCGACCTGTTGGGGGCTTCGTCGGTAGCGGGCTCCCAGTTGGGGTCAACCAGAAGGCTTACGGTAGATGTAACCATTCCCTTGCCGCTGGCTACATGTACCCAGTCGACAGCTTCGGGGATGGAAACCGAATAATCCACGTTGGCATTGACAGAAACCTCAACTACGCCACCGTCAGCCTCGACAGAGTACTCGACAACGTCTACCTCGAGGGCGTCTTTTTGGTTCTGGGTTATGGTCACCTTCTTGGTGATGGCTGCACCATCGGTGATGGTAACCGTAGCTGCGCGGCTGTCGGTAGTCTCGTTCTTCAAAGCAGATGCCTTGACTGTGAAGTCGGCACCACCCTTGACACCCTCGCCACTGGTAGGGGTGATTGTGAGCCAGTCTGCAGAAGAAGATGCAGTCCAGGGAACGTTGGTGGTGAACTTGATGCTTACCGCATCACCTTCTACGGACACAGTCACAGCCTCGTCCGAAGTGAGTGTGATGTAGGCTTCTTCTTTCTTCTCGCAAGCGAGAACCAGAAAGATGAGCGATAGAAGCGCCAAAAGTTTAAATCGTTTCATAACAGCTAGATTAATTGGTTTATATTAAAGTGTATTCAAATATGCATTGATACCCTCTTCGAAGGCATCCCAATAGTCGTACATCCTGATGTGGCACAGATCAAAGATGAACAGCCCGTCGGCCGATGACATCATGGTGGCCACAATATCGGGGATCAGGGCCTCCTGATGACCATTCTGGAAGCCCGAGCCGTTGCCTATATCGGGGCCGGCGGCAAAGGGCACCGCCCCGGCGAGGCGCTTGGCGCCCAGTTTGGCGAAACCCTCCATGGTCCACTCGCCAGAGCCATGGACGCTGGCCGTGCCTGCGTAGGCACCCAGGAATATGAAATCCAGCAGGTCGGCGAAGCCGGTTTGCTGATATGCGTTGTTGGCCCATTTGTAGGACGTCTCGTTCTTACTGAGGCTGTAGCTGGTGCTCGTCCAGTTCACGCCGCTGCGGTAATACTCGGAGAACCAGGCTCCCACGTAGATTCCGAAGCGGACTTTGGGATTCACGCCGTGCACCGCATCAGCCGCCTTGGCCACAAAGTCGTGGATAGTCTTGCAGCGGAAGGTGAGCCAGTTGCGCTGCAGCTTGTTGGGGCTGTCCAAAAAGACCGTTCCCTGTGGAATCATGGGCCAGGAAGAGGGTTCTTCCCCGAGATACTTCGTAAACGCCTCCTTCGCGGCATCAGTATAGCCCGCATCGAGGTTATTGTCGTCGTAGCGACAGCGGTCCAGCACGATGCCGTCAAGACCCTTGTATGCCGCAAGCTCCTTGAGCAGGGTCAGCAGGAACTCCTGAACCTCCGCATTGGCGGGATCGAGAAAGCGCGGGCCGGTGTCGGGATCATCCATGGCGTTGGTCAGTCCGCCTTCCAGATTATCCACAGAGCACCACGAGCGGCGGGCTGGCTTGTCGTAGAGCATACCCACATCGCCTATGGTGGAGTGATAACCTCCGACCATGGTATTGATGGCGGCGTTGACCCGCAGGCCGGCCTTGTGGCCCGCCTCTATGAAAGTCGCAAGATAGTCGAACACTGCGGTGCGCTCCACAAAGCGGTATCGCCCGTTGACCCATGCCGCAACCTTGCGGCAGGCGGGTGCCACCTCCGAGGCGAAGAGCACGTCGCCGCTGGTGGGACGCACATCCACAATCAGGTCGGTGAATCCCATCTTGGCAATTCTTGCGCAATCCTCGGCAATATAATCGGCGTCATTGGCGTAGTACTGATAGTTGGCCCCGGCATCCACCCAGATATAGCGCGGCTTGCCCACGATCTCCGGGTTGAACTCTTCCGGATCCTTGGGATCCTCATTCTTGGGGTTCCACTCTTCGCGCCATTTGAAAGGTTCGTCCGGCTTCTCCACGCAGGAGGTGAGGGCGAGCATCGCGCAGAACAATATGACAGTTATCTTATTCATGTTAGTTATCCTTTGCTTTGAGCATCACCACTGAGGCCACTGAACGCTGCTTGCCGTCGGACGGTTTGATGGTCTGCTGCCCGCCCACGAGCATGCAGCTCGAGCCGCCGCCGTCCAGGTTGAGCGCCTCGGTGCAACCCAGGTCCTTGAGTATCTTGGCCACCTCTTCTGTCGTGAAGCCGGGGACGCCCTCGGTCATGTTGCGCCCCTCGCATACGAACAGCATCAGGCGGTTGTCTGCGGTCACTCCGATAGCGGTGCGGGGATGACGGCTGTCGCACAGGATGCCGTTGGGTCCGTCGAACAGTTCTTCAGGGTAGCTATTGTAGATCTTTCCCGCCTTGAGCAATACCGGACCTCCGCCAATGGCCGTCTGCGCCTCGAAATTCTCCGCCGCTACCGGGAAGGTTGCGTCGGGGATCTGGAGGGGCGAGGCATCCCACGAATTGGCCGCGGGTGCACCGTAGAGATAGTGACGGTTCTCGTTGGCATAATATGTCCACCCCGCAGCGATGGTCGATTCCTTCTGGTAGAAGACGCCGCGGGTCGGATAGTACATGGTGACCCAGTCCTGGGAGGCGTAATTGATGTTCACGCCATAAGTGCGGCCGCCGCTGACGGCGATGCTGGCGCTATAGCGCTTGTTCCCTTCCGCATAGAAGAATCCGCCGTTTACCATGACAGGAGCCGGGGAGCCCGAGTAGAACTCCGAGGGGGTCTGCAGGGGGTCCTTGGTGCCCTGCAGCTTGGGGTCGTCTATGCTTTTGACATCCCATGTGGCCATGGAGAGGTCGGCAACCGCTAGATAAGCGATCGCATTCACACCCTGGATCTGCTCGGGACTGCTGTAAATAGCTATCCCGTCGGGGATGGCGACATAGGTGTCGGTCACATTCTTCCACCCTTTGGCCACGATGTCGCCGTTGGGCTCCACAAATACATCTTCGGGAGCCGGCTTGTCACTCCAGCGCCATTCGGGATAGTCTGTGCTGGCGGCTTCCGAACAAGAAGCCACCAGGCACAGGAGAGCTATAAAGTATAATCTTCTCATCGTTTGATACAATCCATACTGTAGCCACCAATCATCTGGCTGTAATGATCGTAATAGTAAATGTACATCATGTAACCGTCGGCAGAGGGTGCCAGGATGCAGTCGCCGCAGGCTCCGTTGCCGTCGGCTGCGCCGCTCTGGTACTCCTGGTCGAACATGAAAGGCACGGAGAATGCCAGCTGGGGGCTGTTGAATATGTTGCCGCTGATGCTGTTGGCGGTGATGTCAAAGACATACAGCTGGGGACCGGGCCACCACTGGGGGAAGTGGGTCGATACGAACAGCGCCAAGTAGCGGGCATTGTTGAAGTGCTTGGTGTCGAGGTTGTTGGGGTCTACATTGCCGTTCACGAAGGCACCGCCGCCGGGGGCGTCTTCCACAGAGCCGTCACCCTCGCCGGGGGATGCGCTGCCTATGCTCAGGTCGGATTTGAACCAGTAGAGGATATTCTCGGAATATGCGCTGCTGTACCAGCCCGTATCCATCTTTGAAGAACCTGCAACCACGCAGGTCGACCGGGCCGTACCGGCGCCCCAGTGGAAACCGTTGGCGGCGTATAGGTCAAGCACCTCGTTGGAGACGACTTCGCCGCCGACAATATGGATCGCCCTGAAGAATCCGCTGGTAGTCACGCCGGCCACGCCGGGATATGTCACTGTAATCACGGCTTCGTCCTTGATATTGCCTATCACCTTCATCTCCTGGCCGATCGGCAGGGCCATATCGTTCACGAACGATACGAGCAGCTCCGGCGCCGCAGTCACAGAAGAAGTGGTCCAGATGTTGAACTCCTGGTCCTTCTCAGCAAGGTTGCATATCAGCAGGTGATCCTGCTCGTCGGAAGCGATGCTGCCGGTGGGCACTGCGCTGCCGATGTTGATGGTACCGCCGTAGGTGGCGACTATCTTGTTGTAATAACGCGGCGCACTGCCGTCGCCCACATTCACAACAAGCCAGCTGTCCAGCACACCCATGGAGACATTCACCGCCTCCTTGTAGCCGGGCAGGCCGAGGCCGGTGGAGGGATCCATATTGAAGAGTTTCTCTACGCTGGTGGCATTCACGCCGTAGTCTATCTTCTCGGGGATGTTCTTGACCACCAGGTATTCAGCCTTGGTGACGCCGTCGTCGGCAGTCACGGTAAAGGTGAAACCTTCGTTATAATTATGCGCCTCCGACGGGTCGGGGGAGATAGAGGCATGTGCCGAAACGGACGCAGTCGCCTCTGCCACAGAAAGGTCGTTGGCGGTGATAAGCGAAACCGTAAGGTTGCTCTTGTCGATTATGCCGTTCAGCATGGGACGCTTGAGGGTGAAGCTGATAAGTTCGCACTTAGACGATTTTACACGCTCGCCGGTGATGACTATATCCCGCGAGGCGCCCGTAGCGTCGGTATATTTGTAATGATTCTCCTCCGTGAGGTCCATGACCGTGAGCGGGGGCTCTATCACGCAGTTGGGCTGCAGTGTGGCGCGCACGCGCACCCTGGTCATATACGGCGTCGTGATGTCATCGGAAGACTCCGGGAAGTACCAGGGAATCGGGATCACATAACGGTCCACGTTGGGATCGGAGATCTCCAGGCGGCCCATCTCCTGATCTACATACGGCCCGAAGGTGAAATACGCCACCAGCGACGATATTCCCTGCCTGTCCGCCGTCGGCAATACATACTCCGGCTTATGGCAGCCTGTCACAAGCAGTATGACCAAAGAAAATATGATTGATATCCTTTTCATATCTGTTATTTCCATTCAGGGTACTGATCTACTAAAGAATTGGAGTTGAGCTCACCCTCCGGCATGGGGAACCGGTACATCCTGGAGGGGAAGTTACGGTCTTTGTCATCCACAGAGACGTAAGTATACAGGAACTGGCCATCGACTGCGGTGGGCTCGATCTTGAGGCCGTGTACCTGATATCCGTTCAGGCCGGTGGGATAAGCCTCGGCAGCCTCTTTCCAGCGGCGGAGGTCCCAATACCAGAGCCCTTCGAATGCAAGTTCCACGCGGCGCTCCTGGCGGATCGCCTTCCAGAGGGCGTTCCCGCTGCAGTTGCTATAGGGCAGGCCGACGCGGCCCCGGATGGCCTTTACAGCCTTGTTGGCATCGTCGGTCTTGTTCAGACGGTAGCAAGCCTCGGCCTTGTTGAGCAGCACCTCGCCGTAGCGCAGCAGCACAAAGTGCTGTATGCTCTGGCTGCGCTTGGTAAGGTCGTGGGTCTCGTCGACCCCTTTGCGCAGATAATAACCCGTTGTGGTACGGCCCTGCGGCTGCGGCTCCTTGTTCCATTGGCACCAGCCGTCCACACCGCCCACATACGGCTCTATCTTGCGCCCTTTCCACTCGGCTCCGTTGTAGAGCACGGTAGCCTTGAAGCGGGGCTCCAGCTGAGCATAAGGGGGTTCTGCGGTGGTTGCAGAGTGCCAGGGCTTCCAGTCGGGGAATCCGCCGGTGGCGAGTTCGTAGCTCTCGACCATCTCCTGGGTGGGAGTGCCGTAGCCACCACCCTGCTGGTCCACCAGCTTGTAGTCGCCGCCGGGGGTATAATAGTAGTCGAACTCGTGATATACGGCGTCACTGTAGGAGAAGTTGTACTGGAGTATAACCTCCTTGTTGCCGGACACCGTAAACACGCTTGCGTAGTCGTCTATCAGGCCGTAGCCGAGCTCTTCAAGAGCATCTGCCGCGTCGACGACCTCACTCCAGCGCTCCGCATAGAGCATCGAGCGGGAGATCAGGCCGTATGCGACGCCTTTGTCCAGACGCCCCTTGGCGGCAGCCTTCGCGGGGAGATTCTCTGCCGCATACTGCAGGTCGGCCAGGACAAAGTCCCAACCCTGCTCCTCCGTAGAGAGGGCTTTATCTACAGCGATGGCGGTCAGGTCCTCGTCGTATATGATCACATCCTTGTATCTCTTTATCAGCTCGAAATAGAGCCAGCCGCGCATCAGCCGCAATTCTGCCTGAAGGCGCACCTGATCGGCTTCGGGAAGTCCGCCGCCGAGCGATTTGAGATTGCTGATGGCCTCGTTGGTACGGCGTATGGCCGAATAGAGGGTAGACCAGCAGCCGAGGTATACCGACACAAAGTTGGCCGTAAGGTCGGCACCGCCATAGGCCACCAGGCTCGGGATGTAGCAGTAGGCGAAGTTGACATACGAACCGTATTTCATCTCGTCGGTGAAAGCCTCGGTCATGCCGACCGCGCTCGGCCATGCGGAATAGATGCTGTATGAATATGCGTAGATGTCGTTAACCGCATATTCTGCGCTCTCGGTCGTGGCCCACATCACCTTGTCGGAGATGCTGTCACGCGGCGTCATATCCAGATACTCGTTGCAGGCTGCCAGGACACTGCATATAGAAAGGGCAATGATAAATTTCTTCATAAGGCATCCGGATTAAAGGGTTATTGTAATACCGCCCATAAGATTTCGCTGCTGCGGGTAGTAGCCGTTGTTGACGCCCGGCGATTCGGGGTCGATGCCGGCAGGCAGGCCATCTATGGTGAAAATGTTGTTACCCTCGACAAAGATCCTCAGCGCCTCTACATTGAAGCTGCGGGTGAATGCCTGAGGGAGGGTGTATCCCAAGCGGGCCGTCTTGAGGCGGACGTAGGTGCCGTCCTTCCACCAGAAGCTGGAGTTGAGGCCGTTGTGACCGCCGTGACCGGTGTTGCCCAGGGTCAGGCGGGGGAAGATGCCGTCGGGATTGTCGAGGCTGTAGGCGTTCTCCACAAGGAACAGCGGCGAGTTGCCACCCTCCTTGAAGGTACGGGTCCAGACTGTGTTGTCGTCGTTGCCGTTGTAGTAGTTACCCAGCATGGAAACCTGGAACAGGGCGCCTCCGGTGAACTGCAGGTTCACGTCAAAGCCGTTCCATGTCGCATTCACGTTCAGACCGAAGGTGAGTTCCGGGCGGTTGCTCTTGCCGAATATGCCGCGGTCGCCCGTCCAGTCTATCACGCCGTCGCCGTTGAGGTCGACATACTTGATGTCGCCGATGTTCGGGCGGGAGTTGCCGTACCATGCGGAGTTGTCGATCTCCTCCTCGGTGCGGTACAGGCCATCCGCCAGCCAGCCGTCAATCGCCCCGTAGGTGGTTCCGGTGACCTTCTGCCACTCGGCGATATTGGGATTGTCGTTATACTTGAGCCAGCGGGTCTTGGAATAGGTCACCGTGCCGGCCAGTTCATAGAAGAACGGCTTGCTACCCAGGTTGAAGTGGTTGCGGTGGGTGATCAGCACGTCGATACCCTTGCTGTCTATCGCGTTGCCGTTGACATAGGTGGGGAAATAGCCACCCATCGAATCGGGGTGTCCGCCGCCGTTATAAGAGAGGATATCGTAAGTATAATTGTAGAATCCGTCGATTTCTCCACCCAGCAGACCGTTCCACAGGGAGAAGTCAAAGCCGAAGTTGTAGGAGAGGGTCTTCTCCCATGTCAAGTCCTTGTTGGGGATGCCGGAGGTGTAGTATGCAGGCACCGCCGCGCCGCCGCTGTAAACCACCTTGTTGCCGGCGGCATATTTGCTCAGGAACATATACGGGCTCACGCCGTCGTTGCCCAGCAGACCCATGGAAGCGCGCACCTTGAGATTGTCCAGCGCAGAGAAATCTGCCATGAAGTCTTCTTTGGCGATGTTCCAGCCGACAGATGCGGAGGGGAAGAAGCCCCAGCGGGTCTTGGTCATTCCGGCGAATTTGTAGGAACCATCGTAACGCCCCGTGAACTCGGCGAGATATCTTTCATCATAGTTGTAACGGATACGGCCCACATAGCCGGCGCTGCGGGAAGCGTTGCTCGATCCGCTCACCGGACTGGCGGTAGGGGTACCGTTGTTGAGCTCGGGAAGCAGCGCGAACGGCACGTTCTTGACGTAAGCGCTGAGGTTGTTGGTCTGATAGTCGCGGATCTCTGCGAGCAGCAACCCTTCTACGTTATGCTTGCCGAATGAATTGATGTAAGACAGGCTTGCCTGTGCTGTCATGGTCTGCTGATAGACAGTCCCCTCGCCCACCTTGTTGCCGTTGGAAGCGCCGTTGACATCCACCATCGGGCTGCTCCAGCCCCAGGTACCGTCGGCATTCCTGCTGCGGACCATCACATAATAAGGTGTGTCGAGGTTCTTGTTGTACGAGTTGTGGTAGTCGTACGATCCGCTCACCTTGGCCTGGAGTCCCTTGACCCAGGGCACCTCCCATGTCAGGGAAGAGTTGAGGGTTCCGGTAAAGCCGTTGGTCTTCTTGGAGCCGGACTGGTATAGGGCCGCCAGCGGGCTGTACGGGTAAGCCTGATTGGTGGCGATGGAGCCGGTGTAGTAGCCGTCGTACATCTCGGGCAGATAAGGGTGGATACCGATCACCTGATGTGCCACGGAGAACCAGCCGACCTCATATGTGGCGCCCGACTCGGAGCCGTCGGAACCGCCCGACTGGAAGCGGGGGGTCTCCCTGCGGCTCACCACTCCGCTCAAACCCGCATTGAACACCAGGTGTTTGGCAAGCCTGGTCTCAATGTTGGTACGGATGTTATATCGGTAGTAATTATAACCTTCTATGTTACCTTTCTGGCCCAGATAGCCGCCCGACACAAAGTAGTGGGTATTCTCGTTACCGCCCTGCACCGTGACGTTGTGCTTCTGGGTGATGCCCGTGCCGAACACCTTCTTGATATAATTGACGTTGTCCCAGCCGTCGGTGGGGTCGTCGTTGAGCATGGCCTCCACATTAGCAAGCGTATAGTAGGGCTCATATTCCGATTCGTCCGCAATCGCGCCGCTTGCCAGCTGGTCCATCATCTGCGCCAGGTTGTAGTAGTATGCGAACTGCGGACCGTTCATGAATTCGGGGAAGTTGGCGTTCATCGAGACACCGATGCTGCCGTTGTAGGTTATGGTCGGAGTCCCCTTGGCGCCACGTTTGGTGGTGATGATTATCACACCGCCGGCCGCCTTGAGACCATACACGGCGGCGGAAGCACCGTCCTTCAGTACAGAGACGCTCTCGATGTCGGCGGGGTCGATGTCGTTGATGTTGTCCACCGGGAAGCCGTCCACCACATAGGCGACGCCATATACCGAGCCGCGGATGCGCAGCGAGGCCTGGTCCAGACCGGGCTCACCGGATTCCTGGACAGACGAGATACCGGGCAGCTTACCTGCCAGCACCTGCGATACGTTGGTCGCCGGCGCCTTGAGCAGTTCTTCTCCCTTGATGGCAGAAACGGCTGCCGTCAGAGTCTCTTTCTTGACGGTACCGTAGCCCACCACCACCGTCTCCTCCAGGAAGAGGGAATCCTCTTTCAGAGTGACGTTGAGCGTAGACTGCCCCGTATAGGTGCGGTCTTCAGTGGCGAGGCCCAGGCAGAAGAATTCGATCACATCTCCTTCGGAGGCCCGGAGCGAATATGTACCGTCCGCCCCGGTCACGGTACCGTTGTTGGTCCCTTTCACCATAACGGTAACCCCGGCGAGGGGCTGGCCATCCGAATCGATGACTTTGCCCGACAGTCGCGTCTGGGCAAAAACAGGTGCCGAGACCAGCATAAGGCCAGCCGCGACAAATGTCAAGAGTCGGAAAATGTGCTTCATTATTAATTATAGTGCTTTAGTTTGTTGATTTGCTATTTCGTCGAGGATATTGCCAATCTGGTAGAGGCCGCGCGGAACATGGAAGCACCCTTTCCACTTGCCACCCTTGAGCGGGAGCAGCACCTCGCCCCGCCGGTTCAGATAGCCGAACCACTCGGGGTACTCGGGGTCCCTGAATCTGTTCCACAGATAGTCGTCCAGCTTGAGGAACCACTCCAGTGCGGTCTTGTTGCCCGTTAGCTGGTAGCCCTTGATCATGGTGATGGCACTCTCGAAGTGCACCCACCAGAGCTTCTGGTCCCACTCCAGCTCCTGGGTAGGATAGCCCTTGCGGTCCATGAAGTAGAAGATGCCGCCATACTGCTTGTCCCAGCCATAGTCGATGACACGCAGGGCGATCTCCATGCTCTTGTCTATGATCTCCTTGCGTTTGAGCCGCAGGCCCAGGTTCATCATGAACCAGAGCGCCTCCAGGTCGTGTCCGGGATTGACCTTGCGCCCCTCGAAGCAGTCAATCAGGGAGCCGTCGGGCGCGAGGTTCTCCACCATGACGCCCAGGTCGGGCTGGTAGAACACGTCGAAGACCTCGTGGAGCGCCTCCTCTATGGTCTTGTCCAGAAGGCTCTTGTCCGCTATGATGGGCTCTACCTCCAGCGCCATATTGCAGATGATCATCGGCAGTGCGAAATCCTTCATCGGGCGGGTGCCGGGGACAGCCTTGAGCCATTTCCCCTTGGGATTGGAACGGCGGTCCAGGATGCGCTGGAATGTCTTGCGGGCGATGTCGGCATAATGCTCACTGCCGGTCGCAACCGCCAGCTGCGCGAAAGCCATGCAGGCAAAGGTATTGGAGAAGATGTTGTACGGCTGGGTTATGGGCTTCCCCTCCCTGGTCAGGGAGAAGTAAAAGTCATAATTGCCGTCGTGGCCGAACTTTTCAAGGAACTCGGCCCCCTGCTTTGCACATGCGAGCCAGGCGGGATTCTTCTCCACCTTGTTATAGAGCATGGCAAACATCCATACCTCCCTGCCCTGCAGCCACACGAACTTGTCGGTGTCAAACACACTGCCGTCGCGCATCAGGCAGGTAAAGTAGCCGCCATACTCAAGATCCTGGGATTTATCCAGCCAGAAGGGCAACACTCTGCCGTACAACTCGTCGTTATACTTTCTTGCCAATTGTTTAAAATCTATTCCGGTCATAGTATAGGACTATTTTTACAGTTAGTCTATTTAGTGATACTACAAATTTACAAATATTTATTATCTCTCCAAGATTTTTTAACATAATGTTAATAATTATTCACAACTTTTTGATATATAAATAAAAACTCCTTGTGTATTTATCTCACTTTATTATCTTTGTATTGCGTATGCAACGCGCACCACAAATAACTATATGACTCCTTTCTTGAACGACATCAACGGCCGCTACGCTGCCGAGAAGAGGGTGATACTCAAGCTCTGCGACAAAGGGTCGGGCTTCAGCCTGGCCGATCTGGCCAAAGTGCTTGACATAAGCATCCCCAAGGTATCCCGAATTGTAAACGAACTTGTAGAGACCGGCTACCTGGCCGACCTTGGCAAGCAGGAATCGACCTCCGGGCGCCGGCCAAGCCTGTATGGCCTCAATCCCGAGGCGGGCTTCTTCGTGGGTGTCGACGTCGGGCAGGAGAGCATCGCGATGGCTGTAACCGACTTCCCCGGCAGGGTCGTCTTGTTTGAAGACAACATCCCCTACATGCTTCAGAACAACGAGGATTCGGTACTCGGCATGTGCGCCCTCGTACTCGAACTGCTGCAGAAGGCAGACATCGACCGCAACAAAGTCCGCGCCTACGGAGTCAATCTCACCGGCCGCGTCAATCACGAGACAGGTTACAGCTACTCATATTATATAGGTGAAGAGAAGCCCATCCGCAGCATTTTGGAAGAGGGTTTCGACAGGACAGTCTCCGTAGAAAACGATTCCCACGGCATGGCCTACGGAGAATACATGAGCGGCTTCACGGGCGACGCCAGCACGATTCTCTTCCTCAATGTAGGCTGGGGACTGGGTATGGGCATCATCCTGGACGGAAAGCTCTTCCACGGCAAGTCGGGCTTTGCGGGCGAAGTCGGCCACTTCCCGCTGCTGGACAACAACCAGATATGCCGTTGCGGCAAGATCGGCTGCCTGGAGACCGGAGCTTCGGGCATGGCGCTCCACCGCCTGGTGGTCGAACGCCTCCGCGACGGACAGCCCTCGCTGCTTAAATCCGACGAGAATAAGGACCGTGAGATCGTCCTCAACGACATCCTAGACGCCATCCAGAAAGAGGACGTGGTAGCCATCGAATGCATAGAGCAGGTCGGCACCACCCTCGGCAAGGCGGTGGCCGGACTTATCAATATCTTCAACCCCGACATGGTAATAATCGGCGGCCGCCTGTCGGTGGCCGAGCGCTACCTGATGCCGCCCCTCAAGACAGCCGTGAACAAGTGGTCCCTCAACCTTGTGAATAGCGACACCGTGATCAAGGTCTCCCGCCTGGGCAAGAGCGCCGGCGCCGTCGGGGCCAGCCTGCTCGCAAAAAGCCGAATGCTGAACAATTAGCCTTTCATATATGGAAAACAGAAGATCCTTTTTGAAGAAAAGCGCCTATGCGGCCGCCGCCATTCCGGCCCTGGCGTCTTGCAAGCCATCTGACAACGCAGACAAAACCGACAAGTGGGGCATCGCTCCCGACCCTTCTGTGGAGAGCACCCTGATCGTACCCAAGGGGAACGCCCTCCCCATAACCGGCACTTTCCTAGACGAAATATCCCACGACATCCCCCACCAGAACTGGGGCGAACGCGAGTGGGACCGGGACTTCAGGTATATGAAAGACATCGGCATCGACACCGTGATAGACATCCGCTGCGGCTACCGCAAGTTCATCACCTACCCTTCTCCCTATCTGTTGGGCAAGGGGTGCTATATGCCCTCGGTGGACCTGATAGACATGTTCTGCCGCCTCGCGCAGAAATACGGCATGAAGTTCATGCTCGGCCTCTACGATTCCGGCCAGTATTGGGACACGGGCGACATGAGCTACGAGGTCGAGTCCAACAAATATGTGATTGACGAGATCTGGGATCGGTACGGCAGCAAATACAGCAGCTTCGGCGGTTGGTACATTTCTGGCGAAATCTCCCGCGCCACCAAGGGCGCCATCGAAAGTTTCCGCACCATGGGGCGTCAGTGCAAGGAGGTTTCGGGCGGACTGCCGACATTCATCTCGCCGTGGATCGACGGCAAGAAGGCGGTCGGCGCCGCGAGCGACAAACTCACCAAAGAGCAGGCGGTCTCGGTGGCCCAGCACGAGAAGGAGTGGGACGAGATTTTCGACGGAATCCACGAGTATGTAGACGCCTGCGCCTTCCAGGACGGCCACATAGACTATGACGAGCTGGATGCCTTCTTCTCCGTGAACAAGAAGCTGGCAGACAAATACGGGATGCAGTGCTGGACCAACGCCGAGAGCTTCGACCGCGACATGCCCATCCACTTCTTCCCCATCAAGTTCGACAAACTGCGGCTCAAGCTCGAGGCGGCCAAGCGCTGCGGCTACGACAAGGCCATCACATTCGAGTTCTCGCACTTCATGAGTCCCCAGTCTGCATACCTGCAGGCCGGGCACCTCTACGAGCGCTACCGGGAGTATTTCGGAATCTAACATCTTAAGAGACCCCATCATGAAGCACATACAGCGTCTGGCACTGCTCGTCGCCGTGATCATCATTGCGGGCTGCGGAGCCCACCACAGGACGGATCCCTCCTTGGACAACAGCCGGTTCCAGACCGAGACCCCTTGCAAGGCCCTCCCCATACGCGCCACCTTCCTGGATGAGATCAGCTGGGATATCCCCCACCAGAACTGGGGCGTACACGAATGGGACCGGGATTTCCACGCCATGAAAGACATAGGCATCCAGACCGTGGTGATGATCCGCAGCGGACTGGGGCCCTGGATAGCGGCACCGTTCGAAAGCGTAATGTCTGCCCGCGACGACTGCTACTACCCTCCCGTGGACCTTGTGGAAATGTTCCTCACCCTGGCCGACAAATATGACATGGCTTTCTATTTTGGCACCTACGACTCCGGACAATGGTGGCACGAGGGCGAATACCAGAAAGAGATTGACGTAAACCTCCGCCTTATAGACGAGGTATGGGCCAAATATGGCCACCATCCCTCGTTCAAGGGGTGGTATCTCAGCCAGGAGGTGAGCCGGCGCACCAAAAACATCTCGGCCATCTTCTCCGAGATGGGAAAGCATGCCAAAGAGGTCTCAGGCGGCCTCCCGTGCATGATTTCTCCCTACATCCACGGGGTCAAGACCGACCAGGTGATGGCTGGCGACCAGGCCACCACCTACGAGGAGCACGAACGCGAATGGGATGCGATACTGAATGACATCCAGGGCACCGTGGACATCATGGCCTTCCAGGACGGACAGGTCAATTACGACGAGCTGTACGGCTACCTGTGCGTCAACAAACGCCTGGCCGACAAATACGGCATCCGCTGCTGGACCAACGTGGAGAGCTTCGACCGCGACATGCCGATCCGCTTCCTCCCCATCAAATGGGAGAAGCTGCTGTACAAACTGGATGCAGCCAGACGGGCCGGCATGGAAGACGTCATCACCTTCGAGTTCTCACACTTCATGTCCCCCAACTCCGTATACCCCGCCGCCCACGGCCTCTACGACCGCTACTGCGAGCATCTGGGCATACAGAATTATTGGAAGTAAAGAGTTATTCCCCGTCGAGGACGAAATCCACGCAGCGGTTGAGAAGCTCGCAGAACGCATATGTGGGCTTGAGGTCGCGCGCCACGCGGCGGGCAAGGTTCTCGCCGGTGATATATTTGAGCGTCAGGGGTTTTATGATTATATACGACTTGAGGCGGTAATAGTCGCTGTGGGGGCCTTCTGACCAGCCCAGCGGCAGGCGCGTGAGGGCTCCCTCCCAGTCTATTTCAAAGCCCTTTGCCGCACTCACGGCATCTTCGAACTTGTCGCCCGAGAGCATTATCTCCTCGCGGACGCTCTTTATCATCTCCTTGGTGGGGTTGTACAGCCCGGAGCAGATGAAATAGGTGCCGGTGCAGGGCTCTATGTGCAGGTAATAGCCGGCGCGGCCGCTCTTCTTGCCTCCGGCGCACACGTAGATGCCCATGTGGGTCTTGTACGGGGTCTTGTCGGCAGAGAAGCGGATGTCGCGGTAGATGCGGTAGGTGCAGTCCTCTACCCGAAGCCCTTTCATGCGCGGGTCAAACTCCGCGATGCGCGAGATCAGTTCGGCCGCAACCACCGCAATGGTGTTCTTGGCCTGCAGATACTCGCTCTTGTGCACATCGAACCACTCTTTGTAGTTGTGTTGCGCGAGTTCTTCGAGAAAAGCGACGACCTGTTCCATGATTATCTATTGGCGAGCCAGTTGTATGCGTTGACAAACATATCGACCCAAGGGGTGTCGGCGTCGTGGCGCTTCTCGCGGGGATACCAGGGCCAGTTCCAGGGACGCAGACAGCGCTCCGGATGGGGCATCATGGCCAGATGGCGGCCGTCGGGGCTGCAGACGCCCGCAACACCTTCGGGAGAGCCGTTGGGGTTGCCGGGGTAGTCGTTGTAGTTGTAGCGTACAGCCACTTTCTGCTTGCCGGCGGCGTTGAAAGAGAACTTACCCTCTCCGTGAGCTACCCATATACCCAGCTTGCAGCCCTTCAGGGACTGCAGCATCACTGCGGGGGAATCTTCTATGGTAACGCCCACAAAGCAGCTCTCGAACTTGTGGCTGTCGTTGTGGACCATCTTGGGAGCATGCTCGCGGTCGTCGGGAGTCACAACGCCGAGTTCTGCCATCAGCTGGCAGCCGTTGCATATACCCAGGCTCAATGTATCCTCGCGCGCATAGAACGCATCTATCGCGGCGCGGGCCTTGTCGTTGAACAGCAGCGCTCCCGCCCAGCCCTTGGCACTGCCCAGGGTGTCGGCGTTGGAGAATCCGCCCACGAACACTATCATATTCACGTCGGAGAGGTCTTCGCGACCGCTGGTGAGGTCGGTGGTGTGCACGTCGCGCACCTCGAAGCCGGCCAGATAGAGCGCCCAGGCCATCTCGCGGTCACCGTTGGAACCCTTCTCACGGATGATGGCAGCCACCGGTTTGCGACCGTTTTCGCTCTTGGCCACGCGCTTCTCGGGGAAGATGTAGCGCAGCGGCTGGCGGGCAAAGTTGTCGCGGCGCTTCTCTGCGCAACCGCCCGAAGTCTGCCGTTTGTCAAGCAGATACGAGGTGTTGAACCAGCGCTCGCGCATGGCGTCGATGTCGAGGTGCAGTTCGCCGCCGGAGTACTTGACATCCAGCTTGCGGGCACTCTGCCAATTGCCGATGTTGTAATATGTCACACCTTCCATGCCCAGATAATCCTCCACGAACTGGTTGGTGGTCTGGATTATAACGCCCGGAAGCTCGCTGAGCAGCACGTTGGCATCCAGGTTACCCAGGTCGATGTCGAGACCGCCCTTCTCGCCCGCGAACATGCTCTCCAGCAGCGCGGTGACAAGGCCGCCGGCGGAGACGTCGTGGCCGGCGAGGATAAGTTCCTGTGAAACCAGCGTCTGGACCGCCTCGAAGCACTTGGCAAAGTATGCGGGATCGGCGATGTCGGCGCATTCGCGGCCCACTGCAGAGCAAACCTGCGCGTATGCGGAACCGCCCAGCGCGAAGCGCGGCTTGCGGTCGAACGGTATGTAAATCACCCTCGAGGGAACACTCTCGAAAGATGCGTGAACGGTCTTGGTGATGTCACTGACCTGGCCCACTGTGGATACTATCAAGGTGCCGGGCGAGATGACCTTCTCTCCCGAAGGATATTTCTGGGTCATCGACATCGAATCTTTGCCGGTAGGGATATTTATACCCAGGGCGATGGCGAAGTCGGACGCCCCCTTGACTGCCTTGTACAGGCGGGCATCCTCACCCTCGTTGCGGGTAGGCCACATCCAGTTGGCACTGAGAGACACTCCACGAAGGCCGCCGTCGATGGATGCCCAGACCATGTTGGTAAGGGCCTCGGCAATGGTCAGGCGCGAGCCGGCGGCGGGATCTATCAGGCCGGCGGCGGGAGCATGACCTATGGAGGTCGCGATACCGCGATTGTCGTCGTAGCCGATGGCGGTCACCGCCACGTCGTTGAGCGGGAGCTGTATTTCGCCCGCGGTCTGCTGACAGGCGATAAGGCCGGTCACAGAGCGGTCCACCTTGTTGGTGAGCCAGTCCTTGCAGGCCACCGATTCGAGCGAGAGCATATCCGCAATCACTTTTTCCAGTGCCTCGGGGGCATAGCTGCCCGCATCGGGCACATCGGGATAAGTTTTCTCTACGGTGGTGCCGGTCATCACCGTCTTGGGGGTGCTGCCCATCATGTCGCCGATGGCCAAATCTATCGGAGCAGCGCCGGTAGCGCTGTCCTTGAGGGTAAAGTTATGTTCGCCGGTGGTCGCGCCAATCTTGTAGAACGGGGCGCGCTCGCGCTCGGCAATAGCTTGCAGATGTTCGGCATCGGCCTCTTTCATCACCAGGCCCATACGCTCCTGGCTCTCGTTGCCGATGATCTCCTTGTAAGAGAGGGTCGGGTCGCCGATGGGGAGTTTGGCGATGTCGATGGTGCCACCCACCTCCTCTACCAGCTCGGAGAGGCAGTTGAGATGGCCGCCTGCACCGTGGTCATGCACCGAGATGATGCTGTTGCGCTTCTCTTCTGCGATGGCGCGGATAGCGTTGTAGGCACGCTTCTGCATCTCGGGGTTGGAACGCTGCACCGCGTTGAGTTCTATGGCGTTGGCATATTCTCCGGTAGCCACCGAACTCACCGCGCCGCCGCCCATGCCGATGCGGTAGTTGTCACCGCCCAGCAACACCACTGCGTCGCCAGCGCCCGGGGTCTCCTTGATGGAATCGCGCTTGCGGGCATAACCCACGCCGCCGGCCTGCATGATGACCTTGTCGTAACCATACATGCCGCGCTCGTCGCCATATTCGAAGGTCAGCAGTGAACCGCATATGATGGGCTGGCCAAACTTGTTGCCAAAGTCGCTGGCGCCGTTGGAGGCCTTGATGAGTATCTCCTGCGGAGTCTGATAGAGCCACTTGCGCTCCTGGAATGCCTCCCATGCGCGGCGCCCCTCTTCGAAACGGGGGTAGCTGGTCATGTAGACCGCCGTGCCGGCAATCGGGAACGAGCCCTTGCCGCCCGCCATACGGTCGCGGATCTCTCCGCCGGTGCCGGTTGCAGCGCCGTTGAACGGCTCTACGGTGGTGGGGAAGTTGTGCGTCTCGGCCTTGAGCGAGATCACCGTCTCGGCCTCGTCCATCACGAACTGCGAGGGGCGCGAACCGTCCTTGGGATGGAACATCTCCAGCGTCGGGCCCTCGATAAAGGCGCAATTGTCTTTGTATGCCGATACCACCCGGTTGGGGTTGGTCTGGGTCGTCTTCTTGATCAGCTTGAACAGGCTTGAAGGCTGCTCTACGCCGTCTATGATAAACGTGCCGTTGAAAATCTTGTGGCGGCAGTGCTCGCTGTTGACCTGACTGAAGCCGAACACCTCGCTGTCGGTGAGGCTGCGGCCCAGTTTTGCCGAGAGGTCCTGCAGATACTTGATCTCTTCAGGTGACAGCGCCAGGCCCTCGCGACGGTTGTACTCCTCGAAGTCGGTGATGTACTCTATCGGGTCGGGGGTGTGGCTCACCGTGAATATCTCCTGGTCGAGGCCGCGGTAGAGACGCTGCAGCATCTTGTCGTAAGTGGCGTCCTCCCCTTTCACAGGGAAGTACTCCTCGATGCGCTTCACACCGGCGATGTTCATGTTCTGGGCAATCTCCACGGCGGTGGTGCTCCAGGGGGTGATCATCTCGCGGCGGGGGCCCACAAAGAAACCCTCTATCTTATCCGCATCGGTCTTCTTTGCGCAAGAAAAAAGCCACTCAAGGGCATCAATAGCCTCTTGTGGCTGGTTATCAACTGTTTGGACTGCAATGACGCTGCCTGCGTCGCTTCGGAAAAACAATATTTTCATTTGGAACGATTTGTGGCGGCAAATTTAGCAAATTGTGTAATTTCGCGGTGTGACTTATGAAGAAAAAATAGAGAAACTTTTTGCTCGGACGCCGTCGTTCCAGCAGGTTGGGGCTGCGGCCTACAAACCGGGGCTGGATACTATGATTGCGTTCGACTCCCTGCTGGGCCATCCGGCCCGCAGCCTGCGGTGTATCCACATTGCCGGCACCAACGGCAAAGGGAGCGTGAGCAGCATGCTGGCGGCGGCCCTGAGCGGCGATGCCGGCCTTGACAATTCCTGCCGGGTCGGTGGTAGCGACGGCGTCAATTTCTCCGGCGGCAGACGCATAGGCCTCTACACTTCACCCCATCTGACCGATTTCCGCGAGAGGATTAAAGTCATTTCTGAGGATGGTTTCGAACTGATTCCGCGCGAAGCCGTGGAGGAGTTCCTGGACACCTACGACGGCTTCATCGAGAGCCGGCATCCCTCTTTCTTCGAAATCACAACCGCTATGGCGTTCTGGTATTTCGCAGCGACGGGAGTGGATATGGCCGTGATAGAGTGCGGCCTGGGCGGCCGGCTCGACTCCACCAACATCATCACTCCACTGGTGAGCGTCATCACAAACATCGGCCTGGAACACACCTCCTTCCTGGGCGACACGCTCGAGAAAATCGCCTTCGAGAAGGCGGGGATTATCAAGCCGGGCAGGCCGGTGGTTGTCGGGGAAATAAATGCGGCGACCCGACCGGTATTCGAAAAGGTGGCGGACGAACACGGCTGCGAGATAGTTTTCGCACAGGAACGGGAGTGCCCGCTCGCTGCAGAAGAGATGGACCTGACAGGCGATTATCAGCGGCAGAACCTGGCCACAGTTGCAGTAGCGCTGGATATCCTCAGCACACACTACGGCATCAGCTCAGATGCGTCCCGCCTGGCAGAAGCCTCGCAGCTGACCGGCCTTCACGGCCGCTGGGAAAAGCTCTCGGAACGCCCCGACATCATCTGCGATATAGGCCACAACGCCCACGGCCTGCGCCGCGTCTTTGAACAGTTGAGGGAAGTCGCTCCTCAATACCGGCACGTTTACATAATCTTCGGAGTTGTTAGCGACAAAGACGTCGAGGCGATAGCGCCGCTGATGATAAAACCCAGCAACAAAGTCACCTACATTCTCACCCAGCCCTCGACCCAGCGGGCGATGCCGGTGACCCGGCTGGCGGCCACGCTGGATCGCCATGGCATCACCGGCATCCAGACCTCAACCGTAGCCGAAGCCGTCGCCCTGGCCAAAAAAGAAGCCGCCGCCGAAGATTTAATCTTCATCGGCGGCAGCAACTTTACCGTGAGCGACGCCTATCCTCTCTTTTCAGAAACCTCCCGCCGTTTCTAAAAAAAATATTTCTGTTTTACCCTCTCAACATCTAATCTTTTGAGAAAATGTCTCGTCGTGTGACGAGCGTTTCAATATTTTAGTCGCCATAACTTATATTGTAATTATATTATGGCGACAATTAAACAAATGTTATTACCTTTGCGCAAAACTATAGATATGCGCACGACTTTAATCAGAATCGGCAACAGCCTTGGTATCAGAATAGCCTCCTCTGTTCTGAAAGAACTTGGATGGAAACGGAATGACCCCATCGAATTCGCTGTGGACGATGGCAAACTAGTCCTTACGAATATGGCGAATGAGCCCGATCCCTTTGCGGCAATATCAAAGGGCGGATGGTACGACGACCCCCGCGATGCCTATGAAATCGCAGATGAACTCTACAGGGGCAGGGTCAACACCAGAGAAATACCTGAGTTATGAAGTACCTTCTAGACACCAATGTTCTGATAGCGATGTTTCGTGGCCGATCAATAATCAGAGAAGGTATCCTTAAAATCGGATTCGAGAATTGTATTGTCAGCGAAATATCGCTGGCAGAATTGTTGGTCGGGGTTTACAAAAGCGGATACGAGCAACACGTACACGAAGTCCGGTTTGTAAAAGACCACTTCGCTGTCATTCCCATCTCGGGAGCCGTCGAACAATACGCCAAACTCCGCGCCCAATTGGAAGCAGACGGCATACGGCTCGACAACTTCGACCTTCTGATTGCGGCCTCTGCCATTACCGAAGGTCTAACTCTGGTCACCCACAACACAAAACACTTCGAAAGAGTCCCCAGACTACAGGTAAGAGACTGGGAGAGGTAGCAAATCTGCGCTTGGCACAGGCCGCTTAAATCGAACTATAAACTCTCCCTGTGCTCTTCTGGTACGCCTTGTAAAAGGCGCCCTCCGGGTAGAGGTAAACCATACCCGGATTGGTGCCTTCCTTCGTGCATATTTCAAGTTTCGTCATCATTCAAAATTTTTCGTCGGCCACAGGCCGTTTTGTTAGGGCTTCGCCCATGACGGGAAGTTTTGATGCTGCCCGCATTAAGCAGGCAGCACGACGGCTGGACCTGACGGCCCTGGCCGTCGGTTATTCTGAAACGGGACGGACGGATTGACCGCGGCAACGGTAGTAGTCGCGCCAGTCGCAATTGCCGGACTTGAAGTACACGTGGTACGCGCCGTACGGGATGTCCGTATAGAGGGAAGAAGACCAGTAGTCGCCGATGGACCCCGCAGAGTTGAGGAAGGTATTGAACCGGTAGCCAGCGGCGGGCAGGAATATGCTGTTGCCGTTGGAGCCGGTGACGAGTCTTCCGCTGACTCCATTCTGGGTTGTCCAGGTCCAAGTGCATTCATCTAACAGTTCCTGCCACTCTTCAATTGTGGGCATTCGCCAACTTCCACCCCAATTTACGGCAGCTGCATCATCCTCGGGATCTAATACGGTGTTGTTGTCAATCGGGCCGTTATTACTTGATGTATTATACTTGGAGAATTGGGCTTCATCCCATTCACCGCCTGTGCAGAACGGACAAGTGTCCCAATAATAGTAATTCGATTCTTGCGGCGCTGTGGCCCCCCAAGCGAAGTAATCACCGTACTCCTCGGGAGCGTTCGCACCAACGTTGCAGGATGCCCATTTGAGACCTGACGGCAAGCCAAGGTCAACAGCCTCGGGTTCAACGACGCTATTAGAAACGACCACGGTACATGTTGCTTTTGCCCTGCCATCAGTCGTAAAAATGGTTATGACAGCGGAACCCTCTGATACGCCCGTCACAACGATTGCACCGTTCTCATCATAAGCCAGTGTTGCTACTTTAGAATTGCTTGTCAATACAGTTATGGATTTGAACGTAGCGTTTTCGGGAACAATCCTATCTTCCAGAATTGCCTTTTCCCCAACCGCAATCTTCAACCAGGTCTTGTCAAATGAAACGCTCTCAACAGGGACGGGCGGATAACCATAGACAGGGCGGATTGTAAATCCATGATAGCGATAGTAGCCTGTTACTTTATTCACCCCATCAATGTCAAAGTCCAAACCAACAGCACCACGCTCGGAAGTCGGGTAACGGGTTGATGTCCAATATAGACCATCATTCCCTGAATAATATTTGTCCATTCCCGATCTATCTCCAGCTGCTGGCAAGAAAATGCTATTTCCATTCGGCCCTGTCACTTTGTACCCAGGGCTCATATACACCATTGTCAATTCCCATGTACACTTATTTCTCAGTTCACTCATTTCTGCCCAGGAAGGTATTCTCCAATCATCTCCTAACATCTCATGAGCAGCATCGTCTTCAAGATCCAACAAGGTCTTATCAGCGTATTTATCACCTTCTGAGATATTATAATACATATAGGACTCGGCACAGTATCCCCCTGTTTCATAATAGGTTTGTCCGCCCCATGGTATTCTTCTCCATACCGGAGAATCCGACTGTGCATACCCGGATTCGTAGTATGGTGATGTCTCGCCCCAGGCAAAGTAGTCGCCATATTCCTCCGGCTTCGTGGCTCCCAGGTTGCAGGTTGCCCATTTCACACCTGATGGCAGGCCCAAATCTACCCATTCTGCTTTAGCAATAACTGTCACCTTGCATTTAGCTACTTTCCCACCATCCCAACTATAGAAATAAATGGCTCCAGACCCCAGGGATTTACCTGTTATGCTATAACCATCTTCTTCCTCCTTTATGGAGACAATATTCCCGTCATAAATCCATTCAACCTTCTTAAACGTAGCGTTCTCCGGAATAACTGATACTTTCAACTTAAACGTTTCACCAATAGACATCTTGATCTCGGTATCGCCCAAACCGACACTCTCCACAGGAACAAGGGGGCCTCCAAAGACAGGACGGATTGATGCTCCGTAATACCAGTTCCACCCAACCGTCCTAGGATTAAGAGGGTTAAAGAGATGTGCAATCTCGCCACGGAGAAGGCTATTTGCCCAATAACCGCACCATTCTCCGGGATATAAAAAATCCAAGCCGATCCACTCTCCTGATAACGGGAAGAAAATGCTATTTCCATTTGGCCCAGTAGCTCGTACCCCCATCATCCCATTCTGTTCAACCTGCTCCCAGGAGCACAATTGATCTAATTCTTCAACTTCTGCCCATGAAGGAATTCTCCAGTCTTCACCAAGCATAATATGAGCTGCGTCATCTTCAGGGTCCAACACTACCTTACCTTTCTCTATAGAATACCCTGTCATTCCCACGCCTTCCATATACCACCTAGATGACAGCTTTTCATATCCATTCTCCTTACCCGGTTTCCAAACCGGAGATTCAGCTTGTGCATAACCAGTCTCATAATACGGTTCTATCTCTCCCCACGCGAAGTGATCTCCATACTCCTCCGGTTTTGTAGCGCCCAGGTTGCAGGATGCCCACTTTATACCGGAAGGAAGACCCAGGTCTACCCATTCTGCTTTAGCAGAAACTGTCACCTTGCAGGTCGCAGTAAAACCACCGTCATGGGTAGTGGCAATAATGGTGGCAATGCCGGGCGCGACAGCGGTGACAACACCCTCCAAAGATACCGTTGCAACTGACGTGTCGGAAGAAGACCAGATGACATCTTTCTGGGTTGCATTGGAGGGCGTAACGCCGGCGGAAATAGTCGCCGTCTCATCAACCGCTAATGTCAGAAATGACATATTCAACGATATGCCAGTAACAGATACCCGAACTCCCTCGTCTGTAACAGGACGGATAGTATACCCTTCGTAGCGGTAGCCAGAGTTTTGGTGTCCCCAATATTTATCGAAATAAAAATTCAACGCGACTCTGCTACTCGAATTGTTGTATGAAGGATTAAGGCTTGAAGACCAATAGTATCCACTAGAACCTGCATTATTGAAGCCCGAAAGGCTCCAACCGCCAGCCGCGGGCAAGAAGATGCTGTTGCCATTGAGAAGGAATGTTATCTTCCAACCTTTGTGGTCGTTTATAGCTATCCACTCCAACCTATAATCCGTTTCATTTTCACTTGTTGAAATCAACTCTTCAAACTCTTCAATTGTCGGCATTCTCCAGCTGCCGCCCCAATTAGCGCGAACAGCATCATCCGCTAATTCAAGGATGGTTTTGTTGTCAATAGGACCTTCTGACCGATATGTATTATACTTTGAGAGCACAACATTATCCCAAGAATCTCCGGTCGTTCTAAACTTATAGTTAGTCCATGCGTATTCACTCTTGGGGGATGTCTCACCCCAAGCGAAATAATCACCATACTCCTCCGGCCTTGTGGAGCCCAAGTTGAACGAAGCCCATTTCACAGAAAGGCCCATGTCAATGGCCTCCGGGACAGTTCCCATATCCTTCAAAACACCCCAAGCAGACCGGCGGACTGTCACCGCAGAATCTGTGTCAATTGTCTCAGCAAGTTCGTCGGTATACAGTTCTATCGTATAGCCCTTTTGCAATGTTTGAGGGGCAAGGACCAGATAATAGTATGATCCCTTTTTGAAGGTGCCACCGTCCGGAGCGACAAGGGAAACCGAACTCTTACCCTCGCTGATGCCGCTCACAACCGGCTTTCCGTCAGAGTCGAATTCCACGGACAGTCTTCCGGCAAGCGTCTCCCCGTCATTCCCCCTGAAAACAACTTTCTTGACATCGTCTCTGCCAAGGGAAAACTTAACTCCACCGCAGACATTGTAGAAAAAGAGGTTATAATCCTTGGATTTTGCGACACAAATATAGAGGTCATCGGCAAAAGTACCCTCCTGGGCCAACTGCTCAGAAGGGAGTTTAATGTCAAGTTTGTTGCCGGAAAAAGTGGTTTCTTCGCTATACGGATAGGCTGCCATAAACTCTGTGGTCCCATCCAGGACAAATGATTCCAAGGTGCCCACAAATGCTGCCGATGCTGACTTCTCAGTGTTGGTAGAGGTAAATTTCCCGATTTTTCCGCCATAAAAAACGTTGATACAATCCTCTTGATTCCAAAACACATTCCCGTCTTGCTGGAGCACAGTCTTGGTGCCAGCGCCACCGGCGGTTGCATAAAGTGTAATTTCCCCGTTGTTCAAACAAGAGCCTGGCTCAGTATTACGGACGCACCCCAATGAAAGGGCTATCATCAATATAGCTATCAATTTGGTTTTCATAGTCTTTCCTCCTTTCAATTATTACCATTCATCTTCTTCCGTACCCTCTATATTGCCTGAGACAGAATTATCATTCTCTTCAACGGCTCTAATCAATAATCCAATGCACCTGTCTCGATAATCAGATCCCACCTTATTCTCGCGCAGTTCCCAAGTATGTGCATAATTATTCTCGCGGTTCAAATCCGAGGTCCAATAATACCCCGCGGTATTTACATCATCGTTTCTTGATTCAATCTTTCCTCCTGCTGGCAAGAATATGGTATTCCCGTTGATGGTACTAGTCACCAGATAGCCGTTGACTCCGCCTTGTGAAGTCCACTGCCATGTGCTGTTTTTCTTAAGTTCTGACCATTCATTCCTAGTGGGGATACGTGCACGACCACCCAACTTGATGTTGGCGTAGTCATCTTCAAGTTCAAGCCTGCTCAAGTTGTCATGGTAGCCCTGATAGCCATAGTCCGAATTAGGACAATACTTTGTAATAAATCTGCCGGAGCTACGAGGGCCGACATAGAACTTGTAATTATCGTAAAGATATTGTGTCTTGATTGCCGTTTCGCCCCAAGCCACATAATGCCCGAAATCCTCCGGCATAGCAGCACCGACATTTGTAGATGCCCATTTTACACTTACGCCCATATCCACGAATGTCGTACTATTACTGCTTTGCTTGCCCGTTCCCTGCACGTAAATAGTTACATTCTCATTTTCGGCATCGGTATTGACAGTAACATAACCACTGTAATACTTCGCCTGCGTCGGCGAGAATGAGACAGCAATACTTCCAATAGCACCTTCTTCAAGAGGAGAGTTATTACACTGCGCTGAGAACCCTTCAGTACAAGTAAAGCCCAGTATCTTCAGCGGGGCATCTCCCGTGTTTTTGATTTTTGTATAGAGTGAGCCCGAGGTACCGATGCTGACATTACCAAAATCGAGATTATCTCCGGACACAATTTCAAGGTATCCCTGGGCTTCCACCCCCATTCCGGAGAGCGGAATTACAAGGTCCCCTCCAGCAGCATTGGATGTAATGGTAATATTGCCGGTGTAGGAGCGGAGTTGTGTAGGAGCAAAGGCGATGGAGAATGTCTTGCTGGACCCCGCCGCCATACTAAGATTACTACCCGGCGACCATGCGTCCCCTAGATAAAACCCGTCACTTGCAACCATTGAATATAAGGTTACAGCTTTGGTCCCCCTATTATAGATAGTAAAATTCCTGTGAGTTCTGTTGCCTACCGTCTGACTTCCGAATGACAGGCTGGATGGCGATGCAGATAAAACTCTGGAGGTGGCTTCTATACCAGAACCGGAGAGCGTCACCGTGCTTGTCCCCTGTGAAGCATTCCCGGCGTTGGACTTGATGGAGACAACCGCGCTGTAATTACGCACAGATTCCGGAGAGAATGTTACATTGAAGGTCATGGTCTTTCCGGGAGATACCGTACATGAACTGTTTGGCGAGATGGCAAAATATGAAGGATTAACGGTATTGTCCGTTGCAACAACCTTGACAGAACTTATATTCAAGGTTGTGGTTCCGGTATTCTTTACAGAGAAGGATTTTGTAACACTTTCTCCAAGTTCCACATCCCCCCAGGACAAGTTGTCCCCATTGATTTGAATCAAAGCATTTTCGGGTTCAGGAGCTCCCGTTCCAACCAGTGTGACCGTCACCTTCTTATCACCAACGGCATTAGAGGAGACTATCGTGAGTGTTTCTTCATACGTCCTTTCTTCGAGGGGTTGGAATGATACCGTTACCGTTTTTGAGGCACCCGCTGCGATGGAGCCGCCCGAAGTCCATCCGGACAATTGGAAGAGGTCGCCGTAGTTGTTTGTCTTTGATATACTTGTGATTTGAAGCGTTCCCGTACCGGAGTTGGTAATGGTAATATTCTTGGTCTCTTGTGTAAACTTTATCTGGTTGCCGAAATCCAGCCGTTTGGTAGAAACGCTAAGCTTAGGTTCCGGATCAGGCGCGGAATTCTTGACGGTCACATTACAAGAAGCAGTATATCCGCCATCGGAAGTCGTGACAGTAATAACAGCAGACCCTTCGGCGACGGCCGTAACCACGCCGGATGATGATACCGTTGCTACGGATGGTTTGCTGCTTGTCCATGTGACTCTCTTATTGTCGGAATTCGCAGGCGTAATCGTAGCAGAGACGGTGGTGGTTTCATTGACATTCAACGTTACTGACGTCTTATCCACAGATACTCCTCTTACCGTCACCCGGACTCCTGCATCTATGACGGGGCGGACAGAAAGCCCCGCGCAGCGGTCACGGTAGGTAGTGTAGCTCTCATCTTCCTCAACTACCAATAGCCCCGCTCTGTATAGATTGTTCGGACAGAGAGAAGAGGACCAGTACACGCCAATTTTCCATCCATATTCGCCCGAACCGGAGAGATACGTACCGTACCGCTCGCCAGCGGCGGGGAAAAAGACACTTTTACCGTTATTCTTACTGGTGAACAAGCTTCCACTCACGCCTTTTCGTGTTGTCCATGTAATTGTACAATTATCGCAAAGTTCAGTGAACTCTGCCATTGTCGGCATGCGCCAGTCACCCCACCAGTTTCTACTTGCGGCATCGTCTCTCAACTCCAGTGTGGTCTTATTATCTAAACCATAGACGACGCGTATAGCCACACCAGTTGGCGTTAGATATTCAATCTGATTAATATACTTCACTATACTATATTCATCCCCCATACACCAACGGTATGAAAGCCAATCGTACCCTTCTCCCTTACCATCTTTCCAGACAAGTGGATCTTGGCTCACATAATACGGCTCTATCTCGCCCCACGCAAAATAATCTCCATACTCCTCCGGAGTACTTGCGCCGACATTGCATGTTGCCCACTTTAAGCCTGACGGCAAACCAAGATCCTCCCATCCATACTCGTTATCTGATAGACCTCTTTTGACAACCGTTACGACACAAGTTGCTGTTTGCCCGCCATCAATGGTGGTTACTGTAATTGATGCGGTGCCGGGAGCGACCGCGGTAATCATTCCAGATGCTGATACCGTAGCCACGGATGATTTGCTACTTGTCCAATTAACACTCTTGTTGTCTGCATTGTCCGGCAGCACTATTGCAGTGAGAGTAGATGTACTCCCCACGGTCAAGTCAAGCGAACTTATGTTCAGGCTAACGCTGGTGACAGAAACCGTAGCCAGCGTCCCTATCCCGCCTATAGTAAAGGATGCCTCCGGAGTATTGACCGCATTGGATTTCAGCACAAGTTTCCCTGAATATGTCTTAGCCTCGGTCGGGTTGAAGTATATCTTGAACGTATGGCTTTCTCCGGCAGCAAGGTTCTTTGGAGACCAGTTGGAATAATCGGTGGAGAAACCGCTGGGAACCGTCAGGGAACTGACTGTCAGTGTAGCATTGCCCACATTGGTAATGGTCCAGTCCAATTGTGAACTCTGTCCCACCTTTGTGTTTTCAAACTCCAGAAAGGTCTCGCTCACCTTCAGCTTAGGCTGCCCTATTTCCTGGACACCACGTACACTTAACCCCCTCCTTCGAAGTGCTTCCCCTATACTATAAGATCCGGTCGTGGCATATGTCGTGAAATCGAAATCCCTGGCCTTGGAAGGATCCCCTTCGAAAAGGGATGACGTCCAATAACGGCCTTCCAGTGTGGCAGACAAATCAGAAGCCCCGGCCGATGGCAGATAAATATATTCTCCCGTCTTTTTGGAGGTGACCATAAATCCCCGTTGCCCCCATAAATCCCTAACCTCAAACTTACAGTTATCCACTAATTCCTGAAACTCCTCAGCCGTGGGCATACGCCACTTCCCACCCCACTCCTTAGTGACAGCATCATCGTCCGATTCTAAGATGGTAAGGCCGTCTTGCCCATTATATTTGGTTATTGAATCCCATCCTTTTCCCCACGCATAGGTATCCCATTCATAAGAGGACTTCTCACCACGTGTCTCACCCCAGGAAAACAAACGTCCATCCCCCCACTGGCTGCTTGCACCGAGATTACAATTGGCCCACTTTACGCTTAATCCCATATCTACAGCGTTCAGAGCCGCAGGAATGCCATCTGCCTGGATGGAAAAACCCACCGAATATGAATCTATCGTGAGCTGATAGAGGGCCCATATTGCAGAATTAGCCACTATCTCCCCCCATTTTGCAATCGTAAATAGTGCTTTGAGCTGGCCGACGATAGCCTCTGTCATTGCTTCTGTCATCATTTCAGGGAAAATGCAACCCGCTGCAGTCAAGGCTTCATAAGCCATAACCCGGATAAGACCCTGATTCAGGAAATCGGCCAAACACTCACGAAGCGTTGTATCCGCCCATTTATTTATACAATTTGTAAACAACCTCGTGAATGTTTCCAAACGCCACTCCTTGAGTGCCTGAGCCATCTCTACCACTTCTGCTGTATCGGTATTCACCAAAAAAGACGCTATCAGCGGGTCATACAATCCATCTCCAAACTGGGACAGATATTGTGCCACTGTCGGGAAAACCACAACGTCAAAAAGGCCTGCCAGGAAAAGCTCCGGCCGACGGTCCATGGAACTTATAAACAGCACATCCCAATCTGTTTCAATGGGCATCCACAAACTGACCATCTGCTTTCCAAAAGACTTGTCGAAATAATCTGCTCTCCCCCCATTTATCCAAGCCTCAATAATGGTTCCTGCATCAGACACGATAGTACCATAGGCCTCTACCAGCTTATTTATGCCATTGACGCCCACCATGTCAAAGTATTTGGAAAGATTGACGGCTTTTAACATGAGCGAAGGGTTAAAGTCGGTGGGAAGGCCCTGGGTTTTTCGATATTCCTTTAGATCATCCCCAGTCTTGCCCATTTCTGCTATGGTCCCGTACTCTAGATAAAAATACATCGGCATTTCGTTAGCTACCGTCACTTTCCATTCTCGTCCCCTAGAGCCGTCTTTATATTCGCTATCCAATTTGGTCTTTAACTCTCCAAAGAAATAGGATTCGCCCCAGGCGATTTCCGGACGGTTCAAAGCCTTGGTACTCACACCGCTCGTAGCTTGAGACACCGGCGTCGATGACTCAGAGAACGGCATGGTGGCTGCTCTCCTTGCTGAAGCAGACCGCTTCATTCCGGTAAGTTCTTTGTTGATTCTGTTCATACCCAACTCCGTATTGATGCGTTGGACTGCAGCATCCATCTCTTGCTTGAACTCATCATAGAGCAAATACCCGTTTTTCCCAACAGTCGTCTCAATGGCCTTGGCTAAAGCATCGGTCTCCGGATAACCTGCCAACATCTCCCGGAGAAGAGTCTGGTAATGGTCATTCTCCATGGTGAGAGCATATGGAATAGACAGCAGCAGTAGTGATACTGCTGTTTCATGTGCGTCCAGGCTGACAGGTTCAGTGGCCGTTTCCCCCTCTAGGGCTCGGAAACTCACATATACAGGCCGTAAATCCTTGTCGACCACAGTAACACTCTTTTCGGAGGAGAAAAAAGAGGCATCGCCATTAATGACCCGCAGCGTATCCCCGTTCCACACCATTATCTCATTCAATGGCGTGGAAAAACCTGAAGGAATTACCAGTTTTGATTGTGAAATCTCCAGAATGCGTAGTTTTTCTTTTGCTTCCTGATTTCCTTGTTCAGCCGCCTCACTATAATAATCTTTGGCCTTGGACATATCGGCGTCGGTACCCAGTCCGTACTCAAAAAGGGCTCCCACAACCACTTGCGCGCTGTCACTTCCTTGCTGTGCAGACTGTTCCAACAGTTCGAGAGCCTGGGAATAATCGGCAGACAAACCCGACTCCAGAAGTGTTACTGCAGCATCGTATTTTTGTTGTGCCTCCTTCTTTTCCTTGTCAACTTCAGGATCATTTTTCCCTTTACAGCCTGTTACTAGAATGCACATCAGAAAAATGATGGCAGCACGGCAGAATCGATTCATAGTGTTGGTTATTATGTGCATGATTGTATTGTTACGATTTGTAATAAAATATTATGGTTAGTAGTAAAGATATACTTGTGGCTTGCTCTGGATTAACAGAGCAGCGAGGATTACGCCTCGGGAGGGATTCCACCGGGGTAATCAAATGGGCAATCGATTGACTGCATAGCCATAATATCTTTCTTTGTAATAACAAAAGAAAGGGGACATACTACTCTATGTTCCAACCCGGGCATCATTGCTACGAAGTTATGTATTATCTATCTATATTGCAAGTATATTATTGATAGAGAGTTACATTTATTAAACGCACAAGGCTGCCCGATGTACAGACAGCCTTGTGCTATGGTTACAGAATGTAAGATTCCTGGACAGTACTAGTCTTCTTCGAAGTGGAATTTGAGGGTGACGGTCTTTTCGCCGCTGGTCAGATATACATATTCAATATCTTCATCGCTTTCCTTCTTGGTCTCCTTGGTAAATTTCCAGGTCCCGTTCAAGTAGGTGTAGTTATCTACCTTGATGGTACACTCGCCGGCATTACTGATAGTCATCTTGCCGGTGATGTAATAGTTAATCTCAAACTTGTCCGGACTGCCGCCCCACTTGTCGCTATTGAGCACAACCTGGAATTTCAGGTTGTCGCCCTTCTTGCCGGCAAAAGCCGGCTTCTCTACATGGACGGCCACGAGGGCTTTCGCATCGTCGGAGGCAGGGTCAACTTTATTGACCCAATAACCGATACTGTTCTTGATATGAGGGTCGAGGGAAGTCAAATCGTCAAAATAGCTATCGAGATCGCAGGAGAAGAGCAGCGGCAGCATTGCCAGCAGTACAAAGAGTTTTTTCATGATAGTGGTTGTATGGTTGGTTCGTTTCTCCAAAGGTAAGCAAAAAACTACTCAAACTCAACCTCTCCGAAATATTCGGGGCGGTGGAAGTCGGGATTGGGGCAGCCGATGGGGTTCCAGCTGACAAAGTGGGGCACGGGCATGTCGTCGCCGCATTTGTAGAAATTGGCGCGGACCTTGCGGCCGGAAATTGTTGCGCCATCCAGACCGTAGATGTCAAACGGAATTGCAAGAGTAAGGGTCCAGCAGCGGCGGCCACCCTCCTCGACTACGCGGGAGGAGCCCAGCGAAGCGCAGCGGCGGATGCGGCTTATCACAGTGTCGTCAAAATTGTGGCGATGCCCGCGGTCGGGTCCGCAGGCAAAGGTGCCGTGACCGATGCAGGTCATCTCTACATTGTAATAATCGGGTTTGGAGAGGTCGGGGGTCATGAAAAATTCCACGCACGAGTCGGTCCAGGGATGCGAGCCGAAGTCGTATTCGAAGGTGCCGCGCACGCCTCGCTCCATCACCTTGAACTGCAAGAAGATCTCGTCGCAATTGTGGGCAATCTTGAAGCTGACGCGGGGGCGATAAGGGTATTCCGGCCAGTTGACGCAGTCTATTTTGTTGCTTGGAACACTGCGTTTTGCAAAGAATTTTTCAATTTTTTCCATTTCAACTCCTTTGGGGAGAGAATTTTTAATGACTTTGAGAGACTTTGACATAACTATTAAGCAATTTTATTATTTTTGTCGTTTGATTTAAAGACGAAAGATACAACAAACAATAATTAAAAAAGAATTTATGGTAAAAAGAGTTTATCGTTTTGGCGGCAAGAGCGCAGAAGGCAATGGCAAAATGCGCGAATTGCTGGGCGGCAAAGGTGCTAACCTTGCCGAGATGTGTCTGCTGGGCATGCCCGTTCCCGCAGGTTTTACAATCACCACCGAGTGCTGCACTGAGTACTTCAACCTTGGCGGTCAGTTCCCCGCTGAGCTCGAAAACGAAGTAAACGCAGCTCTGGAAGCTACCGAGGCTGTTATGGGCCGCAAGTTTGGCGACGCCAAGGATCCCCTGCTGGTATCCTGCCGTTCCGGCGCCCGCAGCTCCATGCCCGGTATGATGGAGACCGTGCTCAACATCGGTCTCTGCAGCGCAACCATCCCCGGCCTCATCGCCAAGACCAACAACCCTCGTTTCGTATACGATGCATATCGCCGTCTGATCATGATGTACTCCGACGTCGTTATGGAAAAAGCCGAGGGCATCGAGCCCGAAGACGGCAAGGGCATCCGCGTCCAGCTGGACAACATGATGGCCGAGGTTAAGGCCCAGAAGGGTTACAAGCTTGACACCGAGCTCACCGAGCAGGACCTCATCGCTCTCTGCGACGCTTTCAAGAAGAGAGTTAAAGACGTTCTCGGCAAAGAGTTCCCCGATGATGCACGTGCACAGCTCTGGGGCGGCATCGGCGCAGTGTTCAAATCTTGGAACGGCAAACGCGCCATCGCTTACCGCCGCATCGAAGGCATCCCCGATGACTGGGGCACCGCTGTAACCGTTATGTCGATGGTATTCGGCAACATGGGCGAAACCTCCGCTACCGGCGTTGCATTCAGCCGCAACCCCGCTACCGGCGACAACAAATTCTACGGTGAGTGGCTCATCAACGCACAGGGCGAGGACGTGGTTGCAGGTATCCGCACCCCGAACCCCCTGAACGAGGCTACCAAGACCGAGCACAACAAGGCTCTCCCTTCACTCGAGAAGGCTATGCCCGAGGTTTACAAAGAGCTTGACACCATCCGCCAGAACCTCGAGAAGCACTACAACGATATGCAGGACATCGAGTTCACCATCCAGGAGGGCAAACTCTGGATGCTCCAGTGCCGCGTGGGCAAACGCACCGGTATCGCCGCCCTCAACATGGCTATGGATATGCTGGACGAAGGCCTCATCGATGAGAAGACCGCAGTTATGCGCGTAAGCCCCACCCAGCTCGACGAACTCCTCCACCCCGTACTCGACCCCGCAAGCGAGAAGAAGGCTACCGTTATCGCCAAAGGTCTGCCCGCAGGCCCCGGTGGTGCAGTAGGTAAGATCGTCTTCACCAGCGCCAAAGCTGTTGAGGCAGCTGCCAACAAAGAGAAAGCTATCCTCGTGCGCGACGAAACCAACCCCGAAGATGTAGAAGGTATGCGCGCTGCAGACGGTCTGCTGACCGCTCGCGGTGGTATGACCAGCCACGCTGCCCTTGTTGCACGCGGTTGGGGCAAGTGCTGCATCGTAGGTTGCGACGCTGTCAAGTTTGAGGACCAGGCAGACGGCACCCGCAAGCTCTTCATCGCCGGCAAGGAATACAAAGAGGGCGACATCTTCTCACTGAACGGCAGCAAGGGCTACGTTTACGCAGAGAAAGTCGGCACCATGGACGCAAGCGAGAATCCCCGCTTCGTTAAGTTCATGAGCCTCGTAGACAAATATCGCAAGCTTGGTGTACGCACCAATGCAGATAACCCCGACGACGCTGCCAAGGCTATCGAATTCGGCGCCGAGGGTATCGGTCTGTTCCGTATCGAGCACATGTTCTACGGCAAGAACAGTGAGGCTCCCCTCGCAAAACTGCGCAAGGTGATCCACACCGCTACTGCAGAAGAGCGTCTGCAGGCCATCAAGGAGCTCGAGCCTTTCGTAAAAGAGGCTACCAAGGCTACCATGAAGGTCATGAACGGCAAGCCCGTCACCTTCCGTCTGCTTGACCCGCCTTTGCATGAGTTCGTTCCCCAGACTCTCGACAAGCAGGAAGAGCTTGCAAAAGAGCTGAACATCACCGTAGAAGAGATCCGCAAGCGTGGTGAGGCCCTGCACGAGGTTAACCCCATGATGGGTCACCGCGGCGTACGTCTGGGTATCAGCTACCCCAGCCTGTCCGAGATGCAGTTCCGCGCTATCTTCACCGCTGCCGGCGAGCTCTACGCAGAAGGCTTCCAGCCCCGTCCGGAAATCATGATCCCCGTTACCGTTTCGGTTAACGAGCTCAACTTCCAGAAACGCATCTGCGACCGCGTACACAAAGAGGTAGAAGAGAAGTTCGACATGGACATCCCGTTCCTGTTCGGTACTATGATCGAGATCCCTCGCGCTGCAATCCTTGCAGACCGCATGGCACGCACCGCACAGTTCTTCAGCTTCGGTACCAACGACCTGACCCAGATGACCTACGGCTTCAGCCGCGACGACATCGGCAGCTTCATGAAGGATTACCTGGACAACAAGATCCTCCCGTTCGACCCGTTCCAGAGCATCGACACCGAGTCTGTCGGCAAGCTCATTGAGGTTGGTGTCAAGGGTGGACGCAGCACTCGCGAGAACCTCAAGGTGGGTATCTGCGGTGAGCACGGCGGTGACCCCGCATCTGTTGAGTTCTGCCACAAGATCGGCCTCAACTACGTATCCTGCTCTCCTTTCCGCGTTCCTATCGCACGCCTCGCAGCAGCTCAGGCAGCCATCAAGAATGCTTAACAATTAAATCATATACAGAGTGAGGGCGGCCGAAAGGCCACCCTCATTTTATAATATCAAATGGGTAATTTCTCTTCATACGTTTTGGTCGCCATCAAGGGCTTCCTGATGGGTGCGGCCAATGTGATTCCGGGGGTGAGCGGCGGCACTATCGCGTTCCTGACCGGCATCTACGAGGAGCTCATCAACTCCATCAAATCCATCACCGGCAGCTCGCTCAAACTGCTCTTCCAGGGCAAGTTCGCCAAATTCTGGGAGGCGATCAACGGCAACTTTCTGCTGGCACTCGCCATCGGTATCGTGGCCAGCATATTCTCCCTGGCCAAGGCCATGACCTTCATGCTCGAGAATTACCCTATCCGTACCTGGTCGTTTTTCCTGGGCCTGGTGCTGGTCTCTACGGTGTACATGATACGCCAGCTCAAGAACCTCAAAGTCCAGCACTGGATCTCGCTGGTGCTCGGCACCATACTGGGCGTGGTGCTTTGCCTGCTGGCCCCCGCCGAAACCAGCAACAGTCCCCTGTTCATCTTCTTCTGCGGCGCCATCGCCATGTGCACGATGGTGCTCCCCGGCATCTCCGGCAGCTTTGTGCTGGTGCTGCTGGGCAAATATGCCTTTATCCTGGACGCCATCAACAACCTCGAAATAGTGATTCTGCTCATCTTTGCGGCGGGCGCCATACTCGGCATCATGGGATTCTCCCACGGCCTCTCGTGGCTGCTCAAGAAGGCCCACAACGCCACCATGATGTTCCTTGCGGGCCTCATGCTGGGCTCCCTGGTCAAGGTATGGCCTTGGCAGGCAGTCCAGGAGAACGGCGTCGAGAAACTGCTCTGGCCCACCCAATATCCCGGTGACCCCGTCATAGGCGGCGCCATACATTGGGCCATAATGGGCATATTGCTCGTAATCGCCATCGAGGGGACGGCAAAAGAGCACAAGAAACGCAAGAAGAAAAAAGCTAACGCCGCTTCTTAGCCGCGGGATAGGCTATCCTGCCATGGTATATCTGCTGCAGGTTCTCTATGAATACCTGCTTGAGGCGGTCAATCTCGCCCAGGGTGATGTCGCCCTTGGCTATCTGTCCCTCTGATATCTTGCCGTCTACGATATTGTTCACCAGGGTGGTGATGCTCTGCTGCGAATAGTCGCGCAGCGAGCGCGAAGCCGCCTCGACGCTGTCGGCAAACATCAGCACCACCTCCTCTTTGCTCACGGGAAGCTTACCCTTGTAGGTAAAAGGCTCCACATTGGCGGGGTCACCGCCGGCATTGCAGTACTGAGTGTAGAAGTACATGGTCTTGGTGGTGCCGTGATGGCTCGCAACCATATCCACGACCTGCTCGGGAAGCTTGTTGCGGTGGGCCAGCGCCACACCGTCGTCTACATGGCGGATGATATCGCGGGCACTCTGCTCCGGGGTCATCCCCTTATGGTAATTATCGCCGGAAGTCTGGTTCTCAATAAAGCAGAGAGGGTTAGCTATCTTGCCGATGTCGTGGTAGAGCGCCCCTACCCTCACCAGACGGGTGTTACCGCCTATCGCACGGCAGCCTGCCTCGGCCAGGTTGGCAACGCTCAGGGAGTGCTGGAACGAACCGGGGGCCTTGCGCGATAGCTCCTGCAGCAGGGCGTTGTTGGTGTCCGACAGCTCCCAGAGCCTCATCTGGGACACCAGCGAGAAGACTCTCTCGAACACGAAGACAAACGGATATCCGATAATCGCGAGCAGCGAATTGAGCGCCAGGTAGAGGATTTCCCGCTGTGACACCGCGGTGCCCGAAAGCATCCTGAAGGTCATATAGACAAACATCAGCGACAAAAAGATAAACAGCGAGTTGGCAAACTGGCGGAACCCGCGGTTGAAAAACTTGTAGCTGATAAGCAGCACTGACCCCGCCATGACATTCATCAGATAGAGTTCGACCCCTTTGTCGCGCAGCGCCAGCAGCGGCAGCAGCGCCGCCAGATAGAGCGCCAGGCAGAGCCTGTTGCGGAAGAACTCTCCCATGAAGAGGATACATAGCGAGAAGGGTATCAGATACATTATCGATTCGTTGGAGGCCGGGAATGCAGAAATGCCCAGATAGACCAGGACATAGAGCAACATCAAGAACGACAGCCTCTTGAAATCGGAATAGAGCGTTTTGTCGGTGACGAGTATCATCAAGGCGTAAATGGCCAGCAGCAGCAAGACTATACACAGATGGCTGAGGCGCACCATCAAATCCGACTGGGTGCTGCCGCCGTAGGCCGATATGAATTCGGCCTTGTAAGAATCCAGGATGCGGGCCGTTTCGCTGGTCACGATTTCTCCACGGGAGATAATCTTCTGGCCCGAATAGACCATGCCGGAGGTAGGCGAGATATATTCCAGCGCCTGACGCGCGATGGTGGCGGTCATATGGGGGTCGAAGTACATGTTGGGGACTATCGCCTCCGAAAGGTTGTTCTGCGCCACCAGCGAATCCACATTGACAAGGACATCTCCGTCGCTGAGTTCGTCGAGCAGTTTGGAGCAGGCCTCTTTGGTGGTGTAGACCGAGCTGGCGGGAACCTGCTCGATGCGCTTGCCGCGGCGCACGCTTATCATGTCGCCGTCGCCGTTCAGGGAAGATACCACACCGCTGTCATAAATCTGCCTCAGGGTGCTGTTCACAACCTGCTGCAGCGAATCGGGTTCAAAAGCCTCGAACGCGCCCAGAACACTCTCTATGACATTCTCGTCGTAGCGGTAACAATCTACCTGCTGGGCAGATTTCTGGTCACGCTCCAACTGCAGCTGTTCGTCAGTCTTGAGCACCGGAAAGTCGAAAGTGGCGTTCAGGGTCTCGTAGTTCCACGGACTCCCCACCTGGTAACGGTAGCGGAAAGTGTTGCGGCCAGTGAAGAAAATCATCATCACAGCCACTACGGCGATGAACAAAAGTGGTATTCTCAATCTCTTCATAGTTTGTAAAGGTAAACAATTCTTGGTAATTCCGGAAAAATACCTTACCTTAGCAGTCCGCTTTTGCCGGTACCATGGCCGAGTGGTTAGGCACAGGTCTGCAAAACCTGGGACAGCAGTTCGATTCTGCTTGGTACCTCTCACACATCAGAGCTGACGAATTACTATTGGTCAGCTCTTTTTTTGGTTATGAAAAGCTCCGTTAAGACAAGAATCAAAGAATACTCGTTGCTGGTTGTCGGCAACTTTATCTTCGCACTCGGCGCCGTGATGCTGGTAGAGCCTTACGGTTTCGCTCCGGGCGGCACTTACGGTCTCGGCATCGTGGCCCACCACCTCTGGGGTTTCGAGACCGAGTTCGTCGCACTGTGCATGGATATCCCGTTGCTGATCATCGGCTTCATAGTGCTGGGCAACCGGTTCGGCATCAAGACCATCGTCAGCACCATCCTGCTGCCTATCTTCATGCAACTGTTGCACCGCGTATACGGCTACGCTTCTCTCATCGAGCCCGGCATCACCGAGATGCTGGCATACAAGCACCAGATCATCGCCTCCATCTTTGGCGGCGTGGTATACGGCGTCGGCCTGGGCATGGTGTACCGCTCCAATGCGACCACGGGCGGCAGCGACATCATCGCCATGATATTGCGCAAATACACCCACCTGACCATGGGCATCAGCACCATCATCGTAGACGGCCTGATTACCCTCAGCACAGTCATCGCCTTCGGTGACTGGAAGCTGCCCATGTATTCGTGGATCATCATCTTTGTCAGCAGCCGGGTGATTGACTTTATACTCGAAGGTCCCAAGCGGGCCAAGACCATGATGATAATCACCAACAAGGGCGAGGAGATCCGCAACTTTATAATCAACGACATGGAGCGCGGCGCGACCCTGATCCCGGGCAAGGGCCTCTACTCCGGCGAAGAGCGCGACATAATCTACGTCGTGCTGGGACGCCGCGAGATGATCCGCCTGCGGCAGGTCATCTCCAAGACCGACCCTTACGCCTTTATCAATGTGATAGATTCGGCAGAAATCCTTGGAGAAGGATTCCAGAAACTGAAGATGGACCCCTCCGAGTTCTAAAAGAAAAGTCGCCACGAAAGTAGCGACTTTTCTTTTGATGCGCCGGCACCGCTAAGCGTCGATGTTGGCGTATTTGGCGTTCTGCTCGATGAACTCGCGGCGAGGCGGGACATCGTCGCCCATCAGCATGGAGAAGATGCGGTCGGCTTCGGCTGCGTTCTCTACGTGAACCCTCTTGAGCTTGCGGTTGGCAGGGTCCATGGTGGTGTCCCAGAGCTGCTCTGCGGTCATCTCACCGAGACCTTTGTAACGCTGTACCTTGACGCCCGATTCGCCACGGCCGCCCGACATGCGGTCTACGGCGGCGCTGCGCTCTTCGTCGCTCCAGCAGTAAACCTGCTCCTTGCCCCTCTTGACCTGATAGAGCGGCGGTGTAGCAAGATATACATAGCCGTTGTAAATCAAGTCGGGCATATAGCGGAAGAAGAATGTCAGAATCAGGGTATTGATGTGGCGGCCGTCGACATCGGCATCGGTCATGAGCACGATCTTGTGGTAACGGAGCTTGCTGATGTTAAGCGCCTTGGGATCTTCGGGAGTGCCGACTGAAACGCCCAGAGCGGTGTAGATGTTGCGGATCTCTTCGCTCTCGAACGCACGGTGCTCCATGGCCTTCTCTACGTTGAGAATCTTACCTCTCAAGGGGAGGATGGCCTGGAACATACGGTCGCGGCCGACCTTGGCCGTACCACCCGCAGAGTCTCCCTCGACCAGGAAAATCTCGCACTGCTCGGGGTCGCGGCTGCTGCAGTCGGCCAGTTTGCCGGGCAGGCCTGCGCCGGACATCACTGTCTTGCGCTGGACCAGTTCGCGCGCCTTGCGGGCGGCGTGACGGGCAGTGGCTGCCAGAATCACCTTCTCTACGATCTGGCGGGCATCTTTCGGATTCTCTTCGAGATAAGCCTCGAGAGCCTGGGTGACGGCGGTGGACACCAGACCCATAACCTCGCTGTTACCCAGCTTGGTCTTGGTCTGACCCTCGAACTGCGGCTCGGCCACCTTCACGGAAATCACAGCCGTGAGACCCTCGCGGAAGTCGCTGGGATCCAGGTCGAATTTGAGCTTCTCGAGGAAACCGTTCTTGTCGGCATAGTTCTTAAGGGTGGTGGTGAGGCCGCGGCGGAAACCGGTCAGGTGGGTACCGCCCTCTATTGTGTTGATGTTGTTCACATAAGAGTGGACATTCTCGGAGAAACCGGTGTTATACTGCATGGCGACCTCGATGGGGATGACCTTGTCGGTCTCCAGATGGATGGCCTTCTCGCAGAGCTTCTCGCGGGTGCTGTCCAGATAATCGATGAATTCCAGCAATCCGTTCTCCGAGAAGAACACGTCGCTGCGCTGCTCTTTGGCGGGTTCGCCGTTCTCGTCGAACTGCTCGCGCTCGTCGCGAAGGGTCAGGCGCACGCCCCGGTTGAGGAATGCGAGTTCGCGCAGACGGTCTGCGATGGTGTTGTAGTCATATACGCTGACGCTGAAAATCTCGGGATCGGGATGGAACTCGATGATGGTTCCGGTGTCGGTAGCGGGCCCTATCTCCTTGACGTCGTAGAGCGGCTTGCCTTTGGAATATTCCTGCACGAAGGCTTTGCCCTCGCGATGGATTTCTGCCTTGAGATGGTCAGAAAGGGCGTTCACGCAAGATACGCCGACGCCGTGCAGACCGCCCGACACCTTATAGCTGCTCTTGCTGAACTTGCCGCCGGCATGCAGCACGGTGAGCACGACCTCCAGCGCAGAGCGCTTCTCTTTCTCGTGCATACCTACGGGGATACCGCGGCCGTTATCTTTTACGCGGATCGAGTTGCCGGGGAGGATGGAAACCTCAACGTCGGTACAGAACCCTGCCAGTGCCTCATCGATGGAGTTGTCTACTACCTCGTATACAAGATGGTGGAATCCGCGGGCGGACACGTCACCGATATACATTGACGGCCTTTTGCGGACCGCTTCCAGACCCTCCAGGACCTGGATACTGTCGGCCGAATAGCTTTCTGCTTCTTGGTTTTTCAGTACTTCTTCGTTGTCTTTCATATCTTCAATTATATCCTCGCGAAGATAGGAAAAACCGACGAAAAAACCGCGAAAAACGGGTTATTTCAGAGGCCCGTTTTGCTAAAAATTGATGCGCAAACCACCGCCCAGATTGCGGGGCAGTTCGGGGATGGCGAAATACCTGTAATTGTCGTTGTTGAGGAGGTTTCCACCCTTCAGATAGACAGCGAAATGACGGTTGATAACCCCTGTGAGCATCACTGTCAGGTCCGAATATTTGGGCATGTCGCCGTCCCAGTTCTTTCGTTCGCTCTCGTACACATACGACGCATTCAAGAAGAAGCGACGCTTGATATTGAACTCCATGGAGGCATCAGCCTGCCAGTCGGCAACCATGTACACCGGATCGCCGGTTTCGGTGAAGGGGTTGTTGTGCTGCAGGTTGGCAGTTATCATCAGGCTCTTGGACTTCCAAGAGGCCTCTACGCCCCACTGGGTCTGGGCATAATTGCTGTACACCGGCAGGAGTATCGGCAGTCCGCTGTTGGCAAACGCGGTGCGGAGCTGTATCTTGTTGCTGTAATTGGCGTATGAGATGTACGGCGAGAGGGCAAAGCGGCCTGCCACGATGCTCTCCACGGCGACCTTGGCCTCTATGTTACGCACTCCGATGGCGTCGGAGGCGACTGCAGAGTCCTCCGTAAGGCCGTTGCAGAGCCAGGGGGCCTCGTGTATGTAATCTACCAGCGAGTTGAGCTCGTTGCCGCCGGAGAGCAGGCCCCTCAACCAGATGGTATTCTTGAGCAGTTCAAACTTGATGTCCACCTCGGGATGGATCGTGGTGGCGGCATCGCTGGCAATGTACTTATTGCCGAAACGGGCGCCTGCACGCAACTTGAGCGGACCCTGCGCATATTCGTACACCGGCATGAACTCCAGCAGACCCACGTTGACCTTATCATCGCCGGTGCCGGAGATCGATGTCTGGTAAATCATGTTGACATATACCCTGTGCCTGTCAAACGACGCCCCCAGCGTTCCGCTCAGCGAGAATTTGGAGTTGTTGTAGGCCGTATCCAGGGTGGGCAGCCCCACGAGCGCCTTGGCGGCCGTAACATAATTCAAATCCATAGAGTAGTATACACTACCGTCGGCCGGATTGGCAGAAGCCAGGTTGGCGCCAATCTCTATGGAGTTGATGGTGTGGGCCAGCGAAGCCTCACCCAGCCCATCGACATAGGCATCTCCCTTATAGTTGAGCACCAATGCCAGCTCGCCCGTGCTCCAGGCGTGCTTCATGTGGGCCGAGACACCGCTGTTGAAGCGGGCCGTAGTCAAGCCCCGTTCGGTGCCGAGATAGTCAAGGTCCGCTATGGCAGCCTTGAGGTCACCGTCGAGGCCGATATGCAGCTTGGGCTTGGTAACCAACTGCGTACGGAGCATCAACTCGGGGGCAAAGGGATACTGCGACCCGACCTGGGCCATCAGGAACGGCGGGCGGCGACGCACCACTTTGCTGATACTGTCGGCTTGATAGGGGGTGAACTCGTAGAGGTCGGTGTAAGGCCTGTCGAATATGGAATAGTCAAAGCCTACGTCAAACTTCTGCAGCGAATCGGCCACCTGGTTGTCGGAGGTTTGAGGGCGGTCGATATCGGCGATATTGACTTTGTAATGCCGGCTGACCTCCACTGTCGGGTCTATCTGGCCAAACAGATTGCCGCACAAAACGATGGCGGCCAGAACTGTCAGTATCTTTTTCATCATTTGGCGGAATTCTTCGATTGAACTTTCATAAGTCTCATCTTGACCTGCTCCAGGACGTCGTCCTGCTTGCCGGTAGACTTGTAATTGTCGGCAATGCTCTGCCAGGTAGCCTTGGCCTGCTCCCACTCCGAACGGTCGGCGAAGGAGTCACCCAGCGCTATGAAGCTCTTGGCGAGCCAGTAAACCTGGTCTGAGTTCTTGTCGGCAAAGTCATAGACCATATCTTCGAGCGCATTATAGTCGCCCGAATTGTAGGTATCCTCTATCAGGATGTATGCGCTCTCGGCGCCGATGGCATCGCTCACGTCGTCGGAGAGCTCTTTGAGTATCGGCTTGGCCGCCTCACGGTTGCCCAGCACGATGTAAGACTTGGCAGAGATAAAATCGGCCTGGCGGATGGCATCCCTGTCGTCGGTGGCGTCACGCAGCTCTTTGGCCTCTTCTATCGCCTTCATATAGTGGCGTGCGCCATATTCCGACCGCATCATGCCGACACGGGCCAAGGTGCGGATGTCAGACGATTTGGTGGCGCGAAGCAGCGACTGGTATGCCGTTGCAGCCTTCTCGTACTGACCCAGGCCATAGGTCAAATCGGCATATTGCCGGATTGCGGACTCCGAGTAATCGCCCAGGTCATAGGTCATCGCCTTCTCGTAGGCATCCACGGCAAACTCCTTGCGGCCCTGCTTGCGGTAGGCCTCGGCAGTGTAGTAGTATGCCATGCCTATGTACTTGCCGTTCGGGTAAGAATCTATGTATGAGCGCAGGGAGCGGACCGCTTCGGCATGCTGGCCAGCCAAGTAAACCTGCTCGGCGGCATTGAATATCATATCCTCTTTCTCCCCTTCTGTCTTGATGTCGGACATGCCGACCTTATCGAGGTATGCAAGGTACTCGGAAGGACGGTTCTGCAGCTGATATACGCTCTCCATACCCGAGAGGGCGGTGCGGGCATCGGCTGTGCCGGGCAATTGGCGGACCACCTTGTCGTAATATGAGATGGCCTGCGAATAGTTGCCGGCATTGACGTTGATCATGGCCATTTCGAGCAGCGAGCGTCCGTAATAGAGGCTGTCGCGGGAGGCGATGATCTCGTTGAAGACACTCTTGGCCTTCTCGTTCTTGCCCGACTGGACATACGAACGGCCAAGTTCGTAGAGGGCAGTCATGTATTGCGGCGAGTTGCGGTTCTGTTTGATGGCAGACTCCAGCAGACTCTGCTTCTTGGACTCGTTGCCTGCGAGGCCGTAGGCGAGCGAAGCCTGGTACCAGGGGTACAGATCGCCATCCTTGTATTGAGTCGCCACGCGCTCGTATTCCTTGGCTGCGGCGGAGTAGTTGTTGCGCATGAAATACGAGTCGGCCAGACGCACGCCGGCATCCTTGAATTTGTCGCGGTCGCTGCCGTCGGCAACATCGAGGTACTGTTCGAAATATTTGGCGGCCGACTCGAAGTCGCCAAGCTTGAAGTGGGTATAGCCGGTGTTGTAGCAGAGGTCTACGCCCAGGTCGGTCTCCATGAAGTCGCGGGTCATCAGCAGCGCATTCTGCTTGGAGAGGGCTGCCCTGTAGTTGCCAGTATGATAGTAGCAATCTGCCAGATAGAAGTTGGCCACATCGGTGGTCATGGCGGACGCGCCTAAGTTCGCGGCCTCTTCGAGCATCGGAATGGCGTAGCGGTAACTGCCGTTGTTGATGAGCTGCACCGAACGCAGCAGCAGCGCCTTCTGCAGATTGGCCCTGTCCTGCGCGCTGGGCGCGGCTATCTTCTGCAGAGCCTCGATGGCCGAGTCGTAATCCTTGTCTTCGAGCGACGATATGGCGACGTAAGAGTTGATGACATCGTCTTTGCCGCTATTGGGATAGCGTTGCACATATTGGCGGAACACCGAGATGTCGGAGTTGACGTCGTAGCTGAGCTTGGCCAGGTTAAACAGCGCGTCCTCGGTCACCAAGTCGTCAAAGTTGAGCTGCGAGGCCGCCCTGAAAGCCTCCAGGGCCGCCATTTTGTTGCGGCGCTTGAGATAGCAGTTGCCCAGGTAATAATATGCGCTCTGGCCTATCGCATCGTCGTTGCCGGCCACGCGCGAGAGGGACTCTATCGCCTTGTCGGTCTCGCCAAGCGAGTATGCCAGCACGCCGTAGAAGTAGCGGTCCTTGCGGGTCACATGGGTGCCGGAGGTGAGATACTGGCGCAGGTGGCGCATCGCCTCCTCGTTGTCGCCCTTGCCAAAGTACGACTCGGCCACCATGCGGCTCAGGTCGGCCTTCTGCTGCTTGTTCACCTTGGAGTAGAGTTTGGGGCCGTTCTCGATGGTGTAGTCGTAGTCCTTCATCATGAACTTGCACTCTACCATATAATACTCCGCCAGCAGTTCGAAGCGGGAGTCCTTGCGGGCCGCCTCGAAATACGAATAAGCGTCGTCGAAACGCTTCTCAAGGTAGTTCACATAGCCGGAATAGTAGATTGCCGGATAAGTATATTGCGACTGGGGCCGCCCGATGACCTTCTGGAAGCCCTCCAGGGCGACGTCGTATTTGCCTGCGAATATGCTGCAGTAAGATTTCTTGAAATAGAAGGGGGTGTGCGCACTGCGGTAGAGGTTGCGGGGCTGGATGCCCTCGTACATCACCAGCGCATCGGTATATTCCTGACTGTCGAATTTGGCGTCGGCCAGGTTCATTTTGAGCACCGCCAGCTGCGGGTCGTTGGGGAAGTCGGTCTCCAGATTCTTAACAAGACCGTCCACGTCCTTGCAGCCCAGTGCGATCGCGCACATGATCTTGTTGGCCATCACCTCCGAATAGAGCAAAGAGTGCTTGTCGGGCAGGTCGTTGGCCAGGTCTTCAAGCTCTTTCTCTGCAGAGACATACATGCCGCTGTTGTACAACTCCTTTGCCTGCTCCAGGCGCGAGGCGAACGAGTCGCTGCCCAATTCCTGGGCCTGGACAATAGAAGCAACCGGCAACAGAAGCATTGCGATTGCCACGGATATTATCTTGTTTCGCATTTTGTTACAGCTTGCCATTATACGGTCAAAATTAAGCTATTTTTTCTAAATTTGCTTTATGGAAGCAAACAGACCTTTGATAGAATTCTCTCATGTCGACATCAACAACGGCGACAGCCTGGTGATCGAGGACCTGAACTTCACCCTCAACCGGGGCGATTTTGTGTATCTCACCGGCAAGGTGGGCAGCGGAAAGACCTCCATATTGCGCTCTTTCACTGCAGAAAATCCCGTCTACAACGGCACCGCGCGGGTGGGAGAATTCAATCTCATAGGCATTAAACGCAAGCAAATACCATACCTAAGGCGCTCCCTGGGGGTTGTGTTCCAGAACTTCCAGCTGCTCATGGACCGCACCGTGCACGAGAATCTGGAGTTCGTGCTGCGCAGCACCGACTGGAAAGAGCGTCGCGCGATAGACGCCCGCATAGAGGAGGTCCTGCAGATGGTAGGCCTCACCAGCAAGGCACACAAGATGCCCCACCAGCTATCGGGTGGCGAGCAGCAGCGCGTGGCCATCGCCCGCAGCCTGCTCAACAGCCCCGCGGTGATACTGGCCGACGAGCCCACCGGCAACCTGGACAACGAGACCGCGGCGGGCATCATGGACCTGCTCACCCGCATCAACCAAGAGGAGGGCACAGCCATGGTAACCGTGACCCACAACACCGCCCTGCTGAGCAAATATCCGGGACGCGTGTTTGTCTGCAAAGACTGCAGCTGCACCGAACTCCACAACGAACAGGAAATCATCGACATCGAATTCTAGCGATGAAAAAACGCTATGCCGACATCGTGGGCTGGTTTGAGACCAACATGCCCGTGGCCAAGCCGGAGTTGCACTTCGGCAACCCGTGGCAACTGCTGGTGGCGGTAGTCCTATCGGCCCAATGCACCGACAAGCGGGTCAACATGGTCACCCCAGCCCTGTTCGAAGCCTTCCCCACGGTAGAAGACATGGCGGCGGCATCGTTCGAAGAGGTGTTCCCGTACCTCAAGTCGGTCTCCTACCCCAACAGCAAGACGCAGCACATAATAGATGCCGCGAAAAAGATAGTCGCCGATTTCGGAGGCCAGGTGCCGGACGACGGCGACCTGCTGCAGACGCTGCCCGGCGTGGGGCGCAAGACCGCCAATGTGGTCACCAGCGTGCTCTGGGACAATCCCGTGATTGCGGTTGACACCCACGTGTTCCGCGTGGCGCGGCGGCTGGGGCTCTCAAAGGGGACAACCCCGCTGGCGGTGGAGAAGGACCTGACGGCCAACATTCCGGAAGAGAAGCGGCCCATAGCCCATCATTGGCTCATACTGCACGGCCGCTACGTGTGCAAGGCACTCAAGCCGCAATGCGGGCGGTGCGGACTGGCACCCTTCTGCGAAGAGTATAAAAAGAAATCGAAAGATGGCGGGCGATAGTTTCTCGAATGCCGTCGCCGACTTCCGCAGCTATTTGAGGTTCGAGCGGTCGCTGTCCCCGAATACCGTAGAGAGTTATTCGCGGGATGCGGCATCACTGTGCGCATATCTTAGCGGAAACGGGCTCTCAAAGCCCGAAGATGCCACCGGTGACGACCTTTGCAGTTATGTAGCCGCCATAGCCGAAGATGGCATCTCCAAACGCTCGCAGGCCCATGCCATAAGCTCCATCAAGGCTTTCTACGACTTCCTGGAGCGGGAGAACCGCATCGGCCGCTCGCCCTGCGACGCCCTCGACGCCCCCAAGATGCAGCGGTACCTGCCCGTCGTGCTCTCGGTAGAAGAGGTCGAAGCGCTCATCAATTCGGTGGACCTCACCAAGAGCGAGGGGCATCGCAACAAGGCCATGATGGAGATGCTCTATTCCTGCGGCCTTCGAGTGAGCGAGCTGGTCAATCTCAAGATCTCCGACCTGTTTTTTGACGAAGGGTTCATAAAAGTGGTGGGCAAAGGGAGCAAGCAGCGGCTCATCCCCGTGGGGGAATATGCCGTGAAGGCGGTTTCGCTCTATCTGGACCAGCGCCGCACCCTGCCCGTGGCCCGGGGCTGCGAAGACATACTGTTCTTGAACCGGCGCGGGAAGAATCTCACGCGCCAGATGGTCTTCAAAATCGTGAACGATGCCGCCGCCATGGCGCACATCACCAAGAACATATCTCCCCACACCTTCCGCCACTCATTCGCCACCCACCTGGTAGAAAACGGCGCGGACCTGCGCATCGTCCAGCAGATGCTCGGCCACGAATCCATCCTCACCACCGAAATCTACACCCACATTGACTCCGCCAAGTGGCAGGAGAGCATCCTCCGCTACCACCCGGAGCGGTAAATTAAATCATTGTTGTTCTCTGTACAGTGGATACCATTCGCTGGGGAAATAGCCTTCATTAATTCTCTTCAAAACCGTTGATGGGCTACCTATATCTCCGATATCTGCTGAGTAATGGGACTCTGGAAGCATTCCAACACTTTGCTTAGGCTGATTCATAGTCCATACTTCCCAATTGTTTGAGACTCTCTTCTCAAACAAGGAAAAACGGCCATAGTCGTTACTCCTACGAAAAGATATATCCAACTTTCCGATATTGTCATCATTACCACTTCGTGTCCATAGGCCAAGATATAGTCCCCAACTTACCATGGTATGCATATAACATTCTATAGTATCACCCACAATCTCTGCTGTTGAAGGGCTTGAATCTATCGGATAGACCTTTTTGAATATTCTTATTACATCAGAATCAAATTCCGATGTGTCCTTTGTGACAAATTGAAAATAGCGCTTGGCCCCCGACTCCGTTATGACTGAAAAAATATCTCCGGAGTGAACAACTGTAAGCAATGGTTGCCCAAACGTAGTGTCATACTTCTCTGCGTAAGCTATATCATATTGGCTAAGTAATTCTTGTTTAGTACAGTACTGAATTATAAATTTCAGTCCTTTATCTTTTTGATTGTTGTATAAAAACAGTTCTGGAAGAGTACGATAAACCTCGTACGCCACAATGGGCCAAGATTGCTCTTTATAGTTTTCATAGAGTAGGATAAGGGATCTGATGTCCGAGAACCTCTCAAAAAACGCCGGAGCGATTTCATCGATTATATTGAAAATACTATCACATACTTCGTCGATCTCGGAAAGCTCTCTTACATGCCAACTAACGTGGTTCGGGTTGTCGCCGAAAAGCCAGCCAATATTCGGCATTGCCAATAGGCGTAAGTCTTTTGTCTTGCCATTTCCATGAATTGCTTTATGAATCTGGTCTATTTCATTATTATAAATGCCCAAATTAACATAAACCTCTTTCCCTTGTGAATCAGCGGCATATGTGATTAGCAGAAGACCCCAAAAACCATTATTAAGCTCTTTGACATAATAATGACTTTTTGGGTAATAACCTCTTAGGAGACACATTTCTTTTATTTGTGCTTTGATTAGAGGTGTTATTTGAGCCATAAATAATCGAGAACGGGTTAAAACAAAGATACTTATTATTCCCGGCAATCACAAGAATGGCAGGGCAGATAATGTCCGTAGCTTGAAGGAATGTGCCGAGCGGCGCTAGCGGAAGACGCCGGTGCGACAGTATGAGGAGCTTTTGCCAAACTGGTTTGGCAGAAGCGACGAATTAGGCGCAGCCTGCAGCGCACAAAAACGCCGGCCATGCGAGAGATGTCTGAGCGGAGGGTCGCCAGGCCCGCAGCGAGTCCTCGAGCATAGGCGTTTTTGAAGCGGAAGGCAGGCGGCTGGAGTGACAGCGAGGCACACCCTTCAAGCGGAGGCTCTGCCCGGCGAGAAACGTCCTGTTTCGGAAACAAAAAAGGCTTAATTTGAAAAACAAATCAAGCCTTTTTGTCCGTCAGTAGCGGTAATTAAATCATCAGGGCTGCTACCAGCGAGAGGATTGCGTAGAATTCGGGAAGCGCTGCGTAGATGAGGGTATTGGTCATGACCTCATGGCCCTGCGATACGCCGATGATACCGTTGGCGCAAACCTGGCCCTGACGGATTGCGGAGAGCAGGCAGACAGCGCCTACACCGAGACCGACACCGAATAGCATCGGGCCCTGTGCCGCAAAGTCCTTACCCATCCACATCAGGAATGCTACGAAGCCGTAGATACCCTGGGTTGCGGGGAGGGCGGAGAGAATCATGTAGGTAGAAGATTTTTCGGGATTCTTTTTGAGTGCACCTTCTGCAGCGTTGCCTGCAATAGTTGTCCCGATGGCACTTCCGATACCGGCCAGACCCAACATAAGTCCGAATCCGAGATAACCGAGAATTTCGTTGATCATAGTTGTTTATTTTTATTAGTTATTATTTTTCAAAGGATTATACTTGGCACCCATGCCCTCGTAGCCGCTGTTCTTGAAATACTCCAGGAAGTTGAGACGCAAGGGGTGTACAAACGCACCCAGGCAGCACATCAGCAGGTTCAGGGTATGGCCGATGAGCAGTATCAGGACATAGGGAATCCAGGTCGCCACGCTGTCGCCCAGCACCATATTGCCAAGGGTGTTGAAGGCCCCGCCCAACATGCCGCCGGCAAGTCCCAGGGCATAGAGGCGGATGTAGCTGAGCACGTCGCCCAGCAGGCCGGTCGCGGTCTGGTAGGTATCCCAGAGACCGGCGCCTATGTTGATGAGCGGGTTGCGATCGGGATCGTTGAAGATAAAGATACCCAGGGCAGAAACCACCCCGATAACGATAATCGCTATGCGGGTCACCTCGGGCGAGAATATGCCGCCCAGCGCGAGCAGCGCCGTGACAATTCCTCCCACGATCAGTATCAGCCACCCCCACGCGCTCACAGTCTTCTTGAAGCCGAAGCGCTTGGTGAACATCACCGCCTTGACCGTCATGGCCAGGCAGAGATGGAAGATACCTATGATGATGGAGAGCACCATGCCGTAGTCGTAGTCGGTGCCGGGGAACTTGGCGGGGAGCATGAAGCTCTTGACCCCTTCGGGAACCCATGCAGCTGCGCGCAGGTCAATACCGAAGGCGGTACCCATCACAAAGCCCACCACGGTGGTGGCGACGCCGAGATATGTGATAAGGGTTCCCAGACCCTTGAACATGCCTATCTTGAGCCAACCCTTGTTGAGCGCTATGCCGGCCAGGATCAGCACCAGGCCGTATCCGGCATCGCCCATACACATGGCAAAGAAGAGCAAGAAGAATATCGAAATCACCGGGGTCGGGTCGGCCTCGCCGTAGACGGGCATGCCGTACATGGCGGTGATGCGCTCGAATTCCGATGCGAACTTGTTGTTGCGCAGTTTGATGGGAGGCCTGTCCTCTTCGGTGGCCTTCTCCGTGATGCAGAATGCATCCAGTTTCTCAAACGCCTCGGCCAGGCGGGCATCCTCGCTGGAGGGGGCGAAGCCCACGAACACAGAGAGGGTCTCTTCTGCCGCAGTATCGGCCGCCGCAGAAGCGAGATAATTGTCCAGACGCGCCATAACCTTGTCGTATTCCTGCCTGAGAACGGGGATGTCGTGCACCTTGGCCTCGCGGATCTGCTGCAGGCAATCTTCTTCTGCCTTCTGGAGCATCTCTACGCGGGCCTTGTGTTCCGAAGCGGTCTGGACCGGAGCCGCCACTTCGCAATTAGCGATAGCCGCGGGCATCTGGGCCCCGTCAGCGATAACGGTAGTGAAATAGGTCTGCCCCTTGTCTTCGCAGATAACCTGCAGGGGAATCACGTTCTCCCATTCAGGGTCGAACTTCTTGGAAGCGACCTGGTGGAAATGGATCTCCATGCCCTGCGCACGAAGGCATTCGAGAGCCTCCAACGAGAAATCGCCCCACGGAAGTGCCTCGGCATATTTGCGGCGCTCCACCACTACATCTTCGTGCAGGCGCTTGAGCTCGTCGCTGGTTTCTGCCTCCAGCTGCGAAATCCGGCGCTTGATAGAGGCAGCTTCTGCCAGTATGGCATTGGAGGCGGCATCCACCGGCTTCACGCTGCGGGTGATGTCGACCACGCCCAGCTCGGTCAGGTCGGCGAGGAACTTCTCCTTATCGGCACTGAGCAGGATAAAGGAGTATTTGGTCATTTTCTCTATCATGCCTGCTCCTCCTCTTCTTCCGCCGCATGGCGGGTTTTAACTATCTTTTGGGAAGCCTTGGAGATATTCTCCTCATCTTCCATGAATCTCTTGATCTTGCGCATAGCCTCCTGGTAGCCGGGAATCTGCACCTTCTCGTACAGGTTCACCTTCTGGGTGGTCTTCTTGCGCTGGTAGTCCAGAATGCGCGCCTTCTCAAGCAGTATCTGCGACTCGATGCCTATCTGAGCCAGGTTCTTGAGAATCTCGACGCCATCGGTATACCACATCGGCTTGACAAAGACATCGAACGGCTTCACGGAATATTTGACCTCCTTGAGCGCCGGGGTCTTGACGCCCGCCACCTTGACAACCGCCAGTTCGACATCGTCTATGGTAATAAGGTCGGGTTCGAACTCGTTCCACAGCGAAGCCATGTAGTCGTAGCTGACAAGGGCCTTGCGGTACTCTTCGGAGAGCGATTCGGCTTTCTCTTTGGCATGCTTGACCTCGGCACGCAGCGCCGACTCCTTGTTTTTCAAGGTGGGCAGCGCGCGGGTGCGGATCTTCAGCTGGCGGCCGAGTTCCGTGAGCGACGTCTTGTTATATTGATACTTGATGGCCATCTGCCTTTAGTCTTTCCAGTATTTCTCAAGCAAGGCCGCCTTGATACCGGTTTCTGTCTTCGAGAAATATTTCTTGAACAGGCTCCAGGCGGTGTCGAGCATCTCTTCTATGGTGAGGTTTACGTCTATTGCGAGCAGCTTCACCGAATAATCCTTGGCATATTCGAGGCAGCGCTTGTCGTAGTCAGAGAGATCGAAACCGTTCTCCAGCTTGGTCTTGGCGTTGGCGGCATCCGCATAGAGACGCACCGAAGTGTTCATCACCGCACTGTGGTCTTCGCGGGTCTTCTTGCCCTGTACCAGCTGTTTGAGTCGCGACAGGCTGCGGAACGGGTCAATGATGACCTTTCCGGTGTCGGTGTCCATACGCAGGAACAGCTGACCCTCGGTGATGTAGCCGGTATTATCGGGAATCGCGTGGGTGATGTCACCGTCGTTGAGGGTTGTCACCGCAATGATGGTGATGGAACCGCCGTCGGGAAGCTGCACCGCCTTCTCGTAGATCTTCGCAAGGTCGCTATAGAGCGAACCGGGCATCGAGTCCTTGGACGGAATCTGATCCATACGGTTGGAGACGATACACAGCGCATCGGCGTACAGCGTCATGTCGGTGAGCAGCACCAGCACCTTCTCGTGCTTGTCAACCGCAAAATATTCGGCAGCGGTGAGCACCATGTCGGGGATAAGCAGACGCTCTACCGGCGGCTGGTCGGTGGTGTTCACAAAGCTGATGATCTTGTTGAGCGCGCCGGCCGACTCGAATGCCTGCTTGAAGTAGAGGTAATCGTCGTTCGAGAGGCCCATGCCGCCCAGGATAATCTTATCTACATCGGCACGCAGGGCCACCTGCGCCATAACCTGGTTGTAGGGCTGGTCGGGGTCAGCGAAGAAGGGGATCTTCTGTCCAGTCACCAGCGTGTTGTTCAGGTCGATGCCGGCGATGCCGGTGGGAATCAGCTGCGAAGGCTGCTGACGCTTGTAGGGGTTCACGGAAGGACCGCCGATAAAGCGTTTCTCGCCCTCTACCCTGGGACCGCCGTCAATCGGGTCGCCGTAGGCGTTGAAGAAACGGCCGGAGAGGTCGTCGCTCACGTGCAGCGAAGGGGCTTCGCCAAAAAACTTGACTTCGGCATTGGTGGGGATGCCCTCGGTGCCTGCGAAAACCTGCAGGGTCACCTGGTCGCCCTTGATCTTTACGACCTGGGCAAGGCGTCCGGCCACAGAGGCCATCTCGTCGTTGCTGATGCCCTCCGCGCGCAGCGACACCGTCGCCTTGGTGATGGAATCGAGCTGTATATATGTTCTTGCAAATGCGTTATTCGTTGCCATTTTCCAAGAAGTTGTTTAGTTGTTCGTTATATTTCTCGAACTGTTCGCTGTGCCATGCCGAATAGTTCATCTGGCGGAAGATGTTGATAAGCTCCTTGAAGAACTTGCCGCACTGCTCGAAGTTTTCGAAATCGAACTTGCGGTCGCACACCTCCAGGACCTTGGTGAGCAGGAAGTCCTGACGTTCCATCAGGCACTGGCTGTCCACGGGGTCAAACGCATCTTGCTGCAGTATCACAAAGTCAATGAGCTCCGACTTCCAGAAGGTCTCGTGGTAGCTCAAAGGAACGCCGTCGTCGCCCAGGATGTTGATCTGCTCTGCCATCTCCTTGCCGCGGCGCACGATGACCTTGGCGCGGAGGACATCCCCGACCCAGCCGGGACGGACTTTCTTGTCGAGATATTCCACAATCTCGGGATATTCGAGATATTTGGAATAAGAGTCGAGCGGGTTCACAGCCGGGTAGCGCTTGCTGTCGGCGCGGGCCTGCTCCAGTGCATAGAAGCAGCGGGCGGCCTTCTTGGTGGACTCGGTCACCGGCTCCTTGAGGTTACCGCCGGCGGGCGATACGGTACCGATGAAGGTCACCGAACCGGTGGCGCCGTTGTTCAGCTTGACTATGCCGGCGCGGGAGTAGAAGTTGGAGATAATGGACGAGAGGTCCACGGGGAACGCATCTGCGCCGGGGAGCTCTTCCATGCGGTTACTCATCTCGCGCAGCGCCTGGGCCCAGCGGGATGTCGAGTCGGCCAGCAACAGCACCTTCAGGCCCATGGCGCGGTAGTACTCGCAAATGGTCATCGCGGTATAAACCGAAGCCTCGCGGGCTGCCACCGGCATGTTGGAGGTGTTGCAGATGATGGTCGTACGCTCGATAAGCTTGCGGCCGGTGTTGGGGTCAATCAGTTCGGGGAACTCCTTGAAGATCTCCACCACCTCGTTGGCACGCTCACCGCAGGCAGCCATCACGATGACCTCCGCGTCGCACTGACGGGCAATGGCATGCTGGAGCACCGTCTTGCCGCAACCGAACGGACCGGGGATGAAGCCCGTACCGCCTTCTGCGATGGGATTGTAGGTATCGATGGTGCGAAGGTGCGTCTCCATGATCTTGTAGGGCCTCGGCTTCTCTTTGTAGCCGCCGATAGCCATCTTCACAGGCCAGCGCTGCACCATGGTCACCTTGACATCGTTGCCTTTGGCGTCGGTGAGAGTGGCGATGGTATCATCGATCTTATACTGGCCGGCAGCGGCCACGCTCTTGACGGTATACAAGCCCTTGAAAGAGAACGGGACCATGATTTTGTGAGGCAGCCAGCCCTCTTTGACCTCGCCCAGCCACGATGCGGCCTCGACCTTGTCGCCGGGCTTTGCGATGGGGGTGAAATCCCAGAGTTTGTCGTGGTCAAGCGGTGCGGTATACTCGCCGCGCTTGAGGAATACATCTTCCATGGTGGCCAGGTTGTTCTGCAGGCCGTCGTAGCTGCTCATCAGCAGGCCGGGGCCCAGAACCGCCTCCAGCATATGGCCGTCAAACTCTACCTTGTCGCCCTGGCGCAAGCCGCGGGTGCTCTCGTAAACCTGGGCGAAGGCATTCTTGCCGTTCACCTTGATTACTTCGGCCATGAGCTTGACGCCGTTAAGATCGATGTAACAGATTTCGTTCTCAGCCACGTGGCCATCGAACTTGATGGTCACCAGGTTGGAGATAATGCCCGTTACAACACCGGTTGTTTTCATATATTAAAATCTATCTTGTTTTTATTGTAAGTCTCATCTATTTCCTGCACGAAATCGTCGAACAGTTTGCGCCCCGTGTTGCGGTCGAGGCGGTTCCAGCGGGCGATGATATGGAACTTGGCCAAAAAGGCCAGGATCACGTTGATGTTGAAGACATCCATAATCACCATATCCTCTATCTTGTTCCAGACGACGGTGCAGATGGCCTGCTCGCGACGGAAAATGTCGGGCAACGCAAACGCCTTGTGCAGCGCCTCCTTCTGCTCGAAGTCCTCACCGCTCTCGCGACGCTCCAGCCAGGCCACCTTCTCGGTGCGCAACTGGTAGTCGAACGCGAAGTACTCGCGTATGAAGCGGTTGCCGCAGCGGGCGCAATCGCGGTAAAAGTCTTTGTTGAGATTGCTCTCCACAAAGCCCGACTCGAGCCATTCCACCAACCTGCGGTCCTCTTCGCTCAGCGAAAAGAATATATTCTCGCGGACAAACGCGTAGTCGAACTCGTGCTTTTCGAAATCCAGCACCAGGTCGGGAAGGCTCGCGATTATATACGGATAGTTGTTCATCTGAGCCTAACGCGGTTAGCCGAACAGTATTTTCTTGGTTGCGGGACGCAGATACTCACCCAGCAGCGCCTTGAAGCTCTCGTCGCTGAAGTCGAGATAGTAGCCGCCGTCTTTGGGTGCGATGCGGAAACCGCCTTCGATATCGTCGCTGAAGCTAAAGCTCATGCCCTTTGCCAGCTCGCTGCTGATGTTCTGCTTGAGGAATGTCTCGAGAGAACCCTTCATTGCCTCGGGAAGAATCACATCCAGGGAGGCCTGTGCGCCACCGGCATTGAATGCACCGGCGATGGTCTCCAGCAACTTGCCCATAAACTTGCCGTCCGCCAGGGTTGCGTCGACAGCGCCGCCCACGGTCTTGGTCTCTATCATCTGGGCGATCTGCTGGCGCAGCGCCGAGACAGTCTGGTTGGAGGCCATCTTGACATCACCCTCTACCCTCACCTTGAGGTCCTCCGCCTCGCGACGGGCGTCGGCCAGAATCTGATCGGCCTTGGCATTTGCCTGCGCGATGATCTCGTCTGCCTGCTTGCGGGCCTGCTCGAGAAGATTGCCGGCCTCTTGCTTGCCCTTGGCAAGTCCCTCATTATAAAGCTTATCGGTAAGTTCTTGCAGTTTGTTTTGCATAACTCAAAAATTAATTAGAAAAACGGTGCAAATTAGTGATTTTTTGAACATTTTTCAAGTTTTGGACATAAAAACAACAGCCACCCCCGTTGCGGGGGCGGCTGTTGCATTGACCGTTGGCAAAACGCTACCGGGTCAACTGATAGTTGACGTTGGTCACGACTCTCACCCTCTTGATCTGGGGAGTGTTGGAATCGCGGTCTTCGATGGTGAAATAGCCCTGGTTGGCCTCGCGGATCTTGCCCAGGCGGCTGCCGGAATCGTCGGCAAATTTCTGGGCCGAAGCGCGGGCATTCTTGGTCGCCTCCTCAATCATCTCGGGCTTGATCTCGTTGAGACCTTCGAAGCTGAAGGTCGGACGGCCTTCCCAGCCGCTCTCGAGGGTGATGCCGCTGCGAAGCAGGTCGCTCTGGCTAGTCATCAATGCCAGCACCTTGTCGACCTTGCCGGTGCTCACGGTAGATGTGCTCTTGAGCACATAGCGGAAGCGACGGTTGTTGCCACCGTACTCCTGGGTAAACACATCCGATACGTTGGGGGCGGAAACGGTGATTTCGGAATCTTCTATCCCACCCTTCTTGAGAAAATTCTTGATGGCGGCATCGTTTGCCTCCATCTGTTTGTAGAGCGCTGCCAGATCGTCGCCTGCGATGCTGTACTGCAACGGCCAGATAACCTTGTCGGCCATCACTTCGCGCTCGCACAGACCGCGCACGCTGACGTTGCGCTTAGACTCGTTCATAACCTTCACCGCACGGGGAATGCTCAATGCGACACAAATCAGACCGACCATAATAGCCAGACCGGCCAGAAAATTACCTTTCTTTTCCATATTGGTTAAGTGTTAAATGTAGTTTGCCTTTTTACAAATATAATCATTTAGGCAATAACTGCGCCAAAGAATTATTCGGCATCTGCAGAAGCGCTGCGGGCAGCTTTGCGGGCGGCACGTTCGGCGGCTTTTGCGGCTTTCTTGGCAGCGCGAGCAGCCTCTTTCTCGAGACGGGCGGCCTCACGGGCAGCGGCCTTGGCCGCCTTGATGGCGGCACGTTCTGCCTTGCGGGCCTCGCGTTCGGCCTTGCGCTGCTGGCGTTTGAGTTCGCGCTCTGCCTTGCGCAGGGCACGCTTCTCGGCGCAGGTGAGTTTCTTGGGATCCTTGGGCAGTTGCACCTCAACGAAACCTTCGTCGGAGTGGTTCTCGAGACCTTCTATGCCAATGGCTGGCTTCTCTGCGGGAACATTGTGCAGGATACTGTCGCGCACTGCGTTGAATGCCGCTTCGGCGCTGTCCCGGGCAGCCTGGCGGGCCGCATCTATACTGTCGAGCTTGGCCTGGATGTCGGTTTCGGCCGTCTTGAGCGAATCGAGGGCCTTGAGGGTGGTGTCCCGCTTGACGGGATCGGGCCGCAGGGTAGCCAGCGAGTCTATGATAATCTCGCCCTGCTTGTCAAAGGCAGATGCGATGCCGAGGGTAGAATCGGCCGCCATACGGCTCGCCTCTTCTTGACGCGCGGCCTCGATGGAGTCGCGACGGGCCTGCTCCAGGCGTGCCTGCTCTGCCCGCTGCTCTATCTGCTTGAAGATATCCCTCATATAGCCGTCGAAGTAATGGTCGGTACGACGGAACACGGGAACCTTGTTTATGGCATACGCCGCCCTCTTGGAGTTGCGCAAGGTACGCCGGGTGATGTCAAAACGGCTCTTGGGCTGCTCTTCGATGCGCCATTTGAACCCCTTGAGGCGCTGCTTGTCTACCGGCAGGTTGTACACCGGATAGGCGTCGCTGTTGATGGATTCGTAATATTTGAGTTTCTCGGCCACGCCGTTCTTGAGGGTGACCATCATAAACTGGGCCTGCTTGGAGTTGAGGATGGTGATGACGCTGTCTTCCTGCATGTAGAACATGGCATTCACGCCGCCCAGCGCGTCGTAGCGGCGCAGGGAGTTATCTTCGTTGAAGTAGCCGAGCATCTCGGTGGCCTTGATCTGGTCAAAATGCACCGTATCTTCCTGACTGATAATCATGGCGTTGCCATGGATATTGGCCCTGTCGAACGAATTCTCGCGCATCTGTGCGATGACCTGCTCGCCGCTGAGCTGGTGGCGGTTGTCGTTCCAGATGACGGGGTCCTCGTACATCCTGAGCAGGGTATCCATCTGCGAGAAATAGAGCGAGTCGCATCGGGCCTGGATGTCGGTGCGGTAAATGAGCACATGACGGTAGCCCTTGACAAAGCGCAGCTGGGTGGTGTCGCGGTCGTCTACCTCCGGCTTTTCTACGGCAAGCGAGTCTGTAGTAGCCAGCGAGTCGGCGGGCATCATATCGGGTTCGGGTGCCGGGAACGCGGGCTCTTCGGCAGCAGGCATGGCCGGCTCGGGGCCTATGGCCATCTCCGCCGCAAGGTCTGCTGCGGGTTCGGGCATTGCGGGCTGGGGACCTTGGTCCGTAGCCACCAGGGTCGCCGTAACATCAGTCGAGTCCGCCAGGGCTGCGAGCGAATCGGCCATGGCCGCCTCCTGCTCCGCCTTGAGGGCAAGTGCGGCAAGGCTGTCCTTCTCCGCTGCGGCGAGGCTGTCCTTGCGACGCTTCTCGGCAATCTCCTGACGCTTCTTGTATGCTATGTATTCGGGCAGCTTTTCGATGGCGGCCTTCTTTTCCTGCTCTTTCTTCTCCTGGGCCTTCTTGTCGGCCTCGCCTATCGCGTCAAAATTGACCTGCTTGAGCGCCTCCTCGCTGTCCTTTTTCTGCTCGGGAGTAATGTCGCAGACCCGCTCGGTATAGAACATCAGGGTGTCGGCGCGCACGAACAGGGTGTCGATGACCTTGTCGGTATTCTCCGATACCACGATTGCGGCGGGATCCAGGAACAGGGTCGCATAGAGGTTGTTGACGGTGTCGAACCAGACATTGCCGGCGTCGGACACAAAGTAGGTGCTGTTGAGCGAATCCAGCAGTTCTACATTGCGTCGCATGAGCCCGCGACGGTTGTGCTGGTAGTAATACATGGTGTCGCACCACCCCTCGTAGTCGGGATTGTTGAGATAGACGTCGGTGTCAAAATAGACCACGCCCGAATCCTGCTGGTACCAGCCGTATTCGCCCCTCATGTAGACGTCGTTCTTCCACATCTGGGTCCGCTTCCCGAAATAGGCCTTCTTCTCGTTGGTGTCGTAGTCGAGGGTCGAGGTTTTGATAAAAAGGCTGTCGGTGAACATCTCCACGTTGTCCTCAAAACGGCAGATGCCGGTCTTGGCGTCGTAGGTGCCTCGGTCGCTCTCGATGACCTCGCCCTTGGAGGTGCGCATCGCACCGCCGAAAGAGAATTTGGCCGTACTGTCTTCGGTATTGTAGTCGAGGTATCTGGTACGGAGGGTATTCTTGTCTTTGTCGTGCACTTCGACCACCTCGCCACGGAAGCGGGCCAGGTTGTCGTCGGCGTAATAAATCACATTGTCGCTGGTTACCACCGTCTTGTTCTGCACAAGCTTGACGTTGCGGTAGGCCTCGACCTGGTTCATGCTTACGTTCCAGATGGCGGAATCGCAAAACATGTAGGCGCCGTTGTGGAGAAATGTTGCCGGACCGCCGACTTCACGGTATTCCCGCTTGCCTGGACGCTCGAACACCCTGGCATACTCGGCGCTGAGCAGCGTGAGCAAACTATCCTTATCCTGCCGGTTGCGGCGTTTGGTGGCCGCATCGGGGCTGTACGCCAGCAAGAATACCAGCGCCAGTATGACAAAGAAATATTTTGCCGGGCTAATTCTCATCCACGAAACTGCAGCCGCCGAACAGCGGATCTATCTTGATATGTGTGGTCTTTTTCTTCTCTTTGACAAAATCTTCTATCGACTTGCGGGCATTGGCTTCGTTGGCCATGTCCACAAGGGCGTTGTAGTCCGTCTCGAAGGAGGCCACGTGTGCGGGGGTCTCCTCGTCCAGCCGGACTATCTTGTAGATGGTGTGACCGTTGCCTTCAGTGTCCAGCGACTCGAACGGCTCGGAAATCTCACCCACCTTCATCTCCTTGATCACGGCGTAGTCGGCGGGGTTGAGGCGGTCCTTCTCGAACTGCGCGCTGCCGGTATATTCGTCTACCATCACACCGCCGTTGGTGCGGGTCTTATAGTCTTCGGAGTTGTTCCAGGCAGCCACCTCGAAGGTGACATTGCCGTCCAGGATCGCCGTCCGGATGCTGTCCAGGCGGGAGAAGGCGGCATTGCGGTCGGCCGATGTGTACGTGGGTTTGATAAGGATATGGCGGGCATTGAACATATCGCCCGACTTCTCTATCATCTGGATAATGTGGAAGCCGTCCGGCGTCTCCACGATTTGCGAAACCTGGCCCACCTTGAGCGACATCGCAGCATCGGAGAACTGGGGCCAATAGACGGTCTTGGAGCGCATGCCGAGCTCACCGCCGCGGGTGGCACTGCCGGGATCCTGCGAATAGAGGCGTGCCAGCGCTGCAAACTTCTCGCCGGCGAGGACCCTTTCGCGAAGGTCCAGGAGTTTCTCTTTGACAATCATGGCCGCAGCCTCCTTGTCGGGATAGAGCACTATCTGGCGGAGCCTGTACTTGGTGGGGATCATGGGCAGATCCTCAGCCGGAGTCTCCTCGCAGAGTTTCTTCACGTCACCGGGAGTCAGCTTGGGAATATCGCTGTAGACCTTCTGCTGCATCTGCTGGATAAGCAGCTGCTCGCGGAACGCCTCGGTCCAGTCGGCCTTGATCTTATAAATGGGCTTCTTGAAATATTCCTCGGTCTCTTTCTCGCCGCCGAGGCTGTTCATCACCTGGTTCAGACGGCCGTTGACCTGCTCCTTGACCTGCTCTTCGGTGACCGTGAGGGAGTCCAGGCGGGCCTGGGTGAGAAACAGTTTGGAAGAGACCATGTTCTCCAGTATCTGGCACCGGGAGTTTTTGTCTACGGTATAGCCGCTGGCCTGCATCATCTTGATCTCGTCTTCGATGTCAGAGAGCAAGATCATGTCGTTGCCCACGACTGCCACGGCCTTGTCTATCAAGCCGTCGCCATAGACCTGTGCACGCAGTCCAAACGATGCCGCAACCAGCAGCACCAAAGAGGTTAATATCGACTGAAGCCTGTTATTCATCAACATTGTATATCGTTAGTTTTTTAGATTCGATACCCTCCTGCAGCAACTCCTGCTCCAACTGCAAGAGCAGGTCCTGCTTGCGGGTTATCAGTATCGCGTCCTTTATTGTTTGCTTGCAGTATTCGTAGGGTGCGAGCGTCCCGACGGGGACCTTGTCGGTGAGGAATATGAAATAATCCTTACCGTCGCCCACCTTGATGTACTTGTTGCCGCCCCTGAAGATAGTCTCGCAGCTCTCCGCATCGAGCCCCGGCACCGCCTTGGCGATGGTCGGCATCGCCATCCAGTTGCCGCCGAACTCCTCGAACCGCTCTGCATACGACTGGCACATCTCGCGCAATTCCTCCACTTCCTCTTCTTTCTCGGCAGCGTAGGTCTTCTTGATGGTGTCGTAGTGGGGCGAATTCTGAGAAAGGGTGATGATGCGTGCCTTGGCAATTATGTACGGGTACTTGTAGTTGCCGCTGTGGCTCTCGTAATATTCACGTATCTCTTCGTCGGTGACGGTGGTGTCGAGACGAGCCTCGGTGTAACTGTGTTCGAAGCGGTAGTTGAGCAGGTTGCTGCGGTAGTCCTCTACCTCGGCGGTGATATCCTTCTCCTCTGCCGAGAGCACCTCCTCTGCCTTCATCAACTTCAGGTGGGCCAGAGCCCAGGTATTGACATACTGCTGCACCATGGCGGCGCTGTCTTCGGGCGAGATGCCCTGCGGCAGCAGCTTCTCGATATCCTGCCTGTAGAGGATATGGTCGCCCACGCAGGCAATGCGGTCGCCTTCGTCGGTCTTGCAACCGGCCACCGCAAGTGCGGCAAGCAGTATGAGCAGATACCTCTTCACCTTGCTATCTCGAATAGTTGGGAGCCTCGCGGGTGATGGTCACGTCGTGGGGATGGCTCTCGGCCATGCCGGAGGCTGTGATCTTCACGAACTTGGCCTCGTGCAGCGCCTCCAGGTTGCGGGCGCCGCAATAGCCCATACCGGCCTTCAGGCCGCCCACCAGCTGATATACAACCTCGGCGAGGGTACCCTTGTAGGGAACCTGAGCCACGATGCCTTCGGGCACGAGCTTCTTGATGTCCTCCTCCATATCCTGGAAATAGCGGTCCTTGGAGCCTTTCTGCATGGCCTCCAGCGAACCCATGCCGCGGTAAGACTTGAACTTGCGGCCGTTGAGGATGATGGCCTCGCCCGGAGCCTCTTCTACACCTGCGAACAGCGAACCCGCCATGATGGTGCTTGCACCGGCAGCGAGCGCCTTGGTGATGTCACCCGAGTAGCGGATACCGCCGTCGGCGATGACGGGGATGCCGCTCCCCTTGAGCGCACCTGCCACGCTGAGCACGGCGGTAAGCTGGGGCACGCCGATACCGGCGATGATGCGGGTGGTGCAGATGCTGCCGGGGCCGATGCCCACCTTGACTGCATCTACGCCGCACTCCTTAAGTGCGAGGGCCGCCTCTGCGGTGGCGATGTTGCCGGCAACTATCTGGATGTGAGGGAATGCCTCACGAATCTTCTTGATGGTCTCGAGCACGAACACAGAGTGGCCGTGGGCGGTGTCGAGCACCACCGCGTCGGTGTCGACAGCCACCAGCTGCTCTACGTTGTCGAGGCTGTGGGAGTTGATGCCCACCGCTGCGGCAACCAACAGACGCCCCTTGCTGTCTTTGCTCGCCTCGGGATTGTTCTTGATCTTGGTGATGTCCTTGTAGGTGATAAGGCCTATCAGTTTGCCGTCCTTATCCACTACGGGGAGTTTCTCTACTTTGGAACGCATAATTATCTCGGTAGCAGCCGGGATGTCGGTGTTGGGACCGCAAGTGACAAGATTCTCGCGGGTCATGACCTCGCTCACGGGACGGTTGTGGTCGTGCTGGAAGCGGAGGTCGCGGTTGGTCACGATACCTACCAGATAACCGGCACCGTCAACTACGGGGATACCTCCGATGTGGTTCTGCGCCATGAGTTTGAGTGCGTCGCCCACTGTCTGGTCGCCCTGGATGGTGATAGGGTCGTATATCATACCGTTCTCGGCCCTCTTGACCCTGCGCACCTGATCGGCCTGTACATCTATCGGCATGTTCTTGTGGATTACACCGATACCGCCGGCGCGGGCTATCGCAATCGCCAATTCGTATTCGGTGACGGTATCCATCGCCGCCGACACGATGGGGACGCTCAGGGGGATTTCACGGGTGAACTTGGTGGCAACGTTTACGTCGCGGGGAATTATCTCGCTGCGGGCGGGAATCAGCAGGACATCGTCGAAGGTAAGACCTTCCATAACAATCTTGTCGGAGAAGTTTTGCATATTCAAGTAGATATAAATTTTGCAAAGATACTAATTTTTCGGGGTATACAGCCTGCCCTGGAAAGTTTCTCTCTGTTCCAACCGTTTTTCCAGCATCCGGTTGAGCTCGACATTGCGCACCAGGCCCCACGGAGTCGAATTCACAAAGCGCGGCGGTACCTCCCCCGCAAAGCGTTCTATCACCAGATCGGGCCTTAGCCGCTCCAGGAAACCGACAAAGAAATCGATGTATTCTTCCAGTGCAAAAGTCACGAACCTTTCCGGATGCCGAGAGAACTCTTCTTCCATTTTCGTGCCTTTTATGATTTGCAGCTGATGAAACTTTACGCTGTCTATCCCGAGGGCGTTGATTTTATCGGCGGCGGCAAGCATCATCTCGCGCGTTTCGCCCGGCAGGCCAAAGATGAAATGGGCGCCGCAAGCGATGCCTCTGTCGGAGGTCATCTGCACAGCACGCACCGCATCGGCGTAGGTGTGGCCGCGGTTGACGTGCGCCAGGGTGGCATCATAACACGATTCGATGCCGTATTCTACAATCACGATATGGTCCTTGGCCAAGTCTGCCAGATAATCCAGTTTCTCTTCATCCACACAGTCGGGGCGGGTCCCTATCACAATGCCCCTTACCTCGGGGTAAGCCAGGGCCTCTTCGTAAAGTTCCCGAAGGCGCGCCAGAGGCGCATAGGTATTTGAATAGGGCTGGAAGTAAGCCAGATAGCCACCGGCACGACGGTAGCGCTCCCGGTGGAATCCAATCCCTTCTGACAACTGCCGGGCAATACTCTTGTCGGGGGTGCTGTAGTTAGGGTGAAAGGCGTTGTTGTCGCAGTAGGTGCACCCGCCGCGGGCGATGCTTCCGTCCCGGTTCGGGCAAGTGAAACCGGCGTCCACCACAAGCTTCTGCAGCCGGACGCCATATTTCTCCTTGAAGAAATCTGCCTGACTGTTGTAGCGCATTATCAGAGTTTTACCTTGAACTCTTTGCCGGCGTGAGTCTTGCAAGAGCGGATGCGGCCGGTATTGTTGTCGGTGATGGTGGTCACTATCTTTCTCCCCTTACGGACGCAAACAATGTCAAAATTGCCACCAAAGGCACGCACATTGCGCAGCGCGATCTTATCCCAGTCTTTGGGGAAAGAGGGCTTCATGGTGAACGTCCTGAAACCGATGGGGCGGATGCCGAACATACCCTCGGTGAAAACGCGGCAGTATAGTCCGCTTTCGGCCGAGAGGTGGCGCTGACTCCCCTCGGGCCACGCCTCTATGGGATACGGCACATGGTCCTCGAGCAGGCGGCGGTGGCTGTAGGCGCTCACCTTGGGGGTGATGTAGTCGCCTTTCCCTGCAAAATATGCCCCGCGGAAGGCGTACAATGTAGAGCGGTCCCAGTAGGTCTCTTCGCCCATCTGGGTCAGGAGCCCTTCGCCGGTGTAGAGGGGACTCTCGAACAAGGCCTCCACGGTGGCGTCGGCACGGTCAAAGATGCCCACCACCAGCGGCATGCATATCCACGAACGGAGCACATCGTTGCCGTCGTAGTAGCGGTAGGTGTCGTAGCCGCCGACTTCGGCCTCGAAATATCGGCCGATATTGCGGCGCATCCTCCTGGCCTGGCGCAGGTAACAGCGCGACACCTTGCCCATTTTGCCGAGGTCCTTTGCCAGATACGACGCACTTATGAGGGCGTCATAATAGAGGGTCGAGGTGCACAGGTTGGCGTCGCCGTCCTCGAAGCGGCCTTCCAGCTCGTCGTGGTCAGACTCCACCACACCCGCCTGATTCAGCTTGGTGCGGCAGTACTTCAGGCACCACTCTATCAGCGGCCAGATATCCCTGGCGACCTGCTTATCGGCGCACTCGAGGCAATAACGGGAGGCACCGTAGGCAATCATCGCCGCATCGCCGCGGTCGCCGGCGCCGTTCCAGATGTCGTCGCCTTCGGCAATGATGGAACTCGGGATGGGTTCGTACTTGTCGTTCATAAACCTTGAATACTGCATGTAGCAGTCGTAGGCCGACTTGACGCCGATATCATAACCGGTAAAGGGAAAGAAGGGGTTCACATATTCGCACTGGTCGTTGCACCAGAGCGCCGCATAATAGGCCTCGCCTCCCGGGGCGTGCATCAGGCCGCCCTTGGTGGCGATGATGCTCTCGCAGGCGCGCAGCTTCGCGAACCTGAATTCGGTATTTATAACCTCGTCGGGGGTCTCAAGTATCAGGTTGTCGCTCAGCTGTTTGAACAGGTCCAGACGGTCAGCGTATTCTTGCAGGAAAGCGATGGTTCCCGGACTGACCCGCTGGCTCTCGGCATGGTCTCTCTCGTAGGCCTGCATCACCACCACAAACTTGCGGTCTTCGCCGGGTTCCAATATGAATGTTCCGCCAAGGGCAATCTCTATGTCCATCACGTAACTCCCTTTCACACCGCGTTCGGGGTCGCTCTCCCACTTGAATTTGTATTCGGGGACCTCGAGTTTCACCGGCTTTTCGGAGATATTCTGCACAGCCACCAACTCGTACACGATCTGGTCCTTGACACTGGGGAAGTCGATCCTGCTCAGCAGCACATTGCCGTCCGATTCGTTAACCCGCAGCGTGCCGTCCAACTCGATCTTTTCCGCCTTTAAATCGGGGACCTTGCCATCTATCTTGACCATCTGCGCCACATTGGTGGTATGGCGGTACGGAAAGAAGGCGCTGGTGTTGTTCGGAATCATACGCAGCAGCGGGAACACGTGGTGATATTCGCAGAAATACCTCCCCTGTCCGTCGATGCCCCAGTAATACACTATCGCAGCGCGCTGCCCGCTCATCTCGATGTGGTCCTGGTGCGGAGCATTCGCAGCCGCGTCCATTACAATCGCATTGGTCTGGGCATCTATAGTCCAGCGGGTTTCGGCATTTGCCGCAACGCACACGGCCGCAAGCAGCGCCGCAAAAAAGAGTCGTTTCATTCCAAGTCAGTTTAATCTTACAAATTTAATTAACTTAGCAGAAAATATCCCGCATATGTCTTTCAAAAAATATCTGCTACTTGTGGCCGCCGTTGTGCTGCTGGCCGGATGTTCCCACAAATTTGCCGCAACCCAGGGCGATATCGCCCGCACCCTCCCGATGCCGAAGGCGTTGGGCAACGGCATGGACGGAGACGATTTCGGCATCTGCCTGGTCTCGGTCATGAACATCCGCGAAGATCCCGCCTATGAAGCCGAGATGGGCACCCAGATGCTCATGGGATCCATCTGCTGGATCATAGAGCGCAAAGACGGATGGGTGATGGTTTCCACACCCGACGGATATATCGCCTGGGTCACGGAGAAGAGCATCAAGGAGACCGACGCCGCAGGGGCCATCGCCTGGAAGGCATCGCCACGGCTGATTGTCACGGCGCATTATACCCCGCTGCTCTCCGAGCCCCGCTCCGGCAGCGAGATTATTCGCGATGCGGTGCGCGGATGCATCGTGGGCAAGCTGGAGCGCAAGGGAAAATACTACAAATGCCTGCTGCCCGACGGCATCGAGGCATATGTCGCAGCGCGCGATGTTGCCGACTGCCGCGAATATTTCGAAAAACAGAATCCTGCGGGAAGCGATATTGTGGCCGACGCCAAGCTGCACATGGGCATCCCGTACCTTTGGGGCGGCAGCAGCGTCAAGGGGGTGGACTGCAGCGGCCTCTCGCAGCGGGTTTATATGGATTGCGGCATCCTGCTCCCGCGCAACGCCTCCCAGCAGGCGCGAAGCGGCGACGATGTTGACATTTCCGGAGGATGGGACAACTTGCAGCCGGGCGACCTGCTATTCTTCGGGCGCCCCCGCGACGACGGCTCGATGCGTATCTACCACGTCGCCATCTACATCGGCGACGGCCAGATAATCCACAGCGCCGCCGGCAAGGTCCACACCGCCTCCATCATCCGCGGCCGCGCCAACTACTACCGCGGCTGCGAGAATATAGTCCAGGCCCGCCGCATCCTCGGCAACGTCGACTCCGGCAAAGCCGCCTGGAGCATATTACACAATGGGTGGTATTTCTAGTTGCTCCAGCTAACCAGCAGAGCGATTACTCCGTCAAGGTCTTCGGGAAGGGTGTTGCCGGCTTTGAACCAGGCATCTATCTCGGCCTTCCTGGCGGGGAAAAGCTTGCGCAGGGCGCGTTTTGACAGCGGCTGCAGCGTCTCGCCCTTGTAAACATAGAATTCTTCAGACGATTCCCAGGGATACTGCTTGTTGGAGGCCAGGTCATAGGCCACGCCGTCGACGTGCATTGTGCCGTAAGACTGGATGGCGCTGGTCTGCGAAGTACCGCCGTATGCGGACTCCTTGGCGTCGCGGATAATGCGCACGTTGCGGCGCACCGCCACACCCATGTCGGCCATGACGGGATACATCCGGTAAAAGACCCCCTCGTGGCGCATGAAAGTGACCGTATCTATCCTGACTTTCAAGATGTTGTCGACATTGGTGGCCGACAGCTCCTGACCGTTCTTATCGATAAAGCGCAGGGTGTTGTCCACGGCGCAGATGTTCAACGTCCCCTGGGCCGGAATCTGCCCGCGCATAAAGATGGTGCCCTGGGCGAACGACGGCATAAGATAATAGACATCTTCCGGGATATCACCCGACCCCCGGGTCTGCGCATGGAGGGCCGCAGAAGCGCAGAGCGCCAGCATAATGATGAAAACCTTTTTCATGGCATAAACACTATAGCCAAAAATACAAATTATGTGCAGAAATATCAAGTGCCGCCTCGGCAACATTATTTGTAAAAAAACTGTATCTTTGTGTTCGAATCAAAGCAATAATCTATGAACCTCAGAACCATTAAGAAAGACATCGAATTCGTAACTAACGAATTTTTGTGCGATTGCCTTACATTCAGCGAATATAGCGGCGGCAAGAAAGACGATCAGGTCAAGGAACTGGTAAACGAAGCCCTTGTTCTGGCCGACACCTCTTTCTGCAAGGTCAACGACTATCCCGCAGAGGGCACAAAGGCATACTTCAGAGGAGTCAACAAAGACCTTTACGAGGGCTTTGACGCTCTGTACCAGAAGCTTAGCGATCTTACCAAATAAGACACACTGAACAGGCATCCTACAGGCAGGTCCCGGACAATCCGAGGGCCTGTCTGCGTATATAAAGCACCATGAAAAAGTTTTTGACAGCGCTTTCGCTATTATTGCTGCTGGCCGGCTGCGGCAAACGCCCCGCCGGCGACCGCTATGTAGTAATCCTCTCGATGGACGGCTTCCGGCACGACCTGCCGCAACTCTACAACACCCCCACCCTCGATTCGGTGGCATCGGTCGGAGTCTTTTCCCTGATGAAACCCTCCTACCCCTCCATGACCCTGCCGAACCACTACACCATGGCCACCGGGCTCTATCCCGACCACCACGGCATAGTGCAGAACAACTTCTACGACAGCGTCCTGGACACCGTGTTCGCCGTCAGCCGCTACGAGACCCGCTCCAATGCGGCACTCTACGGCGGCGAGCCCATCTGGAACACCGCAGCACGCCAGGGTCTCCTGTGCCACGTCTTCGACTGGATTGGCGTAGAAGCCCCAGTCAACGGGGCATACCCGGCATACAGCATTTTGTATGACCCCGCCCGCACCCGCATGGAACTGGCCGACATGGTGCTGGAGTCGCTCTGCAACCCCGACGTCAAGCAGATTCCCCAGCTTACGATGTGGTATATGGACCAGCCCGACATGGTAGAGCATTACCATACCAGCGTCAGCGAAGAGACCCGAGAAGTGGTAGAAGACATCGACAGCGTGCTGGATTACTTTCTGGCGGAGGTGCGCAAATCGCCCGTCTACGACAAGATCGACTTTATCTTCACCGCCGACCACGGGCACACCCCCCTCTCGCCCGACCGCTACCTGAATCTTTACGATTCTATCGGAGATTTGGTAGAACGCAGCTACAACTACACCCCGCTGGGCCTTGTTCCTAAACAAGGGTGCGCCGGCGCCATCATGGACTCCCTGGCCATCTATGCCCCTGGCCGCTACCGCTTCTGGATGCGCGACAGCCTGCCCGAAGAGTTCCACTACGGCACTTTCGCCTCCCGCATAGCCGACATCCTTGTCCAGCCCGACCTCGGCTGGAAGATCACCTGCGACGCAAATCCCGACCTGGGCCGCCCCGCCGAGGGGACTTCGGCTCACGGTTACGACCCCGCCGAGAGCGATATGCAGATGGTATTCTATGCCTTCGGGCCCCATTTCAAAAAGGGCTACAAGCACGACCGCATCATCTGCAACGTGAACGACTACCTGATATTGTGCCGCCTGCTGGACATCACCCCCGCCCCCAACGACTGCACCCCCGAAGACATTGAGGGTCTGTTTTTTGATAATCGGTAATTATTCTTACCTTTGCAATCCCTTACCCGGTAAGGGCCTGGTCCGGTAGCTCAGCTGGATAGAGCAACAGCCTTCTAAGCTGTGGGTCTTGGGTTCGAATCCCAACCGGATCACCTATAATAGTGGGGCTCTGCCCCTACGCCCCGCCGCTCCGCGCTGGCTATTCTGCGAATCTGCCCGCACGCGCTCCGCTAGCGCCTGCAGGCGCTTTTTATTTAAGGCCCCCCCGCAGGGGGGCGGGATGTGCGAGCGTCAGCGAGCAAATCCCACCGGTTGGGATGAGAACCGCAAAGCGTGCGAGCACAATCCCACCGGTTGGGATGAGAACCCACAAAAAAAGGCCAGCCCTTCGGCCAGCCTCTTCTCTCGGTATATTACCTGATTACTCGCCAATGATCTTGACCTCCAACACGCGCTGGCGCTCGCGAACCTGATCCCAATCGATGAAATATACGAAGCCGAAGTCGCCGAGGCTGAGCTTGCCTTCGTCAATCATCAGGGTCTCGCTGCGGCCGAAGAATGAAGAACGCAGGTGGGCGTCGGTATTGAGGCTGCCGCGCTCTACCTCACCGGGGTGTGCAAGTGCAAACTCGATATGCTTGGGACCCGGGTGCAGGTACTGGCCTTCGTAACGGCAGGTGGGAACGATCTTCTCCATGATGTTGATAAGGTCCTGCTGCAGGAACTCACGGTTGAAATAAGTTACGTCGTGAGAGCACTCCTGGATCATTACAGAGCAGGTGGTGTGGTGGGAATAAAGCACGCAGATACCGTCCTTGATGCCGCTCTCGGCAACGATCTTCTTAACCTCGTCGGTTACATTGTGGAAATCGGGCATGTGGTCCTTGGACTGAACTGTCACTTTACCTTTGTAAATCTTCATAACTGGTTTAGTTTAATTGTTTGTTAATATTGGTTGGTTTCAAAACTATTTCTTGTGGGTCTCGTCCCATGCGCGGCGCACGGCGGCAATCATCTCTTCCATGGCAGCCTCGGGATCCTCTGCCCTCATCACGCCGCTGGTAGTGCCGGTGGCGTCGGCGCCTGCACGGATGACGTTGTAGACATCCTGACCGCACTTGATGCCGGCAGCCTGAAGCACCTGGATCTCCGGATTGACCTTCTTGATGGCGGCTGTGGTAGCCTTGACATACTCCTCGTCGCTGGTGACACCGGTGCCGATGAGTTCAGATGGCTCCGCCACAATGATATTGGGGTTAAGCAGCGCCACCGCCTCGGCCTCTTTGAGACTGTCGGCACAGATGATGGACACCAGGCCCACTTCGTCGGCACGCTTGATGCTGGCTGCCAGATCTGCCAGAGTCACAGGCTTCTCGGCGTGGTTGAGCATTACGGCGTGGGCACCGGCTGCCTTGACGGCCTCGGCAAGGATGGAACCCTGGCCGCGACCTACCGGGATGGGGTCGATGTGCTGCGCCACGATCACTATGTTCTTGGTCTCATGCGCCAGCATATACAAATCGGACGGCTGCGGAGTCATCAGTATCCGCACGTCATATTTCTCCGCTGCCTTGTCGGCCGCCTTGGCCAACTTGAGCAGTCTCTCGCCGTACATATAGGCCTTGGGACCTATCTCAAAGAACGGCGGTTCAATCTTAAATCCTTTATACATAACCGTTTATTTATTCAATTTGGCACCTACCGCACCGCCCGGATGAATCAGGGCGAACTGCTCCAGGGTGTAATCGGTCATCACCATGAGGGCATTGAGCATGGCGTCGAACAGGGCGATGGTCACCACATAGCTGGTGGTCGCCATGGTGTTGAGGCAGTCGCTCTCGCGCTCGATCTTCATGGGCACTACGATCTGCGACTTCTGCGCCAGGATGCTGTTGAGATTCTCGGTGACGCCTATCAGGGTCACGCCCTTCTTATTGCAGACGTCGATGATGGGCAGCAACTCGGCGGTTTTGCCGCCACGGGATACCATCACCACCACGTCGCCCTTCTTCATGCAACCCATGCCCCCGTGCACCGCCTCGGCGGGCGAGAGGAACTGCGCACCGCGCTCGATGCAGCAGAGCGAGTGGGCGAACTTCTTGGCAGCGATACCCGACGAACCGCTGGCGCAAGTGGTGATGCGCGGAGCGGCGGCAAGGGCCTCAACCGCCTTGCAGAAGCTCTCCTCGTCGAGATAGCTTGCAATGTCGGCGATGGCCTTGGCCTCTATCCGGATTGACTCCTTAGCCTTTTCGATGATTTCTTTATTGGTCAATTTCATATCGATTTTGATTTAATTGTGCAGATTAATGCGGCCCCTTTGGTGGCCAGTTCGCCCGATGCCTGGGGAAGATATTTGCGCTGCAGCATTTCAGACTTGATCTGGAGCCACAGGGTGTTGCGCGCCCCGCCGCCCGAAGGAATTACCTCCGCAGCCTGCTTTCCGGGGTCCAACTTGTCTACCAGCTGTACCAGCGTGGCTGCTGTGGATTCGAATATCGCGCGCAGGAAATGGGCGGGAGTATGTTCCGGCCGTATGTTGCGGAAGCCCTCGAGACCCTTGTAAGAGTCCGGTTTGGACAGCGCCGTGAGGCCGTCGCAACCCGCGGGGATGCCGCGCGCCTCGTCTTCCAGCTGGAGGATGGTCTTTTCAGGGGCGTAATTCTTCTGGTACCACTCCACTGCGGTGGCGCCGTTGCCGTCAAAGGCGAGGCGGAAGTAGTGTGCGGCATCCAGGCCCGGGGAGGTAATGATACCTTTGCGGGGCGAATAGCCTTCGCTGTAGCCGACTGCGGCCAGCACCGTGCCGGTGGATTCGCTGATGCGGCCTCCCTGGAGAATCCCTGCCCCGATGGCCACGGCGTAGTGGTCCAGACTGCCGAGATATACCGGAGTACCTTCTGCAAGGCCCGAGAGGGCTGCAGCAGCAGATTTAACCTTCCCGGCAAGAGCGCCCGTAGGCAGCGGCTGGGAGAGCATTCCCTCCGTGAGGCCGACTGTTTCCAGCGCCCGTGACGACCACTTTTGCCCGGCAACGTCCAGCAGTCCCGTCATAGAAGCGGTATCCAGATCTCCCACACGACTCCCCGTGAGGTCATAGACCAGCATGTCCGATATTGTCATGACATAGGCCGTCCGGCCCCATATATCGGGTTCGTGCTTCTGGAACCAGTCCAGTTTGGCGACCATGAACTCCTCGTTCAGGTCTATTCCAAGCCCGGTCTTGTCCATGAAGTCCGGGGCGGAGGCAAGGGCCTGCAGTTTTTCGCAATCTCCCTTGGCGCGGCTGTCGGGCCATAGGATCAGGTCGGTCAGGGGCTCTGCGCAAGGGTCGAGCAGCACAAAGCTGTTGGCCTGCGACGAATACGAGATTCCGGCGATGTCTGTAGCGGCGATTCCGGCCTCTGACAACGCCTGTGCGATGCATGCCTGCAGTGTACCCCAGAAATCGCGGACGGGCAGTTCACAGCGGTCACCGGCCAGGCGCTTGGGCACAGGTTCGCGCCCGAGGCCGCACAGACGGCCGGCATCGTCGTAAATACCCACCTTGAAGTATGAGGTCCCCAGATCTATGCCCGCAAAGAAACCCATCAGTCCAGTTTGGCAATCAGTTTTTGAGTCGCATCGAGCATCAGGTACCCTGCGGATACGTCAAAGAACGAGTTGCCCGATTCGTAATATCGTTTTTCTACAGCCTCGCGGGTTACCACGTAACCCTGCAGGTCACCGTTGGCGTAACCTATGAGCGAGACGTTTTTGAAAGCTTTCTTGAGTTCCAGGCCGAACTCCACGAAGACCTCACCGGGCCAAGCCGCCCAGCGGTGGTCACCCACTTTGACGACCTGTATCTCGGCGGGAAGGCAAGATGCGTAGACATCTTCCAATTCGTTGTTCGCGCCCAGGGTTGCCAGCAACAGCGCCTCTTCGCTGCCGAACCAGTCGACTTCTGCCGTGCGGGTCTCGCGCTTGTCTGCGTTCGGGTCGGCCTTAAGCTCTTCGAAATGAGCCTTGGCGCGGTCGCGGTTGGCCACAGCCCACTCTACCGAAGGCATGTTGCGGCGCGGCAACTCGAGTTTTTCGGATGCCACCGCCAGGTCCAGGCTGCGGTCAAACACCACACCCTGTGCCGCCTTGGCAATGACAGAAGACGCCACAATCTCGCCCAGGCGCTGAGCCTCGGAGAAGTTGTTGCCGCGGGTCACGTGGCGCGGACTCTGGTCGCCCGAAGTGCCGGTAAAATAGGCCACGGGGCAGCCTTCGCCCAGCAGGTCGCTACGCAGCTTCTCGCGGGTATAGTGCGGGAAATCGGCACTGCAGAGCTTGGAATCCTCGTGCAGCACTGTGGGGTGCATGCACACCACCATCATGGCCGCGATATATTTCTTGTCCAGGCCGCGGATCAGCATGGTTGGCACCTCCATGTCCTTGGGACCTTCAGGGTCGTGACGGTTGGTACCCAGGCCGGTGGCATCGCCCATCACAAAGCCGATTTCGGCTTCCCGGGCAGCCTCGAACGCCTTGATGCCGTTCTTGACCGACTGCGCCACCACATAATCCATATACTCCTTGTCGTACGGCGGCACGACCTTGTCGTTGCGGCTGATTACGACGTCGAACGGAGTCGGCGCAGAGTGGGTGTGCGTCACCGAGACCAGGATGTTGCCCTGAGGCACGCCCGTCTTTGCAGATATGCCGCTGCGGATGGCGGCCACCTGCGCCTTGTTCAAATAGAGAATGTCGTGGGTTATGAAGAATACCTGCCTCTTGCCGTTGTCCAGGTATATCGCCGTGCAGGTCAGAGGGTCGTGCGCCCCCTCGCTCATGCGCATCACATACGGATAACCGTAGAGGAACTGCGAGTTTTTGGGGGTGATTTCTTCTGTCGCTGCGCCGGCTTTCATTATTACGCTTGCCATCTGAGGAGCGGTTTAGTATTCGTTGACCCAGTCGGGCTCAATGTTCTTGGCGATTGTCTCGGACACGAATACCGACGTAGGGAGGGTTTGCATGATGGATTCGGGGATACGGGGGCTCACCGGGCCGTGCAGCACCAGACGGGTGGTGAAACGCTGCCATGCCGACGAAGTGCCGTGGATGGTGATGGCGTGGGTATCGTTGCGGTATTTGGCGGCGATGACGTCACGCGGGCCGATGGTGGCAGCTTTCGGGGGCACCGATGCCAGGTTGCCCGAAAGGCCGAACGAGCCGTGCAGGGAATTCTGCGCGAGGGTGAAGGGGCTCAGCGTGCACACGCGTGCGCCCATCTGCTTCCACTCCTCGAGGTCGCCCTGGAATTCGGGGGCGTCGGGCTCGATGAAGGCCAGGTGGCCGGTCCAGCCGGGACCTGCATACACGATGTCGGCCTCGCCTGCATCCTGTATCATCTTGCTGTAGTCGTTGATATTCTTGTTGCTCAGGCCCACGAAGTGGCTCTTCTCGGGACGGAGCTTCTCGTCGAGTTCGTAATAGAAGTTATGCATCATGGCATAGGTAAAGCCCTTGTCCCAGTTCTCGGGAGCGATGTTGCCGTCCTGGTCCGCATACTCGTCCATGGCGAAGGCGTACAGGTTGTGGCAGTCGATGTCGAGGGCGTTGCACATGCGCGCTACGTATCTGTAGGTGGTCACGGGGTTGGGCAGTATCATCACCACCTTCTCGCCGGTGTCGGAAGAGTGCTTGAGCCTGCGGACCATATCTTCTATCATGTAGTGCTCCACCGCTGCATCGGGAACGACTTTGATCTTGTATTCGGGATTGGGATGTTTGTCCATATCCTCCCTCTTGATGGCAGCCACGCGGTCAATAACCTCTTTGTCCCTGAAGGGAACCCACTGCGAAGGCTGGAATGTGAACTCTTTATCTGACATAACTTTATGATTTATTTATTGTTTTTATAATATTCCTTTCCGCCGATCCAGGTGCTCCGCACCTCGAGATCGCTGTCCATTACCACGAAGTCGGCATCGTAGCCCGCTGCCAGAAGGCCTTTGACCTTCTCCTGGTGCAGCACGGCTGCCGGGTTGTAGCTGAGCAACTTGCTGGCCTCCACGAGATCCAGGCCGAGCAACTTGACCGCATTGCGCAGGGCGCGGTCGAGGGTCAGGCCGCTGCCGGCGAGGGTGTGGTCCTTGACGCTGCGGGCTGGCGCCCCCAGGTAGTCAAAGCAGATGTCGCCCATGTTGCCGAAGGTATAGGTGCCGGGCTCGAAACCGGCGCCCACGTTGGCATCGGTGATGAGGCACACTTTGCCGGGACCACTCTTCTTGGCCACCAGCGCCATCTTGACGGCTATCGGGTCGACATGCACGCCGTCCAGTATAAAATCTACGCTGACCCGTTCGTCGGCCAGCACCGCCTCTACGATGCCGCTCGGACGCACACCCGGTTCGGACACCGGCGGGCACGGGAACACGTCGTAGAAGTGGGTGCAGTGGCGTGCCCCCAGCTCGATTGCCCGCAGCGCCTGCTCTACATTGGCGGCGGTGTGGGTCATGAATACGGGGGTATCGTCCTGCGCCATTATCGGGATGAGGTCGAATATCCCCTCCACGTCGGGCGAGATGCTGAATATGGTCTTGTAGGGCTTGGCCGCCTCTATCAGGGCGCGGACACGCTCTGCCCCGCCACCTGTTATAGCATCCTTGTTGAAGGCTCCCGTCAGGGCCAGGAACGGTCCTTCGAGGTGGAAGCCCAGGATGTTGGTTCCCTCGGGACGCATCGCCGAGAGGGTCTTGAGAAACGCGGAGTCCTGCCCCATCGGGCTCGGAGACACCGTGGGGAGAAAGCTGGTCACGCCGTAGCGAGGCAGCGTGTCGCACATCCCGGCAAGGGCCTCAGGGCCGTTGTCCACCAGAAAGTTGTGGATGCCGTGGATATGCATGTCTATGAAGCCGGGAAGAATGAAGCAATCGCTGCAGTCTTCTATCTCGCAATCGGGTTTCTCTAAAGACACCGAGGCAATCTTGCCTCCATCCAACACCATATAACCGCTTACGATGGCGGTCTGCGTTACTATCTTACCTTTTATCGCTTTCATCGCGCTCTTGCAGGAGTCTATCTTCCGGTCAGTTTGTGGTAATCTTCCAGGATCTGTGCGCAGTAGGCACCTACGCCCACGACATCAGCTCCCATGCTGATAAAGTTGTAGCCCATGTCGATGAGTTCGGGTGCACCCTGCACGCCGCCGGTAGTACCGGCAAACTTGCCATACTTGTGCGCCAGCTCGGCCACGCGCTTGCGGGTCTGCTTGAGCAGCGGATTGCCAAAGTTGAGCGGGTCGCCGATGCCCTGGCTGAAATCGGCCGGGCCGAAGAAGAGCATATCGAATCCGGGCAGTGCCGCAATCTCTTCCAGCTCTTCGAGCGGTTCGGGATCCTCAATCTGCAGCACCGTGAAGCGCTGCTCGTTGGCCTGCTGCATATATTTGGCGCCGTCCAGCAGGCAATATGCACCGTCGGCATTGCCACCGTCTATCGGGCGGCGTCCTACGGGATGGAATTTGGTGTAATATACTATCTGCTTAGCCTCTGCGATGGACATCACGTGCGGCACCATGATGCCGGTGGCGTCCATCTCGAACGGCTTGATGAGATTGCTGTAGGGGCCGCGGGAGACGCGCACCATAGTGTCGGCACCATAAGCCTTGGCAGCCAGGATCTGCGCCTTGATGTCCTGCCAGCCGTTGACGCAATGCTCGCGGTCCAGCCAGAGGCAGTCGAATCCCGACAAAGCGGCAATCTCTGCAACCTCCATACCGGTCATGTTCAACTTGAAACAGGTGGCCACCTGTCCGGCTCTCATTTTTTCAAGCACTCGGCTTTTACGCATATTATCTACCATACTATCGCTGTTTTATAATGTTTTTATTTACTGTTTTCTATCGCATCTTTTTTCTTAACCGTACGCTTGATGAGCACAAGGAATACCACGCTCGCCAGCGCCGTCAGCGAAACCACCTGCAATATCAGGCGCATGTCTACGCTGCGGTCGCGCAGGATGCCGATCACATACACGCCCAGGCCGCCTATCACGGTGGTGAACATGTTCATCATGCCATACGCGGTGGCGCGGTAGCGCTTGTCGGTGGTAGCCACGATAATCGGCATTAGGTTAGTATCCACAAACATGCGGCTGATGCCATAGACGACCATGAAGCCCACCGCCATCCACAGCACTACCGAATAGCCGGCGAAGAACGCTGCCGGGGCGGCGATGCAGATGCCTATGATGGGGATGTTGATACGTGCATATTTGTTGGTCTTGCTCCAGCGGTCGGCAATCCATCCGCCCGCCAGCAGACCCAGGATCTGCCAGGGATTGAGGAAGAGGGTCGCCAGCAGGCCCGCCTTGGTCTCGGGCAGGTTGAACGCCTCCTGATAGTAGGTCGGCAGCCATGAACCCTCGACTTGCGCCAGGATGCCCACGATGCCCCAGAATATCGAAAGGAAGATGAATGACGGGTTGGTGAACAGATGCTTGAACGCTTCGCCAAACGAGACCTTCTCTTCTTCTGCCTGGGCTGCCACCTCCGCCGGTTTGGGCTGCTTGGGGGCCTCTTTCAGCGCGAAGAATGCGAAAACCGTGTATGCGATGCCCAATATGCCGCAGAGCGAGAATGCATAGCTCCAGTCGTTGTGGGTAGTGGCCATGTGCGACCCCAAAAAGCCGAGGCTCGCACCCAGCACAAGGCCCGACATGTGGAATCCGGTGGCGCGGCTCTGGGTCCGTCCCTTGTGATAGTCCATGATGAGGGCCAGCGCCGCGGGGAGATAGCAGGCCTCGCTGATACCCAGCGCGATGCGGCATGCAAGCAGCTGCTCGTAGCTGGTCACACGCGATGTGAGCCAGGTAATCACCGACCAGGAGAGCAGGCTTATGATAATCACCTTCACCCGGCTGAACTTATCGGCCAGGTAACCCGCTATCGGATTGGTAAATCCGTAGGCCCAAAGCAGAGCCGAAGAGAGCAGCCCGAACTGGGCGTCGGTCATAGGGATGGCCGCCCTGATGGAGAGTCGCATGGTCGCCACCATAGAGCGGTCCAACTGATTGAGGGCGGCGGCGATGAAGAGGACAGCAACCACGAACCAGGCATATCCGGTAGGTTTTTGCTGCAGGTTTGAGTCGGTATTCGTCATCTGAAGCGGGGTTTCGCACTGTTGCGAATTCCGGCTCCAAATATAAACAAATTATTCATACCGTAGCGCGTCGATAGGATTCAGGTTGGCCGCTTTCTTGGCAGAAGCCTCGATTTATCGGAGGCTATCGCACTTTGAAACTTCTCTCGAACTCCAGCTTTCCCGCGGGGTTGTATGTCTTGATGTCGATGGTTCCACCGCGCTTGTAGTCGAAGTCCATCCGCCTGATTTCGTTGTTGACTATTATAGGGAAGTCGTTGTTCATGGTGCCGGGTTCGCACAGCATGAATTCGTGCAGGTCTGCACCAATCATAAAGTCGATGCCCTCCTTGTTGAGCAACGGCACAAAATGGACGTTGAGCCAGCGCTGCAGCAGGTAATCGTCTTTCTTCTCGTGGTCTATCATGGGCACGTGCAGCAGGCACACCTTCACCGGCGCCTTGCGGAACCATGGTTCGCGCATCGCCTCGGCGGCCCATTCTAGCTGCTCGTAGAGATAATCTTCATACACATCGCCGCCGCTGAAGAGTATAGACCGGCTCTGGCCCGTTTCACCGGCGTCAAACACTATGAACGCGACGGGGCCCTGACGGAACGTGTAGTAGAACGGGGCGGGGCCGCGTCCGGGAAAGATATCGGCCACCAGCTTCACGTTGTTGCCGCGGCCTTCGTGGTTGCCCCGGGCAAAGAATATCGGCAGGCCGTGAGGCAGGTTGCCCAAAGGCTCTATCTCATATCTGACAAGGGTGTCCAGCACATAGTTGCCCGCAGAGGCTATGTCACCGTTGAGGAATATGAAGTCGGTGGCGGCGGAATCAATCTGCGCGGCAAGCTTGGAGTACTGTGCGGTACGCATGTGGACGTCGTTGAACACAGAGAAACGGCATTCATCGTCCTTGCTGTCCATGGTGCGGGTCTGCTGCCACTCGCCTTTGTAGGTATCTCCGAACACGGGTTTGCGGGCGTTACTGTCATCTTTGATGTTCTGGCCGCAGACACGATATTTCAGAATCGAGCCGCGCTCGAGATTGTCTATGGTAATGCTGTGCAGACGCTGGAATATGCGGCGGCCCGCAAAAGTCTCGTACTTGACAGTGCCGTCTTCCAGCTCAACGTAAGCCATTCCCGGGACATCGCTGGTCCAGAGTATAGTGACTTGATTCTCCCCGGCGGCGGATATCCAGGGACCAACCTTAATCCCCTGCCCACTCAGTGGCCGCCAAACAAACAATCCGAGAACCAACAAAACCAGAAAAATCTTGTACTTCATAGCATCAAAAAAAAAGAATAGACTCCTACAAATGTACCAATTTTTCCAGTAGACTATTCGGCCGTAGCGACGATTTGCGCTGGCTACGGCTGCAGATGCGCAAATCGACAGATTGAGTTGTCATCTTCGTTATTCCGGCAAATGCTCCGCGACTGCAATGCTCTCTCGCAACCGCGGGATGTTCTCTCGGGCTACACTACGTTTCGCCCTCGTCAACACAAGCAAGTCCCGCGCCCCCAAGCCCCTTCTTTGTTCGGCCCTTATATCTAAGCCTCACAAAGCGGGGTGCTATGTTGCGCAGGAGCATTCAGTCTGCTACGCCATTTTGCCGGATTGACAAGAAACATGAATAATATCGTGTCAAAAGACTTTCTTCATCTTCAGACTCTCCACTATCTTCGCCTAAGAAATTGCAAAACAACCGGGTTTTTACATTGAGCCCAATTTATATTTCGAGCCTCAAGCCCCCTTCCCGGGAAGGGGGTGCGGGGGTTGGGACAGATATGGCCGGCTGGTAGCCGGCAACTTCCAAACGAAAAAAGCCAACCAGTTTCCTGGTTGGCTTCGTTTGGAAGTTGGC